>Ga0208158_1000009_pt1 | contig 204643 bp, 191 predicted proteins | sample 8_EtaG_FD_184081 | JGI IMG/M metagenome (GOLD analysis project Ga0208158, IMG submission 184081) | Marine viral communities from the Subarctic Pacific Ocean - 8_ETSP_OMZ_AT15162 metaG (SPAdes) (version 2) | ecosystem: Environmental > Aquatic > Marine > Oceanic | place: Pacific Ocean...
CATGGAGCTCAGTCTGTTTTCACGGGACACCATTGCCATGAGCACGGCAGTGGCTCTGAGCCACAACATGTTCGACGCTACATTGTTATTGGGTATCTGCGACAAGATTGTTCCGGGGTTGTTGATCGGCGCGCTCAGTTTTGGGTATCTGCCTACCATTCTGGTTCCCGCAGGCCCTATGCCATCTGGTCTGCCAAATAAAGAAAAGCAGCGTATCCGGCAGTTGTATGCAGAGGGGAAAATTGGGAAAGACGAACTGCTGGAAGCAGAGAGCAAGTCCTATCACGGCCCGGGTACTTGTACCTTCTATGGCACAGCCAACAGCAACCAGCTACTGGTTGAAGTTATGGGGCTGCATTTGCCGGGCTCTGCATTCGTTAATCCGAACACGCCACTGAGAGATCAGCTGACTCGTGCAGCCACTGAACAGGTTATTCGGTTATCCAAGCCCCAAGGCGGTGAGCTTGGCCTTGGGGACATGGTTAATGAGAAAAGTATCGTCAACGCGCTGGTGGCCCTTCTGGTAACCGGCGGTTCCACAAATCACACGATGCATTGGGTTTCGATAGCCCGTGCTGCGGGCATTATGATCGACTGGGACGACTACGCTGAGCTCTCATCGGTCGTGCCATCGATGACTCGCATCTACCCTAATGGTGATGAAGACATAAATGCATTTCACGAGGCCGGCGGCACGCCATTTCTGATTCGTGAGTTACTTGCGGGCGGTTATCTGCACGGTGATGTGGATACCGTGGTCGGGCATGGCCTTGAGCGCTACACGCAAATGCCAACACTGGTGTCTGGCAAGCTGATTTGGCAGCCAGCGCCCGGGAAAAGTTTGCGCCCAGATGTACTAAGCAGCGCCGCCGAACCGTTTGCTCCCGATGGCGGGCTTAAGGTACTGGATGGCAATTTGGGGCGATGCGTTATCAAGGTGTCTGCGGTTGCGCCAGAGCACCACACAATTGAAGCGCCTGCCGTCGTATTTAATGACCAAAACGATTTGAAAGTGGCGTTTGATGCCGGTGAACTGGATAAAGACTGTGTTGTTATTGTGCGTTTTCAGGGGCCCAGATCGAATGGAATGCCGGAGTTGCACAAGCTGACGCCGTACCTTGGCGTGTTGCAAGACCGGGGTTACAAGGTTGGACTGGTGACCGATGGCCGTATGTCTGGCGCCTCGGGTAAGGTTCCGGCAGCGATTCACGTATACCCGGAGGCCTTCGACAATGGCCCTCTTGCAAGGGTTCAGAATGGCGACCTGATCTGCCTGGATGCCAATAAGGGCGCTTTATCGATTGTTATGGATGAGGCTGAATTTGCAAAGCGCGAGCCGGCCAGACCAGACCTTTCTGGTTATCGTCAGGGGTATGGCAGAGAGCTGTTTGGCTGGATGCGGCGTGCGGTAAGCACGCCGGAAGAGGGCGCCAGTATTTTCTGGGATCAGTAGCCCCTCTCTGATTTATGCTGCGGCACGAGAGTTCAGTGTTGGCTTGCCGCATTGTATTTTGAGCTATATGGTTACGGCAAAGCGCTTTTTACGCAATCCCCCGGATGATACTGAACCAATGAAGGATACCCTTGCACAGCTGCCTTTTGATGAACTGGTTTGCCAGGTACGTGCCTGCACGATCTGTGCAGAGACTCTACCATATGGACCGCGGCCGGTTGTGCAGCTGTCACAGGAGTCCCGTATTTTGGTGGTGGGTCAGGCCCCGGGGAGGCGTGTACATGAAACCGGGTTACCGTTTAACGACCCCAGTGGCGACCGCCTTCGACAATGGATGGGCATAACGCGGGAGAGCTTTTACGATGACCGCAAGCTGGCTATTCTTCCCATGGGGTTCTGCTATCCCGGCACAGGAAAGTCCGGTGATTTACCGCCCCGGCCTGAATGCGCCCCTGCGTGGCGTAACGCGTTATTGGAGCGGTTATCCAATATTGGGCTGACTCTGGTTATAGGCCAGTACGCCCATGCCTGGCATCTTCCAGATGCGAAAAAATCCGTAACTGAAAACGTCCAAAACTGGCGTAAATACTGGCCAGACGTACTGCCTATGCCTCACCCGAGCCCGCGCAACAATCTGTGGCTGCGCCGGAATCCCTGGTTTGAGGAAGAGGTGATTCCGCAGCTTCAGGAGCGGGTTTCCTCGCTTCTATGATGTCTTTCTCAAGGTAAGCATTAAGCGCCTCAACATTGCTGGCAGATGCATAGAGCCCCTGTTTGGTTCGGCGCCACAGGATATCCTCCGACGTCATTGCCCACTCATTTTTCACAAGATGTTGAACCTCCTTCTCGTACAGGGTGCCTGCGAAAAGCTCGCCCAGATCAGTTACAGAGGTGCAGTCATGCAGAATATCGCGGGAAGTTGTGCCATACGTCCGCACATAGCGGCTAAGGACAGCCTCGGGTAGCCAGGGGAAGTCTTGCTTGAGTGCTGCTGCAAGGTTGTCCTGGTTGTCGAAATCGCCGCCGGGCAAAATAGCTGTTTTTGTCCAGTGGCCACTGGCTTCCGGAAAAAAGTGACAGAGCTTGTTGGTTGCTGCCTCAGCAAGCTTCCGGTAGGTGGTGATTTTGCCGCCAAACACTGAAATCAGAGGCGCCTTACCTTTCTCCTGGTTGACTTCAAAAGAGTAGTCGCGGGATGCTTTTTGTGCATTCTCCTCTTCACCGTCCATAAGCGGCCTGACACCGGAATAGGACCAAACTATATCGGATGGCTTCAGCTGCCGAACAAAGTGTGCATTCACAATATCCAACAGGTAATCCGTTTCTTCTGGTGAAATCTTCGCTTTCCTGGGGTCGCCTTCGTACTCAACATCTGTTGTGCCTACCAGAGAAAATTGATCCTCGTAGGGGATCACAAACACAATGCGCTCGTCTTCGTTCTGCAAAATATAAGCTTCTTGTTCCCGGTTTAGCCGGGGCACGACAATGTGGCTGCCTTTGACCATTCGAATCATTTTGGGCGCTGGCATGGAGAGAGTTTCACCAAACAGCTTGCTCACCCATGGGCCAGAAGCATTAACAATAACCTTGCCTAAGACGGTTTGCTCGACGCCGTTCACCATGTCACGAAGCGTAATTTTCCAATTTTTATCGCCGCGCTCAGCGTTGACGCACTTGGTCCTGGTTAAGATTTTTGCGCCGAATTGTTGCGCTTTCCTGGCGGTTAGCACGACCAGTCTGGCGTCATCTACCCAGCCGTCGGAGTACTCAAAACCTTTGACGATATCTGGTTTTAATGGGCCGGATTCATCGAAACGGATGGATTTGGAGCCAGGAAGCATCTCGCGTTTGGCCAAATGGTCATAAAGGAACAGGCCTGTCCGTATCATCCAGGCCGGACGTAAGTGGGGGCGATGAGGGAGGCGAAAACGCATTGGCCACATTATATGTGGTGAGTTTTTCAAAAGGGACTCACGTTCAGCAAGTGCTTTCTGAACAAGTCGGAACTCATAATGTTCGAGGTAGCGTAGCCCGCCGTGAATAAGTTTGCTGCTGCTCGATGAGGTTGCCGATGCCAGGTCGTTCATTTCACAGAGCAACACCTTAAGGCCGCGCCCGGCTGCGTCCATCGCTATCCCGGTTCCATTGACACCGCCGCCAACAACGACAACGTCATACTGTTCTTGCTGCATAGTCATTGTTGGTCATCTCCTGATGCCATGGGAAAAGACGCTTTGTGTTATGTGAACGTTTCTACGTTCGAACGAATTCACTAAACAGTATGCGAAAGGTGAAGATATTCGTAAAGGAAAGAATGGAAAAAAAACGAAAATCAAAGGGTGGAGCGGAAGAGCTAGAGTATTCGTTGGTTTATTGGAACAGTTAAACGAGGTGAAGCTTGATGTCGTGTTCGTTCAGCAGATGGGAGATTTCTGTTGGTGGTTGCTGGTCAGTGAACACGTGGTCTGCCTGGGTAATGTTGCCCAGCCTGACCATTGCGTTGCGGCCGAATTTGGAGTGGTCGGCAGCGAGGAATACCTGATTTGAATTAGCAATGATGGCCTGTGCTACGCGGACTTCCCGGTAATCAAAGTCCAGTAATGAGCCGTCGTTGTGGATGCCGCTGATGCCGATGATGCCAAAGTCCATCTTGAACTGATTGATAAAGTCGCGAGTGGCTTCGCCGACAATGCCGCCATCGCGGTGTCGCACTTCTCCGCCGGCAATAATCACGTGAAAGTCTTCTTTTGCGGAGAGGATGGAGGCAACGTGAAGGTTGTTGGTCACGATTTGCAAATTGTTTTTTTCAAGCAGAGCTTTGGCGATAGTTTCGGTGGTTGTTCCGATGTTGATGAACAGGGACGAGTTATCTGGAATCAGCTCAACCATGGCTTCAGCGATGCGCTCTTTGGCTTCAAGATCCATGATTTTTCTGGCCTGGTAGGCCGTGTTCACCGTGCTCGAGTCAATCCCGGCACCGCCGTGATGCCGCCGGAGTTTCTTCTCCTTTGCGAGCTCATTCAGATCCCTGCGAATAGTCTGGGGCGTTACCTTGAATTGGTCTACAAGCTGCTCGGTCGTCACAAAACCGTTTTGTTGGATCAGTTCCATGATGAGATCCTGTCGACGACGCTGTGCCATTCAGTAGCCCTCTATTGTGGGTGCCGTTGTTTTTATTCGAAAAAATGAGCGTTTTAAAACTCTGCGAAGAATAAGTTTAGTCTTTTTCGGCGTTTTATGCAGTCTTTTGAGTAGGTTGCCTGTTTGCTGGCGAGTGTTGTTTATGAAACTTCTAATAGCGCAATAGCGGTTTCTATGGCGCTTGAACCTATAATTTTCAGAAATCTGGTATAAGCTTTTCATTTATAAGTTCGAAATAGAAAGTTCGGGTGTGAGTTTTGATCCCGATGCGCTTCCACAAGAACAACAAGGAATGCTTATGTCCTTAACGCTGGAGAACCTCTCCCGCTCTGTTGACGGTGTCGACTACATTCAGGGTGCCAACCTTACGTTTGAGGCTGGCTCTTTCAATGTACTGCTTGGCCGGACGCTTGCCGGCAAGACCTCAATGATGCGACTGATGGCCGGCCTGGATAAGCCGACGCAGGGACATGTGCTCTATAAAGGCGAGGATGTTACTGGGCAAAGTGTGCAAAGCCGGAATGTCTCAATGATTTACCAGCAGTTTATTAATTACCCCACGCTTACAGTCTACGAAAACATTGCCTCACCGCTACGCCTGGCCAAAATGTCGAAATCGGAAATTGATCGACGAGTAAAAGAAACGGCTTCGATGCTGCGGATTGAGTCGTTGCTCAAACGCTATCCACTTGAGCTTTCCGGAGGCCAGCAGCAGCGCACAGCTATGGCACGCGCTCTGGTGAAGGATGCCACCCTGGTGCTTTTTGATGAGCCTCTGGTGAATCTTGATTACAAGCTGAGGGAGGAGCTTCGGGCAGAACTCAGGGATCTGTTTCGGGAGCGCCAGTGTATCGCGGTTTATGCAACCACAGAGGCGAACGAAGCTCTGGCACTGGGTGGCACAACAACTCTATTGCATGAGGGTGGTGTGGTTCAGACCGGGCCGGTTATGGACGTTTACCGCGCGCCGGTTAATACCCTGGCAGCTCAATTGTTCAGTGAGCCGCCGATGAACATGATCCGCGGCCGCGTTACAGACACTGAAGTCACGTTTGATGAATATTCTCATCACGCGCTGGCCCAGGAATTAAAAAAACTGGCGCCTGGTGACTACTGGTTCGGGATTCGCCCCAGCCACATTGCGCTTGCTCCCGCCAACGATGACGATCTTGAAATTTCCATGGAGGTTGCGCTCAGCGAAATCAGTGGCTCTGAAACCTTTATGCACGTTGAGAACAGTCATTTCGAGATGGTGATGCAGCTCATGGGGGTTCATCAGTACTCCACCGGTGCTCCGGTCAAGGTCTACTTGCCGATCAACAAACTGTTCGTCTTCGATAAAAATGAGCAACTGGTGCATACGCCATCCCGGATTTCAGGAGGCACTATCTGATGGCTGAAATTCAATTGAAATCGCTGGCTCACAGTTACAGTGACACACCAACCGGGCCAGATGACTATGCCATTCGCCAGCTTGATCACATCTGGCATAAAGGCGGTGCTTATGCGCTGTTAGGGCCTTCTGGCTGCGGCAAGAGCACTATGTTGAATATTATTTCCGGGCTGATTCAGCCTTTTGAAGGGGACGTGTTGTTTGATGGTAAACGGGTAAACGAACTGTCACCGCGGGATAGAAATATCGCACAGGTGTTTCAGTTCCCCGTGGTCTATGACTCCATGACGGTTTACGAGAATTTGGCCTTTCCCCTCAAGAACAACAAAGTACCCGCAGCCAAAATCAAAACGCGAGTTCAGGAAATTGCAGAGGTTCTTGAGATTGAGGACAAACTCCATAAGAAGGCGAAGAATCTGACGGCGGATGAAAAGCAAAAAGTTTCTATGGGACGTGGTTTGGTACGGGAAGATGTTTCGGCAATTTTATTCGATGAACCATTAACGGTTATTGATCCGCAGCTCAAGTGGAAGTTGCGCAGGAAACTCAAGCAGATCCATGAGCAGTTCGATATCACCATGGTGTACGTCACCCACGACCAACTTGAGGCCTCTACCTTTGCCGACAAAATTGCCGTGATGTACGACGGCCAGGTGGTGCAGTTCGGTACGCCCACGGAACTTTTCGAGGCACCCAATCATACGTTTGTTGGTTACTTTATCGGAAGCCCGGGAATGAACATTGTGGAGGTTGAGCGGTGTTCAGGTGGCGTCTGTTTTGGCTCCACCGTGCTGCCTCTTGAGAGCTGGCAAGTCGATATTCTCAAACGCATGACATCCGGGAATCTGAAGGTCGGCATACGCCCGGAGTTCATCGAGGTCTCGCCCATATCGTCTGACGATACCTATGAGGCAAACGTCCGGGATATAGAAGATCTGGGCACCTATAAAATCGTGACGGTAGAGCTTGGCGAGCAGGAATTGAAGGTGCGCCAGAATGAGGAATTTGATGCCAGCATCGACAGCCCTATACACCTTTCATTCCCGAAACAGTGGCTGATGCTGTACGTGGATGAATTCCTGGTACAGGAGCAACAGTGATGGAAAAAATCCCCAATAACCGTGCGTGGTGGCTCGTACTGCCAGTATTTCTTCTGGTCGCGTTTTCGGCGCTAATACCCCTGATGACCGTGGTTAACTACTCGGTTCAGGATATCTTCGGGCCAGGCCAGGCCTATTATGTTGGCACGGAATGGTTCAAAGAAGTTCTTGCGGATGAACGGCTTCAGGACTCGCTGATCCGGCAGTTCGTGTTCTCCGGTTTTGTGTTGCTGATTCAGATTCCACTGGGTATAGGTGTGGCCTTGATGATGCCAAAATCCGGTGTCAAGGGCTCCCTGTGCCTTATCCTCATTGCCATTCCGTTGCTGATTCCCTGGAACGTCGTTGGCACCATCTGGCAGATCTTTGCCCGCGGTGATATCGGTTTGTTCGGCTGGGGTATTAATCAGCTTGGTATTGATTACAACTACACCGGCGACACCCTGGATGCCTGGCTGACAGTACTTCTTATGGATGTCTGGCACTGGACACCGTTGGTTGCTCTGCTCTGCTATTCCGGTCTGCGCGCCATTCCCGAGGCCTTTTATCAGGCGGCTGAAATCGACCGCGCTTCGAAATGGGCAGTATTCCGGTATATCCAGCTCCCGCGTCTGAAAAGTGTATTGATTATTGCTGTGCTGTTGCGATTCATGGACAGCTTCATGATCTATATCGAGCCGTTTGTGCTCACCGGCGGCGGCCCGGGAAGCTCCACCACGTTTCTGAGCCAGACACTGACCACCATGGCAATAGGGCAGTTCGATCTGGGGCGTGCTGCGGCATTCTCACTGATCTACTTTTTGATTGTATTGCTTATTTCCTGGTTGTTCTTCACCGCCATTACTCACGCCGACAAAGAAAAATAAGGAGAGTGAGATGAAACAGACGCGTTCCAAGAATGTCGGGATTACCGTTTTTATCCTGCTGCTCCTGACACCGGTTTACTGGCTGCTGAACATGTCGTTCAAAACCAACCAGGAAATCCTCGGAGGTCTTACGCTGTGGCCGCAAACCTTCACGCTTGATAACTACGCAGTGATATTTACGGACCCCAGTTGGTATAACGGCTACCTCAACTCCATGTTGTATGTCTCCATTAACGTGGTCATTACTCTGTCGGTTGCGTTGCCGGCAGCCTATGCGTTCAGCCGGTACAAGTTCCTCGGCGACAAGCACCTGTTCTTCTGGCTGCTCAGTAACCGGATGGCGCCACCTGCGGTTTTCCTGCTGCCGTTTTTTCAGCTGTACTCATCCATCGGTCTTTTCGACACCCACATTGCCGTTGCGTTGGCGCACTGCTTGTTCAATGTACCCTTGGCGGTATGGATCCTGGAGGGCTTTATGAAAGGCGTTCCACGGGAATACGATGAGATGGCCTACATTGACGGCTACAGCTTTCCAAGGTTCTTTATAAAGGTGTTTTTGCCAATGATCCGCTCGGGTATAGGCGTGACAGCCTTCTTCGCTTTTATGTTTTCCTGGGTCGAACTGCTGCTGGCAAGAACGCTCACCTCGGTGGATGCCCAGCCTATTGGGGCGATCATGACCCGAACAATCGGAGCCAGCGGTATTGACTGGGGTGTGCTGGCGGCTGCCGGGGTGCTGACCATTATTCCCGGCCTGCTGGTTATCTGGTTTGTTCGCAACCACGTGGCCAAGGGCTTTGCTCTCGGGCGGGTATAAGGAGAATTTGTATGATTGCCTGGATGAACTGGACACCTTCTGTTGTAGTATTTTTTGCCGTTATTGCAATGATTCTCGCGGTAATGACCGTTTACGAAATTGTCTCTCCCTGCACGGAGCGCAAAGGGTTCCTGCCGATTGAAACGACCCGCGGAGACCGGTTGTTTATTGGTTTACTTTCGGCGGCATATATAAATCTTACGTTCCTTGCTGTCAGCGATATAACGCTATGGGTTGCATTGGCAGTGTCTGTGGCGTGGCTTCTGGTTCTTTTGCGCTGGGGGTGAATGGCGCCGGTTGAGCGGTTGTACAGGCCCTTTGAAAAAGGAGCTGAAAAGGTTGTAAAGAATTCGAAACCGAACTAATTTTCAATCTATGATCGAAAACAATCATAAAGTCTGTCTCGAGCGCACAAGGTTTTACGATCCAGGCGCTGTTACAAGTCCAAACGGAGTGCAGTCTTGCTTTGCTCCATTCACAACAAGGTAAACGAGGTTGGATATGTTCAAAAACAATAATTATCCGAAGACCCTGCTCCTGAGTGCTGCCATTGGTGCGATCAGTATGGGGCTGAGCATGCAGGCTGGCGCTGATCAATACTCCGACGCGGCGGAAAAGTGGGTAAGTGATTCTTTCAAAAAGTCTACCCTTACCAAAGAGCAACAGATGAAGGAGATGGCATGGTTTACCAAGGCTGCGGAGCAGTTCCGGGGCATGGAGATCAACGTTGTGTCCGAGACCATTGCCACTCACGAATACGAATCCAGTGTTCTGGCCAAGGCCTTCTCTGAAATCACCGGCATTAAGCTCACCCATACCCTGATTCAGGAAGGTGATGTCATTGAGAAGTTGCAGACCCAGATGCAGTCTGGGCGCAACATCTACGATGGCTATGTGAACGACTCCGACCTCATAGGTACGCATTTTCGGTACGGTAAAGTGGTGGCCGTTGAAGACATAATGAACGGTTCCGGCAAAGACCTTACTCTGCCAACTCTGGACCTTGAAGATTTCATTGGCCTTGATTTCACCACAGGACCTGATGGAAAGCTCTATCAGCTGCCGAGCCAGCAATTTGCCAACCTTTACTGGTTCCGCGCCGACTGGTTCGAGCGAGAAGATATGAAAAAGCAGTTCAAGGAACTCTACGGCTATGAGCTGGGTGTTCCGGTGAACTGGTCAGCGTATGAAGACATTGCTGAGTTTTTCTCTGTCCACGTTAAAGAGATAGATGGCGAAAAAGTCTACGGCCATATGGATTACGGCAAGAAGGATCCATCCCTGGGGTGGCGCTTCACCGACGCATGGTTCTCGATGGCAGGCGCGGGTGACAAAGGGCTGCCGAACGGCTTGCCAGTAGATGAGTGGGGCATTCGCGTGGAGGACTGCCATCCGGTAGGCTCCAACGTCTCACGCGGTGGTGCGACAAATGGTCCAGCTGCTGTGTATGCAACCACCAAATATGTCGAATGGATGGAAAAGTACGCGCCGCCTGAAGCCACGGGTATGACCTTTTCCGAATCGGGCCCGGTACCTGCTCAGGGCAATATCGCTCAGCAGATTTTCTGGTATACAGCGTTTACCGCCAGCATGATTGAAGATGGCCTGCCAGTTGTTAATGACGACGGCACTCCGAAGTGGCGGATGGCGCCTTCCCCACGTGGTCCCTATTGGGAAGAAGGTATGAAGCTGGGATATCAGGACGTAGGTTCCTGGACCTTCCTGAATTCGACTCCCGAGAAACGCCGCCTGGCAGCCTGGCTGTACGCCCAGTTCACCGTGGCCAAAACCGTGTCTTTGGAGAAAACCATTGCGGGCCTGACCCCGATTCGAGAATCCGATATTAACTCGGATGCGATGACAGAAATGGCGCCCAAGCTTGGTGGTCTGGTTGAGTTCTACCGCAGCCCGGCGCGGGTTCAATGGTCACCTACAGGCACCAACGTACCGGATTATCCGAAACTGGCTCAGCTTTGGTGGCAGTATATTGCCCAGGCCGCGAGCGGTGAAGCAACACCGCAACAAGCACTGGACGGCCTTGCGGATGCTCAGGATCGCGTAATGGAGCGGTTGGAGCGGGCGAACGTAATGCCGAACTGCGGGCCGAAGCTGAACAAACCCCGGGATCCGCAGTACTGGCTGGACCAGCCGGGCGCGCCCAAGCCTAAACTGGCAAACGAAAAGGTGCAGGGTAAAACCGTTCCCTATAACGAGCTGCTCAAAACATGGGAAGACGCTCGCGAGAGCTGATTTCTGCTGATTTTGCTCCCCCTTCGACATGAGGCATACTGCGCTTGCGTACATAGAGCGAGTGCAACACCTGAGGAGCCAAGCGGAGGAGCCTTCCATGATGAGCAAAAGTTTCCAGGGTGAAACCATCACCTGGCAGGCGGGCCACTGCTACCTTGGTGAGATTTTGGTTGCATGCACTTCCACTGGTGTGTGTGCGGTATTACCAGGCGAGTCGACTGAGGAGCTGGTTGAAGATCTGGCGCGCCGATTCCCGGGTGCCACACTCAGGCATGCAAATGATTCCCGGGCGGTTTGGTTTGCCGATGTTATGAGTTATCTGATTGATAGCCGCAAGCCGCTTTCAGTACAACTTGATCTTCGTGGTACAGAATTTCAATGTAAGGTTTGGCAGACACTGCGAGAGATTCCTTCTGGCTGTTCCGCCAGCTACGGTGAAATTGCCCGGCGCATGGGGGTGCCTACTGCCTCCCGGGCCGTAGCGGGAGCATGTGCCGCCAACCCTTTGGCCGTGGTTGTGCCGTGTCATCGCGTACTGCGAGGTGATGGCAGTCTCTCTGGCTATCGCTGGGGGGTTAAGCGCAAACAAGCGGTGTTAAGCCACGAGCAGCGGCTGTCTGAGCGTTAGCCGCTATTCGCTAACCAAGAGCGAGGGTAAGAAGGGCTGCGCAGCGATTGATCCAGGGTGGCAGTGAGACCTGTGTCACGACATGAGTGTGGCCGAGCGTAAAGTAAGACACATCGCAATCAAGACTTGTCAGAAGTTACCCCAATTCTCAAAGCGCAGCGCATAGACTGGGTTAAAGCCCTGTCTATGGAGTGCCCAGAAAATGATTGATACCGCCGTTCGCTTTTTTCAGGAAGGTGGCTTTTTTATGTTTCCGATTGCCGTTGTGCTGATTATCGGACTCATTGTAGCCATTGAGCGATACGTATACCTGTCTGCTCAAAAGATCACCAATCGCAGAGATTTTAACCGACTGCACCAGATGATTGCGACGCGTGATTTCAAGGGCGCGCTCAATTACGCTCAGGAATCCGGTACGGCAATGGCGACCATGATAGGCTTTGGTCTTCAGCGCCTGGCCCGTCGCCAAGGCCGCGAGGACATCGAGTACGCCATGGAAGAGGGGCTGCTGGATGTCATGCCGCGTCTTGAAAAGCGTACCCAGTACCTTGCAACGCTTGCCAACATCGCAACACTGCCGCGGCTGCAGCAGATCCAGCACAAAAAGCCAGCCTGCTTTCCCAAAGTATTTCCGTGGCCCTGAACACAACTGCGTTCGGCCTTATGTCCGCTATCCCCATGCTATTGATCCATTCGGTGCTGCAGACCAAGACCAATGAGATTGTAGGCAGCTTTGAAATGGCCGGTATCAAGGTGCTTAACCTGCTTAGTGACGGCTCGGGCTATGAGACGGAAACATCGTCGATTACAGAGCGAACCGGATCTCGATATCACACCATTCATGAACCTCATGATTGTGCTGGTGCCGGTGCTGCTTTTGAACATGGTGTTTGCACACACCAGCGTTCTGGAACTCAACTTTCCCACCGGTGAAAGCCTTGCGCCGGAACAGGCAGAAGAGCTGCAGATACAGGTCATTATTCACGCTGATCGTTTGGTGGTTGCGGATAACCAGAACGTCGTTATCAAGGCCATTGATCAGCAAGAAGGCGAATACAATTTCGCAGTGCTTAAAGAGGTTATGAAGGAATTGAAGAGCCGTGTTTCTGATAAAAAGGACGTGATTATCATGCCTTCTCAGGAAACCTCTTATCAGGTTTTGGTTAGCGTAATGGATACTGTTCGTTCATACGATGCTGTGGTTGCAGGCAATTTGGTGAAAGCGGAGCTGTTCCCTGAGATTTCCTTGGGTGACGCGCCAGTTTCAAATACTGAAGAAGTGCAAAAAGCAGAGGGGCAGTCGTGAAAGAATCTGCAAAAGCCCGCCGCCAGAAGCGCCAGATTTGAGGCACAGTTATCTTTAAGCCCTCAGCAATTTCGGTATCTTAGCGTAACAATATGTAATCAATAAATGTCACGGATAATAAAAACAGGAAGTTAATCTGACATGCTGCTGGTGCTCGCTGGATCCATTCTTACCTTCGCCATAGTGCAGGAAGCTACCTTAGTAGAGCCCTATGAAAAGGGGGCTGTTGTTATCGAGCAAAAGGTCGACTCCAGCCCTGTGGAGTTGCGCACAGATTTCCGTATTGAACCGTTGGTCGAACAGAAGTTCCGCAATATTGTGCGCCAGGCTTATGACTACAGCTGCGGAAGTGCAGCGCTCACCACAATATTGAATTTTTATTTGGGGCGATCTCTTTCAGAGCGTCAGGTAATGGAAGGCCTGCTGCATTACGGCGAAAGTGATCGCATTGTTTCCCGCCGCGCGTTCTCAATGCTTGATATGAAGCGCCTCGTGACAGCTCTGGGTTATCCGTCGGGCGGTTTTCGCGCGACGATCGACGATCTGATGGATCTCGATCACCCGGCTATCGTTCCTATCGAGCATGCAGGCTTCAAACACTTTGTTGTACTCAGAACCATTCGGGATGGCCGTGTATATATGGCAGATCCGGCGGTTGGAAACCTGTCTTTTACCCTGGCCCAGTTTGAAGAAAAATGGGACGACAACGTGTTGTTCATTGTTTTTCCGGGCAGTGATAAACCGCTGGATAACCTGGAGCTCAAGGAAGAGGATCTGCGCTTTGTTGACGACCAGACCATGACCTTATTGGCGTTGGAGCGGATGCCAACGTTCCATGAGTCCACAGCCAGACGCATTCAGAATTTGCTTGAACGTCAAAAGAACAACCCGGATGGCAGTGTTGAGAATACCCGAAAGCAATTGCACTACCGTCGTAATTAACATTTGTCGGGCAAAGCGTTCGGCGCAGAACCATAACCAATAAAAATTAAGGGAGTTAGGATGAATCGTTGGTTTGTGCGAGGTCTTATCCTTGTTTCCGCGGCGGGCTGGCTTTCGGGCACGGCCCTGGCGCAGGAAGGCAATGTAGATCAGGCGAGGGATGCGCTCGCAAAACAGGAGGGCGATAAAGACTCTTCACGCCAGCTTGAGGAAGTATTCCAGGCTGCCGAGAAGAACTATTCTCTGCAGAAAAAAGGAACACATTCCCTCAATTACTCTTTTGACTATTCCTATACGGCCGATCAACGACTGGATCTTGCGATCACAAATGGCTCGGTACGAAACCTAGATGTGGTGCCGTCGGCAACCCACAATTTCACCAATTCGTTTTCTTACGATTTTGGTTTGTTAGACAACTTCACGGTGGGTGCGCGGGTTCCTCTGGTTGTGAAGTACGACACCGAGGATGAGCTGAACGTCTACGATGTTGGCGATATCTCCATAACTGGCCGTTGGCAGCCTTTTGCCTATGTGCCGGGCAAAATGTCGACAACCCTGTTTGGTACTTTTTCCAGCAAAACGGGTGTAAGCCCATACGAAATTGATATCAACGAGCAGCTTTCCACTGGCAGTGGTTATTACTCTCTCGGGGGCGGGGCAAGTCTTTCAAAGGTGCTTGATCCGGTTGTGGTGTTTGGCTCTGTTAGCGCAACGTACAACCTGCCTGCGGAAGATCTTCAACAGGTTCGTGGTGCCCGCTTGCTGCAAGAGGTCGAGCCTGGCTTTGGCCTTTCTGGCTCTTTAGGTTTTGCATATTCGCTGTCTTACGATATTTCCCTGAGCATGTCGGCGCAGTTGAGCTATAGCGATGAAACCATCCTCACGTTCTCCAACGGTGATCGGGCAATGGCCCAGGATCAGATGACGGGTTTCCTGAGCTTGTCGTTGGGAACCCGGGTCAGCGATACCACAATTGTGAATACCAGTCTCGGTATCGGCCTGACTGAGGACGCCCCGGATTTTTCCCTGGGTGTGTCCCTACCCATTAATTTCTCCGGCCTCAAAGAGTGATTGGCGCCGCTGACGATTTAACGGGAAGGGAAGGATTTCATGGGACATAACAGCCACAAGCGCCAGCTTCTCGCGGCAATGGTAGCCACAACACTTTCGTGCGGAGCCCAGGCACAGCTTGCTCAGAATCTGGCCATTCACCCGAAGGCACTGGCACTGGGTAACGCGGTCACGGCAGATCCCCCGGGGATCATGGCGATTCACTACAATCCAGCGGGCCTGACAAAGCTGGAAGGCAGGCAGTTTGAAGTAAATCTGATGAGTATTTATCTGGACATCGACGCTGATTTTACAGCCCCGGAAGGATACGAGATATTTGGTATTGATGGTCTTGAGATCGACCCAAGTACGGGCAAGCAGCGAGATCCAATTGCAAACTCCCACAGCCACACCAACAACGTTGCGCTGTATGTCCCCGGTTTTGGAATCCTGCGGATGCCGCCCGGGCCAGCTGTGGCGCCTTCCGCGGGGTTCAGTATCAACCCGCCAGGCTCAAAGCTGACTTTTGGCAACGCCTTTTACCTGCCGCTGGCGGCGGGTTTTTACCGTGATAAAAATGACCCCGGCCGCTATCAGCCTCAGGCGACCGCACTGCAGCGCACCACTTATCTTGCGCCAACGGTGGGCTACAAGATTAATGAAGAGTGGTCGGTGGGCGCGGGTATTCACCTGTCTCACATGGGCATTGCAGCAGATCAGTATATGCGCGCGCCCAACCTTTTACTGGGTGTGGCAGAAATTCTGCAGGATGCCTTTAACTGTGAAAGCGGCGATGAGCCATTGCAGCCATGGCTGGCACTTTGTGGCGGTAACGTGGGGCCGTGGGACGATATCGGAGCCCTGAGCATTAACGTTCAGGAGACGCTGTCGCCTACTTATACGCTTGGGGTTATGTGGGAACCAGTAGACTGGTTTTCTTGGGGAGCAAGCTATACCTCCGAAGCCGAAATGAACATGAAGGGCACCTTCGAGATTGAGTATACCGACGACTGGTCCGGGTTTTGGCAGAGTGTAAACGGATCGGTTTTAGGTGCTATTACCTCGGCTATTCTTAGTCTGCCGTCTGGTGCGCCCCGAGAGGCCGGCAACGTCAGTATGGATTTGGTTTACCCTCAGCATTTTCAAACCGGCATTAGTGTGGATGTTCACCCTAAACTAACACTGAACGCCGACATAGGCTGGACCGACTATGCACAGTGGGACGCCTTCCTGTTCCGCTTTGACCGAAACCTGGAATTTCTCAATGCTGCGCGTATTTTGTCTCCAGACAATGCCACGCCGAACACTCTCAAACTGCCCCTGGGCTTTAAAAGCCAGTGGAACTGGGCGTTTGGGATGGAGTTTCATGCCTCCTCACGGCTTGATCTGAGGGCGGGTGTTGAGATCCGGGATTCGGTTATACCAGATGATCAGCGCTCGGTTATGGCTCCGTTTGGTGGCGCCAATTTGTACAGCGTTGGCATGGGGTACAAATGGGATAAAAATACTGAAATTGACATGAATCTGAGCTACTTGCACTCTGTTGAGACCATTCCGGCAAATACCAGTTGCAACGTGAACTGCGATAATATCACCAATATCATCTACAACCCCTATGCCGGGCTGGATGTTAAAACCTCTCTGCGGGTTGTTATGGCCGGTCTAAGTTTCAGGAAGAGATTCTGACCCTATGTTGCGGCGCGCTTAAAAGGACAGTTCGGTGATCACACACAACGTTCTGACAGCTATGGCATGCGCGGCTTTGTTGGCGGGGTGTCAGGTAGGTGGTTCAACGGTGTCGGACAGGGAAGGCTATTTTACCTGGGTGGATGAGCAGGGGCGGGCACGCTATTCACCTATCGTCGAGGCGCCCTCTTTTGGCTCTCCCGATGAGAGTGTTTCAGGCAAACAGGTAGCTGGGGAAGACGAGCGGAAGGGAGAATCCGCTGCTGAAGAATTTAACACGGGGAATTACCCGGATGCCGAAGAGCTTCGGCGTAAAGGGTATGTGCGTGACGGGGATAGGCAACCCTATTTCACTTGGCGGGATGCCGAAGGCAGCGTGAGAACTTCGCCCTACCAGCCTGATACCCGAACAGAAGAAGAGAAAGCGTTTGTTGTGCAACCCGCAGACGTAACACCGGCAAGTGTGTACCGCGCTACTGATACACCAGGGACATCCGAGCCTGTGGCTGGATACGACCCAAACGCTTTCGCTATTCTGGGGATAGAAGAAAGTAGCGGTAACTTTTTGGAGCGCTTTTCTGAAACATGCTGTCAGGCGCTAGACGTCCAAAACCATGAGCGTTGGCAGGAGGGTCGTGAATTTGGCGTTTACTTGACGGAAGGTTCGCCAGTTCATAAATTTCTCACGGGGGAGAGCCCCTATCAACTAATCGCCTTACCCCATGGTACCTCGTTCGGCGGGCAGGTTTTGCGTATGCGCTCGTATGCAAATAATGGCGTTTTTATACCGTCGGTGGTGTTTCTCGACAGCGAGCTAACCCCTGTGCGCTTGGTAACGGATTTGGTCTCGGATTTTGAGCCGGAGAACTGGCATCGGCGTGGCTACCTGGAAGCCCGAATCCCGGTTTCTGCCATTCAAAAAGAACGTTGGATGCTCATCTTTACACGTGACGAGGATACCGAGGGCCAAACCGTTATCGATACCCGTCGCGGCCCCCGCAAGATACCTCATGTCAGTGTCGGCGAAATTGGGCTTTATATAATACAAGCCCAATAATCGCTTTAGTCTTCGGGCTGGCTTAAATCCAGCCATTGTTGTGATAGCCAATAAAAGCTGCCGTTTTCAGCCGGATGAGTGCAGTTGTAGCGAAACCGGCGGCTGTTGAAAGGCCTGGGGGCTTTAACCGAAATCTTGTCACCCAATACCTCAAAATCAATACGACCCATACCAGATGCGAAGCAGGTTAACCTTGCGGGTTTGATTTTTTCCACGAGGGGTAGTGTTAATGTCGGAGGGTTCGACGCCATGATGCCGTCGGGCAGTGTATTGGTATCAACGGGAAATGCCCTACTGGTCAGTTTGTCTTTGAGGCCGTTAAGTTGCCCGTAAGCATTGGCCATGGGGAATCGCGGCAAGCGTGTTTTTCCAGAAAGCGGGCCAATAGCTCCCGATTGCTGCCCAAATCCAAACCAACCTCGCTCAGCGACTTCCGCCTCCAGTGTTTGGTCGAATTCGCCGTAAGGGTAGGCAAACAGAGGTAAGCCGGTTCCGAGTTTTTCTTGCAGTTCTGCCTGTGCAGAATCCAGGCTCTGGGTGGTTCGTTGTTTCCAGTCTGCTTTTGATTCGGCTGGCTTTCTTGCCATATGATCGTGGCCGGCGCCGTGGTTGGCAATGCTTACACCGTCACGCCCAGCCAACGCTTGTAACTGATCCCAGGTCATATAGCCTTGGTTGCCTACGGCTTTTGTGTCAACAAAAATGGTATAGGGCAGCGCCCGCTTTTGTAGGATGTCTGCTGCTACGCTGTAAACCGACTCGTAGGCATCGTCGAAGGTGAGGGCGATACTTTGATTCATTGAACGGCTTTGGGAAAACAGGTTCTCCGTTGCATCATGCAGGTCAACGACCTCCAGACCCAGGTCTGAAATGACATCGAGCTGTGCTTTGAATAAGGACACAGATGTACTGGTAGAAGGCGGCGTGGCTTCACTGATGTGGTGATACTGAAGCACAACCAAATCGGCCTTTGTAGTTAGGCTTACAAGCAAGAGTGATAACAGGGTTGCTGAAATACAGAGTTTACCTGCGGTCATGTCTGCTCCATTGTCTGGGTGAAATGCGCTTTCAGTAAGGAAAATGCTTCATTTAGGGATTGAATTGCTTCCGTATCACCGCCTCGGTCAGGGTGAGCCTGCATGACAGCGCGGCGAAATGCCTGCTTTACCGTTAGAAAGCTATCGGGTATCGAGTCGAATCCTAACACCTTTGCTGCTTGTAGAGTCTCTGGCAAATCAGGACCTGTGGTTTGGTTGCCCGACCAAAAGTTATCCATCATTTGATTGATGACATTTTCGGGAAGCTCATACTGGGATAAGTCCAGATAGAAACTGCGTAAGCTATCCAGCTTGCCGGGCATGCCATTTCCGGCGACTGTATCCTGGCGCTCAATGCCAATTCGCATGGGCGAGATGTACAGGTTTTCACCCGTTTGTGCCAAAGAGTCCCTCAGGCTGTAAAGCACGTGAAAAAGCAAAAAGTGTACGGGGTAGAGTTTTTGAGTATCGTGAAACTCCACCTTGCCGATGAGTTCCCAGGGAGGTCTTTGCAGTTTTCTGATCAGATTCAGTTCGTCGATACCAAACGATGAATTACGAAGCTCATGCTCAACGGCCACCAATAGATGCTGGATGTGCTGTTCCAGCATCGGGTTAGATGCTTTAGTGGGTGTTGGTTCTGATAAATCCGGGGATGTGGGCGTGTTATTCATGGTGCCAATGGTAGGTCAGTGACAGCTCTCAGGGAAGGGCCATCAACTTTGGCAGCCCACCAGTGAACAGTGCCGTTGATAAATTGGTCGCCCTGTGTACCTCGTTGTCAGCCTGTTCCGGGCGCTGGTGCACGCGTCTGGCAACCATAAGGCTGGTTCCGTAGGCGACGCCGAAAAAAGCGGTGCAAAGGTATTCCTGATCGACTTCTGGCAGAACCTTCTTTTCGATAGCATCCCTTACATCATCCTCCAGGGACATCATAATCAGCCCGAGTATGCCGGAGCCAAATAACTCTTTCAGGGCGCGGTCGTTGCTATGGGCCAGTTCATAAACCAGTGGATCCCGGGCGGTTGCACTGTATAGAGCAAGGTAGGAGCAGTGAATGAACTCTTCTGTTGTCTTTGCAGAGCGCCGAGAGCGGATCAGGTTTTCATTGAGCCCGCTCAGAAAATCTGAGAGCAGCGCAGCAAAAATATCCTGTTTGCTTCGAAAATAGTTGTAGAAAGTGCCAGACGCCAGATCCGTTTTCTGGATGAGATCGCGAATGGTGGTACTTTCATACCCTTGTTCCTGAAAACAAATGCGTGCAGCATTGAGTATCGCTTGGCGGTTTCGCAGGCGGTTTTGTTCTCGTTTACCCGTAGCTTCTTTCTCTGAACTCAACATATCCATGTCGGTGTCCTGTCCCTGAAATGATGGGATGCGTATAATCTCATGAACACTCTCCCAATGAACACATTTGTTATGCCCGAAGCAATAATGGACAGCCCAAATCAGAGCACTAGTGCTGAATACGAACGTTCCCAGAAAGTAGAGCAGAATAAACTGCAGAAGCGCTTGCGCCGGGATGTTGGCCAGGCCATTGCAGATTTCTCGATGATTGAAGCTGGCGACAAAGTCATGTGTTGCTTATCTGGCGGCAAAGACTCTTATGCCATGCTGGACATTCTGCTTAATCTGCAGAAAAGTGCTCCGGTTTCGTTTGAACTGATCGCTGTTAATCTCGATCAGAAGCAGCCTGGCTTTCCGGAAGAGATTCTGCCTGGCTATCTGGCTGCTATGGGCATTGAATATCACATTATCGAGAAAGATACCTACAGCATCGTTAAAGACAAGGTGCCGGAAGGAAAAACCACCTGTGGGCTATGCTCGCGGCTACGTCGCGGCATTCTTTATAACTTTGCCGAAGAGCACGGTGTTACCAAAATTGCACTGGGGCATCACCGTGATGACCTTCTGGAAACACTGTTCCTGAATATGTTTTACGGTGGCAAACTTAAAACCATGCCACCGGTGCTGCATAGCGATGACGGGCGAAATACCGTTATTCGACCGCTGGCATACAGCCGCGAGAAAGACATTGCCAGGTACGCAGAGCTTAGGCAGTTCCCGATTATTCCATGCAATCTCTGCGGCTCTCAGGAAAACCTGCAGCGCCAGGTGATCAAGGACATGTTTCAGTACTGGGATAAGCAACATCCTGGTCGGCTTGAAAGTATGTTCCGGGCTATTTGCAATGTTGAACCCTCGCATCTTGCGGACCCCAATCTTTATGATTTTCGCGAGGGCGAGCGACTGGGGGGTAAGCGCCAGTCAGTACAGACGGCGACGTCAGAACAGGAACCAGAGCAGGGCTTTGGCCGCTTGGATGTCCTGAATATCTAGTTTTCAGAAAGCCTGGCTGAACAGCTAGGTGTCTGCCCAGGTCGGCTTAATGGCCGATCAGCGCCAGAAGCGGCAGGGTCCAAAGCCCGAAAAGAATCAGCAAGGCGCCGGTAAATTTCCGGAACCTCTGACTGCTTTTTAATCCGTTGATCCAGCTGGCTGCATAACCGGCTCCGAGCATGGACGGCAAGGTGCCCAGCCCGAAAAACACCATGGTCAGTGCCGCTGAGCCTACCGATGGCTGCAGCGCCGCCCAGCCCAGCGTGCTATACACTAACCCACATGGTAGCCACCCCCAGAGAGCGCCCAGAGCGAGCGCTTGGCCTGCGTGATTGATGGGTAAAATTCTGCGTGAGAGGGGCGACAATCGCGCCCAAAGCGGCGCGCCGATCCGCTCCACATAACGAATTCCCTGCCACCACTGGCCCATGGACAATCCCATGGCTATCAGTAAAAGACCCGCACCTGAGCGCAGAACCATGCCAAGCGGCGCCCATTGATTTGCGGCTGTCGTACTCAGCAGTGCAATCAGGGCAGCTATCAGAGCGTAGCTTCCGATTCGCCCGAAGTTGTAGGCAAGCAGTAGCAATGACTGCCGCATGCGAAAACCCTTGCCAACGGGCAAGGCCATGGAAAGTGAGGCGCTGATTCCCCCACACATAGCAAGGCAGTGAGTGCTGCCAAGCAGGCCGATAAAAAATGCACTGGGGTAGCTAAGATACAGATCCGGAGTCATGATCGTTCAGGCGTGTCCTCTGGATCGTCTTGCTCCGGGGCTTGAGCCTCCGTTGGACCTGGTGTGTCTGTGCGGGCCTCTTCCGGAATCATATCTTTGTCATCATCGTACAGAATTCGGTGCGCAGGGCCTTCCAGGTCGTCGTACTGGCCATTCTTAACGGCCCACGAAAACAGGAAGATGCCCATGGCTACCAGAACCAGCATGATAGGCACCAGGAACATTACAATTTCCATGGTGTAAACCTCATAGTTAAAGCCATATGTTTACGGTATCAGGGCGGCAACCTGTGCGCCAACTGTCGCTGTTCTGTTGCGGCTTTGGGGGCGGGGCTGCTTGCCAAGACGAAGCGCGTTGAGTACCACAATCAACGAACTGATCGACATACCTATAGCAGCCAGCCAAGGCGGAACCAGGCCGGCTGCCGCCAAGGGTAAGGCGCATACATTGTAAACAAGTGCCCAAGTCATGTTCTGGCGAATGATTCTTTTTGTGCGCCGGCTGGTATCGATGGCCTCTACCAACTGCATGAGCTGGCCGTTAAGCAATACTGCGTCGGCTTTTAGCTGGGTGAGGTCTGCCGCAGTGCCCATGGCAACCGAGATGCCGGCGCCCGCCATGGAGGGCAGGTCGTTAAGGCCGTCCCCCACCATCATTACCTGGTGCCCTTCAGACCGTAGCCTGTTCAGAACGTTCAGTTTTTGTTCTGGGGAAGCCTGACCGATCGCTTCATCAATGCCCAGTATGTCTGCAATTTGGCGCACATGGCCGGAGCGATCACCACTAAGAAGGATTGTGCGGATGCCAGCATCCTGAAGCGCTTTGACTGCTTGTGCGGCATCGTCTCTGGGTTGATCGTCGAGTTGGAAGCAAGCCAACCACTCGTACTCTGAGGCGAGCCAGATTTCCATGCCAGAGTGTAATTCAGATTCGGGTTTTGCAGCTTGGGTGAACTGCGAAACGAAGTCTTTGTGGCCGATGAAAAAAGACTGGTCACCGAATGTGCCAGATAGCCCACCGCCCAGATGGTTGTTTACATGGTCAATGGCTGTTGCCGGGCGGCCATGAAATACCCGTGCAATCGGGTGCTCTGAATGTTGCTCCAAACCACTGGCCAACCTCAGGCAGACGTCTTTGTCTTTGCTGCCAACGATGCGCGTATTGATCAAGCTCAGTTCGCCCCGCGTCAGCGTACCCGTTTTATCGAATACGACCGTATCGATGGTGTTCATAGACTCCAAAGCATGGCCCCGAGTCGGTAGAAAACCCAAGCGCCGCAGCTTTACCGTCGCCGAGGTGATCGCGGTGGGGGTAGCAAGAGATAGCGCGCAAGGGCAGGTCACCACAAGTACCGAAAGTGTAATGTCGAAAGCATTATCCGCACCTGCCAACCACCACCCGATCCAGACCACGGGGGCAAGGATCAGCACCCGCCCGACAAACTTGCCCGCAATGCGATCGGCCATTCGGGCCACCCGCGGCTTTTCTGATTGAACGCGATCCAGTATTCGCAGGATGCCAGAAAGCCGTGTTTGTGCGCCGGACTTTTCAACCTGAACGTCTAGTGGGTTCTCACCGTTAATGCTCCCCGCATGAACAATATCACCGGGTACCCGGGTTTCAGGTAGGTACTCACCGGTAAGGGCCGATTCGTTGAGGGTAGATTGGCCTCGGAGAATGACACCATCAACGGGCAGGGTTTCCCCGGGCCGGATTCGAACCACATCGCCGGGCCTTATTTGATGGGCCGGTATGATGTCCGTGTGCTCCCCGGTGACCCGTGTGGCCACCGTTGGGTGAAACCCGGCCAAGGCATTGCCAGTGAGCCCTGCACGATACCTGGCTTGAACTTCTATATAACGCCCAAGCAACAGGAAAAATGTGAACATACATACGGATTCAAAATAGACTTCTTCGCCGCCTGTAACCGTTACCCAGGCACTGGCCACATAGGCAAGACCAATCGCGATGGCAACAGGGACGTCCATGGTGAGGTGGCGAGTTTTGATATCGCGCAGAGCGTTTCGGAAAAATGGGCCCGCGCTGTATAGCACAACCGGAGTGGCTACCAGCAAGCTAAACCAACGGAAAAAAGCCACAAACTCGGGAGTCAGACCACTAATCAATTCCAGATAAAGAGGGAACGCCAGCATCATGCTTTGGAAGGTGCCAATGCCTGCAACAGCCAGGCGAATCAGCATGGAGCGGTTTTCGGCCTTCAGCTGGTCTTCAACTTCATCTGATTGATAGGGGCGGGCGGTGTAGCCTAGCTCATGAATGGCTATCAGTAGGCTGCTAAGCCCGGCTTTGTCCTGGGCCCAGACAAGCCTTGCACGTTGTGTTGTGTGGTTTACGGAAAAGGAGATCACTCCGGGTTGCTTTTTTAAGTGGTTTTCAAGCAACCAGATGCACGCAGCACAAGTAATGCCGCCAATTAGCAGCTGGGCTTCCTGGCCGCCTTTAACCGGTGAAACAAAAGCTTGTTGGACCAAGGGGTGGTCCAACTCCCGGAGCCTGTCCAGCTCGCCTCCAGATAGTGCTCGGGGTGTGACAGCGGCTTCGGTACGTAGCTGGTAAAAGCCGGTAAGGCCCTCGGTGTGTATGATGTTGCACACCGCTTTGCAGCCTTCGCAACAGAAAAACCGGGTATCCCCGTCAATCTGAAAGGTAATTGGCGGCTCCCCGGCAGCCGGTTCACCGCAATGGAAGCAATCCTGGGGTTTCACCCTTGCGCAGAGCCTTTCGAACTCATATGAAGCTTGCTGTCTGTGGGCAACCAAGCCTCACCCTTGAGTCGCCATTGGTTGTCGGGCCCACGTAGATCGTAATACCAGCGCCCATCAATGTCATCTAGCAGGGTTCCGGTGTAATGACCGTTGCCATCATTTCGGAACTGAATAGTGCGGTCGTTCTGGGCTAACGTTGGGTGGAACAGGTTGAGCACCAGGTAGGGGAACTCTGCCGGGCCCTGCTCAGTGTTAACTGTTAGCAGGATAGCTCGACCTTCAAATGCCATATCCGCGTTTAGGCCTAAGTCCGCTGCACTCTGGTCACGGGCTATCTCCAGGTTGATCCCTCGACCTTCCTTTGAATAGTCATCAGAAACCATTGTGTCGTCCATGTTCACAGCAACAACGAGCATAAACATACTAAAGGTAATCGCGGACAGGGGAGCTATGGTCAAAAACCAGAACCAAGGCTGCCGATACCAGGGTGCTACGGGTACGTCTTCATTCATAATACGCAGTCTCATCTGTGTGCAGATTGCCAACGGCGATCCAAAAAAAGATCACTGGGTTGGGCCGACAAATCGGCTTTCGGTTTCCAGCTTCAGCGAAGCGTCCGTTTCAGACTGTGCATGGAAGATAATTTCATTGTTTGATTGCGGGATGGACTCGGGTGGTACATCCACAACGGTAGGCAGTGAGCGGTTCTCACCGCTGTCTACTGTTACTTGGGCTTCGGTCAGGATGCGAATGCCCTCCATGCCTTCAACAGATAACGTAAATGTCTGCGGCACCTCTGACATATTGACGATCTTCAAGGTATACGAGTTTTCGATTCGCCCCTCACCGTTGAAGCTGTACAGAGCACCCCGGTCCCGAAGAATATCCAGCTGGGCAGGCACACGCGTTGCTATTACGAAAATAATGGCGGATATCATGGCTGTTAATACGAGGCCATATCCAAATGTTCGTGGCCGCAGCAACTTTGATGGTTTGCCTTCCAGTTCGTTCTCGGTGGTGTAACGAATTAGCCCGCGAGGATAGTTCATTTTGTCCATGATTTCGTCGCACGCATCAATACAAAGCGCGCAACCAATGCACTCATACTGCAGACCATCACGGATATCGATACCCGTAGGGCACACATGTACACATTGTCCGCAGTCTATGCAGTCGCCCAGCCCTACTTCCTCAGGCTTCACTTCCTTTTTGCGACCGCCGCGCGGCTCGCCGCGATTAGGGTCATAGGAAACGATACGGGTATTCGGGTCAAACATCACAGACTGGAAGCGTGCATACGGGCACATATACAAGCATACCTGTTCCCGCATCCAACCCGCGTTCAAATAGGTTGCTGCGGTGAAGAATGCCACCCAGAAATAAGCCCAGCCGTTAGCCTGAAAAGTGAAAATATCGGTAAGCAAATCCCGAATCGGGTAGAAGTATCCAACGAATGTGAGCCCGGTCAGCAAGGCAATGATAAGCCAGGCCGTGTGTTTCGCCGATTTTTTTAGCATTTTCTCGGCAGAGTTAGGTGCCTTGTCTAACTTCATTCGCTTGTTACGGCTGCCCTCAATGCGCTCTTCCACCCACATAAAAATGAATGTCCACACGGTTTGAGGGCAGGTATAACCACACCACACCCGACCAAACAGTGTGGTGATGAAGAACAGACCAAAGGCACAGATAATCAGCATGCCCGAGAGCAGAAAGAAATCCTTGGGGTAGAAGGTGGCGCCGTAAAGGTGAAACTCCCTGGCAGGCAGATCAAAGTGGATCAATGGAGCGCCGTCCAGCGTCAGCCAGACGAACAAAAAGTACATGCCCATAAGAAGCAGTAGACTGACCGTTCGAATACGTTGGAACAGCCCCGTTACTTCTTTGGCGTAGATTTTTTTCCTGCTGGCATAGAGTTCAACTGTTTCCGTTTTTTTCTCGCCTGGGGGCTCCGTGGAGGGGTCGACCTGCGTGACAGGAATTTGATTACTCATGAATACCTCCAGATGGAGTCATAAAGCGCGGAATGCATTGCGGCTATTGCAGATCTTCTCAAGCCTGTGCCCGCATGCAGACACAGGGTTGAACAGACCATGCCGGGCCAAATGGCCCGGCTGGAACGTCAGTTAGACAGGCTGTAAACGTACGCAGCCAAAATCTGGATCTGATCTTCCGAGAGACGGCCACCTTGGGCTGGCATCTCGTTTTGTCGACCGTTAACCACGGTCTCCTTGATCCACTTGTAGGTAGATCCATAGAGCCAGACATTGTCGGTCAGGTTCGGGGCCCCCATGGCTTGCATGCCTTTGGCGTCTGGGCCGTGGCAAGCAACGCAGCCCTGGGCGAATACGGCTTTACCAGCTTCGGCAGCCGCCGCGTCTTTTTCACGCCCACTGAAGCTCAGAACGTAGTTTACCACCTGGTCGACCTGTTCGTTGGTCATGTTCGGCATCACACCTTTCGCAGGCATGTTACCCATTCGACCGTTGTGCAGGGTTTCCAGGATAGCCTCTGGTGTTCCGCCCCACAGCCAGTTGTCATCGGTCAGGTTGGGAAAACCCACTTGGCCGCGAGCAGCAGAGCCATGGCAAACAGCGCAGTTGTTGGCGAACAGACGCTGGCCAATTTTGAGAGCGTCACCGTCTTTGGACAGCTCTTCCACTGGGGTCTGGCCGTACTGCGCGTAGATCGGGCCGTACTTCTCGTCAGCGTCGGCAATTTCTGCTTCCCACTGGTTGGTCGACGTCCAGTTCAGTAAGCCTTTGTAGTTACCCAGACCCGGGTAAAGCGCCAGGTAACCAAGTGCGAAAATGCACGTAGCGACATACAGGTAGAACCACCACTTAGGCAGTGGATTATCATACTCCTCGATACCATCGAAGGAGTGACCCACAGTGCGGTCGGTTTCTACATCGGTTGTCTGACTTTTACGGGTGGCATGCAAAAGCCACCAGCAGCCGAAGACGGTACCGAGCACGATCACACTGACCCAGATGCTCCAGAAGGTACTCATTGTTTTTTCTCCGTTTTTTCCTGTTCAAGAGTACGCTTTTCCACCTCGTCATCATCGAATGGCAGGTGGGCTGCTTCTTCGTTTGCCTTTTTGCGATGGGCGCTGAACGCCCACCAAATGATGCCGATAAAGACCGCCATCACTAAAAGGGTATGCATGCCGCGTAACTCGTTAATATCCATCAAATCACCGTTTGTCTGAAAGTACGGTGCCCAGCTGCTGCAGGTATGCGACCAGGGCCTCGATTTCAAACTTGCCTTCCAGTTGATCCGCTGCACTGCCGATCTGCTCGTCAGTGTAGGGCACACCCAACGTCTGCAATGCGGAAAGCTTGGCTGCAGTGCCGTTATGGTTTACAACATCTTCGAACAGCCATGGAAAAGCAGGCATGTTGGATTCAGGAACCACGCTGCGCGGGTTATACAGGTGCTGGCGCTGCCAGGCATCTGAGTAACGGCCGCCAACACGGGCCAGGTCAGGCCCCGTGCGCTTGGAACCCCACAGGAATGGGCGCTCGTATACGAATTCGCCCGCAACCGAATAGTGGCCATAACGCTCTGTTTCTGCGCGGAACGGACGGATCTGCTGAGTGTGACAGACGTGACAACCTTCACGGATGTAGATGTCACGGCCTTCCAGTTCCAGCGCCGACAGCGGCTCAAGGCCTTCAATAGGCTCGTTGACGCTCTTCAGAAAGAAGAGCGGGAGCACTTCTGCCAGAAAACCACCACTGATGACCAGGATGATAAAGACAATCATCAGGCCAATATTCTTTTCTACAATTTCGTGTTTCATCTGGTCTCTCCGTTACGCCGCCTGAACTGCTGCGTTGTCCTGGGCAGTCGCTTCTTTCTGACGCACGGTCATGTAGACGTTATAAGCCATGAACAGCATGCCCGCGAGGAAAATGACGCCGCCGAGGAAGCGCACAAAGTAGCCTGGGTAGGATGCTTCAAGGCTCTCTACAAAGCTGTAGGTGAGCGTGCCGTCGTCATTGACTGCACGCCACATCAAACCTTGCATGATGCCGTTAACCCACATAGCGACGATGTACAGTACGGTACCGACTGTTGCCAGCCAGAAGTGCACGTTGATCATACTGGTGCTGTACATTTCCTTGAGACCCCAAAGTTTGGGAATCAGGTGGTAGATTGCACCAATACTGATCATCGCAACCCAACCCAGAGCGCCGGAGTGCACGTGGCCGATGGTCCAGTCTGTGTTGTGGGAAAGCGCATTAACCGTCTTGATGGACATCATCGGGCCTTCAAAAGTGGACATGCCGTAGAACGACAGGGAAACCACCAGGAAGCGCAGAATAGGGTCGGTGCGCAGTTTGTGCCATGCGCCGGACAGGGTCATCATACCGTTGATCATGCCACCCCAAGACGGCGCAAGCAGAATCAGGGACATGATCATGCTGGCAGTCTGAGCCCAATCTGGCAGAGCAGAGTAGTGCAGGTGGTGGCCGCCGGCCCATACGTAAGTTGCGATCAGTGCCCAGAAGTGCACGATAGACAGGCGGTAGGAATATACCGGACGTCCGGCCTGCTTGGGAACGAAGTAGTACATCATGCCCAGGAAGCCTGCAGTGAGGAAGAAGCCTACGGCGTTATGGCCGTACCACCACTGCATCATCGCGTCGGTGACACCCGCGTAGGCCGAGTAGGATTTGAATGCACTGACCGGCAACGCCAGGTTATTACCGATATGCAGTACGCCAATGGTAAGAATGAACGCGCCGTAGAACCAGTTGGCCACGTATATGTGCGGAGTACTGCGTTTGGTAATGGTGCCGAAGAACACCAGACCGTAGGTAACCCAGACCACTGCAATCGCGATATCAATCGGCCACTCCAGCTCAGCGTATTCTTTGGTGCTGGTAAGACCCATTGGCAGGGTAATGGCTGCGGAAACGATGATGGCGGTCCAGCCCCAGAAAGTGAAGGCAGCGAGTTTGTCCGAAATCAGGCGTGTCTGACAGGTGCGCTGAACAACGTAATACGATGTCGCAAACAAGGCACTACCACCAAAACCGAAAATAACAGCATTGGTATGCAGCGGTCGCAGGCGACCGAAGTGAGTAAATGGCAGATCGAGGTTGAGGGATGGCCAAACCAGTTGTGCTGCAATCAACACGCCCAGCGCCATGCCAACAATACCCCATACCACTGTCATGATGGCAAACTGTCTCACCACCTTGTAGTTATATGTCAGGTTCGGATTTTGTGTGCTCATAGCCTTACCAATGGGTTCAAAGTGGGGAAATATGCGGCCGCAAGTATGGACAAAGCATTAGCTGTTTGCAATGACGCGGATCAACTCCTGATATCCATCAAATGTGCCCGAATCAGCAGCATAGCGCTCTTTCGAAGCGCCTTGCAGCAGATGTCCTATGGTAGCTTCATCGCGGTTCAAGTTGAACTTGCGAAACTTGACCAAGAACAAAAAACTTAGCGTTGCGCCGAAAGTAATTGCACTAGCTCTCAGCTATAGCCGTTTGATTGCGTCCCCGAGCTTTCGCTTTGTACAGGGCGCTGTCTGCGCGCTCAAAAAACGCGTGTTGATCCTCGTCTGGTTGCATCAAGGCGATGCCCGCGCTCATAGTAAGCTTCGCCCTGGCGCCGTCTGGGGCGTTAACCACCGCGGCTCGAAGGTCTTCCAGCAGGGCTTCGCATACTTTTTGCGCACCTTCCATGTCAGTGCCGGGGAGCAATAGTGCAAATTCTTCGCCGCCAAACCGGATAGCAACGTCCCGTGGGCGTTTTGCATGTCGGGACAGGAGATTGGCAATCATTTGTAAGCAGGTGTCGCCAAAACCGTGGCCCCAGGTGTCATTGACGGTCTTGAAGTGATCGACATCTATCAGTCCCAGAGAAAGGGGTTGGCCAGTTCTGCGTGCTTCAGCACAAAGCTCGGGTAGTATGTTGTCCATATGGCGCCGGTTGTAAAGGCCGGTTAGTGGGTCATTGAGACTCAGTGTAGCGAGTTTTCGGTTGGCACTTTCCAGTTCCCGCATTGTAGAGCGCAGTTGAGCTGTACGTTCGTGCACTTTGTATTCGAGGTCAGTCCGGGCTTCTTGCTCGACCTTAAGTAACTTGTTGTTCATAAGTCGCCAGCGCTGAACCATGGCGTAGTTAAGTAAAATGACCTGGCCGCCTATGGCCGTTAGCATCAGGGATTCCCGGGCCAGGAAATCGGCCAGATAGCCAAAGGCTGCCGCAGCATAAACCAGCGCCCCGGTTGCCATGATCACCCACGCCAAGACATACCACTTTGCCGGTTGGTAGCCTTCGCGCCACCGGCTTACTGCGATAATGGAGAGGATAAATATTATAATCAGCCCTAGAAGGGTGTTAAGTAAAATGGCCAGATTATAAGGGAGCACCAAGGTCAACCCAATAACGCCTACGCAGAGCCAGGTAATGGCTTTTAGTGTTTTGTCGGCAAGAGTGTGTCGCTCGACTTCAAAAAACGAGCGCCCGAACAGTGTCATGGACAAACCGCACAGTATGAGCGACAGCGGAATGAAGGTGTTCGCGAATGCCGGGTGCTCGGGCCAGAAATATTGGTTGGCAAAGCCGCCCATGGCAAAAAGAAAAAGCCCCATGGTTCCCATATAAAAGGCGTTGTGCAGGTAATAGAAAGTTCCGGAGCTGGCAAACAGGAGGAGATTGAAAATAGCGAGCACTAAAATTGCGCCGTAAAACAGCCCGTGACTAATGGCCAAATGATTGCTTTGAGCTATTAGCTCCGCGGGGGTTTCCAGTTGAAGGGGGAGGTTCAAGGCGCCACTGCTGCGTATGCGAAGCGTAATAGAGCGGCTTTCGCCGCTATTGAGATAGATAGGCAGAAGGAAGAACCTGTAATCTACCGCTCTTGCGTGAAAACGGTGTTGGTCACCGGTTACGAGAACGTCACGGGGGCCGTCGCCTCGCCAGAACGTAACTTCATCCAGCAGCGGATAGCTAAGATTGAGGTACCATAGTTGGCGCTCCCGGCCATTGTTTTGGACATTCAGCCGTACCCAGTAAACCGAGTGCGTCTGGCTGAAGACCAGTTCGCGCCCGCGGGAGGGAGTCCATTCCATGTTGCTCGGTAATTCAGCCGGTTGAATCGCACTGTATGCTGGGTCGCCCGGAGGTGACTGGTAATAGCACACATAGTACAGCAGGGAGTTGCGCGCTTGGGGGTCGTTGGCATCGAGCACTGGGCACTCTGAAGCCGGGACGGTCGCTTGTGCAAGTGCTAGCGTTGGCAATGCACAGCAAGCCAGGAGACAAAACAGGCGCGCAAAAAGTGACATCGTATTGTCCGAAACTGTTAGAGCCCGGAGTGTAGCGAACGTACATAATCTATGCTGTTAAACACTTTAAAATTTTGCGAGCCGTCACAAGCTCAACATACTTAGGTCAAATGCCACTTTGTTTAAGTACGGTGATGGCTTCGTTCGTGTCCATCATGGGAACCAACTCTGCCATCAGGTCGCGGCGATCGTCAGACAGGTACCAGCGGTTCCAGTCGGCTTCGGAACGCCAATTGGCAAGGGTGATTCGGTGGTTCGGGTCGTTGCTGGCGACCAGAGTTTCTCCAGAAATGAACCCCGGCGCTGCGACGGCGCGCTGTAGTACCTTGCGGGAGCGTTCCTCGTAGGCAGTTTCAAGGGATTCGGCTATATGGCGTTCAATCAGAACCCGGATCATAAAAACCTCCAGACATTTTTTAATGATATAACCAGTAATTTAGCACGTATTTCTGAAAAAACAGATCAAACTGAAGGAGATGGCTGATGACAGCTGAGTGTGACGCCGAGCTGGATACCTCCGGCTTGTTTTGCCCTGAGCCCGTGATGATGCTGCACAACCGTATTAACGATGTTGCGCCGGGAAAGATTCTGAGGGTTGTTGCTACAGACCCCTCAACAACCCGTGACATACCCAGGTTCTGCCAGTTCCTGGGGCACGAGCTGGTCAGTCAGGTAGAGCGGGACGACCGTTTCATTTACCTTATACGTCGCGGCGACTGATCATGGGCTTTTCGGGCGGTCATGATACGAACACAGTCAGATGGCCGGTGTCAGGCCTTGAATGTGGTCCATGAATTGACTCAGGTTCATTTCGCCTAGAACCCTCTGTAGTGCCATTTCGTTACCGCTGCTGTCGTAGAACAAAATGGCGGGCGGCCCGAACAACCCTAGTTCGTCAAGCATCGCTTGCTGAGCGGGAGTATTATCCGTCATATCAAGCTGCAGCAGCGTGAAGGGTTGGAGCGAGCGCACCACATCTGCATCACTGAACACATTGCGCTCCATGACTTTGCAGGAAATACACCAGTCTGCATAGAAGTCCAGCATAACCGGGCGCCCCTGTTGTTGGGCCTGCAAGAGCATGGTTTCAATTTCAGCAGGGGTCTCTACTCGGATAAAGTCTGCATGGCTGGGGTTATACCCAGCCGCGCTTCCCGGTGCTCCGGTTGAGGTTGCTTTGGCCAAGAAAGGATCCAGGGGCGCTAATGGATTGTTGGCGCCAGTGATCGCTCCAGCCAGCAGTGCCAGGCCGTATGCGAAAAAGATCAACCCCAGGCCTTTTCTGGTCCGCTCCCAGCCGGCTTTTGCCGCGTCGAAGGCCCCGAGCTGAACGCCGGTTATCGCCGCCAAAATGCCCCAGAGTGTGAGGCCAATCCAGCCAGGAACCAATCGCTCAATCAGCCAGATGGCGACTGCGATCAGCATTACGCCGTAAAAATGCTTAACGGTGGTCATCCAATGCCCACTTGTTGGCAAAACTTTGCGTCCGCCCACAGCTACCAAAATAAGGGGGACGCCCATGCCCAGCCCAAGCGCAAACAGAGCGATTCCCCCAATCACGGCATCCTGTGTGGTAGATATGTACAAAAGGCTGCCCGCAAGTGGGGCAGAGACGCACGGCGATACAATTAAGGCGGAGAGGGCACCGATACCGAAAATGCTGATCACCCGGCCACCGGTCAGCCGTTGGCTAGCGTCATTCAGTGGCTCACGGATAAAGCGTGGAAGTTGGATCTCAAACAGGCCAAACATCGACAGTGCAAAAACCACAAATAGCAGGGAAAATATGCCGAGCACCCATGGTGACTGAAGCTGTGCCTGTAAGTTGAAGCTTGCACCCAATAGGCCTGTCAGTACGCCAGCTCCGGCATAGGTGAGGGCCATTCCCAGTACATAACTGCCTGAAAGCAAGAGCGCGTGGCCCGTTGTACGGGTGTTTTGGCCAGATACCAATGAGGAAATAATTGGAACCATGGGCAGCACGCAGGGCGTAAAGGTTAGCCCCAGGCCAAGCAAGAAAAAGACGCCGGCGATAACCAGGGTCGACTGTTCCGACAAAAAACCAGCCAGCCCGGTTGCTGAGCGGGTGTCTGCCTGTGATGTTGCTCCGGTTTGTGTGGTGTTGCTTTGGTTGCCAGTTCCTTGGCCAGAGCCAGGCTCCTGGCTTTGGTAAAACAACACTTCGCGGGTTTGGGGTGGGTAGCATAGCCCGGCTTCTGCACAGCCTTGGTAAGTTACTTCGAAGCGGGCTTCGCGCATGTCGGCCGGCAGAGTTATGGGAACCGTTGCCTCTACAGGGTCAAAGAAAACAGTGGTTTTGCCAAAGTACTCGTCCTCGGTTTCGGTACCAGGGCTGGAATACTCCAGCGCGCCGGCGGTGGCGCCGTCATCCAGTGCCTTGATGCTGATGCGATCGCGATATAGGTAATGTCCGGGGGTTATATCCCAGGTCAGCACAACCGTATTTGCGTCTGTGGTGTGGCTAAACGGAAGCGCCTCATCCACCTGGAGGAATTGGCTGCTCTGGCTCCCAAAAAGAGAGTTGTTGTCGCCAAATGCCCAGACTGCATTCGGTGCTGTAAGTAGCACGGCACATACAAGCAGTAGTCTGAGTGGCTTGGTAAGGCGCTCAATGCGGCCAAAAATGCTGGGTAGGGCTGTCATGAAATGCGCAATTCCCCGGTTGATTAAAGACATAAGGCGATCGCCGGCCATGCCGGATGAGCTCGTGGTTCGATAACGATGAGCCAGCCAATGGACACAAAGGCAATGCAAAAGTTCCCTCTGGCATTGGGCGCGTTAAAGTCGCACAATAGCGTCCCAATGAATCACAGTCCAAATGATCTTATCATGCTGTTTAATGACCTGTTTCGGGGAACATTCCGGACAATGCTGGTTAAAGGCGGCGAAGAACCTGAATACCTGCCTGCAGGCAGCGCCAAAAAACCTGCACAGATCGTTTTTGCCCATGGCTATTATGCCAGTGCTCTGCACGAAATAAGCCATTGGTGCGTGGCGGGTGAGTATAGGCGCACACTTCACGACTATGGATACTGGTACTGCCCCGACGGGCGCACACCCGAGCAGCAGCGAGCGTTTGAGCAGGTTGAGGTAAAGCCCCAGGCTATTGAGTGGCTTTTTTCTGTCGCCGCGGGTTCACGTTTTCATATTAGCGTGGACAACCTGGCTGGAGACGGTGCTTCAGATGACGATGGATTTCGTCGCAAAGTACGGGCACAGGCAGAGGACTACCTGGCCAGAGGCTTGCCGAAGCGGGCACAATCCTTTTTTGATACGCTGAAATCGTTTTATGGAACCGGCGATACTTTCAGTAAAGCCTGGCGCGATGACGCTGGGCGCGTGGTTCCGTTATATTCTGAAAAGAACATTAATGAGGCAAACTGAGACTCCATGACATCTGACCCAAAGCACACAGGCGATCTGAGATTCAGCGAACTGAATCTGGATAAGCGCCTGCTGGACGCCATTGCTGCCATTGGTTTCGAATATTGCACACCCATACAGGCTGAAACTCTGCCCTGGACGCTGGCGTGTGAAGATCTTATTGGCCAGGCCCAGACAGGCACCGGGAAAACCGCAGCGTTTCTTATTACCGCCATCCAAAGCTTGCTGGAAACGCCCATACCCGAAGGCGATCGTTTTGCGTCTGAGCCTCGGGTTCTTGCATTGGCTCCTACCCGCGAACTGGCCATGCAAATTGCCAAGGATGCTGAAGAGTTGTGCAAGCATACTGGCCACAATGTCGTAACCGTAGTCGGCGGCATGCACTACGACAAGCAACGTGAACAGCTACACAACGGTGTTGTTGATATTCTGGTCGCCACCCCAGGTCGGTTGATTGACTTTTTAGGCTCCCAGGATGTGTTCCTTGACCAGCTCGATATCCTCATTCTGGATGAGGCGGATCGAATGCTGGACATGGGCTTCATACCGGATGTGAAGCGCATTATCCGCAAATGCACCCCTAAGGATGAACGCCAAACACTGCTGTTCAGCGCCACCTTCAATCAGGACGTTCTGAACCTGGCATCCATGTGGACCAACAATGCAGAGTTTGTAGAGATAGAGCCAGAGCAGAAGACTGCTGAGCGGGTTGAGCAGGCCGTTTATCTGGTAGGTGACGATGAAAAACTGCCGGTGTTGGTGAACTATCTCAAGCGTCCCGAAGTTGACAAGGCGTTGGTGTTTGCCAATCGCCGTGATCAGTGCCGGGATCTTGAAGAGGATCTGCGCAATCAGGGCGTTAAAGTGGCTCTTATGTCGGGCGAGATCGCCCAGGCCAAGCGCCTGAAAACGTTGGACCAATTCAAAGCTGGTAGCATTCAGGTGTTGGTGGCCACTGATGTTGCAGGGCGTGGCATCCATGTTGATGGCGTTACCCACGTATTCAATTACAATCTGCCAGATAGCGCCGAAGATTATGTGCATCGCATAGGCCGTACCGGCCGGGCGGGCAAAACCGGCGTATCTGTCAGTTTTGCGGGCGAGGATGATTCGTTCGGCCTTCCTGCCATTGAGGCTTATATCGGCCAAAAGCTTAAAACCACGGTGCCGGATGAAGCGCTAATGGCTGAAATGGATAACCCTCCCATTACCCGCAAACGCGGTAGACGCCCAGCCCAAGGCCAAGGTGGCCGGGGGCCAGCTGGTCGTAACTCTCGCCCACGCCGGAACTGATAAGGCTGACAGCTAATATGTTGATCGTCGCAGATGAGAACATCCCGCTGCTGGACGCTTTTTTTGGCGACTTTGGTGAGATCCGTCGTGTGTCTGGCCGCACCATGAATGCAGACGATGTTCGTGATGCTGACGTTCTGCTGGTTCGGTCGGTAACTCGGGTAGATCGTTCTCTGCTGGAAGGCAGCCGTGTGCGCTTTGTTGGAACATCAACAATTGGCACTGACCATATCGACTTGGGCTGGCTCAAGGAAAATGGTATCTATTTCTCCGCGGCGCCAGGCTGCAATGCCAATAGTGTTGTCGAGTACGTGCTGGCGGTATTGTCCTTGTACGCGGAGCGCTGCGTACTGGGTGACTGGTCGCGACTCAGTGTAGGTATCGTTGGGGTTGGGAGTGTAGGTAGCGGGCTGGCAGAAAAACTTACTCGTCTGGGTTTCAGGGTCAAACTTTGTGATCCGCCCAGGGCTGAACGTGAGTTAGACACAGCCGAAACATTTGTTGATCTGGATGAGGCGCTTGCGTGTGACGTGGTCTCATTCCATACGCCTCTGACTCGCAGTTCTACACATCCCACCTTTCACATGATTGGCGAGCGAGAGCTTGCGAAGCTAACGTCTGAGCAGCTTTTGATTAACGCCGGGCGAGGCGAAGTAATCGACGGTACAGCACTTCAGGAGCGGTTGGGCCAAGCCCATGCGCCGCTGGTAGCGCTTGACGTGTGGGAGCAGGAGCCAAACATTAGCCCCGAACTGGTAAACAGGGTTTGGCTGGCTACGCCGCACATCGCAGGCTATAGCCTTGAAGGAAAGGTTAAGGGTACCGAGATTGTTTATCAGGCCATGAGCAAGTTCATGGGCCTGCCAACACGCAAGCAGGCTGGGCAGTTCCTTCCGGAGCCAGCATTGAGCAAAGTATCGTTTACCAGTGCAGCTGATGAGCGAGCCGCTGTCCAAATTGCGTTGCGGGCCTGCTACGACCCAAGACAGGACGACGCTCACCTGCGTTATGTCATGAGGATGCCCAAGGCTGAACAGGGTGTAGAGTTTGACCGCTTGCGCCGGGACTATCCGGTGCGGCGAGAATGCTCCAGTTTGAAAGTACAGCTCAAAGGCACGAGTAAATCCCTGCAAGATAGCTTTCGAGCTATCGGCTTCAAGCTGAAAATCTGACGCCAGTTAACGCGCTGGTGCTTTGTCGTCGGTAAAAAGAGTAGCCCTGACAGCCTGACCAATACGCGCAGAGTCTCGGCTTTTCAGGGCAGTGCGCACCAGATGGATGTGGCTGGATAGATCTTCCAGTAAAGACGGCGGCAAAGAAGGGAGTGTAGTGCTTTCTGGCCCTCCGAGCGCTTCAACCAGAGCATCTGGTGCGGGTGAGCTCAGGCGAGTAAACGCTTCCTGAGTGAGAACCGCCTGATCAAGAGCCTCCTGCCGGATTGTATCCACGTAACGTAAAAAACCTTCCTCTGCCAGCCATAGAAGTGCGCCGAAACATGCCATGTGGCGCTTGCTGTGCAAGCCGAATTCATCGGTTTCGTCCGGGCCTGCAATATCTTCTACAAACAGATTAACTCGCCTTGGGAAGGCATTGTAAAGCTGAGCCAAGGCTATGGCTGCGTCTTTGTAGAACTCTTCAATGTGGATGTCAGCCATGCGTCAATCCTTTTCCCTGGGCTTTTATTGGCGGTAGCTGGTCAGAAAGTTGCCCAGCCTACCCATGGCATCTTCTAGTGTGTCTTTGCGGGGCAGGAAGACCACCCGCAGATGCTGTTTGTCATCCACATTGAATGCTGAGCCCTGAACCAGCAGAATTTTTTCTTGAAGCAATAAGTCCAACACCAGTTTTTCATCATTTACGACTGGGAATTTTTTTGGATCCAGCTTGGGGAACAGGTACAGCGCACCTTGGGGCTTCACGCAGCTTACGCCAGGGATGTCATTCAGCATTCGCCAGGCAGTTTCGCGCTGCTCGTACAGTCGGCCGCCCGGGGCTACCAGATCATTGATGGACTGGTAACCGCCCAGTGCTGTTTGTATGGCCAGTTGCGCCGGTACGTTGGCGCACAGGCGCATATTAGACAGCATGTCTATGCCTACAATCAGATCTTTAGCGAGATGCTTGGCGCCGCTGATAATCATCCAGCCTGAACGATAGCCTGCAGCACGGTAGTTTTTTGAAAGACCGTTATAGGTGAAAAAGAGCACATCGTCGGCGAGTGATGCCGTGGGTACATGCTGTGTGCCGTCATAGAGTATCTTGTCGTAAATCTCATCGGACAGAATGATCAGGTTGTGCTTGCGGGCCAGCTCAATAACCTGCTCAAGTAATTCCTGGCTATAGACGGCGCCCGTAGGGTTGTTGGGGTTAATCAGAACAATCGCACGGGTACGGCGCGTGATTTTTTTACGAATGTCATCGATGTCCGGGAACCAGTTTTGCTCCTCGTCACAGTGGTAGTGCACCGGCTTGCCGCTTGAAAGCGTGACAGCAGCCGTCCAAAGCGGGTAGTCGGGTGCGGGGATGAGCACTTCGTCACCGGTATTGAGCATCGCCTGCATAGACATCACGATCAGTTCGCTGACGCCATTGCCCAGATATATATCGTCAATATCGACCTTGTCGATGCCGCGTTGCTGGCAGTAGTGCATGACCGCCTTGCGAGCCGAAAACAGCCCCTTGGACTCTACATAGCCTTGGGCCTGTTGCATGTTGTAGATCACGTCTTGCTGGATCTCTTCGGGCACATCCAGTTCAAACGCGGCCGGGTTACCGATGTTGAGTTTGAGTACACGATGGCCTTCTTCTTCCAGGCGCCGCGCCTCGCGCATGACTACGCCACGTATTTCGTAACACACGTTATCCAGCTTGGCGGATTTGTAGTAGTTCTGCATAAGACCCGGGCTTCCTTAGTCATTAAACGTAAAACAGGCGCCTGCCATTGAGGCAAACGACTATTCTAGCGGAGGCGGGGGCAACGGCAACAGGGTAATTGTGATCAATTATGGCAAGTTAGCGCTATATTTGGTTAATTCATGCCCTATAAAACAATTGCGCTGGCGAGTTAAGGTGTATATTCTCAAATTAATTGTGCACAACTTAATTTTGCAACGCACTGGTTTGGCCTGTTTTACACAGGTATTCATGGTTTACCAAGGAGAACCCCGTGGCCACACACTCTATTTATGACTTCACTGCTCGAGACATTAAAGGTAATGACAAAAAGATGGCTGACTATCAGGGCCAAGTGCTGCTGATTGTGAATACGGCCAGCAAGTGCGGCTTTACGCCCCAGTTTGAGGGGCTGCAGTCTTTGCACAAAGATCTCGGGGAGCAGGGGTTGGAAGTGCTTGGGTTTCCCTGCAATCAGTTTATGAACCAGGACCCTGCAGATGACGAGGCCATCAGCCAGTTTTGCAGCATGAATTATGGCGTGGATTTCCCCATGTTTTCGAAGGTGGATGTCAACGGCGAGAACGCTCACCCCCTGTTCCAATTTCTGAAGGGCGAGGCAAAGGGGCTTATGGGGTCAGAGAAAGTAAAATGGAACTTCACCAAGTTTTTGATAGGCCGTGATGGAAGGGTTGTGCGTCGTTATCCGCCCACCACCAAGCCTGAAGACATCAAAGCAGACATTGAAAAACTTTTGTAGGGTGCAGTTTTGAACGATTTGCTCGCACTGGATAGCCAGATCTGTTTCAGCCTGTATGCGGCTAACCGGGCGATTACCGCCCGATATCGCCCGCTGCTTGCTGAACTGGACCTGACATACCCGCAGTATCTGGTGATGCTTGTACTTTGGGAGCGGGCCCAGATCGGTCACGCAACCCGGGTGTCGGATCTTGGCGTGCGCCTGCGCCTGGATTCGGGCACCTTGACGCCGCTGCTCAAACGCCTCGCCCTACGGGGGCTTGTCCGCAGGGAGCGCAGTGCAGATGATGAGCGGGTTGTGACCATCACACTGACCGGGCAGGGGGCCGACTTGAAAAAGCGAGCCGCCCAGGTACCACAGAAGCTCCTGTCCGGCCTGGATCTTGCCCCAGACCGGCTGTTGGCATTGCGAAATGAGCTAAATGAGGTGCTGCGGGCTATTGAGGCTCAGAGTAAGCAGTCCAGCGCGTAATCGCAGCGCTTAGTTGGTCGCGGTTGTAAGGCTTGGTGATGTAGTCGTTCATACCGCAGGCGAAGCAGTCGTCCCTGTCACCTTGCATCACGTTGGCAGTAACGGCTATCACTGGTAAGTCATGCCATTCAGGGTTTTCGCGGATTTTGCGAGTCGTTTCGTAACCATCCATTACCGGCATCTGGCAGTCCATGAGCACCAGGTCGTAATGCTGTTGTTTCAGTGCTTCGATTGCCAACAGGCCATTTTCCGCGGTGTCTGATTGATGCCCCATTTTTTTCAATAACATGCCCGCGACCATCTGGTTTACTTCGTTGTCTTCAACCAGAAGTATCCTGAGTGGCCGCTGTGGCTTTGTGACAGTTTTGGGCAGTTCAGTAGTTTCAGTAAGCTTCCCCACGCTGTCTGTGGCCAGGTGGCTGTATACAGGTAGCGGCAGGATGACGGTAAACCGAGTACCTTTTTGCTCTTTGGAATCGACCTTTATTTCACCATGCATACGCTCAATCAGCTGGCGGCAAAGCGTTAGCCCTAGCCCTGTACCCCCATAAAGGCGCGTGGTTTGCGTATCGGCTTGAGAGAAGGGGGAAAATATCCGGCGCAGGCCCTCTTTGCTCATACCAATGCCCGTGTCGACCACCGCAATGGTTAGAGTGCCTTCGGAATAGTGGGCACTGATCCGCACGTTGCCGGAATTGGTAAACTTGATGGCATTGCTGAGCAGGTTGTTCAAAATCTGGCGGATACGAGTCGGGTCGCCTAAGAATTGGCTTGGGAAGCTTGGGTCTGTCTCTGCAATCAGTTCGACGCCTTTGTTGCGGGCCTGTTGGGTGTGCAGAGTTGCGCACTCCTCAATCAGGCTGCTTAGATCGAACGGAATGTTCTCCAGGTTGAGTTTGCCGGCCTCAACCTTGGAAATATCCAGTATGTCATTAAGTATGCCAAGCAGGCTTTCCCCGGCTGACAAAGCAATTTGAAGGCGGTGTTGCTTGGTAGCATCCAGCTCACCTTCCAGTGCAAGCCCTAGCATGCCGAGCACACCGTTAAGTGGGGTGCGTATTTCGTGGCTCATGCTGGCCAGAAAATTAGCCCTGGCTTTGGCTCTGCGCATGGCATCTTCTTTCGCTTTTACCAGTGCCCGGTTGCCCCGTTGTAGTGCGTGGTTCTTGTCGGATATTTCCCGGGTCCGGCTTTCGACCTCCTGCTCCAGTTCCGTCGAATAGTTCTTCAGCGCATTTTCCGCCTTGCGGAGCTGGGCCAGGGTGGAATCTACCGCTGCCAGGTGCTGGTTGACAATCTCCACCATCGTGCCTATTTCATCTTGCTGATGGCCTGGGGGCACCGGCAGGCGGATCTTTTCTGGCGAGCTGGCTTTAACCTGGCTTAGCGCATTGATAACGCTGAGCATCGGTCGTGTGAGTATCAAGTAGAAAATGCCAAGCAGGGAAGCAGAAAGAATGAGGCTTTTCAAAAGCCCACTGATCAGCGTGTAGGTTGCGCGCTCCAAAAACTGCAAACCGTAGTGGTAAGTGTCGATGGTCACTACAAGTTGGCCCAAGGGAAGATTGTTGAGCTGAGGAACACGCAGCTCTCGGCTGAAAACCCGGCTGGAGCCAAACAGTTCATCGCTGATCCAGCGATAGGGGGAAACCGGGCTGCTCGTGCTGGCGGCAGCCATGGTGCTGTTTTCGCTATCGACAATTCTGGCGTCAATGGTAGCGGGGTGGCGGAGAAGCCCGTCGAGCAGTTCTTCTGCCAGGCGCACATCAATGTTGTAAGCGATCTGGGAAGCGGGATTATGGCTGACTTCAATCAGCGCTTGGATGTCTTCGTCCATGGAGCGTTGGGCGGCGAAATAATCCAGAGTGATCTGTGCAACGTTAAGGATAAACCCCAACGCCATGGCGATCAGCACCGTATCGCGGGTGAGTCGGTAAGAAAGCCGGTGTTTGAAGCCTTTGGTCACGGATGTCACAGTCCTTGTTCACGGGCAGGATTGCTACCCGGCTCGTATATTCAGTCGTCGTAGTCGGCCTTTTTCTTCCACTCTTCATCGTGAAGAAAATTGTCCCACTGTTTGTCCAGTTGTGATTCGGATTCAGCAGAACCGGTGTTCTCGCTGCCTGCACCCAAAGCCTCCAGCTCTTTTATGCGGATTCGGAAGCTTTTGACTGCCTTCATGGCCAGCGGATTGTCTTTGGATTTACCCATTTCTGTACTGGCTAGATGATAGGCGTGAATAGCCTTGCGTATCTCGTCTTTCCGGATGTGGTCGCGGGCCTGGAAAACATGCAAGTCAGCGTGGGTTTTATGCACCAGAAACAAAATATATTTGAGGTTCTTTTTAGCGGTCGCCCCATCGATGCGCCCGCTTTTGTGCATGGATTCAATCAGCTTGAACAAGTTTTGAAGCAGTTCTTTAACGTAGCTGGCCTTTTCTGCTGAATCGATTTTGACCGGTCGCGTCTCATCCCGGTTTTCCTGAATCTGGGTTTTCAGCTGTAAGGCGGACTCGCGCCACTGTGCAATAGGCAAGCTGGATTTAAGGCTGGTCAAATCGTTGCAAACATCCTCCATTCGCCGGAGTAGCAGGAGCTTCAAATCGCCTGTCAGGTACTGCCCTGGAAGTTCAGACAGCAAAAGATTGCAGCGCTTGTAGCTATCTTCCAGTGCCGTGATTTTGCGCACACGTTCAATCTTGGCCTTTTCACGCATTTGGCTGATGACAAGAACGACGATCGAAATCACAACAATGGCCGCCAAGGCCAGAACAATAGTAATGGTATTCATTTTTGTGTAATGACTCCGGCTTTTGGGCAAGTCATGCCTGCTAAAGAATTCTGGCTCGATAAACCGGTATGTCCGGCAAGTATCAGAAAGATTAGCAGAAATACGGCATTGAAGCTGAAATCAAATGTGAAAGTTCGTTTCACATATTTATTTAATGAATTTATTTCATCATGTATATTATACTGGTGAATGTGGCGCGTAAGACGTGCCCGGTTAATAGTTTCTATTGTGTTCTGGAGCTGTACATGGACATTTCTCGCATTGATCTCAACCTGCTTGTTTATCTTGATGTTTTACTGCGGGAGCGAAACGTCACCAAGGCTGCAAACCATCTTGGTATTACGCAGCCGGCCATGAGCAACAGCCTGCGCCGGTTGCGGGATCTGTTCAGTGACCCGTTGCTGGTAAGAACCAGTGAAGGGATGACTGCGACAGAACGTGCCCGTGAGCTGCAGCCGCTGGTGCGGAGTATTCTTTCAAACATTGAGCAAGCGGTTCAGGAAAAGACCCCCTTTGCCGCGTTGGACAGCCAGCGGGTGTTTCGCATTATGGCCAGTGACTATGCCGAATCGTGCCTGATGCCAAGGGTACTGCGCCGGATCCGGCAGGAGGCCCCACATGTAACCCTGGATGTGCTGACCCCCAGCGATGTGAGTTTTCTGGATGTGGAGCAGGGCCGTCTTGATATGGCGATTAACCGCTTCGATAAAATCCCCCAGTCGTTCCATCAAAAAACCCTCTGGATCGAGTATTTTGCTTGCTTGATGAACGCCCGCAATCCGATATTGAAAGAGCCCTTCACTCTGGATACCTACCTGGATGCAAGCCATATATGGGTAAGCAAAACCGGTTTCGGCGTGGGTGTTGGAGTAAACCCAAAAGACGTCCAGAGGCTTGGCTGGGTGGATGAAGCTTTGTCCAGAATGGGGAGTAAACGTCAGATTTCCGTGTTCACTCGCCATTATCAGTCAGCCATGCTGTTGGCGGAGCAGCACGACCTTATTGCCACGCTGCCGTCTCGTGCAGCCTGGCTGCAAAAAGATAACCCTAACCTGGTGGTAAAGATTCCGCCCTTCGATATTCCACCTTTTGAGCTAAAAATGGCATGGAGCCCTCTTTTACAGCACAACTCTGATCATCAGTGGCTTCGTAGGTTGATTTCAGATGTGGCGGAAGAGGTGGATGAGGAGTTTGCGCCGTTTGGGGCGCGTTTCGAGTCTATGGATGTCCCTGAGGCAAAGCCGTCAGAGCGGTAGTTCGCGCAATTCAAGTGAGCTGCGCCCGGCATCCCACATGCGCTGAAATTTTTCCGACAGCAGTTTCACCCGACCACTGTCTGCGAACCCGGCAAATCCTGAAGGCCGGGTGAAGTCATGCCGGAACACCACGCCCTGCCGGTCTGCGAGCATGAAAGGCTTATCCTCATAGGGGTGGTCAGCATTGACCAGCCTTAGTTCAATACGGCTGGGCAGCCTTCGCATCAATTCAACCAATTGATGTCGGCGCTTTACAAGCGGCTGGTCATCGTGGATCAGCAGGCGAATTTCGCTAAGCCTGTGGCGGCGTGCAAGCTCAGATACCAGCTCCCGGAACCTGTGGCGATCGTAAAGATCGTGATCCAGTGTGCGGTCATACAGCCATAAGCGCTGGCTTGCCTGGCCGACCATAGAGTCCATGAGGTCAAGAAGACTGCTTTCGTTATCGAAAAACCAGGCGTGTGTGTCCTCACCCAACTGCAAGGGGCGGGGACGCCCGGAGCCAGTTTGCGTTTCAAGCAGAGCCGGGGCCAGGCAGCGCATGTCCAGGTGAGGTATGCCGGCATCATCGTAAGGATCGGAGCAGACATGAAATCCCGCGCGCTGGTAGAACGCAATGGCGTGTTGCTGGGCGGAAAGTTTCAGCTCCTGGTACTGACCGGCGGATTCGGTGATCAGATGCTGCAGCAGCGCCTCTCCGATGCCTTGGCCGCGGAATTCCGGCAGTATGGCCATGCGCCCAATGTGACCGGTTTCGCCCAGAGTTGAAAACAGCCGGGCCACGCCTACAGGTGTGTTATCGGGTAGAACCGCGAGAAAATGATCGGCAATTTCGTCGGTGTCGTCCCATTCCAGCTCTGGTGGAACTTTCTGCTCTTCAACAAAGACTTTTTGGCGAATGTTGCGAATATGCCTCGGGGCAAGCTGCCAGCTGTATTTTCGAATCTTGATTGTCATGGCATCACTCGAAATACACAGAACCCTGATTATAAAGCGTTGTAAGCAGGCCGAGCAGGGCCGGGTCTCCGGCAAACTGCGCCAGCGCGCTCATGTCAATTCGGGCACCTGCACACAGCAAGGGCGCCAGAGGGCGCGCGTCACCTTTGAGCAGAAACTGCTCGCCGTCTGCAAACAGGGCGGTTTCGTCATCTTCCTCATGGTAAGCAAAACGCGAGCCTTCGTTCCAGCGCAATTGCTCGCCAGCCCGGACAGCTTCGGAAAAATCCTCTTCAGAGGCCGGCTCATCTGCAGCCACTACCACGTCCATGCTCTTGGGCGCGGTTGCGTACTGGCCAAACCACAAAGCCAGCGAGCGTTTGTCTTCAAGCTTTTCTGCCAGTACGGCCTGAAGGCGGTCAATAACACCTGGTTCGATGGTGCCCGGATTGTCTTGAACCTTCAAATCCGGATCATTCAAGTGATTGGCGGCATCTGACTGGTTGCAAAGGAAATCCGTAAACCCGGTAAGCAAATCGTCGATGGTGGGTGCACGGAAGCCCACTGACAGGGTAATGCAATCGTCTTCGGCAATGCCGTGATGGCCAACGCCGGGCGGCAGGTACAACATATCGCCAGGGGCAAGCGTGACGGTTTCTTTGCCTTCCCAGTCACTGAGTATGCGCAAAGGAGTGCCTTCTACCCGGGACGAGGTTTGATCGCACCGGCCACCAAACGTCCAGCGCCTGTGTCCCTGCGCCTGCAGCAGGAATACATCGTATTGGTCGTAATGGGGGCCTACGCTGCCGCCCTTGGGCGCATAGCTGGCCATAATGTCGTCAAGGCGCCAGTTGGGCACAAAGCGGAAGTGTTCAAGCAGATCTGCCACTTCGGGAACCCAATGGTCAAGACCCTGCACGAGCAACGTCCAGTCTTGTTCGGGGAGCTGGCTAAATCGCTCTTCAGAAAAAGGGCCGTTGTGCAATTGCCAAGGTTTGCCGTCATCGTTTTCGATAACGATACGCGATTCCACACCTTCTTCGCAGGCAAGCCCCGCCAGCTCATCGGCGTCGACAGGGCTTTGAAAGCCGGGAAATGCCTGGCGAATGACCAGCGGTTTCTTCTGCCAGTAGTCTTTCAGGAAGTCCGAAGGCGAACGTCCGCCAAGCATATCCATCGTTGTGCTTCCTTGGTTCAAATGTTGCGGGCCTGGTCAACGGCGTTGCCAATGTAATTGCCTGGAGTCAGGGCCATCAGCTCTGCTTTTGCGCTGTCTGGCATCTCAAGGCTTTCAACAAAGCTTCTGATGACTTCTGGTGTCATGGCTTTGCCGCGGGTCAGAGCTTTGAGCTTTTCGTAAGGCTTCTCGATGTTGTATCTGCGCATGACTGTTTGGATCGGCTCCGCAAGCACTTCCCAGGCTTTGTCGAGGTCTTCGTCGAGACGCGCCGGGTTGATTTCCAATTTGCTTAACCCTTTGAGCGTGGCTTCGTAGGCGATCAAGCTATGGGCAAAGCCAACACCCAAGTTGCGCAGTACGGTGGAGTCGGTCAAATCGCGCTGCCAGCGTGAAATGGGCAGCTTGGCAGACAGGTGCCCTAGCAAGGCGTTGGCTATGCCCAGATTGCCTTCCGAGTTTTCAAAATCGATAGGGTTGACCTTATGGGGCATGGTAGAGGAGCCCACTTCGCCTTCAATGGTTTTCTGCTTGAAATAACCTAAGGAAATATAACCCCAGATATCCCGGTCGAGATCGATCAGAATGGTGTTGAAGCGGGCAACGGCATCGTAAAGCTCGGCGATGTAATCGTGGGGCTCGATCTGCGTGGTGTACGGGTTAAAGTCGAGGCCGAGGTTTTCGATAAAAGCTTTGGCGTTGGCGGCCCAGTCTATATTGGGATAGGCCGAGATGTGGGCGTTGTAGTTGCCTACTGCACCGTTAATCTTGCCAAGTATCTCAATACTGCGAATTTGCTTGATTTGCCTCTGCAGGCGGTACACCACGTTAGCGAACTCTTTGCCAACAGTGGTTGGCGAGGCTGTTTGGCCGTGGGTGCGGGACAGCATTGGCTGTTCTGCGTGCTCCTGCGAAAGCGCCCCCAGTTTGTCGGCAACCCGAGCCATCGCTGGCAGTAGGCCGTTATCCAGGCCTTCGCGAAGCATTAACGCGTGGGAGAGGTTGTTGATGTCCTCAGAGGTGCACGCAAAGTGAACAAATTCAGTGACCGCGTGAAGCTCCGGAACCCCAGCGATGTGTTCTTTGATAAAGTATTCGACGGCTTTTACATCGTGGTTAGTGGTGCGCTCAATTTCCTTGATGCGCTCAGCATCTTGCAGACCGAATTCCGTGATCATTTTATCAAGAAACGAGTTCGCCTCTGAGCTAAAGGTTGGCACTTCAATAACGCCGGGATGTGCCGCCAATTGCTGCAGCCATCGGATTTCGACCGTCACACGGTTCCTGATCAGGCCATACTCACTGAAAATATCACGGAAAACGCTGACTTTATTGCCATAGCGTCCATCGACCGGGGAAATGGCGGTCAGGGCGTTGAGTTCCATCGAAAACCTCTCAAATGATCAAAGAATCGGTTCAGAAAAAGGGATGTTTCATAATACACCAGCGTAACCGGTGAATCAGTGATGTTAGATCAGCTATCGAACGGGCGGTTTGCTTGCTCCGCAAGTTCCCGGGCATGCTGAACCACCTTGCGGCGCGACAACACCAGTTGCCAGCGACGCCCGCCCGTTTGTCTCCAGAGCACGGCCGAGCGTATGCCTGCGAGCAGGAGGGCGCGCACTTTGGCGGCATTCTCATCGCGCTGCAACAGTGAGGGGTTGCCACTCACCTGAATGCGCAGCCGGAACGTGCTAATGGTGTCCGTATATACAGATGCCAGGTTACTGACGAGGTTTGAGTGAACATAACCAAAGTGGCTGGCGGTATGCCTTGCCTGATCGATACGGCTGCCAATCACCTCTAGCATGTCCTTGTTCTGGTTAAGCTTGGATTCCAGCTGAATCAGATTTAGTACGTAGCGCAGCACCTCGATATCCTGCTGTTTTTTTTGTTCGCTCATAACCGTAGAAAGCGTTATCAGGCCCTCACGGATGTCGGCAAGTTCGCCGCCATAAACGTCCAGCGTGCTGGCAGGGTCGCTGGCGAACAATGAGCGCAAGCAGGTTTCCAGGCTGGATTCGTTGCAGCTGCCATTGTTGGCGATTTGTTGCACAAGATTGGCCGCCTGGAAGACGCCCGCCAGCGCCAGTGTCTGGTCGTGGAGTGATTTACTCACAGGTGGGCCTCCAAAGCGCCAGCCCTTGAAAGGCGATCGGGAAGTGCTTCGTTGTCACGCCAGGTTTCAGTAATCACTCCACCTCCCAGGCAAACGTCCTTGTCATAAAAAACCACAGATTGCCCGGGTGTCACGGCCCTTTGGGCGTCATCAAAAACCACTTTCACGCCGCCCTCGATAACAGACACTTCGCAATCCTGATCCGGCTGGCGGTAGCGGGTTTTCGCTTTACAGCGAAAGGATTGTGCCGGCGGTTCGCCCGCCACCCAGTCCACGGGGTCGGACAACAGGCCGCGAGAGAAAAGCAGTGGGTGATGCTTGCCCTGAACAGCTGTCAGCACGTTACGCGTCAAATCTTTTTCGGCCACGTACCAGGGGTCGTCCCCAAAGTTGGTGAGCCCGCCAATCCCCAAGCCTTGGCGTTGGCCAATGGTGTGATACATCAACCCCTGGTGCCGACCGATTGTTTGGCCTTCCGGGGTTTGTATATCGCCCGGCTGGGCCGGTAGATACTGTTTCAGGAAGTCGCTGAATTTGCGTTCACCAATAAAGCAGATGCCGGTGGAGTCTTTTTTGTCGTGGGTAACAAACCCCTGTTCCTCGGCAATCCGGCGTACTTCTGGCTTTTCCAGCTCACCTACGGGGAACAGAGTGCGGGCTATGCGATCACCCGACACGGCGTGCAAAAAGTAGCTTTGGTCTTTATTACCATCTAGGCCTTTCAATAAAAGGGCTTTGCCCGAACCATCCGCAAGCGGGCGTTGGCGGGTGTAATGCCCGGTGGCGATGTAATCAGCGCCCAATGTAATGGCATAGTCGAGAAAGGCGCGGAATTTGACCTCCTTGTTGCACAGAATGTCCGGGTTGGGCGTGCGCCCAGCCTGGTATTCAGAAAGGAAATGCTCAAAGACGCGATCCCAATACTCAGCGGCGAAGCTGGCGGTATGGAGCTTGATGCCGATGGCATCCGCAACATCCTGAGCATCAGCCAGATCGGTCATGGCGGTACAGTATTCGGTGCCGTCATCTTCATCCCAGTTCTTCATGAACAGGCCTTCGACCTGATATCCCTGATCCTTGAGTAACCAGGCAGCAACCGAAGAGTCGACACCGCCGGACATGCCAACGATTACGTGTGTGTTTTCTAGAGTGGGGGCATTGGGCGATGGATTTTTCATGACAGCTCTGAGCACCGGTGCAAAACGCGGGAGTTTACCATTTTGTGCCGGTTACGTCTGCGAGTCTGCAATTACATCCAGCGGATAACAGCGGCCACTTCGGTAATCCTCTATGCTTTTTACAACCAGCGGGCTGCGGAGTTTGTCGCCCAGCTGACGGATATCTTCCAACGATAACCAGTGTGCTGCGATAATGCCGGTATCTAGCTCGTCGGTTATGTGTTCGCGTGCCTTTCCTATGAAGCAAAAACGATAATAGGTTACGCCGTTCGCGGGTGCCTTATAGGTGTACAGCCCCAAAAAGTGTTCCGGCTCGACATCCCATCCGGTTTCTTCCAGTGCCTCGCGCTTTACGGCGTCCAGAATGGCCTCGTCTTCTTCAACGTGCCCGGCAGGTTGGTTGAATACAATTCTTCCGCTGCTGCGCTCTTCAACCATCAGGAATCGGCCGTGTGCATCTTCAACCACCACAGCTACCGTGGCATGGGGTGTCCAGGTCATGATCCTTGGGTTCTCCGTGGCGCCTTGGCGGGCTGGGCTCGCGTCGGCCGCTTACCAGGCTGGGTGGTTTTAGGTAAATTGATGACGAATTTCCGGTATTTGCCCGGCTCCAGGCCGTCTAGCGTCCAGTCACCAATACGATAGCGGATCAATCGCAGAGTTGGAAACCCAACGGCAGCCGTCATCCGCCGCACTTGTCTGTTTCGACCTTCAGTGATGGTCAGTTCAATCCAGCTAGTGGGCACTGTATCGCGCCGGCGCACCGGAGGAACTCTGGGCCACAGTTCAGGCTCTTTCATCCTGCGGACTTTTGCGGGGCGAGTGCGGCCATCCTTGAGGGTTACGCCGGCACAAAGCGCCTCTATGGCACCCGCAGACACGTCGCCTTCAACTTGAACCCAATAGGTTTTGGCCATTTTCAGGGCAGGCGATGCAATGCGATGCTGCAAAGGGCCATCGCTGGTGAGCAAAAGAAGGCCTTCGGAATCGTAATCCAGTCGCCCGGCAGGGTAGGCGTCAGGAATAGGAATCCACTCAGCCAATGTTGCGCGGGGTGTCTGCCCGGCTGTAGGTGATTCATCCGTAAACTGGCTGAGAACTTGGAAGGGCTTGTTAAACAGGATGAGTTCAGCCATGGAGGCGGCTCCAGAGTAGGAGAAGTAAGATCAGGGAAGGGTACGTAGAAAAAATAGCGTTTGAAAGCAAAAAATAGCACCGCTCTCGTGCAAGGATGCACAAGCTGAAGCCTGCCGGATGAATCCGGCAGGAGGGCTTAGCTTATGGACGGCCTGCCTGGGCGGTGTCTCAGGCGTTCGCAGCGCGGGGAGGATAGCCTCCGCGATCCTCTTCTGCGTTTTCGGTCGTATCTTCCGAGGTTTCTGACGCACCCGTTTGAGTTTCAGCCTGCCCGCCAGCCTGCTCCTCGGGTACGATGTTGACGGCATGCACGCCTTTATCGCTGGGTTTTTTATCAAAATTAACTGCCTGGCCCGCTTTCAGCGTTTTGTAGCCGTCCATATGAACTGACGAAAAGTGGGCAAACAGATCCTCGCTACAGCCATCCTCTATGATGAAGCCGTACCCCTTGGCATTGTTGAACCATTTTACCTTACCCCTTGGCATGATGAACTCCCCTGTTCTTTTGCTGTCACTTGTTATTGTTTACTTCATTGATCGGCTTTGAAGCTGCATTTTGCCGGTCTCGGTTACAAAGATTGCTCATGTATTTACATTATTTAACATGACGGGTTAACTTTCGGCGAAACCCGGAGTCGAGTCAATAGCTTCTATTACGGTATTGTGTGGTTGAACGCAGTCTGGAAGCGGTATCATGAACGTATTAGTAATTATCTCATCCCCGGGCCGTAGTCGGACTTGAAAACCCGGGGCCAGACAACCACATTAATGAAAGGCGCCGATAAGCGGTAAAGAATGATGCGGACTATCGAGAATTCTCTACTAGTATTAAATCAGGGGGAGGATGAACAACCGGGGCGTCACGATGACCTCAGTGTTGCTCCCGAAAAGCCTGCCCTGAAACGCCCGTCGCAATTTCGGGTTATGTTGTTGAATGATGATTACACGCCCATGGATTTTGTTGTGGAAGTGTTGATGACATTTTTCGGAATGAATGAAGAAAAGGCGACACAGGTGATGCTGCTCGTCCATACCCAAGGTAAGGCGGTATGCGGGGTTTATACCCGGGACATCGCGGAAACAAAGGCGGCACAGGTGAACCAGTATTCCTCGGAATGCGACCATCCGCTCCTTTGCGAGATTGAATGTGCGGACTGATACATGTTGGGGTGGCCCATGCTGAGCAAAGATCTTGAAATTACGCTGAATACGGCCTTCAAAAGTGCCCGCGACAAGCGCCATGAATTCATGACCGTAGAGCATTTATTGCTGGCTCTGCTGGAAAATGAGTCTGCAGTGGGTGTTCTCAAAGCCTGTGGTGCAGACCTCAAGCAGCTTCATGATGAGCTGGTTGAATTTGTGGACTCTACAACACCACTGATTGCGAGCGGCGATGACGAACGCGAAACCCAACCAACACTTGGATTTCAGAGAGTGTTGCAGCGCGCTGTGTTTCATGTGCAATCCTCTGGAAAGAAAGAAGTAACCGGAGCCAATGTGCTGGTTGCCATTTTCAGTGAGCAGGAAAGCCAAGCTGTGTATGTGCTCAAGAAACAGAGCGTTGCACGTATTGATGTCGTCAACTTTGTGTCTCATGGGATTTCCCGTGTTCAAGGCGCTGAGGATCAGGATGGCAGCGATCAGACCTCACATGAGGAGGCTGGCGAAGAGGGCGGGCAGTCCAAGCCGCTGGAAACTTACGCAACCAATTTGAATGAGCAGGCTCGCCAAGGGCGCATTGACCCGCTAATCGGCCGCGAACATGAGGTTGAGCGTGTGGTGCAGATCCTGGTGCGCCGACGCAAGAATAACCCGTTGTTGGTGGGCGAGGCTGGCGTTGGCAAGACCGCTATTGCGGAAGGGCTGGCCAAGCGCATTGTTGATGGCCAGGTGCCAGATATCATATCTGACGGCGTGGTGTATTCGCTGGATCTTGGGGCGCTGCTGGCCGGAACCAAGTACCGTGGTGATTTCGAAAAGCGTCTTAAAGGGCTGCTTTCAGACCTGAAAAAAGAAAAGCACGCGATTCTGTTCATTGATGAGATTCACACCATCATTGGTGCAGGTTCCGCCTCTGGTGGCGTAATGGATGCCTCGAATCTGCTAAAGCCCATGCTGGGCTCTGGTGAGATCCGTTGCATTGGCTCAACCACGTATCAGGAGTTCCGGGGCATCTTTGAGAAGGACAGTGCGCTGGCCCGACGCTTCCAGAAGATTGACGTGAATGAGCCGAGTGTTGAGGACACCTATCAGATACTCAAAGGCCTGAAGCCGAACTTTGAGAAGCACCACGATCTGAAATATACAGACCAGGCGCTGCGTGTCGCTGCGGAATTGGCCGATCGATATATTACCGATCGCCATCTTCCGGACAAGGCCATCGACGTGATCGATGAAGCCGGTGCGCGGCAGCGCTTAATGCCGGAAGGCAAGCGTCTGGACACGGTTGGTGTGCCAGAAATCGAAGATGTGGTTGCCAAAATTGCCCGCATTCCACCCAAGAACGTGTCCACCAGCGACAAGGATCTGCTGCGTAATCTGGAGCGTGATCTCAAGATGGTGGTGTTTGGACAGGATCCCGCAATTGAGTCTTTGTCTACGGCAATCAAGCTGGCTCGTGCCGGCCTGAAAGCGCCAGAAAAGCCAGAAGGTTCCTTCTTGTTTGCCGGGCCTACGGGTGTTGGTAAAACAGAGGTGACCAAGCAGTTGGCCAAGGCGCTGGGTGTTGAGCTTGTTCGGTTCGATATGTCGGAGTACATGGAGCGCCATACGGTCTCCCGCCTCATTGGCGCGCCCCCGGGTTATGTGGGTTACGACCAGGGTGGTCTGTTAACGGAATCTGTTAACAAGCACCCACATTGTGTTCTGTTGCTCGATGAGATCGAAAAGGCGCATCCGGAAGTCTTCAACTTGCTTCTGCAAGTGATGGACCACGGCACCTTGACCGATAACAACGGGCGTAAGGCTGACTTCCGCCATGTGATCCTGGTCATGACCACGAACGCGGGCGCTGAAAGCATGGCCCGCCGCTCGATTGGCTTCAGTGAGCAAGATCACAGCAGTGATGGTATGGAAATCATCAGTAAAACGTTCACGCCTGAGTTCCGAAACCGTCTGGACAGCATTATCCAGTTCGGTGATCTGAAGAAGGAAACCATCACCTTTGTGGTGGACAAGTTCCTGACCGAGTTGCAGGCGCAACTGGATGAGAAGCATGTAGTATTGCATGTGGACGACGAGGTTAAATCCTGGCTCGCGGACAAGGGCTATGATGTGACCATGGGTGCACGCCCAATGTCACGTCTGATTCAGGATAAAATTAAGCGTCCTCTCGCTGAGCAGATCCTGTTCGGCAGCTTGTCTGAAAAAGGTGGGGATGTGTTCATCCATCTCAAGGATGATGAGTTGGTGTTCGACTACGAAGATGAGCCTGCAGAAGCCGTTTAAAGCGGCGGGCAGGCTGGAAATAGTCACCAACAAAAAAACCGCTGCAGTGATGCAGCGGTTTTTTTATGCTTCTTCGATGTCGCCGTTGCTTTAGCGGGCGCGGTACACAATCCGACCTTTGCTCAGATCGTAAGGCGTCAATTCAACCTTGACCTTGTCACCTGTCAGGATGCGGATATAGTTTTTGCGCATCTTGCCGGAGATGTGGGCAGTTACAACGTGGCCGTTGCTCAGCTCAACCCGGAACATGGTGTTTGGAAGGGTATCAAGAATAACGCCTTCCATTTCAATAGCATCTGTCTTCGCCATTCAGTAAAAACCTCTATTGGGAATGCTTTCCGTAATTTTAAATTGCGCAATTCTGCCTGATTTTTCGGCGTTTGGCAAAGTGTGTATGCAAACGTCCATTAAAAAGCGTCTGGTTGCTGTGTGTTGGGTTGAAAAAGGCACTAAGAAGCTTCCAGCACTCGCCACTGGCCGTCCTGCAGTGCTTCTATAGGCTTGAAGCGGGTTTTGTAATTCATTTTTTGGCACTGCTTTATCCAATAGCCTAAATAGAGGTATGGAAGGTTGCGCCGGCGGGCTTCCTGGATTTGCCAAAGAACAGCGAAGGTGCCCAGGCTTCTGTGTTCCAAGGCCGGGTCAAACACCGTGTATATGGCTGACAGCCCATCCTCCAAGGCATCCACAGCGGCCAGTGCCACCAGTTCTCCATTTTCATGAATTTCCAGAAACAACGAGTCTGTCGCGCCCTCTACGAGAAACGACGTGAACTGTTCCCGTGAAGGCGGGTACATGTCGCCATCTTTGTGTCTTAGCTCTACGTAGTTGGCGTAAAGCTGGTAATAGCGTTCACTGAAGGCTGCGGGAACCAGCGCGCATTCAAGGTCGCTGTTCTTCTTCATGACCCGGCGCTGACTGCGATCCGGGCAAAAGTTATTTACGTTCAGCCGCACTGGAATGCAGGCGTTACAGGCTTCGCAATGGGGCCGATAATAATGCGACCCGCTACGGCGAAAGCCTAGTGATGTGAGTTGGCTGTACAGCTTTTTGTCGATGTTGGCTCGCGGGTCGACAAACATGGTTGTCGCTTCGCGATCAGGGAGGTAGCTGCAGTCATGGGCAGGTGTTGCGAAAAACACCAGGGTTCTGAGACTACTCATTTATGCCTCCGGCCCGTGCCATTGCCAGTGGAGTGTCCAGTCTGGCTGATTCGGTTTTCGGTCTGCGTATGTATCGATTATAGATAAAAATTCGCGTCTGGCCAGGGTGTGTGCGCCCATGCTTAGAAGATGGTCGCTCTCTACCTGGCAGTCCATTATTCGGTAGCCCCAGTCTTGTAATTGACGGGCCAAGTGAACCATCAGCACTTTGGAGGCGTTGGTTTCCAGGGAAAACATGGATTCGCCGAAAAAACACTGCCCTATGGCGAGCCCATACATGCCGCCCGCCAGTTCGCCGCTTTGGTTCCACACTTCGATGGAGTGAGCAACGCCCTGGCGGTGCAATGCGGAGTAACTGGCGATCATGTCGTCGGTTATCCAGGTGCCTTCACTGCGGGTGGAGGCGCACAGGCGAATGATTCGGCCGAAGGCTTGGTCGGTGGTTACGTTGAAGCGGCGCTGGTTGAGTGTTTTGCGCAGGCTTCGGGATATGTGGATGTCTTCGGGAAAGAGCACGCATCTAGGGTCTGGCGACCACCAGAGTATGGGTTGGTCGTCGCTGTACCAGGGGAATATTCCGCTGCGATACGCGAGGATCAGGCGTTCTGTGGAGAGGTCGCCGCCCAGCGCGAGAAGGCCATCGGGGTCGTCGAGGGCTTCTTCGGCTGGGGGGAACCAAAGTTCGTCAGGGTCTAGCCAGGGTAGTGAGGTCATCCTGCCTGCTTTGTGTCTGTATTAATCCTGTTGATCCAGAAACTTCTCGGCATCCAATGCAGCCATGCAACCAAAGCCCGCTGATGTCACGGCCTGGCGGTAAACGTGGTCGGCTACGTCGCCGGCGGCGAATACGCCTGGGATACTGGCTTGCGTAGCCATGCCTTCCAAGCCGGACTGGATCTTGATGTAGCCGTTTTCCATATTCAGTTGGCCGTCGAAGAGGTCGGTATTGGGCTTGTGACCGATAGCGATGAAGACGCCTGCCAGGTCAAAATCCTGTGTGGATTCGTCTTTCATGCTTTTGATGCGCATGCCGGTTACGCCGGTGCCATCGCCCAAGACTTCGTCGAGGGTATGATCCCAGACGATTTTAACGTTGCCGTTTTTGGCTTTTTCGAAGAGTTTGTCCTGCAGGATCTTCTCTGCACGCAAGCTGTCACGACGGTGAACCAGAGTGACTTCTGCGGCTATGTTGGAGAGATACAGGGCCTCTTCAACGGCGGTGTTTCCGCCACCGATCACGGCAACTTTCTGTTTTTTGTAGAAGAAGCCGTCGCAGGTTGCGCAGGCCGATACGCCTTGGCCTTTAAAGCGTTCTTCGGATTCCAGGCCCAGATACATGGCAGACGCGCCAGTAGCAATGATCAGTGCGTCGCAGGTGTATTCACCGCCGTCGCCTTTGAGGCGGAAAGGGCGGCTCTGCAGGTCGGCTTCGTTGATCGTGTCGTAAACGATGCTGGTCTCAAACCGCTCGGCGTGCTTGAGCATGCGTTGCATGAGCTCAGGGCCCTGAACGCCGTCGTTGTCGCCGGGCCAGTTGTCCACGTCGGTGGTGGTGGTGAGCTGCCCACCGACCTCAATGCCGGTGATCAGTGTTGGGTTCAGGTTTGCCCTGGCTGCGTAGACAGCCGCGGTATATCCTGCGGGGCCGGAGCCAAGGATGATCAGCCGGGAATGTTTGCTTTCGCTCATGAGTGTCTCTCACTAAAACGGTACGTGTCAGGCTCTTTCAGAGCCAGCAATGCGAGGAAGATGGAAAGGCTACCACGAATGCAGCGGGCTGCCAGTTGTTTTGCCCAATTCCACTGATTAAGCTTTTCTATCTGGTTCGTCTATTCCAACACTGAAACGGTGGTTAACAGCTGCCGCACGCGCTCTGCACTTTTCCCGGATTCGCCCTGTTCAAGCCGGTGTTCAGCAATGGCTGGAAAGACTGCCTGGACATCGTCGGGTAGGGCGTGTCGGCGACCCTGCATCAGGGCCCAGGCTGTTGTGGCTCTGAGCAAGCCAATGCCAGCCCTGGGGGATAATCCGTAAAGCAATCCGGGCATGCGGCGGCTTTGTTCCAGCAAGCGCTGAATGTAATCCAGTAGTGCAGGGCTGGCGCTTACGCGAGTTACTTCATCTTGCAGTGTTTCCAGATCGGCTTCGGAAAGCAGAGTGCCCAGTCGATCTGTCATGGCTCGGCGGTCTTCGCCTTCCAGAAGTTCACGCTCAGCTCTGGGGTCTGGGTAGCCAAGCCGTATACGCATTAGAAACCGATCGAGCTGGGATTCTGGTAGCGGGTAGGTGCCACCCTGTTCGGTTGGGTTCTGTGTGGCGATCACGAAGAAGGGATGCGGTAACGGACGCGTTTCGCCTTCAATAGACACTTGGCGCTCTTCCATAGCTTCAAGCAAGGCACTCTGGGTTCTTGGTGACGCTCGGTTTATCTCATCTGCCAGCACAACCTGAGCAAATATTGGCCCGGGGTGGAACACCAGACTACCTGCCTGTTTATCGTACATGGAGTAACCCAATACGTCGGCAGGCAGCAGATCGTTGGTGAACTGAATGCGTTGGTAGCTAAGACCCATGGATTTGGCCAAGGCGTGGGACAAGGTGGTTTTGCCCATGCCGGGGATATCTTCAATCAGCAGGTGGCCTTTGGCGAGCAGACCGCAAAGGGCCAGGCGAACCTGATGCTCCTTGCCAAGGAGGATTTGGTTGAGCTCGGTAACAACGGTGTCCACCAGTTTTTTCATGCTGGGTTTAGTCCCTCACTCTTTTTAGAATATCGCCATAGGCGTCGATGCGTCGGTCTCTGAAATACGGCCAGATGCGACGAATCGATTCACTGCGACGGCGATCAATGGTCACGCTCAGGATGCACTCGGTGGTGTCGTCTGCCCGAGCCAGAAATTCACCTTGGGGGCCGCAGATAAAACTGTTACCCCAGAAATGAATGCCGCTTGACTGCCCAGAGGGGTCCGGCTCGGTGCCCACCCGGTTGGGCGCCACTACCGGCAGGTTGTTGGCCACGGCGTGGCCACGCTGAACCGTTACCCAGGCTTCCAGCTGGCGGGCTTGTTCGGTTGGGTCATCGGTGGTGTCCCAGCCGATGGCAGTGGGGTATATCAATATTTCAGCGCCGGCCAGTGCCATCAGGCGCGCGGCTTCCGGATACCATTGATCCCAGCATACGAGGACTCCCAGCTTACCAACCGAGGTTTCGATGGGTGAGAACCCATTTCGGCCATCGTTAAACTGCGCATCACCGGGCGTGAAATAGAACTTTTCATAAAAGCCTGGGTCGTCCGGAATGTGCATTTTTCGGTATAGGCCCGCAATGGAGCCGTCGCTTTCGAAGACCACAGCGGTATTGTGATAAACACCGTTCATACGTCGCTCAAAAATGGAACCAACAATAACAACGCCCAGTTCTCGGGCCAAATCGGAAAGTCGTTCACTGGTAGGACCGGGGATGGGCTCGGCCAAATCAAAGACGCTGGTGTCCTCGGTCTGGCAGAAGTACAGGGTAGCGTGGAGCTCCTGAAGGATAATCAGCTGCGCTCCGCCGGCGTTCGCTTCACGAACCAGCATTTCAGTGGTTGCCAGGCTGGCAGCCTTATCTTCACTGCAGGCTTGTTGGATGGCTGCGACTGTAAGCGGGTCTGAATTTTGGCTCATATGGTAACGACTCCCTCCGGAATCTGCATGGTCACGCAGTGCAGGCTGCCATGTTGCTTCACCAGCGGCCGGCAGTTGATAGGGATGATTTCCCGATCGGGAAAAATCTCACTGATCACATCAATGGCCTCTTCATCCTGACGCACACCATAAACGGGCATTAGCACAGCACTATTGATGATCAAAAAGTTGGCGTAGGTGGCGGGGAGTCGCTCGCCCTCATCGCCAAATACCGGGTCAGGCCAGGGCAGTGGGGTCAGCTTATAGGGTGAGCCATCACGCTGACGGAACTCCTTAAGGTCTTCTTCCATGGCGGCCAGGGCACTGTAGTGCTCATCTGCCACATCTGGACAGGATACGTAGCAAATATGATCCGGGGCAGAAAGCCGAGCCAGCGTATCAATGTGGCTGTCGGTGTCATCACCCGCTAAATATCCGTGGTTAAGCCAGAGGATACGGTCTGTGCCGAGCATTTCAGACAGCAGCTGCTCGATGGCACCGCGATCCATAGACGCATTGCGTGTGGGGGTTAGCAGGCACTCGCTGGTCGCAAGCAACGTACCTTCGCCGTCGGATTCAATGGAGCCGCCTTCCAGTACAAAATCCACTGCCTGCATGGGCGTGGTTCCAAACACTCCGAAATTGGCAAGATGACGGTTGAGGGCATCGTCTTTTTCCCATGGGAATTTGCCGCCCCAGGCATTAAAACGAAAATCCAGTAGCGTGGGCTCTTCACCGGTAAATACGGTAATCGGGCCGTGGTCGCGGGTCCAGGTATCATTTGCCGGTGCGGGTACCGCGTGCACTCGCCCTGGCAAGCCCTTCTGGTCGGCCCAGGCATTAAGCTCGCGCTCAAGATCCTGCAAGCGAATCACATGTTCACAGCTTACAACCAGATGTTCAAAACGGAGAACCGAGCGGGCAATTTCAAGAAATACCGGCTCTACCTCGTCAATTATCCCTGCCCAGTCGGTACCTGGGTGTGGCCAGGTAAGCACAACGGCGCTTTGGGGTGCCCACTCAGCTGGCAACATGCGTCGGAATGTCACTTTACAATCACCTTAAAAGTGCAAAAGCCGCCATTCTAACCAAAGGGCGGCGTGTCGTCAGGGTGTGCCCGGAACGGCCGGGCAGAGAATGCTTGGTTTGATGGTCTTAACGCTGGTGTGTAAGTACCGAGTGGATAACCCGATCCTTTTCGAAATAGACCACAAACTTGCCATAGTGCCATTGGCTGATGGGAGGCTGCCCAACCGCAGAATCGATTGAATTCGGCTGACCCCATGCGGCCCGTACGGACGCTTGTGTCATTCCCGTCCGGGGCATGTTTTGTTGGCTTCTGTCTGCCTGGCTCCCTACCGGTACACGAAGATCCTCGGCAAACACACCCGAACCGGGAGCCAGGGTGAGAAATACTGCCGCTGCCAGTGTGCCAGTCAGGGCTCGCTTCATTGTCATTGATGGATCTCCATTAATGCGGGGCTTCGGTATCTACTCCGAAGACATGGATAAAACGTAATATCCGAGAATTACAGGCAAAAGTCACATGTTTTCGCCAGTCTACTCGTTTTGCCGTTGGCGAATCTGCCACCGCATCACATGTCGGGCGATTTGCTGGCGGTCGCTATCGTGTATCCGAATAAAACCGGTATGAACCCTTGCACCGCCTATTGCGTCAGCCTGCACGTCTAGCACCTGTGCAACGGCCCGGGGCTGGAAAAGTTCTGGTGGCAGGGTCATACGAATAGCAAGCCGGTCGCCAGTCTGCCATGCTTGCAGGCTTGTGGAAAAGGCCAAGCCGCCTTCACTAAGGGTAACGTCTTGCCAGTCGCCCGGTTGCAAGGGATTTTGCTGAAAGGCCATAATGCGCGCAAGCGAGTCTAGCTTGCCGTTTAAGGACTTTATCAAGCCCGTAAGCAGGCGGTCCTGATCCGCAAGGCTGGCGAGTTGAGATTTGATGTCTTGATCGAGTCGCCTGAATTCAGCTTTCAGGGTCTCTAAGTGATCATCATTAAAGGGATTTTCGTCGAGCCCGCCAAACGGCGGAAGCTTACGGATATCCAGGCCAATCCGGTCTTCAATGCGGAAAAACTCCCGACGTTCAGACAGGTAGTCTGCGGGTTCGGGCGGCGTGTCTTGGGTGTGCATTCAGGGCTCCGCTAATTAAAGATGTTAGCCAGTAGTTAAAGTTTAGCAGTTTCCCGTTGCGCTGAAAGCGCGGGCGGGAATTCCAGACCACGACCGACCTGAAGGTAGCGACAGGCCCCCTCCATGTTCAGACCCTTATCGTTTTACATCGGCCTGCGTTATACCGCAGCCAAAAGGCGTAACCATTTTATTTCGTTTATTTCTCTCACGTCCATGATCGGGCTGATGCTTGGTGTTGCCGTGCTGATTATCGTGTTGTCGGTAATGAACGGCTTTGACCGTGAGCTCAAACAGAGAATCCTGGGCATGGTACCCCACGCTATTATCCAGGGCAGCGGACCACTGGATGACTGGGAGTCCGTTGATGCTCAAGTGCAGAAACACCCCAGGGTGTTGGCCGCCGCTCCGTTTATTCAGGGGCAGGGCATGGTCACCGGTGGCGGTGAGGTGCGGGGCGTTATGCTCAATGGAATCCTGCCGGAGGAGGAGCGTTCGGTTTCAATCATCGAAGATCACATGATTGAAGGTAAGCTGGACGACTTGGTGTCGGGGGAGTTCGGCATCATCGTGGGCCGTACCATGGCTGCCAGCTTGCGTTTACAGTTGGGGGATAAGGTAACCGTGGTGCTGCCGGAGGCCTCTGTGACACCCGCCGGTGTATTGCCTCGCCTGAAACGTTTTACAGTAAAAGGCATTTTCAGCGTAGGCGCAGAGCTGGATGGTAATTACACGCTCATTCACATGGATGATGCGTCCAAGCTCATGCGTACGGGTGGGAAGGCCGAGGGCGTGCGACTGCTGGTCGATGACTTGTTTGCGGCCCCCAAAGTCGCAGAGGAAGCTGCCAAGGGCTTGCCAGGCCGCTACTATATTTCGGACTGGACCCGTACTCACGGCAATCTGTTTCAGGCAATCCGAATGGAAAAAACCATGATTGGCCTGCTCCTGATGTTTATTGTGGCGGTCGCCGCCTTCAATATTGTGTCTACGTTAGTGATGGTGGTGACGGATAAAACAGCGGATATCGCGATTCTGCGTACCATGGGCGCAACGCCTGCACGCATTATGAGAATTTTCATCGTTCAGGGTGCGGTTATCGGCGTTTTCGGAACGCTTATTGGTACCACCCTTGGTGTTCTGGGTGCGCTCAATATCAGTGCGTTTATTTCATGGCTAGAGGGCGCGCTTGGGCAGAAGTTTCTGAGTGCAGATGTGTATTTCATCAGCTACTTACCCTCCCAGTTGCAATGGCAAGATGTAGCCATAATAAGTGGCGCAGGCCTTGCCATGAGTTTGCTGGCGACTATTTACCCGGCGTGGAGAGCGTCACGAGTGGATCCTGCGGAGGCTCTTCGTTATGAATAAGGAAAGTGGTGTCATGAAGGATGTTCCTCTGGTAATCGACTGTCGACAGGTTACCCGAACCTACACCCAAGGACCGGAAACACTGACTATCTTCTCTGATATTTCGCTGGAAGTTACGGCGGGTGAAACTGTCGCTATTGTGGGCAGCAGTGGCGCGGGTAAAACAACATTGCTGAACCTTCTTGGAGGGCTGGACAAGCCTTCAACCGGGCAGATTTCAATATGTGGGAAGGATATCCATCGTTTATCTGAGGCGGGGCGTGCGCGCTTCCGCAATCGTTATCTGGGCTTTGTTTACCAGTTTCACCACCTGTTGCCAGAATTTACCGCACTTGAGAATGTCATGATGCCTTGTGCTCTCGGTGGTATGGCAGTGAATGATGCGCGCTCGCGAGCGCAATCAATATTGCAGCGGGTGGGGCTTGCAGAGCGCCTGGCACACAAGCCCGGCGAGTTATCCGGTGGCGAGCGTCAGCGTGTTGCCATCGCCCGCGCATTGGTTAACGAACCGGACTGCGTGTTGATGGACGAACCCACAGGAAACCTGGATGAACATACGGGTGAGGGCGTTCGGGCGCTTATTGAGTCTTTGCGGGATCAGTTGGGGATCGCGTTTGTCATGGTTACCCATGATATGAAGATGGCGCGCAGCCTGGGACGGGTTTTGAGGCTAGAGCAGGGCCGTCTGGTTCAGGAGGCCTGATCGCGGGAGCGCCGCAGGTCCTTGCGGGCCTTGCGGCGCAGTTGCCAGTCCGTGCGGATTTTCCGGCGCCAGATGAATTGGATTGCCAGGTAAGCTATGCACGCGGAAACTGTGGCGACAATCAGCGAGCCCAGATACAACGGAATGCCGATATCCAGCAAGCGCTCACTGAGCCAGGACCACGAGAGCTGCAGGTCGAAGCTCAGTACTGGTCGGTTAAGTGCCCAGGCGCCGACCTTGTAATTGAAATAAAAAATGGGAGGCATGGTAATCGGGTTGCTGATCCAGACCAGTACTGCAGACAATGGCAGATTGGCGTTAAACCAGATGGCAAAAAAGCCTGCAGCCAGCATCTGGAACGGCATGGGTATGAAACAAAAAAATACGCCGATCAGAAATGCCCGAGCGACACTGTGACGATTGATGTGCCATAGGTTGGGTTCATTCAGGATATCGCCAAGAAATCCAAGCGATTGCATCGCTTGCACCTTCTCAGGTGATGGCAGATAGCGTTTCATGAACTTCTTTGGCATTAGGAAGCTCTACCTTCAAGTAGACTAAAACTCCGGCGCAAAGGATGTCGCCGAGGGATGAAATCATCGGGAGGACAAGGATTGTCCGGAAACTCTTTCAATGGCCCCGACCGACATGGTTGGCGGGCCCCTGCAGCATTTTCTGCAGTTCTCCGCGCAGTGCTTGGCATCTTCGCTTTTGCCTGCGGCGTCATCTTACTTTATAGGCTGGCGGTGTTACCACCTCCAGTGTGGCTGCTCGGGGCCACGCTTCCTGTTTTATTGTGGCTTTTCCCAGTATGCCGAAGGCTGCCCAAGTCCTTTTGGTTTATTACAATCGGCTTTGCAGCGGGCATGGCGTGGGCGGGTCTTTGGGCCCATGAGCGCCTTGATCAGAAGCTTCCCGCCGATCTTGAGGGCCAAAACGTTCAGGTTTCCGGATACGTCTGTAACCTTCCAGTGGCTGGTAGTTTTGCCAGTATCCGATTCAGCTTTTGTGTAACCCGCTGGTACGGGAATTCCCTAACCTCGATAGCTGATAATACTCTCCCGGAAAAATTACGACTAGCCTGGTATGGCCAGCCTGAGGGAGCCCTCCCGGGTCACCGGTTGCGCCTCGAAGTGGTGCTCAAAAGGCCCCATGGCACCCTGAATCCTGAAGGCTTTCGCTATGAGGACTGGCTATTCCGCAAAGGTTATCGTGCAACGGGTAGCGTTCGCAGTGCGATTGCAGATACATCCGTGTTCTGTGCTCTGGTGTGCCAGTACCACCGTATGCACGCCCGACTTGCGAGGTGGGTTGATAAGCAGTTCGCCAGTGCCCGCCATTACCCCTTGATTGCTTCTTTGCTGATTGGCAACCGCGGACATCTGTCTACGGAGCATTGGAGTGTGTTTAAGGCAACAGGAACCATTCACCTGGTGGCTATCTCGGGTCTTCATTTGGGCTTGGTCGCTCTGGGGGCCGGGTTTATTGCGCGCCGGCTTCTGCTGGCAGTATCTTCCTATCGCATGAGTGAACGCTCTGTGCGTTTGGCGGCTTTTCTTGTGGTGCTGCTGTGTTGCCTGCTCTACGCACTCGCAGCGGGGTTTACGGTGCCGACCCGAAGAGCGTTGATTATGGTTGCCGTTGGCAGCTGGTTTGTGTTGAAGGCTTGGCAAGTGCCTGTTTGGCATTCTCTTGTGATTGCTCTTGGGCTGGTTCTCTTGTTTGATCCCTTTGCGCCACTGGATCAGGGGTTTTGGCTGTCGTTTGGTGCGGTTTCCGTGCTGATTTTTGTGTTTGCCGGTCGTTTGCGAGGCACGGGTTGGTTGGCCGGCCTGGTTCTCGCCCAGGGAGCTGTGTTTGCGGGGCTTTGGCCAATTCTAGAGCTGGTTGAGCAAGGCCAGCCAGTTGCGGGCCTGCTGGCCAATCTTTTTGCTATCCCTTGGGTTTCGTTGGTTGTGATGCCGGCTCTTATTGTTGGTGGGCTTCTGGTTGCTTTGTTTCCGGTATTGTCAGGCGTGATTGTCCCGTTGTTTGATGCGGTGCTTGGGTGTTTGTGGAACTTTCTTGTGTGGGTAGCCGAGATAAGCTGGCCTGGCCTTGATGGAAGCGCAGCAGAGATTGTCGGGTTTGCCGTGTTAATACTGCTGATTGCAACGGTACCCATCCGGGCATTTCGCATTGCCGGAGCTGCACTAGTGCTGGTTTGGGCTGTGGCCGCGAGCTTTCCTGGCGCGGCAGAAAATCCTAGAACTGTTCAGCCAGAAGTCCGGGTGTGGGATGTTGGCCAAGGACTCTCGGTTTTATTGCGGGCCGGCAAGGAGGTAGTGCTCTACGACTCCGGGCCAGAAGTGAAAGGTGTTTTTTCCTCTGCCGAATCGGTTCTGCTGCCTAATCTCCGGGCATTAGGCGTCAAACGTATCGACACACTGGTTATAAGTCATGCCGACAGTGACCACTCCGGCGGGATTGATCTGCTTCTTGCTGAATTTGATGTAGGTCGAATTGTTACAGGCGAGCCGGCTGTTATCCGTGCCAGGCTGGCGCCGGGTAGCCAGGTGAATATTCTTGGCTGCGCAGGCGAGGAAACGCTGGGCGGTGAGCTGTTGCTGTCTTACTGGAAGGCGGCAGGGGATTTTGAAGGCAATGATGCATCCTGTGTTCTTACGGCCTGGCAGGAACGTAGCGGGGTAGAGTGGATATTGCCTGGTGACATCAGTACCCCCGTTGAAGCCCGTTACTTAGAGCAAGCCGGGAGCCGGTTGCCGGATAACAAGCCTCGTAAACGCGTTATCGTGGCCCCGCACCATGGCAGTAAAACCTCATCCTCTGAAGCCTGGGTTAGCGGGCTTAGCCCAGATTTGGTGATCTACACCGCCGGATATCGGCACAGGTATGGTCATCCTCACAAAGACGTAACCGGGCGTTACCAGCGCGCTGGTGCTGAAGCACGTAATACCGCCTGTTCGGGCGCCTTGATTATGGCGTTGACTGCTGACTCCCTGGAAATCCAGAAAGCACGTGATAGCGCGCCCTTCTGGATTAGCGGCCCGGGGCTGGCCAGAGATCAGTGTAAAATACCGTGACAATGCGGGTGTGGCCTCGACCTGCAGCTATGCTAAAGTAGCGCGGCTTGTTAACAATCAGGGAGATCAAGCGTGTTTGAGCTGTTGAAAGCTGGTGGCATTCTGATGGTGCCAATTGTTGCCTGTTCCATTCTGGCGCTTGCGATTATTCTGGAACGTTTTTGGACTCTTCGGGCGTCACGTGTTGCGCCGCCTCAGACGATTAATGAGCTTTGGCGCTGGATCAAGAAAAAAGAACTTAACGCCCGCAAGCTCAAAGCATTACAGAGCTCGTCGCCGTTGGGTCGGGTACTTGCAGGCGGTCTCATGAATGCCAAACATGGCCGTGAGATTATGAAGGAGAGCATTGAGCACGAAGCCAGCCAGGCCATTCACGAACTTGAGCGCTTCCTGAACCCGTTAGGTACTGTTGCGACCATAACACCGCTGCTTGGTCTTCTGGGCACAGTGATTGGCATGATCAAAGTGTTCGCTGAAATCCAACTTGCGGGTGTAGGTGATGCAGGCAACCTTGCCGGGGGCATCTCCGAGGCTTTGATTACCACCGCCTCGGGCCTGAGTGTTGCTATTCCGGCGCTGATTTGTCATCGGTACTTTATTCGTCGGGTCGACGAGCTGGTTGTGGGCATGGAACAGGAAGCCATCAAGCTGGTTGAAGTGGTACACGGTGACCGCGAAATCGACGTGGAAGGGGCCTGAACGCTGTGAAGTTCACACGCCAGAGAAGTCAGGAAGTCGGGGTAGACCTGACGCCGCTGATCGATGTGGTTTTCCTGTTGTTGATTTTCTTTATGGTCTCGACAACGTTCACCCGGGAAAGTCATTTGCAAGTGGAGCTGCCAGAAGCCAGTGGCGAGCCAGCGTCTGCCTCTGAAGTGAGGCAGGTAGATGTTGTGATCAACGCTGAGGGCCAGTACATATTGAACGGCAAAGCTCTCGTGAATAACCGCCGTGAGACGCTGGAGCGTGGTGTAAGCGAGCTTGCCGAGGGTGACAAGACCCTACCGTTCGTTATCACTGCAGACGCTCGCACACCCCATGAATACGTGGTTCGGGCTATGGATGTTGCAGGACGTCTGGGCTTTTCCGGGCTGAGCATTACTACAGAACGTGAGGCCGAAAACCAGTGAGTCAAGCAGTTCCGCCGTCAGACCCCAAGCCCGTCCAGCCAGGCGATAGCTGGCAGACTTACAAGCGCCTGTTGGCCTATGTAAAGCCTTTCTGGTTGGCATTTTCACTTGCGGTTGTAGGCAACGTTATTTATGCAGCTGCGTCCACAGGTATGGCCGCAGCCATGGAGTATGTAATAGCGGCGATTGAAAACCCCACCGAACAAAACCGGATCCTGCTGACTGCCTTGATTGTGGGCATGTTTACGTTCCGTGGTGTTGGAACATTTCTGAGCCAGTATTTCATCAGCTATGTTGGTCGACAGGTCATTAACTCACTCCGTACCGACGTGTTCAACCGGTTAATGACACTCCCATCCCGTTACTTTGACGACAATGCCGCCGGAAGACTGGTTTCCAAGCTGACCTTTAACGTAGAGCAGGTCGCGGAAGCCACCACGAATGCCGTAACCATTACCCTTAGGGAAGGCCTGACAATTGTCGGCCTGCTTGGTTTTATGTTGTACACCAACTGGAAGCTGACCCTGATCTTTCTGGCTGTTGGGCCGTTGATTGGAGCGGTTGTCAGTTACGCCAGTAAGCGTTTTCGCAAGATCAGCCAACGTATTCAGGGCTCTATGGGCGATATTACCCACGTGGCTTCTGAGTCTATTGTGGGTTACCGGGTTGTACGGACATTTGGCGGTGAAGAATACGAAAAAGAACGTTTTCAAAAAGTTAACGATAGAAACTTAAAGCAAAGTCTCAAGATGGCTTCTACTCAGGCGATCAGTGTTCCTGTGATTCAGACTCTGGTGGCGGTGGCTATTGCAGCGCTCGTATGGACCATGCTATCCCCGGAAATACGGGGCGAAATGAGCACTGGTCAGCTGATCGCGTTTATCACCGCGGCCACCACGATGGCCAAACCGATTCGTCAGGTGACCTCGGTGCACGCAAAAATCCAGAAGGGCGTGGCCGCGGCTTATGATGTATTTGAAACTATCGACGAAGCCCCCGAGCAAGATCCCGGAACTTTTGCACCTGATCGGGTGCAAGGCAACATCGAGTTTGATGATGTATCGTTTCGCTATCGCGACCAGCTCGACAATGTATTGGAGGGCATCACTGTTGATATTCCCGCAGGCCAGAGCGTGGCCCTGGTAGGGCGTTCAGGCAGTGGTAAGTCAACCATGGTGAGCTTGCTACCTCGATTTTACGAGTACACGGGTGGCGATATCCGGATTGATGGACACTCACTCAAGGATTTTTCTCTAAAAGCGTTGCGAGCCCAGATTGCCCTGGTTACTCAGAGCGTTGTGCTGTTTAACGATTCGATTGCGGCCAATATCGCCTACGGTGCACTTAGGGAGTACAGCCGGGAAGAAATACGCGAGGCGGCAGGCAAAGCGCACGCGTTGGAGTTTATCGACCGCATGCCTGAGGGGTTGGACACCATGATTGGTGATAACGGCGTCATGCTCTCAGGCGGCCAACGGCAGCGCCTGGCAATTGCCAGGGCCTTGCTCAAAGATGCTCCTATACTGATTCTGGATGAGGCTACCTCGGCGCTGGATACTGAGTCTGAGCGGCATATTCAGGAAGCCCTGGAAACTGTTATTCAAGGCCGAACAACTCTGGTGATTGCCCACAGGCTTTCAACCATTGAGAGCGCCGACAGGATTTTGGTTATGGACGATGGTCGCATTGTTGAATCCGGGCGCCATGAAGAGCTTCTGGCCAAAAATGGCGCTTATGCTCAGCTACATCAAATGCAGTTCAGTGAACACGCATGACTTCCTTGATAGATCGCCTTTGGTATGGCAAAGGTCGGCCATTGCTTCTGTTAACACCGCTTTCATGGCTCTACCGCTTGGTTGCAGAAGCACGGCGGCGCAAAGCGATCAAGGCGCACACCCAAAAGCTACCGGTGCCGGTTGTAGTTGTAGGTAATATCACAGCCGGAGGCACCGGCAAATCCCCGCTAACCGCCTGGCTTGTCGATACCTTAAAAGCTGCAGGCTGGCGCCCCGTAGTGCTCAGCCGCGGCTATGGTGGCAACGCATCTGATTACCCACTATTGGTGACCGAAGATACATTGCCGTCTCTGGCAGGCGACGAACCGGTTATGTTGGCGCAGGCAACCGGCACACCCGTGGTGGTTGATCCGGATAGGTGCCGTGGGGCAGCGTTTGCTCTTGAACACGCGCTGGGCGATGTTCTGATCAGCGACGATGGGCTTCAGCACTACAGGCTGCCGCGGGATATTGAGTTTTCAGTGTTTGATGGTGCCCGGGGTCTAGGCAATGGCGCGTTGATTCCTGTCGGGCCTCTGCGAGAGCCCGCCAACAGGCTAGACACGGTTGATTATGTGATTGTTAACGGGGCAGCCACCACCAACGAGGCTGGCCGGGTACCACCCGAAGCGCTATCGGGTATCAAACACTCACACATGTATGCCATGAATCTTCAGCCTACGCGTTTGGTTAACCTGAAAACCGGTGAAACCCGGTCGCCCGAAAGCCTTCAGGGGCAAAAGATTCGTGCGATAGCTGGCATAGGTAACCCGACGCGCTTTTTTGATACGCTCAAAGGGCTAGGTGCAAAATTAATCGCTGTGCCTTTCCCGGATCACCATCGTTTTCGCCCTGAAGATCTCGGGTCTGAACCCGGTCACATGCTGGTGATGACTGCCAAAGATGGGGTGAAATGCAGCAGTTTTGCGCCGGATAACGCGTGGGTGCTTTTTGTGGAAGCAACCTTGCCAAAGGCGTTGTCAGAGTCTGTTCTTGAAAAATTGCGGGCGATTTCCAGGGCGCCTACTTCTTAACTGTCAGTGAGATTGCACTATGGATAAAAAACTCGTGGCCATGCTTGCTTGTCCTGTTTGTAAGGGTGAGCTGAAGTTGAATGCAGCGAAAACCGAACTGACGTGCTTTCAGGATGGCATGGCTTTCCCTATTCGCGAGGGTATTCCCGTGATGCTGGCTACTGAGGCCCGCACGCTTACCACCGACGAGCGTCTTCACAAAAACTGAACACATTCTCTGCAGGATCGAAACCCCATGTCTTTTACGGTTGTGATTCCGGCTCGTTATGCCTCTACCCGTTTGCCCGGTAAACCTCTGCTGGATATAGCAGGCAAGCCCATGATTCAGCATGTTTGCGAGCGCGCATCAGAAAGTCAGGCCAGCCGCATTGTTGTAGCCACGGATGATTCACGTATTCAGGCCGCTTGTGAGGCATTTGGTGCTGAAGTTGTCATGACCTCGCCTAACCATGTTAGCGGTACCGATCGCCTTGAGGAGGTTGTGCGCAAGCTTGGGCTTGATTCGGATCACCGTGTTGTGAATGTGCAGGGAGATGAGCCTTTAATTCCAGCGGAGCTGATCGACCAGGTTGCGGGCAACCTCGAGCGCTATCCAGAGGCAGCAATCTCGACACTCTGCGAGCGCCTGCATGACCTGGAGCAGGTTTTCAACCCCAATGTGGTGAAGGTTGTGTTTGATGTAGAGGGGATGGCTCACTACTTCAGCCGTGCGCCCATTCCGTGGGCACGGGATTATTGGAGTGATGTTGGCAAAGATAACCTGACAGCGCCCAATGCGGGGGCTGCTCTTAAGGATGGCTCAGGGTACTTTCGCCATATTGGTATTTACGGGTACCGTGCCAGTGTACTTGCCCAGTTTGTATCCTGGCCCCCGGCGCCCACCGAACAGGCGGAGTCCCTGGAACAGCTTAGAGCATTGTATAACGGTGCCCGTATTCATGTTGAAGTAGCAGCCGGAACGCCACCGGCAGGCGTTGACACGGAAGCGGATTTGCAGCGGGTCAGGGCCTGGATGGCCAAATCCATTAAAACAGGAGAAAACGGGGCATGAGTAACCGCGTCAGTGTGCTTTTTGTGTGTCTTGGCAATATTTGTCGTTCGCCAACCGCAGAGGGTGTATTTCGCAAGCTGGTAGAACAGGCTGGGTTGCAGGAACAAATTTACATAGATTCGTGTGGAACCAGCAACTGGCACATAGGTAAAGGGCCTGATTCCCGATCAATGGAAGCTGCCGGCAAGCGAGGGGTTGATCTTAGCGGGCTTAAGGCGCGCCAATTTACCGAAAAAGATCTGGACACCTTTGACTATGTGGTGGTGATGGATCGCCAGAATTTGGCCGATGTGAAAGACATCTGGCACCAGAATGGTGGCACGAAACCTACATTGTTTCTTGAATATGGCAGCTCTGAACTCGCAGAAGTTCCCGACCCCTATTACGGCGGTGAGGGCGGGTTTGAGCACGTGCTTGATTTGATCGAAGATGCTGGCGCAGGCCTGCTTCGGAGTATTCAGGAAGTTATGGTGTGAGCCTGCAGGCAAAACTTCAGGAGAACGTTGGGCTATCAAGGCTCAACACTCTGAGTGTATCCGCAACAGCAAAGCACTACATGGACGTTGCAGGCCTGGATGACTTGCGTCACGCACTGGCGTGGGCGCAAGAGAGCGGGCAAAAAACATTGGTGCTTGGCAGCGGCAGCAACCTTGTTTTTGCGGGTGACTTTGATGGCCTTGTGATTCGCATGCAAATAGCCGCGCGATACTGGGAGAAGGTTGACGACACAGGCGCCACACTGGTTTTGGGGGCTGGCGAAAACTGGCATGAAGCCGTGCTTTATGCCGCCGGAGCTGGCTACCGGGGCATTGAGAATCTGGCGCTTATCCCAGGTACAGCCGGTGCTGCACCGGTTCAAAATATAGGTGCATACGGCGTTGAGCTTTGCGATACCTTGGTTTCCGTAACAGCGCTGGATCGCGATTCCAGCCAGCTTGTGTGCCTTGAAAACGCAGACTGTGGCTTTGCCTACAGAGACAGTTTGTTCAAGCGCTCGCCCGGCCGCTACATCATTACCCAGATAAGGCTCAGGTTGTCCCGCACACAGCCTTTGCAGCTTGGCTACAGAGATCTGGAAGACTACCTTGGCAGTGCGGTCTCTCAGGAACTGGATGCTTTAGCCGTAGCTGAGGCTGTGATGGCGATACGCCGCCGAAAGTTGCCGGATCCGGAGATAATTCCCAACGCCGGTAGTTTTTTCAAAAACCCGGTGGTGCCTGTGGAACAGTTCAGTGAGCTTCAGGCTGCGCACCCACACGTTGTTGGCTATCCATACAATGGCAAGGTAAAACTGGCTGCAGCGTGGCTGATTGACCAAAGCGGATGGAAGGGCTACCGAAATGCCCGTGTAGGCGTTCACAACCGCCAAGCATTGGTACTCATTAATCATTCTGGTGGAACAGGGCGTGATGTCTTGGAGTTGGCTTCGGAAATCTGCCAGTCGGTAAAGGAACGCTTTGGTGTGAACCTGGAGATGGAGCCGGGCATCGTAGGCGGCGCAGTGCCAAAACTGAGCACCTAACTGCTTGCCCGATGACCCAAGGCCTTGCGACAGGCCCTGGGTCAGATCTTTTAATACGTCCTTTTTATAAACTCTTGCGAGGCGATGCCTTGATCAGAAACGGCAAAGCCTCTTCGATGGCAATGTCCTGCTTATCTGCATCCTTGCGCCCCTTATACTCCAGCGTGCCGGCAGCAAGCCCGCGATCTGAAATAACAAAGCGGTGGGGGATTCCGATCAGTTCCATATCCGCAAACTTCACGCCGGGGCGCTCTTTACGGTCGTCCAGCAACACATCGTAGCCCGCCTGCTTTAAACGCTCGTAAAGTTTCTCGCCGGCTTCTGCCACCACAGGCGTTTTGTGGGCATTCAGCGTAACAATAGCCACCTGGAAGGGCGCAATGGCATCCGGCCAGATAATGCCCTTATCATCGTGGTTTTGCTCAATTGAGGCCGCCACAATGCGGGATACGCCGATTCCGTAGCAGCCCATATCCATGATTACGGTTTTACCGTTCTCATCGAGTACCGTGGCGTTCATGGCGGTGCTGTATTTGTTGCCCAGCTTGAAGATGTGGCCAACTTCAATGCCTCTGCGTATCTCCAGCGTACCCTTGCCATCCGGGCTGGCATCGCCTTCCACAACATCGCGAATGTCTTCAATGCGGCCCAACGGCAAGTCTCGTTCCCAGTTTACGCCAGTCAGGTGGTAGCCTTCCTTGTTGGCGCCGCATACGAAATCGGCAAGGTGGGCCGCGCTGCGATCCACGATAACGGCAACGTTCAGATTTACCGGGCCAATGGATCCGGCCTTACAGCCAATGGTTGATTCAATTTCTTCGTCGGTTGCCATGGTCAGTGGGTCTGCCACGCCCGCCAGATTTTCTGCTTTAATCTCGTTTAGCGTATGGTCGCCACGCAAGATCAAGGCAACCAGGCCGGGCTTGTTCTTTTCATCCCCTTCACTCGCCTCATCCGCTTCTGCTTTAACCAGCAGAGTTTTAACCGTGCGGGTGGCATCAATATTCAGGAATTGCGAAATAGCCTCAATGGTGCGCTGATCCGGCGTTGCAATCTCTTTCAATTCTTCAGCTGGTGCTGCGCGCTCGCCAGATGGGGCAACGGCTTCGGCCTTTTCGATGTTGGCTGCGTAATCGCTGTCAGTGCTGAACACAATGTCGTCTTCGCCTGACGAGGCGAGTACATGAAATTCATGGGACGCACTGCCACCAATGGCACCTGAATCGGCCTGTACCGGGCGATAATTCAGGCCCAGGCGGTCAAAGATGGCGCAGTAGGTGCGATGCATAACTTGATAGGTTTCATCCAGGGATTCGGCATTCACGTGAAAGGAGTAGGCGTCCTTCATGATGAATTCCCGGGCGCGCATTACCCCAAAGCGGGGGCGACGTTCGTCGCGGAACTTGGTCTGGATCTGATAGAAGTTGGCCGGCAGTTCCTTGTAGCTTTTCAACTCATTGCGGGCCAGGTCGGTAATGACTTCTTCGTGGGTGGGGCCAAAGCAGAATTCACGGCCGTGGCGGTCGTTCATTCTGAGCAACTCACCGCCATACTGCGTCCAGCGCCCCGACTCTTCCCAAAGCTCTGCAGGTTGAACGGCCGGCATCAGGACTTCCTGAGCGCCACTTTTGTCCATTTCTTCGCGAACAATCCGCTCAACCTTGCGCAGGGTTCGCAACCCCATGGGTAGCCAAGTGTAAAGGCCGGCCGCCAGTTTCCGGATCATGCCTGCACGCAGCATCAGCTGGTGGCTGATAACCTCCGCGTCAGAAGGCGTCTCTTTCTGGGTTGCAATCAGATAACGGCTTGCTCGCATTGTGGTTTCCGTTCAGTGGTGTTTCATAGAATAAAGTGGTGTTTATTGTACGGAGCCTGCCGCACAAGGTACAGACGGCGAAAGCTTTATCCGGCCAGTGGCCAAGAAGTTACGACAAATACCCCAGAGGCAGGGCAGTGCTATCAATAACACGCTTTAAAACAAAGCTTGAGTGAACGCCGCTGACGCCCTGAATCCGGGTTATTCGGTTGAGCAGAAAGTGATGGTATTGATCCATATCAGGCACCACCACTTTCAGCATGTAATCTGCATCGTGGCCGGTGACCAGATAGCACTCCAGCACCTCTGGGTATTCACTCACCTGTTCTTCAAACGCTGCAAAGCGCTCAGGTGTGTGCCGGTCCATCCCGATCAGTATGATAGCAGTCAGTGAGAGGCCGAGCTTTTTGTGATCAAGCACCGTTACCGTGCGCACAATAATGCCCGCATCTTCAAGGGCGCGTACTCGCCTCAGGCAGGGGGAGGGGGATAATCCCACTTTTTCTGCAAGCTGCTGGTTGGTCAGGGACGCGTCCTTTTGGATCTGGGCCAGAATCTTCCGGTCTATTTTGTCTATTTGTATGAGGGTATCGTTATTTAATGGCATAAAATTGCTTTATAGTTAGGTTTCTAGACAGTAGTAGCTAATAAAGTACGCTTTAAGAGGCTATTTCGCAATCACCTGTCGCCAGGAAAGCGTTAAACTTGATCCATCAATACAGAACCCCCGAACCGCTACGGAGAACCACAAACATGGCTTTTGATCATCGCAAATACGCAGCTTTTCGGCCGGTAGCCAAAACTGATCGCCGCTGGCCAGACAAGGTTATCGAAAAGGCACCCACCTGGTGTGCGGTAGATCTTCGCGATGGCAACCAGGCTCTGGTAAAGCCAATGAATGTTGCCCAGAAACAGCGCATGTTTGATTTGCTCGTAAAACTGGGGTTCAAGGAGATCGAAATCGGCTTTCCCGCAGCTAGCCAGCCGGATTTTGATTTTTGCCGCAAACTGATTGAAGAAAACCGAATTCCTGAGGATGTAAAAATCCAGGTGCTTACCCAGGCACGGCCAGAGTTGATTGAACGCACCTACGAAGCGTTGAAAGGTGCCCGTCGCGCCATTGTTCACGTTTATAACTCTACGTCGACGGTACAGCGTGAGCAGGTGTTTGGGCTGGACCGGGCGGGCATTCGGGATATCGCGGTAAGGGGTGCTCAACTGGTCAAGGATTTGGCTGCGCAGCATCCAGAAACCGAGTGGACTTTTCAGTACTCGCCAGAGAGCTTCACGGGCACAGAGCTGGATTTTTCCGTTGAAGTTATTGATGCGGTATCGGACGTGTGGCGCCCGGATGAAGGGCAACCGGTTATTATCAACTTGCCTGCAACCGTGGAAATGTCGACGCCAAATGTGTTTGCAGACCAGATCGAATGGGTTTGCGACAACATCCGCCGTCGGGAACACATCAGTATCAGTGTGCACACGCACAATGACCGAGGCTGTGGTGTGGCAGCGGCTGAGTTGGCGGTTATGGCCGGAGCAGATCGCGTTGAAGGTACGCTCATGGGCAACGGTGAGCGCACCGGCAACATGGATTTGGTAACCATGGCGATGAACCTGTATTCCCAGGGTGTTGACCCCACGCTGGATTTGTCTGGCATGGCGGAGATTACGGAGGTTGTTGAGGCCTGCACTGAAATCTCTACCCATCCTCGCCATCCGTACGCTGGCGAACTGGTGTTCACCGCGTTCTCCGGTAGCCATCAGGACGCCATTCGTAAATGCCTGGCTCTTAGAAAAGATGGGGATGCATGGAATGTCGCGTATTTGCCTATAGATCCATTTGATTTGGGTCGTCGATACGAAGAGGTTGTGCGCATCAACAGCCAATCCGGTAAAGGTGGGGTGGCCTATATCCTCGAGCGAGACTACAACATCAGCTTGCCGCGCTGGCTGCAGATCGAGTTCAGCAAGGTGGTTCAACAGGCCGCAGAAACCAATGGTGGCGAGATTGATTCAATGGCCATTCATGGCTTGTTTGAGCAACGTTACCTGAAGGTTCATGACGACTGGGCGCTGCGTGGCTATGATCTGCACAGAGATGAGAATGGCGTTTACGCTGAAGTGACCTTTGGTCGCGAATCGGCGCCAGCGAGGCTTGAAGGACATGGCCTTGGTGCGGTGGAGGCCGTTTCTGCTGCGCTGGAGAAGCGCTTTGGGTTTGCTATAGCGGTAGAGGCCTATGATGAGTTTGCGTTGGGAGAGGGCACCCAGGCCAATGCGCTGGCCTGTATCCGTTTGACCGCCGGAGGCAAGCATTGCAGTGCGGCCGCCTTGGCCGAAGATACAACCTCCGCAACTCTGCAGGCATTGTTTTCGGCAGTCGCCCAAGCAGCGGGTGAGTTTGAGGGCAAGGTTGGTAGCCAGAAAAGTGCGGTAAGCGCCTGATAAGGCGAGCCCATTACGCGTTTATTTCGCGCAAAATGCAACAAGCCGGCACAGGTGCCGGCTTGTTGCATTCTTCCATGCCCGTGAGGGGCAAAGGTTAAACGGGTGTTACGTTTTCCGCCTGCGGGCCTTTGGGGCCCTGTGTGACGGTGAACTGCACTTGCTGACCTTCGGTCAGGGTACGGAACCCGCCAGAGTTGATGGCACTGTAGTGCACAAAGACGTCATCGCCGCCGTCCTGAGCAATGAAGCCGAACCCTTTGGATTCGTTAAACCACTTTACGCTGCCTGTTTTTGTATCTGACATTGATCTTTCCTGTATTTCTGAGATTCCCCCTCACGGGGCGCTGAAGATTTTCCACAGCAAATTTAGTATAGACCGACTTTTGGGGTCGTCAACGTTGTCTGAGCGGCTTCTTTCAGCGGTGGAATTGCTCGCTGATTTCTTCAAGGATAGCCGGGTCATCAATGGTGCTTGGCACCGCGTATTCTTCCCCATCAGCGATTTGCCGGATAACTCGCCGCAGGATCTTGCCGGACCGGGTCTTGGGTAGGCGTTCTACCACCAGCGCTCGGCGAAAACAGGCGATGGCACCAATCTTGTCTCGCACCATTTCAACCAGCTCTTCTTCGAGCTCGTCATGATCAATGGTGGCGCCGTCTTTAATAAGTACCAGGCCGAGCGGAACCTGGCCTTTCATGTCGTCGTGAGCACCTACCACGCAGCACTCGGCAATGGCCGGGTGCGCTGCAACCACTTCTTCCATTTCACCGGTGGAGAGGCGGTGGCCAGCAACGTTAATGACATCATCTGTGCGGCCCATAACAAAGACATAGCCATCTTCATCAATAAAACCGCCATCACCCGAGCTGTAAAAACCCGGTATGAGATTGAGGTAACTGTCCTGGAAACGCTGATCATCTCCCCAAACTGTTACCAGGCACCCGGGGGGGAGTGGCAACTTGACTACAATCTGGCCTTGTTCTCCCGCTGGCATTTGGCTACCGCGTGGACCCACAACCTGTACGTTATAGCCAGGTGCTGGAACGGTTGCCGACCCGGGCTTGATGGGCAAGGTTTCGATGCCAACCGGGTTGCAGCATATGGCCCAGCCTGTTTCCGTTTGCCACCAGTGATCCATTATGGGGAGCTGGGTGTGTTCACTGAGCCATTCATAAGTAGGTGGGTCCAGGCGCTCACCCGCAAGAAAAATGCACCTTAGCGAGCTGATGTCGTAGCGTGAGAGCTGATCGGCCTCTGGGTCTTCCTTGCGCACCGCGCGAAAAGCTGTAGGCGCGGTAAACAGCAGGTTCACACTGTGCTCCTGAATAACTCGCCAAAAGGCCCCTGCATCGGGCGTTTTTACGGGTTTGCCTTCATAAAGAATGGTTGTGCAGCCAGCAAATAAAGGGGCGTACACAATATAGCTGTGGCCTACTACCCAACCCACGTCGGAGGCCGCCCAGAACACGTCACCTGGGCGGGCATCATAAACCAGCTTCATGCTGTATTTAAGGGCCACCGCATGGCCACCGTTGTCTCTTACCACGCCTTTGGGCTTACCGGTGGTGCCAGAGGTGTAAAGCACATAAAGCGGGTCGGTGGCTTTAACCGGAACTGGGTCAGCCGGCTCAGCACTGGCCATCAGGTCGCTCCAGTCGTGGTCGCGGCCACTGTGCATATGAGCTTTTACTTGAGGGCGCTGATAAACCACACAGAGATCAGGCTTGTGGGAAGCCTGATCAATGGCTTTGTCCACTAAGGGTTTGTATTCGATCACTTTCGCAACCTCTATACCGCAGGATGCTGTGATGACGGCTTTGGGTTGAGCATCGTCGATTCTTACTGCGAGTTCGTGGGCTGCAAAACCGCCAAAAACCACTGAGTGAACTGCACCAATGCGAGCGCAGCCGAGCATTGCGATGACCGCTTCCGGAATCATGGGCATGTAGATGATTACCACGTCACCTTTGCTGATTCCTTTTGCTTTCAAGGCGCCGGCAAAGCGTGCAACTTCGTCGGTCAGTTCTGTATAGGTATAGCTACACTTTGTACCTGTAACCGGCGAGTCGTAGATCAGGGCTTTTTGATCCCCGCGCCCGGCTCGTACGTTGGCATCAAGGGCTACGTCAGACGTATTGAGTGTCGCGTCAGGAAACCATCGGCCATGGCCGTTATCGGTTGCTTGCCAGATGGTCTCGGGCGGCTGGATCCAGTCAATGCTGCCTGCCTTCTCGCGCCAGAATTCTTCCGGTTTGTCTATCGATCTCCGGAACTCTGAGTTGTAGTCCATACCTTCTGCCTCGTAGTGCCTGATGTTATTCTATTGTTAGTTATCCCAACTTTAGGCGCTTTGAGGCAGTGATCCAGTAGACCATTGGATTAGTTCCCCGGGTTTTGGGACCAACTGTCGCCTGGGTTTACGGATTTGATCTCAGCCGTGAACATGCCGTTTGCCACGTGGGCAGAAACCCGGTCGCCGGCTGCGACGTCAGGGGCGTTGCGGATGATGTTGCCCTGTTCATCGCGAACAATGGCATACCCGCGTCCCAGCGTGGCCAGTGGGCTTACCACGTTGAGGGCGCCGGCCGCATGCTCCAGCCTATCCTGCAGTTTGGCCAGCATCCCCTGTACCGCTTTGTCCAGCTGAGAGGCAGAGCGCTCAAGGGCTTCACGACTGCCAGTAAGCTGCTTTCGAGGGGATTGCATAACAAGCCGCTGCGTTAAATGACCGCTGCGCACTTGGGAGCGATTCAGGTGCTGCTCCATGGCTTTGCCAAGCCGCAATTCCAGGCCATCCAGGCGTTGGGCCTTTTCCAGCAGTTCGCGACGGGGATCCCGAAGGCGCGCGGAGAGGTGCTCCAGTTTTGTGCCAAGTCGCTGAAGCGCTCTGTTAGCGGCGTTTGCGAGCCGGAATTCGCGATCGTTTATCTGCCGGAGCAAGTCTCTTTGGTCGGGAGATACCTTCTCCGCCGCCGCAGAGGGCGTTGGCGCGCGCAGGTCTGCTACAAAGTCGGCAATCGTAACGTCGGTCTCATGGCCAACGGCGCTCACCGTGGGAATAGCGCAGGTCGCGATGGCTCTGGCCACGGCTTCCTCATTAAAGCACCAGAGATCTTCCAATGAGCCGCCACCACGCCCGATAATCAGTACGTCGGCGACCGCGTGTGCTTGTGCCAGCCCAATAGCCCTTACTATTTCTGCGGTCGCGGGCTGGCCCTGGACCGTTGTGGGGTAGAGCGTGACCGGAATGCCTGGGCAGCGTCGGGCCAGAACCGTGAGAATATCGTGTATAGCGGCGCCGGTTGGGGAGGTAACCACGCCAATGTGCGCGGGCAGGGTGGGAATCGGCTTCTTCCGGTCTGCCTCAAACAGGCCTTCTGCCTGAAGTTTGCGTTTCAGCTCCTCGAAAGCCTGCTGCAACGCACCCAACCCTGCGGGCTCAATGTGCTCAGCAATAATCTGAAAATCGCCCCGGTTTTCGTACAGGGTCACCTTGCCGCGAATGCGAACCTTGTCACCTTCCTTCGGAATGCTGCGAATGCGCTGGTTCATCCCCCGGAACATGGCGCAACGAATCTGGCATTTTTGATCCTTCAGGGAAAAATACCAGTGGCCGGATGAAGGGCGCGAGAAACCCGAGAGCTCGCCTTCAACCCATACCTGCATGAAGCTGGATTCCAGCAAGTGCCTGGCCTGGTGGTTCAGCTCGCTGACGGACAGCGCTCTGGGCCGGGTATCCTGAAACACGTCGTTCACCAAAAGCTCCTGGCCGGCCTATGTGCATATACGCAAATGCCGAGAAATATGAGTGTAAATTGCTGGAATTTCAAACGCATGCGGTAATTGAGAGGAAATTGCGCAGTTTACTGACCTGCGACACCTCTTTATAATGGCTCGATTACGCATTTTACTTTGCGGTTGCACCTTCATATCTACAACAGGTGCCGCGCGGAAGGTTTAAATTTAGCACGTTCAAAAGGCCGATCCCAATGCTGCGAATTGCCGAAGAAGCTCTCACATTTGATGACGTACTGTTGGTACCCGGTTATTCCGAGGTTCTGCCACACCAAGTCGACCTGCGCACCAGGCTAACCCGGACCATTACGTTGAACATACCGCTGGTGTCTGCAGCCATGGATACGGTAACCGACGCAGAGCTGGCAATTGCCATGGCCCAGGAAGGCGGTATTGGCATCATGCATAAAAACATGAACCCGGATCAGCAGGCCGCTGAAGTGCGTAGGGTGAAAAAATTCGAAAGTGGTGTGGTAAAAGACCCGATTACTGTCAGCCCGAAAAACACCGTGCGCGAGCTGGTGGAAATCACCATGGCCAACAATATTTCCGGTTTGCCGGTGGTTGACGGAACCGAGCTGGTTGGCATTGTTACCGGTCGGGACATCCGTTTTGAGAGCAGCATGGATACCCCGGTGCACCAGATCATGACACCGAAAGAGAAGCTGGTGACCGTGCAAGAAGGCGCTAGCCTGGATGAGGTTAAAGAATTGCTGCACCGCCACCGCATTGAAAAAGTACTGGTGGTAAATGCTGACTTCCAGCTTCGCGGGCTGATCACCGCTAAAGATATCCAAAAATCCAAAGATTACCCGCTGGCTTGCAAAGACAGCCAAGGGCGCTTGCGTGTGGGCGCAGCGGTGGGTACTGGTGGTGATACCGAAGCCCGCATTACTGCACTGGCCGATGCCGGCGTGGATGTGATTGTTGTGGACACCGCCCACGGCCACTCGCGCGGTGTCATCGAGAGAGTGCGCTGGATTAAAAAGCACTATCCGGACCTTCAGGTGATCGGCGGCAACATCGCCACCGGTGAAGCGGCTATAGCGCTGGCTGATGCGGGCGTAGATGCCGTGAAAGTGGGCATTGGCCCAGGCTCTATCTGCACCACCCGCATTGTGGCTGGTGTGGGCGTGCCGCAGATTTCTGCCGTGTCCAGCGTCGCTGAAGCGCTGAAAGATCGTGATATTCCGCTAATTGCTGATGGTGGCGTGCGCTTCTCTGGCGACATTTCCAAAGCCATCGTTGCTGGCGCCCACTGCGTGATGATTGGCAGCTTGTTGGCGGGCACCGATGAAGCGCCCGGCGAAATCGAACTCTATCAGGGTCGCAGCTACAAGGCCTATCGTGGCATGGGATCAATAGGCGCCATGGGGCAGGGGTCAAGTGACCGCTATTTCCAGGATGCCAGTAAAGGGATTGATAAGCTGGTGCCCGAAGGCATCGAAGGTCGCGTTGCCTGTAAAGGGCCAATGCGCAATATCATCCATCAGTTGATCGGTGGCCTGCGGGCGTCCATGGGTTACACCGGGAGCGCAACCATGACCGATATGCGCACCAAGCCACAGTTTGTGCGCATTACCGGTGCTGGCATGCGCGAAAGCCATGTGCACGATGTAACCATCACCAAAGAAGCGCCAAACTACCGCGTTAGCTGAGAACAGACAGCCTGAGTGCGGCTCATGTCAGAGCCGCACAGTTTATTTTTTCGAGGATTCTATGGCCCACAACATTCACGACCACCGTATCCTGATTCTGGATTTTGGTTCTCAGTACACCCAGCTAATTGCACGCCGCGTGCGTGATATTGGCGTGTACTGCGAAGTTCGCGCGTTCGATATCACCGACGAAGAACTGGAAGATTTCAACCCCAAAGGCATTCTGCTGGCCGGTGGACCGGAGTCGGTTACAGAGTTGGATTGTCCTCGCGCGCCAGAAGGGTTATTTGAGCGTGGCATTCCGGTGCTGGGTATCTGTTACGGCATGCAAACCATGGCCGAACAATTGGGCGGCCGGGTTGCCAGCTCAGAGAAGCGTGAATTTGGTTATGCCCAAGTGAAAGTGCGAGCCAAAGGCCCGCTGCTGGAAGACATCACGGATCACCTGACTGCGACTGGCGAATCTCTGTTAGACGTGTGGATGAGCCATGGTGACAAAGTTGTGGCCATGCCCGAGGGGTTTGAACTGCTGGCTTCTACCGAAAGTGCGCCCATAGCAGCCATGCAGGATATGTCTCGCAATCTATACGGTCTGCAGTTTCATCCGGAAGTGACTCACACTCTGCAAGGCAAGCGCATTCTTGAGCACTTTGTAATGACCATCTGCGGCTGCGAAGCCTTGTGGACACCGGCCAAAATTGTTGATGACGCTGTAAACAAGATCCGTGAGCAGGTTGGTACCGATAAAGTGCTGTTGGGCCTGTCTGGCGGCGTGGATTCGTCGGTCACCGCAGCACTTCTGCACAAGGCGATTGGCGATCAGCTTACCTGTGTGTTTGTAGATAACGGCCTGCTACGCCTGAACGAAGGCGATCAGGTGATGGACATGTTCGGTAGTAGCATGGGCGTAAAAGTGATTCGCGCCGATGCGGAAGAGCGCTTCCTGACCAACCTCAAGGGCGTTAGCGATCCTGAGAAGAAGCGCAAAGTGATTGGCAATACCTTCATTGACGTGTTCGATGAAGAAGCCACACGCATTAAAGATGTGAACTGGCTGGCTCAGGGTACGATTTATCCAGACGTGATTGAGTCGGCGGCTTCAAAAACCGGCAAGGCCCATGTGATCAAATCTCACCACAACGTGGGTGGCTTGCCAGAAACCATGAAAATGAAACTGGTAGAGCCGTTGCGTGAGCTGTTTAAAGACGAAGTTCGGCGCATTGGTTTGGAGTTAGGCCTGCCCTACGACATGGTCTATCGCCATCCATTCCCGGGCCCGGGTTTAGGTGTGCGCATTCTGGGGGAGGTGAAGAAAGACTACGCCGACATCCTGCGCCGCGCCGATGCCATCTTCCTGGAAGAATTGCACCGCGCTGATTTTTACCACAAAACCAGCCAGGCCTTTGCGGTATTCCTGCCGGTGAAGTCTGTGGGTGTGGTGGGCGATGCCCGACGCTACGAGTGGGTGATCGCACTGCGTGCTGTTGAAACCATCGATTTCATGACAGCTCGCTGGGCGCACCTGCCGTATGACCTTCTGGAAACTGTGTCTAATCGCATTATCAATGAGATTAGCGGCGTATCACGGGTGACCTATGATGTGTCTTCCAAGCCGCCTGCTACGATTGAGTGGGAGTAGCTATATCCTGGTCGCTGCCCTGTTTATACAGGGTTGCGCCCAACTGCCCCCTCTAAATACTTCGTCGCTGTCGTACGCATTTGATCGCCCGGATGAAACGCGCCTGGGCCGTCAGGTTCAGCCTCATCTGCAGGATCAATCGGGTGATTCTGGGTTCTACATTCAGGACACCGGTCGCCAGGCCTTTTTACAGCGCGCCGCGCTGATTGAGGCTGCCGAGCAAAGTATCGATGCGCAGTACTACATCTGGAACAGCGACGTGTCGGGGACTTATCTGGCGCGACGCCTACTAGTGGCCGCCGACCGCGGTGTGCGTGTGCGGCTGTTGCTTGATGATGTCAATGTAGGCGGGCGCGATACGATATTCGCCGCGCTGGATCAACATCCCAATATCGAGATTTCCATCTACAATCCCTTCCCGGTCCGCTCGGGTATCGGTAAATGGCTGAGCTTTATCACCGACTTTCAGCGTCTCAATCAGCGCATGCACAACAAGACCTTCGTGGTCGACGGCGCGCTGGGCATCATGGGTGGCCGCAATATCGGAGACGAGTATTTCGATCTACATCCACAGGTGAATTTCCGCGACCGCGATGTCCTGATAGCAGGCCCGATCGTTGCTGATCTGTCGGCCAATTTCGATGCGTTTTGGAACAGCGCGTCAAGCTATCCCATTAACCAGTTGGAGCCTGACGCTGCGCAGGGGCAGGGTCTGAACGCACAGTTGGATCAGATCCGTTTGGCAGCATCCGATACCACCGGGCTCACCGGGATGCCGCCGCAAAGCGCGACGGAAGCGCTTGAGTACATGGCACAGACGCTATCGGTACTGATCTGGGCTGAGGGAGAGCTGGTGTTCGATTCACCGGTGTTGAATAGTCAAGCGGAGACGGATCGCCCCCAACGCAGTGCCCAGGCGCTGCACCAACTCGTTGAGCAAGCTGACCAGGAAATTCTGGTGGAATCCGCTTACCTCATTCTCGGAGACGATCAGCTCGATATACTGAAAAAGACCAGGGAGCGGGGTGTTCGTGTCCTGGCCCTGACCAATTCCCTGGCCTCTAACGACCTCACTACCAATCATGCCGGCTACGCACGCCGTCGCGGCGCGATGCTCGACAATGGGCTGGAATTGTACGAGCTGCGGCCCGACGCAGCAGGCTGTGCGAATTGGATTGAGATGCCTGGTTTCTGCGGTCAGGGTGCAGTGGGCCTGCATGCCAAATCAGCGGTGTTCGATCGCAAAACCTTGTACATCGGCTCGTTCAACATCAACCTGCGTTCGATCTACCTGAATTCCGAAACTGTGCTGGTGATCCACAGCCCCCAGCTGGCAGAGCAGCTTGCGCAGGACGTCGAGGCGGCAATGGTGCCGGAAAACAGTTGGCGAGTGACCCGTGATGCGGATGGGCAGCTACTCTGGTCGGCGGGTGAGGAGCAATCCTGGACGCACGAACCGGCCACGGGATTCTGGCGGCGTTTTAAATCCGGCCTGTTCAGCTTGCTGCCCATGGAAAAGTATCTGTAACTTGGAATAGTCGTTTTCGTAGCAAGTCCTGCCTTCGCCGCCACTTTCGAGCACCCGCATCAGCACAGGAATGCCAAGTGTTACTTCCTCAACCTTGCGCGGAAGGCATTGACTCACCACTTGAAGCGATGCAGACCATGTTTCTGGTCCATATCAACTTTGTCTCAGAACACCCCGGGGCCCCGCGCATGTTATTCGGCGAACTTCAGGGCGCCAAATCGACGCCGGCAAAACGCCTGGCGCACGAGTTGCTCAAGCATTACGCGGAGCGCTTGCATAGGCTTATCGAAATGGCAAAAGCGCGCGGAGAGTTGACCCCGAACCTGGATAACCATGCGGCGGCCATCCTATTTATTGGCACCATTCAGGGTTTGATCATGCAATCGCTGATTTCGGGTGAGATGGAGCAAATGCGTAGGGATGCGCCAAGCGTGTTTGCCATATACCGGCGCGGAATTGCCTGCGCAAAACTTCCGTTGTTCTTGTTCTGGTAAGATTTTGGAGTTGAATGCTCCAGCGCCAGCCCAGCGTTGTTCTGAAGATCCATGCGACTCTCTGGTTGGTTGTGAGCGTCTGGTCTGTATTGTTGGCTGGATCCAGCTCAATCTTAGTCAGATTAAGTGTGCATTGCTTGAAGAATGTCCGAAATAATGCTACAAATTTCGGACATGAAGGATGCTACTTTAGACTTGAAATCCAGGATCTTGGCGCGAATCGGCAATGGCGCGCAACGAGGTGTCTGGACACCACAAGATTTCCTCGACCTTGGCATGCGAGGCGCCGTGGACAAAACGCTGCAGAGACTGGTGCGCGCCGGGAATTTGCGGCGGATTGATCGTGGCCTTTATGACAAGCCATCTATCAATAGTCTGACACAAAAATGCAGCCCCCCCGATCCAAGACACGTTATTGATGCGATTGCCCGTAGGGATCAAATACGCGTACTTGTCGATGGCATGACCGCAGCAAATGATCTCGGATTGACGAATGCGGTTCCTGCGAAGATCGTTGTGCATGCTGATGCACGGCTTAAATCAATCCCGCTTGGCCAAATGGAAATCATCTTCAAGCCAACGGCTGCAAGCAAGCTCTATTGGGCAGGACGGCCAGCCATGCGCATCGTTCAAGCGCTGCATTGGTTGCGGGATACGATGGGCCAAGGCGATGAAGCTCAGATTCTGATCCGTCGTTTGAACGCAATTCTTCATAATCCGGCCGATGGGCGAATCCTCCGAGAGGATCTTTTTGAGGGCCTACCGACACTGCCAACGTGGATGCAGAATTTGCTGCGACCGATGCTCAAAGAAGAGGTGGGCTCATGATGAATCCTGCATTCGATCAGATTATGGCGGCGGATCACGAGACGAGGTTGGGCCTTTTTACGACAACGGCTCAGCGCTTGGGAACCACTCCCCAGAATGTCGAAAAGGATTTCTGGGTTTGTTGGACTCTCGATGCGCTTTTCAACGGACTGTCAGACAGACCACGACTGCTTTTTAAGGGCGGTACGTCGCTCTCCAAAGGGTTTGGTCTGATCAGGCGATTCTCGGAGGATATCGACGTCACCGTATTTCGTGACGATCTGGGAGAAGCGGCTTCATACGAAGAACTAAAAGCACTCAGCGGCAAGAAGCGCAGCAAGGCTCTGGATGACATCAAGGCAGCCTGTGAGACTTACATCAATAGTTCGTGTTTAGCCGGGCTCTCAGCGATCGTTAGCGAGACTGCGAGTCGTAACGGGTTCGATGCTGGCCAGTTTTTCGTCGAGCCAGATCCTGAAGACAGCCAAGCGCTTTATCTACGTTACCCGACTGCGACGCCTGTCGACACGTATGTCACCAAGGCGGTGAAAATAGAGTCGGGGGCCAAATCAGCACTTGACCCCAACACCGACCGGACCATCCGGCCTTATCTCGAGCACGATGTACCCGGCATCGACCTTGGTGTCGACAATGTCACAACGGTGGATGCGCAACGGACCTTCTGGGACAAAATCGTGATCTTGCATGGACTTCGGCGCTGGTTCGATAACCGCGGCGAGCTCAAAGGAAATGGCCAGCGCGTGTCCCGTCACTATTACGATGCCTGTCAGTTGTTGGCGTCGGTAGTCGGAAAAAAGGCGTTGCAGGATCGCGAGCTTGGTGCCGACTGCATTTTACATGCCCGCATGTTCTTCAATCGCCCCCCTTTCGACCTCGCGACAGCAGTAGCGCCTACGTTTTCTATTCGTCCAGAAGGAAAAATGCTCGACGACCTTCGGCGCGATTATCGCGCCATGTCGGGAATGATTTTCGGCGAAGCTCCCGCGTTCGATGCGATTATTGAGGACATAGCCCGGCTTGAGAAATCCCTGAACGCACAGCCGGCAGAGAACTTTTCAGAGTCTGACGGTCACGAGCATATCTAAGAAGACTGAGGCCAGGTTTATTTCTGCTTGAAATACAATGGATGCACTAAAAATGATTGAACGAACCTTCCAAAACATTCCAGACGGAAAGGTTGGTGAAGCGGATCAGCATTCCTTTTTGGTCGGCTTGGGATGGTCGCGAGGAACGACATGGGAGGAAGGCGAGCCTGCATTTTTTCTAGATTCGATTGATGAGCTGAAGTTAAGTCGTGGCTCGTTTGAGCGCGCGCTCAAACGTTTGATAAAGGGCATCGGAACCCATCTGCGCAGTGCCAGGATCGTTATAACAGCGCGAAGACAAAAACAGAGATGTTGCACCTGAGTGGCGGTCTGTCGCGCTTACCGTCATGTTCAGATTAAGGATGATGCTCAGCACGAGGGTTCTTATACATCGGATACTCGAGACGACGCTGAGCGCGCACGATCCAGACAAGAGCGGCTGGATCGATGTTGATGAGCTTTTCCAGATTGCCTCTTGAGAATGACCGGACGCTAATGAAGGCTAAAGCGTAGGACTGAGCTCGTGGGGAGTTTCCACTGAAGCCGCCCATGCGGATCGCTTGGTAAAAAAACCGAATAATGGTATTTTCGTGGCGCTTCTTGGGCTAGCCAGTATCATATTTGTACAGGGCGCTATCAGCAGAGCTGCGTTTATGCCGGATATACAGAACACTGACGAGTACTGGATGGCCCGTGCGCTTACCTTGGCAACCCGCGGGGCTTCCGTGGGCGAGGTGCCCGTCGGTGCTGTTGTCGTTCGTGATGGCAAAGAACTCGGCACGGGCTTCAATACACCGATTACCGGCTGCGACCCCACAGCCCACGCGGAGGTCTGCGCATTGCGCGATGCTGCTGCACGGGAAGGGAATTATCGTCTGACCGGGGCAACGCTTTATGTCACCCTGGAACCCTGCACTATGTGCGTTGGCGCCATTGTCCACAGCCGAATCAGTCGCCTTGTTTATGGTGCTTCTGAGCCGAAGGCAGGGGCGGTTGAATCCGCTCGACGCACCTTGGATGAGCCCCACCTGAACTGGCAAGTGGAAACGGTAGGTGGCATCCTGAAAGATGATTGCAGCCAGATTATCAGCGACTTTTTCAGCCGCCGGCGGGCCGAAATCCGGCAGCGGCGCAAACAAGATTCAGGGAAGGAGTAATTCTGCATGAAAGTATTGGTAACCGGCGGCGCCGGATATATCGGTAGCCATGTTGTTCGTCAATTGGCTGAAGCAGGGCACGACATTGTCGTTTTCGACAATCTCTCCACAGGTTACCGTTGGGCCGTGACGGCTGGCGAGTTGGTGGTGGGAGACCTGGCGAACGAAGCCGAAATCGATCAGGTGTTCTCCAATCACCGGTTTGAAGCAGTTTTGCACTTTGCCGCCAACATAGTCGTGCCAGAATCTGTTGCCAATCCCCTGAAGTATTACAGCAATAACACCCGCAATACATTGAATCTGCTCAAGGCCGTCGATAAGTACACAGTGCCATACATGGTGTTTTCCTCAACGGCTGCGGTTTACGGCATGCCCGAGCAGACGGTGCTCGCGGAGGATCTCCCTCTTGATCCAATCAATCCCTATGGCGCATCCAAAATGATGAGCGAGCGGATGATCATGGATCTCGCAGCTGCCTCCGATCTTAATTACGTTGTCCTGCGTTACTTTAACGTGGCCGGTGCCAACCCTGACGGCTTGCTAGGCCAGGCGACACCGGAAGCCACTCACCTGATCAAGGTGGCTTGTGAGTGTGTAACCGGGCAGCGTGATGGTATGAGTGTGTTTGGCACCGACTATGACACCAGCGATGGCACCTGTGTGCGCGATTATATTCACGTGGAAGATCTCGCCAGTGCCCATGTGATGGCTTTGGATTATATGGCCGGTGGTGGCGAGTCGAAGGTTATGAACTGCGGCTATGGCCGTGGGTTTACCGTACGTGAAGTCATTGATGTGGTGCGCAAGCAATCCGGTGTCGATTTCCCGGTAACTGAGGCAGGCCGCAGGGCCGGTGATCCAGCTGCGTTGATGGCAGATAATACACTGATTAAAAAGACCCTTGGCTGGCAACCTGCCTATGACAATCTGGAAACGATTGTTGGTACTGCGTTGGCCTGGGAAGCTATCTGGCAGAAGAAGAAAGATGCGGCTGGCCAGCAATAAACTGTTTTTAAATTAAAATGTCGGGATTTAACGGATGAAAATAACGATTTTTGGTACCGGTTACGTCGGGCTTGTTACCGGAGCTTGTCTGGCCGACGTCGGCCATGATGTACTCTGCATGGATGTTGACCAGGCAAAGATTGAAAAGCTGAAAAACGGGCAAATTCCCATCTTTGAGCCGGGTCTTGAAAACATCGTAAAGCACACCGTGGAAGCCGGGCGCCTGGCGTTTACCACGGATGTGAAGGCTGCCGTTCAGCACGGTACCCTCCAGTTTATCGCCGTTGGCACACCGCCAGACGAAGACGGCTCGGCAGATCTGCAGTATGTAACGGCTGTCGCTAAATCTATCGGCCAGTACATGGACGACTATAAGGTTATTGTGGACAAGTCCACAGTGCCTGTAGGTACCGGAGACAAGGTCAAAGCAGCGGTTCGTGCCCAGCTCGATAGCCGTGGCCTGGAGCTTGAGTTTGATGTGGTCTCCAACCCCGAGTTCCTGAAAGAAGGCGCGGCGATCAACGATTTCATGAAGCCGGATCGCATCATTATCGGCACAGACAGCGATAAAGCGGCAGATGTACTTCGGGAAGTGTATTACCCGTTTAACCGCAACCACGACCGCATGATCTTCATGGACATTCGGTCTGCGGAGCTGACCAAGTACGCAGCCAACTCCATGCTGGCCACCAAGATCAGCTTCATGAATGAGATTGCTAACCTGGCTGAACGCCTGGGTGCCGATATTGAAGCGGTACGTCGTGGCATTGGCTCAGATCCACGAATCGGTTATCACTTTATTTACCCTGGTTGTGGTTACGGCGGTTCCTGCTTTCCCAAGGATGTGCAGGCGCTGGCACGCACAGCGGCAGATTGTGGCTATGATGCGCGCTTGCTAAATGCCGTTGAGGCGGTTAACTACGCTCAGAAGCACGTGCTGTTCGATAAAATCAGCCACTATTTCGGTGGGGACCTGAAAGGTAAAGTGGTTGCTATCTGGGGGCTGGCCTTTAAGCCGAATACCGACGACATGCGCGAAGCTTCTGCCCGTACACTCATGGAAAACCTATGGAAGGCTGGCGCGAAGGTGCAGGCGTTTGATCCAGAGGCCATGGAAGAAACCCAGCGCATCTATGGTGACCACGATGGCTTAACGCTTTGCGGCACCAAAGAGCAGACGCTTCGCGGCGCAGATGTGCTAACCATTTGTACCGAATGGAAAGAGTTCCGCTCACCGGATTTTGCCGCGATTGCATCGGCTTTGCGTGAGCCCGTGGTGTTTGATGGCAGAAACCTTTATGAGCCGGACATGCTGAAACGTTACGGCCTGATTTATTACGCTATTGGGCGCGGTCGCAACCAGTTCGATACCTGATCAATCAAACAAGGTGTGACCATGACGCAGGGCAATGAATACTGTCTTCACGAACGGCTGGCGGCAGATACCATCAGTCTTGGCCATAGCCGTTTATGTGACGTCCGGCTGATGAACGATCAGACCTGGCCCTGGGTTCTGCTGGTGCCGGCACTTGCCGGCATTCGTGAAATCTACGAGTTAAGCCCGCAGCAACAGCACCTGTTGATTCAGGAATCCTCGGCGCTCAGTCGAGGCATGATGGAAGCATTTGGTGGCGACAAGATGAATGTGGCTGCGCTGGGAAACATGGTTCCCCAGTTGCATCTGCATCACATTGTCCGCTTTGAGGGTGATCCGGCTTGGCCTGGCCCTGTGTGGGGAAAGCAGCCGCCGGTTCCTTACGATGAAGGGCAGTTGGAGGAAGTTAAACGATCCCTCGCGCCGATATTGTCCCGGTTGGGCGACGATTCAGCGGCGTAATCTGCTATTGCTGGCTATCGGAGTGCCGAATGCTTGGCTAGTCGCTGAGAGCCGATCAGGATCATCCTCAGTTCTGTTTTCAGCTTGATCTTCAGCTCTTCTCGCTCTTTCGGCATTGCATCCAGCGCGTCTGCCCCTTGATTGAACACCAGAGTGACCATCGCCTCCGCAACAAGCCGTGCATCAGAAAGCGGTTTCCGCTGCTCTTCTGCAAAACGCCGTAAATCGTCCGCAAGCTCTGTAACGAAGTGATCAATTTCGGCTTTAATCGCTGTTCGGAAGGGTTTGGAGCCACCAGTGCGCTCCCGGAGCATTAACCGGAACAGGTTGGCGTTGTTGCCGAGGTATTCCATAAAGGTTTCTACAGAGGTAGAAATAGCACTGCCATTTCGGGCGATTCGCTTGCGGGCCTGGCGCATAAGCTGCCGTAAGGCCACGCCCCCTTCATCTACCAACACTAACCCCAGCTCATCAAGATCCGCAAAATGTCGGTAGAAAGACGTTGGCGCAATTCCGGCCTCCCGGGCCACTTCTCGCAGGCTCAGGCTCCCAAATCCGCGATCCGCGCTTAACTGGGCAAGGGCGGAGTCCATAAGGGAGCGCCGGGTGAGAAGTTTCTGCTCAGCTCTGGTAGACAAGATAGCGGCTCCAATGACGTATTGACGCTGCATTCTAGCGAGCTGCCTACCGGGAGTCACTCGAACCCTTTCATTTGGGGGTAAACACGCCTGATTTCCCGCGCCATTATGTTTATAATGATGGGCTTTTCCAGTATGGTTTCTGCCTGATTTGGCGGGCCAGACATCAACATTAATCTCAGACACCAGACACTACGGGAACCGGTATGCGCAGTCATTATTGCGGTGGGATCAACGAATCCCACATCGATCAGGAAGTTACACTCTGCGGATGGGTACACCGCCGCCGTGACCATGGTGGGGTTATCTTCCTGGATCTGCGAGATCGGGATGGCATATCTCAGGTTGTAGTAGACCCGGATACTGCTGAAAGCTTTGCGCTTGCCGAAAAGGTGCGCAGCGAATACGTGGTTAAGATCAAAGGTCTTGTGCGTCGTCGTCCGGCAGGCACTGAGAACAGCAACATGCCTACGGGCCAGGTTGAAGTGCTGGGCAAGGAAGTCACTATCCTGAACGCCGCAGCAACGCCACCTTTCCCACTGGATGAGCATGTAGACGTAGGTGAGGATGTGCGCCTGCGCTATCGCTTCATTGATCTGCGTCGCCCGGAAATGCTCAATCGTTTGCGCTTTCGCTCACGGGTAACCAGCTATATCCGCAACCACCTCGACAGCAACGGATTTATGGATGTGGAAACCCCCATCCTGACCCGCGCTACGCCTGAAGGCGCACGCGATTATCTGGTGCCTAGCCGTACCCATGAAGGCTCGTTCTTTGCGTTGCCGCAGTCGCCCCAGCTGTTCAAGCAAATGCTGATGGTGTCTGGCGTAGATCGTTATTACCAGATCGCAAAATGCTTCCGCGATGAAGATTTGCGTGCGGATCGCCAGCCTGAGTTTACCCAGGTGGATATCGAAGCGTCGTTTGTAGACGAAGAAGACTTGATGAACCTGAACGAGGGCATGATCCGCGCTCTGTTTAAAGATGTGATGAACGTTGAACTGCCGGCATTCCCGCGCATGCCATACTCCGAAGCTATGGATCGATTCGGCAGTGATAAGCCGGATCTGCGTATTCCACTTGAGCTTCAAGATGTGGGTGATCTGGTTGCTGGTGTCGATTTTAAGGTATTTGCTGGCCCTGCCAAGGACCCGAAGGGCCGTGTAGCCGCTCTGCGTGTCCCTAAAGGTGGCGAGCTGAGCCGCAAGAAGATCGATGAATACACGAAATTTGTTGGCATATACGGCGCCAAAGGTTTGGCTTACATCAAGGTGAACGATCTGGCCAAGGGCGTGGAAGGCCTGCAGTCACCCATCGTCAAGTTCCTTGGTGATGACGTTGCCATGGCTGTGATCGAGCGCACGGGAGCTGAGGACGGCGACATCGTGTTCTTCGGCGCCGACAAGACCACGGTTGTAAACGAAGCTTTGGGCGCGTTGCGTATTCGCGTTGGTCACGATCTTAACTTGTTGACCTCTGAATGGGCGCCCATGTGGGTTGTGGATTTCCCCATGTTCGAAGAGCTGCCAGATGGCGGGTTTACGGCTATCCACCACCCCTTTACAGCGCCTAGCTGCAGCCCGGAAGAGCTGGCGGCAAACCCTGCAACGGCTTTGTCCCGTGCTTACGATATGGTTCTTAATGGCACCGAGTTGGGTGGCGGATCTATTCGTATCCACAGCGAGCAGATGCAACAGGAAGTGTTCCGCATTCTGGGCATTGGCGAGGAAGAATCCCGTGCCAAGTTCGGCTTCCTGCTCGACGCCCTCAAGTACGGGTGCCCACCCCACGGTGGTTTAGCCTTGGGCCTGGATCGCTTGATCATGCTGCTCACTGGCGCAAGCTCCATCCGTGATGTAATTGCGTTCCCGAAAACCCAGAGTGCAACCTGTCTGATGACCCAGGCACCGGGTGAGGTAGACGAAAAGCAACTACGTGAGCTGAACATTCGCCTGCGCAAAAAACCGGCAAAAGTGGCTGACAACCAGGCTTCCGAAACCGAAGAAACCTAAGCAGGCATTGATGTGGCGATTATTCTGGGTGTCGACCCCGGCTCAAGGATTACCGGTTACGGGATTATCCGGGTTGATGGCCGGCACATAGAATACATCGACAGCGGCTGTATCCGCATGGGTGAAAAGCCCATGCCGGAGCGCCTGAAAATCATTTTTCAAAGCCTGGTGAGTTTGATTACTGAATACCGGCCGCAGGAATTTGCCATTGAGCAGGTGTTCATGGCCCGCAACCCGGATTCCGCACTCAAGCTTGGGCAAGCCCGTGGCGCCGCTATTGTCGGTGCTGCCACCAGTGGGCTGGCGGTGCATGAATACTCGGCTCGGCAGGTAAAACAGGCCGTGGTGGGCAAGGGTGGCGCCGATAAATCCCAGGTACAGCATATGGTGCAAGTGTTGCTGTCACTTTCTCGCAAACCCCAAGAAGATGCAGCCGATGCCTTGGCTATTGCCCTGTGTCATGCGCACATGAATCAAAGCATTTTGAAAGTGGCAGGCGGTGCGGGTAAAGCCCGCAGCGGGCGCGTGCGACAACAATAAACTGCTCTGCGGAGCGGCAGGAGGCAATCCTTGATAGGTCGTATCCGAGGTATTTTGGTCGAAAAAACACCCGGGCAGGCGCTTGTTGAATGCAGCGGCCTGGGTTACGAAGTTGATATTCCTTACACCACCTTCTTTCACCTGCCAGAAGCCGGGCAGGAGGTTACCCTTCATACACACTTTGCGGTACGCGAAGACGCTCAGAGCCTGTTTGGGTTTGCGTCACGGCTTGATCGTGATCTGTTTCGATTACTGATCAAGGTTAACGGCGTGGGTCCAAAAATGGCCACCGGCATACTGTCTGGTCTGGACGCTCAACAGTTTATTCGCTGTGTGGAGGGGCGAGATATCAACTCGCTGGTTAAGCTTCCGGGGGTTGGTAAGAAAACAGCGGAGCGCCTGTTAATCGAGATGACAGACCGCATCAAACAGCTGGAAGGGCAGTTTGTGCCTGGGTCTGCGCACTCAGAGGTTTCTGGAATAGAAGCCCGCCAGGCTTCGGCGCACTCACACAAACCCGTCGACGAAGCAGAAGCTGCGCTCATCGCTCTTGGGTACAAACCTCAGGAGGCCGCACGGGCTATTACCAGGGTGTCGGAAGAGGGCATGTCCAGCGAAACCCTGATTCGCTTGGCTCTGCGCAATATGATCCCTGCTTGATGACGTGACTTTAATATGTCGCCTGTGTAGCGCCAAACCTGTAGAGAGCGTAACGTGACACGCAGGTGGCTGTTTGTACAATTGGGTCACTTTTGGTTTCAAGTGGCAGTCTATTGATTCCCGATAAGCGGATAAGTACATGATTGAATCCGACCGACTGATCTCAGCCCGGGCCGGTGACAACGAAGAGGTGCAGGATCGCGCTATCCGACCCACGTTGCTTTCGGAGTATGTGGGACAGCCCGTTGTGCGGGAACAGATGGACATCTTTATTTCTGCGGCTCGCGGCCGCAAGGAAGCGCTGGACCATGTCCTGATTTTCGGCCCTCCAGGGTTGGGCAAAACCACACTTGCCAACATTGTTGCTAATGAGATGGGGGTGGCCATAAAAACCACCTCCGGGCCGGTGCTTGAGAAAGCCGGGGATTTGGCAGCAATGCTGACTAATCTTGAAGAGGGTGACGTTCTCTTCATTGATGAAATACACCGACTAAGCGCTGTGGTGGAAGAAATCCTGTATCCCGCGATGGAAGACTATCAGCTGGATATTATGATCGGCGAAGGTCCTGCAGCACGTTCGATCAAGCTGGATTTGCCGCCGTTTACTTTGGTTGGCGCAACCACCCGGGCCGGACTACTGACATCGCCTCTGCGGGATCGTTTCGGCATTGTGCAGCGCTTGGAGTTCTACAATACGGCGGATCTTACGCATATTATTATGCGTTCCGCGCGCCTTTCAGGCGTTGATATTGATGAAGAAGGTGCCCACGAGATAGCTCGCCGTTCCCGGGGGACGCCTCGAATAGCCAATCGGCTGTTGCGACGGGTGAGGGATTACGCGGAAGTGCGGGCAGACGGCCACATTAATGCAGGAATTGCAGACCAAGCCTTGAATATGTTGAAGGTTGATGGGCAAGGCTTCGATCATATGGACCGGCGCTTACTGTTGGCAATGATTGAAAAGTTTGATGGTGGCCCGGTCGGCGTTGAAAGCCTTGCCGCCGCGATCAGCGAAGAGCGGGGTACGATTGAGGATGTGCTGGAGCCCTTTCTCATTCAGCAAGGTTTTATGTTGCGTACGCCTAGAGGCCGTATGGTGACATCCCATGCGTATCAGCACTTCGGTATTGCAAGGGTGAACCCGGATACTGCAGGAGGCTCCCTTGAGTGATGGCCAAAGCCCGGCAACGTTCGCATGGCCTGTGCGGGTATACATTGAAGATACAGACGCCGGCGGCATTGTATTTCATGCCCGGTATCTCCATTACATGGAGCGCGCCCGTACAGAATGGGTGCGCAGCTGCGGAGTGGGGCTGCGGGCCGGGCTGGCTGAGAACATAAGTTATGTTGTGCAGCGCCTGTCGATTCACTATGCCGTGCCTGCAGTGCTTGATGATGAGCTCACTGTAACCGCAGAGCCAATAGCATTTGGCCGGGTGTGGATGACGTTTCGGCAGCGGGTCGTGCGGGTGCGAGATAGAAAGCAGTTGTGTGAAGCAGAAGTGAGAGTTGCCTGCGTAGCCCTCGATAGCGGGCGGCCAAGGCGTTTGCCGGAAAACATGCGGGAGCTGCTCGAGCAGAGCAAGCAATATCCTGAAACAAAACACGAAATAATCCAGGAGTAAGTGGTGGATTCGGAACTGTCGGTCTGGAGTCTGATTTCAAATGCCGGTGTGTTGGTGCAACTGGTTATGTTGCTACTTGCCGCCGCATCGGTCATGTCTTGGGCGCTTATTTTTCAGCGCTTTCAGGTATTTCGCAAGGCTCGACAGGCGCAGCTCGCGTTTGAAGAGCGGTTTTGGTCCGGCATGGATCTGGGTCAGCTCTATCGTGAAGTGAACGCTGAGCCAACGCCGTTCTCGGGAATGGAATCGCTATTTCGTGCCGGCTTCAAAGAGTTTTCTCGGCTGCGCCAGCAAAGCCGTGATGCAGATGCCGTTATGGACGGAACTCAGCGAGCCATGCGAGTTGCATTTTCCCGGGAGCAAGAGCGCCTTGAGGCTCATCTGCCGTTTCTTGCCACGGTGGGCTCAACCAGTCCGTATGTCGGCCTGTTCGGTACCGTGTGGGGTATCATGAATTCGTTTCGAGGTCTGGCGCAGGTTCAGCAGGCCACGCTGGCCACGGTGGCGCCCGGTATTTCAGAAGCGCTGATTGCGACCGCTATGGGCCTGTTTGCTGCTATCCCTGCGGTCATCGCATACAACCGGTTCTCCTCAAAGTCGGATGCGCTTCTGAAGAATTACGAAACCTTCGCTGATGAGTTCTCCAGCATTCTGCATCGTCGTGTTCACAGTGCCGACAAGGGCGCAGCGTAATGACGTTTCCCGTTAACAGCCGGAGTACAGCGCTATGAAAGGTATGGGGATGATGCCCGAAAATCGGCGCAAGCCGATGGCGGAAATTAACGTCGTTCCATACATCGACGTGATGCTGGTGCTGTTGGTTATTTTCATGGTCACGGCACCCATGCTTACTCAGGGTGTAAAAGTAGATCTCCCAGAGACCGCATCTAATCCTATACAGGCCGATAAAAATGTGGAATCCATCATTGTATCGGTGGATTCCAACGGTGCTTATTATGTTGAGGTTGGCGACAAGGGCAGCGACCCTATGCCTCTTGCAGAGGTTCGTGCACAGGTGGCCAAAATCCTGTCACAGCGAACATCCAGAGACATACTTGTGCGCGGTGACGAGAATGTGGAGTACGGCACTGTGGTTAGGTTGATGGCAGCGCTTCAGGGAGCGGGGGCAACTAGCATTGGTCTGATTACCGATACGCTCCCGGACGAAACGTGAGAAAAGAGCAGGCGGAATTGTTGTGACAGGTCAGGAACGGGAATTTACCAGTACCGGCGTGCCGGCTTGGAAGTCGCCATTCGCGCTGTCGCTTGCTTTACACCTGCTTATCGCCGGTGTCGCCCTTGCAGGCTGGTCGTGGTCGTCGGCTATCCAGGAGCCGCCGCCCAACAGCGTGTCTGCTCGCCTTATCACCCAGCAAAAACCCGAGCCAAGCCCTGTAGTTGAGCCGGTAGACCAGCCGGATCGAGAGGAAGAGCAAAAGGAGCTGGAGAAGCAAAAGCAGGCGCAAGCGCAGAAGCGCCAGAAAGAAGAAGAGGCGCGTAAGGCGGCAGAGCAGAAGAAGCGCGAAGACGCCAAGCAAAAAGCTGAAGAGCAAAAGCGCGAGCAGGCCAAGGCGGAAGAACGTAAGGTTGAAAAGGCTCGAAAAGAAGAAGCCGCGCGCCAGAAAGCAGAAGCGGAAGCGAAGGAGCGAGAGCGCCGCAAAGCTGAAGCGGAAAAAAAGCAGGAAGAAGCCAAGCGTAAGGCGGAAGAGGAAAAGCGGCGCCAGGAAGAACAGCGCAAGCGCAAAGAAGCCGAGCGTAAAAAGCAGGAAGAGCAGGCACGTCAGGAAGCTGAGCGTAAGCGGCTCGATGCTGAGCGCAAGCTTCAGGAAAAGCAGCTGGAGGCACAAGCTGACCAGGCGAGAAAGGCCCGTGCAGAAGAGGCGCAGCGGAGAAAGCAAGCTGCTGCTGCCAAAGCTCGAGAATCCCAAATGCTGTCGGAGAGCCAGAAGTACCAAGCGTTGATCCGTGAGCGCCTCAGTCAGGCCTGGTATCCGCCCTCTTCAGCCACAGAAGAAATGACTGCTCGGCTGCAAATTACGTTGTTGCCAACCGGTGAGCTGGCCGGGGTTAAACTTGTCGCAAGCAGCGGCAATACAGCATTTGATAACTCTGCACTGGGCGCCGTAAAGTCTTTAAGCCGGTACCCGGTGCCGTCTGAGCGGGACACGTTTGAAACCTATTTCCGCCAGTTTACGATTGAATTCAATCCTCGCAGATTGAGATAAGGAAGCGAGTAATTCCATGATACAGAGAATATCGTTCAGGCTATCAAAAATGGTTTTCGCGGCGGCTGCCTTAATGCTTGTAGCCGCTACCAGCGTACAGGCCGAGTTGCTGATTCGTATTACCGAAGGGGCAGACTCAGCTATTCCCGTATCTGTGGTGCCATTTTCAGAAAGCGGCAACATGCCGGCAGGTGACAAATTGAGCAGCATTGTTCAGGCGGACTTGGCAATGAGTGGCGAGTTCCGCCCATTGTCTCCTGAGAAAATGCTAAGCCTTCCATCAAAGCGCTCAGACGTATATTTCCGGGATTGGCGCATGCTTGGGCAACGCTATGTGCTGGTGGGTGAACTCACCCGCAACGGCGACAGAGTACAAGCGCGTTATGAACTGTTTGATGTTAACCGCGAAGAGCGAATTCTTGGCGAAACGGCTGCTGCGCCCGTGTCGAATATTCGTTCACTGGCCCATCACGTCAGTGACAAGGTGTATGAGGCCATTACGGGTGTTCCTGGAGCCTTCTCCACCAAGCTTGCCTACGTAACCCTTGATAGGACAAGCGGGCAACCCCGTTATCGGTTGCAGGTGAGTGATATAGATGGCAAACGCGCCAGGGTTCGTCTTGAAAGCAAAGAGCCTATTTTGTCGCCGGCTTGGTCGCCAGATGGCAAAAAGCTAGCTTACGTTTCGTTTGAATCCGGTAAGCCGGCCATATTCATTCATGAGCTAAATTCCGGGCAGCGTACAAAAGTGGCTGATTTTCCGGGACTGAACTCAGCACCGACTTGGTCTTCAGACGGGCAGTCCCTGCTCATGACTCTGTCAAAAGATGGCAACGCTGAGATCTATCAGATGAATCTTCAGTCCCGGAAAGTGACAAAACTGACCAATCACTGGGCGATTGATACAGAAGCTGCCTGGGACAGTGCCGATGACGGCGTATTCTTTACATCGGATCGTTCGGGCGGCCCACAGATTTACTACATGGCAAAGCCCGGTGCTGAGCCACGACGCATCACTTTTGGTAGCCGTTATAACGCCCGCCCGCGCCCAGACAGCAAAGGTGACTATGTGTATTACGTACATCAACGCGATGGGGCATTTCTCATTGCACGCACCAATCTTAAAAACGATGAGGAAACCGTTCTCACTCGCACAGAATCCGATGAGTCCCCCAGTGTGTCGCCAAATGGGCGCATGCTGATCTATGCCACCAAACAAAGCGGTAAAAGCGTACTGACGGTTATCTCCGCTGACGGAGGTGCTGCGTATAGCCTTCCTGCCTCGGAGGGAGATGTCCGAGACCCGGCCTGGGGGCCTATTGTTCGGTAATGGGTGGGTGCAAAAGCATTCACCTGAAAGGTAAAAATTAAGTCAATCAACGGAAAGGAATGAACCATGAAGTTGTCAGCTCAAACCAAAGTTATTGCTCTTTTATTCTCTGTAGGCCTTTTCGCGGGCTGTAGTACTACCGGTGAAAACATGGACGACGGAGGTTACGACTCAGACGTTGCTCCCATCGATCAGGATCAAGGCTCTACCGTCTATGGCGGTAGCGATCAAGATGGTATCTCTTCCTCGTCAATGACTGAGGAAGAGCGCATGGAAGTTCAGCAGCAGGCTGAGCTGGAAGCCCTGCGCGAAATCACCACATTCTATTTTGATTTCGACACCTCGGAAATCAAGCCGGAAGCTCGCGACGTACTGATGGCCCATGCCCGCTATCTGTCCAACAACCCAGGCCAGAATGTGCGTCTTGAAGGCCACGGCGATGAGCGTGGCTCCAAGGAATACAACCTGGCCATAGGTGAGCGTCGTGCAAATGCTGTTCAGCGCTTCCTGGTTGTGAACGGTGCTTCACGGGGCCAGATGGAAACCGTAAGCTATGGTGAAGAGAAGCCGGCGGTTATGGGCTCATCAGAGAGTGCATGGGCACAAAATCGCCGTGTGGAACTCGTTTTCGAGTAAACGCACACACAACATCAGGTTAAACCCATGAGAAAACAGCTCATGGCGGCAGTGATTTTTCCGCTTGCCCTCGGGCAGGCGGGAATTGCGCTGGCGCAGTCATCTACGTCCGCATACCAAGGCGGTGCCTCAGACGTTCAGCGCAAGGCCAATACTAACCAGGCTACGTCTGAGCTCTTCTATATGATTCAGCAGCTCCAGGGCGAGGTCAGGCGGCTTAAGGGCGAAACTGAAGAGCAACGACACCTCATAGAGCGGTTGCAGAGCCAGGGCAGAGATCGTTACATCGATCTGGATCAGCGCATTCTTGATCTTTCAGAGAAAGTGTCGGCTCAACCCAAGGCTTCCGACGTTGCAGGTGGAGACTCTGGTGAGGATAAGGGCTCGGCCGAAGTACGAGAGTATCGGCAACCTGAGGCTGAAGAGCGCAAGGCATACAAGGCCATTCAGGATCTTATCCATAATCAGAAAAAATACGATCAGGCCATTGGCCAGCTTTATGAATTTATCGACAAGTACCCCGAAGGGGACCTAACAGTGAATGCCTATTACTGGCTAGGTGAAGTGTATCTTGTAAAGCCTCAGCTTGAGCAGGCGCGTCAGGCGTTCTCCATTGTGGCAACCCGTTACGCGGATCATCGCAAAGCGCCTGATGCGGTCTACAAGCTGGGTGTGACACTGGATCGGCTTGATGAGAAATCAGAGGCTCGCCGGCAAATGGAACAGGTTGTTAATGATTATCCTAAAAGCGAAGCTGCCCAGTTGGCCAAGAAATATCTGGGTTCCGGTCAGGGCTGAAAACCGGGAATTAGAAAAATAATTAAAAACATGGCGCGAAAGGGTTGATCGTCGGGGAAAAATCATTACTATATGCGCCTCGCTTGGGTCGTTAGCTCAGTTGGTAGAGCAGTTGGCTTTTAACCAATTGGTCGATGGTTCGAATCCATCACGACCCACCATATTCGATATTTCGGGGCAGTTGCTGAGCTGCCACGGAATCGATCAGGGTCCAAGCACTGGTCACAAGTTTTGGGTCGTTAGCTCAGTTGGTAGAGCAGTTGGCTTTTAACCAATTGGTCGATGGTTCGAATCCATCACGACCCACCATATTTTATTTTCGAGTTGATGAGTTTTAAAGTTGAAGTTTAAAGGGCTGCAGAGATGCAGTCCTTTTTTTTGATCGATATATCCCTGCAGCCTGTCTTTTTGAGCGTCTCAGTCACGCTATCCGCCCACTTCCGCAAAAGCCGTTGTAACCCGCAACGATAAGTTGACCGGTATCAATTCCTTGTCAGGTTGGTTGAGGGTTGGCTGGAATTTAAATAATAACAGGCTAAGGTGACCATGTGTTCACGATTTTGTGCTGGTCGAATAGGCCGTTCAAACGCTTAACGAAGCGGAGCATTTCATAGTGTCTTTGAGCAATTCTGGTGGGTCAGCCGGTATAGAGCGCATTATTCAGGAGTATGTTCCGGGTAAGCAGGTAACTCTTGCGCATTTGCTCGCGAACCCTACTGAGGAATTGTGTCACAAGGTTGGGGTCGAGCATGCAGAGGCCATTGGCATTCTTACGCTGACGCCTGGCGAAACGGCCATTATTGCCGGGGACGTAGCAACCAAGTTCGCATCGGTAAAAATAGGATTTCTGGATCGTTTTTCGGGCGCGCTCGTCCTTACCGGCAGCATCGGTTCGGTAGAGGAAGCATTGACCGCCATACTGTCTACGTTGGAATTGTCACTGGGATACAGAGTATGTCAGGCAACCCGGACTTGAAGCGCAGGGGTGTGAATAAAGAGCCACTGCATCCAGACTTGGCAGATTTTGTGCTGGTAGGCGATGTAGGCAGCGGCAAGACAGCACTCACTCTGGCGTTGCTGGAGTCCAGTGAGCAGGTACTGAAAACCCAGGCCGTCGTGTTTCACCCCAGTCAGGTTGTAGACACGCCAGGGGAGTTTATCAGCCGCCCCGCATACTATGGCGCCTTGCTCTCTACCATCGCCGACATCAGCACGGTTGTGTATCTGCAGCCTGCCGACAGCAAGGCGTTCTCATTACCTCCAGGCCTTCTGCACGTCTATCCCGGCAAGCGGGTTGTCGGTGTCGTCAGCAAAATTGATTTACCGGATGCCGACACAGAAACGGCCTGCCGGATATTGGCGGATCATAATATTTCACCGCCGTATTTTCTTACTTCTACAGCAACGGGTGAAGGTGTTGCTGAATTGAGATCCTTCCTGATCAGTTTGCAAACACCAGATGCCAGTATTGGTGCCAACGAAAAGCGCGCCGAATGCGCGAGCGTTGGCGAAACAGAAATTTGATACGAATCTGATAGGGGCCGGATTATGAAATCTCTGTTAACGGCTGAGACCATCAAGGAGCTTCACCGGAACGGACAGACATCGGTGGAGTTTACGCCGCAGCGAACAATCATTACGCCTGAAGCGCGTGATGTGGCCAAAAAGCTGGGGCTGAAAATCGTTGATGTTCCGGTTGGCAGCGAGCGCCATAAGGACAGCGCGTCGTTGGCGGGCAACCGCCCTGATAGCCTGCAGGCTATTAAAAAGGCAGTCAGGGCAAAGCTGCCCGCCGCGCATCAGAATTCCAGCTTGCTTGACCAGTTGATCGAAAAAGCCCTGAAGGAATTGCAATACCAGGATGCTGCGAGCCCCTCATGTGAGCGCGAAAAATCGCCCAATGGCGTTGTTCTTGTGCGTGGCAGTTCCGTTAAACCCGGAGAATTCAAGGGTGCAGGCGGCAAGCCAATAGGGCTGACCGATGTGATTGGTTCCGTCGATAACAGCTCCATCGCGGCCGGTTATATGCAGTGGGAGAACTGCAGTTTTCCATGGACACTGAACTACGACGAGATTGATGTGGTTCTGGAAGGCGAGCTGCACATCACCTGTGGCAATAAGACCCACATCGGCAAGCCGGGCGATGTGTTTTTTATACCCAAGGGAGCGGCAATTGAGTTTGGATCTCCCGGGAAAGTGCGTTTTGTGTATGTGACTTACCCGGCGGACTGGTCAGCGCAATAAAAGGGGTTGTATCGATGCCATCCTGGATAACAGAAACCAGTTTGCGAGCCGAGCATGGTCTGGCCCATGGCAGCGAGGTGCACCTGCCTGAGGGAGCCAGACTTACCCCGTCTGCAAGCCAGCTTTTGGCCGAGCGCAAGATCCGTATCAAGTATATCGGCGATGACGGCCGGGTTTTTCTTCCCGATGAAGCGGATGCAGGTGCAAGCCAGAAAGCTTCGGTGCACCCACTCACCAGCGCGAATGCGCGTCCGGGCAACCGTTGTGCCGTGTGCCACAGCCAGGTCGAGAAGAAAACCGAGTTGCTGACCTTGCTGGACAGCGAGCAGTTGGTTCCCAAGACGCACCCCAGAATCGCACTGCGTGGCAAGCTCGATACGCTGATTTCCCAGACCGTGTGGGTACAGACTCAGTTTGCCGTCAGTTTTGAAAAATACCCGCTCCTGCGCCACTCGCTGGCAGACCTGCGTTCATTTATGGGTAATCTTCTGCGTAGCGAAGTCACCGGCGAAGTTCAGGCGGAGATCAGCATGGGTGATCTGAACGATGAGACCATTCACCGGATCTCTCATCACCCCCTGAAATACCTTGGCCACGACCACATAGTTCCGGAATTGTCCCACGGCCCAAACATATCCTTGCTGAACGTTCTCAGAGCTATGGCGCGGGAAGCGGAAGTTGAGGCCTGCAAAGCATTTCAGACGGACAGTTTTAATCTCACACGGCCGGATATCGTGCAGGGACTCAACCGCCTGAGCAGCGCACTTTATGTGTTGATGCTCATGGTTCTTGTCGTTGAAACAACCGGATCACTTCCTGAACTCGGAGTGATTTCATGATCAAGATGATGGAGCAGTGCCGGAATGCATGCCGCGAAGCGCCCAAACGCATCGTTTTTCCTGACGCGCTTGATGAAAGGGTTCTGCATGCGGCAAATGAACTGCAGCAGCGCGGCTTGGCTCAACCCATTTTACTTGGTAACCCGTTTGAGCTTCGGGATTACGCCCAGGAAATGGGAATAGCTATGCAGTGTTTTTCAATTGTGGACCCTTCGCGCTCACCATGGGTGGACTCGTTTATCAGTGCTTACCAGAATCAAAAGGAGGGGGTGGACAAGGATGAGGCCCGCAAGCTCCTGAGCGATCCGCTGTATTTTGGCGCCATGATGGTGAAGCGCGCAGAGGCGGATATCTGTATTGCCGGAAACGTGTCCACCAGTGGTGACGTTATCCGTGCGGCGATCAGAGTCATTGGAGTTGAAGGTGGTCATAAAACTGTGTCCTCGTTTTTTCTGATGTCCTCTGCCGATGGCAGCGATTTCCGGCTGTTCGCAGACGCTGGTGTGATACCCGAGCCCACCGTAGAGCAGCTCGCAGACATCGCCATCGACTCGGCCCGTAGCTTCGAGAAGCTTACTGGTGAGAAAGCACGGGTTGCGCTTCTGTCGTTTTCTACCAAGGGCAGTTCACAGCATCCGGCGGCCCGGCGGGTAAGGGAAGCATTTGAGCTGGCGCGCACCCGGGATCCGTCACTGATTATTGATGGGGAATTACAGTTTGATGCTGCTGTGGTGCCCTCGGTTGCCCTGAAAAAGGCGCCAGAAAGCCCGCTGAAAGGTAACTCGAATGTTCTGATATTTCCGTCACTGGATGCCGGGAATATCGCTTACAAGGTTGCCCAGCGCCTGTGTGACTACATGGCACTGGGGCCGATGTTGGAAGGTTTAGCAAAACCTATGCATGACTTGTCACGGGGCTGCACCGCCGACGATATTGTCGACGTCGCCATTGTGGCGTCATGCCTGGTAAACAAAGAGTAGTGACACCCTGAGGAGAATTAACCATGAACGAAGCACTTGGAATTATTGAAACAAAAGGCCTGACAGCTCTGATTGAAGCCTCTGACGCGATGGTCAAGGCTGCCAGGGTTGAACTTGTTGGTTACAAGCAGATTGGTAGTGGTCTTGTAACTGCGATGGTCCGAGGTGATGTGGCTGCCTGTAAGGCAGCGACAGATGCCGGTGCTGCTGCAGCACAGAGATTGGGCGAGCTGGTGGCTGTGCACGTGATCCCACGTCCGCACGGAGACCTGGAAGCTATCTTCCCGATCAACCCTGCGGTGAAGTCTTCATCCGGTTCCTGAGTAAGTCAGGGGGCCCTGACAAAGGTTTATTCCGATGAATGCAGTCTGGAAGCAGGCTTCAGAACAAGCCACAAGGCATGAGGGTACGAACATGATGGAAGCATTAGGCATTATCGAAACAAAAGGACTGACGGCTCTTATCGAAGCCTCGGATGCCATGGTAAAAGCCGCCAGAGTAGAACTGGTGGGCTATGAGCAAATCGGCCATGGCTACGTCACCGCTCTGGTCAGAGGTGATGTGGCTGCCTGTAAAGCCGCTACGGACGCAGGAGCGGCGGCAGCACAAAGGCTCGGTGAACTGATAGCGGTCCATGTCATTCCAAGACCACACGCGGATCTGGAAGCCATTTTTCCGATTGTGCCGAGAAAGACGGTAGAGCCGGGAAAGCCAAACCAGGGGAAGAAAGCATCGGGCTAAGGTTAACTGATCTGGAAGATATCCCATGAGACTTGCAAAGGTTATCGGTCAAGTCGTTGCTACTGTCCGCAGCGAGCGTTTGGGGATGGATAAGCTGGCGTTGATCAAGTTTATCGATCAGGACGGAAAAGAAGAAAGCTCAGTCATGGTGGCAGCTGACCGGCTGGGTGCAGGGGAAGGCGAGTGGGTGCTGGTGGTCGGTGGCAGCTCTGCCCGAATGTCTGTAGAGGGTACCGGCCAGACGCCTGTCGATCTGAGTATCGTGGGTATTATCGATGAAGTTACCGGTGGCTCAACAACCTGGTTTCAGAAGTCCCAGCGACGTTACTAGGCCACTTTTATCGGGCTGCCATAAATCGTGAGGCAGCCTGGGGGAGACGGAAGATGCAGATGGATACACAGCAGATTGAGTCCATCGTACGCCGCGTTATTGAGCAGTTGCACTCTCCGCAGCGTAACGGTGAAAGTTACGGCATATTCAGGACACTTGATGATGCCGTGGCGGCAGCTCAGGGTGCCCACAAAAAGATAAGGTCGATGGCGCAGAGAGAAGCGATCATCACCGCTATCCGGCGCATGGGTGGCGAGCATGTGAAAGAGTTGTCCGAACTTGCAGTTCAGGAAACGGGGTTTGGCCGGGTAGAAGATAAAATACGCAAACACCAGTTGGTCCTTGGCAAAACGCCGGGGATTGAAGCGATCGTGCCCATGGCGGTCACCGGTGATCATGGGCTGTCACTTATTGAAAACGCACCTTGGGGCGTAATAGCGTCGGTGACACCGTCAACCAACCCGTCTGCGACCATCCTGAATAACGCGATCAGCATGATTGCGGGCGGAAATTCCGTTGTGTTCTCCCCGCACCCCTCCGCCAAGGCAGTCTCCCAGCGTGCTATTCAGCTGATTAACCGGGCTTCTGTAAGCGCAGGAGGGCCGGCACACCTCGTAACCTGTGTTGAAGAGCCCACGATTGAAGCAGCCACACAGCTGTTCAGCTTCCCAGGTATCCACCTACTTACCATTACCGGCGGTGAGGCGGTGGTGAAGGCTGCCCGCAAAGTCACCGACAAGCGCCTGATTGCCGCGGGGCCGGGTAATCCTCCGGTGGTAGTGGATGAGACCGCGGATATTGAACGGGCGGCTATAAGTATCGTTCAGGGCGCATCGTTTGATAACAACATCATCTGCGTCGATGAAAAAGAAATTATTGCCGTCGAGTCGATTGCGACTGAGTTGAAAGAGGCCATGTGCCGGCATGGTGCTGCGGAGATCAATGCTGATCAGGCCGACGCAGTGGCCAGACTTGTTTTGGCGGGTTACCCCGGCCCGAACCCGCACCCGAAAGCAGAGTGGGTAGGGCGCGATGCCGAAAAAATCGCCGCCGCCGCAGGCTTCAGTGTTCCGGCAGGCACCCGCCTGCTCGTGGCGGAAACCGAGCGGGATCATGCTTTCTCTACGACAGAGATGATGCTCCCGGTTATTTCGTTGATACGCGCCAAGGACGTAGATCAGGCTATCGATTGGGCAGTGGAACTGGAAGCCGGCAATCGCCATACGGCAGCCATGCATTCCCGGAATATCGACAATCTTTCCCGTATGGCCCTGGAAATCGACTGCAGCCTGTTTGTGAAAAATGGCCCCTGCCTTGCCGGGCTGGGTGCGGGGGGAGAAGGCTGGACATCCATGACGATTTCAACACCCACCGGAGAAGGCGTTACCAACGCAAGCACCTTTGTGCGCAAACGGCGCTGCACCATGGTGGATTCGTTCCGGATAGTCTGACAAGGAGAGCGAAATGAGTAGGACAATGGCTGAGGTCAACCGATTACTGAAAAAGACCGCTGGCCTGATCAACAAGGACACCGAAAGCCCTTTTCAGGGTGAGTTCAGAGTAGGTGTTGATCTGGGTACCGCTGACATCCAGACAATTGTGCTGGACGCAGCCGGTAACCCTCTTGCTGGTTTCATGGATTGGGCCAACGTAGTTCGCGACGGTGTGGTTGTGGATTTCTTTGGTGCCAGCCAGATTGTTCGGGAGCAGGTCCGGCGCGCTAACGCGAAGCTGGGCATTAACATCGAACAGGTCATCACGTCTTTTCCCCCCGGTACCGATTCACGTATCTCTACCAACGTTATTGAGGCCGCTGGCCTGGACGTGGCTGGCGTTATTGACGAGCCAAGCAGCGTCGCGCGGCTGCTGCAGCTTGATCATGCCGCCGTGGTGGATATTGGTGGTGGAACCACAGGAACTGCCATTATCGAACAGGGCCAGGTTGTCTGCTCCAGGGATAACGCCACAGGTGGCCGGCATATCACGCTGGCCCTCGCGGGGCACTTCGGTATGTCTTATGAAGATGCCGAAGAGATGAAGCGCACCACCAAAGATCTTGCACTGTGCAGGCTAGCATCACCGGTCATTGCGAAAATGGCGGATATCGTTCACAGCCATATTGCAGAACACAAGGTACCGGCCATCTATCTGACCGGTGGCTCCTGTGCGTTGCCGGGATTCCTTGAGGTATTTGCGGCGGAGTTTCCGGATGTTGAAGTTGTGCTCCCGTCGCACCCGCTTTATCTGACGCCACTTGCTATTGCCAGCTATTCGGACCTTCTCCAAGCCAGACAAGCGAGGGTCGGATGATATGAATTTTCTTGAACAGTCGTCCAACACTGCGTTGATCGAAAGTATCGTCACCCACACGGTAGACGAACTGACGCCCCGTGGCCTGTTCAACTTCAACGCTCCGCGTCAGACATTGATGGGCGAGGGCGCGATTCTCAAAATTGGCGAGATGCTTAGCCAGCTGGGTGTATCTCATGTGCTGGTGGTCGCCGACCGTGTGGTTCATGAACAAGGCCTGATGCGGAGCATGGAGAGAAGCCTTGAGCGAGCAGGCATTGAGTTCACGATTTATCCCGGCATTACTCAGGAGCCCGATGAAACTGTAGTCGCTACGGCCACAGAGCTGCTGACCCGCAATCATGCAGATTTTGTACTGGGTTTTGGCGGCGGATCCGCGCTTGATGCCGCCAAGGCCGTTGCCCTGGCGGGAAGTTGCCAAAGCAGCTTGCAGCAATTGGCAGAGCCGGGATTCAGCGTTCGCCGGGTTGTAGGGCTGGGTGCGGTGCCAACAACCGCTGGCACGGGATCGGAAGTAACCGACATCAGCGTGATCATGCGCGCTGACCGGAAGCATAAGTTTGTGATCAAACAGGTCGACCTGATGCCGGATCTCGCTATCGTCGACCCGAGTCTGATGCTGAACCTGCCGCCGCTGGTAACCGCCGCCACAGGTATTGATGCGCTAACACACGCTATCGAAGCATACGCTGCACGCAGTTCCCATCCGTTGGCAAAGGCATTGGCTATCTGCGCTGTGCAGAGCATCGCGGAAGCGCTGCCCATTGTGGTGGGTAACGGCGGCGATGTCGCAGCGCGTCTTACCATGGCAACCGCAGCCTATAAGGCGGGGCTGGCTTTCAGCAATTCCGGGCTCGGGCTGGTCCATGCCATATCGCACCAGATCGGTGCCCGCTATCGCCTGGCCCACGGGATCGCCAACGGCATCCTTCTTCCTTACGTAATGCGATTCAATGCTTTGGTTTGCCAACGGGAATACGCCGCCATTGCTCACATGCTGGGTGTCAGCCGCGCGAGCATGACAGAGCGGGAGCAGTGTATGGCGTCAATTGATGTCGTCAGGCAACTGCTTTCCGATATCGGACTACCTGGAAGCCTTGCGGGGACCGGTATTCAGCGGGATGACTTTGCCGCTATTGCAGCGGGTGCATTGGAGGATGTCTGCATCCGGGACAACCCAAGAGACGTCACCGAAGCGGACATAGTGCGACTACTCGAAGAGGCACGCAGTACCCAATAACAACCCTTTGCTAAAAGGCGGAGAGCCGATTATGGAAATGTTAAACCAGGTCATTCTTTATATCATGATGACCTTTATGGTCATCGGCGCGCTGGATCGCGTATTCATGCAGTTCGGGGGCTCTGAACCGGTTCTCGGAAAGCTTGGTCTCCGCAGGGTAGGACGTTCCATTTCTGGCGCTGGCAACGAGTTTGAAGAAGGCTTTCAGGCAATGGGAGCACTTGCGTTGGCCATGGTGGGTATTATTGCCATGGCGCCGGTACTGGCGAAAATTCTGTCGCCGATTGTTGTTCCTGTTTACACCTTTCTGGGGGCCGACCCGGCCATGTTCGCCACTACGCTGCTGGCCAACGACATGGGTGGATATTTCCTGGCGAAAGAGATGGCCACGGCAGCGGACGGTACCATTAACTACGGCGCCTGGATGTACGCCGGCCTGATTCTGGGTGCCATGATGGGCCCCACCATCGTGTTCACCATTCCCGTTGCCGTTGGCATTATCAAAGAACAGGATCGCCCCTATCTGGCGTCCGGGGTGCTTGCGGGCATTGTTACCATTCCTATAGGCGCTATTGCTGGTGGACTGGCCGCCATGGCCTCTACGGTGTTGGTACCGGGTACAGACGAAGTCATTCAGTTCAATCTGCCACTGATCTTTATGAATCTGATCCCGGTCATTCTTGTAGCGGCTCTGATTGCCGCCGGCCTGTGGTTTATGCCGGACAGGATGATTCGTGGCTTTTCAGTGTTTGCAAAGTTCCTGGTGGCGTTTATCACCATTGGTCTGGCGGCTGCGGTGCTGAAAGCAACCCTGGGTATTAACATCATTCCCGGCATGGATCCTATTTTCATGTCGTCAGGTGATGTGCCGGGTATTGATATGCGCGCCATCGAGGTGATCGGTTCCATTGCCATCATCCTGTTGGGTGCTTACCCGATGGTGCTGCTGCTGACCCGCTGGTTTGAAAAGCCCCTGCTGAAAATGGGCGGGGTGCTGAATGTAAACCCGACCGCAGCAACCGGACTGATTGCCACCCTGGCTAACAACATTCCAATGTTCCAGGTGATGAAAGACATGGACAGCCGCGGCAAAATTCTGTGCTCAGCCTTCGCCGTCAGCGCAGCGTTTACCTTTGGTGATCACCTGGGTTTCACCGCCGCCAACAAGCCAGACATGATCATGGCCGTCATCATCGGCAAGCTCGTCGGTGGCATCACCGCTGTTCTGTTCGCAATGCTGTTGGCCGACAAGATGATCGCGTCGATTGAAAAGAACGGCAAGCCGGCCCCGGATATATCCACCACAGAGGAAGCGGAAGGACAACCGTGAACAGAAAAACCGTACACAGTGTCGGTATTGATATCGGCACCACCACAACCCAGGTGATCTTTTCACGGCTCACCATGGTCAACCGGGCGCCTGTTACCCAGGTGCCCCGGTATGAGTTTGTGGAGCGGGAAATCTTTTACCAAAGCCCCGTCAGGCCTACGCCTTTGCAGGAAGATGCAACAGTGGACGTGCCCATGCTGCGGAGGTTTATCGACGAACAGTTTGCGGCAGCTGATCTAACGCTCAGTGACATTGAAACCGGAGCCATCATCATCACCGGTGAAACCTCCAAGGTTAAGAACGCCAAAGATACAGTGATGGGGTTGGCTGAGCGTCTGGGTGATTTTGTGGTGGCCACCGCAGGGCCTAACCTGGAATCCGTGATTGCAGGCAGAGGCAGCGGTGCCGGGGAATACTCGAAGCGAAATCATGCGCGGGTACTGAACATTGATATTGGCGGCGGAACCAGTAATTACGTGGTTTTTAACAGTGGCCGTGTAGAGGACACCGCGTGCCTTAATATTGGTGGGAACCTGATCAAAACTGACCGGTCAGGGTCGGTAACCAAAGTCCGGGAGCCAGCCAGGTATGTTATCGAATCTCTGTTCGGAGAGGCTCTGACGCAGGCCCGGTTAAGCGCTGATCACCTTAAAAAGATCGCCAACTGCATGGCTCAGCTGGTTGTTGATGTCATCGTCGGCAAGCCTTCCGAACTGGGCAAAAAACTGATGATGACGCCGCATCTGAAAGAGTTTGGTGAGTTCGACGCTGTATTTATAAGTGGAGGCGTGGGTACCAGCTATTACAGACTGAAATCCGAAGAACTCGACCCATTCCAGTGGCAAGACATGGGCATACTGCTCGCGGGTGCGTTATTAAAGCATCCCACGCTTGCAGCCATGAACGTCAGAGTGCCTTTGCAGACCCAACAGGCCACGGTCATCGGTGCGGGTGCCTATTCCATGTCGCTCTCCGGAAGTTCAATCTGGCTGAATGTTGATTCGCTGCCTATCCGCAACATACCGGTGGTAGAGCCACAGATCGACTGGGGGGCTGCCGACCTGCCACCGGTTTGCCAACAGATTATCGAAGCAGCAAAGCGTATGGATCTGCGCCTGCGCGAGGACAACTACGCCATCGCGCTGGGCAGGGATATGCCGATGAGCTATCGAGTGGTGCACCACACAGCAAAAGAGATTGCAGAATATTATCAGCAGCATGGCAATCGCCAGGCACCTGCAATCATTGTGACTGAAAACGACCTGGGAAAGGTGCTGGGAATGGAGCTACAACCCCTGATCAACCCCCAGAAGCTACTGGTTATTGATGAAGTGCGTGCCATTGCCGGTGATTACATCGATGTCGGCGAAAGTTTTTTTGGCGGGGAAGTTGTGCCATTAACCATCAAATCTCTGGCATTTCCTGCCTAGAGGGGGAGGTTTTTCATGAACTTGAAGACAACGCTGTTCGGACAGGTTTATCAGTTCCGGGACGTAAAGGATGTACTCGCGAAAGCCAATGAGCTCCGTTCGGGGGATGTGCTGGCCGGCGTAGCAGCAGAAACAGCGCAGGAGCGGGTTGCTGCGAAACAAGTATTAAGCGAGATGCGCCTCGAAACTTTACGGGAAAATCCGGTCGTACCCTACGAGGAGGATGCAGTAACACGGGTTATTCAGGACGGAATAAACAGGGCATCTTACGAGGCTGTCAGGCACTGGACCGTCAGCGAGCTGCGGGAGTACATCCTCTCTGACGTGCCCACGCGTGAAGACTATGAACGCCTGCGCAAAGGACTGACAGCCGAAATGGTCGCGGCTGTGTGCAAGATATGTTCGAACGGTGACCTTATGGTGGGCGCCAAAAAGCTGTATGTGATTTCCAAAGCCAACTGCACCATTGGCACACCCGGAACTTTCTCGGCCCGACTACAGCCTAACGATACCCGTGATGACATCGACAGCATCATGGTGCAGGTATACGAAGGGCTGACCTATGGTTGTGGTGATGCGGTTATCGGCGTCAACCCGGTTACTGAGTCTGTTGAGAACACCTTGCGTATTCTCAACGCCATCAAGGAAGCCACGGACAAATGGAATATTCCAACCCAGGGTTGTGTACTTGCCCATATATCCAACCAGATGGCAGCGCTTGAGAAAGGTGCGCCCGGCGGCCTGCTTTTCCAAAGCCTGTCAGGTACTGAAAAGGGCCTCAACGAGTTTGGTGTCACCGTAGAGCTGCTGGATGAAGCCTATGAGATGGGCAAGCATTACTGCAAGCTGGCCGGCTCCAACATGATGTATTTTGAAACCGGACAGGGCACGGCATTATCCGCAAATGCTCATCATGGTGCCGACCAGTTAACCATCGAAGCTCGCAACTATGGCTTGGCGCGGCGCTACAAGCCACACATGGTGAACACGGTAGTTGGTTTTATCGGGCCGGAATATCTGTTCAACCACCAGCAAATCACACGAGCAGCGCTGGAAGACCATTTCATGGGCAAGCTGACCGGCATCTCCATGGGCTGTGATGCCTGCTACACCAACCATGCTGAAACCGATCAGAACTCTAACGAAAACCTGATTGTGTTGTTAGCCGCCGCGGGCTGCAATTTTACGATGTCTTTACCCTTGGGCGACGACATCATGCTGAATTACCAGACTACCGGTTTTCACGACATTGTGACCGCCCGCCAACTCCTGGGTTACCGTCCTGCTCCCGAGTTTGAGGCCTGGATGGAAACTATGGGTCTGATGGATAACGGCAAGCTCACCGCCCGCGCGGGCGACCCATCCATCTTCTTTGATTGAGGTGCCAACCATGGATGAGCAAACAATTCAGAGTATCGTCAATTCGGTGTTGCGTGAGCTAGGCGAGCAGCCTCTCCCGGCCGGGAAAGTAACCCGTGTTCAGCCTCAGAGTAATGGTTCACAGAAAAACAACCCACCGGCCTACAAGCCTTCGGAAGCTGCTGGCCGGCAGCCGACAGAAAAGGGTCAGAGCGAGGGTCTTGAAGATCTCAGCCTCGATAAGTTCATCCACTGGAATGGCATCGAAAACGCCCATAACCCCTCGGTAAACAGCGACATGGTCAAGCAGACGGCAGCGCGCGTCTGTCAGGGACGGGCAGGTCCCAGGCCACGCACCCGATCGCTTTTGCGTTTTCTTGCGGATCACTCGCGCTCCAAAGACACTGTTGTTAATGAGGTGGCTCCGGAGTGGCTCGAGACGCAGAACCTCTGGGAAGTGCAGACTCGTGTTGCAGACAAAAGCGAGTATCTCAGGCGCCCCGATCTTGGCCGCCAGCTTTCCGATGAAGCAAAAAAAATCATTGGTGAGCGCTGCAAGAAATCGCCGCAGGTGCAAGTGGTTATTTCTGACGGATTAAGTACAGACGCCGTCACCAATAACCTTGACGAAATCATCCCACCTCTTATGAAGGGGCTGGAGAGTGCCGGTTTTTCCGTTGGCACGCCCTTCTTTTTGCGCTATGGCCGGGTGAAGGCCCAGGACGAAATAGGCGACCTGCTGCAGGCCGAGGCCAATCTTCTGCTGATTGGAGAAAGACCTGGGTTGGGGCAGTCTGAAAGCCTGAGCTGTTATTGCGTCTACAAACCCACCAAGGATACGGTGGAGTCGGACCGTATGGTTATTTCCAATATCCATAAAGGCGGTACACCGCCCATAGAAGCGGCAGCCGTCATTGTCGATCTGGTGCGCAAGATGCTTGAACAGAAAGCGAGTGGGCTAAACCTGAAGCGCTGAAGCCAAGGGCTCAGACACAGGGTTCGGGATTCTATAAACGAGACTCCCAGCACGATATTAAAGGAGCACCATCATGGCAGTTCGGGACGAAATCAGAGCAACGGTACTGGCAACCCGTGTTATCGCATCGGTCGATGACGCAATGATGAAGCAGTTCAATCTAAAAAAGGAGCAGCGCTGCATCGGCATGATCACCGCCGACAGTGATGACGTTACCTACGTAGCTTTGGACGAAGCTACAAAAGCCGCACAGGTTGATGTGGTGTACGCCCGGTCATTCTATGCCGGTGCTGCGCATTCATCCGGCCTGTTGTCCGGAGAGGTGATTGGCATCATTGCCGGGCCGGGGCCAGCGGATGTCATCGCAGGACTTCAGCGTGCGCAGGAAGTTATCGAGAACGAAGCCTGTTTTTACTCCGCCAATGAAGAAGGCAGCATCGCTTACTTTGCCCATCTGGTATCCGCCACAGGCGGGTACCTGTCCAAAGAGGGCGGGATAAAGCGGGGCGATGCAATGGCGTATCTGATTGCGCCGCCACTGGAAGCGATGTTCGCTATGGATGCAGCACTCAAAGCGGCCAGCGTTCAAGTGGCCACTTTCTTTTCGCCGCCTTCTGAAACGAACTACGGAGGTGGGTTTCTGACCGGCTCTCAGGCTGCCTGTAAAGCGGCTTGTGAAGCCTTTGAGGAGGCAGTTCTGGCGGTTGCCAGAAACCCTATTGATATATGAGCGGCTTACATGACATGAACTCCTTTGTTGAAAAAGTCAGGAACGCGGGCGTCGTCGGCGCCGGTGGTGGAGGCTTTCCGTCGTATGTGAAAATGCAGGCGCGGGCGGACGTTCTGATTGCCAACGGCGCCGAATGCGAGCCCCTGCTATACAAGGACCAGACGGTTATTCAACGGTTTGCAGCCGAACTCCTTCAAGGCATGGCGCTTGTGATGGAGCAGACAGGTGCAAGCCGGGGCGTAATAGCCATCAAGGAGAAACATCAGGATTCGATATCGCACATCGAACCGCTGTTGCCGGCGAACATCGAACTGAAACGAATGATCAACATGTACCCGGCGGGCGATGAATACGAGCTGGTTTATGAGATAACCGGGAGCCGTATCCCGGCGGGTGGCCTGCCCAAAGATATCGGCGTAGTGGTTCAGAACGTCGAGACGCTGGTGAACATTGCGCGGGCCGCAGAAGGTCAGCCTGTTACCCGAACCATGATTACCGTGCACGGAGAGGTCGAACACCCCTTCACAGCCTGGTTGCCGATAGGTATGCGCTTTGCGGATGTTATCAGCCTTGCTGGCGCCATCACTTGTGATGACCCGGTGGTGATTGATGGCGGTGCAATGATGGGCGAGGTGGTAGAGGATATGGAAGCGTCGATTTCGGCGGTGAGCAGTGGGTTGCTGGTACTGCCCCGGGATACCAATCTCGTGAGGCGGCGCTCGGAAACCGAGCAGCAATACAAACGCATCGGAAAATCCGGTTGTGACCAGTGCACACTGTGCACCGAAATGTGCCCCAGGTACCTGCTCGGTTATCCGATACAGCCGCATCTGGTGATGCGTTCTCTGCTGACTACCGGCGTGGTCAGCGAAACCTTATCGGTCCATGCGCAGGCCTGTTCCGAATGTAATATCTGTACCTTGTGGGCGTGCCCGGAGCAACTGAACCCCCGGGATATCTGTGTTTCAACCAAACGTGATCTCAAGGCTAACGATCTGTGGCTGACACCTGAGCAGTTGCAGGGCCAGACCCGGGAGGTGCACAGTATGCGTGAATACCGGGGCGTGCCATCGCAACGGCTGACCCGCAAGCTGGGCCTGGCGAAATACGACAGCAAAACGGCGCATTGGAAAGAGGTAGATACGGCACCTTCCGGGGTAACTATTCCATTGCATCAGCGCATGGGGCGGCAGCCTGAGCCGGTCGTAAAAACCGGAGACATCGTGGCTGAGGGGGCTGTGATTGCAACAACGCCGGGCGATGGAATGGGCGTTCCACTTCATGCCAGTATCAGCGGCAAGGTGACATTGATAGACGGCTTTATCGAAATTAACGCCGTTAACTGACCCGGGTTCTGACAGGAATTGATCATGAGCAACAAAAGTGCGATCGGAATGATTGAAATGAATTCAATCGCAAAAGGCTACGCGGTAGGCGACGCCATGCTGAAGGCGGCCAATGTGGAAATCGTGTTCAACCGGACTATCTGTCCGGGCAAATTCATGGTCATGGTGGCCGGCGATGTGGCCGCCGTTGAGTCTGCCATGTCTGCGGGCCTGGATTTGGGCAGCGAAACCATTGTGGACGAACTGATCATTCCCAATGTCCATCCGTCCGTTTTCGCCGCTATCAGTGGCACCCGGGTGATCGAGGAAACTGCAGCCCTGGGTATCATCGAGACCTTCTCGGTTGCCACCATCATTCAGGCGGCAGACGCTGCGGTAAAAGCGGCCAACGTCGAGTTGATCGATATTCACCTGGCCATGGCGATCGGTGGCAAAGGCTTCCTGACCCTGACCGGTGATGTCGCTGCCGTTACCGCAGCGATAGATGCGGGAACAGACTTCATCAAAAGCAAGGGGATGCTGGTAGATAAAGTCGTGATCCCTCAGCCGCGCAAAGAGATCTTGCGGGACAAGTTATAGTCCGTACAGTGCTACTGCTGCTTGAAATGATATACTCGGGCGCAGATAGTAACTGGTGGAAAGTAATTGAGAGTATCCGTACATGACTAAAGCTGAAGACCGAATCCTTGTTCAGGAACACTTGGCCCATGCAGCGGAGCCTAAGCCGCTCAGCGCTGATGAGAAGGCGCGGCTTGAAGCCCGTATCAAGGCAGCCCTCAAGGAAAAAGACGCCGTGCTTGTGGCGCACTATTACACAGACCCGGACATTCAGCGCCTCGCGGAAGAAACCGGTGGCTGTGTGGCAGACTCACTGGAAATGGCCCGTTTTGGCAATCAGCATCCCGCCTCAACTGTGGTTGTGGCCGGCGTTCGTTTCATGGGGGAAACCGCCAAGATTCTGAACCCTGAAAAGCGTGTTTTGATGCCTACTCTGGAGGCCACCTGCTCTTTGGATGTAGGGTGCCCGGCAGATGAATTTCAAGCCTTCTGCGATGAACACAGCGACCGTACCGTCGTGGTGTATGCCAACACCTCCGCTGCTGTAAAAGCCCGTGCGGATTGGGTTGTAACGTCCAGTTGCGCTCAGGCTATCGTAGAAGATCTGGATTCCCGGGGAGAAAAAATCCTCTGGGCTCCAGACAAACATCTTGGCCACTATGTACAAAAGACCACCGGCGCAGACATGCTGCTATGGGATGGTTCGTGCATCGTGCATGAAGAGTTTAAGCACCGCGGCTTGGGGGATCTTCAGGCCCTATACCCGGATGCCGCCGTTCTGGTTCACCCGGAGTCTCCAGATGCAGTGGTTGAAATGGCAGATGTGGTCGGTTCCACATCGCAGCTGATTCACGCAGTGCAGACGTTACCAAACCAGCAATTTATTGTTGCTACGGATAACGGCATTTTCTATAAAATGCAGCAGCTTGCGCCCAATAAAACGCTCATTGAAGCACCAACGGCAGGCAACGGTGCCACATGCCGGAGCTGTGCCCAGTGTCCGTGGATGGCCATGAACGGCTTGGAGAACCTGCTTCAGGTAATTGAGAACGGCGACCAGGAAGTACTTGTGGATGCACAAACGCGAGAGGCTGCCCTAAAGCCCCTGCGGCGCATGTTGGACTTCACCGCAGGGATGAACCTTAAAGCTGCTGGCAACGCCTGAGCTTAGCTGTTTTTGCGCATTTGAAGGCGGCTGGTGATTTCGCTCAGCCGCTCGCTTACCACCTGGCGCTGGGCTGAGCCTGCCGGCAACTTCTCCTGAGCCTGCCTTAGCTGCCTCTGGGCCGACTCCAGGTCCCCCATCAGTGCATCGTATTCCGCCCGGGCACGGTGAACACCCACGATGTTCCTGGCCATGCCCTCCGCTTCTGCCAAGCGAAGCCACAGCTGCTCCTGCTGGGGCATTCTGCGGGTCAGCTGCCCCAGATATTCAGCGGCTTGCGGGCCATTGCTGGCTGCAATTTCCACATCTGCGAGGGTGGAGGTAATAGGGTAGTTGCCCGGGTTTCGACTAAGGGCGTCTTTCAGCAGCGCGCGCGCCTCGTCGAGTTTTTTCTGTTGGATCCGTATCTCTGCCAGTGTTACCTGAAACGTTATCCGCCCCGGATTGCTGGCCAACAGTTCGTTAATAACATCGGCGGCCTTTTCAAACTGGTTGTTGCTCAAGTATGCAATTGCCAGCCCGTAACGAATCGCCTCATTGCTTTGCGCGTCCGGTTTCTTCAGATAGTTTTCGAATGTGTCTACTGCTACCTCGGGCGAGGCCGCATAGTGGACTTGCAGGCGGTTGCGCATTAGGTGGTATTCCTGCGTGTCCTGGATCGACTTTTTGGAATACTGTTCTGCACGGTTGCGGGTATCGGCCACCCGGCTCTGGGTAAGGGGGTGAGTTGAGAGATACTCCGGCACGTTGTTTCCCTGTAACCGGTTTTGCCGCATCATGATTTCGAACATTTCAGGCATACCCTGTGGGTCCATTCCGGCGGTCGCCAGAATATCCAACCCCACTCGGTCGGCTTCCTGTTCGTGGGAGCGGCTGTAAGCCAGCATATTCTGAATGGCCAAGGCTTGGGTGCCGGCAATGGCTGCAATGCCTATATCAGATTGCGTAACTGCAGAAAGCACAATGCCCGCAATCATTCCGGCAATGGTGAGGGGCGCACTGGTTTCCTGTTGTTCAAGCCGGCGTGCAAAGTGACGTTGGCTAAGGTGGGCAAGCTCGTGGGCAAGCACAGAGGCAAACTGTTGCTCCGTAGCAGCGTTGAGAAACAGGCCCCCGTTAACACCGACAATACCACCGGGCACCGCGAAAGCGTTGATGGCCGGGCTATCAATCAGTGCAAGGGTGAGATCACGATTCTCCAGCGGAGCAGAGGGTACCAGTCGATAGATAACGGAACTCAGATAATCGTAAACGAGAGGGTCCGTTATGCGCGGTGCAGAGCGCCGGATCGATACCATAACCTGCTGACCAATATCGCTCTCTTGTTGGCCTGAAATAAGGCCGCCCCCGGTTCCTCCAATATTTGGTAGCCGGGTGTCCTGTGCTGTTGAGACAGGGCTTGAGGCAAATGAGAGTGCAAATACCATAGCGATTGACAGCTTACGGTAACCGCGAAACTCTGTAAGAACGTTAATCATGTAAAGTGGTGTGCTCCTGATTTGAACCGCGCCTGCAACAGCGGTTTTCTGTTGAAATTCCGGTGGAACATCCGGAACAGCTGATTAACAGGTATTGTGATGCAATACAGTATCACTGAGGGCATAATGCCGCCTTGCGAATTCCATGTCTTGTAATGGTGCATCTTTTTTATGGCTGATCGTACACTGGATACGTCTGGGCTTCGTTGTCCAATGCCCCTGCTGAAAACAAAACTGGAACTCAATGGCATGGCGCCCGGTGAAAAGCTTGAGGTGATTGCCACTGACGCGGGTTCCGCTCGCGATATCCCGGCCTTTCTGGAGTTGTCCCGCCACCGCTTGGTGAACTCGTCGGAAACTGATGGTCAGTACTGGTTTGTGATAGAGTGCGGCGGCTAATTTCCGGAGTTCTTAATGGTCAGAATTTTACGCGGACTTGCGCACAAATACTTTTCAGACGACGAAGCGGTCATCCTTTTTCTGATACTGGTGATCGGTACAGTTTTCGTCATCTGGTTCGGTGCCATGCTTGCACCGGCCATAGCCTCACTCATTGTAGCGTTTATTCTACAGGGTCTGGTTACCCGGCTTAACACTCTGGGCGTGCCTGAGGGCCTGGCCATCGTAAGCGTGTTCCTGGTGTTTCTCGGTGTGCTCGTGGGGTTCATTTTTGGGCTGCTGCCGCTCATCTGGACCCAGGTTAGCAACCTTGCAGGCGAAGCGCCCCGTATCATTGGCGAGCTGCAGTCCTACCTTGAGCTGTTGCCCGATGAGTACCCGCACCTTATTTCTGTGCAGGCGGTTAGCAGTCTTTACGAGCAGGTGAACACGGAAGTAGGGCATATCACTCAATGGCTGGTGTCGTTCTCACTATCCAGTATTCCCGATTTGGTTGCGCTGTTGATTTATATGGTGCTTGTGCCGATTCTTGTGTTCTTTTTCCTGAAGGACCGGGAAGTTCTGCTGGGCGCCATCTCCAGGTTACTGCCTCCTCAGCGCCCGATGATGCTGCAAATCTGGCATGAAGTGAATCTGCAGTGTGCCAATTATGTGCGGGGGAAGGCTCTGGAAATCCTGATCGTTGGCGGCACAACTTATGTCGCGTTCAAACTTCTGGGTGTGCCTTATGCAGCATTGCTTTCGCTGTTGATTGGTCTGAGTGTTGTTATTCCATACATTGGCGCCGCCGTGGTTACTGTTCCGGTTGCGGTGATCGCGCTGTTTGCCTTCGGCTGGGGTAGCCATTTCATTTGGGTAATGGTGATATACGGCGTTATTCAGGCCCTTGATGGCAACGTGCTGGTTCCCGTGCTGTTCTCCGAAGTGAATAACCTGCACCCGGTTGTTATCATTATCTCTGTGCTGTTTTTTGGCGGTATTTGGGGGCTGTGGGGTGTTTTCTTCGCCATTCCGTTGGCCACACTGCTGAAAGCTGTGTTCTCCGCCTGGCCGGTGAAGGGGCCTCTACCGTCAACGACCTCAGGCCAAGTGTAATTTAATTCCCTTGTGTCAGTTCGTGACCAACATTACCATTACCATTTTATTCGGATGGAGCTTTTATGATTACGGGTAGCCTTGTCGCACTGGTCACGCCCATGCATCCAAACGGTGACATTCACTGGGAGGATCTGGACAAACTGGTAGACTTTCATTTGGAAAACGGTACAAACGGTATCGTTGCAGTGGGAACCACCGGTGAATCCGCAACGCTCGATCAGAAAGAGCACTGCCGGGTAATTGGTTACATCATCAAACGCGTGAACGGTCGCATCCCTGTTATTGCCGGCACGGGTGGTAACAGCACACGTGAAGCCATCCATCTGACAACCGAAGCACACAAGCTCGGTGCAGACGCTTGTCTATTGGTTGTGCCTTATTACAACAAGCCAACCCAGGAAGGTCTTTATCAGCACTTCAAGACCATTGCTGAAGCGGTGCCCGGCATAAGCCAGATGCTCTATAACGTGCCTGGGCGCACAGCCTGCGACATGCTCAACGACACAGTTCTGCGCCTGGCCGATATTCCGAACATTGTGGCCATCAAGGATGCCACCGGCAATATTCCCCGGGGTGCAGAATTGATACAAGCATTAGACGGTCGCCTTGCGGTCTATTCCGGAGATGACGCCACTGCCGCTGAGCTGATGCTCGCGGGCGGGCAGGGCAACGTTTCCGTTACGGCGAACGTGGCACCCAAGGGCATGTCCGACTTATGCGCCGCAGCCATTGCGGGCAACCGGGAAGAGGCAGAACGATTGAATGAGCTTCTGATGCCTTTGAACCGCAAGCTGTTCCTTGAAGCTAATCCCATTCCGGTTAAATGGGCGCTTCAGCGTATGGATATGATAGGCGGAGGTATAAGGCTGCCACTGACTCCGTTCAGTGAGAAGTTCCACGCCGAGGTTGAAGAAGCAATGAAAGCCTCGGGTGTACTCTGAGTTTGCTGACACCAACCCCGAAACAGTCCCATACAGAGAGTAGGCCGATGCCGGTTCTTACAGGAACCCGTAAGTTTTTTGCATTCCGCCACCTGGCTATTGCATCCGGGCTAGTGATCGCGGCCGCGATGTCTGGGTGCAGCCTGGTTGAAGATCGCTCCGAGCGTTATGTGAACGCCAAAGAGGGGAGCCCTCTGGAGCTGCCTGAAACGGCAAATGATTCCCGGTTTTCTCAGGTAATGCCCATCCGCCAGATAAATTCGGCAGATGCCAGCAAAATGTATCCCTCTGATATACCCCAGCCACCGGATATGACCTCGGAAATTCTCGAAGAGAACTACGTGGTTGAAGAGCTCGATGGCCGAGTCTGGTTGCTGGTAAATGATGTACCTGGTCGTATTTGGCCTGCCGTAACGGCCTACATGAACGAACAGAGCTTGGGTGTTGCCCACGACAACCCGCAACTGGGGCTTCTGCAAAGTGAGTTGGCTAACTTCAGTATGCGCGCCCGCGAGCTTCTTGAGCTTCCAAGTGCGCCCGCTGAAGCCACCGCTGCCGAGCCTAAAGCTGTACTACAGGTTCGTATTGCCCCCGGTGTTCGCCGTAAAACAACCGAAATCCAAGTTCGCAAGCTTACGTCGGAGAACACAGCGGATGACAGCTCGCCGTGGCCGAGTGAGTTGATTCCATGGCGTGGCATTTCAGAGCCGTCAGCCGAGCAACTGGCGTTACAAAAGCGCCTTCTTGCCAATCTTGGCGATTTCCTGAAAGCGAGTGAGGAGAGCAAGTCGGTCTCCCGTGCTGCGTCCGTTATAGTGGCCAAGCCGCTGGTTAAGCTTGTGACCGAGAATGATGAGGCCCAGGCCATTCGTATGGATCTCGATTACGGTCGCTCATGGGCGGAGGTTAACCGGTCGCTCCTTGAATCGAAGATTGAGGTAGTTGACTTGAACCGCAGCGAAGGTTGGTTCTTTGTCGATTTCCGCACCGTGGATGAGCGCGACCCAGGTTGGTTCAGTTGGTTCAGCGATAAAGAGAAGGCTCGCCACACTCACACGATTAACCTGGTTGAGCGCGACGGCCAGGTGCAGGTTACTGCTGAAGAGGCCGAAGGCTACAGCGGTGACAGGCGTGCTGCGGATCTGCTGACACAGCTATTCGATTACCTATACTGATTCAGAAGGGGTGCCCGCGAAGCGGGCCTCCGTTTCGGAGACTATAATGGAAAAACGCGAAGAACTTTACGCTGGCAAAGCAAAATCCGTGTTCTACACGGACGATCCGGAACGCTTTGTTCTTGTCTTCCGGGATGATACCTCGGCGTTTGATGGCGAAAAGAAAGAACAGCTGAATCGTAAGGGAATGGTGAACAACCTTTTTAACGGGTTCATCATGGAAAAGCTGGAAGCTGCGGGCGTACCAACACACTTCGAAGGTGTTTTGTCTGATACCGAATCACTCGTCAAGAAACTGGATATGATTCCAGTAGAGTGTGTCGTGCGAAACGTGTCAGCTGGCAGCTTGTGCCGCCGTCTTGGAGTGGAAGAAGGGCAAGAACTTACTCCGCCAACCTATGAGTTATTTTTGAAAGACGACGCGTTGCACGACCCCATGGTTAACGAATCTCTGGCGGTAAGTTTTAACTGGGCGAACGAAGCCGAACTTGCGCGCATGAAAGAGCTAACCTACAAGGTGAACGACGTACTGAAAACCCTGTTTGATGAAGCCGGAATGCTACTGGTGGATTACAAGCTGGAATTCGGGCGTAGTGGCTCAGAGATAGTATTGGGCGATGAATTTAGCCCGGACGGCTGTCGTATATGGGATAAGGAAACCCGTAAGAAAATGGACAAGGATCGCTTCCGCCAAGGGCTGGGCGACGTTATCGAAACCTATGAGGAAGTTGGCCGCCGCCTTGGCATCAACTTCCACTGATGAATAGCGATAAATCCAAACAGACAATAACGATACAGGTAGATTATGCGTAAACTGACACTTGCCTTAGGCAGCTCTTTAATTCTCGCCGCTCCTTTTGCTCAAGCCGATATTGTTGGCCTCGGGGCCAGCGTGAGCTATTGGGATTCAGATTCATCCGGGACTGCCTCGTCTGGCAACAGCTTGGTTGGTGTAGACAATGAGCTGAACATGAAAAATGACGGCAACGCAAATGCCAGCATTTATCTGGAGCACCCGGTACCAATACTGCCTAATGTACGTCTGGCTTATACGCTGATACAGGAAAGTGGCCAAGGCCAGCTCACTAGTTCTTATAGTAACTTGATAGCCGGCCCGGTTTACTCAGAACTGGACTTTGAACAGCTGGATCTTACTCTTTATTACGAAGTGCTGGATAATTGGGTCAACCTTGATCTGGGCCTTACTGTGCGGGATTTCTCCGGCGAATTGCTGGTACAGCAAAAGATTACCGGTCAATCAAACCGCACTGAAGCCGACGGCGTGTTGCCCATGGGTTATGTTGCTGCGCGCTTTGACCTACCACTGACGGGTGTAGCCGTAGGCGCCGAAGGTAACTTTATTGCCTTTGACGGTGACTCCATGCGGGATTTCAATGTGTATGGTCAGTACAGCATCTCTTTGCTGCAGGTGCGCGCTGGCTATCGACAGTTGGCTGTTGATTACGAGGATGGCAGCGACGCGTTTGACATAAAAATTGATGGGCCGTTTGTCAGTGCGGGCGTTGTTTTTTAAATAACGCTTTAACAAGGAGCGAAAGACTTGAAGATTCTGGTAACGGGCACTGCCGGGTTCATCGGTGCGCAGCTGGCGCACCGGCTACTTGAGCGGGGAGACGAAGTCATCGGCGTTGACAACGTTAACGATTATTACGATGTCAGCCTCAAGGAAGCCCGGCTTGCGCGCCTGATTGGCCACTCCAATTTTACCGAGGTGCGCCAAGACATTGCAGATCGATCTGTGATGGCTGATATCTTCGCAAAGCATCGCCCCGAGCGTGTCGTACACCTCGCTGCCCAAGCAGGTGTACGGTATTCAATAGAAAACCCCAACGCTTATGTAGACGCCAATATAGTTGGCTTTGTGAATATCCTGGAGGGGTGCCGCCACAATACGGTGAAGCATCTGGTATACGCTTCAAGCAGCTCTGTTTATGGTGCTAACGAGGCCATGCCATTTTCTGTTCACGACAACGTCGATCACCCTCTTAGCTTGTATGCGGCCTCTAAAAAAGCCAATGAGTTGATGGCGCACACCTACAGTCATCTTTACGACTTGCCCACCACTGGCCTGCGGTTTTTTACGGTCTATGGCCCTTGGGGCCGCCCCGATATGGCGCCGTTTATTTTCACCAAAAAGATTCTTGCCGGCGAACCGATTGACGTGTTCAATCATGGCCAGCACAAACGGGATTTCACTTATATCGATGATATTGTAGAAGGTGTTGTCCGTACCCTCGACCAGGTAGCTGTTGCCAACAGCGAGTGGAGTGGGGAAGCCCCCGACCCAAGCACCAGCAAGGCTCCGTATCGTATATACAACATTGGCAGCAATAACCCCGTAGAGTTGTCCCGGTTTATCGAAGTTATTGAAGAACGAACGGGTAAAAAAGCCCAAAAAAATCTGCTACCAATGCAGCCAGGTGATGTACAGGCAACTTACGCCAACATCGATGGCTTGATTAACAATGTGGGTTATAAACCTGAAACTTCTGTGGAGCAGGGCATGGCCAACTTTGTGGATTGGTACCGCGAGTTTTACCAAGTCTGATTCTGCAATCATGTGCCCAGATATAACAAGCCCCTCAATATAACTCCGAGTAATCAATCGAATTGACCTACCATCTTGAGGTGCTGGTTCATCAGGGCGACCCGGCCTCTGTAAAGTATTGGTTCAGCCAGCTCTACCAAAGCGCTGTTCCAGCCAAGCATTGATTTCGCCGGATTCGTACATCCATTGTTCGCTGCCATCTTCATTCTTAATCCGCAAGCAAGGTACCTTTATGTTGCCGCCGCCTTGCTCTAAATCAGCACGGTGAGTCTCGTTGTGCTGGGCATCGCGTTTTTCAATGGTCAGGTTAAGCCGTGCTATTTGTTTGCGCACCTTGACGCAAAATGGGCAGGTCTTGAACTGATAGAGCGCCAGTTGATCGCAGGCTGCGTCGACCTTTTGTTGCTCTTCGGCACTCCGCTCCATTGGCTTGCCGCCGCCAAGCTTTTCGCTCAGCAGTACAAAGGGTGTCAAAATAAGACGTAACGTCCGGAAAAAATAGCGAATAACCAGTCGCATTAATTAAGCCCTTTTTAAGGTTGGTGCATTAAGGAGGGGCAGTAGTATAAAGCAAAACGGGTGTGGTTCGGGTATTCTGCCGCGATGGATTGCAAGTGACTATTAAACGAGGCCCCTTCAGATGACGTCGATCTCCCTTTGGGATCTGCCCACACGGTTATTTCATTGGTTGCTAGCACTTAGCGTAACCGGCTCACTGGTTAGCGTAAGCCTTGGTGGCACCTGGATGGTTTGGCATGAGCGCTTCGGGCTTACTATTGTAGGCCTACTCAGCTTTCGGCTGGTATGGGGTGTTGTTGGTTCTACACACGCCCGATTCTTTGAATTTGTGCCAAGGCCAACGGCTATTGCGGCCTACCTCAAAGGGGAATGGCAGGGGCTGGGGCATAATCCGCTAGGTGCGTTGTCGGTAATTGCAATGCTTGGACTATTGGGTTTTCAGGCCGTTACCGGGCTGTTTGCCACAGATGCCATCGCCTTCAATGGGCCGCTTTACCGCGCGGTATCATCTAGCTGGAACGACACCATTACATCTTGGCATAAGCTAACGGAATGGTTCATTTACGGTTTGATTGGGCTGCATATTGCATCGGTGGTTTTCCACACCTTGGTGAAAAAAGACAACCTCATCGCACCAATGATTACCGGGCGTAAAGCAGTGAGCAAGCCGGCGCCTTACGAACGTGATGGTGGTGGTTGGATTGCGCTGGTCGTTGGCTTGGCTGTGGCGGGAATTGCAGTTTGGCTCGCTAACGGCGGAGTTTTGCCACCTCCGCCGCCGCCGCCGCCTGATCTGGGTTGGTGAGCAGCGAAGGTGCAGGGTAAGCTTACTCGGCGCGGAAAGCGTCGTGGCAAGCCTTGCAGGACTTTCCTACTTCACTGAACTGAGCGGCCAGAGCGGCTTTGTCGCCACCTTTTGCTGCGATTTCCTGAAGCTTGTTTGCGGCTTGGGCAAAGCCAATGGCAACTTCACGAGCCTTGTCTGGCTTGTCGAAAAACTCAGGCTTGAGTCTCGTGTTGTCGTTTTTGTCCATGGCTGTGCCCGGGCCAAAAAGGCTGCCCAGGCCAGAGTTGGCGACGGCGGCAATGGCGTTCGCGGCACCAAGCATTTGCTGTTCGTTATACGCAACACTGCCATCAACAGCCTGGGATTTGATCTTACCCATATTCCACGAAGCAAACGTAAACGCACCCTGGCGGGTTTCAATCTGATCCTCCACATCCATTTGGGCCACAGCAGGTGTTGTTACCGCGGCAGCCATTGCCAAGGCTAGAAAAAATCGTGATTTACGCATGGTTTACTCTCTCATTGTGTACAAGGTTGTGACTTAACCGGCGTAATCATTCCATAGATATCTCCAGATTTACACCTCAACACCGCAGTGTTTGATGCGCTCTCCAGATCGAGATGTGTCGACAGCTGAAGACCCAGCCTGCCTCCCTGCAGCATTGCATGCAGAAAACACCTCTGAAAAACAATGGCATTAAATGTCAGTGGTCAGGTAACAATTTGCCCTTGTAGTCACGATGCCTGGTTGCAAGAATGTCGGATTGTTGGTCAATATCAACTCTAAAAATACAAAAAAGTAAGAGGCTATGGATATGGCAAGAAGTACAGCACGGTTGTGTGCCATTTTTCTGTGTGGATTAGTAGTACCGCCAGTACACGCCAGCATGGGAAATCTAGGCACCAGCTATGGGCTAATGCCTCAGGATATAGCCACAGCGCAAGGGCTCTCGATGTTTACCAAAGAGGTCTCTGCGACATATTACAACCCCTCCTACATTACTGCCGACAAGCGTGGAGAGCTGACCGCAGGCATTCTCCACGCGGAGCAGGAACTTCGAACCACACGTTCTGATGCACGTGGAAATGTGCTTTCTAACTCCCCAGCACAGCATATTCTATTGGGGTTCAAATCGAATCTGGCCTCGCTGACACGAGATCAGCACCCTATTCACGTGGGCATTATTCTGGGCCTGGAAAAGTACGGCAAAGAAATGCTGGCGTTTCAGTCGGAGACGTCTGACACCGGGCAGTATTTGCAGTTTGGAAAGCAGCCAATGTTTCTTAATATCGGCGCTGGCACACGCATTACCAACGGTATTTCGGTCGGGGCTTCGGTGCGACTGACCTTAAAAGCTGCTGCAGAATTGAAAGCCCAATCAACGCTGGCAGGGGATACCAGCCAGGAGCGTTTGAAAGTAAATGCCAAACCTTCGCTGAAGGTCATTTTAGGGACAACCATAGAACCGGCTACGCTGTTCTGCAACGAAGCTTGTTTTTGGGATGGCTTGGAGTTAGCGGTCATTTACAGAACAAAATCATCATCTTCTGCGTCTGTGGAGGCTGATGTGGTTGTAAACAACACGATTCCCGAACCTGGGTTGGCTCTGGCTGTGACAACGATAGATGCCTTTCAACCGGAAACCTATGCAGTTGGTTTGCAATACTCTGGCGAAAGCTGGCGAGTGGCTGCTTCAGTTGAACAGCAGCGTTGGTCAGAACTTGCTGATGAGTTTGCAGGCGACTCTATTAAAGACCAAGCCGAGCTTCCCCCCCTCTGAGCGCATTCAGTTCGATGATGTGTTGATTCCAAGAGTAGGGGCTGAGTACCAATTAAACGGTAAGTATTCAGTAAGTGCTGGCGTTGCTTACGAAAAGTCCCCGTTGCGCACTGATCGTAACCCGGGCCTTAACTATTATGATACTGACAGGGCGGTTATTGGCCTTGGGTTTGCGGCAGTTTATGACCGCACGCATATTTTTAGTTACCCCATTCGTTTCGATCTTGCCTACCAATATCAGCAGTTAATCGAGCGTGACTTCCTGGTTGTTGATGGAAGCGGCAACGAAACGCCGGTTGCTGCTGGCGGTGATATTCATGTTTTCAGCACTTCAATTACATTCAAATTTTAAGGTGGGCCTCGCTGTGAACTTTAAACTCCTGACGCTGCCTCTTATGGCCTTGCTTATCGCCGCCTGCAGCGATAGTGACACCCTTGAGATTACACCAAATCTCGACAACCCTGATCTCGTCTATTCATACCCTACGGACGGGCAACGCAACGTCAGTCCGGCCACGGAGGTGGTTCTTCGGTTCTCTGAGCCCGTCGATTCTGACTCTTTGCAGCGTAGCGCGAGGTTGCGTTCCGAGGCAGGCAATGTCGATTATGTGATTACCAGCATTGATGATGGGCATAGTGTGAGATTAACGCCCGTTGAGCCACTCATTACGGGCACCGACTATGAAGTCGTTTTCAATAAACCGGTTCAGGCTCAAGATGGTAGGGAAATACGGAACCTGAATGACAATCTCGCTAATGACGCACCAGGCATTCAGTTTGTAACCCGCGGAGGCTTCACCGGGTTCAAAAATGTTGATTCCGCAGGGCAGGACTTTGCGGTGGCCAATATGAATCCTGCACCGAACACCCTGTTCGAACCCTCTGATTTTGCATCTTTTCGTATAGAGCTAACCCATCCTGCGCATCCTGATTGGCAGGCGTTGGGTGGCACCATTGAGCTTCTGGATGCGCAGGGGGGTAACGTCCCCGCAAACGTGTTTGTGCAGGATCGCCGTATTACAGTGGATCCCTGCATCGCTGAAAGCGCGGATAACTGTGGTTTGCCGGGTGATAATTTAACTGGCGGCAAACGCTACACACTTGAAGTTAAAGATTTCCCGGCAATGACCGGAGAGCGCCTGAACTATGCCAGTCAGTTCGTAGCCAAATCAACAAAGCCGACCGTTGTCCAGTTTCAGAATGTCACAGACCCGGGTATTACCGAGGGCAATGCAGAACTGGTGTTATCCAAACTGAACGGGCAGCCGGTCAACGGCGTTATATTGAATTCTGTTTTGCTCGGAAACACTGACGTATCCGAAAGCAGTGGCGGCCTATACAGCGAACTTGCGTTCGCGCCGGCATTTGGCGCAGATGAAGCCTTGCCAATCCGGGTGCCAAGGGGTACTCGCCTGACGGGCAGCTCGGTTGATGTAAGGGCCAATGGAACCGTGTCTGTTCTTGATGAGGGCACGGGGCTGGCCCAGACGACCGGTGCGCTCGTCATAACGATGATCACAGATGCAACGGGTTATCTGATCCCCAATCCATACACAGACGATGTAAATGCGCCTAGCCACGTGCGACTGTTTATTGACGCCTCCATGAGCACAGAGATGGCTAGCCCAAACGCGGCGTTAACGCAGAACCTGCTGCATGCAGAACTCGTTGGGATCGCGCAAGTTGAAGACGGACTGCTCAAGATTGATGTGCTCGGTGTGCTTGAACCGGCGCTTTTGGGGAGGGAAGTTGCTGACTCCACGATTGCTTTTCAGATTACGGGTGATACCTCAGTTGATGCACAACTGGCGGCGTTTGATAACCGGGAGTCCGATCGGGAACCGCCTGCATTGTTGAGTTGGTCCCCTGGTACCCTTGGAGAGAAAGACTTCGCGCCTGACATGGGCAAATTACACAGGCCTGGCGACCCGGTGACCTTGTTTTTCGATGAGCCAATCCTGGAGTCTTCAGTCGCAACAGGTGTCATCCTGAAAGCTGGAGCAAGCGAAGTGCCGGTCAAATACCGTGTTGATGGTGCATCGGTGAGCCTCAATCCGGAGGGCGGCCTGAAGCACGGTGTGACTTACTTTGTAGAGCTTAATTCTAACCTGACCGACCTGGCAGGTAACGGGTTTCCCCAGCAGGTTCTTGAGTTCGCATTGCCCGATTTAGGGACGGGTGTTGCCAAGGTCTCACCGCTTCCTCTAACCACCTACCCGGGTTATCCCTGCGTGACAGTGGGCTTGGATCTGGCAAATAACAAGCATGGCCAGTGCGTCGATGGCGCAATTGACGGGCCTTTGGGAGAAGTGATTCCTCTAAGCAGATTGCCGGCAAATCGCCCGATCTCCGTACTGTTTTCCCAGTCCCTGGATGAAAGCACGGTTCGGTTAGGGCAGACGTTTAAAGTGGACTCGGTTAACGAAGACGGCACCACGCGTGCTGAAAACGTGCCCGGCCGACTGGAGTTCAGCAACCAGCGTATTCGGTTCTTCCCGGCCGAGCCATGGCAGCGGGATGCGTTGTATCGATACACATTGGCTTCCAGCCAGGGTGGGGGGTGCGACAACGCAATGTGTTCCGAATCTGACCAGAACGGAGCTGGGCTCCCTCTTCAAACAGACCTGCTTGTCAATTCAGAAGATATTGGCGGCCCGGATCTGCACATATATTTCCGGGGTGCGCCTCAGACCGACCATGTATTTGTACCGCTGCGCAGTGTGCCTGTGCGGGATGCGAACTCCAATTACGCCATTGATTGCAACTCCGCATCAGATTGCCTGGAGCCATTCGATCATGAGCCTTACCCTGCGGGGCAGAATGCACCAACGGTGTACAAGCCCAGTAAAAATGCGACCACAATATTGTCAGGCGGTCCTGCGAAGGTGGTGGGGTTGGAGTTACTACCGGCCAGGATTGGGTGTAAGCCATCGCAAAGCGAGGACTGCCCGGAGAACAAGTTTTTGTATAAAACCTATGGGCTGAACATTGACTTGGCAGGGCCAATTGACCCGAGTGTCTTTGGCGACGAAGGAATTAAAGTCAAAGTCTACCCGACGGTGATTGCGACTACCCCGGTCAGTGTGTTTTTGGAAGTGTTTGGGGAGCAGGTAACAGGACCAGCCATTGTCAGGATGCGCCACGTTGTAACGGAGGACAATCCGGAGGGCCACATAGTGGGCATGATTGATCAGGGGGCGGACGGCAGGCTTCGATTCAGAACCACGGCGCCAGCCTACCTGGACGCCCCGAATCTCAAGTTGTTTGGGCAAACCGACAGCCTGTTGAAGCATGACATCTACAGCACAGAGTTTGAGCTGGAGCTCTCAGGGCCTGTCCGCCTCATCGATGATGGGCGCTTGCTGGTGACACTGGAGACCTTGAACGTGGTCAATTTAAAGGCGAACGTGGGTTTTGAAAAAGTGCTCAAGGGCTTGGTAGAACTATCGCTAACCATCCCGGCAGGTGGCGCAAACCTGAATTTAATATCGCTGCCGGTCAAACAAATGCCGGAGGGGTATCAGATGGCGCCGTAAAAAGCGCCCCTAAACCAAAAAAAGTCACTTGGCTTGCGCCTAAGTGACTTTTTTTCATGTTTGCTTGCAGGAATTGGTAGGACCACCCAGATTCGAACTGGGGACCTCTACCATGTCAAGGTAGCGCTCTAACCAACTGAGCTATGGTCCTATGTTCTGCAACGGGGCGAAATATACTGACTCTGGTGTTTTTGGTCAACCTCTTTTATCCGGTTTGTCGTTTCCTGAGTGATGCTCTGAGGGCTTTGCTCAGGGCGCCCCAACGGTTTACGATCAATGCCGTGAATATTAGCCCGCAGCCAGCTAGCTGCACGGGGGTCATGGTTTCACCAAACCAGCCAGCTGCAAACAAAGATACCCAAACCGGTTCAAGTACCAGAATAACGGCGCCGTGGCTGTGGGTAGCGAGGCTTTGAGCGTAGGTTTGTACAAGAAAACGCCCGGCTGTTCCCACGATAGCGCTGGCGAGAACCCACCAGATCAAGAGCGGTGGGGGGCTGCTGAATGTTGGTTGCCAGGGCTCCAGCACCAGAGATTCAACTAACGTGACCAGCCCGACAGTAACCAGCGCGATAGCCGTTAACGGTAGCGCAGGAATGCGATGCTTTTCGATGGTCTTGCCCTGACGATCCACCGCCGTGCGCTCGTTGGCGGCCCGGGTGTTCAAGGTAAAGTACAGGGCAAAAATGGTAGCGGCTGCTACGAAAAATATCTGGCCAGGCTCAGGCTGAAAACCATGGCGGAGGGAGAGCAGGGCCAACCCAGCTACGGCGACTGGAATGGCAAGCCAAGTACTGGCTGGCTGAATCTCTTTGAAAGCCAGGCGAGCGATGACCGGCACAATAAGCACGCCAAGGCTGGTAAGAAAGGCGCCTTCGCCCATGCTGGTGCCATGAAACAGCCCCATAACCCAAAAGCTCATGGCAACACCGAAGACTAGCCCAACGCCTACGCCGCGTTTTAGTTGATCCCGGCTCAGGCGTGACAAAGGACGCCAAGCGATTATGGCCAGAAAGCCGCCTGCTATCAGAAACCGCACCGCCATAAATAACAAAGGAGGCATTAGCAAAACGGCTTCTTTCGAAAACATCCAGCTAATGGCAGCCAGCAGGGTTACCGTAACAAGAAGCAAATCAGATTTGTGGGCGTCAGACATTGGCTAAGGGCTTCACCAGAGGTTAAAAAAGGCGGTAGCCCACAATGTATAGTTAGCGAACTAAAAAAGAAAGGCGGCTCTTCCATAGACAGGCTGGGCGAAAAGCTACATGTAAGTTACATTTCTGAATCAATTTTCTTTTCAAGCCAGTCTTGCAGAGGCAAACACCATGCGTTACCTGCAGACATTCAATCGCCGATTACGACACGTGCGTGAGGCAGAGCTACTGCGCCGGTTCCGTAAAACATCTATTGAAAACCGGCGCATGATTTTGCAGATTCTTGGTGCCTGAGCACCAAGTGGCTATGACTACCTGTTATTTCGCTTTTTTATAAATGTTTTCGTACACGTAGTTCGTAGCTTCTACAAACCCGTCAATACTGCCGCAGTCAAAGCGCCGGCCTTTGAACTGATATGCAAGCACGCAACCATTTTTGGCCTGTTCCAGCAGCGCATCGGTAATCTGTATCTCTCCATTTTTACCCGCCGGTGTACGCTCAAGAATATCGAAAATATCGGGTGTGAGAATATAACGGCCAATGATTGCCATATTGCTTGGAGCATCTTCCGGTGCCGGTTTTTCAACCATGTCGGTAATGCGGTACAAGCCGTCTTTCATGGACTCGCCGGCTATGACGCCGTACTTGTGAGTTTCGTCTGCCGGCACTTCTTCAATAGCAACGATGGAACATCGGAACTGGTTATACAGCTTAACCATCTGCGCAAGAACACCGTCTTCGCCTTCACCTGGCCCAACACAAAAGTCATCTGCCAATACCACGGCAAACGGGTTGTCACCCATAAGGTTGCGGCCGCTCAGGATGGCGTGGCCAAGCCCTTTCATCTCTACTTGGCGGGTAAATGCAAAGGTGTTGTTGTCGATCAGGTCGCGAATGGAAGTTAGTAGGCCTTCTTTGCCTGATCCTGCAATCTGGTGCTCGAGTTCGTAGCTGATGTCAAAATGATCCTCAATTGCCCGCTTGCCACGCCCCGTTACAAAACCAAATTCATGAATCCCGGCTTCGGCCGCCTCTTCAACCCCGTACTGCACGAGGGGCTTGTTAACCACGGGCAGAATTTCTTTCGGCATCGCTTTTGTAGCTGGAAGGAATCGGGTGCCGTAACCGGCAACTGGGAACAGGCATTTTTTGATCATCGCATTCGTCCTTTGGTCGGGATTCGTAGCCGAAAGGCTGATTCTTCAGGCCGGCAGTTTCCATAGAATTTCGCGAGTTTACCAAGTTATCCGCTTAAGTGGAGAGGGCTGTCTGGATTCATTACGCTTTGTAACCGCTCGTTTTGGCATGCTTGTTATGACAAGATGCCTGTCATATCTCATGCAGCACGTTTAAATGTCGCTATAACCTACTGTTTTCAGTTATGTTAAAATTGTAATTTTTAGAAAGTGCCACTAGATTCTGGCGCTGTGTTTTCTTAGAATCCCTTGGTCGTTTTTAAATGAACCGTAATTCCTGTTTTTCACTTCAAAGAGGCCTTTCTGTGGGGCGCATTTTGCTCGCAGCTCTGATTTTTGGCACGCTTGCCGGCCAAGTGTCAGCGAACAGTGGGCGATCTCCAGCCGAGTCCGCTTTTTGGGATTTGTATCCTGCGGACCTTCTTCAGTCGGTTACCCGTTACGTTGCGTCCCATGTTGAGTTTTCCGGCAACTCCAGCCAAACCAATAACAGAGCAGACGGACGAATCCATCTCACTAGCAATAATCTGCTTGGGGCCCAGCATGTACTGGGCCTCGATTTCAGCGACTCTGTAGCCCGTGAAGGCAGCGCCGAATCGACCTCGCTTGCACTGCGTTACTCTTTTCCACTGGCGGGCAGTGATATCCGGGTTGATCTTGAAAACAGGGATTATTCTGGTGCTGTAAGCGGTTCGGGGCAGCGGTACGACACGCGAGGGGAGCGTCGTAACCTTAGAGTGACGGGCAACCGGTCTTTGTGGTCATGGCAGGGTGTGGAAATAGACAGTGTATTTTCTCATACCAGCGGCACCAGCACCGCTTTTGAAGACGCCGTATGGGTTGAGAATTCTGCTCATCAGTTATCCAGCTTCGGGCTCGAAGGCAAGGCGTCGCGGAAGCTGGTTGGTGGGTTTTACGCAGCCACTTCGCTAACCGTCGTTGGCGGGCTCGATTCTGAAGAGGTCTTCAGTGCTTCCGGTTACAGCAATGATGCTGATGGCTTTCAAAAACTGGCTATCGCAGCTTCTCTCAGCCGGGAAGTGCTGAGCTGGAATCTCGGGCTTAACGGGCGATATCAGTTCGCTCCGGGAGATTTGCCATCGTCGGAGCATTTGGTCATTGCCGGGCCTGGTATGATGCGGGGGTTTAACGGCCAGTCTGTGCGTGTGGCTGAAGGTGGCTGGTTGCGGATGAATGCGCGCAGCCCCGGCTATCACTGGCCATTTGCATCTGAGCTCAATTCTTCTATTACGTTTTCTTTGCTGCAGGGCTGGGCGCCATACTCGGCCGCCCAGTCTGATCGCTTTGGCAGCACCAGCACTGGCGAAATTTCTCTTCAGCTATACTCCAGAGACTTTCGTGCCGACATGAGCCTTGGGCAGATGCTTAATGCTTCCAATACGGCACTTCTCATGCCTACTCATCCCGATCTTTCTTTTTCTATTACGGTTGGTATTTAGTCGCCGATTCTCCTTACCAATATGTCACTTGAGACAACCCGTGCCGCGGGTGTTACATGTGAGGTTAGGTTTTCATGGAGTGTTGCGATGACTGGGTCACGGCTGCCCGCGGTTTTTTATCTTTTTATTATTACAATGACGATCCCCGGCTACACGCAGGCTTTCGGCTTAAAAGAGGTGTCCGACAAAGCTAAAGCTCTTGCCAGCGAAACCTTCCAAAAGCCAGCACAGGCGCCCGACTTCCTGAGAAATCTTGGTTACGCAGAGTACCAGTCGATACGTTTCAAGCCTGAAAATAGCCTTTGGCGCTCTGGAAAATCCCGGTTTCAGGTAATGATGATTCCGCAGGGCAGCTTTTACTCCCAGCCGGTTCAACTTCATGTTGTCGATAGCGAAGGCGTGCACCCGATCGGCTTTGATAAAACTCAGTTCGATTATCCCAACCCTGAACTGGCGAAACGGATTCCTGCCGATCTTGGGTATGCGGGGTTCAAGTTAACCTATCCGTTATCCGGAAAAGACCTCCAGAACCAATTCCTGGTGTTTGGTGGCGCAAGTTATTTTCGTGGAGTGGGAGCTAATCAGAGCTTTGGGCTTTCTGGACGGGGCATAGCAGTAAATACCGGCCTGCCATCCGGTGAAGAATTCCCGGCATTCACGGAATTCTGGATGGAACGCCCGAAGGCAAACAGCGATGTCATGGTGGTGTATGGCCTGCTCGATGGTGCAAGCCTTACGGGGGCGTACCGCTTTGAAATTCATCCCGGTAAAAGCACAAAAATGGACGTTACGGCGCAGCTGTTTTTCCGAAACGATATCGAGCAGTTGGGGCAGGCACCGCTCACATCCATGTTTTTCTACGGGGACAATACCTTGCGCCCGCGTGGGCAGTGGCGCCCGCAGGTGCACGATTCAGATGGCCTGCTGATCCACGACGACAAAGCTGGTGAATGGCTGTGGCGCCCGCTCGTAAATCCGGCGGAACTGCAGTTGAGCTATCATCATGTGCAAGGTCTTGATGGTTTCGGCCTGATTCAGCGGGACCAAATGTTCAATGACTTTCAGGACAACGAAGCTCGTTATGACCGTCGGCCAAGCATGTGGGTGGAGCCTGAGGGCGAAAACGATGAAGGCTGGAGGCAGGGTGAGGTTGTGCTCGTTGAAATCCCTTCGGGTGCCGAGTCTAACGACAACATTGTTGCCTTCTTCAAGCCAGCTCAATCGGTGAAAGCGGGTGAGAGCCGCCGCTTCAAATACTCAGTAGTCTTTGGTGGACCAGACATCACTGGGCAGCCAAATGCCCGTGCCGTGCGGACGTTTGTGGGTAAAGACAATGCGGGTGATAAATCCAGCGGAGCCTTACGCCTGATTGTTGACTTTAAGGGTGGGGAGCTCGCAGGGCTTCGCCCGGATGCGGCGGTTGTCAGCCAGGTTAGCGGTGGCGAGGGCGTAGAAGTGGTCGAGCATTTTGTTGAGTACATTGAAGCCAACGATGTGTGGCGGCTGTCGATTCTCGCAAAGCCTCCGGCAGAGCAGCCGCTCACGCTGAGAGGTTTCCTTAATAAGGATGGCAAACCCGTTTCAGAAACGTGGACATACTTGTTGGGGCCTAAAACAGACCTCCGTGGAAATCCGCAATAAAACGTTGTCAACGAGAACAGGCAGTCATAACGGGCAGGGAGACCACCATGGAGGATATTTCCTTCCAGCAAGTATTCAGCCGAGTGTATAACTATCTGTGCGAAGCCGGTGTTGAAATGACCAGTGATCGCTGCCGGCAGTTGCTTCAGCTGATTGATGACGCTGTGGCTGAAGTTGGCGAGAGCGCTGATCGAAATGCTGTTTCTGGTCAGTCGTCAGGCTCCCGACCATTAGCCGGCCACCGTTTGCTGGCAAATGCCATGGACAAGCTGCCGGAGTACTTCGCTCTGCCTGAAGCAAGCATTCCCGCATCGGGACCTTCTCTGTGCAGAGGCAGTATCGGATACAGTCGCCGTGGATAATGCTGCAACGCAAAGCCCAGTGAAGCACCGGTGGCGGATGGTGGCCAACCTGCGGCGCGCTGTGTTGATGCTGTTGGTTTTTGGCCAGACCGCTGTTGCGAGTTATTACCTGCTCTGGGTGCTGCCATACCATGGTGGCACGGTTCTGGAAATCGGCATGCTGGTGCTATTCGCCATTCTTTATGCATGGATAGCTATCGGGTTCTGGACGGCGGTGTTCGGGTTTGTGATCAGGCTATTCGGGGGTGATCGACACTCCATACTCAAGCGCCACACGGATGCAGAATTACTGAGAACCCCCTTGGCGAAAACCGCCGTTTTGTTGCCCATCTATCATGAGCCTGTGCACTGGACGCTTAGCGGGCTTAAGGCGGTATACCGAGATATTGAACGTACCGGCCAGATCGAACACTTTGAGTTTTACATACTCTCCGATAGCCGGGACCCCGACGTCTGGCTGGAAGAGCAGGTTGCATGGAACAAACTGGCGAAAGAACTTGGGGGTGAGGGAAGAGTCTTCTACCGCCGGCGGCCAGTGAACCTCAATTACAAAAGCGGCAACGTAGCCGACTTTCTCCGCCGCTGGGGTAAGCGCTGCAAGTATATGGTGGTACTGGATGCAGACAGCCTGATGACCGGCAGCACTATTGTTCGCATGGTGCGGCTTATGCAGCGTGAGCCAGGCGTAGGTATTCTTCAGACCAACCCGAATATCATAAACGGCCAGTCTTTATTTGCCCGGATTCAGCAGTTTGCTAACCGTTTTTATTCCACACTGTTTGCCAGCGGGCTGGCCGCTATCCAGATGGGGGACGCGGCATTCTGGGGTCATAATGCCATCCTTCGCATCGAACCGTTTATGAAGCATTGCGGGTTGCGCAAGCTGCCAGGCATCGGGATTTTTGGTGGGCCCATTATGAGCCACGACTTTGTTGAGGCCGCCTTTATGGGGCGTGCCGGTTACGAAGTCTGGCTGGAGCCGGGGGTGGGGGGTAGCTACGAAGAGTCGCCGCCAACCCTTGCCGACGAACTGGCTCGTGACAGCCGCTGGGCCAAGGGCAACCTGCAGCACCTGTGGGTCATGCTGCGTGAGCCAGGCTTGCGCTTCGCGCATCGAATGGCTTTTCTCAACGGCATCATGGCCTACGTTGCCTCGCCTTTGTGGCTTGGTTTTCTGATACTTACCACCATTGCCGCAGCCAATATGACCTTGATGCCTATCGAATACTTTCCCGATGGGAATCAAGGGATGTTTCCACGGTGGCCCGAATGGCGGCCGGAATGGGCGCTTGGGTTGGCTCTTAGTACCTTGGGGCTGCTGTTTTTTCCAAAGTTTCTGGCGATTATCGACGCCGTTATTCACCGGTTCACCAAGGACTTTGGCGGGTCGTTTCGTCTGTTCTGTAGCGTAATGCTTGAAATCGTCATTTCGGTTCTATTGGCGCCGGTTCGTATGTGGGCACACAGTCGCTATGTGGTCTCTGCGTTGTTGAACGTTTCACTGCAGTGGGCGGGGCAAAACCGCACCGAGGAAACGGGTTGGCAGGAAGCCCTGATCACCCAGCTGCCCGGTATGCTTGTTGGGGGGGCGTGGTCCACCTTCGCTTGGAGCCTGGATACCATGTTCTTCCTTTGGTCTTTGCCCGTTGCACTGCCGTTGATTCTGGCTGCGCCTACCTCCGTATACCTCAGCCGCAATTCGCTTGGGCAGGCTCTCAGGAAACGCCGTCTTTTGCTGATACCTGAAGAGCGCAAGACCATGGCCTTACTCGAAGACGCCGTGTGGTATCGCTCCCGTGAGCCATCTAATTCAACCCTTGCACCACTTGAGCAGGCTGTGTTGCGGCTTGATCACAACCGCCTGCACCAAGCACTGGCATGGGATCATCGGCACGGTTCCCGTAAGGCAGAGCTGGAATCGTGCGTGGCACGATGCCTTGAGCAGGGGCCGGGTGCGCTTTCACGTTCTGAGATGAGTCAGATTGCCAGAGACCGGCAGTCCCTGCGTGCGATGCATGAAGGAGCCTGGCGAGCCTCCCCCGACAGCTTCTGGGGGCGTTCCATAGCTCGGCTGAGCGCACAAACGAAAGACATTTAGTATCTTATACACTGAACCTGCCAGCTTCCGGTGCAGAGGCTGGCAGAGGTATACAGGAGGAGGGAAGCTATGGATCGACGTACGCTTATGAAGACCCTGATAGCAGGGCTTGGCGCCAGCGCGCTGCCACTGGCACCTCTGGTGTGGGCGCAAGAGCCGGAGCTTGCTGACGATAACAGTGAGGAGCCGTTCAGCTATGCGTGGTTGAAAGGCTACGCCCGTGAGCTGGCCGGGCGTCCATACGTCTCCCACGAGGGCGAGCTGCCTGAGACCCTTCGGCAGCTATCCTGGGACGATTACCAGGCCATCGGGTTTCGCAAGGATCATGCGCTTTGGGCCGACAGCGACTCCGCCTTTCAGGCACAGTTGTTTCACTTGGGTCTGTATTTTCAATCCCCGGTTACCCTTCACGAAGTGGTTGATGGCAAGGCCACTGTGCTTCGCTACAATCCTGAGTTTTTTAATTACGAAGGCAAGCAACCGCTCGGCGACCTGCCAGGTGACCTCGGCTACGCAGGTTTCCGCCTTCACTACCAAACTGACTTTTCCCGCGACCTTGCGGCTTTTCTCGGTGCCAGTTATTTCCGCGCAGTAGGCTCAGACATGCAGTACGGCATGTCCGCCCGCGGTCTTGCCATTGATACTGCGGTAAATGGTGAAGAAGAGTTTCCTCGGTTTAGTGCCTATTGGTTGGAAAAACCGAATCCGGGGAGCCAGGTAATGCGGGTGTGGGGTTTGCTGGACTCACCCAGCACCACCGGAGCTTATGCTTTTGTTCTGGACCCCGGCAGCAATATGGTGATGGATGTCGACGTTGCATTGTATCCGCGTACTGAAATGAAAAGAGCCGGCATTGCGCCCCTGACCAGCATGTATCAGGTCGGTGAGAACAATCGACGCATGGATTACGACTGGCGCCCGGAAATTCACGATTCCGACGGCCTGGCTATGTTTTCCGGGAGTGGCGAATGGCTGTGGCGGCCTCTTGAAAATCCGGCCAATCTGCGTTTCAACAGCTTCAGTGATAACAATCCCCAGGGGTTTGGTCTGTTGCAGCGCGATCGTAACTTCGACCACTATCAAGACGATGGCGTGTTCTATGAACGCCGCCCCAGCGTATGGGTGCAGCCGAAAGGCCAGTGGGGTAAGGGCAGTATCGATCTGGTCGAGATACCCACGGTAGATGAAACCTTCGATAACATCGTGGCGTTCTGGCACCCAGAAAAGCCGCTTGAACCAGGCCAGGAGTACTTGTTCGCTTATCGCTTATATTGGGGTGAGCATGCGCCAGTTAGTCCGCGAGAGCTTGCAACTGTGCAGGCAACTCGTACTGGGTTTGGCGGCGTCATCGGCCAAAAGCGGGAGTATTTCTCCTGGCGCTTTGCCGTGGATTTTGCCGGAGGTGTGCTGAGCATGCTGGGGGACAACGCCGAAGTGGAGCCGATTATTACCGTAAGCCGAGGCGAGGTGGAAATAACTTCGGCGCGGCCATTGTCTGCAATCGACGGGTACCGGGCTATGTTTGATTTGGTTCCGGGGGATTCAGAAGAGCCCATCAACATTCGGATGTATTTGCGCCTGGGTGGTGAATCGCTCACGGAGACCTGGGTTTACCAGTACACGCCGCCGCCGGTTTCAGAGCGAAAGCTTTACTGAGGGCTGGAAGTTCAAGTGTTCTCTTTTTCGGATTGTTAACAATATAATCTATGGATTGTTGACAATACTTGGCATCCAGCGTAGATTTCGACAGTATCAAGTCTACATTGTCGACAAACTATGCCGGATATCACTTCTCAAACCTACACACGAGCCGACGAAGCCTTTGATTGTCTGCAAACGGCAATCGTGAAAGGCGATCTTGCACCGGGTGAAAAAATAGGTGAACTGGAACTCTGCTCGCGCTTCGAACTGACCCGTGGTCCGCTCCGGGAAGCTCTCGGGCGCCTTGAGTCCAGAGGGCTTTTGGTGCGTCGGCCCCACGCAGGTGTAAAGGTGGTCTCTGTGAGCGCCTCGGAGCTGGTGGAGCTGTATCACATACGAGAAGTGATGGAAGGCCTTGCGGCACGCCAGGCCGCAGAACGCATGACAGATCAGGAAATCGCCGACCTTCAGGCCACTCTGAATACCCACGAAACCATGATCGACGAAGCCCGTGGGCAGGCCTACTATCAGGCTGAAGGGGATTACGATTTCCACCATCGCATCGCCACCGGCAGCCGGAATACAAAGCTGGCCCAGATGCTGTTGGGCGATTTGTATTACATGGTGCGCATGTACCGCTATCGGCTAAGCACCTCTGCGGGGCGCCCCCATCGTGCCCTCGGTGAACACCGCCGTATTGTTGAAGCCATCGCCCAGCGCGATGGTGAACTTGCAGAATTTTTGATGAAAAGACATATCAACGCCGCTCGTAAAAACATCGAGAAGAAAATTCAGGAAGGCGTTTTAACTATCTGACAAGAGAGGAATTAGCATGACGAACAAACTCTCCCCGGGCGCACGCTTCCGCAAGGCCCTGAAAGACAATAAACCCCTGCAAATTGTAGGAACGGTCAACGCCTACGCCGCCATGATGGCAGAGAAAGTAGGGCACCAGGCTATCTACCTCTCCGGTGGTGGCGTGGCGAACGCTTCTTATGGCCTGCCGGATCTGGGTATGACCAGCATGAACGATGTGGTTGAAGACGTGCGCCGCATCACTGCAGCCACCGACTTGCCGTTGCTTGTGGATATAGATACCGGCTGGGGTGGGGCGTTTAACATTGCTCGCACTATTCGTGAAATGGAACGCGCTGGCGCGGCCGCTGTCCACATTGAAGATCAAGTTGCCCAAAAGCGTTGCGGGCATCGCCCGAACAAGGAAATTGTGTCCAAAGAGGAGATGGTCGATCGCATTAAAGCAGCGGTAGACGCACGGGTAGACAAAGACTTCTTCATTATGGCCCGTACAGATTCGTTTCAGAAAGAAGGGCTGGAGGCGGCTATCGATCGCGCCAAAGCCTGCATCGAAGCCGGTGCCGATGGTATTTTTGCAGAAGCGGTTACCGAACTGGAACACTATGAGGCGTTTTCTAAAGCGCTTGGCGACGTGCCCATTCTGGCCAACATCACCGAATTTGGCGCGACGCCGCTTTATAACCGCAAAGAGCTGGGTGACGCCGGAGCCGCCATGGTGCTGTACCCGCTGAGCGCCTTCCGCGCCATGAACAAAGCGGCGGTTACTGTTTACCAGAATATTCTGGAGAAGGGCGACCAGAAAGACGTGGTTGATCTGATGCAGACCCGTATGGAACTCTACGATTATCTCAACTACCACGACTTCGAGCAGAAGCTGGATCAGTTGTTCCAGCAGTCTAAAGGCTGATTATTGAGCCTGATAACACATTGTTTTGACCACCGGGTTTTCTAACCAAACCCGGTCAATCATTAAATAGAGAGGGAGAGCTCCCATGGCTGAAGCAAAAAAATCAGGTGGCGCAGGTCTGCGCGGCCAAGTAGCTGGCGAAACCGCACTGTGCACCGTTGGTAAAACCGGAACTGGCCTGGCTTATCGCGGTTACGACGTAAGCGATCTGGCAGACAACGCCCAATTTGAAGAGGTGGCGTACCTGCTGCTGCGCGGCAAGCTGCCAAACCAGCAGGAACTCGACGCCTACAAGAAAAAGCTCCAGAGCCTGCGTGGGTTGCCCGCGGCCCTGAAGACAGTTCTTGAGCAAATTCCGAAAAACGCCCACCCCATGGACGTCATGCGAACCGGCGCCTCCATGCTGGGTAACCTTGAAACCGAGCAGGACTTCAGCCAGCAGGACGACAAAATTGATCGCATGCTGGCTCTGTTCCCGTCCATCATCACATACTGGTATCGCTTCGCCCACGAAGGCGTGCGTATTGAAACCGACAGCGATGTGGACTCTATTGGTGGCCACTTTCTTGAACTGCTCCACGGCAAAAAGCCCAGTGAATTGCACGAAAGGGTGATGAACGTCTCCCTTATTCTGTACGCCGAGCATGAGTTCAACGCCTCCACCTTCACAGCGCGTGTATGTGCTTCTACGTTGTCTGATATCCACAGCTGCGTAACCGGTGCCATCGGCACATTGCGCGGCCCGCTGCACGGCGGCGCTAACGAAGCAGCCATGGAGCTGATTCAGAAGTTCAAGAGTGCGGATGAAGCAGAAGAAGGCCTGATGGGCATGCTGGCTCGCAAGGAAAAGATCATGGGCTTTGGCCATGCGGTCTATACCGAGTCTGATCCCCGCAACGTGATCATCAAGAAGTGGTCTGAAAAGTTATCCAAGGAAGCGGGCGACACGGTTCTGTATCCAGTATCTGTACGCTGTGAAGAAGTCATGTGGCGCGAGAAAAAGCTATTCTGTAACGCTGACTTCTTCCATGCCTCCACGTATCACTTCATGGGCATTCCCACTGAACTGTTCACGCCGATTTTTGTAATGTCTCGGGTATCGGGCTGGACAGCTCACGTGAAAGAACAGCGCGCCAACAACCGGATTATTCGCCCGAGTGCGGATTACACCGGCCCTGAGGCTGCTGAGTGGTTGCCGATTGATAAGCGGCCATAAATGACTACCCCCTCTCCCTAGCCCTCTCCCGCGAGGGGAGAGGGGATAAAGATTGCATCCCCATCCCCTGTTAGGGGAGAGGGGATAAAGATTGCATCCCCATCCCCTGTTAGGGGAGAGGGGATAAAGATCGAATCCCCATCCTCTGTTAGGGGCGAGGGGAAAAGATCGAATCCCCATATCCTGTTAGGGGAGAGGGAGGATTGATATAACTCTCATCTCCCGTTGAGGAAGGGGGAGTAATAATTAAGCTCCCCTCGCCCCTTGCGGGAGAGGGGCCGGGGGAGAGGGGGATGGCATAAAACTTCCGCACCACACTTTTTCCACCCCTCTCCCTAACCCTCTCCCACAAGGGGAGAGGGAACAACTGAATAAGAGCACCGTCCATGAACACCAATTACCGCAAACCCCTACCAGGCACCGACCTGGATTATTTCGATACCCGCCAGGCCGTGGAAGACATCCAGACCGGCGCTTACAGCAAGCTACCGTACACCTCCCGAATTCTGGCCGAGCAGCTTGTTCGCCGCTGCGCCCCTGAGGCACTGACAGATTCCCTGAAACAGCTCATAGAGCGTAAACGGGATCTCGATTTTCCCTGGTACCCGGCTCGTGTGGTGTGCCACGACATTCTGGGCCAAACCGCTCTGGTAGATCTTGCTGGCCTGCGTGACGCCATTGCTGAGAAGGGCGGTGACCCCGCCAAAGTAAACCCGGTGGTTCCCACGCAATTGATCGTGGATCACTCCCTGGCCGTTGAGCACGCAGGCTTTGATAAAGAAGCATTCGAGAAAAACCGCGCCATCGAAGACCGCCGCAACGACGACCGCTTCCACTTCATCAATTGGACCAAAACCGCGTTCAAGAACGTGGACGTTATCCCGCCAGGCAACGGCATCATGCACCAGATCAACCTGGAGAAAATGTCTCCGGTGGTGCAGGCCCGTGCCGATGGCGAAGGCAAGCGCGTTGCATTCCCGGACACCTGTGTAGGCACAGACAGCCACACGCCCATGGTGGATGCTCTGGGCGTTATTTCAGTAGGTGTCGGCGGCCTGGAAGCCGAGAGCGTCATGCTTGGCCGTGCCTCCATGATGCGCCTGCCTGATATCGTAGGTGTGGAACTCACCGGCAAACTGCAGCCAGGCATTACCAGCACAGATATGGTGCTTGCCCTGACTGAGTTTTTGCGTAAAGAGCGTGTAGTGGGTGCCTACCTGGAGTTCTACGGCGAAGGCGCAGACAGCCTGACCGTAGGCGACCGTGCCACTATCTCTAATATGACACCGGAATACGGCGCTACCGCAGCCATGTTCTACATTGATGGCCAAACCATCGACTACCTGAAGCTGACCGGCCGTGAAGACGAGCAGGTGGCACTGGTAGAGACCTTCGCCAAGCACACCGGCCTGTGGGCAGAGGATCTCAAAACTGCCGAATACGAGCGTGTTTTGAAGTTCGACTTGTCCTCAGTTCACCGCACACTTGCGGGCCCGTCTAACCCCCACGCACACCTGCCAACATCTGAGTTGACTGAGCGTGGTATAGCGGGTGAATGGGTTCAGGAAGAAGGCAAAATGCCAGACGGCGCAGTTATCATCGCCGCCATCACCAGCTGTACGAACACCAGCAACCCCCGCAACATGGTGGCTGCAGGCCTGATTGCCCGGAACGCCAACAAACTGGGCCTCACCCGCAAGCCCTGGGTGAAGTCGTCCCTGGCACCGGGTTCAAAAACCGTGCAAATGTACCTGGAAGACGCCGAGCTGCTGCCCGAGTTGGAAGATCTTGGCTTTGGTGTGGTGGGCTTCGCATGCACCACATGTAACGGCATGAGCGGTGCGCTGGATCCCGTCATCGAGAAAGAAGTTGTTGAGCGTGATTTATACGCAACGGCGGTGCTTTCCGGTAACCGTAACTTCGATGGCCGGATTCACCCATACGCCAAACAAGCATTCCTTGCCTCACCGCCTTTGGTAGTCGCTTACGCAATTGCTGGAACCATCCGCTTCGATATCGAAAAAGATGCGTTGGGCTCCGACAAAGACGGTAACCCGGTCACCCTGAAAGATATCTGGCCGGATGACGCAGAAATCGATGCCATCGTGAAAAAGTCGGTGAAGCCGGAACAGTTCCGCAGCGTCTACATTCCGATGTTCGACATTACTCGCGATGCCCAGGTCAACACCAACCCGTTGTATGACTGGCGCGAAATGAGCACCTATATCCGTCGCCCGCCATACTGGGAAGGTGGCATGGTTGGCGAGAAACAGCTCAAAGGGATGCGCCCGCTGGCGGTGCTGCCAGACAACATCACCACTGATCACCTGTCGCCATCCAACGCCATCATGATGGACAGCGCCGCAGGTGAATACCTGCACAAAATGGGCGTGCCAGAGGTGGATTTCAACTCCTATGCAACCCACCGTGGCGATCACCTGACCGCTCAGCGTGCTACCTTTGCAAACCCCAAGCTGTTCAATGAAATGGTGTTGGATGAAAACGGCAAAGTGAAGCAAGGTTCCCTGGCCCGTATTGAGCCAGAGGGCAAGGTTACCCGCATGTGGGAAGCCATCGAAACCTACATGGAGCGTAAGCAGCCGTTGATCATTATTGCCGGCGCTGATTACGGTCAGGGCTCGTCCCGTGACTGGGCCGCAAAAGGCGTCGCGCTGGCGGGTGTTGAAGCCATTGCAGCTGAAGGCTTTGAGCGCATTCACCGCACCAACCTGGTAGGTATGGGTGTTATGCCCCTGCAGTTCGAGGAGGGCACTACACGCAAGACCCTGAAAATTGACGGCACTGAAACCTTTGATGTGGAAGGTACAGCTGCACCAGGTGCGAAGCTGACGCTGATCATGCATCGTAAAGATGGAAGCTCTGAGCGGGTGCCGGTGATTTGTCGGTTGGATACGGCGGAGGAACACTCCATCTATTCCGCTGGTGGGGTTTTGCAGCGGTTTGCTGAGGATTTCTTGCAGTCTGAAGGAGCTGTTTGAGGTAGGGCTGTAGCCCTGTTTTAACCTTCCCCCTCTCCCTAGCCCTCTCCCGCGAGGGGAGAGGGAACACGTAGCAATCGCCTGCGTGTGTTGGGAGTTTTTCTCCCAGATTTGAGAACAGTGCAGTTAAGCCCCTCGCCCTCGGCGGGAGAGGGGTTGGGGAGAGGGGGCAAAGCCAACTCCCAGCTCAAAATTCCATAATCAAAACACCCAAGGTAAATCCATGCCCAGCAAACCCCAAATCAAAATCCCCGCCACCTACATGCGTGGCGGCACCAGCAAAGGCGTATTCTTCCGCCTGAGCGACCTCCCAGAAAAAGCCCAAAGCCCCGGCCCAACGCGGGACAACATACTGCTGCGAGTCATCGGTAGCCCCGACCCCTACCAAAAGCAAACCGACGGCATGGGCGGTGCCACATCCAGCACCAGCAAAACCGTTATCCTGAGCAAAAGCGCCCAGCCAGATCACGATGTGGATTACCTGTTCGGGCAAGTCAGCATAGATAAACCCTTCGTAGACTGGAGCGGAAACTGCGGCAACCTCACCGCCGCCGTGGGCGCCTTCGCCATCAACAGTGGTTATGTTCCACAAGACCGCATCCCGGAAAACGGCACGGCGGTTGTGCGCATCTGGCAAGCCAACATCCGTAAAACCATCATCGCGAACGTGCCCATTACCAACGGTGAAGTTCAGGAAACCGGCGACTTTGAGCTAGATGGAGTAACTTTTCCCGCAGCGGAAGTGCAGGTGGAGTTCATGGACCCGGCAGACGGCGAAGGCTCTATGTTCCCAACGGGAAATCTCGTGGATGAACTGGAAGTGCCGGGTGTGGGCACCTTGAAAGCGACCATGATCAATGCCGGCATTCCTACAGTATTCATCAACGCAGAGGCAGTCGGTTATAACGGCACCGAGCTACAGGACGACATCAACAGCGATCCCAAGGCCCTGGCGATGTTTGAAAGCATCCGTGCCCATGGCGCGGTAAAAATGGGGTTGATCCAGAACATTGAAGAAGCCGCCGCTAGGCAACACACGCCAAAAGTCGCTTTCGTCGCGCCACCGGCAGGCTACACTGCATCCAGTGGCAAGAAAATTAACGCAAGCGATATTGATGTGCTGGTACGTGCGCTGTCTATGGGCAAACTACACCACGCCATGATGGGTACCGCAGCAGTAGCGATTGCAACCGCAGCGGCCATTCCTGGAACGCTGGTGAACCTGGCGGCTGGCGGCGGTGACCGTACTTCAGTCACCTTTGGTCATCCTTCCGGAACCCTGCAGGTGGGTGCAGAAGCAAAAGAAGTGAATGATCAGTGGACAGCTACCAAAGCCATTATGAGCCGAAGTGCACGCATACTGATGGAAGGATGGGTACGCATACCAGATGAGGCCTGAACCTTAAAATTCCATTTAAAACGTTAACCCCGAAAGGAGAATTAAGATGTCTGCAACATTCGATCTCAACGAACGACCTGATTACGACGACGTTCTGCAGCGGATTGCAGACTACGTTCTGACGTATCGGGTGAAGAATAAAGAAGCCTGGAACACCGCCCGCCACTGCCTGATGGACACTCTTGGCTGCGGCCTGCTGGCATTGCGCTTCCCGGAATGCACCAAGCATCTGGGGCCGATTGTAGAGGGAACGATGGTCCCCCATGGCGCCCGAGTGCCTGGCACGTCGTTTCGTCTTGACCCCGTGAAAGCGGCCTGGGATATCGGTTGTATCGTGCGTTGGCTCGATTATAACGATACCTGGCTGGCGGCTGAGTGGGGGCACCCTTCGGATAATTTGGGGGGGATTCTGGCGGTGGCAGATCATTTGTCACAGAAGCGCGCTGCAGAAGGCAAGGAACCGCTCACCATGCGCACGGTTCTGGAAGCCATGATCATGGCCCATGAAATCCAGGGCGTGTTGGCCTTGGAAAACTCCTTTAACCGAGTAGGGCTGGATCACGTTTTACTGGTAAAAGTTGCCTCCACAGCCGTCACGGCCAAGCTAATGGGCGCCACGCGCGAACAGTTGCTCTCGGCGCTCTCCCACGCCTGGGTAGACGGCCAAGCGCTGCGAACCTACCGCCATGCACCCAATGCCGGCTCCCGTAAATCCTGGGCCGCTGGTGACGCCACCTCCCGGGCCGTGCGCCTTGCCGATATTGCCATGCGCGGCGAAATGGGCATTCCCAGCGCGCTGACAGCCCCACAGTGGGGGTTTTACGACGTACTGTTCAGCAAAACCAATAAAGACCAGACAGTGAAGCCAGAAGGTGAACGTCAGTTTTCTCTACCCCAAGAGTTCGGCTCTTACGTGATGGAGAACATACTGTTCAAGATTTCCTTCCCCGCGGAGTTTCATGCCCAAACCGCAGCTGAGGCGGCTGTAACGCTTCATCCGCAGGTGAAAGACCGGCTTGATGAGATCGACAAAATCGTGATCACCACTCACGAATCAGCAATACGGATTATCTCCAAAGTGGGCAAGCTGGCAAACGCGGCAGACCGCGACCACTGCCTGCAGTATATGGCGGCTGTGCCACTGATCTTCGGGCAGCTCAACGCCGAGCATTACGAAGACGACTTTCACGAGGCTCATCCCGAGATCGACACGCTCCGGGAAAAGATGGAAGTGGTTGAGGATGCACGCTACACCCAAGAGTATCTGGAGGCAGACAAACGCTCCATCGCCAACGCCATTCAGGTGTTTTTCAAAGATGGCTCAAGCACCGAACAGGTTGCCGTAGAGTACCCCATAGGCCACCACAGGCGCAGAAAAGAAGGCATTCCGCTGTTGGAGGACAAGTTCAGGGCGAATCTGGCAACCCGATTCCCCGTGCAACGCTGCCAGCAGATTGTAGATGTGTGCAAGGAACAAAAGGGGCTGGAGCAAACCCCGGTTCACGAGTTCGTGGAAATGTTCGTTATCTAAAACTGAAAATTGCTTTTATTTCCGGCCCGGCGACAAAGGTTTCACGTTGTCGGGCGCGCCTTTGCCTTCCCGGCGGGTAGGCTTTGCATCCGGAGCAATTACGGCCAGGCGGCTGTCAATCCGCTCCAGCGCTTCTGCCATCCGCAACAGCGCGCTTGCCACGCCCGCTAAATCACCTGTGTTCTGTCCTCTTTGCTCGGGGGCAGTGTTTTGTTTTCTCAGTTCTGTTGGTCGCTGCGCCGCTTCAGGCCGAGCATCTCCCAGTATATCTTTGCGAATGGCTTTCAGATCGTGAGGGTCGATAAACGGCCGATCTTCGGCATAGGCGCACATCATCATGCCGTCGCATAGTTTGTTTACCAGCCGTGGGATGCCCTTGCTTAGCTTGTGTATCTCCCGAACGGTGTCGCCATCAAAAAGCTTGTTTCCACCGTGGCCAGAGACCAGTAGCCGGTAGTCGACATATTCTGCGGTTTCGGCATAGGTGAGCCCTTCCAGGTGGAAGAACAGCTTTACCCGTTGAGCAAGCTGTGGGATATCCAGAACAGCCTGTTTCAGTTCTGGCTGTCCAAGCAGGATAACCCGCATTGAAGGTCCGCCCATGCTTTCCATGCCCGCCAACATACGGACGTCTTCAAGGTTTTCCCGGGTGAGATTCTGGGCTTCGTCAATGGTCAGCACCACCGGAGTACCCGCAGCGGCCATTTTTTCGAGATAGTCGGTAATCTGGAACAGCATGGCTACCTTGCTGTCATCCTCCACCTTCATTCCCGCCTTGCGAAGAATCAGGCCGAACAAATCCCTGGATTCCAGGTTGGTGTAGGCGATGTTGAGCAGCTTCAAGTTGCCCTCAAGGTTGCGGATGGTCTTTTTAAGCAACGTTGTCTTGCCCGAACCAATCTCACCGCTGATAACCACAAATCCTTCAGAGCTCCAGATTGCCGAAGACATGTATACGTAAGCCCGGGAATGCTGCTGGCTCATGTAAATAAAATCGTCTTCCGGCGTAATGCGAAAGGGATGTCTGTGGAGACCGAAAAATTCCAAATACATATTCGCGTCCTGTCCCTGAATCAGGCGAGGCGGATCAACTGATCGCTGCGCAGCAGGGTTTTGTCTGGTTCATAGGCATTATAGCTTTCGCTTACAGTTCCAAACCTGAAATCCCCGAGCAAGCGTTCGAGGCGACCGTAACACTGGTCTAGATTGGTGTAGTGACGGAAGCGGGAAAACCAGCTTGCGTTATTGCAGCGCGGCTGCTCGGGATCTATTTCCCAAGGGTGCAGGTAAAACATCTGCGGCCGGGCCCCAAAGCCCGAGGCGTTGCGAAACAGGTGCCGAAATACCGGATACGGGAACTGGCGAAAATACCCGCCCCCGGCTGCCGGTATTGAAAGCCCCATAATCTTGGCCGTTGTTAGAGGAAATTCACGAATAATAGCGCCGCTGGCGGTTTCGATGGAGTAGGGCGCAGAAGGTGAATTGGGTATGCCGTAGTTGTCATGCCGAATCGGGAAAATGCTCGAATCCCAGGTAAAGCCCACCTCACTCAGAATGTCCAGTGCCCAAAGGGAATCCCGGGTTATGGAGTAGCTGGCCGCTCGGTAACCCACTATGGCTTTGCCGGTAATATCTTCGAGTAACGCCTTGGAGCGAATGGTTTCTTCCCGAAACACGTCTTGAGTCTGATTGTAAATCAGCTGGTGACTGTAGCCATGGGAGGCAATTTCATGTCCGTGGTCCGATAACTTACGAATCAGCGCAGGAAACCTGTCAGCAACCCAGCCCAGCACAAAGAATGTCGCTTTAACCTCATGTTTTTCAAACAGAGATAACAAACGCTCCGTGTTCTGTTCAACGCGCGACGGCAACGAGTCCCACTGGTCAGGGCGGATTACCCCGGAAAGAGCTGCAACGTGAAAGTAGTCTTCTACGTCTATACTCATGGCATGCAAGGGGGTGGATCTATCCGGGCTAGCAGGCATGGGCTCTCCTTCCCAATGATACCGATGGCCAGATTTTCACCTACTGACCGTGCAAATACAATTCTTGATGCTGGCAATTATGGGTCACCACGAAAAACAATGTAAAACCATGTTACCTAAAGATACAATATGTTGTGATTACATCTTGGTCAGAGCAAAATGGGCTATAAGATAAAAAACGAACCGGCGGTAAGGGGTCGCTCTCAGTCTTGCTGAGCGCGCACTGCCGGAGAATCTGATGTAGGTCTGCCACTAGCTGTTGTGCAGGCGACAAGGAAGTTCGGCGTGTCGTATATACGTTTTAGAAAACACTACCTTCACATTCCGTATCTGGTGCTTGCTGCACTGGAATTTGTCGTGCTGTATGCAATTTTCATGTTTCTTGGGCTGTTGCTGTCGATCGCAGGCGTGGGTTATCCCTCTGTGGAGACAGACATCTTGTCAGCCAGTCTCTTCGCGCTGGTTTTAAGTTGCGGGACCCTTGCCATGGGCGGCTATCTCGCCATGGTTCGCGAGAATGTGTCCGCACTATTTTTCCGCACCTTGGTCGCTTACTGCTTTGTGGGTGGCATTGGGCTTAAATTGCTCTATGTGATCCTGCCATCGGCAGATCCAGGCAGCACAAATTTATTCTGGGCCGTAATTCTCGCATCCTTCATCGCGATTCTTCTGCGGCTTACCTTTCTCCGAATTGTCGATTCAGAAACGCTCGTGCGCCGAGTCGTGATTTTTGGTGCGGGCGATTTCGCCGCTAACCTACTCGACGAATATGAGCGCAACATGCGCGCCCTGGGCGTGCGTATCATTGGCTGCATCTCAGAAAGCCCGACCAGCGCTGTGGGCGCCGATAATCTGCTGCCCACACCCTACGACCTTTATCAGTTTTGCCGGCAAAACCGGGTGTCGGAAATAGTTATTGCACAGCAGGAACGCCGTCGTAACGAAGGCGGCTGGTTGCCGGTGCCAGATTTGATGGAGTGCAAACTTCGCGGTATCGCCATTACCAACGGCATCGATTTTTATGAGCGCGAACTCAAAAAGGCCAAACTGGATATGGTGCACCCCTCCTGGATTGTGTTTTCCGAAGGTTTTAAGGCCTCAAAAACCCGCGATTTTGCCAAACGCGTTCTGGATCTGCTAATTAGCCTTTCACTACTGGTCGTAATGTTACCGTTCATTATCTTTACGGCCCTTGCCGTGTTTGTTGAAACTGGGCGCCCCGTGCTGTATAGCCAAACCCGCACCGGAATGCTGGGTAAGGAGTTTCGTATCTACAAGTTCCGCAGCATGAGACAAGATGCAGAGAAAGACGGCAAAGCACGCTGGGCCTCTGCCAACGACAACCGGGTCACACGGGTGGGTGCTTTTATACGCAACACCCGGCTGGATGAATTGCCGCAGATCTACAATGTGATCAAAGGCGAAATGAGCATTGTGGGGCCGCGCCCCGAAAGGCCAGAGTTTGTCTCAGAGCTAAAAGAAAAGATTCCATTTTACGATACCCGGCACTACGTAAAGCCTGGATTAATGGGCTGGGCACAACTTAAATACCCTTATGGTGCATCTGTTGAGGATGCCCGGGGCAAGCTGGAGTACGATCTTTATTACTCCAAAAATTACAGCCTTTTGATGGATTTTCTGATCATGATCCAAACCGTGGAAGTGATTCTCCTGGGCAAAGGCGTTCGGTAATTATTCCGTCACACAAAAATATGGAACAACAAAGGGTTGGAGAGCGTTTATGACTACTATCGCGATTGTGCGGGCTGGCTTGATTGCTATTTTGGGCCTGCTTATAACGGCATGCACTGCCCTGCCATCATCATCAGAAATGCCACCGGCATCTGATCTTGAGCCGGAGCCTTATGAGATTGGGGTAGGGGATACGGTTTCCATTCACGTATGGCGCAACCCAGAACTGGGTCAGTCCATCGTGGTTCGCCCGGACGGCTTTATCTCGATGCCTTTGATGGGTGATGTAAAAGCCGAAGGCAAAAAGCCAGAAGTGTTGGCGTCTGAAATTAGTACTACGCTTGGCGAGTTCATCCGTACGCCAGAAGTAACGGTGATGGTCACTAACCCGCTCAGTAAAGAATTTCGTAACCGGATTCGCGTTACGGGTCAGGTAGCTTCGCCGCAATCTGTTGCCTTTCAGCCAGGCATGACTGTGCTAGACGTTGTGCTGATGGCCGGTGGCATTACCGACTTTGCTGCCGACAGTCGAGCGGTTTTGCATCGCCAAATAAACGGCGAATATCAAAGCTTTGGGTTGGATCTTGAGGCCATTCTTATAGATGGCGACATGCGAACAAACCACGCTCTGCAGCCGGGCGACGTAATCAGCGTGCCTCGCAAACAACTCTTCCGGGGCGAGCTCTGATGGATATACAGTTCATTCTCGATACCCTTCGTGCGGTGAAGCTTGAGCTTTATCGCCACAGGCTTGCAGCGGTCATCATATTCATGACCGTGACGGCAGGGGTTTTGACACTGGGCTATGTAACACCGAAGAGCTATACCTCTCAGGCTGTTTTGTACGCGGACCAGTCTAACATTCTTCAGCCGCTGCTTCGGGGTAAAGCCGAGTTGACTCAGCTGGATCGCATCAACGAAGCCCGGGAGATGATGCAAAGCCGTTCTTTTCTGGAGCAGATCGCTCTGGATACCGGGCTGATCACAGGCGGTGAAACGGATGCTCTGCGTAACGCAAAGATCAGCAGCCTACGTAAGCAAGTCGGCATTCGCGTGTCCAACCGAAATTTTCTGGAACTAAATTACACCAGTGGAAGCCCAGACGAGTCTTTCCAGGTTCTCAGCGCGGTACTGAATCGCTTTATCGAGCGTACGGTGCGTAAAAAGCGTTCGGAGAGCCAAGGTGCGTTTGAATTTATTGATTCTCAGGTTAAATCTTACCAGCGCCAGCTTGAAGATGCTGATGAGCGGCTGAAAGAGTTCAAATCTGCCAACCAGGACGGCACTGAAAGCAGTGTGCTGGCCCGAATCGAAAACCTGCGCCGGGATATCGAGAACCTCAAACTGGAAATTCAGCAAACCGACTCAGAAGTTACACTTACTCGCCGCCAACTCAATAACGAGCAGCCGGTACGCCGCATTACTGTAGACCCAGGTAAGTCTTCCGCTGAGCGCAGGCTGGTTGCCATGCGCCAAGAACTTGATTCGCTGCTGTTGCGTTATCACGAGCGTCATCCAGATGTGGTCAGTATTCAGGATCAGATTGCCGATCTTAAAACACGCGTTTCCACACAAACCGACGATGACCGCGACGGTGGCATTACCGAGGTCATGGAAAACCCGGTTTACGAAAATCTTAAAATCCAACTGTCCGACATGACAACACGGCTAACCGTGCAAAAAAACCGTTTGGCATCGCTGGAAAGGCTTCTTGAAGAGTCGTTCGAACGCTCCCAGAGAGTGGCAGAGAACCAGGCACAGCTTTCAGAGCTTACGCGGGATTACGACGTTACCCGTGGCGTATACGAAGACATGCTTCAGCGCCGGGAAAAAGCACGGTTGTCTATGACTCTCGACGTTCAGGGAGAGGGCGTAAGCTACAAAATCCAAGAGCCGGCAACTTACCCTACTCAATGGGACGGCCTTCAGCTTTACCAAGTCGGCCTTGCAGGCCCTTTCCTGGGCAGTGCCATGGTGTTGGGCTTGCTGGTTATGCTGGTTATGTTTGATCAGCGCGTGCGCTCGCCCCGAGCACTGCAACTGGCACTGCCGGAAAGCATTCCTGTGTTGACCACCATTCCCCATTACCGCAGTACCTGGAAGGATCGTCTACTGCGCAAGGATGTATTCTCTATTCTGATTGTGCTCGCGATATTTATGGCGGCTTACCTCGCCGTTTTGGTATTCAGTGTTATGGGCATTACCCCCGAACAATTGACCAATAAAGCCAGCGAAATACTCGGGCTCGGCGTTGGGGGAGGGAGTAACTGATGGACGACAACAAGCTCTACAACGCACTTCTGAAAAGCCAGGATGAGCGTCGCCGGCTTGAGCACGATCGTGGCGAGGCAAAAGCCGAAGACAATTTCCGTAAAGAGCGCCCCTATGCGGGATCTGAACGGGAAAGGCTAAACCAACCCCGGGTGGAAACAAACGAGAACGAGAACCCCCCAACGATTTACGATTCGTCGATGTCTCTGGGACTGATTGGCAACCCCAAACCCTGGAGCCGTGAACAGTTACGGGAACGGAAAATTATCTTTTCTGGCATGCCCGACAAAGAGGTGATGGATGCATACCGGGAGCTGCGCATACAGCTGCGCAACCGAGCCGGTGAGGGCAACTTCACGATTATGTTCAGCAGCCTGGGCAGTGGCCCTGGCGGGCTGTTAACGGCGTTTAACCTGGCGGCGGCCTTCGCCCTGGATTCGCAAACCTCTGCGTTGCTTGTGGATTGCGACCCGTATAGCAATGAACTGAACGGCCTGGTTTCCAGCCCTATGGGCGCGGGCGTTACGGACTTTGTTGGCGATCGCTCGATGACCATCAAATCCATTTTATATCCCAGTGGTGTAGAGCGCCTTACGGTAATTCCCGCAGGCAAGCAGGCCTCCTCAGCGGTTGAGCTGTTCTCTGCGGTACGCATGCGAGAATTAATTACCGAGCTGAAAGCCCGCTACCCCGATCGCTGTATTGTGCTGAATGCGCCGCCTTTCCGGGAGAATACAGAAGCACGAATTCTTGAGCGTTTTGCAGATCAGATCGTCTTTGGTGTTCCTTTCGGAGAAGTCACCGGGGAAATCATTGAAGATTCCGTGGATGCCCTCGGGTCTGATAAATTCTCCGGCCTGATTTTTCAGGAGTAGCCCTATGATGGATCGCAGAGCAAGGAGCGCAAGCAACTACCGCCTCGCCACTTTATTGGTTGGTTCCTGCTGCGCTGCGTGGAGTATTACTGTAAACGCCCAAAGCCTGAGCGACGATGTCACTGAACTCTCGGGTTCGGCCTCGGTGTTTACCGATGTCACTCATACCCGAACGGACAGGGGCAACACCACCGACACCAACACAGAGCCAGGGCTTGGGGTGTCTGGGCGAGTGGGTGGCACATTGGAGAAAGGCGCGAACGCTCTGGAGTTGCAATACGGAGGCACTCTGCGCACAAGCCGGGACTCAGCCAATGGTGAGCAGAGCGGGAACAGTTCAATTAGGGGTGCGTCCCGCTATACATATTTTGACCCCGGCAGCCGTTTGGATTTCAATTTGGGCCACACTGTCAGCTCTGTACGCAACGACACGGGGTTTGTGGTTAATCCATCCAGCTACGATACCCAGAATACTCTGAGTGCTGGCGCCGGTTTGCGCTTTTATCCAGGCGACCTGTCAACGTTGCGTTTTTCTGGCAAAGCTGGGCGTAGCTTTGGTAAAAATGAGCTTAATGACCAAGAGTCTGCTACCGCCAGCAGTGATTTTTCAAGAAGGTTGAGCGAGCGTTCCACGGGTAGCCTAAACGCTAGCCGAAGCTGGACGAAACAAGCCAGCGTAGATATCACTATTGATTCCGCACAGCTGGCTTACAACCGCCAAACAGAGAACGGCTCTTTCGGTATAGGGTTGGGTGGTAGCAGAGCCGATACAGAACTTACTGGTGGAAGCGCAAGCGAAAGTGAAGCCGTAACAGGTTTTTTAGCACGCACCTGGGTATCCAATGACTGGAGTAGTTCGGTGCAATATAACCGCCGAATGTCTAACAGCGCCACAGACATTTCTCTCAACCGGCCGCCTGTGTTTTCGTTTTTGCCCGATACGGTTCGAATTCGGGATTTGGTCATTAGTGATTCTGTGCTAATTACACATAACAACCAACGAGTGTGTAATGCCTGCAACCTTGGGGTATATGGGGAAGGTGCTTTACTGGAATCGCAGATATCCGGGGCAATCATCCACGAATACCGCGCGGGCATTAACCTGGGGTATCAGCTAACCACACTTCAAAGGCTCAATGTGGGATACGGTTGGCAAGGTGATGCGCATGAAGATGCGGGAGTGATTGTCGACCAAATTCACCGCATTACCACCAGCTGGACCCGCCAGCTGGCCGAATATACAACTTTCGGCGTTGAGTTCAACCAATCGTACCTGCGCTCCCGTTTGGCCAGAAACGATCAGAATCAGTACGTACTTCGGTTTGTACTGAGCCGCGGTTTCGCATTGAGCGGGCAACGTTGATAGCCGGGCAAAATGGACAGCACGGCAACACGAACGTCAGGAACGGAATCATGTTTGAACAAAAGACGGACATACGGCTTCTTCCGGAGACTCCACCACAGTTAATAGTGGTGATTGATACCGAAGAGGAGTTTGACTGGAGCGCCGAACCAGACGCAAAGGCCAACCGGGTTTCGGCCATGGCTCACATAGATCGCGCCCAGGCCATCTTCAACGAATATGGCATTTGCCCCTGTTACGTAATCGATTATCCAGTAGCCAGCCAACCTCGGGGCTATGGGTTACTGCGGCAGTTTGCCGAGAAAGGTCAGTGCGAAATTGGCGCGCACCTCCACCCCTGGGTAAACCCGCCTCAGGAGGAGGTTCTATCCCGGTCGAATATGTACCCAGGCAACCTACCTGAAGGGCTGGAACGGGAAAAACTCCGCGTGCTCCGCGACACCATTCAGCAGAACTTTGGCCAGGCACCGGTTGCCTACAAAGCAGGGCGGTACGGCTTCGGGCCGAACACCACAAGCATTCTTCAGGAGCTGGGGTTCAATATTGATTTGTCGGTTTGCCCGCCTCTGGATTCCCGGGGAGACGGCGGGCCAGATTATCGCAGGTTTGATGCTCACCCGTTCTGGTTTGGTGGCTCCGACAAGCCCATTCTGGAAGTCCCTTGTACCGGCGGGTTCATCGGCTGGGCTCAGCCTATAGCTATTCCCCTGTTCGAGACAGCGCAGCGTCTGCGCAAATTCAAGGCGCCGGGTATTTTGTCCCGCCTGGGTGCCGTAGACAGGCTCATGTTGTCCCCGGAAGGCTATACGCCAGCGGAGCACATCAAGCTCACTAAAGCGCTCTACAAACAGGGCGTGCGCACATTTACCTGGAGTTTTCACAGCCCCAGCGTCGTGCCGGGCAATACCACATACGTACAGAATGAAGCCCAACTGAAGGCATTTCTGGATAGCTTCAGGCAGTTTTTCGATTTCTTTTTCAATGAATTAGGCGGGCAGGCGTCGTCGCCCACCCGCATTCGCAAGTATATGGAGAGTATGGCATGAAGGTGCTCGGGATATCCCCGCTAGATAAGGACTCAACAGTCTCAATCGTTGAAGATGGCAACATTCTTTTTGCCGCCGGCGAAGAACGTTTTTCCAGGAACAAACAGCAATCAGGCTTCCCACGCTTGGCATTGGAAAAAGCGCTCGCATACACCGGTCTCTCTATGAGCGATATAGACCTGGTGTGCTACCCATTCCTCACCTGGGAGAACGAGCAAAAACTCTTCACAAAAAACCTGGAAGATGAGAAAGCCTTTATCAAGGCTTTCCAGCCCAAGGATCTGGGCCCCCAGATTAAAGATGCACAAAGCCGGGTGCCCGATCGTAACCAACCCATTCACGGCCTTGAGCACCCTAACGCCATAATGGAAAAGGGCTTTCTTCATAACTCCTACTACAACATGGCAGGAGTGCAGAAGCTGGCGTCTAACAACGCGGCGCTGAAATCCTCCAGGCACTGGGGAGAGGGCGCTTCAGAATCTTTCAAGCAGTGGGAGAGCGACCTGACTCAGGGGTTGAGCGACATGGGCTGGACCGGGCCGGTTAAGCGCATGGATCACCATCTGTCTCACGCTGCGAACAGCTTTCTGTGCAGCGGCTATGAGCGGGCTCTGTGTGTGACTCTCGATGGCTATGGCTCTGGGCTTGCCGGCTCCGTTAGCGAAGGGCGTGATGGCAAAATTCATCGCCTGCACGGGCTGCCATACCCGAATTCCCTCGGTACGCTATATGAACACGTTACCTCCAGCCTGGGGTTTAAGCCCAGCCGCCACGAAGGCAAAATTGTAGGCCTAGCCTCGTACGGAGACCCTGAGATTCTGGGAGAAATACTCCTCTCTCGCATTGAGCAAACACCGGGTGATTTCCGCATATACGAAGCCAACAATGTGTTCTTCTCCCGCTATTTGGCCTCAAAGTTTCCAAAAATCGACGTGGCTGCGGCCTACCAGTATGTGCTTGAGAAAGTCGCGACCAACTATATCCGCTACTGGGTAGAGAAAACCGGGATCGACACTATCGTACTCTCGGGTGGTGTAACGGCGAACGTAAAGCTCAACCAGCGCATTTTCGAGATCGAAGGCGTTAACAACATTTTCGTGTACCCGAATATGGGTGACGGTGGTTGCGGAACGGGCGCCGCGCTTTATCACAGCTGGCCGGGCGGGGTTAAACCTTCCATTACCAATAGCTACATGGGGCCAGACTATTCCGAGGCGGAACTGGAAAAAGCACTGAAGGCAGAAAACCTTCAATACCGCCGCCCGGAAAACCTCGCTGCAGAAGTTGCTGCGCTGATTCACAGCGGAGAAGTAGTCGCACGGTTCGATGGTCGCATGGAATACGGCCCCAGGGCATTGGGCAACCGTTCCATTCTTTACCATGCCCGTGAGCCAGAGGTTAACCAGTGGCTGAACAAACGCCTTGGCCGCACTGAGTTCATGCCCTTTGCCCCGGTTACTCTCTACGAAGCCCGGGAAAAGTGTTATCACAACATCAAAGGCGCAGAACACGCTGCCGAATTCATGACTGTTACTTTTGACTGTACCGAATTCATGAGAGAAAGCTGCCCGGCTGCCGTGCATGTAGATGGCACAGCCAGGCCGCAGCTTATCCGGCGCGAAGCCAACCCCGGCTACTACGATATATTGAGTGAATATGAAAAACTCAGCGGTATTCCAAGCCTGATCAACACCAGTTTCAACATGCATGAAGAGCCCATCGTCAACTCTCCGGAGGACGGCGTACGAGCCTTCATTCAAGGTGCGCTGGATTATCTTGCGATAGGGCCATTCCTGGTAAAACACCCGAACCCGGGGCACTGATCTGGTAACGGATGTAACGCCATGACAGCTGGAATGCTGACCGTGACAACAGAGCCGGCCGCCGTGAGCGCAACCTTGCGCAACGACTGGCTGGATCTGGAGCACCGTGCACAACCTACGGTGTTTCTTTCCTGGCAATGGCTTGGGCACTGGCTGCACGTGTACCAGCCAGATGCGCTAGTGCTTCGCGTATCCGAGGGGGAACGGCTGGTTGGTTTAGGGTTGGTGGTAGAAACCGATGAGCGCCGCCATGGTGTTTTGAAATCTCGCTGCCTGCGCTTACACCAAACCGGCCACAAGTTGCTTGATCAAATCTGGATAGAGTACAACGGGTTCCTGGCTGAACGCGGCAAAGAAGATGCCGTAGCCCAAGCCTGCCTGGAACACTTATGCATAGCTATGCCGGGCTGGGATGAGTTCATTCTGGGCGCCATAGATGCCGATGAAGCAGATCGTTATGCGCGAATTACCGGCCTATTCAAGCATCTGCGCTGGGAAGCGCCTTGTTTTGGGGTGGATCTTGACGGCCTGCGCCGAAGCGGCGGGCACTATCTCGACACGCTTTCACGCAATACTCGTTACCAGATCAACCGTGCCCACCGGCTATACGGCGAGCGTGGCGAAGTAAAACTGGTGCGCCCGGACTCCGTAGAGGAAGCGTTGGCGGCATTCGATCGCATTGGCCCAAAGCACCTTGAACGGTGGGGCAATGGCCCCGACCAGAGCGGGTTTGCCAACCCGGATTTTGTGCGCTTTCACCGGGAGCTTATCCGTGCGCAATGGCCAGAAGGGGGCGTTGATCTGGTTTCTGTAATGGCCGGCGATGAAGAGATTGCCTGCTTTTATAACCTGTTGCACAACCAGGTAGTTTACTTCTACCTTGGCGGCATGGCCGTTGAAACTGATAACCGACTCAAACCTGGCCTGCTCGGCCATAGCCTGTGCATTGAAGATTACCGCCACCACGGCTTTCATTATTACGATTTTATGGGCGGAGATGAGCGTTATAAATCCAATCTCGGCCATTTTCATCGCAACCTGGTTCAAATCGCCTTACAGCGCCCTCGCTTCAAACTGAAGCTTGAAGACGTAGCAAGGCGGGCAAGAAACCGCTGGCTTGGGGAGGCAAGTGCCAACAATGAGCACTGAACTGCAAACCCGGGCCTCCAGATTTAACGTTTTCCCGGCAGACGAATACAATCGGTATGTTGCAGGGCACCCGAATGCAACGCCTTATCACAGCGGTGCCTGGCTGCAGGCTGCAGAGCGAGCTTATGGCCATACGGGTTGGCTTATAAGCGTACACCACAACGAAAAACTGTGCGGTGTGCTGCCTCTGGTGGAAGTAAAGCCGCCAATCGGTGCGGGACGCCTGGTTTCACTACCATTTTGCGACTTGGGCGGAGCGCTGGCAGACAGCGTAGAAATCCGCCAGCAGCTGATTTCTGAAGCTCGAACACTGGCGAAGACAAACCGAATTAAAGCCCTGAACATACGAGAGGGCGGCGCGGCATTGAACGCCCCAAAAGATGCCACAATTGAACAAAATGAACAGAGAATCAAAGGGCTGCCTGGCAACACAAAAGTACGAATGTTGTGTGACTTACCAGAAAACAGCGAAGCCCTGTTTAAAAGCTACAAGCCGAAGCTACGAAGCCAGATTCGCAAGGCCGAGAAAAACGGGCTAAGGGCAGAGTTGCGCACAGAAGCCGATGCCGTACACCTGTTTTACGACGTGTTCACCCAGAACATGCGAAGGCTTGGCTCACCTGTGCACAGTCTGCAGTGGTTTGAGGATTTGAAAACTGCGTACGGCGATTACATGTTAATTGGCTTGGTATTCCAGAGTGATAAGCCGGTGGGCGCGGGCATTGTGTTGCTGGGTGGCAAAGAAGCATGCATTCCCTGGGCCTCTACGCTGGAAGAGTACAACCGGCTCGCACCTAATATGCTGCTGTATTGGACGTTGTTGAGCCACGTGTGCGATCTGGGTTACACCCGGTTCGACTTTGGCCGTTCCACTTTGAACGAAGGCACCTATCGCTTTAAAAAACAGTGGGGTGCTCAACCCTATGAGCTAATTTGGTCCGAATACCGCAGCGATGCACAGCACTCGGCCAGCTTGGATTCCAGCGGCACCGGGGTATCCACTGCATCCCGGCTCCGGCCCCTTATTGAAAACATATGGCGACGGCTGCCGTTGCCATTTACCAACTGGCTTGGTCCAAAATTGAGGCGATACATCACCTTATGACGTTTGTACTGTTGTTAACACTGCTGTGCCTTGCCGTTCCCGTATACGTGTATTTTGGATACCCGGCCATACTGTGGCTGCTTACCCGGGGCCTGCCAGACATTACGCACCGTCGGGGTGAGCAAAAACCGTCTGTTGCACTGATTATTTCCTGCTACAACGAAGAAGATGTGATCCGTGAGAAATTGCAAAATGCGCTGGAGCTGGACTACCCGCAAGAGCTACTCCAAATCCTTGTAGTGTCCGACGGCTCAGACGATGGCACAGATGAGGCAGTAAAAGAGTTTGAGGGCGACCGAATCCTGTTGATCCACCAGGAAGGCCGACTGGGTAAAACCATGGGCATCAACCTTGCCATGGAGAAGGTGAAAGCCGACATCACCGTGTTCAGCGACGCCAACGCCATGTACGCCAGCGATGCCATCAGCAAGCTGGTACGCAACTTTGCAGATCTGGATGTGGGTTACGTGGTGGGTGCAGCCCTTTATACCGACGGCAACGAGGGCGCCAGCGCCCGTAACGAAAACCTCTACTGGCGCTATGAACTGGCCATCAAAGCCATGGAATCGCGACTGCATTCGGTCGTGGGTGGTGACGGCGCCATCTACGCCATTCGCACAAAGCTTTGGGAACCGCTACAGCAACAGGACATCAACGATTTCGTGAACCCTCTGCAAATCATCGCCAAAGGCTACCGGGGCGTGTTCGATGCGGAAGCAAAGTGCTTTGAAGAAACCGCTGGCGATTTCGACCGGGAAGTAGCCCGCAAAGAGCGTATCGTAAACCGCAGTATTCGTGGGCTGATGCGGGTAGGGCAGGTACTGAACCCCGCGAACTCAGGGGTGTTTGCCTTTGAGGTTGTCTCCCATAAATTACTACGCTGGCTGATCCCCTTGTTCCTACTTGCAGGTGTGGCAGGCAGTGTACTGCTGGCTTTTGCAGGGTTTGGCCTGTTTCAGTTGATCACCGCAGGAACCCTGCTGATGCTGGCCCTTACGCTGGCAGGCCATCTGTCCAGTAATCGAAACAAACTACCCGCTTGGATTGCTACACCTTATTACTTTGTGATGGTTAATGGTTATGCAGTTCGCGGCATTGTGAAAGCGCTTCAGGGGCAGACTCAGGTAACGTGGAGCAGTGCAAGAAACACCGAAACAAGGAATTCCGGAGTGTCAGACCAGTGAGCAAGCTAAGAGTACTTCAGTTCATTACCCCAGCGGGTTTTTACGGGGCAGAACGTTGGGTTCTTGCGCTGGCCAACAACATTAACCGTGACGACGTTATTTGTGATCTCGCAGTAACCCGGGAATCCCCAGATCAAGATCTTTCGGTTGCCGAATACTATCCTCGCACCGATGGCCAAAAGGTTCATTACCTGGACATGCACGGGCGTTTCGATTTTCGGGTGGTTAGCAGGTTGTGCGAAGTTATACGCGACAACCAGATCGACGTTATCCACACCCACGGATACAAGTCAGACATATTGGGGCTGCTCGCTGCTAAGCGGGCAGGTATTGTTTGCGTGGCTACGCCACACGGTTTTGCAGGTAACGTCGGCTTTAAACTTGCCACATTTATTCGCATTGGCACTCACATGCTTCGCTACTTCGACCGGGTGGTTCCTCTTTCTGAGGAGCTGATGGATGACATGAAGCGATTCAAGGTGCCCGAAGCCAAAACGTCATTTATCCGCAACGGCGTCGATCTCACGGAAATTGATGCAGCCCTGGCTAGCCTGCCTCAAGATAGTAAAGCCGGTAAAGAGTCACGAATTATCGGCTTCATTGGTCAGATGATCCCCCGTAAGGGCATCCCTGATCTTATCGGGGTTTTTGACCAGCTTTATCAACTGCAACCGGAACTCCGGTTACAGTTGCTTGGCGATGGTAGCCAAAGGCCCGAGCTGGAGCGCCAAGCCGCAGAACTGAGTAGTGCTAACGCTGTAGAGTTTTTGGGTTTTCGTAGCGATCGACTGGAACTACTCTCAAAGTTCAGCCTGTTTGTTATGACTTCGTCACTGGAAGGCATTCCCCGGTGCATGATGGAGGCCATGGCAGTAGGCGTTCCCGTGGTTGCCTATGATATTCCCGGTGTCGACCAGTTGGTAGAGCATGGCAAAACCGGTTTGCTTGCACCTTTTGGTGACGAAGCCGCGCTCGCGGCATGTTGTGAACAGGTTCTAGGTGATCCCGATCTGGCTGCAGCGCTCAGCCACAACGCCCGGGAGCTGGTCAATGCTCGTTACTCTGCCGCTCGCATGGCAGACGAATACGAGGCGTTGTTCCGAGAGCTGACAGGCAAAGCAAAAGTTGAATCCCCGGAACAGACGGAGCTTGGTTAATGTGTGGCTTCGCCGGCTTTCTACGTACCACCACAACGCCAGACAGGGAAGCGCACCAGCGTTGGCTTGATAACATGGGGCAGGCAATCCTGCATCGTGGCCCAGATGCTGGCTCAACCTGGCTAGATGACGAAGTAGGGCTTGTGCATCGCAGGCTGAGCATTCTTGATCTCAGCGAGGCGGGAACTCAGCCCATGGTGTCCGCCTCCACCCGCTACGTTATTGCCTATAACGGCGAAATCTACAACTTCCAGGAACTGCGTGACGATCTCATCAGCCAGGGCCATAGCTTTCGCACAGGAACCGACACAGAGGTTCTGCTCACACTTTACGAGATTCATGGGCCAGAATGCCTCCAACTACTGAATGGCATGTTCGCACTGGCCATCTGGGATCGCACCGCCAGGAAGCTGTTTTTAGCAAGGGATCGCCTTGGTAAAAAGCCCTTGTACTTTTACGAAGCAGATGGGCAGTTCGCATTCGCCTCTGAGCTCAAAGCTCTAACCCCAGCACCCTTTGTTAAAACCGAGCTGCGCCACGACGCAATCAAAGATTTTTTTGCTTACCAGTACGTCCCCGATCCAAAAACCATCTACAAAAACGTTCATAAACTGGCCCCCGGCTATTGGTTAGAGACAGACGGCACCCATACTCATCAGGAACAGTATTGGGACGTGTCTTTCGGGGCACCCTCAAGTGCCAGCCTGGGTGAACTGGAGGATGGCCTTTACAACCTAATTGATGATGCGGTTCGCCTGCGTATGGTCAGCGATGTTCCTCTTGGGGCATTCCTGAGTGGTGGGATTGATTCCAGTGCCGTCGTCGGATTAATGGCTGGCCACACCAGCAAACCGGTGACAACCTGTGCCATCGGGTTCGATTCAAAGCGGTTTGACGAAGTGCACTGGGCAAAAAAAGTTGCAGAGCAATTCAAAACAGATCATCACGAATTCACCGTGAAAGACAATGTTGCAGAAAGCCTTAGCGGCATTGCACGCTTTTTTGATGAGCCTTTTGCAGACCCATCATTTGTTCCCACGTATTTTGTTTCTCAGCTTGCGCGCCAAAAAGTGACCGTGGCACTGGCAGGGGACGGCGGCGATGAGAATTTTGCAGGTTATAGGAAATACTACACAGATCACGTTGAAAACCGATTACGGGGCCTGTTCCCCGCGGGAATTCGCCATAACCTGTTCCCCGGGCTTGCCCGCCTGGCAGGAATGGTAAATACCGGCCCTACGCGCAAAGCCAAATCACTCTTGGGAACACTGGCCCTGGAGCCGGATGAGGCATTTTTTGTTACAAACAGCTTTTTCAACAAAAATGTGTGGAATGATCTCGTTACAGGCGAGCTGAAGCGGGAAACCCGCGACTACGACCCTGCAGACATTACCCGTGCCCATTACAAAAATGCGGACACCGACGACCACCTTTCCCGCATTCTCTATACAGACATCAAAACCTACCTTCCAGGAGATATTCTGGTGAAGGTAGACCGCATGAGCATGGCCAACTCACTGGAAACCCGTGCTCCTCTGCTCGATTACAGAGTAGTGGAATATGCTGCGCAGATACCTGCGGCACTAAAGCTTCACGGCAAAGAGAAGAAGTATGTTCTGAAAAAGGCCTTTGAGCGCATGTTGCCGGAAGATATTTTATATCGAAAGAAAATGGGGTTTTCTGTGCCATTGGCTGAGTGGCTCAGGGGAGAAATCAGGCCGTTGGCTGATGGTATCTTCCACTCCAACCAGGGGGGGCTAGCGGATCTATTCAATATGACGAAAGTACGGGATCTCTGGCGGCTTCATCTCACCGGGGATAATCGATATACCCAGGAACTATGGTCTATGATCGTATTCGAACTTTGGTGGAGAGCCTATTCCGTATGAAGATAACTACCGCCTCCGTTCAGAGAAATGCCACTCTTAGCTCCTTCTGGTGGCGCGCAACAGGCGCCTTGGCCTTGGCGCTCCAGGTAGGGCGGTAATGGCTAAGTTCGCGCTGTTGTTTATCTTACTCTTCCTGTGGGGGATCTGGGCCGCCATCTGGCAGCATAGTGCTTTTGCCTTTGTATTGTATGAGTTGCTGTATTTTCTCAATCCGGTGGACCGCTGGTGGGGCAGTCAATTACCAGGCATCAGCTATTCGTTTGTGGCTTCGGTGCTGATGCTCGGCATTCTCGCCTTGCGTTACAGAGCCTTATCTCCCAAGAGCCCTTGGGCAGCGCATCCGGCGCTCAGGTGGATGGCTCTGGTTCTTGCATCCTATTATCTGACTCACCTCTGGGCCAAGCTCCCCGAGGCTCACGATACTTTCACTTTCATTTTAGCTAAGTTGGTGATCATCATCTTCGTTGCTTACAAGCTGTTGGATAGCGAGAAAGCCCTCGACTACGCAATCTGGGGATACGTTGTTGGCTGTGCTTATATTGGTTATCTGGCGACAATTACGGGGCGCAACTCCGGTGACCGCCTGGAGGGAATAGATCTCCCTCAAAGCGGCGACGCCAACGCGGTTGCGGCAGCATTAGTTCCCGCTTGTAGCATTCTACTTTACATGGTTTGGGTAAGCGGTCGAAAGGTCAGAATACTCTGTGTGGTTTTCGGTGCTTTTATTGCCAATGCGCTAGTGCTCCTCAATAGCCGGGGTGCCTTTCTTGGCACTTTGAGCAGTGCGGGTCTGTTCGCGGTTTTCATGATCTTTTCCCGCTACCGACAAAAAGGCCAGCGGGCCCTTGCGGTAGTTGTGGTTATTATGGCGATGGGAGGAGGGCTGTACGTCGCGGATGATACTTTCTGGGAGAGAATGGGAACCCTGGAAAACCTGGAAAGCGGAAAGAGTGGCTCCGGGCGGATTCAATACTGGTTTGCGGCGGTGGAAATGACCGTAGAGCACCCACTGGGCATGGGTGTTAGTGGTTTTAATTCCCTGGCGTCTCTTTACCTGACTGACGAAGAGCGTTTAGGCACCGAGTTCCGGTCTGTTCACTCGCTCTGGTTTCAGGGGCTCACGGAAATTGGCTGGCACGGCCTTGCGTTCTTCCTGTTTATGTTATGGGGGGTGTATCGGATATCCAGGCTGGCGCGCAAGCGATTAATTGAAGCCGGGGAACGGACAACCTATTTCAAGCTGCTGGCGCTGGAGTGTGCACTTTTTGGCTTTTTGGTGGCCGGTACGTTTATCAACCAGTTCCGGGCCGAGGTGCTTTACTGGATGATTCTGTTGGTTGCGGTGGCTGGCAAATTGTACTACCTGCAACCACTTGCTGAGGAACAGCCAAAGAAAACGAAAGCCAGCCCGAAACTCTCAACGCGCGGATGACCATGAGCAACCAGCCCATTGATAACAAGCAGGCCCAGCGCATACTCCATATCACCTTCAACATGGGGTTCGGCGGCACCGAGCAGGTCATACGCCAGTTGGTGATGCACCTGCCAAAAGAGCAGTTTGATAACGAAGTACTCTGTATCGATGGCGAAGTAGGCGAGATCGGCCAGCGGCTTGAGGCAGACCAGGGAATTACCATCCACACGCTCACGCGCCAGCCGGGGCTGGACTGGCGCCTGGCGCTGAACATCCGCCGCCATATCAAACAAGGTGGTTTCACCATCGTCCACTGCCACCAGTACACCCCCTGGTTCTATGGCTGGCTGGGCAGCGTCGGCTCTGGCACAAGGTTAGTTTTTACCGAACACGGGCGGTTTTATCCTGACAGGCACCGCCGCAAGGCCTGGGCGGTCAATAAATTGATGGCCAGAACAACCGACGCAATCGTCGCCATCTCCAGAGCCACACGGGATGCCTTGGTTGAGTACGAATTTATACCCGCAAACAACGTCCAGGTCATCTATAACGGGATAGAGCCATTATCATTTGATACTGAGGCGGGTGTGTCTATAAGGGAATCGCTTGGGATACCGGTGGATGGCTTTGTAGCTGGAACAGTGGCAAGGCTGGACCCAGTGAAAAACCAGGCCATGATGATACGAGCACTGCATGATATGGGCGAAAAACGACCGACAGTATTTCTGCTTCTGGTGGGAGATGGCCCGGCCAGAAATGATCTGGAAGAACTGGTGAAGCAGTTTGGGTTAGGGAGTCGTGTCATTTTTACGGGTTTTCAAAAAGACCCCGGCCTCTATTTGGCCGCAATGGACGTTTTTCTTCTAACCTCCGATACAGAAGGCACCTCCATGACATTGCTTGAGAGCATGAGTCTTGCAAAACCCTGCGTTGCTACAGCCGTAGGGGGAAATCCGGAAATTGTGACGCAGAACGAGACCGGGTTTCTGGTCGAGGCGGGAGACAGTCAAGGGCTCGCCGAAAAACTTGAACTTCTGAGAACCCAGCCATTGGTAAGACAGGCGATGGCAGAAGCCGCGCATCAGCGTTTCCAATCCTCTTTTTCGATAGAAAAGATGGTGACAGCTTATCAGGCTCTTTACGAGCCGATGGACAGGGGCTGAAATATGGGTTCAATCCGTATGGCTGTTATATTCTCGGCCTTGACCCGATTTACCATGCGTTTCATCGGTATGGCTTCCACCATTGCCATCGCCAGATTGCTTACGCCTGAAGAGATAGGTACCTACGCGATTGCCAGCGCTATCGTTATGTTATTGATTGAAATCAGGCTGTTGGGCGCAGGTAATTTTCTTGTGAGGGAGTCTCAAATTGATGAGGATTGCGTTCGTTCAGCACTGGGTCTTACCGTTCTCATTTGCGGCACGCTGGGGGTGGCGGTTCTGGCCGCTAGTATACCCGTGGCGAATTTTTACGGGATCAGCGATCTGGCACCGATCTTCGCGATACTCTCCATCAGTTTTTTTGTTGCCCCGTATATCAGCATACCCATCGCTTTGCTGTCGCGTGATTTGGCTTTTGGCGTTCAGTTTTATGTCCGCGTTGCCGCTTCAATCGTCAACGCCGTATCAGGGATAAGTCTTATTCTGCTCGGCTACAGTTATTTTTCCCTTGCTATAGCGCAAACACTGGGTGCATTAACCCAGTTTGTCATCCTACTCTGGATACGGCCCGACGGAATGCGGTATATCCCTCGCTTCAAAGGCATGAAACCAATTGCTCGGTTCGGCATTTTTACTTCACTGGCTCATTTGGTGAGGAAAGCGCAGGTGGCGTTGCCAGATATGATTATCGGTAAAATGGGTACGACCGGCCAAGTAGGGATGTTTTCCAGGGGGCTTGGATTTATCGAATTCCTGTCTCAAACCGTGTTTAGCAGTATTCAACCCGTCGTTCTGCCATACATGGCTAAAAGCCGCCGCGAAGCCGGAAGGGTCCGAGAAGCCTATTTGAAAGCCAGCGTGCTCACCGGTGCCATACTGATTCCGGTATTAGGTGTTGCAAGCCTGTCTAGCTTACCTGCGATAAGATTCATGTTTGGCGACCAGTGGGATGCGGCTGCCTCAGTGGCATCCTGGCTTGCTATATGGGCCATGTTGCGCAGCGTGCACTGGTTTGCGAGTGACATGCTGATGGCGATTGGGCGAGAGGGCCTGATGCTGGTGCGAGAGAGCCTGACGTTTGTTTTGTTGATTCCCACCATAATATTCCTTTACCCCGACGGACTGGAATCGATCGCAAAAGGCTTTGTCCTCGTTGGGGTGGTCGACTTGCTGCTAACGACCCTTGTAGTCAATCAGATACTCCGTATTGGGCTCATGGATTTTGTGCGAGCCTGGCTAAGCACCCTGATGGTGCTTGCTTGCTGCCTCGGTGTGACATTGGTTGTTCTGGTGGTATTTCCTGTGGCGACATACCCAGCCTGGCTAGTGATCGGCGTGGAGGCACTGGTGCTACCGCCGGTGTGGCTAGGCATGTTGATGCTGACCCGGAACCCTCTCTACTCTGAAATTCGACTCGGCTATCAAAAACTCCGAGGAAGGTAACGGGATGCTGACTAATCGTCGAACCAATGTTTGGTTGGAATTGAAAATGTGTCCGAAAGCTGCTGACTATCTTCTCGGTAAAAATCGATCAGCTGCTGGCGTTGCTCAGGCTTCAGTACGGGTTTGTCTACCGGGATCGCCCCCCAGTTTGCGACAGTGGAAAAAAATTTCTTGAAACGAAAGGGGAAGTTTCTCTGTTCGATGTAAGCACGGTAAAACCGCAGCACCAGCAGACCAAAAAGCTTTTTACGGTAAACATTACCTGCTGCGTTGTGAGTCTTGCTTGTGACTTCCTCAGTCGAAAATTCAGACACGCCAAGGAAGTGGTATAAATCCTGAACGACCTGATTGGTATCTGATTTGATGCGATCAAATGAAATGACCAAAAGTTGATCTTTCGGAAATACACGCAGGTATTGACTCAGCTGGTAATAGTAACGCCCCTGCCACGTAAAAGTTTCTTTTTCAAGATCTTGAAATGTTTCATCAAATTGGCGGGTTTCTGTACCGGCTTTCGTGCGCTGAAGGAAGTGTGAAATGTAACGCTCCAATGGGTTCCTTACAACATAAATCAGACGTATCTCCGGATTGTATGCTGCAATTCTAGCCGCAACATCGGGTGCGTAGGGGTAGGTAGTGTAGGAAGTAGAAGCCTCACCAATGGCCAAAAGATTATCCCGTTTTGGAAATCTGTCTTGGTACCAGTTCACTCCTTTTTTCTCATAGGCTGGGCGAGAAAAAAAATTAAGTTCCTTGACGGGCGACATGCCTATCTGGGGATGAGCATCCAAGTACTGAAACAAGCTTGTAGTGCCAGATCTTGCAGCACCAATCACAATAAAGTTCGGTATTTTTTTCATTTTAAATGCAATTCCAAGTACTGTGTATTTTTTAGAGAATGTTGGCCAAAAGGTAGCAGTAGTCATTTTTAATTTATACTACTCTTTTTATAGGCTTAGAAATCTTACATTGCTAAATGTAGGATAATATAATGATGTTATTTAATCGAGATAACGATTAATAAGATCTAATTCAGCAGGTTTCAGGTTGTCTCTTACGTGCGTTTTTAGGTGGTCAAGTTCTTCCATGCTGATCTTCGATTGATGAAACTTGAAATCATCTGGGTTCTTCTTGGTCATCGCTCCACCTCCAGCAGCTTGATTAACTGAATACTTCTCTACACTAGCTGAAGCATTACTATCCCAAGCCTTTGCAACACTTTCTGCGTCAAAATTATGTCCATTAATTCTGGATAGCTGTAAAAAATTAAGGAGGTTGTACATTTCCGAGGGGTTTTTTACAAAATCTTCGTAATAGAAAACGGCCTTCTTTTCCGAGTTGGATTGAACGAAAAAGCGTATATTTGAAAGATAAACATCAAACTTGGAATAGTCTTTATCTGCTGTTCTTACAAAGCTCTCCCGATAATCCCGCAATAACAGTACGATAATATCATTTTTAGTAGATTTAGGGTTTATCCTCTCCCAGGCAACTCCTTTTTTCTTGCCCCTTAACGGCAGGAGTTTCTTTAAACCGTTACCTTTTAGAGCGCTGGAGCCCAGCGGATCGTGTGAGCGTATAAAGCACGCTTGCTCTTGGGTTTCTGGCGAGATCAGAAGTTCCTTCCCTGGAGTGCGCAAGCCTGCGTGATATTCAATGTTATATCGTAACCAGTTCAGGCCGCTTCTTTGAGTTGAAACAATTATTTTTTTCATAGTGATACACCTTTGTCAAATACATCCCGTCAAAAAATGATGCTCAGAGAATGCTTGCATAATATGGTGTGGCCGACTGGCCGTCGCGTTCAGCCTAGGACAACTTTTCGCTTGGCTCGTAAAAGAGTGAAGAAAGCGCGTAAGAACGGGCTTGACGGCCACTCCATACAGATCATCAGTTCGTATTGATGGGTCAGAGCACTCAAGAACGTGAGCGGGCGTGCGGCCCGATTGAGTATGGTGATCCGGTCGGGGATTTCTTCCATGATGGTTTCAAGCGGGCCGATCACGAGCACCCGACCAGTAAACTCGCCTCTCATCAGCTGCGATAGGGTTTCGTTCGTTGATATCAGTTCCTGCATCTTACCGGTCATGGGGGTGACAGGTTTTGCATTCGTGCCGAGGAGTGTCTCACAGAGACGAGGCTTTATGTCAGTCAGGTCGGGTTGCTCATCATAAAAAAATGTGTGGTTGCTGATCAGGGTTTTCAAAAACCACCAAAAATCCGGATTGTCATGAGGCTGCCATAAGGCATCCAGTGCCTGGTGAATCAGTTCATCAAGGCTAGTTTTGTTATCCAGGTCCAGCGTGAATCCTTTTCGGTCATAAATTGATTGGCCCAGCGCTACTACAGGCTTGTTCTGAAGCAGGGCTTCCAGCCCCACTGTGGAGTTAATAACCACAACCAGGTCCGTCACTGGCAAGAGGGATTGTAGTGACAGATCCCAACAGCATCGCACATCAGACGCGCTGCATAGTGCTTCGATCCTGTCCCGTCGGGATCGATCTTCCGGGTGGGGCTTCACAACCAACTGAGCGCCCGTGCCACCCAGCACGGAGGTGACCGAGCGGATAAGTTCTTCCATCGACTTGAAGTAGGGCGAATTGTTCTGGATGTTGCTATCACTTTCAATTTGTAAAGGTAGCAGAATCACTGGCTTCTCAGGTGAAAGGCCGAGCTGCGCCAAGACTGCCTCCCTATTCATTTTCTGGCCGGTATTCACTATCGAGGCACCAGAGCTCCCAAGCTGCTGACAATAGGTCTTGAGGGCTTTAACCTCCGCCAGAGTAGGTTCTGTCGAGGCGTTTTTTCGCCAATCAGCGCCCGCAATGGAACTATCGCTATTCACGCCGTTGGGGTCAATAACCAGAGAGTCTGGAAGCAAGCCTCTTTCCATGTAAAAGGTTGGTATGCCGAGCAAATCAGCTGAGTCAGCCAGGGCTCCTGTTACAAGTAAGGACCCGTTCCAGGTGATCACAGAATCTGCGTTGACATCCCCCAGAAAGCCGCAGTAAGCCGAGATTAACTGCTGACGCTTCCAGTCGTAGTAATGTCTGGTCGCCGTTCTCGCTGGGTGAGCAAGCGAAACGGGATCTTTTGGGGTATAGAGCCAGTTCAAATGAAGATCGATGGGGTGCTCATCAGGCAATGGCGGAGCCGAATGCGAGGTTGTTCTATCGCCCGTGTAAGTCATTAAAATTTCGTTGACGGTCAGGCTCTCATACCGATCTTCTAGCAGTCTGAGCTTGCCAGTCGCATCGGTAGTAACGACGAAAACGTTGGCCCTACACACGTTCTGGAGAAAGCACAACAATTGAGTTAGTAGGCTGATGTTTTTCTCGGAATGCCAAGTGAAAATTACAATATTTTTTCTAGGAGCCCGGTTCATTGTGACTTAACCTTTTATATGATGGTCAGAGTTTACCCATTGAAGGGTTCTTTTCCAAGAAAATGTATCTTAAACCCATCGATCAAGTTTGTATTAACCAAGAACAGCCATTTTTTAACAAGTTTATGTAATTTTTCCAAGGAATGTTCAAATGGATATGACTTAGGATGGGTATTAACGACACTATAGCCTAAGCGACTAATAGTTGGTTTCGCAAGGGCTTTAAACTGCCTTGTCTGACTTTTTTTCATCGAATCACGCCATTTATTATAGTTACTGGCTTCTGCTGATTTGGCGAGTTGGTCACGCTGTTCGATTGAGCACTCTTCATCCAGAAATTTGTAGATATTTTCTATTATTTCCTCTGGATTATTTAGTAGATCTTCATAATAAATTCTTAGTAGTTGTCCTTTGTTTTCAAGAGTTTCGATAGTATTGGATTGGCGGTTAAGCTCGTTCCAGTATTCAGCGCAGGCAATTGTATTAGATGGCCCCCAAGGTTTTTTAAGTAATGAAAGAGCAACATCACGACCGTCACGAATTATATAAATAAACTTCGCAAAGGGAAAAAGTTTTGAAATTGTATCAACGCTCCCTAAGTAATGTGGAGTTTTATCACCCCACGAATTAGGAGTGGGTAAGTTGGAGCGTTTCAATAGTAACTTGTCAACAATATTGCTATATGTGAAATCCGGCTGAATTTCGCGGTAAAACTCATCAATATTGAGTTTCAACTTCCATTGCTGAACAGGTCTCTCGGAAAGAATATCGTTCAATAATTTATTAAAATTGTGCCGTTTAGATAGGTCGCCATAATTTTCTATTCTTAGATAATACTTCGTTATGAAGTGTGACTCTACTGGCCGTCCATAGCGGGTAAATCGTAGCAAGCCACTTAAAAATGTCGTTCCGGATCTTGGTGCACCTAGAATAAATATTTGATTCGTATCCATTGATTTCGTAAACTCATTTTTGTGGTCTCAATCGGCTCTCGCCAATATTAAGCGACTACCAGGCAGCGCTAAAATTCCGTTAATTCTACAAGATAACTTTGCTCATTTACAGGCTGTTTTTTGACCTCGAAAACTACTGAATTCACGGTTAGAAATATTGTGGCTCGCTTCTTTCCTGCCTGGAAGTCGTACTCTTCATCAAAGCATGGGCAGAGGAATACGGAATGGAAAATCACAGTTTTATAAAATTTGTCCCGGGAGTTTATGTCATTTATCTCTCGGTTCCGAAAGTAGCCAGCAGCTCGATCAGCTACGCGATGCTCAATACCCAGCCAACAGCCCAACCTGGAATGAGTGAACACAGTCCAGAGGGAAAAGCACTAACAAGTTGGAGGCCCGAAAAATCCCCGCATCCAGAACTACCGATCTTTACCTTTACGCGCCATCCTATTGAAAAATTTATTTCTTATTACAAAGATAAGTTTGTCCGAGCCAGGGGGCAAGGATTTGAACTGGATCATCTAAAAAGACTGAAATTTGATCCGGATATGTCTCTGGAGGAAGTTGTCCGTCATATGATGACGATACCGGTTGAAGAAATGGAGCATCATGGGCAGCCCCAGCATCGAATACTGATCAAAAACGGGCGTTTGATTCCAGATTTCGTTGGTAAGGTCGAGGATATAGCCAGTGAATGGCCGCTGGTCAGCGAAGTCTCCCTATGTGATTTCTCGATTGATCAGAAAAAAAATACCACGGAGGGGCAAAGGGAACCCCTGGATTTGGCTGAGCCAGTAGTTTCTGCATTGGCCGAATATTACGCCCATGACTTCGAACTTTTTGGCTATGAGAAGCCGGATAGCAAAGACAGCTCAATAAAGGTTGTTCGGCCCAGACTCCGTTTGTCGGACGATCAAATCAAGGAAATTAAGGGCGAGCTTGTAAAGCGTAGAACAAGGTTTATCAGATTGGCGGACAGGTTGAAGAAAGATCCAGATTTCCGAGAGGAGTATCTTAGCTCCATGAAAACCGCATTCAACCGTTTTCAGGTTCATACAAATAGTATGAGTTCAAAAGCCGATCCTTACGTAATTGGTCTGATGAGGCGGATGAAACGAACGCTTATTAGATAGCTCCGTTGACCCCAAGTTTTCGTTCAAGAAAAAAATCACGTTGATCTAACAATATAGGGGCTTCGGTAGGCTCGCGAGCTGACAAAAAGCCCCTACGTTCTAACATTATTTTACGTTAAAGTTAGATACGCTTCACAGGATATCTTGAGGCATCTGGGCTATTGTGGCAGCAGGTCACCTACATTGACAGATCTGAGGAAAGAAGTATGAGCGTCCAAATGAAACTTGGATCACGGAGACTGCTGAAAGCCGCATCTATTTGTGTCTTAATGGTCCCACCCCTCGCAAGCGGCGAATTGCTGTTTGAGGAAAACTTTGACAAGCAGTCAGATTGGCACAGCGGCATGGAAATTAACGATAGGGGAGGCTGGCCCCGGGGCGAAGGTCCTGATCAGGTGCAGTGCGTAGCGGATGGTCATATTTTACCGGAAGGCTGGGATTGTGCACGGCAAGATCCTGCTTGGGCTCCGTCAGTCGGACATCCAGATCGCCACGAGAATATAGAAATTCTTGCTCGCAATGCGGGTAGGGCTCGGGGAGGTTCTGGAAAATCGTTGGTGATCTGGCGCGACTCCACCACAGGGCCAGAGCATAGGTGGAATTCGGATGGAATGTTTTCAAAGGTTTTAGATAGTGGATATAACTCTTTGTACGTGAAGTTTTGGATCCGACTAAGTCCTGACTGGACACCATTTGGCGAAACTGGGATGACAAAACTTTTTCGTATGTCTAGCTATGACGGGGCGGGAGAGCTTTATAAGGCTTTCGGTAATGGAAATAACTCAGCTATTTTTCTATGGGATTATGAGGCCAATAATTATGGCGTAAGAAACACTCTCGCATTTCGGGGCGACCCACAAGAGACTAATTATAAAATAAAGTATCCAGCTCCGATCGATATCCCTCGTGGCTTCACTGGCAGTATGTCCTTAAACTTCACAGGGAATGTTATTGATCTTGACGGTGATGGTCAGCCCGATCAGAAGATTACTGACTTGATTAATCTAAAAACTGGGCGGCCCATAGACCCAGCCGCGCAGGTAGTAACCCATGATGAATTGTGGGGCGATGAATGGCATAAAGTAGAGTTTTTCATTCAGATGAACTCCGAGCCTGGAGCAATGGATGGTGTAGTTAAGCAGTGGTTCGATGACCAACTGGTATTCTCGAATGAATCTTTTCCATGGATGGGTTATGAAAGTAAGGGAGGGGTTCTTTGGAACGTTGTACACTTTGGCGGTAACAGTCATTTTCATTCCTACCCAGATTCGGTAAGGCGCGAGGAGTGGTACTCAATTGACGATATCGTCATTCGAACCGATCTTCCTGAAAATCGGAATAATACTTCGGGTAATTTTCGACCAAAACCGCCATCTAGTATTGCTATAGAGTAAATTGGGGCTGCCCATCTCCCCAGATTACAACCTGATGGGCTAGCTGCGCCGGAAGATTGATTTCAATATCCCATGATTTCGACCAATCAAATATAAGTTATCCAAAATTAATATTTTAATTGCTTCTTCGATACGCGGCTTATAGCCGGATCTTATAATCCTTTTAGCTGAGAGGATGGCGGGCGGAAACTGTGTAATCAACAGCGTCGGCAAATAGGCGAGCGTAATCAGTGATAGAAACAAAGGTACTAAGAGTGTGATAGGATATATCAGTACCAGCCAGAGAACTGGGTCTGAGAGATTATCCTTTTTATTGGTAAGATAGCTTTCAGCATGCCAAGATTGACGTTTTAAAAAGTTCTTTATCTTAGTAGGGTTTCCTAGGTGCGTCACTTTCAAAAGTGGCGTTATCTTTACTAAGACCCCGTGATCTCTCAAATCCTTCGTTAGGGCTGAATCCTCTCCGGAAGACATTTCTTCGCGAAAGCCTCCCACGAGCTCAAAATTTTCTCGGCTGATTATAATGCATCCTCCCAGTAGACTATTTTCAAGTACGCGATCCTTTCCAGTTTCAAGAAACCAATATTTTTCGACCCAGTTTGGATTGTCACGGCAAACATAAATGCCCCCGAGCACTGTGTTAGGTTCTGTCAAATACATCTGGACGGATCTTTCGAGCCAATTCTCGTCAGCAATACAATCGGAGTCGAGGAAAATTAAAATCTCACCAGCTGAGTTTTCAGCACCATAATTTCTTACAGCGCCAACGTTACCATTAGGTAGAATTTTAACCTTGTCTGCATAGTTTTCAGCAAGCTCAGGAGTTTTATCTGATGATCCATTATCGATGACAATTATTTCAAATTTATTATTTGGGTACGTTTGTTTTTTGAGTGCAATCAGGCATTGCTCTATGTATTTTTCTTCGTTAAATGCAGGTATTACTACAGAACAAAAAGGCTGCTCAATCATTTTCCCTCCTAAAGTTATAGCGCGAAAACCAACTGGGCCCGACTAGTAGTAATTCTGAACCACCATTTTGTACTTCCCATTATGTTCGGGCGGTATTTCATCTACATAGTCCACAGATATACATAAAGAGTCACCAAGCATCTTTTTTAATTCCCAAACCATGAAATCTTCTGATTTGGGACTAAAGTTTTCTCTTTTGATTAACTTTACAATCACCCTTCCGGGCTCATTCTGGATTATCTGTGCGTTTTTTACACCTTCAAGATATTCAAACGCAATAGCAATTGCTGCCGTGGAAGCTTGCCTGCCCTCATTAATAACGACAGCGCCAACCTTGCCGTGAAGCTCCTTGAGTATCTTAGAAGCTCTACCGCACGAGCAGCTGGATTGGATGATTTCTCCCAGGTCCCCGATGCGATACCGGATCAATGGCATGGCATCGTTTAGTAAGGTGGTTGCTATGAGTTCGCCGTAGCCTTCTGCGCAGATTTCGCCATTATTTTTCAGTACTTCAAGAAGGCCGTATTCTGGTTCAATATGCATGTTTCCATGCTCGCATTCGGAAGCGAAAACCACGGACTCAGCTGACCCGTATTGGTCGAACACGTTGCAATTGAAAGCGGTTTCCATGATTTTTCGTTGCTGTGGTGTGAAGTTTTCGGAGCTGGTGCTGAGGCCTGTTGGTGTGAAGGATAGTTTGATCGAATTTTGGACGATATAGTCTGCCAATCGATAGATGCTTAAAGGGTATCCTTCAATGATCTTTGGCTTAAAGTTGTTTAGCTTGTCGACGTAAGCGGCAATATTACCTTCCGCCAAATGATAGGAGGAAAACAATTGTTGCCTGTCTCTCAGGTTATAGCGCCAGAACGGCGGACTGTCATTATCAGGCTCTTGAATCTTTCGCCCTACCAGCGTGGCTTTACGGTCCCCGACCTTGAAGTTCATGCGATCATAGAAAAGCTGCCAGAATGAATAGCTTTTCTGGCGGGCTGCTGGGGAAATATAGACTTTTAACGGATTCGCACTACTTCCACCGGTATAAAGGCAGAGTAGTTTGTTCTTGTCATACTTGTTAGACAGGAAGCTTTCAGGGTTAATTGCAATGGACTCGCGTTCCAATAGCGGAAAATCCGAAAGCTGAGGAGATTTGCCCAGTCCCAGCGTTTGGTAGGCCGGCACAGTTTGTGCCGCATCGCTAAGGATTTTTTCCAGAAGCTGTGCCTGTAATTCCTCTATTTGTCGTTCATCGAACATGACGTTGTTGTGTAGATGCTCAAGGTATTCTTTGTGAGGCCCGCCATAGCGTCTTTTATGTTCAAGTACGCCATAGGTGCTTACCAGAACATTTTGAAGCCACACGGGGGAAGACAGATAGAGCTTCTCAGATAGATGGCTTTTCATGATCTTGGCCCCCAGCAGTATTGTAGTCTGGCTGAAACCGATTACGCTTTGCCGCGGCGGGGTTGCCGGCGAGTATGTCACCCTCCCTATCCGCGGATTTAGTTAATACACTCCCTGCGGCCACGATGCAACCATCGGCCACTGGCGCCATAATAACTGCACTATTACCAATCCAGCAGTCAGCACCTATCCGGATTTTTTCAAAGTCGCCGCCCTGGTCCTGGATGGGCTTTCGAATGTCTTGGAACCCATGCTGACGACTTCCACTCAGAATATGAACGCCGCTGCCGATCAGAGTGTTTTCTCCGATGGAGCACATTCCGACATTACACTGGGGGCCGATATACACCCCCTTCGCGATACTGGTGTCACGGTGGGAAAGAATGGTCAAAAAGCCCACTGAGATTTCGTCAGAGGTGGCCGGGCAGGCCAGACGGTAGAACGCCGCCCGAAGGTAGACTCCAAATTTACCGGGTATCAGGCTTAGACCCTGTGAGAACGACGCGAACACCCCGTCGGCATTGCCCAGCTGACTGAACAGCAGGCACAGCAAATACAGGGGGATTGCGAGCGCCAGAAATAGCGATTTTACGAAACGTTTGAAAACTCGCATGTTAAGTACGATCCATTCGTGCGTGAAGCCAAGCCCTTTCCCTGGCTGGCCGGAATGAACGTATTCCGTGGATCAGACGACCAACTATCCTGGCTACAAGCTCTCCCCAGGTGAGGCTGGGAGGATTGATGTCATTCGCTGGCGTGGAATCATTGGTTCGTTGCGCCAAGCCTTTGCATGAACTGACATGCTGTGGTCCATAGTTCTGCATCAATATAATCAGGATTCGGGCGTAGTGCTTTTGCTCACCCTGAGCTAGAGTTTCGCAGACATCTGCTAACCACTGGTTTCCTTTATTTTGGTATTCTTCCGCGCGCGCCGGATGCAGTTCTGCGGCCTGAAACATCAGCATGGCTTTACGTATATCCTGGGCTACCCATGTGTCGTTGGGGAACTCGAGTTGCCCCGGATCGGACAGGAAAGGCCGCTCATTCTCCCGCATCCAATTGGCGTAATGCATAAATGCAGCCCGGGCGTAGCTGTAGTGGACATCGGTGTTTCCTGCCTCTCTCTTGAGGTAAAGGTAGCGAGCAATACTGGTCATTAATATCAGGTACGACCAGCCGGTTTCTACCTCCAGCAAATTTCGTTTTTCGATATTATCTGCCGGATGGATGGTTTTGCGAATGACTCCTTCCGCATGTTCCAGCCAGTCCTCACCGGGTTCCAGTAGCGAGGCGTCCAGCAGGGCATTGAGGTAATTGCCGGTACCCCTGGTAAACGGATATTGGTGCGGGGAAGGGCGCTCGCCTTTCAGCAACGCCTTCAGCTTTGGCAAATCGTGTTTCTTCAGCGCCAGCAGTTGCTCCAGCAAGCCGCCTTGGCCCTCGTGGGAGGCCCGTATCCAATTGGCTAGTTGCAGAACTGCATTCCGCGACGCTGGCGCGCCTGTTATGTAGTGGTGGTAAAGCAAACCAGTTGTATAGCAGTGTTCGGACGCAGGCCCGCCTCCTGTCTGACCCGGCGTTGAGCTGGTCTCGTTGTGGCGCGTGAAGGTCCGGTGTGCTGCCGTATGGGCATCCAGATAGTGATCGGTATGCCAGAACAGTCCGTTGTTGTATTCGACCCGATCTTCATCGGTGTGATAGATATCGATGTCTACGACATGCCGAGCCAAATCGTCCATCAACTGAAACCAGCGCTTATCCCCGGTCAGGGCGTACTGCCGTGCAAAGCCGTATATTGGATCATACTGGTTATTGTAGTGGGAGATGAACGGTGGTTCCCCTTCGTTTTGGTAAAGGGTTTCATGATCCGCGAAAATATCGCCGAAGTTACGCCAGCCAAATTCGTCAATCACTTCTCTTTTGGCAAAGAAGTTAGATCTCCCATCCAGGCCTTCAGCTATGAGTTTGCCGAGAGCGTCGCTTTGAGTATTTGCCTTGAACCACGGGAAGGCATCAGCTCGCTCATAGCACTCTGGAGCAAGCACGGGCGCCAGAGGTGTGTACGCTGTTGCAGAGAGACTGCTATTTGAGTGATAAGCCATTGAACAGCGAAGAGTTTTTCGTTCACCGCCCTGCAGCTCATAAACATCCTTTGCATCTTTCGGGAATAGATCGATTGTTAGTTTGTTTCTCTCTTTGCGAATGCTGGTTGGAAAGTTCTGCCAGAAGCCGGGTACTGCCACATCTAGCTGTCCGCCATCGTGCTCAATACCAACCAGAGGATTCGCACGCTTACCTTCGTGCTGTATCTCATCCGGGTTAGTGAGCCTGTAACCGCAGAACCGGGTGCCAATTTCGCCGCTAGAGTCTATGTGATTCCGGCTTTGCCAATTTTCGCCGCCGCTTGAGTCCTGGTAAAGGTTGAAATCGGAAAGATGAAACACACTTGGGTTTTCATCTATAGCCTGCGGCATGACGTGGGTATTGCCTGTGGTTGGCAGCGTTGTTTCTACTCCAAGCTCCCGAAAGTACACTGAGCCCGGGTCTCCTAAATCCCACAAACCACCAAGATGACGGGCACGTTTGGGGTTGTGAGTTGCCAGCTCCAATTGTACTAGTCCAGTTTCCAGGAAAATACGCAGTTCACATTGAAACCGCGCCAGCGGCTCGTTGTTTTGCTTTAGCCATTCGCCCTTTAAAGTCGCGGCGACAAAAACGGGGCCTTTAAGAGTAACTTCCCAGTTGGCATCCGCTTTAACTGTGCAGAGCGCACTTGCCTCATCGCTTAGGCGCACAGCAGATGGAATGCCCGCATCGTTATGGTTATAGACCTGCCAAGCTAGGCTGCCGGGCTTCAAAGCAACGCTGCCCGTTGAAGTATGGATCACAAGGCTTTCAGTCGTTTGGTTTATAACAGGCTCAGGAATGCGGGGTGAGGTTGCTTGCTGTTGGGTTAGCACCAAGCTTTTCGTGCTGTTTGCTTCCAGACTGATCAGAAAACTCGCGTGAACCCAGCGGATGCTACCGTCTGGCCAGTGTGCGAGAGGTTCGCGTTGCATGCTGAGAGATTTCTCTCCATCCATAAGCGCGAGACTATCAATAGTCTGAACAGAACCTTTGGGCAGCGGAATACCGAGGCCTACCGGCTCATTGATTCGGGCGATGCCGTTTTTTTCTTCTACTCGAATGACTATGTTTTCCATAAATCTGTTTACTGCCTAACTCCCTGTGAGATGCGTAGGATAGTCTGCCAGCCCAGTAACATAAAGCTGTAGTAGTTCAATGATTCCGGACCACCAAGCTGGCAGCGGGGCGGGATTACGATCGAAAAGCAGGATGAAGCGCGCTCGGTTTTAGCTTGTTCGCTCATTTTTCTCTGATCACCGAACGAAATTTGCCATTACGACCACGCGGAATTTCCGATACGTGCTCAACAACTACTCGAAAGTCGTTACCGAGTCTTTGTTTACAATTAAAAATAAGGTTGCTCTCATTAAAGTTAGAAGAGCCATCTCTCACCAATTTTATAGCAGCGCAACCCGGCTGGTTTTGAACAACCTGCGCTTCCCGGATGCCATCGATACCTTTAAAAATGTGGTCAATGCGTCCGATCAGGCGTCCGTCGCTTGTTTCGATGTAGTCGTCGATCCTTCCATTGATAGATTTTAGCCCCGGGGTGCCGATTGTTGCTCCAGATGGATTAGCTAACGTTGCCGTATCCCCAAGATTGTACCGAAGTAAGGGCATTTGCTTGTTGGTCAGAGAGGTGGCCAGCAATCTGCCTGTATCATTTGAGCCTGAATCTAATTCAACCTCTGTAATGCCCATTATAGAATTTGGCTGATAAATCCCCGTCTTGTCCTGCCCGGCAAACATCACATATTCGGCTGTTCCATAGTAGTCGTAAACCGGGCATCCAAACACAGATTCAATTTTTTCCCTTTGCCACAGAAGGAGCGTCTCGGAGTTCGTAATGACCACTTTCGGTTTGAAGCCCGGTATGGAATCGGACTTTAGATAGTGAACTGCAAGATCATAAATCGCGGATGGGTAGCCAATCAGTTCTTCAGGCTGAAATCTGTCCAGCTCTCTCTTATAGTGGGGAAACGTTTGTTCATTAATGTGGTAGCTGGAAAACAGTCGCTGGTTTTCAGGCCGGTTAAAGCGCGAAAAAGGAGGTTTCATGTCATCAGCTGGTTTGAGCATTCTCCCTGCAAAGGTAGCTCGTCGTGAGCCAAAGGGAGCGCCATGACTCTCTTCATGGTCTACCAGCAGCGCCATAGCTAATTTATAGGTACGTTCATCGACATGAAGCGCTAGCGGGGTACCGGTGCTACCGCTCGTATGCTGAATCATAAAAGGCTTTAGTGCATTTTTTGGCCGAAAGTTACGACTTTGCTGCAGTATGGTCCGCTTATTCAGAATAGGCAGCTTTTCTAAGTCTTGAAGCTTTGTGATATCGTTTGGACGTAACCCGTACTTAGAAAATAGCTTTTGATAGTAGGGTATTTGGTTTGCGCAGTAGTCGACCATCTGGTGCAGACGTTCTTCCTGCAAAGATTTTATCTCTATTGCACTAAAGTTCTTGGTTTTTTCAAGTTCTTTTCTAATTTCATAATATAGACCTTTATATCGCTTCTGATAAAGTAGGTGCCCATAGGCTGATATCAGAAAATTCTGAAGCAGTGGAGGTGACCGGAAGTATAGTCTTTCAGCGATTTTCATCGAGAACTGTGCCTCCGTTTTCCTTAGCTTTATTGTAAGTTGATAGATAATAATCTACGGTCTTTATCTTACAAATCATATCCATAGTAGAGCCGGCGTCTACGCCGATTTTTTGGTTCGAAATAATAGTTTTTAACATCTTCTCCTTAGACCAGATGTCGGATCTAAGCGAGTGGATAGTGGTTTTAAAAAAATCGCCTGAATAAAGATGTTCGTAGTTAAACCATCCTAAATTAGGGCGATTTTTCTTTAATTTGAAGAAGGTATTTTCAAAGACTATTCGTAATATTCTTGATAGTTCTTGAATGAAAATTGATCGTTTGGCTTTAGCTAAAGTTGCTGCCATAGGGAATTCTAATAAATTAGCATTGAGTTCGGATATTACTCGTTTGGTTAATCGGTTTTGAACTCTTTGTTTTAAGGCGATATTATAGACCAATTTAAGAAGATCTGGGTGACTAAGAGGGGAATAATACCCTTGAAAAGGTTTTGCCATGCCTGGCTGCTTCATCATGTACTGACGACTGACATGGTCATAGTTAAAATTCTCAATGGCAAAAGAAAAGTCGTCGGTCGCTTCTAGGTATTTATCTAACGTGTCATGAATATTTTTTGTGGTTCTGGTAGCAGTACTGCTAAATATTTTATTGCCTTTTTCGCTGATAAACCAGAAAGTTTTAGGCACCGTCGCATGTTTCTTAAAGTCTTTTATGATCTTCTCTTTTGAAACTATTTTTGGACTTATCAGGTGTAAAGAATTAAAGCTTTTCTGGAGCCGGGTTCCTACGCTTGGAAAACCATTGTGCCCCCCTAGCCTGGCGCCTATAACACCACTGGTGATGGGTAGGCATAACTTTTCTGATAGGAACTTGCTGGATAAATGCCAAATCGGCCACAGGCAGTGGCCATGAACCTGCAGCATTTCATCGAGCAAGTCTGTATCTATGACCATCCCTTTCACATCTTTAAAGTAATGATCCGTCCGCAGGGTACCTGAGAGTTTTTTTGCAATAGTGCATTCGCGGCTGGACATGTCCCCATGTGTATAGGCTGCCGTTATGGGGGATTTTCGGGGAGCGAGCAATGTTCTGGAATCCCAACCCGCAGACATCATTAAAATCATTGGGTTATAGGTCTGTATAATGTCACTAAATAGCTTTGCAAACGTTTTGCCATTATTTTGTAGTGTACTCGCATTTGTTTCCTGTGGCGTGACATCAAAAACTTGTTTTTTTATCTCCCGAGACTCGGTGTCCACTTCTAACCTTTGATTAGGCAGGGTCTGTTGAATATCCTTGAAAAAGGAGCTTTCTCCTACTGTATAACCAAATGTAAGATAGCAGTGAATCGCGTTCCAATCGGGGCGGTCACTGCCTCCGATCAGGTTTTCCAGTCGATTCGATAACAAGATTCTGGAATTATTAGCCCGATAGTAAACGAGTTCCGCACCAGCCAGGTCCGACCTTACAGTCAGCTTTTTACTCGCGACAGAGTAGGTTATCGAAGTGCCGTTGACTGGCGTGTTGAAATCTACAGTTTTACTATCCTTTCTTTCGCCGAAGAAAAGCTCGAAGTCTCCAGATTCATGGTCTTGGTGGCGGATATAGAAAGGATTAATCTCATTTGTCTGAAGTGAAGCCTGGGGATCAGGATGCTGTATTTCAGCACGGTTATTAGCTCCTGTTCTAATGGTTATCAGAAATGAGTTCGGCTTCAACATCGCTATTGCTCCTTGGTCCTTGAGCTAATCTTGATCGCTGGATTCCCGCCCCAAACAGCCCCCGCTTCGTCGATGGCCTGACTCAAGGCTTCAAGGCTGATCCCGCAGCTACTATCGATTTGTTACTGACATTCGCTATTTAAAGTCGCGGCGACACAAACGGGGCTTTTACGAGCAATCACGCTACTGGTTTCCGCTTTAGCAGTGGAGGGTGCGGCAGCCTCATTGCTCAGGCTCACCGCTGCCGGGATTCACGTTGATCAAAAAGCTGGAGTGAATCCGCCGAACGCTGCCGCCTGTCCAGTATGCGAGAGGCTCAAGTTGCACGATGACAAGTTTCTGACCATCCTTAGGTGCAAGCTGAATGGTGGCCTGTACGTCACTTTTGGGCAGAGAAAAGCGCATACGTACTGTTTCACTAATGCGAGCAACGCCGTTTTTTTCTTTTATTCGGATGGCTATTATTTCCACGGACCCGCCTACTGCTTAACTCTCTGTGTGACACCTAGGATAGTCGGCTAATCCGCTAACATAAAGCTACATTTTCAGGGTGCGATAACTTGGGGTCTCTCATTTTCGACGAGTTTCGTTTGCTAGATAGCGACGCGGTCTCGATTCTTCTGTTCTCTTTGGTAGGAACAAGACGATAATTCCAGTGCTGAGTGCAGTGGTTGTAACGTCCAAGGTGATAAATTGTAAAGAATTCACAAGGCAATGACTGCTTGAAAGGTCAAACCTGTGCGGTTGACGATGGTCGTACTACCGCTGATTCTGGGGAGTTATTCACAGCTTCCGTAGGAAACGCCGCTTGTTGTTACTCTATAAATCTTCGAGGGTGAGAATTATGAAAAGATGTAATCCAAAAAAATCTTTAAGGCAGGTGATATTTATTAGATCTGTAACAATAATTATGTTAGGTGTTGGGTCTGAAACACTAGCCGATAATGAGTTGATTTTCGACGCAGACTTCGATAATCAAGCTGATTGGCGGAATACTGAGTCTCGTCAAAAATTGCCTTATCCTAGTTATTCAACTAAAGCCGAAGCTAATTTACCGGGTAATTTTGATTCCTATTACACAAGCGAAAAGTGGTACCCAAATGGATCGTATACGGTTGGGTCAATTACCGGCCCGCATCCAGTTGGTCAGATTTCGGGGGTTCAGTCCCGCAGACCGGGCGGGAAATCTCTTCTAGTGTACGACGAGTCCTACGGTGGCAACAGTCGATGGGGGTCGGAAGCCCAGCTAGGTAAGGATTTTCAAGAAAACCACCAAGTACTTTGGGTGGAGTTTTACATAAAATTTCAACGCGATTATGTATTACATGACCAACTTCGAAAAGGATCCAGCCAGAGCATTATGAAAGTGTTTAGGGCCCGTCATGTTCCAGAGACTTATAAAGACAAAAACCGATACGGCTTTTTCGGTACCGGCGGTAGAGCGAAGTCACCAGCATACATGTTAGATTTCAAGTCGTGGACGGTTCGAAGTAACAATTTTTCGGTAGCTCGCCTAACGCCCTTTATCCGCGGATACACTCCGCAAGAATTAATTGGCAGTGATGAAAATTATTTTTTGAAAAATTATGAAAAGGAAACTTCAATTAAGCAGGGAGGGAGTGACAGCCTCTCCTTTGCAGAGGTCTTCCAAACCGGTGAATGGGTAAAAGTTAACATCTTAATTAAAATGGACTCTGCGCCGGGGGCAGGAGATGGTGTTGAAGAAGTTTGGATTAATGACTTTCTCGAAAAGGCCCGTTATGACATTCCGTTTCGTAGAGCTGGCGAGGGCGAGGGCGTTGGTTTTAACTGGTTTAGCATCGGTGGAAACTCGCATAATATTCCCTACCCTGAAGAGGATCACTATGAACAATGGTTTGCAATAACGGATCTGAAAATATACGGCGGCAAGCCGGATACCAACGTAGTAATACACGCCACTAAAAACTCCAAACCACAGGAATAAGCATCAAGCTCACAGCACCGGCAATCAAGCTCAAAGGCACACCAATTTTCACATAATCTGAAAACTTATACCGCCCAGGCCCATAAACCATGAGATTCGTCTGGTAGCCAAGCGGGGTGATGAACGAGGCAGATGCTGCAAACATGACCGCAACCGCAAAAGGCAACACGCTTACATCCAGTTTTTGTGCCAGAGCCATTGCGATGGGGAACATCAACACAGCGGCGGCGTTATTTGTAATCAGTTCGGTGAACATCACTGTCAATATATACACCAGAATCAGAACGTGCCACGGGGATAAGTCCCCAATGCTCAATAGCCCGCCCACTATCCAATCTGCAGCTCCTGTAACTGTCATGGCATTACCCAGCGCAAAGGATGCAGCGATCACTACCAGTACCGGTAAGTCCAAACTGCGCCGGGCACGGCTAGCAGTTAAACAGCCGGAAATAATCATACCGCCTGCGGCCAGAAAAGCAGCCTCCATGATTGGCAACAAACCACTGGCGCTGACCAATACCATCAAGGCCAGGATACCTAAAGCAGTGGGCGCTTTGCGAAAGTCTGGTGGTGTGGAGTCGTTCAGTGCACTCACCAAGAGGAAGTCGCGTCTAAAGCGATACTGCTCAACAAATTGGTGGCTGGTTTCAAGCAACAGAGTGTCGCCAACACGGAAGGTAATGTCACCCAGTTTTCCAGGAACCCGCTTTCCCTCGCGGGCGAGGGAAAAGATCACGGCATTAAAACGGGTCCGAAACTGACTGTCGCGAATGGTCTTTCCAAGGGCGGGAAACTCTGGGCCAAGAACAACTTCCACCAGACAACGCTGATGGTTTGCGACATCCAGTTTATGAACATTGCCACTGGCTGGCTTTAACCCTTGAATCCTGCGCAACTCACTGGCACATTCTGGAGCGCCAATAAAATACAGTCTGTCGCCGGCTTGAAGCACGCGGTCGGGCTCAACTGCAGTAATAAGCCGGTCATCACGTTCAATTTCCGCGAGGTAACCATAGTTCAGGGCGCGTAAACCTGCCTCAGCAATCGATTTACCCACCAGCGGTCCGGAATCTACCACCTCAACTTCCACACCGTATTCTCGTACCTGGTTCAACTCCTCGCGCACACCGCCGCGATCTGGCAACAACCTTGAGCCAAACAGTACAAGGAAAGCCCCGCCGATGAGTAACAGCGGCACACCCACCCAGGCCAGCTCAAACAGCCCCAGGTGGATATCGAGCTCAGACTGTAAAAGACCGTCGACAACCAGGTTGGTGCTGGTGCCAATCAAAGTACAGGTTCCGCCCAGAATGGCTGCGTAGCTAAGGGGTAAAAGCAGTTTCGAGGGAGAAATGCCCAGTCTCTGAGCCCAGTCTTGAATGGCGGGGATGAACATAGCAACAACGGCCGTGTTGTTCATAAATGCGCTAAGAATACCCGTTGGCGCAATCATCCGTAACTGGGCGCCTTTAGCGGTTTTGGGGTGGCCCAGTAAACGCCTGGCAATCCACTGCACCGCCCCAGTCTCTTTTAATCCCGCAGCAACTACATACAAGGTGGCAATTGTTATAACACCCGGATTGCCAAAACCAGCCAGGGCTTCCGACGGGGTAAGGACACCCACAATCAACAAAAGAGCCAATGCTGCCATCAACACAAGGTCTGCTGAAAAGCGAGTCAGCATCAAAGTAGACAACACCGAGAACAGCGTTGCCAGAGTGAGAATTCCTTGCCATTCCATTGAGTGCGGAGTCTCTTGTGTCGGAGCCTGGTGCGGCGGTTAAGCTACGATTAATTTCCGGTCGAGAAGATAATTGATTAATGATTCCACACAAGCATCCACCGAAGAGGTGGATGTATCTAGGCTGATTTCCGGCTTAGCCGGTGCCTCGTAGGGCGAGTCGATACCCGTAAAGTCACTGATCTCTCCGGCGCGCGCTTTCTGATAGAGCCCCTTGGGATCACGCTCTTCGCAGGTTGCCAAGGGTGCATCCATATACACTTCAATGAACTCGCCTGCTGGAAACAGCTTCCTCACCATGCGCCGGTCGCTGTTGAAGGGTGAAATGAACGCACTTAATACGATCAGCCCCGCATCCGTAAATAGCTTACTTACCTCACCAATGCGACGGATATTTTCCACTCGACCCTCATCGGAGAAGCCCAGGTCCTTGCACAAGCCGTGGCGCACGTTATCACCATCCAGAAGAAACGTATGGTAACCACGGCTATGCAAGGCCACATCCAGCGCATTGGCGATGGTGGATTTTCCGGAGCCGCTCAGTCCCGTAAACCACAACAGGCAAGGCTTCTGGTTCTTGTTCTCTGCGCGCTGAGAACGGACAACTTTGTGATCGTGCCAAACAATATCGTCTGCCAAAACAAAATCCCTCTGGAATTAAACAGATTTACAGGCCCATTCGGGGTAGTTTTCACGGATAAACCGGTTGAGGTTGCGCTCTGCCTCAGTGTACTCCCGCTGTGGCAAATCCCCCGAGCCATCCAACGCACGTTCTACCATACCGGCTGCCACGGTTACGTTGGTAAGCCGATCGATCAAGATGAACGCGCCGGTGCCCGGGTGGCTCTGGTAGTTCTCCATCACCACTGGCTCAGTCAACTGCAGGTCACACAAGCCGATTGCGTTCAGCTCCAGCCCACCGGCAATCTGCTTATGGCGCTCAAGCGTGTTGATGTCGACCTCCTCCAGCACCTCATTCACAAAGCAACTGGTCACCTTTGTGCCTATTTTAATACCGTATTCACGACCGGGCACCAGCGCTTTCTCATTCATCCACACCAAGTGGGCGGCGAAGCGCTCGCCCATGGCAGGTTCCTGACCGGCATGGACTAGCAGGTCCCCCCGGGAGATATCAACTTCATCTTCCAGGGTGATGGTTACTGCATCACCCGGCCATGCAAGCTCAATCTCGCCTTCATAAGTATGAATGCCCTTTACCCGGGAGCTCATTCCTGAGGGCAATACGGCTAAGGTGTCACCCTTGTATACCATACCACTGGCCACGGTGCCGCAGTAGCCACGGAAATCGAGGTTAGGGCGATTCACATACTGTATGGGGAACCGGAAGTCCGTTACGTTCTGGTCTTCCCGCAGCTCCACCTGCTCCAGAATGTTCATCAGAGTCTCGCCGTTGTACCAGGGCATGCTTTCGCTCCGGTTAACCACGTTATCCCCGTTCAGGGCAGAGATGGGCACGTAGTACACATCGTTTAGGCCCAGCTGTGCCGCGAGCGTTTCGTACTCGGCGCGGATTTTGTTGAACACTTCTTCGGAGTAATCCACAAGGTCCATCTTGTTGATGGCGACCACGATGTGTTTCAGGCCCAGCAGGCTGACAATAAAACTGTGCCTCCGGGATTGGGTCAGCACCCCTTTACGGGCATCAATCATCACCACGGCGAGATCACATGTGGAGGCGCCGGTCGCCATGTTACGGGTGTACTGTTCGTGGCCCGGGCAGTCGGCAATAATGAACTTGCGTTTGTCGGTTGAAAAATACCGATAAGCCACATCGATGGTAATACCTTGCTCGCGCTCTGACGCAAGGCCATCGACCAGCAACGCCAAATCCAGCGACTCACCGGCGTTGCCTTGGCGCTCATTGTCTTTGTGAAGGGACGCAAGGTGATCTTCAAAAATCAGCTTGGAATCGAATAACAGACGGCCAATAAGCGTCGACTTGCCATCATCCACACTGCCGCAGGTTAAAAAGCGCAGCAGGTCTTTGTTCTCGTGCTGATCCAGGTACGCGAGGATATCGGATTCAATCAATTCGGATGCGTGTGACATAACAATTCCTTAGAAGTACCCTTCGCGCTTTTTTTGTTCCATAGACGCCGCGCCATCGTGGTCGATTACCCGACCTTGGCGCTCAGATGTTTTGGTGAGCAGCATTTCCTGAATAATCTCCGGCAAACTCGCTGCCTCGGACTCAACCGCGCCTGTCAGCGGGTAGCAGCCCAGCGTACGGAACCGCACCATCTTCATCTCCGGTTTCTCGCCGGGCTCCATGGGCATGCGGTCATCATCCACCATAATCAGCGTGCCAGCCCTCTCCACCACCGGGCGTTCAGCTGCCAGATATAATGGCACAATATCGATGTTTTCCAGGTAAATGTATTGCCAGATATCCAGCTCTGTCCAGTTGGACAAGGGAAAGACCCGTATGCTCTCACCTTTGTTTACCTTGCCGTTATACAGACTCCAGAGCTCAGGGCGCTGGTTTTTCGGATCCCAGCGATGGAACTTGTCCCGGAACGAATAGACGCGCTCTTTGGCACGGGATTTTTCTTCATCCCGGCGAGCACCACCAAACGCGGCATCAAAGCCGTATTTCTCCAATGCCTGCTTTAGAGCTTGGGTTTTCATTACATCCGTGTGTTTGGCACTGCCATGGGTAAAGGGCCCGATACCTTGCGCTACGCCTTCCTGATTGGTGTGCACAATCAGCTTCATACCCACCTTTTTGGCCATTTTGTCCCTGAAAGTGATCATCTCCCGGAACTTCCATGTGGTGTCCACATGCATCAGTGGGAATGGTGGTTTACCCGGCGCGAAGGCCTTCATTGCCAGATGCAGCATGACGGCCGAATCCTTACCTACCGAATACAGCATAACCGGGTTATCAAACTCGGCGGCTACTTCACGGATAATGTGGATGGATTCTGCTTCAAGTTGTTTGAGGTGGGTTTTTTTTGGCGGGGTTAGTGTCATGGTGATCCGTTAGCTCCAGAATTCGGCAATTGCATTCAGAAATTCGTCCAGCTGGTTTCCTGGCAGTACATTGATGCCAGCTGCAGCTTTTCGGCCGCCTCCCGATGGAAATCGGCGAGCCAGTTCGTCTGCGCCGCTGCGGTTATTCAGGGGCGCACGAATGCTCACGAGATAGTTGCCGTCAGCTTTTTCAGTAACAATACCACAAGCTTTATCCGGGTTTCGGTTGGCAAGCTCGTTACCTAGCACACCACTCACTCGACGAGCCCAAGGTTCATCTGGCAGTTTAACAACAATAGATGAAGCATTTTCATTCATTATAGGGGCTGCTAATCCGCTGGCCATATCGGCCTCATAGCCTTTTCGCAGTTTCTCCCAGGCCAGTGGTTCGGAGGCAATCAATTCAAGTGGATCCGCAAACTTTACAAACTCGCGGTATAGATCTGCCGGATGAAAATGCAGGTCGTCCACCGTGGCGCCATAGCCGTTGTAGTTAATGCATACACCAAGGGCCTTAAGGGATTCAGCTTGCTCCACAGACAGCCCAGCTGCTTTCGCGAGATCTTCAGCGACAGCATTGAGGTTGTCACCAAAGGCTGCAGCAATCGCCCAGTTGTGAAAACGACCACCCAAATGCTGGTCTATTAGCAAACTGGTGCAGGTGGTGGGTTGGGTATCAATCAATGCTGTGAAGCCGGGGGCATCCGGCAACGACTCACCCGGGAAATGGTGATCCACATAAAATACCTCACTCCCTAGTGCCAAAAGCGTATCTACAGCTTCCCGGTTCTTATCAAGGCTGATATCCAGAATTGTCGCTTTCACGGGCTTTATAGTTGGTACCTGTTGAACAAGAGCAATGTCACGTTTAACGCCAGTGAGCAAGGTGGCCTCCACAGGCTCCGCCAGTCGCAGCTGTATCAGTGCGCAAATCCCATCGGCATCGCCGTTAAACACATCGTAAACATTCATATCAATTCACAATTCAGTAGGTAGCATTGATGGGCAAGGGCATCGTGAAAAGCCAAAGTTTCTACTTCGAGAACTTTAGCAGGTACCCCAGTGTGCTAATCATCCGTTATGCAATGGAAGTAGATTATCTAATGTTTTTCTTAACACTGGTTATCCGCCGGAGTGGGTACCAAAACGATAGGATACTGTGTATCCCGTTTACATAAAACTCAGATGCGACTGAAAATTTAGCATTGCTTCCCAGATGTCAGCATAATTTACGCATTTTGAGGTCAGTCTGTCGTTTAAGTACTTTTTTAATCCAGAAACAACTATAAAACAGCCTTTTTAAATGTTTTGGTTCGGATTCGCTTTGTTAAACGCTCCGCAAAAAAAAACATGCCGCTGCAAGCGGTGGGTTTATTTCCCTCCAATGTCGAAGATATTTACATCCCTGCCTTTAGATTACTTTATACACAATTTAACATTGTTTTACGTTATTGAAAGATAAACGGTTTCAGTTCGTGGCATGGAAGGTGCTAACTATCTTATAGCGCTAACGGGCTGACTTGAATCCCAGCTTCTGGCGTCCACATTCAAGGAGAAACAACAATGAAAAGCACCTTTAAAAAAACCCTTTTAGCATCTCTTATTGTTCCCTTTGCAATCGGCGCACAAACTGCTAGCGCGGTGATGGTTGACAACTGGGGTTATGAGGCGAATAGCTTCTTCACCAATGCGACGCCCACTGGCGGGACTGGAAGCCTTACCGGGAATAACACGAGCACCCTGTCATGGGGCGTAGGTACTGGGCCTCAGTCGTCTATCACAATCACAGATGTGGATGAGGACAGTGGTCTTATGACCAACGGGGGTTACGTAGACGGTGGCGTATTCACTCATGTCAATAATGTTCTCCCAGCCCAAGGTTTGGCACTAAACACCTTCGATCTGGTCTCAGCGCTGACGCTGACCCCGTTTGCTCCTACTCCTGGCAGTTCCTTGCCTGCGTCATCTGCTACTTTCAACAGTTTCTTCATTGAAACTGGGAATTCCGCACCTTGCGTTGACGCAGCTACAACTGTTTGCGATGACATATTTACGGTTGGCAACCCGTTGGAGTTGGGTGGTATGGAAGTGGACGGTGGCTACGAATTCGCTTCTTCGTTCGACTTTGACGGCTATACCTACACCGTGTTCCTTGAGCTTGCGGGTCTAGGTCTCCTAGACAACGACGCTTGCGCAGCTGCGGGGGCGGGCAATGGATGTGTGGGTCTGCTGACTGCGGAAAGTGCAACCAGCAATTTCCAAACTCGGTTCCGTATCACGGCTGTAGAGATGGTACCTGAGCCAGGCACCTTGGCACTTCTGGGCATGGGCCTCGCTGGGCTTGGTCTGTCTCGCCGGAGAAAAGCAACTAAGTCCTAACGTTTGAGCAGTTATAGCGCTTGGATGATAGTGCTGAAACAAGAAGCCCCCACTGAGAAGTGGGGGCTTCTTGTTTGGGGCATCGAGTCAGGCAACTTGTCTGTTGTTGACCTTGTAACTTGTAGCGGGTTTCGCTGGCAGGTATCGCCCAGCCTCCGTAATCAGCGACCAGACATCCGGACGACGCGTCCTTATGCCTTCAATCAAAGATGCAGCCTCCGTGAAAGCAGGGCGGCGGCGGCCGTGATACTCAATCACTGGCCCTACATGATCAAACTCCACACCAAATCGCTTTAGCAGCCGAAGTTGGGAGGGCTCCATCACTGCCATCCAGTGCGTTATTCCGTGCTTAACGGACATCTGGAGAATAGCGGCGAAAAGCCCCAGGCTGATATAGGGCATGGCGCGTTTGCCATTTTCAGAATCGGTGTAGTAGGCGGGCTTGCTGATACCAGATACTTCTTTCTCTTCATTGAGGCGCCTCCGAAACTCTCTACTGACAGCCATCCGGGATATTTCTGCAATCTGGTTGCGGTGGGCGTTTGCAATGGCGTTCTGTGCAGGCTGGTTCATATGCTTTACACAGGGGCCTTCCATGGGAAAGCTGGCTTCTTCGGGGTTATCACCCGCCATTACGAGACGAACCGTGGCTACGTTGTCTCCCGTTATTCGATGTCGGATCAGGGAATGGGCCGATCGCGCATCGTATGTATCGTGCTCGCGTTTATCAAGAAAGCAGCTGGGGTCCTCGAAGGGCCGGTCGATGCAGTAGACCTGGTAGCGAACTTCGAAGACCTCGTTAATCTCTTCTGGAGACGTCGCGAGCTGAACATTGAAAACCGAGTTAAAAATGGTGCTGACGTTTTCGTGAGTTTGTTGGCCTGTTTGCATGGTTAGATTCTCATTTAATCTCAGGACATTTGACGCTGGGAACGTAACGTCCGGGCGCCAGAATAAAGTTGGGGTCTATGGCAGCTTTGAGTTGCTTGGCAAGTTTAGAGAACCCAGAGTTGCCGGTGTTAAGGATGTCCATTGCGTGGATGTTAAGGCGATAGGGCAGGAATCCTTCCTTTTGCCCTGCTTTATATAATGCGCGATAGCAGTCATTGGCTCGTGCTGTCGCGCTGGGGTCTCTGCGATCAAAGAGCAGGGGTACCGTAGAGTCGAAGCAGCGGTCGTTTACTGTTGTTAGTGTGATTAGTGGGTTAACACCGTATTGCGGGCAAATTTTTTCAATCATATCGGTATAACGGCGAACGTCTTTTGGCCGTATGGGAACCAGCGGGGCGAACCAGATTAGCCCACAACCATCACGTGCGGGATTTTTGGCTTGCCCAGGTTCAGGCAGGGCGCCTGAGCGCCAATACGCCAGTGCAAGTGCGACGTCGTTAGGTGCGCCGTGCATGATTTGCAGCGCGCCGGAGAGTGTATCTGTCATGCCTTTTACCCGTGTGGCCAGCCTGCCGGGCAGCACCCGGGCAATCTTTCGCACCGTATTAACTTTTCGCTGATTGATAAATATCATACGGTCGGTCACGGGGCCCAGAAGGCGCTTTAGCGTGCGCCGAGCGGCGCGGGCTACTTCCTTTGAGGCATAAATTGCTCCAACCCCGCTCCACGCCGGAACACCATGGCTGCTGGCAAGGTTTTCTACTACGTGAGCAGGCAGAACGCCGTCAATGGCTTTGTCTTCAGGGAAGGGCGCCATCATTGAGAGCATACGTTGGCTGTTGAGCAGGTTAATGGCCACAACCGAACCGCCAAGGGCTCGCAGTACAGCTTGTACAGTAGGCACTAACGCTTCCAGCTTGGCATCGTCTTTTGTGGAAAAGAAAAAGGCCGTTACGGTGTCGGGCGCTGGCGCAAGTACGATGGTTATACTCACAACTACGCCGAAATTCCCTTGGCTAAAAAGCCCGTCGAGATAAGGGCCAAGGCCCCACTTGAAAAGCCCATCGACTTCCGCTCCGCCAAGTTCGCTGAGTGGCGTTCGGTAAAGCGTGCCGTCGGGCAAGATCGCTTCGATCTTTGTTACCGCTGCAAAATGGTCAGTAATTGGAGTTATGCCGTAACCCCGTTCAAGTGCGTTACCGAGAATGCTGCAGGTGGGCCCCGCTCCAGTCACCGGAACCAGGTAATTGCCTTCGTGACGATCGAGGAACTCTCTAAGAGCGCCTTGGGTTACCCCGGGCTGAACCGTGACAACACCCATGTCGGGATCAAAATCGGAAATACGGTCAAGCTGGCTAAGATCGAGGATAACGCTGCCGTCTTCAACCGGGTTGGCACTGCCGTAGCCCCAGTTATTGCCCGTGCTTACGGGGTAAACGGCGACCCGCCACCGTTGCGCCACCTGAAGAACTTCTGAAATTTGCTCTTGGGTTTCTGGGCGAAGCACAGCTGGGATATAGCGCTTCGCACCTATTGTGGAGGCGCCAAAATCGACTTCGCTGGCTGCGAGCACGCCTGATTCACCAAGGATAGTGGTCCACTCGGCAATGGCAGACTCTGTAGCGGTTCTGTTCTCTGGCGCTTCCATTATTAGCTCGCGACTGTAGTTGGGGGCTACTTAAAGTTTGCTGTCAAACTGTTCATTAATTGCGCAAAAGTATAGTAGAGAAGGGGTTGACAAAACATGTCGTATGATTACAGCCGTTTAAAACGAATTTAGGAAAATAAAATAAGTATAAACAAGGAGTTGGGCGGGAGATTAAAGAAGTGTTTTGAAGGGTTATTTTGTTAAATAATGTTAACTGGGTTGGGGTTTAATCCTCTAACCCATCAAATGAGGCCAATGTGGTATGCATCTGGGCAAGTACATTTGTGCAGTCCCGAGGGCCGCAGAATGTTTGTATAGTAATCAATGCGAAGCGGGTTTCGCCTCTGAGTGCAGCGGGAATCTGGAGAAGTTTGGCGTTGCGGTAGCTCCAGCTTTTTCGCGAACCTACCCTGTACCATTGGGCCATCAAAACCTTGTCTCTGGTTAAGATGTTGCGATAAATGTTGAGGCCTGGCTCTAATTGCTCTACCACCTGCCACATCGAGTTATCGAATACTTGGTGCAGATAAGGTACGAGTTTTTCTTCCGGACTTTTCTTTTGGCTCTGCGCGAATGATACCCAGGTATTGCCGGAGCTCCATATCTGCTCATTTAGCTCGTTGGGAAGTGAGATGGGTATTGGCAATGTAGCGGTTTGGGCTTGCCGGAATTCGGGAAGATTAATGCGCCATGCGGGTTTTTGGTCAGCAGTATTGTGGGCCAGCACGAGTGCAATTGGGCCAAGTGCCATTGCTGTGACAACCGCAACGATGCCTTTTTTGTTAAGGGTGTCACCAGTCGACGGGCTTGGTTGTGTGGCGCGTTTGCGAACAGGTGAAAAGTACAGTGCTGGAAGGATGAAGGTGGCAAATACAACCCAACCCATGGTCTCGTGATCCGCCAGCAATTCGCTTTGCATATTGGTTTCGTAGGCAACCACAACCAGGATGGTAATGCGTACCCAGTTCGCGATAAGGCCAAGTGTACCGGCGACCAGCAGGGTGATCAGCCAGCCGCGCCAGCGGTAGTCATTGAGGATGGAAGACATCATTGCCAGCAAAATGGAAATCGCAAAATAGCGAATCCCCGAACAGCCGTCGGCGATGAGAAGGCGACCGTAGGGCAGGGTGATGCTGTTGCCTTCAATGAGGGCTGTCATGCCAAACCAGCCTACCCAGTTCCCGACTACCACACTGGCGATTTCCACAAGTGCCGGAACCAGGTCTGCCCAGATGGGTAGTGAAAGCGACAAGAGCAGAACATAGGGGATAAACGCGATTGCTCTTGGTAGCCCCAGCAGCGCCCAGGCTGTCGTGATTAGCCCTGCGGGCAGCAGCAGGTAGGCCAGGGTATCGATACGAACCAGCTCAAGCAGGCCCCAGATTAGCGTAGTGAGAATTAATAGAACTGCGCCGACGAGGTGGTAAGGTTTTGACTGTGTTGGGCGCTCGGCATGAAAGGGTGGGTGGATCACCAAGAGGCCAAGAAAGATAACGGCGGTTGCAAGGCCGTGTGCCAGAACCTGCTCAAATTCAAGCCAAGCTTCCGCCAGCCTTATCCAGGTAGGGTAAAAAATTAGCACAGCGATGGCTGTGGTAATTAGATATGGCCTCGAGAGAGGCAGATTGTCTAACGTTTTCCTTAACATTGCGTGTCCGCCGGACGACTAACCAATCGACAGGATACTGTGTATAGCGTTTACATAAAACTCAAATTCAATGCAAAAAAAAGCCAGCCGAAGCTGGCCTTTCTACTAACTTACCGTGATCAGGCTTTCTGACGACGGCGAGCTGCACCAAGTCCTGCAAGGCCAAGGCCTAGGAGGGCGAGGGTGCCGGGCTCAGGAACCGCTGTAGATGAAGACCAGCTGAAAGTACCGCCACCTTGGTTGGCCGAAATGTTCCACATGCCTTGAACTGAATCAACGCCATCGGTCAACGTGCCCATGCCTGATAGAGCGGCTAAGTTGGATGTTTCGTAATCCACGTTGATGTTTTCAAGGATAAACGATAGTTGTGTGCCGGCGTTCGGGCCAACAGACGCTGTTCCTTCCCATATAGTTTGCGGGCCTACAAATGGGCCATAAGCGAAATCGAAAAAAGTTACCGGGTTATCGAACGCGAAATAGTCAGCAAAATCATGTGTGATTGAGTTGACTTTTGCGTTGGGGACGTTGTCATCAAAATCGAAAGTCTTGGTGGTTGTGTTGAATACGAAATCGCTTCCCGGCAGCGATGAGAAGCTGATACCGCCTAGCATGGGTACTGCAAAAGCAAAGCTTGAGATACTAAGTAGTGCCGCGCCAATAAATCCTTTAGATAGCTTGTTCATGTACTGCCTTCTCCGTAGTTTCAAGTAAACGTATTTGGCCTTCTTACTGACGACCTTCTAGC
>Ga0208158_1000012_pt1 | contig 184368 bp, 169 predicted proteins | sample 8_EtaG_FD_184081 | JGI IMG/M metagenome (GOLD analysis project Ga0208158, IMG submission 184081) | Marine viral communities from the Subarctic Pacific Ocean - 8_ETSP_OMZ_AT15162 metaG (SPAdes) (version 2) | ecosystem: Environmental > Aquatic > Marine > Oceanic | place: Pacific Ocean...
CATAAACTGGATACGCCAGTAACGATCTACAGCTGAGAGCTCAGGTGTTGCCTCTTTAAGCAAACCCATAAAGCGGCCGAAAGGCTGACTGTATTCCTGTTCCAGAAATTTGCGCAAATGCCCTTGGGATTGAGTATACGCAAGCCCAAGAAGCCGCATAAAAATCGAAATACCCCTCTCATTCCGCTGCGGCATGCGAATGGCGCTTGCGGTAAGCGCCGAAAGCGTCTGGTTCAGCGTAGGTGGATTACCTTTACAGCTGGCCTCAAGCTCATCAAACGCGTTTCCAAGTGTCGCTGAAAACGGTGTCAAGAAGCGTCCAAAAACAGCATGAATCAGCGCATTTTTGGAGCCAAAGTGGTAATTGACAGCCGCCAGGTTTACCCGGGCCTTGCTGGTGATCATGCGCAAGGAAGTTTCTGAAAAGCCCCGTTCAGCAAACAGCTCTTCTGCGGCATCAAGAATTCGGTCAACAGTATCTGACTGGGCCATTTTGTTTTCGGTGCCTCTAGCAAACGTCTGTTTGAAACATACGTTTGACGCACATTTATGTCAAGCTCTCTCCTCCGGTTCTATGACCACAGCCTGCCAACCTTGGTCGATGGCCGTCTGATTCCCCTCAAAGAAGGCGGCCTGAACCCGACCATACGCTTTTTCCGCCTCAAGAAGATAGATTAAGTAAAGCCTTACATGCTCGCGTCGGGACAGCGCTCGAGGCAGAGCCTTTTGTTCCGATAAGCGCAAAAGCCTGGTGAACCGGGTATTTTTCAGAGCGGGATTAAAGTCTGCCATGCGCACACATTGCCAGATTAACCCCTCCTTGCCCTCAAGGTGCTCTGCATGCTTTCGCGCGTCTCGCATCATACGTTGTCGCTTGACTAACAAATCCAGATAGGAGGGTGCCGAGGTATAAATGCCGCGAACAACGGGAATGCCCAACAATAAGATAATAACAAAGGCGCCGAACCCGCCCCCGGCAAGCCAGGCAGGCACAAAACCTGTCAGCCCACTTAAAAATACGATTGCTGCAACCAAAGCACTGAACAACCACAGGTCCCGACTACGGCGGGCAGTCGCAACACTGAAGTTATCGGGCCATTCGTTCATGGCCAACAGATCAAAATCCATCAGCAATACTCGGTCGCATTGGCGCAACATCAATCTTAATTTGCGCTGACGAGACTCAGCCCGCACCGGCCCTGCTTCTTCAGGGTTTTCGCGGCTTTCACCTTGCTCTTGGTCAGGCTGGTCGCTCTGCGCCAATGGGGCTTCGGCTGCGCGGCTGCCCGCTCCGACCATCTGGCTTTGCTCACCAGGCACAGGATCAGCCGCTCGCCCTGGCCGCAATACTGCGCCCGGTGCTGCTTCTGTTAGTGCCTCTGCGGCGGACAGGTTCTGAGCCATGACAATTCATCCAAGGCGTTGACGAGCATCTGTTGTTTGAACATCTTCTAACAGTGTATCGACAACGCCAGATATTTCTTGAATCCAACCTCTTAAAACAGGCTTGTGCCCAGCCAGGCTTGGCAACAGCAATCTCGCTCGTTATGCTTTCTGGCCTTTGTTGCCCACCGCTCTCTAATGAGGTCTGTTTATGTTCACAGGTATTGTCCAGGGTATTGCTACTGTTGAAGAGGTTACTGCTGCAACCGGGTTGAGCACCTTTGCAATCCGCTTGCCGGTTAACCGCGTGGAGGGTGTCAACATAGGGGCATCGGTTGCGATCAACGGCACCTGCCTGACCGTTACTCGCCAAGCTGGCACTACACTATTTTTTGACGCCATGCAGGAAACCCTGAGCCTGACAACACTTGGCAGTTTGAAGCCGGGAGACACCATCAATTTTGAGCGGGCAGCGCGGATTGGAGATGAAATTGGCGGCCACCTTCTGTCTGGGCACATACATACCACCGCGAGCGTTGTTGAGATTTTGCGGCCAGAAAACAACGTGACTATCTGGTTTGACGTTCCCGATCAGTGGGCCCGCTATATCTTTCCCAAAGGCTATATCGCAATCAATGGCGCCAGCCTGACCATAGGTGAGGTGGTAGGCAATCGCTTCAATATTCACCTGATTCCCGAAACTCTACGGGCCACAACCTTTGGCGCAATAAACGAGGGGGCGCAGGTCAATATTGAGATCGACAGCCAAACACAGACCATCGTGGACACCTTGGCACGCCTGGGTTATGACCGCCCTGCACCAGCGTTATAAACAGGCGTGGCAATCACCCATGCCAAGCTTCGAAAACTACGAATTTGGGATTAGTATCTACTTGACGGACTTGCGAAAAAAAGCGTCGCAAGCTCCGGTGGTACCCAAGGTGTCGGTTCCCCACCACCAACAAGCGGCCCGTTGCAGTCAGGTTTCGGGACGCCTGCTCAAAAAGCCTCAGGGCAATATGATCCCCCACTACCCCACCTTCATGAAATGGCGGATTTAACAGGATTCGCTCAAACGGCTCGTGGTGGCCAACAATTCCATCTGCGTGACTAAACAAAGCCTTGGCGCCGGGAAATGCGGCTTCTACATTACGGCGCGCGCTCAGAACAGCCTGACTGGAAACATCACTGAAGGTGATCTCGATACCAGGCCTTTCAACCAGCGCTCTCAGACCCAGAACACCATTGCCACAAGCGAGATCCAGAACACGCGCGCCCGGCTCACATAGCTTCAGTACAGAGGAGAGATGGGGCAGCATCAGCTGTGTGCCAATATCCAGTTTTTCCCTGGCAAACACAGCCGGCATGGCAGCAACGCGAACGCCGCCGTTTTCCATCTCGTAGCCTTTCCAGGTGCCTGGCCAGCCGTCCAGCTCGGGCTGGCCGGCGCCACAGGTGATCACCCGAGCTTTTTTTACGGCCCTGCTTACGCTTTGCACCTCTACCGTTGCGGCAAAAATATCCACACTGCGATCTGGCAAGTGCTTGATCATTCCCGCGGCCAGTATGGTTCCACCTGGTTTGAGTGCGCCATTGGCCCAGCGCAGCAGCCAAGCCAGGTAGTCCGATTCGCGGGGGATTTTTATCAGAATCAGATCGTAGGCTCCTACAGGAGGCTGTAGCCAGCTGTACACCTGCGATGGTGCCTCACTGCCGGGATTCTGGCTCGCATTGAGCGCCAGCGCAGTATTTAGCTGGGCACTGTCTGCGACGACATCCGGAGCAAGCGGAGCTAGTCCCAACGTTAACGCACCATACTGATCGTCAATGACTAAAATCCGGGAATCTGGCGCAGCCTCTATGCGGCTATAAGATTCCTGCAGAAGCAGTTCGTCGGCGGCGCTCCAAGCGCGAAGGCTAGGGTCGTCTGTGCCGGGGCGGCTCAAAACCAGGCTACTACCGGGAAAATCCAGCACAGCGGTTGTCATATTAGGCATCCGGAAGGAGATTTGTTTAAAAGATGCCATTTTAGGCTGATTACTCTAAAAAATAACCTTAACGTTGGCTTGTTCACATTTAAGGAGCCTCTCCTTAAACGCTTTCATGGTTAGCTCCATTTATTCAGGAAGCCAACCTTTTGCCCCTCACCCCAGGGGCTTTTTTTTGTTATAGCCCCCGAAACGCACGATAAACCGTAAAGCGTCCGTCTTCGCGCAGACGCTCCACGCGCCCAATATGGCGTTTGATGAGCGATTCATAAGGCAGAAAGCTATTCGCTACCAGGCGCAGTTCGCCACCTTGCTGCAAATGACGTTTTACGTCTTGTAGAAATTGTTCTGTCATGGAAGTATCGGTTTTTACACCGGTATGAAAGGGGGGGTTACTAATAATACCGGGCCAAAGGTCGTCAATGCTTGCAAGGCCGTCAGAGGCAACAATCGCCCCCGTCGCGCCATTACGCTGGTATGTCTCCCTTGCGCATATAACCGCTTGTGACTGGACATCCACACCGTCAACACTGGCAACAGGTGCTTTGCTCTGGGCTTGCCAAGCCTGAAGCCAAGCCCCTATAACGCCTGACCCACAGGCAAAGTCCAGCAGCCGGTCAGCCCGAACCGGCTGTTCTTTCAAGGTCTCCAGCAACATGCGCGTACCGTTATCCAGGCCACCCTGGCTGAAAATCCCAGGCAGCCCGGCAACCTCAACAGACACTCCCGCACACTCAGCCGTGCCCCAGGTTAACCATTCCTGAACCCGATATCCGGGGGCCGGATCAATGGTTTGTGCACACCACACTTGGCAGTGACGCGCACTGTCTTCCTTGTACGCCTGAGGGGCAACCGCTTTCAATTGTTTGATTGCACCGGCAATGCCTTCCTTTTTTTCACCTACCAATATTAGCTGTGCATTATGAGATGCCAGCGAACGGGCAAGTGCCAAGCGCATCTCCAGTTCGGCACGGGCCTTTGGCAAAAACACAACAATGCTGTCGTAGCAGCCTTCTGTCAGCGCTGGATCATCGTAGCCAAAACACGCTTGCCAACCCTCATGCCGCGTAAGCGAACGGAACACACCGGCGTGCTCGCTCATAGCAAGGCCGGTAAAAGGAAGCTCTGGCAACATGTGCTCGGAGGCGACACCCAATAAAGCCACACGACCAGACAGCAGGTGCTGGTTTTTAAGCAGCGCCTGATGCGAATTGGGTAAACCGGAGCCAGATAGGCTCTGCATGGGTTCGCCAGATAAAATCTGCATGGATTGAATAGCGCCGTTTTGCGTTGATAACTAGATTTTTTTCTGTCGCCCGGAGCGCACTGGGCGCAATATCAGCTCATCAAGACTGTTCTGCTTAACCCGCTCCCACTCATCGGCGCCGGAGACCCACACCCCCATATCTCGCAGTAAACCGTCAGCCACATCGTATACGAAACCATGAACGTTCAGCCGCTGGCCTCGTTTCCAGGCTTCTTGAACAATGGTGTTTTGACATACATGTCCTACCTGCTCGATCACGTTCAACTCACACAAACGGTCAACCTGATCAAGCTCACTGCCACTGACATCCAGAACATCCTGGTGACGGTCACGCACATCTTGTACATGCCTAAGCCAATTGCTGATCAGACCAAAACCCTCATTGTGCAGAGCAGCCTTAACGCCACCGCAGCCGTAATGACCAACCACAAGAATGTGCTTAACCTTCAAAACGTCTACGGCAAACTGCAGCACAGACAGGCAGTTGAAATCTGTGTGTACAACCACGTTGGCGACGTTCCGGTGCACGAAAAGCTCACCGGGCATCAAATCTACGATCTGGTTGGCAGGCACGCGGCTATCAGCACAGCCAATCCACAGATATTCCGGCGCTTGCTGGTTGGACAGGCGATGAAAAAACTCAGGATCCTCGGCCTTAATACCCTCAGCCCAAGCTCGGTTTTTTTCTAATAGATGATCAAGTTGCCCCATTAACAGACTCCCATTTAGTGATTCCCGATCACAATTGAACGGGAATCACGGCCTCAGCGCAATACTCACTTTGTCTGAATCAAGTCATAAGACCTGTCCGGTTAGCTATCTCCATGGGGTTGATGCAGCGTGCTTTGCGCTAAATCCAACAACTCACGCAGTGCAACCGAGAACATAGCGTATTCAGGTTCCCCTACACCCTTGAGTTCAACCAGCATGGATCTCCAGCGGTGAATCATGTGCTCATGCCGTTGCATCCAGCTTTCAACGCACGCTGGTACGTCCTCTGGCTTTTCCGCCAAATTCAGCACCCCGGTGGTCAGTGCACGCTGCTGCCAGCCCAAATCCTCGCGGAAGCTTTCCCGAGCCAACGCCTGCCAGTGTGATGCAGGGGTCAGGCTGGCAATAGTAGTGCCGAACCAGCTGAGGTCAAGAAGGTCACCCAGTTCGTAATAGAGATTAGCAACCGTTTTCAGCGGCATACCCGTTGCTCTCTGAGCTTCAATAATGCCCAGCGAAGAGTACAGATACCCTGTGCCAGCCACCACCGAGGCCAGCTCTGCAGGCAGCCCAGCTTTTTCCAAGGCTTTGTTGCGCTCTTCCCAGTTCGCTCGCGCCTGCCCCCCTAAGTAGTTTGGCAGGCCAGACGTTATGGCCCAGACACTGTCTGCAAAACGCTCCATGTGTCCTTCAATGCTCAGCTCAGCCCTACGATTACGCAGCAGCCATTGCACGGATCTGCGCATCAAGCGCATCAGATCCCTCATCAGCTCCATCTGCAATTGCGCTGGAATATGGAAATCAAGATCTTCGATCTTGTCCCACCAGTTGTCTATCCGGAAAACATCTCTGGCTATCAACCAAGCCAAGGCTATGGTTGCCGCATCGGCACCGGTAGCCTGACTCAACCGTTCCACAAAGGTAATACCCATGTGGTTGACCATGTCGTTGGCGATTTGTGTGGCAATAATCTCCCGCCGCAACTGGTGCTCTCCAAGCTCTTTTGAGAATTTCTGAGTTAAATCGCGGGGGAATACCTTGTACATTTCCCGGGCAAGTATTGGAACATCCGGCAAACTGCTGGCTATCAAAGTCTGCTTCAGATCGCCTTTTACATAGGCAATCATGACCGCGAGCTCTGGCCGAGTGAGCCCCTGCTTGTTCAACTTACGCTCGTTTAGCGCTTCATCGTCCGGCAGAAATTCCAGCGCCCGGTTCAGCTTGCCTTCACTTTCCAGGGTATTCATCAGCCGACGGTATTCTTCAAGGCGCTCTGCGGCATCCTCGTTAGCAATACTGATAGCCTGGGTTTGCCGATAGTTGTTCTTAAGAACAAGCGCAGACACATCGCTGGTCATGTCTTCCAACATAACGTTGCGCTGCTTGGAGGTGAGATCTCCCATCGCAACACTACGATTGAGCAGGATCTTCATGTTAACTTCATGATCCGAGCAGTCGACGCCACCAGAGTTATCAATAAAGTCCGTGTTCAGTCGCCCACCCTTAAGGGCATAGTCGATGCGACCAAGCTGGGTCATGCCCAGGTTGCCACCCTCACCAACAATCTTACAACGCAGCTCCGCGCCGTTGATACGCAGACCGTCGTTGGCTTTGTCGCCCACATCACTGTGGGATTCGCCGCCGCCTTTGATGTAAGTGCCTATACCACCAATCCAAAGCAAATCGACCTGAGCTTTCAGGATGTGGGAGATCAGCATATTAGGGGGTACACGGTCAGAATTGATGCCTAACAGTTTTTTGATTTCCGGGCTTATGGGTATGGATTTAGCGCTTCGGTTGAACACGCCGCCGCCTTTGGAAATCAACTTCTCGTTGTAGTCTGTCCACGCTGAGCGCGGCATCTCAAACAGCCGCTTACGCTCTTTGTAGCTCTTGGCTGGATCCGGCGAAGGATCCACAAAAATATGAATGTGGTTAAACGCTGCCACCAATCGGGTTTTCTCGGAGCTCAACAAGCCGTTGCCGAATACATCCCCACCCATGTCGCCAATGCCAATGGTGGTGAATTCATCAACCGCCGGGTTAATGCCTGCTTCGCGGAAATGCCGCTCAACCGACACCCAGGCGCCCGAAGCTGTAATGCCCATCTTTTTATGGTCGTAGCCGTTGCTGCCACCGGAGGCAAAAGCGTCCCCCATCCAGAAACCGTATTCTGCCGCCAGGCCGTTGGCGATATCGGAGAATGTGGCTGTGCCTTTATCCGCAGCAACCACCAGATAGTGGTCGTCCGAATCATGACGAACCACACGCTCGGGAGGCTGAATGCCCGAATCCACCAGATTGTCAGTAATATCCAGAAGGCCCCGAATAAACGTTTTGTAGGCTGCGACACCTTCGGCCTGGAAAGCTTCACGATCGGAGGAGTCCGGCAGGCGTTTCGCAACAAAACCACCCTTCGCACCCACAGGAACAATGACGGCGTTTTTCACCTGCTGGGCTTTCACCAGGCCCAACACCTCAGTTCGATAGTCCTCAAAGCGATCAGACCAGCGCAAGCCGCCTCGAGCAACCTTGCCACCGCGCAAGTGAACCCCTTCCACGCGGGGCGAGTATACGAATATCTCGTACACAGGCAGCGGTAGCGGCATGTCCGGAATCCCGGAAGGATCAAACTTCACACTGATATAAGATTTAGGCCCGCCGGCCTCATCAAGCTGATAGTAGTTTGTGCGTAACGTGGCTTGCATGAGCTCCAGATAGAGGCGCAAAACACGGTCTTCACTGAGGTTTGCCACCTCCTCCAGCCCGGCATTGAACTCGATTTCAAGCTTCTGTTGTGCTGCCTGGCACTTGCCCTCACTTTGAAAACGATCCGGGTTGAAGCGGACCTCAAAGTACTCCAACAGGATTCGGGTGAGCTCGACATGACTCACCAAGGTGTTGGAGATAAAGGTTTGGCTGTTGGAGAAGCGAATCTGGCGCATGTATCGGGCATAGGTGCGCAACAGGGCGATTTCCCGCCAGCTCATGTACGAGGTGATGAGCATCCGGTTAAACGCGTCGTTTTCCGCCTCGCCGTACCACACCCGGTGGAACAGCTCCTCAAATATTGGCCGGACACGATGAATATCAATCACTGCTCCGCCGTGGGCATACAACGTAAAATCATGAATCCAAACGGTTTTATTGTTTCGATCGGTTACTTCAAACGGATGCTCTCCCAGCACCCGGAAGCCCAGGTTGTCGAAAATGGGCATAACGTCCGACAGTGGTAGAGGCTGATCCGGGTAGAATAACTTGAAGTGCAGAGTACTTTCATCTTCCTCCAGCGCCCGGTAGAAGCTCATATTCAGGTCGTTGTCGGCGGCCGAGGCAGAGATGTGCTCCAGATCAATAGCGGCACGGCGGGGCGAGAACGCCTCCGAATAGCTTGCCGGAAAGCCGCCAGCCCAACGCCGATATAGCTCGTTACCCTGCTCTTCGCCGCAAGCCTCAGTCAGCGCCACTGAAAGACCATCGCGCCAGGACTGAGCCATCTCGATGACCTTTTCCCTGATCTCGGCAATCGGCAGCGTACGGTTTTCTACCTGCGGCACCCGGATAGTGAACTGAACCCGGGCCAATACGGACTCTGAGAAGTGTGTAACAAACTCAATGTCTTCGGCTTCAAGGCTTTCCATGAGCACCTTTTCAACCTTCAGACGAAGCTCGGTGTTATAAATATCCCGTGGGAAAAAAGCGAGGCAGGTAACAAACTGGCCGTAAACATCTTCGCGCATGAACAGTTCAATGCGGCGGCGCTCCTGTATATACAGAATGTTTTTTGCCACTTTTAACAACTCGGCTTCTTCTATCTGGAACAGCTCATCCCGGGGGTAAAGGGTGAGAATTTGCTCCAGCTCCTTGCCAGCATAATCTTCACGCAGGAATCCCGAACGCTTTATCACATTCTGGAACTTGCGCCTAAGCAACGGAATCTCATCAGGCCGTTCGTTGTATGCACGGGAGGTATACAAGCCGAGGAAACGGCGTTCACCGACCACTTCGCCTTTTTTATTGAATTTTTTGACCGCTATATAATCCGGATACGCAGGGCGGTGAACTCTTGAGCGCTGGGCCGATTTGGCAAAGATCAGCACATCGTCAGCACGAGTCATCTCATTTCGAGTGCGCTGAGGTAACTCATCAAGCCGAACCCGATCGGGTCGCTCGTTGTTTACTCGCAAGATACCCAGTTCCGAATTCTCTACCCGGCAGGCGGTCATGCCCGTTTTATCTTTAACGAAGTCGTACTCATCGTAACCAAGAAAGGTAAAGTGATCGCGCACCAACCAGTTGAGGAACGCCTTTGCCTCTTCCTTTTGCGCACTGTCGGCGCCCACAGTATTGGCATCCAGCTCTTTAACGATTTCGTTTACTTTTTCGGTAACCAGCGGGAAGTCAGCAACAGCAATTCGCACTTCATGCAATACTGTTTGCAAGGTTTCCTCAAGCGCTCTCAGGTCTTCGGGGTCGCTATGTTTGTCTATCTCCAGAACGATAAGCGCTTCGCAAGAGGACGACGGCTGGTCTTTTTTGGTCGGCAGCAGCTTTTTCAGCTTTCCGGCTTTATCACGCTCCACTTGCAATATGGAATGTTGAATAGAGTGGGTTCCGATTTCTTGCTGGTTAACCGCTATGCGCAGTGAATCAATCAGAAATGGAATATTCGGGTGCAGGATAAATACAACCGTGTGGGTAGATTGCCAGCCGTCACTCTCCAGTTCCGGATTGAATACCGACACAGGCGTTTCTTCGGCGTTGCGCTTTTGCAGAAATTGCCAGGCTGCGAGTGCGGCGCCGTAAGTATCAGAAAGTCGCCGACTGACCAATTCTTCTAGTGGTATGTGTGCGTAATGCTGTTTTACAAAGTCGCTGATTTTTCCGGCTTCGGCTTTAGCAATTTTTCTGGAGAACTCATCAGCTAACCGCTCAAAAAACTGATCTTTGCTAGCCACTGTCAGCGCATTCATGGGCAACCTCAGATAGTGTGAAATAAACGTAATCGGGATATCGTGAGATAAGCATAGTCAAACCCTTGATTTTTGCCGGCCAGACACCAAAACTGCGGCAACTACTTACGCACGAGAGCCATATTTTCCAATGTCGCTACAGCATACGTTCGGTGAATTACGATCACAGTTAGCCAAAAGGATTATCGGGCAGGACAAACTGGTTGATCGCCTCCTTATTGCATTACTTGCCGATGGGCACCTTCTGGTAGAGGGTGCACCTGGGCTGGCAAAAACCACCGCCATAAAGGCCCTGGCCGACCATATCACCGGGGACTTCCATCGCATTCAGTTCACCCCGGACCTTTTGCCGTCTGACGTTACCGGCAGTGAAATCTACCGCGCTGAAACTGGGCTTTTTGAGTTCCAGCGCGGACCAATATTCCACAACCTGGTACTGGCAGACGAGATCAACCGGGCACCGGCAAAGGTGCAGTCTGCCTTGCTTGAGGCCATGGGCGAGCGCCAGGTCAGCGTTGGCATGCGCACCTTCCCGCTTGACCGTCTGTTCATGGTGATGGCTACCCAGAACCCTATTGAGCAAGAGGGCACCTACCCACTGCCCGAAGCCCAACTGGACCGCTTCCTCATGCACGTGGTGATCGGTTACCCATCGGCACAGGCCGAGCGAGAAATTTTGCATTTGGCCAGGCGCGACTACCGCCAGGGCCAGCCAGACGCCAACATTCGCCTGACTGCCGATCAGGTTTTCGAAGCCCGAGCCGAGGCTGCTGATATCTATATGGCGGAATCGGTTGAGCAGTACTTACTGGCCTTGGTATTGGCAACACGAGATCCTGGAGCTTTGGATCCGGAACTGGGACGCTGGACGGCGTTTGGTGCCAGCCCGCGGGGCACCATTGCACTCGACCGCTGCGCCCGCGCCATTGCCTGGCTAGATGGCAGAGACTATGTAACCCCGGACGATGTTCGCGCGGTAGCCTTCGATGTACTCCGGCACCGGATTCTGCTGACCTTTGAAGCCGAGGCTGAAGGCATAACCTCCGACACAGTGATACAGCGCCTGATTGACCGTGTGCCGGTGAGCGCCTGAGGCCGCACATGAAGGCACCCGATAGCAATGCAACAACCCGCATCAGCCTGCAGGCACTCATTCGCCTACAGGCTGATGCCAGGGCACTGAAACTCCCATCGGCCCGCCCGGCACGGGCGCGGCAGGCCGGGCTCCAGCGCTCGGCGCAACGAGGGCGTGGGATGGCGTTTTCCGAGGTGCGGCTGTATCAACCAGGAGACGACATCCGCAGCATTGACTGGCGCGTAACAGCCAGGCGCCAGGCGCCGCACACCAAGCTCTACGAAGAAGAGCGGGAGCGCCCGGTGCTGTTGTTATGCGATCTTGGCCCTACCCTGTTTTTTGCCAGCACAGGCGCGTTCAAACAAGTGCGTTGCGCGCAACTTGCCTCCATTCTTGCCTGGCTGGCTTTGTCGGCAGGGGATCAGGTAGGCGGCATCGTCTTCAACGGGAACACCTTGACCGTGCAGCGCCCGGCACGGCGTAAAAAGTCCGTACTGCGGCTGCTGGATACGCTGGCCAGTCAGCAACGTACATCGGTTGATAGCTCCGCTACAGAAACCACCCTTGATACAGCGCTTTCTGAAGCCAGGCGCGTTGCCCATACAGGCAGCCGGATTTTTATAATCAGCGACTTCCTCAACATCTCGGAGAACACCCCTTCCTTACTCGGTGCGCTGGCTCGGCACAATAGCGTCAGCGCATTGCGGGTTGTGGATCCGCTAGAGCAGGCACTGCCACAAAGCGGGCGCTTCGCCGTTGCCGGAGCAGAGGGCCCTGTGTGGTTTGATGCCTCTAATCGCAGTTTTCAGCAAGCCTGGCGCCAAAAAATTACGCGCCACGAAGCTACGCTTGAAGAGTGCTTCCGTTTATCTGGCGTTGGGGCAACAAGCATTTCAACTCAAGAAGCACCGGCTATAAGCCTTAAATCCATACTCGGGCCTGGAGGGCGAATCGGATGATGCCCGACGACCCATTAAGTCAGCTTCGGGATATTCACCTGCCACAAACGGGCGGCTTCTGGCCACCCGCCCCAGGCTGGTGGATTCTTGCTTTTGTCTTCCTTATTACCTTGGTTATCCTGGTGTGGGCTGTTCGCCGTCGCCACCGCCGGAACCGCTGGCTCAGGTTGGCAAAAGCCGAACTGGCTAGCCTGGAACGCACCGCCGTGAAAGAGCCTCAGTGGTTTACGCAACTCAACGCGTTACTTAAACGAGTAGCGCGGGCGCGTTACCCGGATGAAAACCCCGAAGCCCAATCTGGCGAACAGTGGGCTGCTTGCCTCTTGCGTCACCTGCCTGACAATCGCATGGCGCAGCAACCCGTTGTGGATGCCTTGGTAAACAGCGCCTGGCAACCGCAGCCAACGGCGGAACCAGCACAGGCCATTGAGTTCGCTCATACCTGGCTGGAGGCACAGAAATGTTGAGCCTCGCCTACCCTTGGGTACTGCTGTTAATTCTGGCCCCCTTGCTTTTGCATTGGAAAAAGCCGGCTGCACAAACCGTGGATGCCCCGGTTTTCCCGGTTGGACATTGGCTCTCGGATTTGCCCGGCGTAACTCGTCAGGGTAATGGCGTGCCGCGCTGGCAATCTCTGGTGCTGCTACTGGCCTGGGCATTACTGATGTTGGCGCTGGCGCGACCACAGCTCGTGGGTGAGCAGGTTCAGATGCCGGTGTCCGGGCGCGACCTTATGCTGGTGGTGGATATTTCGCCCAGTATGGAAGAGCAGGACATGGTCATTCAGGGCCGCAGCATTAATCGTTTGCAGGCTGTTAAAAGAGTACTGAATGAATTCATTGCCCGCCGGGAGGGCGACAGGCTGGGCCTGATACTGTTTGGCACAGAGCCCTACGTTCAGGCCCCCCTGACATTTGATCTCGCAACCCTTGAGACGCTATTGCAGGAATCCGGCATCGGCATGGCCGGGCGAGCAACCGCCATCGGCGATGCAGTCGGCCTGGCGACCAAGCGTTTAAGGGATCGGCCCCAGCAACAACGGGTCGTGGTGCTGCTTACAGATGGCGCCAACACCGCCGGGGAAGTCACGCCTGACAAAGCGACAGAAATAGCTGCGGCTGCCGGCGTTCGCCTGTACACCATAGGCATTGGAGCTGAATCCATGGTCCAACGCGGTCTGCTCGGCTCCCGCCGGGTGAACCCCTCCAGAGACCTGGATGAAAATTTGCTTACCCGAATGGCGCAGCAGACTGGCGGCGAGTATTTCCGCGCTCGCAGCCTACCGGAGCTCGAGCTGATTTACGAAACCATCAACCAGCTCGAGCCCATTGAACTGGATGGCAAATTCTACCGGCCAGTGACCGACCTGTTTTTCTGGCCTGCCGGCATAGCGGCAGCGCTGTGGCTAAGCCTCTTTCTCTTCAGGCGCAGCAAAGGCAAGCTCGCTACAACTCGCGAACAACCTGCCGGGAGCGTGAACCATGGCTGACTTCCATTTCCTGCGCCCGTTCTGGCTTTTGCTATTACTGATGGTTCCGGTGCTTTACCTGGCACTGAAGCGAAAGAGCTCCGGTGACAGCGGCTGGTCCAGCCTGATCCCTGAGCAGTTTTTGTCTCCGGTCATCCGGCGATACGGTGGTGCTACGCAAAAACGAGGATCGCGTCTTCTACCGGCAATCAGTGCGGTTGTCATCCTGGCCGTAGCACTTGCCGGGCCAGCTTGGCGTGAGGCGCCCACGCCCCTGAAAAAGCCCGGAGACAGCCTGGTGATCGTGCTCGACCTGTCATTGTCCATGCTGGCAACAGATCTGGAGCCCAATCGGCTTACCCGGGCAAAGCGCAAAATTCGCGACATTCTAACCGTGCGCGAAGGCAGCCTCACCGGGCTGGTGGTGTATTCCGGGGACGCTCACGTGGTAGCGCCTTTAACCGACGACAGCAACACACTTACAGGTATGCTCAACGTACTAGACCCGGTCATCATGCCGGCTCAGGGCAACCGTGCCGATTTAGCGGTTGCCAAAGCCCGTGCGCTGCTTGAACAAGGCGCTCCGGGCAAGGGCCGCATTCTATTGATTACAGATGGCGTGTCAGATCGCTACTTTGGGCCTATTAACGATGCGCTAGCGGGTACCAACCTTACCTTGAGCACGTTGGCTGTCGGCACCCGTGATGGCGGCCCAATCCCCCTTGCCCGGCGTGGTTTTATTCGGGACAACGGCAATATTGTGATTGTGCGCACCGACCCGGATCAGCTCGCACAGCTTGCCCGAAAAAATGGCGGTAGAAGCGATGAGCTGACACTGGATAACACCGACATAACCACCTTGAATCTGAGCCCCGTGGAATCAGACGAGTGGCAAGACACAGACACCGGGTTAACCCTAAATCGCTGGAAGGACGACGGGTACTGGCTGTTATGGCTGGCCCTGCCACTGCTCCTGCTGGGCTGGCGCCGAGGCGCCTTTACTGCCATGGCACTGATTTTAATGCCAGCAATACCCCAGCCAGCTGCCGCCATGGATTGGGACAGCCTTTGGCAGCGTGAGGATCAAAGAGCAGCCGAGTTGATTCGTAACGACGCAGGTGCCGCGGCCAGTTTACTTGAGTCACCCGAGTGGCGAGGCTCCGCCCTTTACAAGGCCGAGCGCTATGATGACGCCGTCAAAGCCTTCTCAAGTGCCAGTACGCCCCTTGCGGATTACAATCGCGGCAACGCTCTCGCCCGCGCCGGTAAATTGAAAGAAGCTGTGAAAGCCTACGACAGTGCTCTGAAACAAAACCCGGATATGGAAGATGCCCAGGTAAACCGCAAGTTGGTGGAAGACTTACTCAAACAACAGGAAAAAGATTCCAGCCAGGACCAAGGCGGCGGCGATCAGAGCTCTTCGGATTCAAACGGAGATGAGAACCAACAGCAGGGCGACCAAGGCTCTGATGGAGAACCCGGCCAGCCCCAGGATAACTCCCAAGGGCAGGAGCAGGGGCAAAGCGGGGATCAAGAAGAGCCTGGCGGGGAGCAAGCCGAGGATTCCCCGGAAAGCAGCGAGGCCAATGCACAGGCCTCCGGCGCCAAACCTGGCAGCGAAGACGTCCAGGCACCCACCCCGGTATCCGAAACACCTCTGACTCAGAGCCAGGAACAATCACTGCGCCGGATTCCCGATAACCCAGGCGGGCTCCTGCAGCGAAAATTCCTGCAACAATATCAGGAACGCCAGACACCATCCGATGAGGGCGATACACCATGGTAAAACGGCTGATCATTCCGACAATTCAGCTGGCGGCTTTGGCGGCCTTGATGCTTCTCTGGTCGCCGGCCTACGCTGGAGAGCTCACTGCAGAGCCAGACAGAACTCAGCTATACCAAGGTGAAGTACTGACACTCACCGTTAAGGGCACCACGAAGATCGATATCAATCTAACCAATCTTTTTGATTTTGATCTCTCAAGCCTACCCTCACCAGACATTGAAAAGGTGGCAGCCGACTTTGATATATTGGCCCGCAACCAGCGTTACAGCATTCGTACGGTAAACGGCGACATGGTGGGAGAAATAACCTGGACCTACCGACTTGCGCCGACATCAACCGGGGAGCTCACCATTCCCGCTCTTACTTTTCAGGGCTCTGTATCCAGCCCAGTGACCGTAGAGGTAGTGGACGGCACCCCCCCCGATCAGGCGAGCGATAACCGGGACAGTTTCATTGAGCTGACCACCGACAAAGCAGACGTTTATGTTCAGGAGCAACTCATTCTGACGGTGCAGCTATTCTTCCGGGGCAGCCTTATCCGCGGCGAGCTGTCTGATCCTCAACACCCCAACGCCCGGATAGAACCCTTGGGAAAACAAAAAGAATTTTCCCGTTTTCGTGATGGCGAACGGTACCGGGTGGTGGAGCGGCGTTATGCATTGTTCCCACAAAAGCCTGGCCCTTTAAACCTGCCCGCCATTCGTTTTGAAGGCCAGGCCCGGGAGGCCGATGGGTCGCTTAAGTTCCTGCGGGATAGCGCCCAACTGTTTGAGGTACAGGTGAACGACGTACCAGCAGAGTTCAGCGGCACAACCTGGCTACCGGCGACCAGCCTTACCCTGGCCGAGGCGGGCATGCCGCCAACACTTAACCTGAACACTGGGGACAACATCACGCGCACCCTAAGCTTGCAGGCCACTGGCCTGCCTTCCGAGGCTCTGCCGCCGTTGCCAGAATCTGTGCCCGACGGGCTTCGCAGCTACCCGGAAAATCCTCAGCGCGACACCAGTGTCGGCCCAGACGGCATCACCTCAACCCTTACACAAACCAGGGCGCTGGTTCCGGTGAAAGCGGGACAGCTCACGCTCCCGGCAATTCGTATTCCTTGGTGGGACACTGAGTCCGACAGCGAAAAAGTTGCTGTTATCCCTGCACAAACCCTGAACATAACCGGTGCAGATACCAACAAGAGCGAAGATAACGCGGCTGTGCCTATTGCAAGCTCAGCCGATAACCAAAGCACACCACCAGAGCCTGGCAGCAAGGTCAGTGCCGCCAACAGTGGAGATATATCCGACAACAGTAAATTCTGGCAATGGATCAGCCTTGCATTGGCTGGCATCTGGGTGTTGACCATGCTGGCCTGGTGGCTAACACGCAGCATGTCACGCCAATCGAAGGATAATACCGGCTCACCGGGAGCCCAAGATGAGGGGGCGACATTCGAAAGGCTGCTTAATGCTGCCAAAGAAGGCCATGCTTCAGCACCGGGGTTGTTCGTAACCTGGGCCAATGTACGCTTACCTGGCCACGATTTCCGCTCCGCCGGAGACGTGTTCCGTGTATATCCAGAGCCAGATCTGCAAACGCAACTTGGCAAACTGCAGGCGCACCTTTTCAGCCCAGAGGATGCCAACGGCGATAGGTGGGATGGCAATGCTTTAACCCAGGCGCTCAAACAAGCTCGGCAAAGGATGGCGAAGGTGTCTTCAGAGGCAGGCTTACCACCTCTCTACCCCGGCAATCTGTCAGTGTCGGGATAGAGAGGTGGCGTAGAGGGTAGAGGGTAGAATTCAGAATGCCAATTAGTCGATCAGCTGCTGGTCAATAACCAGTACCACTGGCGCCCCCTGATCTTCGGAAACCTCAATAGGTGAATCCGTACTGCCCTGCCAGTCGCCCGCCTGAGCGTTGATATTGCCTGAACGTGTCAGGCGGGCCGTTACAACCACTTTCTCTGCACCCGATATAACCGCTTGCGGCGCCATCGCATGGCTGTCGTCCAAGCGGACCTCAATGGGCAGAGCGCTCGCCGTTAGCCTGACAACGGCCAGGGGCGGGCCACTTTGGGTATTAGCCGCACGGGCAAAGAGAAACAGCGTGGTGTCGTCAGGGATGTCTTGCTTGAATGCTTCATCGAGAGTCACCCGAACGGTTACGCCGACACCCCCTGCGCTATCATCCGGTGCTGAAAACGCGGGGGCTTGTGCAGGCACCTGCTCCCCAAGACGTGTGTACGCCTCTTTTATACCACCTTGAATAGAGGCCAGCTGCGGGTGATCTGGCGCTGCCGTTTGGATGCGCTCCCAGTAGCGGATCGCCTCACGATAGTTGCCTTGGCTGAACGCATGAATTCCAAGCAGCCCGAGCGAGTTAACTTCATCAGGGTTCAGTGCCCTCGCCTCTTCAATCGCCGACGTTACCTCTTCAGTCATAGCGCCCTGACTGCGAAAAAACTGTGCTTGAGCCGCCAGGCCCAAAGCGACAGCGCGGGATCCATCATCGGAACTCACGTTATCCGCCAGCTTTCGGAACGCCCAGGCTGCATCGTCATACCGCTCTAAACGCATATACGTTTGGCCTAACATGGCCCAGCCATCGGGGTTATCCGGGCTGGTCTCAAGCCGAGCACGTAATTGCTGGGTCAGTTCACTCATTTGTGTTGCGCGGGCTTCATCCGAGCTACCCAGTTCTTGCATGGCTATAAAGGACTCAACGCTGTCCATCGCCCCCCACTCTTCATAGAGCAAGACCGTAGCCGCAGGAATCAGGAGTATTGAGAACAGAGCAATCGCTATAGCCGACTTGCGGCCAGGCACCGTTTGGGAGGGGACCTCGTTATCCGGCACATCGTCGAGCATGGCACCAGCAAGTTCCTCGCGGAGTTGCCGGTACGCTTCTTTATCAATGATGCCTGCCTGATGCTCTTTTTCCAGCTCTGCCATCCGGCTGCGATAGGCCAGCAGGTTCTGGTTTCTGAGATCCGTTTGCTGCCGGGCGCCCCTGCGATGGAACATCACAGGGTAAAGCACAAACCCCAAGGCAAAAATAATCAATACCGTTGCGGCAATCCAAAAAGCTTGAGTCATGGAGATTTCGTCACAGGTTCAAAAATGAATAAAGCAGTGTGTGCTGCTGCGAAGCCAGGTGCGTACTCTGCGTGCAGATCAGCCTTTGCCGTTCTGGTTACGTTCCGCAAGCATCTTATCAACCCGGGCCTGCTCGTCTTTGCTCAGTGCCGGCGCTGCGATACCGGCTTTGCGTGAGCGAGCAACAACACCGGCGACCACAAGAAGCCCCACCAAAACAGCAATAGCAGGTGTTGCCCAGAGCATGAACGTGCGGCTGTCCAGATCGGGTTTGTATTTCACAAACTCACCAAAGCGGTCTACCAGTGAGTTCACTATTTCTTCGTTGCTGGCACCATCCAGCATCATCTGATAGACCGCATTTCTCATATCTTTGGAAATAGGGGAATTTGAATCTGCAATGTTCTGGTTCTGACATTTTGGACAACGCAGTTCTGCAATCAGATTCTGATAACGCTGCTCTTCGCTACGACTATCAAAACCGTATACCGCAGACACATCCGCGAAGGTCATAGCGGATGCGGTGATCGCCAAAAAAAAACACACAATACGGAACATCAGCCATCCTCCCGCGCGTCTTTAATGACCGGCAATAAAACCTGCTCCCACACTCGGCCATTAATCACACCTACATGGCGATACCGAACCACACCAGAGGCATCAATCACGAAGGTTTCCGGCGCGCCATAAACCCCCAGATCAAAACCCAGCGTACCTTTGGGGTCGTAGATAATTGTGCGGTATGGATCGCCCAGTCTGTCGAGCCAAACTAACGCGTCGTCACGGTTGTCCTTGTAGTTCAGCCCGATAATCGGAACCTTCTTTTCCCGGGCCAGCCACATGAGATCTTCATGCTCATCCCGGCAAGCAGGGCACCAGGTGCCCCAAACATTCAGCAGCGTAATGTTTCCCCGGAACAGGCTTTCATTCAGAGTGTTTTCGGGATTTTTCAGATCTTTGAGGCTGAAGGCCGGAACCTGCTTCCCCACCAGTGCAGAATCCAGTTTTGTGGGATCTTTACCTATGCCAGCAAACAGAACAGCGCCCACTATGATGGCCACCAGCAAGGGCAGGAACAACAGAAAACGCTTCATGACACAGCTCCGGCTGTGCCCGGTGCATCCGTTTGCGTCGGTGGCAGCTCTGTTGACGCGCCGGAGCGCTTAGTAACCCGTTCACGGATTCGGTAACGACGGTCCGATATGGCCAAGAAGCCACCGGCAGCCATAAACAGGGCCCCCAGCCAGAGCCAACGAATGAGCGGCTTATATTGAAGCCGGATAGCCCAGGCGTTATCTGAAATCCGTTCACCCACGGCTACAAAGATGTCTCGGAACAGGCCACCGTCAATATCCGCTTCGGTCATAACGCTCATTCCAACCGCATACTGACGCTTTTCCGGGTGCAGTTCGGCAACACGTTCGCCGTCACGCATGACATTGAAACTGCCGTACTGAGCGGTAAAGTTCTTCCCTTGCCGCTCGCCGATACCCACAAAGACAAACTGATAGTCGCCCACTTCCGCAATATCGCCCGGTACCATGCGCACATCACGCTCAATGCCGTAGTTGGATACAACCGTTGCGCCAGCTATGGTCATGGCAATACCAAGATGCCCAAGGATCATGCCATAGTAACTGCGAGATTGCCGTTTTAGGCCGTGGATACGACCCTTTTTGGACGACGATTTGTCCCACAAATCCCAGAAGGTCGCGGTGGTTATCCAAACAGCTGAAAAGACCCCAAGGAACGCCCAAGGCTTGAAACCGCCATAAACAACCATTACCGCCGTACTTATCAGCACACTGATCGCCAGTGGCCACAACAATTTGCGTGCAAGCCAGCCAGCGTCGGTTTTCTTCCAACGGGAAAAGGTGCCCACACCAAGTAGCAGAGCCGCCGCCACTGCAAGCGGGCTAAAGGTGAGGTTGAAGAACGGCTCGCCAATAGAGATTTTCCCCAGATCGAAGAAATCAAGAACCAGCGGGTACAGGGTACCAACCGCTACCAGCAACGTTGCAGAAACCAGTAACACGTTGTTCAGCAGAAGGAATATTTCTCGGGACAGTGAGCCGTAACGAGAGCGCACATGAACAACCGGTGCCCTGAATGCGTAGAGCGTAAGGCTTGCGATAATAGTGAATGCCAACAAGGCCAGCAGAAAGGTGCCGCGTTCTGGATCCGATGCAAAGGCGTGAACCGATGTGAGTACTCCAGAGCGCACAAGGAAAGTACCCAGCAGGCTCAGCGAAAAGGTGACAATCGCCAGCAGTACCGTCCAGCTTTTGAAAACGCCTCGCTTTTCCGTTACTGCCAACGAGTGCATCAGGGCCGTACCAGATAGCCACGGCAACAGGGACGCATTCTCAACGGGATCCCAGAACCACCAGCCGCCCCAGCCAAGCTCGTAGTAAGCCCACCAGCTTCCGAGGGCGATGCCTACAGACAGAAAGGCCCAGGCAACAGTTGTCCAGGGTCGTGACCACCTCGCCCATGCGGCGTCCAAGCGGCCATTAATCAATGCAGCAATGGCAAACGCAAACGCCACCGCAAAACCCACGTACCCCATGTAAAGCATAGGCGGGTGAACAATCAGTCCAAAATCCTGCAAAAGCGGATTCAAATCCGCACCGTCTGCGGGCACATTGGGCAGCAGACGATCAAAGGGGTTCGACGTAACCACAATAAAGAGCATGAAGCCAACGCTGACCATGCCGAGAACCGACAATACCTGGGAGATCATCACCGAAGGCAGCCGACGGCTGAAAATGGCCACAGCCATCGTCCACCCGGTCAGCATCAATATCCAGAGTAGAAGCGAACCTTCATGGCCACCCCACACGGCGCTGAACTTGTAATACCAGGGCAGCATACTGTTACTGTTGTTGGCCACGTAAGCTACGGAAAAATCGTCCGTTAAGAACGCGTGGGTCAGCACGGCAAACGCCAGCCCTACAAATACAAACATGCCCGTGGTCAGCGGCCTCGCAAACGCCTGGAGATTGTCCCGGCCTGTGAGTGAACCCACAAGGGGCACAACCGAAAGAAGCACTGCCAGCAACAGCGCGAGTATCAGTGCAAGCTGTCCGAGTTCGGGATACATCAAAGCTCTCCAGGTATCAGGCTATTCATTGTGATGTGTTTAATAGGTCGCAGGCTTATTACCAGCCTTCGAGGCTTTTTCCAGAGCATCGGCAACTTCCGGGGGCATGTAGTTTTCATCATGCTTGGCCAGAACCTGATCTGCGACAAAGCGGCCTTCGTTGTTGAGCCTGCCCATGGCGACAATACCCTGCCCCTCAGCAAACAAATCCGGCAGAATCCCGACATATTCAACAGGCACTGAGGCGCTAAAGTCCGTGACCATGAACGCCACTTTCAGGCTGTCTGGATCCCGCACAACCGAGCCTTCTTCTACCATTCCACCGGCGCGAATCCGCACATCAACCGGGGCCTCACCGGCAGAAATCTGGCTTGGATCGTAAAATAGATTGATGTTCTGGCGCAGAGCGTAGGTTGTTAACGCCACAGCAACGGAGAGACCTACCAGAAGAAACAGTACAATGGTCAGCCGTTTTTTACGGATCGGATGCATTTACATACCTGTTAGTCAGTCTTGGGAAACGTTTACGCGTGCAAAGGACGCAGCAGGTGCCGGAGCGGCCGTCTTACTCTTGTCAGCCTGAAACTCATAGCCACGACGACAGGCGTCAATAACGGTTTTCCTGGCGCGTACCGACCAGTGCGCCATCGCCGCCAGCAATACGAAAAAGACGGCGTAACAGGCCCAGACATAAGGCCCGTGACCTTCCATCGTTAAAAACGCCGAAAAAGAATCAAACGCCATAATTCAGCCCCGTCCTTTCATTACGAATTCTTTTACCCAGCGAGTGCGTTGTTCCCGGGACAAAATCTCTGTTTGCATGCGCACGCAGGCGAGCCAACCAAAAATCAGGTACAGACCCAGCACTGACAACAACAGCGGCACCCACATTTCAGCCGGCATGGAGGGCTTCTCTGTAAGTTTGAACGTCGCAGGCTGATGCAGTGTATTCCACCACTCCACGGAGTATTTGATAATGGGGATATTCACTACCCCTACCAGCACAAGCACTGCAACCGCGCGGGCGGCAGATTTTTCATCGTTAATAGCGCGATCCAGCGCGATGACACCACCATACAGAAATAGCAATATCAGCATGGAGGTAAGCCGGGCATCCCAGATCCACCAGGTACCCCAAGTCGGTTTACCCCAAACCGCGCCGGTAAAAAGTGCCAAAAACGTGAGCACAAGCCCGACCGGCGCCACGGCCTTAACAAACACGTCGGCGAGTTTCATGCGCCACACCAGCGTCACAATGGCAGCCGAGGCCATCATTATGTATACAGACTGAGCCAAAAAGGCCGCCGGAACATGAATATAAATGATCCGGTAGCTGTTGCCCTGCAGGTAATCCTTGGGAGCAAACGCCAAGCCCCAGACAGCTCCGGCCAAAAGCAGCATTATGCCGCCCGCCAACAGCCAGGGCATGAACCGGGTGGACATCCCGAAAAACCACTTGGGAGAGCCCAGTTTGTGAAAAATTTGCCACATCAGATGGTCACCGTCCTACCATTTTTATCCGTTCGACAAGCTAATTCTTAACGCTGCGGCCGCTGCGAACGGCGCCAATGTCAGCGCGAGCATCAGGAAAGCCCCCATTAATGCCAGGTAGGCTCCTACTGGCGCGCCCTCAGCCGCAGCTGCCACCGTGCCCGTACCGAAAATCAGCACAGGAATGTACAGTGGAATGATCAGCAGGGACAAGAGCACACCTGCCGATCGCAGACCAAGGGTCAGCGCGGCGCCAATTGCACCAATCAAACTCAGTACCGGCGTACCAATCAGCAACGTTAGACACAAAACAGCGATAGAGTTCCCGTCTAGATGCACCATTACACCAAGAACCGGTGTAAGCACCACCAGAGGTAGCCCCGTTAGCATCCAGTGCGCCATGGTTTTTGCCAAAATCAGCAGAAACAGTGGCTGCGGCTGAAGTACCAGCTGCTCCAGGGTGCCGTCGTCAAAATCATGGCGAAACAGATGATCCAGCGATAGCAGCACAGAAAGCAGCGCTGCCACCCAAAGTATACCGGCGCCGGCTTCACTCAAAAATGAAACCTCCGGGCTCACGCCGAGAGGAAACAGAGTAACAACCATAATGAAAAATAGCAGCGGATTAAGCAGATCCTGACGCTGCCGGAACGCCACTTTCATATCCCGAGCAAAAACGCCTTTCATTGCCGCTAACGCACCCACGCTGCTGCTGGCGAGCCTAACTGCCGGGCGCGCTTCAGCATTCATCAGATACCCCTCCCGCGCCTAGAACCAGTTTATGCATACCCGGCAGCGCCAGGTCGTGGTGAGTCGTAACCAGCACGGCGCCACCTTCAGCGGCCCGCTGCTGTAAAAGTGACTCGAGGGCCGCTATACCATCCGCATCAATTGCGGTAAACACTTCATCGAGCAACCACAAGGGTTCATCGGCAATCAATAGGCGGGCCAGCGAGACTCTGCGTTGCTGGCCAGCTGACAGATTACGACAGGGTACATCTTCAAACCCCGTTAAGCCTGTACCTTGCAAAGCTTGACGAAAAACAGCGTCAGGCACGGACCGTCGGCCTGCCATCAAGGCCCGGAGGTTTTCCATAGGGGTAAGCAGGGGCTTGATACCCGGTCGGTGCCCGATGTAGAGCATGTTTCGAAGAAACGCTTCCCGCTGAGTTGCTACCGCAGACCCGCACCATTTCAGCTCGCCGGTCCACGCATCGTTCAGACCAGCCAGCATTCTCAGCAGCGTCGTTTTACCGGAGCCGTTTGGCCCCTCGACACGGGTTACCGTACCGGGCAGTATGGAAAAGGATAACTCACGGAAAAGTATCCGCTTGTCCCGCTCACACTGCAGATTAACAGCCTGTAGTAACGGCTCGGGCATCAAGGGTAACGGCTCGGACATCAGGGCCCCGTAATCAGGACGATGCGCAATCGCATCGGGTGTATTCACGACAATAGTTGCCGGCGCGGCGTATTATAGCGAAAGCGTCTACAGATTACTCTTGTCTGGTATCAAGTCAGCAGCGATGAAACTACCCAGCGGCCAACAGTCTCCTACCCCACCGGTACCGGCCACCTCCAAGCCGGCACAAACCCTCGATGCGTCGCAACCTGCCCGTGAGACCGCAGCCTTGTCTGCTCAACAGCAACTGAATCAACTTAAGCTCGCCAACCGGGAGACCATACTGGCCCGGGTAGCAGAAGTCATCAATCGCCAAGGCAGCGGGAATGCTGAGGTGTTACTGGATGTAAGAGGTAAACCTCTGCAGGTGAGCGCAGCCATTGGCGCCACGGAATTAACACCCGGTGATTGGGTAAAAGTAATGCGGGCCGGCAACGAACTGCAGCTAATGGGTAAACTGGCAGCCACGCCAGAAGCCGCCATTTCCCGGGCGCTCGCCCAGCGCATGCCTTGGCAGCAAAGCCTGGATGGCGGCTTGGCAAAGCTGATGACGGCACTCAACCGAGGCGTAATGCCAGAATTGGCCCCTGGCCAGCTCCCTGCAAGCCGAAGCCCGCAACCCTTGCCAGAGGCAGCCCGGCAAGCCCTTGAAACGCTGCTTGCAAGGCTGCCCGCCAGTAATTCATTGGCCCCCGGTGCCGGCACGCAAAGCAATACTGTGCAACAAATCCGGCAATGGGTAGCCGAGAGTGGGCTGTTTGCAGAATCCCGTCTAACTCAGGCACCGTCGCCGGCCTTGCCCGACCTCAAGCTCGCCATTGGTCGAATGATTACCGCCCTGCTGGCCGAGCAAGGAGGCGACGCAGAAATCTTGTTCAACAGGCTTACACCACTGGCAACCCCCGGCCTGGTTCAAGCGCCGCTGAAATTTCCGCTGGCAACGGCACCATCGCTATCTGCTGGTAGCCCCGAGCCCACATCCGTGGGCCAGACCTTGCGCATGTTAGCGGGCATGTTGAACCGGATTACCGTTAACCAGCTACACAGCCAGATACTGACGGCCAGAGGCGGTGGCGAAGCGCCTGCCCCCGTGTCCACCATGCTCATGGACTTACCCTGGGTGACACCCCAGAACGAGCCCAGAGTGGCTCAGCTACGCTTAGAACAATACAAAGAGGAATCTGCATCCAAAGGCCGTGACGAAAAACGGGCGGCCATTAGCGAATGGCGCCTGAATCTTGCCATTGATCTGGAACTGGCCGGTGCGCTGAATTTTGAAGTCTCCCTGCGCCAGCACGACGTAAGCGCAAGGGTTTGGGCAGAAAAACAGGACACGCTAAAACAGGTGAACGAAGAACTGCCGCTTCTAAGACGCAGCCTTGTGGAATTAGGGCTGGACGTGACCGAGCTTGAATGCCGACGGGGCAGCCCCTCGTACCCGGCAACCAAGCTGGAACACAGACTGGTGGATACCCGAGCATGACAGAGCAGAGCGAAACACATACATCCAGCGCTGCCGTCGCACTGAAATACGACGGCGACAAAGCCCCGACCATAACGGCTACCGGTACTTACGAACTGGCAGATGAAATTATCAGAATCGCCAGAGAGCACAACGTGCCCCTGTACGAAAACGCAGAGCTGGCGGGCATTCTCGCGCGCTTGTCCCTAAACGACGAAATACCGGAAAACCTCTATCGGGTTATTGCTGAAATTCTTGCGTTTGCTTTCCATATACGCGGCCGAACGCCCGAAGACGCCGGTAGCCATTCCGATGACACCTGAACAACAGTCGAGCCATGTCAGGCTGCTTGACGTTTTTTCAGCGCTGACACCAGCTCAGCCTCGGGACGGGATATTCCACACGTATTCATAAGGTCGTCTATATCTGCACCAAGATCGACCAGCCGGGAGGCTTCATCGTAGGAGATACGTAAAGGATCGTTCTGGCGCATTTCATCCATGGTGGAGCGCAGTTCGTGCAGTTGCCGTTCGCAAGCCACAAGGCGTTGACCTACCCCCATGCTGCCGCTGGCAGTAGCATGCAGCTCCCGGCCGAGGATATCGCAGCGTTCTTTGAGCGTGGCTTTCAGTTGCCTGTTCTGGCGCCCAAGCATAAGGCCCTGCGCAAAAACCAGCGACAGCGCCAAGGCGGTCAACGCCCAGGGAGTATAAGAAGGAATGTCAGTAAACATGATGAACGTCTCCGGTTAATTGGCCACGGGAGGCGTCCATCATCAGGCTTGGCCGGTATGGCACCGGTTTACAGCCCTGCGATTTCTGCCCATTCGTGGTCTGTCAGCATTTTGTCGAACTCGACCAATATGATCAGCTCACCATCCTTGTTACACACACCCTGGATAAACTTGGCACTTTCCTCGTTACCCACATTAGGTGCGGTCTCAATTTCACTGGCCTTCAGGTATACAACCTCGGCCACGGAATCCACCAGAATGCCCATTACCTGGTCTGCCGATTCCATCACCACTATCCGGGTGGCGTCTGTTATGTCTGCATCCATCAACCCGAAGCGGCGACGGGTGTCGATCACTGTCACCACATTGCCCCGCAGGTTAATAATACCGAGCACGTAATCCGGAGCACCTGGCACAGGCGCAATTTCCGTGTATCTCAGTACTTCCTGGATCTGCATAACGTTCAAACCGTAGGTCTCGTTATCCAGCCGGAACGTCACATACTGTAGAACCTGATCGTCCTGGACCTGATTTTGCTGTCCGCTCGGGGATGCCATAGCCTGTATCTCCTATTCGGCTGCCCGGCGGGCAACCTGATCGTCAAAAAAACATCGTCAGTGCCCAATACTATAATCAAGGGCACAAACCGTGCCAGCACAGCACGGTTTCATTCGGTAACCGGGCCAGCCGGTCAGTTCAGATCAAGATGGTGCTCTCGCTCGGCGCGTACCAACAAGTCCGCCATAGTCCGCACATCAACCAGAGCACACATCTGTTCAATGACCGTTCCAGCCAGCCAAGGCCGCTTACTGCGGGCGGTACGCCAACGCACATCGTCTGGGCTCAGGGTGAACGACTGGGCTACGTCGTCGCAGGCCAGCCCCCATTCGCTGTTATCCAGCCGAATGACAAATCGATAATTGTCCCTGGCACCGATCGGCACCCTTCCGGCCATGATCCACTCTGCCGTATCCACCACTCTCAGATTCTGATGAGTAGCCGGGCGAATGCCCATGTACCAGCGAGGGCTACCGGGAATGGGCCGAATGTCTTCCTCTATCCGATGAATAGCACCCAGCAACACCAGAGGAACGGCTAACTGCAGGCCGGCTACGGTGAAAATCAAACATTCAAACGGCCGCTCAGACCACTCTGGGCGCAATGCGGGTGTTTCCGGCATTGGCTCTACTGTGGGTTCTGGCGCGGAAGCTACAATCTCTTGAGTTTGCAAGGCTTGTGTCGGCGTTTCCATCAGGGACACGGGCTTAGGCTCTGGCCTTGCTTCGGGAACCGGCTCCGGCTCGCGGATGTCTTCACGCAATGCCGTGTCGGTTGCCGTATGCAGCAATTCGTCCAGATAACTGGCAATGGCGCTGGCTGGATCCGCCAGCTGTGTCAATTTTTCGTCAGCCATGCTGACGCTCCTTCAACGCACCCGTGCGCTCGAGCAAATGCTCAAGCAAGTGCCGGTAGGCCCGAACGCCGTGGGTTTGGGCATCGAGTTTTGATGGAATTACCCCCGCCTGGCTAGCGTCTCGGAACTTTGTATCCACAGGCACGGCAAACTTCCACAGATCGTCCTGGTAGGTTTTACGCAACTGATTCAAGCTTTTTACCGAAGCCTGTGTGCGTCGGTCAAACATGGTGGGCACGATGGTAAAAGGCAACTGGTTCTTCTGGGAACGCATGATCATCTGTAGCGTATGCAGCATGCGCTCAAGGCCTTTGATGGCCAGAAACTCGGTTTGTACCGGAATAACCAGGTGCTGCGCAGCCGCCAGCGCGTTCACCATTAACACGCCCAGCGACGGTGTGTTGTCGAGGATTACGTAGTCGAAATCGTCCCACAACTGAGTAAGTGCCCGGGAAACGATGAGCCCCATGCCTTCAACGCCAACCATTCGGCGCTCCAACGTAGCCAGAGCGGTGCTTGCCGGCAGCAGAGCCAGCCCGGGGCAATTGGTTTCGGTAATTAGCTGGGCGGGCAAGCCATCAGGTACCTTGCCCTGATGTTGAAAAAGGTCAAACACACTGTGCGCGAGCGTATCCGGGTCGTATCCAAACCAGCTGGTGAGAGAGCCATGGGGATCAAGATCCACAACAAGAACTCGTTGGCCACGCTCCGCCAACAAGCCACCCAAAGCGACCACTGAGGTGGTCTTACCCACACCACCTTTTTGATTGGCTACTGCCCAAATTCGCACGCGTTCACTCCGGAAAATAGGTTAACTCGACCACAAAACCCAATTACACACCGGTTTATCGGCCAGCCTCTGCGCAACTTGAACACAAACGGGGCGGCAAACCGGCAACCAGGGTTGCTAAACGCCTTAGCGCATAACACCTCGGATACTGGCGTCGCGGGAGATCAGAAGCACCACACGTCGATTGCGGCGGCGCCCTTCTTCCGTGTCGTTGCGGGCCAAGGGCTGGTGCTGCCCGTACCCAACCGCTGCCATACGTTCGGGCTCAATGCCATCCATACCCAACATGCGCACAACTGCCGCCGCTCGCGCTGCTGACAGCTCCCAGTTTGAGGGGAAGCGAGAGGTACTAATAGGCTGATTATCGGTAAAGCCTTCAACTTTTATAGCGTTATCCCGGTTCTTGAGAACTCTTGCGATTTTTTCGATCACATCAAAGGCATCGTAATGTGGTTCGGCGTCGCCACTGCCGAAAAGCAGGCTGTCTGGCAGGTTGAGCGCCAGCCACTGGTCATTGGTTTCCAGTGTCACCACCCCACGGTTGATCAAGTCATCAAACTCCATCGACAGCTGATCTGCCATGGTACGCAGGGCCTCTGTACGCTCCTGGATCTCTTGCTCCGGGTTTCTGGGGGCTTCCGTTATCGCCGGGGGAATAATGTCTTGGGCGGTGCCTACCTCAGGGCGCAGAGGCTGATCTCCCACTTCGATAGGCTGAAAAGATCGCTGGGGAGCATTGAAAACACCTGTAAGTGTTTCTGAGAGCACTTTGTATTTGCCCTCATTTACCGACGAAACCGAGTACATCACCACAAAAAACGCGAACAGCAAGGTTATGAAATCCGCATAGGAGATCAGCCAGCGCTCTTTGTTATGTAAATCGTCTTGGGGTGGCCTGCGACGCCGCATAATAAAAACCGGGTGTGCTTACTGCAGGAAGCCCCGCAGCCGCAACTCAATGGATTTAGGGTTCTCACCCTCCGCGATGGCAATAAGGCCATCGATCATCATGTCTTCGTACCTTGAGCGCTCTTTAACCAAACCGCGCAGCTTGTTGGCAACGGGGAAAAACAGCAAGTTCGCCAGCGCTACGCCGTATATGGTTGCCACGAAGGCCGTGGCTATGCCGTTGCCGAGTGACTGGGGGTCTTCAAGATTTGTCATTACCTGAATCAGCCCCATAACGGCCCCGATAATACCAATCGTTGGTGAGTAACCGCCCATGGCCTCAAATACCCGGGCAGATTCCAGATTGCGCTGCTCGCGACAGTCCAGATCAATTTCCATAATGCTACGGATAGTTTCAGGTTCTGCCCCATCCACCAGCAGCTGCAGACCTTTGCGGGCGAAGTTCTCGGGCTCTCTTTCAGCCAGCCCCTCAAGCCCAAGCAGCCCCTGCTTTCTGGCTTTTACACTCCAGTCGATGACCTTGCCAATACCATCTTCAATACTTATAAATGGTGGAACAAACACCCATCGAAACTGGGCAGAGGCTCGCTTTAGTATCGGCCAGGACGTCTGGAGAATGGTTGCAGCCAACGTGCCGCCAATGACTATAATCGCCGCAGGGCCATTGAAGAGCGAGCTAACCGCGCCGCCCTCTAGCAGATTGCCACCGAGAATGGCCGCAAAAGCCAGAATCACACCAAGTAGACTGAGAACATCCATCAGCAAACGCCCTCAATCAGGCGTGGGCCAATGTCGTCCAGCGAGAGAACCTCGTCACTAAGGCCGGCTTTCGCAACCGCCATAGGCATGCCGTATATCACCGACGACTTTTCATCCTGAGACCAGATTGGCGATCCACTTTGTTTCATCATCCGGCAGCCTTCCCTGCCATCGGAACCCATGCCAGTGAGAATCACACCAAGGGTTTTACCAGGATATGCGCGAGCAAGAGAGCCAAAGGTAACATCCACGCAAGGTCGATAATTCAGCCGTTCATCGCCTGGAAGTATACGCACACGGGGTTGACCACTGCGGTTTTCGATCATCATTTGCTTGCCACCCGGGGCAAGCAGTGCCAGCCCTGGGCGAAGGATGTCGCCCTCCTCTGCCTGTCGTACTTCTATTTGGCAAAGTTTGTTAAGCCGTTCCGCAAAGGCTGGGGTAAAACTTGCTGGCATGTGCTGAACCAACACGATCGGCGAGGGAAAGCTCGCCGGCAATGCGGTCAGCACTCGCTGAAGCGCCACTGGCCCGCCGGTAGAGGTGCCAATACCCACAACGGCATAATGCCGTGCCGGGCTTTTTCGAGAGGGTCGCCTGGACGTTTCTTCCTGTGATGGCTGGGCAGCCTGGCGGCCGGGTATCAATGGACGACCCGACACAGAAGGCTTAGTGGGCATCGTGCGCGCCGACGGTGAAGCTGGCCTCGACGACGGTGATAAAGAAGGCGGCACCCGACTTGCCGGCCGGCTGCGTGCGACATCAAGCACACGGTCTATCAGGATTTTCTGAAGTTGGCCGCCATCCCGGGCGATTTCTTCGAAGTTTTTAGGCAGGAAATCCACCGCCCCTGCTTCAAGGGCGTCCAGAGTTACTCTGGCACCTTCATAGGTGAGTGACGAAAACATCAGCACCGGCACAGGGTGTTTCTTCATGATTTCGCGTACGGCCGAAATACCGTCCATAACCGGCATTTCGTAATCCATGGTTATAACGTCCGGCCGCAAAGATTCCGCCAGTTCAACGCCTTCCCGGCCGTTGGCAGCTACGCCCACCACACGGATCTGGCCAGACGAGGTCAGTATTTCCGTTAGCCGTTTGCGGAAAAATCCCGAGTCATCAACGACCAGGACAGACACTGTCATCCCTTTCTCCTGTCAGCTGTAATGTTGCAGCAAGCTAGGAACATCGATAATAAGTGCGATGCGTCCGTCGCCGGTAATCGTTGCCCCGGCCATACCTGGTGTTCCCTGCAGCCCTCGACCAAGCGGCTTAATAACCACCTCTTCCTGACCCACCAATTGATCCACTACAAAGCCAACCTGGCGAGTCCCCATAGCAACGATCACAACATGTCTGCTTTTCGTGCTATCCGCACCGGCAGAACCTTTTACCAACCAGCGTTTTATATGGAAAAGCGGGAACACCTTGTCCCGCACAACAATACACTCCTGGCCATCCACAACGTTGGTTCGGGTCAAATCCAGGTGAAAAATTTCCACCACGTTCACCAGCGGCAGAGCAAAAGACTGGTCACCAAGCACAATCATCAGCGTTGGCATGATCGCAAGGGTCAGGGGCACCTTGATGATAATGCGAGAACCTTTACCCAATGCCGAAACGATACTGAGCTGGCCGTTGAGCTGGTTAATTTTGGTTTTCACCACATCCATGCCCACGCCACGGCCGGAGACGTCAGAAATCTGCTCTTTGGTGGAGAAACCAGCTGCAAAAATCAGGTTAAAACACTCTGTTTCGGTCAAACGATCGGCAGTGTCCTGATCGTAAATTTCTTTTTCTACCGCTTTGCGGCGCAACACTTCGGGATCCATGCCAGCGCCATCGTCATCGATGGACAACAGAATGTGATCGCCTTCCTGCTCTGCTGAAAGAGTGACTGTGCCCTGCCGGGGCTTACCTGCTTTTTCGCGCACATCCGGTGCTTCAATACCGTGATCCACAGAGTTGCGAACCAAATGCACAAGTGGGTCTGAGAGAGCCTCGACGAGGTTTTTGTCGAGATCTGTGTCCTCCCCATGCATCACCAGATTCACTTCTTTTTGCATACCTCGGGCAAGGTCGCGGACAACGCGCGGGAAGCGGCCGAACACTTTTTTGATCGGCTGCATGCGAGTTTGCATAACCGCGGCTTGCAGATCGGTGGTCACCACATCCAAACTGGAAACCGCCTTTTGCATATGCTCGTCTTCGCTATCAGAACCCAAGCGCTGGAGCCGGTTTCTTACCAGCACCAGTTCACCCACCATGTTCATGATGTCATCCAGGCGCTTGGTATCCACGCGCACGCTGGTTTCTGCAACCGGGGTTGAGTCTCTGGCAGGTGCCTTGGCCACCGGGGCTGCCGGTTTTGCTTCAGCTTTTTCCTCAGGCGCAGCCTGCGCCGGATTTGCTTGTGCCTGCGCAGGGGCTGCAGGCTTGCTGCCGGAACCTTCAACGGTTGGGCTTCTGCCCTTGCCATGAAGCTCGTCCAACAGCTTTTCGAATTCGTCGTCGGTAATCAGTTCGTCAACACCGCCTGCCGCCGGGTTCGCGGCACCCTTGGTTCCGGCACTTTCATCTACCGCAGCTTGTGCGGCAAATTTACCTTTACCGTGCAGTTCATCAAGCAGAGCTTCAAACTCATCGTCAGTGATATCATCACCGGAGCCACTGCCCTCTCCCTCATTATTGCTGGCAGGCTGCTCAACCACTGGGCTCTTGCTTGCCCCGGAAACAGGTGCATCTCCGTGCAAAGCATCCAGTAACTGTTCAAATTCGTCGTCGGTAATATCGCCACCGTCCTGGCCGCTTCCAGCGAGTTCAGGCGTTTGGGCCAGTTTAACGCTCGCCTGCCCGGCAGCAGTCTGAGGCAGCGCAAAGGCATCCAACGCGGCAATCAGTTCGCCGGGCGCAGCCGTAAGCTCTTCGCCATTACGCACCTGGTCAAACATGGCATTCACGTAGTCCAGAGTTTCCAGAACAACGTCCATCAGCTCCGAATCCACCGCACGCTTGTGGTTGCGCAATATGTCAAACACGTTCTCGGCAGAGTGACAGCAGTTAACCAGGGCATCCAATTGCAGGAAGCCTGCGCCACCTTTTACCGTATGGAATCCACGAAATATGGCGTTGAGCAGGTTGCTATCGTCAGGATGCCGCTCAAGATCAACAAGCTGTTCGGATAGTTTCTCAAGAATCTCACCGGCCTCTACAAGGAAGTCCTGAAGGATCTCATCATCGGCATCAAACGCCATGGGTTAACCTCTTATATTCAGAAACCGAGACTGGACAACAAATCATCTACGTCGTTTTGTCCCGAGACTACATCTTCACGCTCTTCAGCCTTCACCTGAGGCCCCACACCCTGTTCGGCTGAGACGTCATGGTTTTCAATCTGATGCACTGTGCCGGTAAGCTGATCAACATGGCTGGCCATGACCACCAAGCTAAGCATCTGCTCTTCCACTTCTTTTACCAACGCCGTCACACGCTGAATTACCTGCCCCGTCAGGTCCTGGAAATCCTGCGCCAAAAGAATCTCGGAGAGGCTGTTATAAATGGTATCCGCATCCTTGGTAACGCTCAGAAAAAAAGCGTCAATGCGCCCATACAGGTCGCGAAATTCCGACGGCTGCATTTCGCGACGGCGCAAGCGCTGCCACTCTTCTCTCAACGAAGCGGCTTCATCGCGCACTGTGTGGGCGACTGGCATGCTTTCTTCGACCAGGTCCATGGTGCGATTGGCAGCCTGGCCGGTCATCTGAACAACGTACGCCAGCCTGTCTGAAGCGTCTGTCATCAATGACAGAACTTCTTTCTGCTCTTGGCTGCGCGGGTCAATCTGGAAGTTACGGATTGCTTCATGCAGCGATCTTGTCAGTCGACCAACTTCACGGTAAAGGCTTTGATCCCTAACCTCACTCAATTCGTTGATCAAGCTCATGGCGCCAGCATAATCCCCGGCTTCGACGCACTGGGTCAGCTCTGCCGCCTGGCGACGGAGCTTTTCGGTCACTTCCGGCTCAAGACCCCGGTGGATCTTTTTGTTATCGCTCATACGACCCATCCGATTTCTGGCTACTGAATTCGTTCAAAAATCTTCTCGATTTTTTCCTTGAGCACGGCCGCGGTGAAGGGCTTTACCACGTAACCATTCACGCCAGCCTGGGCTGCTGCCACAATCTGATCGCGTTTGGCTTCGGCGGTCACCATCAATACCGGAAGGGTTTTCAGATTCTCATCCGCACGCACTGCCTTGAGCAGGTCGAAGCCGGACATTCCTGGCATGTTCCAGTCTGTGACCAGGAAATCATACTTGCCGCTTTTAAGCATAGGCAAAGCGGTATTGCCGTCATCCGCTTCATCGGTATTGGTGAAGCCCAAATCACGGAGCAGGTTTTTAATAATCCGCCGCATTGTAGAAAAGTCATCCACAATGAGTATTTTCATGTTCTTGTCCAAAGGGACCTCCAGTTAGTAAGACCCGGAATTCGTTTGACCTTTGCGCTCAACATGTAGCAGGCCGCTGGTTTAACCACTTATTGTCTGATCTTAATCACGCTTGTAAAGCATCGGTTACCAAACGCTACACTCCAGCACGATTCAGAAACCTTGTACCTGGCCTAGTTGTGCTCCTCAAGACGCCACTCAGCAAGCCTGCCCCTCAGCCGCAACGCTGCCTGGCTATGAATCTGACTGACTCTGCTTTCACTTACGCCTAGCACTGCACCAATTTCCTTAAGGTTCAGCTCTTCCTGGTAATACAAGCTCAGTACAAGTTTTTCGCGCTCTGGCAACTGCTCTATTGCGGCTGCCAAACTGCTTCGAAAGGCATCAGAAGACAGTCCGTCCAGCGGATTATCGCTGGTCTCTGTTACTTCTATCGGCAGGTCTCCGGATTCATTGAGCTCGTCAAGGCTAAAAAGTCGTCCGCTGTTCGTATCCGACAAGGTGGCATGGTATTCAGAAAGCTCCATATCGAGCTCCTCTGCCACTTCCAGGTCTTGGGCTTCACGGCCCTCCCGATCCTCAACAACCTTGATAGCGCGGGCAACCCGACGTGCATTACGGTGAACAGAGCGCGGCACCCAATCGCCTTTACGGATATCATCCACCATGGCACCACGAATGCGTATGCCAGCATAGGTTTCAAAGGTTGCACCCTTGGTTGAGCTATAGCGCTGGGCGGCTTCCAGCAACCCGATCATGCCCGCTTGCATAAGATCATCAAGCTGCACCGAAGCCGGCAACCGCGCCAAAAGGTGAAGTGCAATTTTCTTGACCAGGGGCGCGTGCACCTCTATGAGTTCAGAGGGGCTTTTCAAGCCGGCCTGGTGGTAGATTCCCAGATTATTCGCCAATGTCATGCATCCGGTTTTGTTTGACGGGATCCGTTTCAGACTTCGACGAGCCGCTCCACAAAAAACTCCAAGTGTCCGCGGGGAGAGGTAGGCAGCGGCCAGCTTTCCACCTTGTCAGCCAGTGCCTTGATCGCAAGCGAGGCTTTGGCCCGGGGATAAGCATCGAGTACCGCCCTTTGGCGCTGAACCGCTTTCTTCACGGCTTCGTCGTAAGGCACCATGCCCACGTATTGTAGTGCCACATCCAGGAAGCGCTCAGTAACCCGGGTCAGTTTTTCAAATAGATGGCGCCCTTCTTGCTCACTACCCACCTGATTGGCAAGAATGCGGAAGCGGTTGGTGCCGTAATCGCGATTCATCAATTTTATGAGTGCGTAGGCGTCGGTAATAGATGTGGGCTCGTCGCAAACTACCAGCAGCAGCTCCTGAGAAGCCCGCAGAAAACTTACAACTGACTCTGAAATACCCGCTGCGGTATCCACAATAAGCACATCAATTTGATCGCCCAACTCGCTAAATGCGTTGATCAGGCCCGCGTGCTCCATGGCGCTGAGCTGAGTCATGCGCTGGGTGCCGGAGGAGGCCGGAACAATTTTGATACCGCCCGGCCCGCTCACCAGAACGTCCCTGAGGTCGCATGTGCCCGCCAGGACATCCTGAAGGGTTTTGTTGGCAGTGACACCAAGCAGCACATCAAGATTGCCAAGACCAAGGTCTGCATCAAGCAACACAACGCGACGACCTTTCTGGGCCAGGGCAATGCCAAGATTGACCGAAATGTTACTCTTGCCGACCCCGCCTTTGCCGCCGGAAACTGCTATCACCTGTACCGGATGTGCTTTGCTCATACTGTTTGTTATCTCTCGCCACGTTTAGCCGGATTTCATTCACAGCCGGGAACCGCTCAGATATTCAGAGCCTCAGGCCATTTCGCGCGGGCGTTCCGTGCCAGCTACTTTTTCTGAAGCCGCCTGTTGTTGAAGCGTTTTCAGGCGTTCGACCGCCAGGCGCACAAGAGGAACAGCTTCCGCATGGTGCAGATCTCCAGGGATTTTCTGCCCATCCGTGTAATAAGCCACCGGTAACCCGGTTTCCATCACAAAGCCCAGAGATTCACCCAGGGTAAGGGCTTCGTCAATTTTTGTCATCACGCAGCCCGTAAGATTTGCCATCTTATAGCAATGCCAGACGGATTTCATAATACGCGGCTGGCTGGTTGCAGAAACCACCAAGTGCGTACGCACGTTATGGTGGCTGCGAGCCAGTTCCGACAGTTGCTCCTGATAGCCTTTATCAGAGCTGGTCAGCCCCGCTGTATCAACCAGCACCAGGTGACGATCCGACAGTTCATCAAGAATATCATCCAGCGTATTGCTTTCGTCCACTACCCGAACCGGCACGTTCAGAATGCGGCCAAACACAAAGAGCTGCTCATGGGCGGCAACCCGATAACGGTCTGTGGTGACCAGTGCCAAAGAATCGGCGCCGTACTTCAATACATAGCGGGCAGCCAGCTTGCCAATGGTGGTGGTCTTGCCTGAGCCCGTGGGGCCGACCAACGCGTATACGCCGCCTTCGTCGAGCCATTCCTGGCGCGATGTGCGTACACCGGTGGCGAGCATCCTCAGGGATTGCTTCCAGCCATCATCCAGCTTTCCGCTCTTGTGTCTGCGGGAAAGCGAACCCGCCAAATCTGGCCCCAAACCAAATTCTTGCAACCGCTCTGCCAACCGTTGTTGAACGGCGCTTACTCCGGTTTTTTCCGGAGCGCTTCGCTGGCCACCCATGAGATCCCGCAATGAGCTGATTTCTGCACGCATGCTTGCAAGCTCGTCCGAATAATCTGTTTGGCCGCTAACGCTGGAAGAGACCGGCTCATCAAAACCGTCACTTACCGATTCGTGCAAATCTGCATATGACGCTTTGGAATAGCCTTGATTGCGCTCTGCTCGGCTTTCGCGCACTTCGCGGATACGGGAACGAGAACGGCCAAGCTCGTCTTCCAGCCGACGGTGACGCTCCGCCTGCATTTCAGCAAGGAGGGCACTGTTGGTGGCTTCGCTAGCCTGCTCTCCAAGACTCTGGCGTGCCATGTTTTCGTCGTAATCCAAGGCACAGACGATCTCAACGCCACCGTCTACCCGGCGATTAGAAAGGATGACAGCATCAGGGCCCATCTGCTCACTGACTTGTTTCAGTGCTTCGGCCATGCTCTTGGCAAAAAATCGTTTTACTTTCATGATATTGCATCCTCCACCGGCAACGCTGTACCCGCGCTGTCCGTTCTTTCATCCGCCGGCCTATTGGCCCACAGACGCCACGATCGTAATTTGCTTGTTATCCGGTATTTCCTGGTAGGAGAGCACGTGCAGCCGCTCCACACCGAAACTGGCAAACTTTGCGAGCACCGGCCTCAAGGGGCCAGATACCAGCAGGATGGCGGGTTTGCCAAGTACCTCTTGGCGCTGAACGCTGTCTTGCAACGAGCGCTGCAGTTTTTCCACCATATTTGGCTCCAGAACCATACCTATGTCTTCCTGGCCGCCAGATTGTTGACTCTGCTGAACAGACTTTAGCAATAACTGTTCCAAATCTGGATCCAGAGTAATAACAGGTATCTCCTGATCGTTGCCGCAGATGCTTTGAATAATCATTCTACGCAGCGCTTGGCGCGCCACAGTGGTCAGCAATTTTGGATCCTGGCTCTTGGGGTGCACGTTTACCATGGCTTCCGCAATGGAGCGCATATCCCGAATCGGCACCTCTTCTCTCAGCAGGTTTTGCAGCACCTTCAACAGAAGGCTGATGGACACAGTGGTCGGCACCAACTCTTCCGCCAGCTTGGGCGAGGCCTTTTCCAGTTGATCCAGCCACTTCTGCACTTCTTCGTGGCCCAGCAGTTCGTGAGCGTGTTTTTGCAGCACTTGGTTCAGGTGCGTGGCAACAACTGTGCTGGCATCCACAACGGTATAGCCAAGGGTCTGAGCCTGATCTTTCTTCTCAGGCTCAATCCAGCTCGCATCCAGCCCAAAGGCCGGGTCTTTGCCCTCTATACCTTCTATTTTTCCAAACACTTGCCCTGGGTCGATTGCCAATTCCCGATCAGGGTGAATATCCGCCTCCGCGATGGTTACGCCCATCAAGGTAATGCGGTACACGTTAGGCATCAGATCCAGGTTGTCGCGAATGTGCACAGAAGGCATCAAAAAGCCCATGTCTTGCGACAGCTTTTTACGCACACCTTTTATACGACTTAACAACTGCCCGCCCTGGGACTTATCAACCAGAGGTATCAAACGGTAACCGACCTCTAGCCCGACAATGTCCACCGTTGCCACGTCGCCCCAACCCAACTCCCGGGTTTCGCCTGGCGCAGGCAACTGGCGGCCTGGATCGCCACCGGTATCGCCAGTCAGAGGCGCATCCCGGCCACCAGAGCCGGCCAGAGCACCGGCGCCACCGCGGCTGGGGAATGTCCCCCCCTCTTCCACAGTCTGCCGATCCTTGTTCCAGATAAACCAGGCGCCTGCGCCTGCGAGCCCGCCAAGCCCGAGAAATGCCACATGGGGCATGCCCGGAATCAAGCCCAGCAAAATCAGAATGCCTGCGGCAATCGCGAGCGCCTTGGGGGCACTGAACATTTGCTGCAGAATCTGCCCACCCATGTCCTGGCTGGAAGTCACCCGAGTGACCATGATCGCCGCAGAAGTAGAAAGCAGCAGTGATGGAATCTGAGCCACCAGACCATCACCTATTGTGAGAAGCGCGTAGCGTTCTACAGCGAGCGAGAAATCAAGGCCATGCTGGAGCATACCAATGGCAATACCGCCAATAATGTTGATGGCGAGAATCAGCAGGCCTGCAACCGCATCGCCCTTCACAAACTTGGAGGCACCGTCCATGGAGCCGTAAAAATCCGCCTCCTGTGCTATTTCCTCACGCCGATGCTTGGCTTCGTCCTGATTAACCAGGCCGGCATTCAAGTCGGCATCAATAGCCATCTGCTTACCCGGCATGGCATCCAGGGTAAAGCGCGCACTAACCTCTGAAACCCGGCCCGCGCCTTTGGTTACAACAAGAAAGTTGATGATCATCAAAATGGCGAACACCACGAGCCCAACCGCGTAGTTACCACCGATAAGCACCGCGCCGAAAGACTCGATAACCTTACCCGCGGCATCACCGCCCTCATGGCCTTCAAGCAAAACGATCCGGGTAGACGCCACGTTCAGCGCCAGGCGCAACAGGGTTGCAACCAGCAATACCGTTGGGAAGGAGGCAAACTCCATGGGCCGCAGTGCGTATACACACACCAGCAGAATGACAATCGAGAGTGTAATATTGAACGTGAAGAAGACGTCCAGCAAAAAAGCTGGCACAGGCAGTATCATCATGCCCAGCAGACCCATCAGCATAACGGGTACGCCAAGGTTGCCCTGCGTCAGGGATTTGACATTATGAAGGACTAAAGCTTTGTCCATGCCGTAAGCATCTCCGGTTCACTGTTTCTGAAGGCGTTTTCAGGGTCGAAATTCTGACGCTCAAGCGTCTTTAACAGTGATACCGCAAGATCCATACCACTGTGTTCGAGTTTTCGTTCCTGAGGTGGCTTTGCCTGCCTGACTCGCCTTCTAAGATGCGGTATCCTTGCGCCACTTAATCGCAACATTGAACCCTGAAACCCACAACTCCAGACCCAAAAACAGGTGAGCCCATGCCAGTCCACGAGGTAAGACACCCCCTGATCAGACACAAACTCGGCTTGATGCGCCGTGCAGAGATCAGCACCAAGAATTTTCGTGAACTGGCGCAAGAAGTCGGTGCTTTGCTGACTTATGAAGCCACCAAGGATTTCAGTCTGCAGGAACAAACCATCGAAGGCTGGGCCGGCCCGGTGAAAGTGGAACAAATTCAAGGCAAAAAAATAACGATCGTGCCTATTTTACGAGCCGGGCTTGGCATGTTGGATGGCGTTTTGAGCCTTATTCCGGTTGCCAGGGTCAGTGTGGTGGGCCAGATCCGTAATGAAGAAACCCTCCAGGCTGATACCTATCTGGAAAAACTGGTGGGAGAGTTGGATGAGCGTATGGCGTTGATCGTGGACCCAATGGTTGCCACAGGTGGCTCAATGATTTCCACCATCGACGTACTCAAAAAAGCCGGAAGCACCGAAATTCGTGCATTGGTGTTGGTGGCTGCTCCAGAAGGCATAAAAAACGTTCTGGACAAGCACCCGGATGTGTCTATCTATACCGCCTCGGTGGATCAATGCCTGAATGAGAAAGGCTACATCCTGCCTGGGCTTGGTGACGCTGGCGACAAAATCTTCGGCACCAAGCAAAAGGACAGTTGATCATGGAAGATCACACCAAGGACCCTGTTTGGAAACAGGCGATTGCTGGCTCACAAATGCTTCTCGTAGCGTTTGGCGCGCTGGTCCTGATGCCGCTGATTACCGGCCTGGACCCCAACGTTGCGCTTTTCACCGCCGGCCTGGGCACGTTGATCTTTCATATTGTAACCGGTGGCCAGATCCCTATTTTCCTGGCCTCATCCTTCGCATTTATCGCACCGGTTATCGCTTCCAAGGGCAAGTTCGGCCTTGAGGAAACCCTGGGCGGCCTGATGGCTGCGGGTATTCTTTATATCCTTCTTAGCGGTGCAATACGGCTGCGTGGTACCGGCTTTGTCACTCGCCTGCTGCCTCCGGTGGTTATAGGGCCGGTTATCATGGTGATCGGTCTTGGGCTGGCACCCGTTGCAGTAAACATGGCGTCTGGCCGCACCGGCGATGGCGCTGTGCAGCTGATACCTCAGGATACCGCTCTGTGGATTGCCATGATCTCGCTGTCTGTGACCATCATTGCCTCGGTCTGGTCCAAGGGTATCTTCCGGCTTATCCCAATCATGTTTGGAGTGATTGTGGGTTATGTTCTGTCTGCTTTCGCAGGGGTGGTTGATACCACGCCCATACAGCAGGCGCCCTGGCTTGCGATCCCCAACTTTGTGGCACCAGAGTTCAGCTGGGGCGCCATTCTGTTCATGATTCCGGTTGCCATTGCGCCGGCTATTGAGCACATCGGCGATATTCTGGCGATTGGTAACGTTACCCGTAAAAACTACCTGGAAAAGCCTGGCCTACATCGCACCCTACTGGGCGATGGTTTGGCCACCAGCGCTGCCGCATTACTGGGCGGCCCGCCGAATACCACCTACTCGGAGGTAACCGGTGCGGTAATGCTGACCCGTAATTTTAACCCGAAAGTTATGTGGTGGGCGGCCTGCACTGCAATCGTGCTGGCCTTTGTAGGCAAGTTTGGTGCGGTTCTACAGACAATTCCGGTACCGGTGATGGGCGGCATTCTCTGCCTGCTGTTCGGCTCCATTGCAGTTGTCGGCATGAGCACACTGATCCGCCATCAGGTGGATCTTTCTCTAGCGCGGAATCTGGTTATCGTCGGCGTGACACTGGTGTTCGGCATCGGAGGCATGGTGCTCGGCCACCTGGAGGGTATCGCTTTATGTGCGGTGGCTGCCATCATCCTGAACCTGATACTTCCGGGTAGCCGCGAAGCCTGGGGCAAAGCAATTTACGAACACAAAGAAAACTGACCCCTCTGGCTTGTAGCCTGCTGCTTCAGATGTTTGCCTGCGGGTGTACGCCCCTCCCAAAAACCGCTACGAGCACATCCATGTGCGCTTGTCTCCGGCCGTCCTTGGCCTACGACATTTTTGGGAGGGGCGTACACCCGCAAGCTATCTTGCTTTTCAGATATCGCAACATCAAGTACACAGACGAATGTGTACAAGCCCGCAATCAAATGCCTGAACAGCCCCGCCACTACCGCTCTCCCCCCAAGTCACCAGTCCTGAAAACCTCCAAATCAGCAGGCTACGAATCCAGGTCAGATATCCCGCCGCAAGTCAGAAGGAATCGGCAAATCGGGCATGCCAGGCTTGGGGCCACGCCCCTTGCGGAACTGCCGAAGCTGGAACACATAGGCCAGAACCTGGGCGATGGCCATGTAGAGGCCATCAGGGATTTCGTCGCCTATATCGCTGTTGTGATACACAGCCCGGGTTAGCGGCGGCGTGCGCAGGAGTTCGACTTTGTGTTCCCGGGCGATTTCCATGATTTTGAAGGCGATTTCATCGGCGCCTTTGGCGACAACCATGGGTGCACCCATGGAATCAGGATCGTACTTCAGCGCTACCGCATAGTGGGTAGGGTTGGTAATGACAACGTCGGCCGTGGGTACGTCTTGCATCATGCGACGTTGAGACATTTCACGTTGGAGTTGGCGAATTTTGCCTTTAACCTCGGGCTTGCCTTCGCTGTCTTTGTACTCGTCTTTCACCTCCTGCTTGGTCATTCGCAGCTTTTTCTGGTGATCAAAAATCTGGAACGGCACGTCAATCATTGCGATGAGAATCGTGGCGCAGGCCAGCAGGAAAAAGCTCCAGCCCAGTGTCCATAGCACATGTTCCATGGCCGGTACTGCCGACTCATTTGCGATAGATAGCAAATCTTCCGTACGAACGTTCAGTATCAGGAGCGCCAAGGCCATAACCAAGCCAACTTTGGCGATGGCCTTGACCAGCTCGATCAAGGAACGCGCGGAGAACATGCGGCCCAGGCCTTTGATGGGATCCATGCGGTTAAGCTTGGGCGCAATGGCTTTGCCGCTGAACAGCAAGCCACCGATGCCGATGGAGCCAGCGATGGCGGCGATAAGCAGGAGGGTAAGAATGGGCGCCAAAGCCCACGCGGCTTCTTTGGCAGAGGCAATCAGTTGAACACTCATATGTCTGGTATCAAATATGGCAGAGCGCTCAAGCGTGAAGGCATCGCGCATGATGGCTTCCATGGAGGCACCCAGTTGCGCGCCAAACATTAACAATCCGCCGGCGCCGGCGATCAGTACCGCCATGGTGGCCAGCTCTTTTGATCGCGCAGTCTGGCCATCCTCCTTGGCTTTTTCGAGCCGTTTGGGGGTGGCCTCTTCGGTTTTCTCCTGACTGTTGTCGTTTTCTTCTGCCATGTTTTAACTCTTGGCTTGCCGGCTAGGGTTGCCCTTGAAGGCCCCGCATAAACTCAAAGGTTTGCCGGGTGTATTCCTGGAAGTGCGGCAGGAAATTGGCGTGCAGCACCCATATAGCAAACAATCCAAAAATCAGGCCAATCGGAAAGCCAAGGGCAAAGATGTTCATCTGGGGCGCGGCGCGGGTCATTACGCCAAAGGAGATGCTAACGATGAGTACGGCGGTCACCGCCGGCAGCGCCAACAACATGGCAGAGGTAAACATCCAGCTAACCCTGTGGGCTAGCTCCCAAACACCTACCTGGCCCAGGCCTTCCATGCCAATAGGCATGGTTCGGAAGCTTTCAATAAACACTTCAAACGCCACAAGATGGCCGTTCATGGCCAGGAACAACAGGGTGACGGTAATGGTGTAGATTTGCGCCAATACGGGGACGTTAACGCCGTTGGCAGGATCAACCATCGAGGCGAAACCCAGGCCCATTTGCATGGCGATCATCTGGCCGGCAACGACGAATAACTGCCAGAGTGCCGTCAACGCAAACCCCATACCCACGCCGATCAGGATCTGCTGCAGGGTAATCACCACCGCGTCGGCACTCAGGGCTTCAACCTTGGGCACTTCCGGAATCATGGGCACGATCAGGATCGTCATTAGCAGCGCAAGCCCCAGGCGCACCCGGGCGGGCACCAGCTGGGTACCAAAAATGGGGATAACCATCAAAAAGCTGGCCAGGCGGAACAGGGGCCAAAGATGCTGCCCTACCCATTGGCCGAGCATATCCGCACTGAGTTCCGCAGGGGTCATGGGTTAGCCAATCAGGTAAGGAATACTTGAGATAAGCCGGTGCGCATGATCCAAAAGCTTGGTCAGCAGCCATGGCCCCAAGACAATAATCACGATGAGTGTGACCAGCAGGCGTGGCAGAAAGCTCAGGGTTTGCTCGTTAATCTGGGTAGCCGCCTGAAAGGTGCTAACCACCAAGCCAATCACCAGGCCTGGCCCAATGATCACAGAGGCAAAGAGGACGATCATCCACAGTGCTTCCCGGATGATGTCGATAACGGTTTCCGGAGTCATGGCGCTCTCCTGTGTGTCATAACCGGCCTATATCCCATAACTGGCTGCCAGCGTACCCATGATAAGGGCCCAACCGTCTACCAGTACAAACAGCATGATCTTGAATGGTAGCGAGATAATAATGGGGGACAGCATCATCATACCCATAGCCATCAGTACGCTGGCCACAACCATGTCGAGAATCAGAAACGGGATAAACAGTATAAACCCTATCTGAAACGCCGTTTTAAGCTCGCTGGTTACAAAGGCGGGCATCAGTATCCAGAACGAGACATCCTGTGCTGTATCGTATTTAACATCTGCAATGCGCATGAACAGCGCCAGGTCATCTTCCCGGGTTTGTCCCAACATGAATGTCTTGAAGGGCTCACTGGCAAGCTGAACGGCTTCCAGAGACGTAACTTCCTCTTGCAAGTACGGCTGCAGGCCCACCCGGTTGGCTTCTTCGAGTACCGGCTTCATGATAAAAATACTGAGAAACAAGGCCAGGCCGAGCAATATCTGGTTTGAAGGCGTGGCCTGCAGGCCCAGTGCCTGGCGCAGAATCGCAAACACCACGATGATACGTGTGAAAGACGTCATCATCATCAACATGGCCGGCAGGAAGGTCAGCGCCGTCATCAAGGCCAAAATCTGCAGGGTTACGGTGTATTCCTCAACACCCTCGCCCTCACCTGGCTGAACCGTAAACGCCGGAATACCTGGCAGATCTGCGAACGCCAAAGGCGCCCAGAACAACCCTGTAAGCACAACAAAGAGTGGAATGAGTCGTTTGAGTGTTGCCAACATCATGGGGCTAATCATTCCTTACTCGGAGCCGTCCAGGATTTACCAATCATGCTTTGCAGGCGTTTAGCAAAGTCTCCGGAATTCGGGTTGCCGGCGTCCACAACAGGCTCTTCAAACACCTGCAACGTCCGTATGGCTGAGGGAGTAATACCCAGAAGGATCTGCTGTCCGCCCACTTCAATCAGCGCGATACGCTCCCTGGCTCCAATGGCCATCACGGAGACAACCTTGATGGCATTATTGTTCATACCTGTCATGCCGTTCATTCTGCGGATGATCCAGGCACAGCCATAAATGATAGCAATAACAGCCAGCAGGCCGGCACCAAGACTAAGCAAAGTACCCATGGTATCCGGCGCATTGCCTACCGTTTTAGCCGCAACATTTTGTGGGGCTTTGGCTGTTTCTTCTGCGATAACCGGTGCTGCCCACAGGAGCAGTGACGCAGCCGCCGTTTTTACCCACATATTATTTCTGCAGCCGCTTGATGCGTTCGCCTGGACTGATCACATCGGTCAGGCGTATGCCGAACTTTTCGTTAACCATAACCACCTCACCGTGGGCAATGAGTGTGCCGTTAACCAACACATCCAGTGGCTCGCCGGCAAGTCGATCCAATTCAATTACTGAGCCCTGGTTCAGCTGCAGAAGGTTTCGAATGGGTATCTGGGTGTTCCCCACCTCCATGGAAATGCTCACGGGAATGTCCAGAATCACATCCAGATCCGGCGGTGGCCCGCTGCCCTGAGTCGCCATGAAACCTTCATCAAATTCTTCCATGGGCGCTGCACGCACACTACTATTGGCGTTTTCTTTGGCACTGCCGCCGGTCTCTCCGGCTTCTTCCATAGCCTGAGCCCATTCATCGCCCGGGGACTCTTCTGAACCTTCATCGCCGGACTCTTCCATGGCAGCTTCCCATTCGGCTGCCAATTTTTCGTCCTCGCTCAGCTCCTGACCATCTTTCTTGTCGTCAGCCATTGCGTCCTACCTTCAGTTGTTTTTTTACCTTGGGGCGTGTCGCCCGCTCATGAATTCTCAGCGCCAGCTTTCCGTCCCGAGTTCCCATGGTGGCTTTATATATAGGAATACCATTGGCAGTTACTGTCAGGTAATCGGGCACTTCTACCGGTATGATATCGCCAGCTTTCAGCTTGGCAATTTCTCTCAAAGAGATCCGGCGCCGGCAAACCGTGGTATTTATCGGGACATCCACCTCTTTTATATCTTCTTGCAGTGCACCCACCCAGCGCTCATCAATATCGTCAATGTCACTTTGCACGCCGGCATCCAGCACGTCCCGTATCGGTTCGATCATGGAATAGGGCAAGGCAAAGTGTAGCTCACCGCCACCGCCATCAAGCTCTATGTGGAAGGTACTGACCACCACCACTTCGCTGGGGCTGACAATGTTCGCCATAGCCGGGTTTACCTCAGAGCTGAGGTAGTCAAAATCCACTTTTATGACTGCCTGCCAGGCTTCCTGCATGTCATTAAAAACCTGGTTAAGCACCATCTGCACAATTCGATTTTCCGTTGGCGTGAACTCCCTGCCCTCAATCTTGGCATGGCGTCCTTCACCACCGAAAAAGTTATCAACCAACTTGAACACCAGTTTGGCATCCAGAACAAACAGGGATGTACCCCGCAACGGGCGAACCTTGCAGAGATTCAGACTGGTGGGCACATACAGCGTGTGTATGTATTCGCCAAACTTCATGATCTGAACGCCGCCGGTGGAGACATCCGCATTGCGGCGCAACAGGTTGAACAGGCTGATGCGGGTATAACGAGCAAAGCGTTCGTTGATCATTTCCAGCGTGGGCATCCGGCCCCGTACAATACGATCCTGGCTGGCAAGATCGTAAGACTTTACGCCAGCTTCATCGCTTTCTTCATAGGTATCAATGTCACCATCATCCACGCCATGAAGGAGCGCATCAATTTCATCCTGTGACAGTAAATCCTGCATATATCGTCCTGCTGCTGAAAAGCATTGCCCATGCTTGGGCTCTATTACGCCCTCTATTACACCTTCAATTACACTCTCTACTGCACTCTTTATTGAACGACAAAGTTCCTGAACAGCACCCGGTTCACTGCGGGTTCACCTTCCTGCTCCAACACCTGGTTAACCGTGGCCAACATATTGTCAATCAGGCCTTGTCGCCCTTCCGGCGTCTGTAACGCCGTATAGCTGCTATTCCCAAGCACCATCACCAACTGGCTGCGGATCAAAGGCATGTGTAATTTTGCTGCAGCCAATGCCTGAGCATCTGTGGCCCCGAGAGCCACGTAGGCCTGGGCATATCGCTGACGCCCTTCACCCTGCACCGTCGTTACCAGTGCTTTTCCAATATCCAGATACACGCTGGGCACAAAGGGCTCTTCTGCTATCTCATCTTCCGCGGTGGCATTGTCTCCCATACCGGGCAGCCCACCGCCAAGAAACCATAAAGTGCCTGCAATCGACAGCGCAATCGCCAGTATCACCACAACTGCCAGTAGGATGATGAGCTTCAGTTTACCTTTTTTGGCCGGTGCTGTTTCAGCTGCGCTGTTTTCTGCCATAGTATTTTTCGCCAGAAATCCGTCGATGAAGGTACTTTTCCATGACTTTTACAAATTGACTGCAAAGGACGGGCCAGAAGGCCCACTCCTCCGCTCAGATCCGCAGTCTAGCGTTGCATGGAGGGATGGGCAAAACGGATTAGCGAACAGTGCTCAGTTAGGGCGACGCGGCTCAGGCAAAAATATCGACGGCGCCATTCCAGCTTAGGTCAAGACTGCCGGCCTGCACTTCACCTTCACCACCATCACCAGCTGAGAGCACAGTGCCTGAGCCAGAAGATGTGCCGTCCCCCTCTCCTGTATTCTGTTCTCCCGAAGAGTTCTGAGAGTTGCTAGAGACGTCAAACTGAGCCAGCGAGAGGCCCTGCTCACTCAGCATGTCCCGAAGCCGATGCGAGTGCAGTTCCAACTGATCTCTTACAACCGGGTTAGCAGCGTGGACGCTGATATTGGCCTGATCATTTTGAACCCGAACACGCACTTCCATCGGTCCCATATCAGGCGGAGTAAGGTGAATTTCAGCAACCGACAAGTTTTTGGCAGTAAGCCAGCTGAGTTTCCCCATCAGCTTATCTCCCCACTCTGCGTGATTTACCGGAACATCAATTGAGGTGGCGTAACTCCGCAGGGGCACCTGTGCTTCTGTCGACAGTTTGCCGGCAGTGTGAGTGCCTTGCTGAGCAACCCGTTCCATAACAGATTCGAACCGGGTTCCGGTCAGCAGCGCAGAGGGGTCAATGACGCCGGCTTTTTTCCCGGCTGTCGGCATCAAAGCATCCGCTAGCGGCAGGCCAGCCGTAAGCTCACCAGAAGCAGTCTGCCCTGGTTTGCCCCCGACAAGTCCTGCAAATAGTTCGGCGCCCCGTCCTACTGCTGACTTATTCGCAGCCAAGCCAGTAGCCCCTGCTGCGCCTGCCTGCCCGGTTGCAGGTAAGAGCAACGCCTGCAACTCTGCAAAGGTCAGAGGAGTGGTTACGGCTTCCATGTCAGGCGCTATTTCTGCGCTCTTTCCGTCAGCCTCATTATCAACCGTGGCGCTTTCGTCTTTTACCGTCGCCTTATCACTCCTGCCCGATTCACCGGGTTTTCTGGCTGGCTCAGCCTGATTTTCTGATTGCGCACGAGACACGGAGTCGTAACGGCTTTCACCGGCACTGCTGTCAAGACCGGAACCGGCTTTTGACGCACCGGCATCATTCTGCATCCCTGGCGCGGGAGTCTGGGGAAGAACCATCTGAGTCATGGCAACCTCTTGCCGCTTTTGATCCGTAGGTGCCTGATTCAGTCCGTTTCAAGGCGGATTGCCAGGCGTTTTATCAAACAGCTGCAAAAGCAATGCCAGCCAACGGCTATTGTTGCCCAACAAACCTATCCGGCACCTCCTGCCATCAATGTGTGAAGGGCGCCCGTCACCCTCTCAAACTCCGCCTCTATGGCGACCAGCACAGGCGGTGCATCACTCAGCCGCTCCCCCTGTCCAGCTTTCTCCGCTATCCGGCACAGTGCGCCAAGGCGCGGAGCACCAATGTTGATGCAACTGCCCTTGAAGCTGTGGGCAGTCTTGGCGAAGGCGTCGGCATCTCCATCATTCATTGCCGCTTTCAGGCTTTCTATGCGCTCTTTCGAATCCTTAAGATAGGTTTGGATGAGCATCTCAAACTCATCTTCCATTACGTCCTGAAGCTCTGCCAGAGCTTCTTCATCAAGGTGTGGTTTATCAACCATGACAACTCCCTGGTGTCAGTTTAAAAGTACCTGTTAAAGGTACCAATCATAAACAATTTCCACCCGGTTCCCTTGCTCGTGAAACCTGATGGATTCTGTCAGCCGCTTTAGCAACGCCAGGCCCCGCCCCCCATACCGGGGACCGCTCTGCGCCATCTCTGTGGATTGCAGTACCGGATGACTCTGGAAATCGAACCCTCGACCACTATCTTCACACACAACACTCAGCCGCCCGCCCCAGTGCATAGGCTCATGATGAAAGTTGAACCGGATATAATGATTACTCACCGTACCCAGGCGCGACATGCGCTCGGAGTAGTAGCGATTAAAACCCTCCGATGTGTATTTCCACTCTGAGGGCAGCTCAAGCACACCGTGCTCCAGCGCGTTATTGTATAGCTCGGAGAGCAGTGTATAGATTTCTCCACTTTTACGCCGCAGCCCCGGCACTTCCATGCAAATATGCAGCAACAATGGCAATGGGTTGAACTCTTCCAGTGTGCGCCCCTGGACTTCATATACACATGTCCACTGCGTAGGCCCCGCCAAAATGGATGGTGCAGTATTGTCTGGCAGCGCCGTAAGGCCTGCTTCATCAACCATTTCCAAGCAGAACAGTGTAAGATCGTCTCCGAACTTCTGGCGCCCGGTAAACCTCTGTATCCCAGCCATAAGCGCATCAAATGGATGCCCTTCAAAGCCTGCACTTTCAACAGCCCGACGCACACCTTGCTCACCAAAGAGCTGTCCTTCGCCGTTTGCGCATTCAAGTACGCCATCAGTCATTAACAGTAACCGGTCACCAGGCATCGATCTGACGGTCTCCATTTCAGCACTGAACTGTTCGGCACTCAGGATACCCAGAGGCAAGTGCAAGGACGGCAAAATAAAACGCTCGGAAGACGAACGGATCAGCCACGTATCAGGCAGGCCACCATTCCAGACGTTCAGCTGATTAAGCCCAAAATCCGCCTCAACCATAACAGCGCAACAAAACATATCTTTTGGCAATATACGTACGAGCTTTTGATTAATTTCCCGCAGGATGTCAGAACCATCAAAGCCTTTGCTGGCCATGCCATAAAAGGTTTCAGCAATGGGCATAGCACCAATGGCGGCCGGCAGCCCGTGGCCTGTAAAATCGCCCGCAAACACAAGCATTCCCCCCGCAGGGCGTGGCGACGCAAAGAGCACATCGCCACTGAACACGGATAAAGGCGACGCGTGATAACGAATGTTAGCGGCGCTCAGGCACCCGGTGTGCGCGACGTTGTCAAAAACCCGCCTTGCCACATGCTGCTCTTCCAGCAGTTGCCGGTTACGCGCATGCATAAGGTCTCTCTGATCTGAAAGTGCCTGGTGCATCAAACGCATCCGGTTAAAGGAATTGATTTTGGCTTTGATCATCACCCGGTTATAGGGCTTGCTGAGAAACCCGTCGCCGCCGGCTTCAAGACACTTGGCCAACGCCTCAACTTCCGTCAAAGAGGTAATGAAAATCAGTGGCACCAAGCGCTCACCCGCAAGCTCTTTGATCCGACAGGCGGCTTCCATTCCATCCATACCGGGCATCAGTGCATCCAGCAAAACAATGTCCGCGCCTTCCGAGCGAAAAAGTGCCACAGCTTCCTCGCCATTGGCGGCATCCAGCACGTCATGGCCAAGGCGCTTGAGCAGGGTTTTCAGTATCAGGCGGTCACTGTCGTTATCATCAGCAATGAGGATATTCAGGGGGCCACTTTCTGCTGCAGACGCATCCATGGAAGGCTCCAGCGGTCTGAGCAATCACCGGATGGTGAACAACTGCTCGAAGTTGGAAATGGTTAAAATCTTGCGAACGTCGTTGTTGCAGTTCTCAATGGCGATGTTGGCATTGTCACCCCCGGCATAGTCCCTCAACAGGAGCAACATGCCTAGCGCTGAGCTGTCGAGGTAGGTCGCATCCGATAAGTCCACAATGTAGCCATCGACATCCCTACCGCCATGTTCGTATGCATTACGAAAGGCCTGATGGGTACTGAAGTCAAAGCGCCCTTCTATGCTGATAATCAAGATTTTACCGTCGTGACTGCGGCGGGTATGAATCGGCATCCGCAAAACCTCCGGTGATTTTCACTGAAACATCTGGCCCCACAACTCACGGCAGCCTGTATTTATATAAGAATAGCCCAGCGCAGCCAGTTTGCATGGAGTGAGGATTGATTCAGCGTTTGCATCAACGGCGACGACGGGCAAAGGCACGGCCCGCAGATTCATCGGACAGCTTCTGTTCCTGCAGATCCTGCGCCCTGGACTCTTGTTGGCGGCAAGTCGCGATGTATTTCTCCATACCCCGCCGGCGCTCCCAAGCCTGCTGCCATTCATGCCGGCGAGCTTCAAAAACCGCTTCGGCCTGAACCAGCTGCTTTTGTTGCTGCAGGATTACCTGATCAAGCTGGCCAATAAATGCCTGCCACGCCTGCAAGCGGCTGACCTGCACCACGCCGTGCTGGCTGTTGCGGATCTGATCCCGGTACTCCTGCTGATAGCGATTCAGGTTGTTTACCTGTTCCCTGTGTTGTTCCAGCAACTCACGGGCTTTACCCATGTGCTCCAACGCTTCTTTTTCCTTGCGCTCTTCCAGAGCAAGCACGACGGCCAGGCGCTGAGAGCGCAACATCAATCACCGCCCCGGTTTGGGTTGGTTGCCACAGGATCGGGAACGGCAGATTTCCGGCGGTCCGGTGAGCGACGCTCCGGAACTACCGACAACAACCCCTCAATACTCTCGGGCAATGAAGCACGTTCGTTTAGGTCCTGCTGCAGGAACTGGCGCATATTGCCGATATGAGTAATGGCAAAGTCGGTTTCCGGGTCGGAACCTTTCACGTACGCACCAACGCTGATCAGGTCCCGCGCTTGCTGATAGCGGGAATAAACCTGCTTGAAACGCTGGGCACGGGCAAAGTGCTCGGTTTCTGTCACTTGCGGCATTACCCGGCTAATGGAGGCTTCTACGTCGATGGCGGGATAGTGCCCTTCTTCCGCGAGCCGGCGCGAAAGCACAATGTGGCCGTCCAGTATCGCCCTGGCCGCATCCGCAATGGGGTCCTGCTGGTCGTCACCTTCGGTAAGCACAGTATAAAACGCGGTAATAGAACCGCCTCCAGGCAAACCATTACCCGTACGCTCTACCAATTGTGGAAGTTTGGCGAACACGGAAGGGGGATAACCTTTGGTGGCCGGGGGCTCACCAACCGCCAGCGCAATTTCACGCTGGGCCTGGGCGTATCGGGTCAGCGAGTCCATCAGCAAAAGCACCCGCTTGCCTTTGTCGCGATAATATTCGGCAATCCGAGTGGTGAGCATGGCCGCTCGCAGGCGCATCAGTGGCGAGTCATCAGCCGGCGAGGCCACCACAACCGACCTGGCCAGCCCCTCTTCACCCAGAATGTCTTCAATAAATTCTTTAACTTCCCGGCCCCGCTCGCCAATCAGCCCAACCACGGTAACGTCGGCATCGGTAAACCGCGTCATCATGCCCAGCAGCATACTTTTACCAACGCCACTGCCGGCAAAGAGCCCCAGGCGCTGCCCCTGACCAACCGTCAACAAGGCGTTTATGGCTCGAATGCCCACATCCATGGACTGCCGCACGGGAGCACGATTAAGAGGGTTTATGATTTCGCCGGTAAGGGGAACCCGGGCTTCGGCCTGAAGAGGTCCTTTTCCATCAAGAGGCTCACCACTGCCATCCACCACGCGGCCCAGCATAAGAGGCCCCACGGGAACCCGGCTGGCCGCAGACAGCGGAACCACCCTGGCACCTGGTTTCAGGCCTTCAATGGCGGTCAGCGGCATAAGGTAGACCTTGTCATCTTCGAACCCGACAACCTCAGCTTCAACCGTGCCTTCACCCTCGCCCTTGATCACACAGCGATCGCCCACAACCATAGGGCAACCCACGCATTCCAGTGTTAGCCCAACCATTCTGGTCAGGCGGCCTGAAAGCTCGGGTTCTAAATCTGTACGCAAGTACGCCTGGTATCGGCTCAAGCGATCAGCCAGGGAGGATGTCATCACGCTTATCCTCGGTGGGTGTATCTTTTGGAGTGTCTTTGACAGGGTCTTCGTTCGGGGTTTTCTCCGGCGTGCTCAGCACGTCTCGCTGAAAGTCTGTCAGGTCGCCCATCAGGGCATTCAGGTCTTCGGGTTCGCCGTTTTCGCTGTCATCTGTCTGTTGCTCCAGCATACTCTGAACGGCGCGCTGAAAGCGCTTTTCAACGGTAAAGTCGACAAGGCTATTGCGGGTTTCAACCCGGCAGCCGCCTGGCAATACTTTGTCATCTTCCACAACAGAAGCTGCGGCTTCAAAACGCTCAGCAACTTCACGAACTGCACTGTAGTCATCCGGATGAACATATACTCGAACATTTTCAGCTGTTGAAGGCAGTGCCTCAACGGCCCTGCGTACCACCTGTCGTATCTGAGAGGAGTCAATCGTCAGCTCGCGGTAAACAACCGCCCGGGCGAGCACCATGGTGAGATTAAGCAGCGAGGTTTCAAGTTCATCCTGGTGTCGGCTAATCGGCAAAACCAGCTCGCCCAACATCTGTTCAAGGCGCTCAATGCTTGCGGTGACTTCTGTGCGGGTTTCGTCATAACCTTCGCTGCGCCCGCGTTCTTTTCCCTCAGCGAGCCCAGCCTCCATCCCCTCTTTGTGGCCCTGTTCGTAACCTTCTGCGCGGCCTTCCTGTGCACCCTGCTCCCGGCCTTCACTCAGACCATCTTCCCGCGCAGCTTCGCGAATTTCGGCAATATCCCCAGCTGTCAGAGGTTTGACGCTACGCTCTTCCTCACGGGCCACTTCATTGCCCCGGGCATCCAGTAACGGGAGTTCCCAGCGCTCGTATGCGGTTAGCTGCTCTTTGGGAATACGGTTGAGGTCTTTGGAGGAGTCTTTCATCACATCATTTCTTCGCCGGCACCACCAAGCGTAATTTCTCCCGCTTCAGCCATGCGACGGGCAATGGTGATAATGTCTTTCTGGGCTGATTCCACTTCGCTAACCCGCACCGGGCCTTTGGCTTCCAGATCGTCTTGCAGCAATTCGGAGGCACGCTTGGACATGTTCTTGAAGATTTTTTCCTGCACCCCGTCATCAGCGCCCTTCAGCGCGACAACCAAAACTTCAGAAGACACCTCTCGCAGCAGCGCCTGGATACCCTTGTCATCAATATCCTTGAGGTTATCAAATACAAACATAAGGTCTTCAATGGTGGTGGCAAGATCCGGATCCATGTCCTTGATGGAATCCAGCAGATTGCCTTCAATGCTGCGATCCATAAAGTTCATAATGTCTGCAGCACGCTTTATTCCACCAATGCGACTGGTCTGGGCCGCTGAGCCACCGGAGAACTGCTTTTCCAATATATCGTTCAGCTCTTGCAGGGCCTGGGGCTGAATGCTTTCCAGCGAAGCAACCCGCATCATTACATCAAGGCGCACCTTCTCATCCAGCGTTGCGAGAATTTCGGCAGCCTGATCAGGGTCCAGATAAGAAATGACAATGGCCTGGATCTGCGGGTGCTCATAGCGAATGATATCGCCGACGGCTCTTGGCTCCATCCATTTGAGCGTATCCAGCCCGGTGGTGTTGCCACCAATGAGAATGCGATCAATCAGGCTCGCGGCTTTATCATCGCCCAGAGCCTGAGTGAGCATGGCGCGGATATAGTCATCATTACCCACCCCAAGACCCGTTTGGCCACCTACAGCATCTACAAACTGACTCAGCACAAAGGATACATCGTCCTTGCTGACGTCTCGCATTTGGGCCATGGCAACGCCCACCCGCTGAACCTCTTTTGGTCCCATATGTTTGAGCACTTCGGCTGCATCAGTCTCACCCAGGGACATCAGCAAAATAGCAGCCTGCTCTACCCTCGGGATTTTCCGCTGAGGCGCTTGAGGCGCATCATTTCCCGGCAATCTGGATTGATCAGTCATCAACATTCACCCACTGGCGCATCACCTGAGAAACCCTCGCCGGGTCTTCGGCAATCAGGCCTTTAAGAGCATTCAACTGTCTATCATAACCGTCTGTAGCGCCCGGCAAAAGCAAGTCATCCTGAGAGGACATGGCCTGGCGCAGAGCATCGTTGCCTTCAGCACCATCAAAGCCACCGTAACCACCCGAATCGGATTCGTCACCACGTTCACGGCGACCACTACCAGACAGGCTCTTCAGGGTCGGGCGCAGCAATCCAAGCACAAGTACCAGGATAACCAAGCCAGCCAGCACCTGCTTCATTAAGTCCCAGAACCAAGGCTGCTCCCAGAACCCCTGGGTTTCAAATTCAAATGTCTCTTCCGGGGCAAACGCGGTATTCATCACGGTAACGCTGTCGCCACGGGAAGCTGAGTAACCTACTGCATCCCGCACCAGCATGCTCAAGCGCTGCAGCTCCGGCTCGGGCCAGGCTTCATAAGTCACCGCGCCGGTATCCGGATTAATCACCTTCATATCGTCTACAGCGAGCGCAACGGTTATCCGCCTCACGCGCCCCAACTCCTGACGGGTGTAGCTTACCGTGCGATCCATTTCATAGTTGCGAGTAGATTCCTTACGCACATTAACCGGTTGTGCAGGCACTGCACCCTCAACACCGCCCGCCGTTGCGTTTGCCTGTTCCGGTACGGTGGCGTTGGCTGGGGGCTGGTTGGACAAGGCCCCCGGAATGCCACCATTAAACCCGGCAACACGCTGCTCTGTCATGTCACGCTCACTGCGCACAGCTTGTTGTTCCGGGTTGAACAATTCCTCCGCTTGCTCCACCGAGGAGAAATCCAGATCTGCAGACACTTCTGCCCGGTACCGGCCCTCACCCACAATCGGTGCAATCAGGGAAGCGACACGGCGAGTCATGCGTTCTTCCAGACGCGAGGTGTACTCGTACTGATCCTGCATACGCTCACCATCGCCACGGCTTTCTTTACCGGTCAGCAGGTTGCCGTTCTGATCAACGACCGTGACATGGTCCTTATTCATCATCGGAATGCTGCCAGCAACCAGATTCACAATCGCGGCGATCTGCTCATGTTCCGGGCGGCGGCCTGCAAACACTTCAAGAAACACCGACGCGGTGGGATCACGGGCGTCGCGCACAAAAACGGAACGCTCTGGAATCGCCAGATGAACCCTGGCACTGCGAACCCCACGCATGCTGCTTATAGTGCGCGCAAGTTCGCCCTCAAGGCCGCGGCGATAGCTAACGGTTTCCATGAACTGCGACGTACCCAAGCCACGATCCTGATCCAACAGTTCGTAACCCATGGTTTTCTGATCGGTTACGCCCTCGGCAGCCAACTTCAAACGCGCATTGTAAACCTGATCAGACGGCACCAGCAGAGCACCGGTGCGGGTATCCATCTTGTAATCGATGCCGTTACTTTCGAGAATCGTGGTTACGTCTTGCGGATTGTATGCCGATAAGTCGCCCACCACTGGTTGGTAATTGGGCTCCTGCGCCCAGAGAACAACCGCAACGCCCAATGCAACGCTGGCTGCAAGGCCCACCATGAGGCCAATCTGACGTAAAAGGTGCAGACGGTTAAATCCCAGAAACAGGTCGCTGTTGCTCTCGGAGCCATTGCCTCCCTGGGCGGCTGGCATGTTTGAGTTAGTTTCTGCGGGAACGCTGGCCATGTCTGTGCTCCGTTATCAGATTGGCATATTCATGATGTCTTCGTAAGCCCTTACCACCCGGTTACGCACCTGGGTTAAAGCTTCGAAGGACACAGTAGATTTCTGGGCAGCAATCATCACGCGGGTAATATCTACATTTGGGTCGCCCATGTTGTAGGCCGTCTGCAGTTCGCCGGCATTTTTCTGAACCTCATTCACGCTATTGACCGCTTTGCCCAGCATATCCCCGAAGCTTGTTGTCTCTTGGGTCTGGTCGACCTGGCGCGGCCCGTCAATGCGTCCACGCACCGACTGGTCTTGTTCAACCCGCTGGTTCTGATTCATTTGCGAACGCAGTGAGCGAATATCGGACAGAACACTGTTGATGTCGGCACGCTGAACCATAACTTTCTCCTGTCACCACCCCGGCTGGGGCAGTCATGCTAATCTATCTGTATGGGTTACAACCTAGCAATGGTCAGGCCACAATAATTTTGTCTTTATTTTCCATGCAGTTATAAACAAAAACAGACAGCGAACATTTATTAGCGACAGAGTTTTGACAGGCTGTAGTTACCCACAATACCTGTGGATAAGATTGTTAACACAGCAGGGACAGCTACCTTACAACACCATGGAATGGGGCCTGCAGGGAACTGGTGCGAAATTGATCAAGATGCATGCCACCTGGACGCACAGCCAAAAAAAAGCACCCAAGAGGGTGCCGTAAGGAAGAGGTACTACAAAACACGTTTAGGCCATGGCCAGCTCGGCATCCAGATCAATCCCGGCTTCGCGCATCTGCGCCAGTTTGTACCTGAGCGTTCTAGGGCTAATGCCCAGTTGTTCCGCTGCCTTGTTGCGGCGCCCCCGCTCACTCTTGAGCGCCTGAATAATAATCCGGAATTCCTGCTGGCGCAGATCGTTTCCGAGCGATCCAGCTTCCACCGTTAGCGGGTCTGGATAGCTTACTTCTGCAACCTCGGAACTAAGGGCCGAAGCAGCTGACTGTCCAGCGTTGTGGGAATACGTCTCTTTAACCGGCTCCGACGCCAGGGGCGGCGCTGCCATCGCGCCAGCAGCCCCATGGCCATCAAAACGGCCTGTGGCGCCAAGAACAAGACACAGATCCTCGGCGTGGATAACATTGCCCTGATGCAGTACCAGCGATCGCTGAATGGCGTTATCCAGCTCTCGCACGTTACCGGGCCAGCGGTGCTGCATGAGCGCATTGCGGGCATCGGTAGCAAAACTGACACCTGTAAGTTTCATTTTACGGCAGTGCTTTTTCAGCAACGACGTTGCCATCGGCAAGATATCCAGCGGGCGCTCCCGCAGGGGTTGCCAATGCATGGGAAATACACTCAGCCGGTAGTATAAATCTTCACGGAATCGCCCTTCCTGTACGAAATCGGCCAGATCCCGGTTGGTTGTGGCAATCACCCGAACATCCAGCGTGATGGTTTTGCGCCCACCTACCCGCTCCACTTCCCGCTCCTGCAAGACACGAAGCAATTTGGATTGCAGCGCCGGATCCATTTCTGACACTTCATCCAGCAGAATCGTGCCGCCATTTGCCTGCTCAAACTTACCTGGTGCGGATGCAACCGCGCCCGTAAAGGCACCTTTTTCGTGCCCGAACAGAATAGCTTCGAGCATGTTTTCAGGAATAGCCGCGCAGTTAATTGCGATAAAGGGTTGATCCGCCCGGGGCGATTGCTGGTGAATATACCTCGCCAACACCTCTTTGCCTGTGCCGCTTTCCCCGGAAATCATCACCGTTGAATCACTGCCAGCCACTTTGGCTGCCAGCTGAAAGATACGCTTACTAGCAGGATCCTCAACCACCGGATCATCGTCCGATTTCTGACGGCTGCCGCCCACCACTTTGGTAACAGCATCAACTAGCACTTTGGGCTCGAAGGGCTTAACCAAATAGTCCACGGCACCGGATTGCATCGCAGACACTGCGTGGCTGATCTGCCCGTACGCGGTGATCAGCATCATCGGCAAGCCTGGGTACAATCGCTGCACCTCACCCAGCAACTCATGGCCGGAAAGCCCGGGCATGTTTACATCGCTGACCACCATATCAACCGGCACTTCTGCCAGTTGCATCAGCGCTTCATGAGCATTTGCGGCCTCGCGTACGCGGAACTTCGCCAGCTCCAAAGTAGTTACCAGCGCCTCGCGCAGGTCGCGATCATCTTCAACAATCAGAATCTGGGCCTTGGCCATGGTTGCCTCCGGTCAGCCTTTGTTACGCAATAACGGCAGGCGCAGAGTTGCGACAGCGCCACCCTGCTCCGGCGATTCGATAAAAAACTGGCCCTGGTGAGCCTTTACAACAGCCTGCACAACCGCCAGGCCAAGCCCCGTGCCGTGGGACTTAGTGGTGTAGAAAGCCTCAGCCAACCGTTTTGCCTCCACTTTGCCAAACCCCGGGCCGTTATCCACAACCCGAATCAGCAATTCATCCGACTCTAACGTAGCCTGTACAGCCACGGCAGTCGCACCGGCCTCAAGACTGTTATTCACCAGATTGGTACACGCGCCCACCAACGCATCCCGGTTACACATCAACCGACAATCCGCGGGCACCTCATGCTTCAACATCACGCCTGAACCAGCTTCAGGTCTGAGCCCGTCCAGAGCAGCCTCCAAAGCCGAAACCAACGTCGCGGCGGACAGCTCCTCCGCCAAACGGGTCTCGCCCCGTGCAAAAATCAACATATCCCGCACCTGCTGCTCCAAATGCGTAAGACGTGACATCAGTCGGGAGGCGCAGCGCTGGCGCATCTCTTCATCCAGATCGTCCTGGGTTAAATGGCCACCATAGAGAATGGCCGCAGACAAAGGCGTGCGAATCTGGTGCGCAAGAGACGCGACCATTTTGCCCATGGCAGAAAGCCTCTGAGCGTGGGCCAGTTGGGATTGCAGATGACGGGTTTCTGTAAGATCGGTGAGCAGAATCAACTGCCCCGGCTGGTTGTCCATCGTACGAATCTCAATGCTCACCCGGCGCCCATCTTTCAGAGACACTTCATGACCATCATCCTGGCGAGGCGAGAAACAACGACGGATCACGTCTACCCAGCGTTCACCATCCAGCGGTTCACCCAACAACGCGATGGCCGCAGGATTGCTCTGAGACACTGCACCCTGGCTATCCAGAACCACCACACCAGCCGGCAAAGCTTTCAACAGAGTAGAAAGCCGATCAGCCAACTGCTCCTTCTCCTCCAGCTCTTGCTGGCGCTGCAGCGACTCGTGGCTCAGCTCTCCAGATAACTGATTTACCCGCGACTCCAGCGTGCGATAAGAATCGGTAATCTGTCGCGACATCTGGTTGAACATCTCCAGCGCAGAATCCACAGCTTCATCATCCTGCTGTGGAAACAACGCCCTAACCTTATCGTTAGCATCCGCCGCCGCATTGGCCTGTGCCTCATGCTCCGCCGACTGAATGACAAATTGTGCCTGACTCATAACCTGACTCCCGATTAGCCCTTCACGCTGGGCCACACCCTTCGGATGATCCGTTTACAAGTCACTAAGCCAGCGCCGTGCCAACTACTATTTATCCATATATATCAACAACTAAAATAACTCACAGAAAGGTAAACGACGGTTTTACGTCGCCCGAAACGCGAAAAACGCCAAAGGCTACAAACCTTTGACGTCTTGCTGGCATAAAAAAAGGGCTGCTCAGGATTCCTCTGACTCCTCCTCCCGAAGCCCATACTTTCGAACCTTCTCAACAAGCGTAGTCCGCCGAATTCGCAGTTTCTCCGCCGCCCGGGCAACCACCCCGCCAGCCTCATCCAAAGCTTGCTGAATCAGCTGCTTTTCAAGGTTCGACAAGTAATCCTTGAGATCAATACCATTCACCGGCAACAAAGCCGGAGCATCCAGCCCCACCAATCCCGGAATGCCAGAAGGCATACCCGAATCTTCAACCGGCCGGTTCTCATCAAAATCGTCCACATAGCGGAACTTCTTCGGCAACTCCTGCACTCCGATCACCGAGTAAGGGTGCATAATAGACAGCCGCTCCACCAGGTTCGCCAGCTCGCGCACATTACCTGGCCAGTCGTGCCGGCACAGGCTCATGATCGCCGCCGAATTCATCCGCAAAGAGCCTCGTTTTTCTTTCTCCATACGGGAAATCAGTTCGTTAATCAGTAGCGGAATATCTTCCACCCGATCTCGCAGAGACGGAACCTCAATAGGAAAGACATTCAGCCGGTAATACAGATCTTCCCGGAACTCACCCGACTCAATCATATCTTCAAGGTGCTTATGAGTCGCTGCGATAACACGGACATTCGCAGAAACCGTCCGATTGCTGCCTACCCGCTCAAACGTCCGCTCCTGCAATACCCGTAAAATTTTCACCTGCATACTGAGAGGCATGTCGCCGATTTCATCCAGAAACAGGGTGCCTCCCTCAGCCAACTCAAAACGCCCAACCCGGGCCGTAATGGCACCGGTAAACGCGCCTTTTTCATGGCCGAAAAGCTCACTCTCTAACAGCTCCGCCGGTATGGCGCCACAGTTCACAGGCACAAACGGTTTATCCCGCCGCGATGAGTGGTAGTGAAGGTTCCGCGCAACCACTTCTTTACCCGTGCCAGAGGGGCCGGTGATCAACACGCTTACATCTTTGTCTGCCACCTGTTCCATCAGCTGGCGCACATGCTGAACCTTACGGCTGGTACCAACCAGGCTACGGAACAGCTGCAGATCACGTTGGTGGCCCCGCTCTTTGGAGCGGCGGAACTGATCTACGTATATTTGAGCACGATAAAGCGAATCGACAAATTTGGTGTAATTCAGTGGCCATTCCAAACGAGCAATGATGCGCGCGGCATCCTGCTCCGCCAAGCCTTTGAGCGGGGGGTCGCCCAACATAAGAAACGGAACACCCTGAACCGCCTTACACACCGCTTCAATAGTACTGATGATACCCGAGTCTTCGCCGTTTACGACGACAACAGAAATGTCTGCCAGGCTCTCCGCATCACCGGATTCAATGAGCGCCTGGGCTTCCTCACCCGTAATAACCTGTTCTTCGCCAATGAATTCCAGGATCGTCGCCATGTCCCGGCGCTTCGATTCACCCTCACTCAGCACCAGCACCTTGTTATTTTTAGACATTCACAAGAATCTCTTTGGGATTTGGGCGGTATTTAAGACTGTAAAACCGAAAGAGTCAATTTTATGACGCTACTTAGGCCGTGAAGTGGAAATATTTTGGTATGCCTTTGCGGCACTCTGGTTACGATTCACCCCTTTCAGCGCCAGCTCCGCTTCCGCTTTAGCTCGGATAGCTGACTCGCCAGCCGCGTCCGTAAACTGACGCAGCTCTTCGAGCCGCGTTCGCACCAGCTCTGAGTCGAGCTGCCCAGCCTCTAGCGCTAGCATCAAGGGCTCTAATGCAGGCTTTATCTTTTCGTTGAGACTCACCAGTGTGTCCCAGTTTTGCTCGGCCAAAGCGCAACCAAGATCCGCGAGGAGCTGATCGACACTATCCAGATGGTATTGAAGCTCCGGGGGGGGACTGTTTTGTCGGTCAGCCATCACGTTTTCTCCTTGCAAAAAGGGATAAGGACGTACGAGCTGAACAGATCAGCGACGAGCAGCCCGCCTCGCAGAGGACGCTGAAAATTCGTTGCCCCGGAATCCTGGATCAAAATCGTAGGCTGGGTAGTTATTATCCAAGCCATCAATGTAGTAACGCTTTGCTTTGAGGTCGTAGGTCATCTCCATGGTAGTCCAGAACACAGGCTCTTGGTAATAGCTAATGTTATGGGCCTCAGAAACCCGCCACAGGTTGCCGGCATTGTCATACTCTTCTGACATCAGGATCTGCCAGCTGTCTTCATCCACGTAGAATACACGGCGGTCGTAAATATGTTTGATACCTGTGCGGCGGGTTGCCTCAACCACCCACACCCGGTGCAACTCATAGCGAGTCAGCTTCTGATTAATGTGTCCGGCACGGATAACGTCATCCGGTTGAACCGACGACTCATGCAGCTTATAAGCATTATAAGGAACAAACAGCTCACGCTTACCCTTCAATTCCCAGTCGTACTGGTTCGGAGCGCCGTTATACATGTCCTTCTGATCTACCGAGCGTAGGGAGGAGGAGTTTGGCAAGTCCGTCTCGTAGGCAAGGTTCGGCGATCGCCTCAAGCGCCGAGAACCCGCATCATAGCGCCATGCCAGGCGAGGCGAGCGCACCTGGTCAAGGGTTTCATGCACAAGCGTTATGGTGCCAGCCAGAGTAGAAGGTGAGATCGTATCGGTTTTCAGGTAGAAAATTTTGTTATCGATATCAGCAAGCTCTGTGCCTTTCTTGCTGTAGGCAAAATAATAATCGTACTGATTGACCACCGGGTTGAACGAGCCATCCACCTGCGGGGTGGCTGATGCGCTGCGGAACGACACTTCTTCACCGCGATAACGCAGAATGTGGTTCCACATAACCTCAAGACCGCTTTTGGGGATGGGAAACGGGCTGGTCATAATGGTATTACGTACGCCGTTGCCGTTCTCCAGAACTTCCGCGCTCAGGGCATTTTCGTAGTATTTTTCATACACATGTTCGGGAAACGCAGCGGTGCGGCGAGTCTGGTAAACCGGCATAAAAAAGTTCGGGCCATACTGGCTCAGCATCTTGAGCGAGCCCGCTGAGAGCTTGTCTTCATAAAGGTGCATATTGTTTGCGGTGATCACAAACATAGCTTCGTCTTCAGGAAACGGGTCTTTTTCAATCTGGCCCTTGCGCCAATTGGCTGGCCCTTCAAGTAATCCTCCGGTCCACTTCGGAATACTGCCAGAAGCATTGGCTTCACGCTCGGCACCCACTGGCGTCAGATCTTTCTTTAGCCGTTCAGCTTCCGCTATCGATACGCCTGACAGCACCTGCCCGGAAACCCCGAACAAAAGCACTGCTACACATGCGACAAATTGGCTCCGCATTCCCTACTCCTCCAGACAATCTATAAACCCATAAGCGTGGCTGATTCTCGCTAATTTCAAACGCCCGTTTCAAGTGATTGTTTGTGTTTTATTGTCACGCGAGAACAAGACAGAAGGAGTAAAGAAATCTGCGCGCCAAAATGATAAGATAGTGAATTAATTCAGGCTGGCACTCACTGATTTCGTAAAAGTGGTTTTTGTCTAGGTGCTGCTTATTGCACCAGAGCGCTCAGCGGATATAAAAGGTTAATGAAATGTCACCATCGTTTTTCGAGATTGTACAATTGAGCAACGGCGATTACGCCTTGCGACGCATTGACGACGACAGTGCGCCACTGGTCAAGATTTCGTTTTCTACTGAGGCTCGCGAAATGATGGATGACCGGGAGTTGTCAGTGGCAAAGGCAATGATTGCCGCTGGGATAGAAGCCGCCGGAAGTGTCACACACGATATTGACTGGGACGACGACGAGCTGGACGTTTCAGACGCACAGCCCGCTTACACGCTTCACTAAAATGGCGCTCAGCGCTGCCTAAGTACTACGCCGTGGCTGTTGCCCTCAGCCGCCGCTTTTTGTAGGGAATCAAAGGCGGCCCTACCCAGTTTACCCGTCCACATAACCACTGCGTGGCAGGTGCCTGCGCTCAAGGCGATCTCTGCAAGCTGACGGGCCGGGTATTCTGCAGTAGAACGCAATACCAGAAGCTCTCCGGTAACAATACCGTGCATTTTCTGCCACTTGCTAACCAGCGTCTGGGGCGGATCAATCCACGCCAACCAACGCTTTTCCTGATTGAGCTGAGTTAACATAGGCAGCAGCAACTGAAAGTTTTCTACCTGACCTTCCGGCAGGATAATTTCAGTAACATTACCCGTCGGAGTGGGGCTTGCAACGTTCGGCTTATTCTTGGCTCGAATAACGGTGCGCTGCTTCCGGGCTGCGTACTCAGGCACTGGGCAAGCCAAATTACCTTGTTGCCACGCCATGTTTTGATTGAAGCTAAGTTGTTCCATAAATCACCCGTTTTTCAATGCGTCTGTGGTTATACCAGCCCGATCAGTGCAGATCGGAACGTCGGATAACACCCACACCCAGTCCTTCAATGAATAATTCCTGCTCTTTCAAATCGACCTCGATCGGCGCAAACTCTTCATTTTCGGCGATCAGATAAACCTTTGAGCCTTCCTTTTTGAAGCGCTTCACTGTGACCTCATCCCCCACTCTGGCCACAACCACCTGGCCATTATGAACGTCCTGTGTGCTGTGCACGGCGAGCAGGTCGCCATCGAGAATGCCGATGTCCTTCATGCTCATACCCCTGACACGAAGCAGGTAATCGGCGGAAGGTGAAAAGAACTCCGGCTTCAGGGCGCAATGATCTTCAACATGTTCTTGAGCCAGAATGGGGCTACCTGCAGCTACTTGGCCAATAATTGGCAGCCCGGGGTCTTCGGCTACTTCTGGCAGACGGATACCTCGGCTGGCCCCCGGAACCATTTCGATTGCGCCCTTGCGCGCCAACGCCCGCAAGTGCTCTTCGGCGGCATTGGCTGAGCGGAAACCCAGCTCCGTTGCAATTTCGGCGCGGGTGGGTGGATAACCGGTTTCATCGACAGATCGTCGAATAATTTCCAGTACCTGGGTCTGTCTTGCTGTCAGCTTCATTGTTTCGCTGCTCCACTTTCTGCATGCAGTGTTTATAGCATGCTGGGCCTGATATCTGATGGCGTATACAGTGAACCAACCATCCTGTTTTTTTATACAGTGATTTGACTATATACAGTGTTTTATCCAGTGTAAAGCCAAGCGACCTATTTTCTTGCAGACCCTTAACTGCCGCCGCTTCGGTAGTGTGATAAAGTTTAAAACCTCTTACATTCAGCATTAGTGAGCCTTATGAACCAAGCTACCGCCCTGAACATGCCAGATATAGTCAATACTGCGGACGGAAACGAGCGCCGGGTGGGCGTAGAGATCGAACTATCCGGGCTTGGGTATCAGCAGCTCGTAGACCTGGCGGCAGAGTTGCTCGGTGGCGATGCGACACCTGAGTCCCGCTACGTGAGCAAGCTTGAGACGCCCTTGGGGAGTTTTATTATCGAGCTGGATTCAGACCCCATCAAAGATCTGGACCTGGCAGATGAGCGCTTGCCCATGTCCATGCGTGAACTGGGTGGGCAGGCTATGGAGGTCATCGACGCCGCGGCTGAGCGAATTGTCCCGTTGGAAATTGTCAGCCCCCCCATGTTTTTTTCTGATCTGAGCCACATTGAAACTCTGGTCGAAAAACTCCGGAAAGCTGGCGCGCTGGGCAGCAGAGAGGCTATTTATTTCGCCTTCGGCCTACAGCTTAACCCTGAGCTACCAGACCTCAAGCCAACAACGCTTGTTCGCTACTATCAGGCGTTCGCAGTGCTTTACGACTGGTTAAAGGCACGTCATCAGCTGGATATCAGCCGGAAATTTACGCCCTACATTGAGCCATGGAGCAGCCATTATACCGACCTGTTGGTTGCTGACGACTACTCACCAGACCAGCAACAAATGATGGTGGATTACCTTGAATCCAATCCCACCCGCAACCGTGCTCTGGATTTGCTGCCACTCTTTGCACACCTGGACAAGCCTCTACTCGACCAGTACGTGGAAGACCCCCGTATAAAAAGCCGGCCAACGTTGCATTACCGACTTCCAGACTGCGACATCGACAATCCCGAATGGCATTTTTCCAGTGTCTGGAATGACTGGGTAGTGGTAGAACAGCTCGCAAACCATGCCGAAGATTTGGCAGAACTGCGAGCCCTTTTCCGGGACAGCCGAAAGATCAACTTGCGCAATCTAACCAAGAACTGGCAAGAAACCTCAGAAATCTGGCTAAAAAGCAAAGGCTATGTCTAAACAGCACAACCCAGAAGACAGCCTTCCAGGCCTGACCATAGGCATCAGCGGCCCGGCGAGAAAGCGTATCGCCCAGCGCTTGATTGGCCTGGCGCTTCGACTCAAAGGTGCACATACCTACTACATTCGCCCAGGGGCTCGGGTGGATGTGTCGCTGCTGGATGGCCTGGTGCTTTCCGGAGGCACCCACGTGCACCCAGAGCGTTATGGCCAGCAACCACAGGTGAGCGCCCGCTATGACCAAGCGCGAGACACCACCGACCAGTTACTTCTGGAACAAGCAGAGACAATAGGAATTCCCGTGTTGGGCATTTGCAGGGGGGCGCAGTTCATCAACATATTCCACGGCGGCTCCCTCTGCCAGAACGTCACCCCCCTCAGGGTCAACACCAAACACCGCCCTTTGTTGTTTCCCATGCAAACCGTTCGCCTGGTAGCCACAAGCCGGCTGGGGCAACTGATGGGGGCACCAGTAATTGGAGCCAACCGGATACACAGCCAGGCAATCAAACATCTGGGCAAAAACCTGAAGGTGACGGCGGTGGATAATGACCTGTTTGTTCAGGCCATCGAAAGTACCCGCGGCCAATGGCTTATGGGGCTTCAATGGCACCCGGAATACCTTCTTTACCTTAGTGGGCATCGACGTATCTTTGGCCAGTTTCTTCAGGCCGCGCTCGCATTCAAACTGGCCCGACTGGAACCTGATTCCAGCAAGGCCTGACTTTATACCCATGTTCGGGAGGAACACCGTATGGCTAGAAATAACCTGAGGACTCGTATTCTGTATACGTTGCCGCTACTTTTGCCAAGCTTGGCCATGGCGGGCGAAGTGACCTTGACTGGCGAGGGCACGGTTCGTTATGAGCCGGACAGCGCACGCCTGCAATTTACCGCCAGCGCGGAAGATGAGCTACCTCGTAAAGCCACGGAACAGGTGTCTTCCATGATGGAGCAGTGGCGCCAGGGCATTAGCGAATACCGGCCCCAACTGCAGGAATATACCGACGCCTCCGTCAACTTGTATAGCCGCACCTTACCCTCCAAGGCACGGGAAACGGAGCCACAAAAAATAGCGGTTGCCTCGCAGACAGTAAGCTTCAGTATTGCAGACTTAACTCTGCTGAACCCCATTCTGCAACAGGCCCAGGCACTCGGCCTCAATTACAACCTTGGCCCCCGTCAGTTTTTCCATTCCGAGGAAACAAGTATGGAGAGGGAGGCCTTGGCGCTGGCTCTTGCCGATGCGAAATCCCGATGCGAGTTTGTGGCCAAGCAGATAGATCAGAGCTGTGGGGACGTGGTTTCACTGAATATTAACGGCGGCCACCGCCCCATGCCGATGATGATGTCGGCTGAAGCAAGAGGGTCCGATGCCATATCCAGCGTGGGAGAGCGGGAAATCAACGCCTCAGTGAGCGCGACGTTCGAACTGGACTGAATTCAGAAATCCCGGGTATAGAAAATATCCAGAGAAGCTGCCAGGCCACTGGCAGCTTCAAGAAAGAAGTACTTACCCAAATCGTAACGCAGCGCCACGGTGCTGATAGGTTCAAAGATTCCCACCCCATAGCGAATACTAAGTTCATCGGTTAGATAGCCGCTGGCCACAACGGACGCCTGATCTCCGCTGCCCTCTGCCTCCAGAGTTAACTCTCGAATACCAAAGCCTTCACCAATTTGCCCCGTCACTTTGTTTACCTGGGTCAGTCCCAGCGAAATAGCAGCACGGCTCATCTGCCCATCATCACTTTGGCCCCCGGGGGCACGGCCAAGTATCACGTATGACAAGGCATCTGCCTGCGGCATACTCGGGCTGGAGAATACTTCGGTCGTGGGCGCCTGAACCGGCCCGCTCAGACGAATCCCCGCAACAACCGTATCCACTCGTCTTATGGCTTCGATATCCAGATACGGCTGCACCAAATTGCCAACAAATAGCAGCCGTGCCCGACGCAACTCCAACTCCTGGCCATACGCCTCGTATTGGCCATCAACCAGTTGCAAAGTGCCCCGGGTGTCCATGTCGTTACCAATCCGCAGGGTGCCCTCTAAATCGCCAGTCACCCCGAACGCGATAAAGCTCACCCGGTCTTCGCCGACCACAACAGTAACATCCATATCCAAAGACTGGACCAGAGGCTCTTCCGGCTCAACGCCAATGATAACCTCATCTTCAGAGACGGAAACGGCCTGCTCAGGCAGTCCTTCTATTTCAATATCGCCCCGAGGCACTTCAACCCTGCCAGCCACGCTCAGCGAACCTTCGCGGAATGCGATGGTCAGATCTGGCGCCACCTCCAAATGAGCGTAGGGCTCTATGCTAAAGGGTAATCGGTCGCCGGTAATGCGAACCTCTCCACCAGGCACTCCTTGCCAGTCAACCTCGCCCTGAATCGTTGCCTCACTGCGGTCGCTGCTGCTGATCCTGCCGCGAATATCCGCGGAGTAGCCCTTGAGGTCTACGCTGACAACAACTTCTTCCAAAGGCAGAGGTAAACGCGGATCCACCACCCGCCCGTTGATCAACGCTACTTGACCTTCCACTGCAGGCCGCATCAAAGGGCCGGATATAGTCCCTTCTCCGTTCACCTCACCGGCGACCTCTTCAAGTCCGGTAAACAGGCCAGCCAGTGCAATATCGAGGCCTTCCAGCTTGAACTGACCTTCAACCGATCGGTCTTCGTCCATCGGGTCCAGCCTCATATCCACCGACAACGTGCCAAGCTCGGGGCCAGACAGCTTCACGGCGAGGTCTGCTTGTTCAGGCTTGAGCTCCAGCTCTGTGGTCAGTGTTTCATAACTCAGGGTTTCCCATTCGCCATCCAGCAGCAATTCGAAACGACCTTTGCCAGCATCCAGTGCTATCCGGCCGTCGGGGCCCGTATCGGTGGAGGTGAAGTTGATTTCGCCATTAATGCTGGATTGCCAACGCAAGGTCTCTGGCAGAATCGGTGCCAGAGCCGAGGCAGGAAAACTGTCAATGCGGTAGGCAATGCTGGGTACTGGCAGCAGGGTTTGGTCGTCGGCACAAATAGAGCTTTGCTGCCAACGCCAGCAATGGCCTGCAACCTTGAGTTCACCGTTTTTCCCGTAGGCGAGTGCGGTGGGCGACGCCAGCACCCAGCTTTGTTCTTGCCCGGGCACATCAACAACACCTCGCACAAGCTCACCCTGCCAGCTTGCCCAGGCATCACTTGCGGCGCCTTGAAAATCCAACTGCAGCCTTGCATCTTCGTGCTGCGCATCAATGGCAATCTTGTGATCGCCTTGGGTGCCTCGCGCCTTAACAATTAGCGACTCAATAGTTTGTCCTGCAGCTGTAATACCCTTGCTCTGTAGTTCACTGGTAAGACGCAAACCAGATTCCAGTTGCGCATCCAGGCTCAGGCTTTCAACCACCAAAAGATCCTGCCAGCGCAGCTCTGTCGCACTGGCAGTCAGCTCACCACGGGGGTCGTTGGGGGTGCCGGCAAGCGTGAGCTGCAGATCAGCCTGCCCTGCAAGGCCCGGCATAATTTTCTCCGGCGCCGGCAATTTGAGATCAAGGTTGGCTTTTAGCTGCTGCCCCCATTGGCCGCTGCCCTCAACCTGGTTATCACCAATAACCAGCTTCAGCTCTGGCACAACCCAGTCGCCGGTGGTGGTATCCAGCCGGCCTGCGGCGACCGTAGCACTGGAGCGCCACTGGCCCTCCAGATCCCAGGTGGCCTCCATAGCAGGAACCGGTCCTTCAGTAAGCTGTCCTTGTGTGGTGACCTCGCCACTGAGGCTTGCTTCCAAAACCGGCACCCAGTATCCCGGGTTAAAGTCCTTTAAGTTTAACGCTGCCTGCCAGCTCAGGGGGCCGGAGAAATTCACAGAGCCATTCCCGGAGAGAGAACCCGCACCAGTGACTGCAGAAAGTTCAGTTAGCCGCACTTGGCTGGCATCGCCATCAATGGCGGTAGCCAGTTCCGCGTTGCCTTGGGCGCCGTCAACTTCAGCGGTCAGATTGGCCTGATATCGCCCGTTACGCCACGAAGCATCGCCATCCAGTTTGCGTAGCTCAACCGGCGGTTCTTCCATGCCTTCAAGCAACGAATACCAAGGGAATTGCCGTAACCGTACGTGTGCTTCCGCACTTAGGCCGTCCTGCCATTGGGTTTTGCCGGTCACTACAAGGTTTCTGGGCGCGGCATCTCCTTTACCCTTCTTGCCTTCACTTCCTGCAGAAAGCTCCAGCCTTAGGTCCCTGGCTTCGGCAGTTGTTACCAAGCCTGCCAGCGCTAACTCAACTGGCCCTTCAGTGCCCGGCAAAGTGGCCTGGCCTGTTGTTTTAAACCCGTTCTGCAGGCTACCTGCGGCTTCAACAAACCAGTTTTTCAGCACCAGGGTTTCCGGTAAGGCTTCGGCCGCCCGGAACGTTTCTGAGGTTATCTTTAAGCGCGCGGGCAGGTTTGATGCCAAAGGTTCTACTTTGCCTTCCAGTTCAGCATTGAGATAGCCCCGGCTCTGCCCTGAGAGAGCGAGATCCCGCATACTGCCGGAAAGCGCCAGATCTATGGCCCAGGTCTCGCCATAGGGCGGCGGCAGAGTAGCGTTTACCTCAAGGTTAACCGGCCAGTCCCGCCGCGTTTCCACACGGCCAGAGGCGACCACGGTATAGTCATCAAGCTGGTAGTAAACCCGTTCCAGTTGCCAGTCGGCACCTGAGCCGCCTGCATCAAGCTCAAACTTGTCCCACACCTTGCTGCCATTGAACGTAAACGTACCAAGCCTTACATCGCTGGCTCTTAACCCCAGCGGTAGCTCAAACCCCGGCAGGCTGATATCCCCAGACGAACTTTGCTCTTCTTCAGAAGGCTGCACGCTAACGTCGAGCTGCTTCACGTGCAGGGTTTCAAGACAAAGCTGCAGATCAAAAAGGCAGGAGGGCGACCAATCCACAAGCGGAGCTTCCACCGCCACGTTCACTCCGTAGCCGTGCCACTTAAGGCTATCGGCCTGCCAGGTTCCAAACAGCGAGCCACGGTCGTTAACCGCTTCAAGCCCAGGTATCTGGTCCATCACCCAAGCCGTGCCAGCTTCGGAGCGAAGCGCCAGTAGAATCGCTGAAACCACGACCACCGGAAGAACGACCAGCAGCCCGAGAAGCAGCAGCACCCAGAAGCGGAACTTGTGTGTCCGTTTACGCTGAGGCTGCTTTGCCTTATCGGTATTGTCGTTGTCTTTGCGTACGTCTGTCACAACTCTGGTCCCATCGAGAAGTGCACCCGCCACTCGCCACCAAATTCAGGGTTCAAGCCCTTGGCAATGTCCAGGCGCAGTGGCCCCAGCGGGCTGATCCAACGAATTCCCACACCTGCCCCGGTTGCCAAAGGATCAAACAAATCATTCACCGCGTTACCATGATCGACAAACAGGGCAGCACGCCACTTTTCAGCAAACTGATACTGGTATTCTACGCTACCCACCAACGTGTAACGGCCACCCACAGGAACGCCGTTTTCGTTTTCCGGTGACAGCGTCTGGTAGCCATAGCCGCGCACACTCTGGTCACCACCCGCGAAGAAGCGCAACGAAGGCGGCACATCTTCAAACCGATTGGTCCCCACGCCCCCAACCTGAACCCGTGACAAAAATCGATGCTTACCACCTAACGTAAACAAGCCCTTGGCAATCGCATTCACATGCAAAATATCCACGCTAGACAGAGCGGCCCTATGGGAGCCGGTTACATTAATCTGCAAGCGGTACCCCCGGGACGGATCCAATGGCGAATCGGCGTGCAACTTGGAATAGCCAATCCCCGGGAGCAGCAACGAACTCGTTCCTTTCTCGTCGTCACCAATATTAAAACGTTCCCCTTCCCAGCGCACAGAAAGCACCTGCAACCACTCACTATCCAGCTGGTGTTGCCATTGTTGCCCAAACGTCAGGAGCTCAGACTCAACGTTCTCAATATCTTCACGTTGGTAGCCCGCCGTAAGCCGGATCAGATCTGTCATAGGTGGATCCAGCGGCAGTTCATACCAGGTACTCAGGTTCTGTCTGGGCCCGGAGAGCTCTGTTTCGGCCCCGCGCGTGTGGCCCATGGGGTTAATCCAGTGCTCCCGCCAGGTGCCCCGGAAACGCGGCCCGACATCCGTGGAAAAACCGAGACCAGTGGCGATGGAGCGGCGCTCTCTCCGGGTCAGGCCAATACGTACGGGAATAACGCCACCTTCAGCGCTGGATGGGACGGCATCAATGTCCACACCTGAGAAATAACCGCTGCCGAGAAGATCGCTGTTAAGCTTGGCGATTTCATCTGCGTGGTAGGGGATGCCTGGTTCAAAGGTCACAAACTCCTGAAGAAGGCGAGTCTCAAACCAGTGCCCCTCTTTAAACGTGACCGCCCCCAACCGATACCGGTCGCCACTCTCGAACACCAGAGTAATGTTTGCCTCCCGAGCTTCTGGATCAACCTCAAGGGTTCGGGTAACAAACCGCCCATCAAAGTAACCCCTGCGCCGGGCCCGGGTCTGCAGCGAATTTCGAAGACTGGAATAGTCGCCATGGTTCAGAACATCGCCTTCAGCGGGATGAACTGGCAGGTTATCGGTAAAACGTGAGTCGGAGGCAGCGGCCCCTCGAATCTCAACGGTTCGGGACTTGATTCGCACTGGGTCGCCGGGGGTAATAATCAGGATCAGCCGGGCAGTGTTTTCTGCGTCACCCTCCTCCACCTGCCAGTCGACAATTGGGCTGTAATAACCCAGTGCACGCAGCGCTTTACTTGCTTGGCTGACTGCTGTTGTCGCATAACGACGAAGGTTACTTGCGTTTCGCCCTTCCACTTCGCCAATGAACGCTTTAGCGTTTTCCTGGAGCCCGGGGTAGTCGCCCTTTACACGCACCTCAACCTGCTCGGCAAGGCCCGAGGAAGACCATAGAAAAAGCAGCAGGCCGAGCAGCCGGATTCGATCCGATTTCAAAATATGATCAAGTGATAGCATCCGACTATTTCAATGTTGGTCGTGATAAAAGAGGTTATAGCTCAAGCGTGAGAGTTTAACATCAGGCGGTCAAGTTAATCTGCGCCCAGACAAGTCGTCGGCCCGGCCCAAATGCGCTAACCTGTAGAAACACCTGAAAATGCAGCTAAATCACAGAGGACGGACACCCGCGAATGCTGAAAATTAACCGCGAGAACTTGAAGTCCAGCCACCAGCTCACATGGTTTATTATCGACTTCCTGATGCTGGGCCTGCTCATTATCAACCTCGCGTTCATTATCTGGGACTCCATTTACAATTTCATCGCGATCCAGAATGTACTGAAAGAATACCTGCCCGCAATCCAGGCCCTATACCACCCAATCCATGAAAACTTCATCTTCTACGATGTGATGTTTGTTGGCGTCTTCCTGGCCGAGTTTTTTTTGCGCTGGGGCTATTCGGTCAAGGCCAAAGTGTATGATCGCTGGTACTTTTACCCCTTTATCCACTGGTATGATCTGGTGGGCTGCATACCTGTAGGGAGCTTGCGATTCCTGCGGATCCTGCGGGTTATTTCTATTGTGTATCGCCTGCACCAATACAAGATAATCGATGTATCCAATACTGGTATTTACCGGTTCGTAAACTTCTACTACGAAGCCTTCATGGAAGAGCTTTCTGATCGCATTGTTGCCAAGGTATTGAGCGGCGTTCAGCACGAGATAGAGCTCGGTTCACCGTTGTTCGAGAAGATCCAGAATGACATTCTCTACCCACGGCGCGAGATGCTTTCCGGGTGGATTTCACTCCGGGTTGCGCAAGCAGCGCAGGAAGGCTACATACCCAACCGCGGGGCGTTGAGAAGCTACCTTGAAAACAGAGTAGATCGTGCGCTGGAACAAAATGTGGAACTTTCGCGGCTAAAATATCTGCCGGTTGTGGGGTCGACGATCAAGGAAACTCTTGAAGATGCAGTGGGTGATATTGTTGCCAACGTTATCCACCAGATTCTGGAAGATCTGGCGTCCTCTTCGAACCATGGGTTTATTGAAGATATTGTAAACGCATTTATACACAAGCCGGGCGAACCGGATAACAGCGAAGTGAGAAACGAAGCCCTGATCGCACTGATCATCGAAATTATTGATGCCATTAAGGGCCAGGTACGGGTCAAGCGCTGGCGAGAGCATCTTCCATAGCCCCACGGCTTGAACACCGCACACAACAAGAACGATACCAAAGAGACGTAACATGGACCCTTTGCACTACCAGTCAGCCCACGAGCTGCTAACACAACTTGAAGCTGGCACCCTGAGCAGTGAAGCGCTGGTGACGGCTCTACTCGCAAGAATCCGCGAACACAACCCAGCAATAAACGCCATTGTTACCCTCGATGAAGCCCGCGCACTTGAGCAAGCACGGGAAGCCGACCAGAAGCATGCTTCCGGCGCAGTAACCGGGCCCTTGCACGGCCTGCCCCTTACCGTGAAAGATACTTGGGAAGTGGCGGGAATGACGTGCACCGCCGGTGCCCGTGCATTGCGAGACCACACACCTGAACGCCATGCAGATGTGGTGCAACGACTGGAAGACGCCGGTGCCATTATTCTCGGCAAAACCAACGTTCCGGTTTACGCCACCGATCTGCAAAGCTATAACAAACTGTTTGGCGTAACCAACAACCCCTATAATGCCGACCATACCCCGGGAGGATCTTCCGGTGGCGCAGCTGCCGCTTTAGCAGCTGGTATGACGCCGCTGGAGATGGGCAGTGACCTGGCCGGTTCGGTTCGCATTCCTGCACATTTTTGCGGAGTTTTCGGGCATAAACCCTCACGAACCCTGGTGTCTTTTCGCGGACACATTCCCGGGCCTCCAGGCACACAATCGCAACCAGACCTGGCGGAAGGCGGCCCCCTGGCCCGGAACGCTCGAGATCTGGAGCTGTTGTTGAAGGTTGTTGCCGGGCCAAAACCGGTTGATAGTCGGTGCTGGCAACTGACTATGGCGCCCTCAAGGCTGGAAACCCTGAAGCAGGCACGGGTGGGGCTGTGGCTGGAGGACCCCCTGTGCCCGGTGGAACAAGAACTGACCGACGGCTACCGCAAGCTGGGCAAGCAACTCGAGGACCAAGGGGCGCTCGTATCTGAAGCCAAGCACCCGCTTTTGGGCCTTGAACACATATTACCTGCCTATTTCAATCTACTGGGCAGCCTGCTGAGCACATCCCTCAAGCCTACCCAGCGTCGCCAGTTGAAATGGATCGCACGGCTGGAAAAATGGCTTACCTTCTTTGGCCCCATAACGCCATTTATTGGCGAGTATGGCCGCGGCGCCAATCAGCCGGCCTACCAGTGGATGGCCATGAGCGAGATGCGGGAAAAGATGCGGGCAGAGATCGAGACCCTGTTTCAGGATGTGGACGTACTGCTAACCCCGATCACCCCCACAGCCGCGATCCGGCACGACCATTCGCAGCCTGTGTTCAAACGTCGCATCACAGTAAATGGGCAATCCCGCGCCTACATGGATCAGTTCTGCTGGATTGCTTTTGCCACCCTGCTCGGTTTACCGGCCACCTCCGCTCCCATTGGGCGTACCAAGGAAGGGCTTCCGTTTAACGTGCAGGTTATCGGCGCACCTGGGATGGATCTGACCACCATTGGCTTTGCCAGATTGCTTGAAGATGCTGGTTTGGCAGGGTTTCAGATTCCAAACGGATTCTGAAACCCTGGCCATATCCATCCTGAAACTCAACTGGTACAGCACGAACCGGACTAAGCCGTCAGAAGTACCCCTCTGACGGCTTAGTTATTTTTTGAAATGTAAGACTGATAAACGACAAGCGAAGCGTTCAGACTGTCTCGATAGGCTGCGCCGTACTGATTACCGCCCGATTCCGCCTCGCGAATAGCAGCGGTGTATTGCCTGAACCCCTGCTGCGCAAACGCTAAAGCAGCGGGCACGCCGTCCCTCCCGGCTACAAAAGCGAGGCGTTCCCACTCTCTGGTTTCTGCGTCTCTCATAATGCTCCTTGAGCGCAGCCCGGTTCATTTCAACGATTGGTGCAACATAGCCGGCGTGCGCTCTTGTTCCACGATACCAACTCTCACCAGAAAATCACCAAATCGCTCCTGGGCTTTTCGTTCCTGCTGGTATGCGCGGAACAGGGGCTGCAGCTCACTCAAAATTGTGTCCGTATCTATATTCTCCCGGTACAGCCTGTTCATGCGCTGGCCGGAGAAATCGGCACCCAAGTAAAGATTGTACTTGCCAGGCGCCTTGCCGGTCAGCGCAATCTCGCCCAAATACGGGCGGGCGCAGCCATTGGGGCAACCGGTAATACGCAAGTTAATCGCATCTGGCTCCAGCCCCTCTTCCGCCATAGTCTGTTCTACGCGGGTCACAAACTCGGGCAAAAAACGCTCAGCTTCTGCCATGGCCAGGCCACAGGTTGGAAACGCAACACAGGCCATGGAGTTCTGGCGCAGCGGTGAACTGCGGTTTCCAGCATCCAGTTTGTATTCCTCTACGATGGCATCCACCGCCGCTTTCTTCTCAGGCAATACGTTTGCGATAACCAGGTTTTGATTGCAGGTAATGCGAAAACTGCCGGCGTGTATTTCCGCGATTTTACGCAGCGCCGTTCTCAGCAACCCGTTTTCGGTATCTGCTACCCGGCCGGTGGGAATGAGCAGCGTAAGGTGCTGGTTGCCATCCTCACCTTCAACCCAGCCAAACCGGTCGCCATTGCGGCTCAAGCTGAAAGAGCGCGGTCGCTCAAAGGCTTGTCCGTGATATTCCGCAAAGCGCTCCTGGAACCAGTCCATGCCATGGTCATCAATGGTGTACTTGAAGCGGGCATGAGCCCGATTGGTGCGATCACCGAAATCCCGTTGAATGGCACAAATGGCCTCGCAGGCATCCACAATCTGCTCTTTTGGTACATAACCCGCCATGGTGGCCAGGCGTGGATAGGTAGCCGGGTCGCCATAGGCCATGCCCATTCCGCCGCCAATCACCACGTTAAATCCTAGAATCTCGCCCTCTTCAACAATGGCAATCAGGCCAATATCGTTAGCAAACACGTCGCAATCGTTTTCCGGAGGAACAGCCAGTGCAATCTTGAACTTGCGCGGCAGGTACTTGTGCTCATAAAAAGGCTCTTCTTCCTCGCCCAGTTTTTCGACGCACTCCTCCCCCAGCCAAATCTCCGCATAAGCCGCCGAGCGCCAGCGCAAACGTTCGCTGATCGCCAGAGAGAGCTCATGAATCTCACCATGTAACTGTGATTGGTGCGGATTCACGTTGCTGATCACGTTACGGTTCACATCGCCACAGGCACCGCGGCTGTCCAGGCCCAGCGCATGTATTTTTTGCATAAACGGCTGCATCTGTTCCTTGAATACGCCATGGAACTGAAACGTCTGCCGGGTGGTCAAACGCAGAGTGGAGTCGGCACACTCATCGGCAATCTTATCCAACCCCAACCACTGGTCTGTAGTCAGCACCCCGCCCGGCAAACGCAGGCGCACCATAAACTGGTACAAAGGCTCAAGCTTTTGGCGCCGGCGCTCGTCCCGCACTTCCCGGTCGTCCTGTTGATAGGAGCCGTGAAACTTGGTCAGTTTGGTGTCGTCCTCTGGCAAGGCGCCAGTGGTGCGGTCCGCCAGCCCTTTCAGAATGGTGCCGCGAAGGTAGTTGCTCTCACGCTTGATTACTTCGGCTTCAGGCAATTTTTCACTCATCAGTACACATCCCGCTGGTAACGTTTATCCCGGTTTAGCTGGCGCAGGTAATCCTCGGCCTGCTCCGGATTCAGCCCACCCTGCTCGCTGGCAATTTCCAGTAACGCCTGGTGCACATCCGGTGCCATTTTGTCGGCATCGCCGCATACATACAGACTGGCGCCCCGTTGCAGCCAGGCCCATACCTCGGAGCTGTTCTCCTTCAGGCAGTGCTGCACATAGCGCTTCTCTGCCTGATCCCGGGAGAAGGCCACATCCAGCCGTGTGAGCAAACCTTCACGGCGCCACTTGAGCCACTCCGACTGATAAAGGAAATCACTGCGGAACCTGCGATCACCGAAGAACAGCCAGTTATCGCCTTCGGCCTCCCGCTCTTCCCGCTCCTGCAAAAAGGCACGAAATGGCGCAACACCGGTGCCAGGGCCGATCATGATCACCGGCTCGTTGTCATCCGGCAGAGCAAACTTCTTGTTCGGATCTATATAAACCCGCACCTGATCGCCTTCACTCATCCGATCAGACAACCAGGCGGATGCGACCCCCTCGCGATCCCGGCCATGGCTGGCATAACGCACCGCGGCCACGGTTATATGCACTTCGTCGTCCACGGCTGCCTGGCTGGAACTGATTGAGTACAGCCTTGGGGGCAGTTTACGCAGCAGGTTCACCAGTTCCTGCGGTGCCAGTGTTGCAATCGGCCAGGCCTGAATCAGGTCCAGAAGATCACGCCCTTCAGTCCAGGCTCTGAGCTCCGTGCTGTCTGCCACTAAAGCTTTAAAGGCATCATCATCAACCAACTCCGCCCAATGCTTCATCAGCGGCGGTGTAAGCAGTGTAATTTCACGGTAAAAGGCCAACGCCTCCCGTAACGGGATGTCATGCTCATCGGCAGAGACAACGTGTTCCCCGTCAAAACCCAATGTATTCAGTAACTCGTCCACCAAGGCTGAGCTGTTTTCCGGGTACACACCCACCGCATCCCCGGGTTTATAAACCAACCCGGAGTCTTCCAGTGACAGCTCAATGTGCCGCACCTCTTTGTCAGAACCCCGCCCGCTAAGCAACTGATTGGTAAGGATAACCGCCGCATACGGGTTTTTTCGGCTAAAGGCCGACGTGGGTACTTGCTCTGCCGCGACCGAATTGGCAGCCGCTGGCTGGCTGGCGCCGGCTTCGCTGGCAATCGTCTCCAACACCCGGTTAATCCAATCTTCGGCCAGGTCTTCGTAATCCACATCGCAATCTACCCGTTCAGCCAACGCCGTTGCCCCTAACGAGGCAAGCTTGCTGTCAAAATCCTGACCGGTCTTGCAGAACTGCTCATAACTGGAATCACCCAACGACAACACGCTGTAGCGCAGACCATCGAGCTTGGGGGCTTTTTTGCCATACAGAAATTCATGGAAATCCAGCGCATTGTCCGGTGGGTCGCCCTCCCCGTGAGTAGACGCCAACACCGCCAGGTACTGCTCTTTTTTCAACTGTTTGGGCTTGTAGTCGGCCATATCCACCACCTTGGCAGATACACCTTTATCGGCAGCACGAGCCGCTAGCTGCTGCGCCAGCTCTTCGGCGTTACCGGTTTGCGAGCCGAATAAAACAGTCAATTCAGGGGCTGAAGAAGCAGGAACAGTCGCGGCACTAGCTGTGTGAGTGGTTGCGCTTGCAGAACCACCTGAGCATTTGCCGGCAAGAAAACCTGCAAGCCAGAAAAGCTGACCTTCGTTCATACCCGTAAGAAGGTCTGCCAAACGCGCTTGCTGATCCCCGGAAAGAGGAGACGAGTTCAGATCTGTCGTCATGTTGGATGATCCGTGTGAGCTGTAAATAAATGGCTGGCTTCAGGTACAGCTAAACAAAGCCTATTGCCACTCTAAAAACCACAAGATGAACGACAAAATGAAATAGACAGGACAAATAAATCGATATATTCGATATAGAATCCAGGCCACTGATTTTAATGCATATTAAACATATTCCAAATAACTCTAAATGAAATGACCTTAATCATTTCAGGGAATAACGGAATTATTTTAAGCTAGCAACACTAATTTTCCACACCCAGGGAGCCCCTGAACATGCTCCCGCATGGAGCATCTAAATGTCCCAAAGCACCTCTACTCACACCCATCAGGTGGTCGTTATCGGCGCTGGCGCCGCAGGCACCAGTGTTGCAGCCTCTCTGCTCCGCCAGCGGCCCGGCCTGGATGTAGCCATCGTTGAACCCAGCGATATTCATTATTATCAGCCGGCGTTCACGCTGGTAGGTGGCGGCGCTTATTCCCTGGCAAAAACGGCACGCCCCCAAGCCCACACTCTGCCTGAGGGTGCGCGCTGGATTCGAGCGGCCGCGCAGGAGCTTGTGCCGGAACAAAACCGGATTGTGCTGGAAGACGGGCGAGAGATTGGCTACGACACCCTGGTGGTCACGCCGGGCCTGAAACTGAACTGGGATAAAATAGAAGGCTTGCGGGAGACCTTGGGGCGTAACGGTGTTTGCAGCAACTACGACCCATCATTAGCGGAATACACGTGGCAGTGCATTAGAAAGCTCCAGGGCGGGAAAGCCTTTTTCACGCAACCCCCCGCACCTATCAAGTGCGCCGGCGCGCCCCAGAAAATAGCCTATCTGGCAGCAGATTATTTCCGCAAGAAACAGATATCCAGCCAGTGTGAACTCAGGTTTTACGCCGCCGGTGGCGCGCTGTTCAGTGTTCCGGATTTTGTTCCCTACCTGGAAAAAGTTGCACGTGGGTACAATATTGGCCTGCTTATGAACCACAACCTGGTTGCCGTTAACGGTGACAAAAAAGAAGCCACGTTCCGTTTCACCGACAGTGATGGCGTAATCCAGGAAATAACCGAATCCTTTGACTTATTGCACGTAACGCCACCGCAGTGTGCACCTGATTTTGTGAAGAACAGCCCGCTGGCCAATGCCGATGGCTGGGTAGATGTTGATCAGCACACACTGCAACACGTGCGCTTTCCCAACGTGTTCAGCTTGGGCGACAGCAGCTCCCTGCCTACCTCAAAAACAGCTGCAGCGGTGCGCAAACAATCTCCGGTGGCGGCGGCCAATATTCTGGCGCAACTCGCTAATGGGCAGCTGAAGGCAAGTTACGACGGCTATACCTCCTGCCCCATCGTGACAGGCTATGGCAAGGTGATGCTCGCGGAGTTTGTGTATGGCGGCAAGGTAACGCCCACACTGCCGCTAAGCCCGTTTAAAGAATCTGCATTTTACTGGCAGGTTAAGAAACGCGCCCTGCCTCCCTTCTACTTTGATTACATGCTCAAAGGCCGTGAGGGCGATATCGCCCACAAAGCTCGCTAGAACTCTGCAGGCGGATAATAACTCCAAACAAACAATTGACAACCCATGACAGGCACGCTGTATCTGGAGCCCTTTTCTTGCAAATCGGGAATAAATGAACCACTAATGAACACAGGTTTCCAGAACAGCGAGCACCCAACCCATGGATTACCGCACCTACCACGAAAAACTTCAGAGCCAGTTTCCTGAGCCTGTATTGGCGTTCGAGCCGGATGAATACGAGGCACGACTTGCTTCGGTTCGCCAGAAAATGGCTGAAGCCGGGCTTGACCTGCTACTTCTAACTGAGGCCGGTGAGCTGTGTTATCTCACCGGCTATACTACCTTCGAGGTGTCAGTTCAGTGCGTGCTTCTGGTCGCAGCCGATCGGACCGTACTGTTCGTACCTGCCATAGAAATGGGACCCGCCGTATACCTGAGCCGAGTGGACGAGGTTATCGGCTACCCGTGGCAAGCTCCCGAGGCAGTAGGCAGTACACTGGCTGAACAGGTGCGCCGCACAGCGGGCACCTCGGCGCCAAGGATCGGCTTCAACCCATGGGCGGGCTCCTTCCGGCCGGGGCTGCTTCTGGCCCTCAAGAACGAGCTGAGTGCAGCCACGTTTAGCGATTTCGGCACCCTGATCGACCGTGTGCGCTTGATTAAATCACCCGCCGAACTGACGTATCTGGCTGAAAGCGCAGCTATCACCGGCTCAGGTCTGGACGCGGCAGCGGCGGTGATACGAGAAGGCGTAGTCGACCATGAAATCGCTCGGGCCGGTGCCAACTCCATGCTGGGGGCAGGCAGCGAATTCATGAGCATGCAACCGATTGTGACAACCGGCGTTCGCAGCGGCATCATTCATACCAATCATGCCGGTTATGAAGTTGGTCGTGGTGATGTGGTGTTCACAGAATTCGGTGCAGTTCGCCGACGCTATACTGCGCCGATGATGCGAACCGCCGTAGTCGGTGAGGCCTCGGCCGAAATTCTTGAATTCCATGGGGTGTGTCTTGGCGTTCTCGAAGCGGTGATGTCGGCCGCGCGAGCCGGATCAAGTTTCGCCTCGGCAGCTCGAGCCGGCGAAGCAGCGCTGGCACCGATCGTTGATCGTGCCTTTTTCTCCGGCGTGTTTGGCTATCCCGTTGGCGCGGCATTTCCGCCATCCTGGGTCGCCGGCTCGATGTTCATAGCCTCCGACAACGAAGCAATGCTGGAAGAAAACATGGTGTTTCATTTACCGATCTGCCTGCGCAAGCCGGGCGAGTTTGGTGTCGGTTTCAGCGAAACGGTGCGTATTACATCGACAGGGGCAGAACGGATTACCGCCAACACACTGTCTCTTGAGGAGATTTTTTAATAGTCAGTGCATTCAGCCGGCCATGCGACCGGCTGAATGCAACTGGGGAAGCAAAGCAACTCGTCAGTCGGCACCTTCCTTCGTGCGGCCCAGGGCGTCAACTGTATAAACGATAAGCCCCAACTCCGGCCGATAACCATGGATTTCCGTCACGTCCAGCGCCTGCAGGAAATGCAGGATCTCTTCGCTGATAACCTGCCCCGGCACCAACACGGGGAAGCCCGGCGGATAGGGAATGACGAAGCTGGCTGAAACAGCATCCCGCCCCTCGGCCATCTGTTTCTGCAGTTCGCCATTGTCGAAACGCAGATACTCGGTGTTTTCTTCTTCGTAACTGAGAAAATAGGCCCGACGAATATCGCCTTCGGAACTTCCCGGGGTAGGCCGGAAAGCATCGTGGAAGCGACTGAAATCCGGCAGCGGCGGTAGATCCTCGGTCAGTGACTTTACCTTGTGTTCAATGATCTTGCGTTCCGGCCGGCTGCTTTCTTCCCAACGCCGGTCAAAGCTCTTGGCCAGCTTGATCAACACATCCAGCAGGTAGGCGATAGAGCCACGGTTGGTTCCGATGTTGGTCATGAACAGCACGGTGTTGCGGGATGTCTTGTTGATCTGGATCCCGAACTGGTTCATCAGGTATTCGTTTTTGAAGGTGTCACCATCGATACCGGTTTTGCCAATGGCCATGGTAATCCTGCTGGGATCAATCACAAACTCGTCGTGCGCCCAGGCCTCCTCCATCTTGTTCCAGCCGCTGATGGGGTCGTAGAAGGTATCGACACCGGATTGACGATACTCCAGCGGAATCATGTCCTTATTTACCAACACCTGGAAGTATTTCTTCAGCAGCGGAGTGGTATAAAGCTGCTCGCGCAGAGTCAGTGCCGCCTCAATCTGGGCGTGGACCAGTTCGAAGCCTTCCATTTCCGCTTGCATTCGGCCCACATCCAGGGATGCGACAATCTGGTAATTGGGCGAAGTTGAGGTGTGGGTCATGTAGGCTTCGTGGAAAGAGGCCTCCACTTTCTGGCGGTAATCCTGATCATAGACATGGATCATCGACCCTTGACGCAGTGACGTCAGGGTTTTGTGAGTCGAGTGTGTCGCATACGCCCGGACACGCACGGAGTCGGGGGCCGGCATCAGGCGGTTGTCCAGCCAGGTGGCGTCATCATCCGGATCGAGCTTGTCAAACTCAGCTTTCCAGGCATCATACTCCGCCTGATAGTCTTCGCTGCGGTAACGGTCCCGCAACGTCCGAGCGGCATGCATGGCGGTACGTGGCCGGTAGGTCGGGTTGAAGGTGGCAAAGGCGAACCAGGCCTCGTCCCAAAGAAACACCAGGTCTGGCTTGATGGCCAGGCACTCCTCCATCACCCGACGTACGTTATAGACCACGCCATCGAAGGTGCAATTGGTCAACAGCAGCATCTTGACCTTGCTGAGCTGCCCGTTGCGCTTGAGATTGAGCAGCGCTTTCTTCATTTCCCGCAATGGCACAGCGCCGTACATGGAGTAGTCATTAAGCGGGTAGGAGTCCAGATACGCAACGTGCGCGCCCGCCAACACCATGCCGTAATGGTGGGATTTATGGCAGTCACGATCAACCAGCACGATATCCCGGGGCTTTACCAGCGCCTGGACAACAATCTTGTTGGCGGTTGAAGTGCCATTTGTCACGAAGAAGCTCTGGCGTGAGCCGAAAGCCCGAGCGGCGTACTCCTGGGCCTTCTTGATGGGGCCATAGGGCTGCAGTAGTGAATCAAGGCCGCCAGATGTAGCTGAAGTTTCAGCCAGAAAAATGTTGATGCCGTAAAAATCGATCATCTGCCCGGCCCAATGGGATCGGGTGACTGACTTGCCCCGGGAGATCGGCATGGCATGGAATACGCCGGTAGGCTTGCGGCTGTATTCGCGCAGGGCATCGAAGAAAGGTGTGCGGTAGCGGTCATCAATGGCGCGCAGGATCGTGTGGTGCTGCTCGATGTAATCCGTTTCGCGGTAGAAAATGCGCTTGAAATGCCGGATATCGGCACTTGCAGTTACTTCAACATCGCCGCTGGTAACCAGAAACTGGTCAATCTCCGGGCGGATCTCGCCAATCATTGAACCCAGCAGAAGGCTGCGCTCGGCCTCGGTCTTACTTTCAAGTTCTTTTTCCGAAAGACCTTCAAGGTAATTGCGAAGGGCGCTGAGGTTGTACTTCGACTTATAGGGGAATTCATAGCGGATCATGCAGGCCTGAATATTAGGATTAACCAGGATCGCAATCAGCGCGTCTTCGAAGCTTCGGACGGTAACGGTGTCATAGATGAACTTGTCTTCCGGGCGGCGCAGGCTATGGAAAGCCTCACGAACCACGTCCTCTTCCTGCAACGACATCGCGTCGACAATCAGAACCTCGAAATAAGGCTGAGCTGAGCTGTTGGAAGCGGGGTGACCTCGCCGCAACTGCGCCAGGGCATCGAGCGCCTCGAGATCTTCAGAGTCCGAATCATTCTCACTGAGGTCGACGTGACGACGGCGATAGGACTCACTGATCAGTGTCCGCACCAGGCGCTTGACCACTTTCTCCAATTGAACAAAATCCTCCCGGCAACAAAGGGCCCAGAGATGCCCGAAGTCCTCCTTGGACGGGAATGCGTGGTAGTCCTCTATGATTTCAAGACGAGTGAGCTTGATATCAATGGCCTTGGCCAGTGACTTCACTTCAGCTGGTTCTTCAATCCTGATGATACGCCCGAGATCCCGCTTCAACGCGTTCCAGGTATCTGCTCGCAGCTGGCTGATCTTGTGGTAAAAGCCCAAGGCCGTGTAAGCGGTTTCTGTCTCTTTTGTTATTTCGCTCATGGTTTCACCTTATGTCCCTGAGTGTTCAGACGGGATTTATGGCCAACCGCCAAGACTTGGCGGCAAAGCGCAAAAGCGTTCGTACGTCCCGAAAACCTATCCCGGGACGCTGGCACGAACGTTGTAACGGATGTCCACGAATGTCTCTTCAAAATGGTCAAAAGACAGCTCAATTGACCTGTCTGGCCAATGGTACTGGGCTATCCCCTCGTTGGGGTGATACACCGCAGTATAGATGGTTCCGAGGCCGCGCCGGTAATCGGTTCGAAACAGGGGCGGCGCTGCAAATGCCGAAATCAGGCGCTCTTTCGTCGTCGCGGGGTCGTCTACCAGAATCGATAGCTGTCGTTCGCGGATCAGCGTCTCCGAAGCCAAAGCATGGGCATACCACTCGATCCGCTTCTGGTGGTTGGTCGCCACCGGTACCCGCTTGATGGATGCCGGACGGTCAGGGCCTATCATGGCGGTAATATAGCGCTTGCGCGCATCGGTCACGGTGATGTTGTAAGCCATGTGTGTGGGCACGCGAGCCAGAACGTCCGCCGCTTCCGGCGTCGTGTCACAGAACTCAAGGATGTAACGCAGGATAATCGGCGCGCCAAACCCGTCACCCACCGCCGTGCGCCCACCGAAGGCCAACGAAACGGACAGCCCACTTTCGTTAATGCCATCGAGCACACCCACCAGGCAGTCCGACATGGCGATAACCCGGCGACCGTTCCAGCAGGTCGACAGGATCGTGCCTTCACAAAGCTCGGGCGGATAATCGTAGTTACGCACCAGCACGTTAGCGTCTGCATCGGCAAAGGCCGCCTGGGAGCACCCGGTTATGTAGGCCGGTGGCCGATAGAGACTAAGCAGCCTCGACGACAGGTCACCGCCGCCGGAAAGCTCGCACAACCGCCGATACGTAGGTATCAGTTCCGGCATATGCCGGGTCAAAGCGTTGTAACAGGCCAGATAACTGGGCCGCTCCCGCTCCGTCTCCGACAGATACCAGCGCTCGTAAGCCGGCCAGTGGAGGTCAAAAAGACGCCGCCATTTTGGCCCTGCTTCCGGCTCATGCACTGTCTCGAAAATCAGCTGTTTCTGCATGACATCGGAACCATCCGGCCCAAGGGGGCGGATGGGGGTTTTGCCGCCCCTCATCGCGTCGGTGTTCACAGTATTTTGAAGTTACTGCCACCAATGGCATGATCGACCGCCGCTGCTTCAACCGCCGGGTCCTGCAACGCCTGGCCGGCAAACTGACCGCGGATACCGTCGATCCAGGCCTTTGCCCGGGGCGTCAGGTCGAAGTTGTCGTCCATCAGTCGTCCGCGGGTAATCAGTATCCCCAGGTCAGCGCCTTCGTAGCGGAAATCACCCACCCCGCTTATACGCATGAAGAAGGCTTCCTGCTCGCTCTCAGCGGCGTGCGGATGATAGTTGTAGTGGTCGTAGCCAATGCTGCCGTCTTCCGCCATACGCCATACGCCTGACTGAGGCGCCTGCGTCAGCAGGTCCACCGTCTCATCAGTATGCTTGATAACAAGCTGGCTCCAACTATCGATGCTGTCCGGGTTCGACCAGCGCTCGTTGATGTCTTCGATGTTGATATCGAAGTCCTGATCAGAGAACTCCAGCAGATGGAACAGAAACAATGGAACATCAGAGTGAGCGAACGCCGCGACGTTGGTCAGTGAGCTGGCGCCGGTGACACGCGGATTAAGCTCACCCAGATAAACTTCATGGGAATCCATGTCGATCAGGAAGTCGAGCTCGAAATAACCGCGATAACCCTCCTCTCTCAGGGCCTCGCCGAACTTGAAGGTATACTCGCGAGCCTTGTCTCTGACCTCCTGGGTGAAGGCGCCGGCAAACATCTCATTACCGCACCAGCCGCCCTTATAGGGTGTCAGTGCCTTGAAACCAACCAATTCCGTCATGAGCGGCCCAACGACAGTGCCACAGCGCGTGCTGCAAGCCTCAATTGCAGAACCCCTGCAATTGATCCGCTTCATGATCTTCACTTCGGGTTCGGCTTCAATTTCTTCGGCGTACTTATAATACTCATCTTCATTGGAGACGAAGAATGTGGTGTGGCCCGAGTCACCGAAAGCTGACTGGATAACCAGATCGGTACCGAGCTCCTCGCTGACTTCCTGCAAGTGGGCGTAACTGTTCACCTTGGCCAGGACATTCGGAACGCTTGGCACACCAACTTTGTTGCCGATCCTTACCGTCTCGATCTTGTTATCCATGCGCGTGCGCAATTCCGCCGGCGGGAAGGCAACACGCAGGCCAAGCTGTTTGCAGATCTCTTCGGTATGTTCGTCGAACATAAGGAAGGTGGCTGTGCCCTTGCCGCCCCGAGACTGCAGGTAATCGATAACTTCCTTATGCTCAAGAAGGTAGTTGTTAATATCTTCGATGCTTTCGAAATCCCGGGGGAACTTCATTTTGGGCACGAAGATATTCTTCTGCCGGCCGTCAAAGCAGTCAATATAAGTAATGTGCCGGAAGTTACCGACCCAATCACCGATGCCCAATAGGTTGAAGTTGGTTGCCGAGATAAAGTACACCGGGTCTTTGTTATTATGGAAATAGCGACGGATATCAGAAATGTTTGTTATCTTGTTCATTTCTTTCTCTCCAGTAGAGGGACGTTCCTGCGTATTTTTGGTGCCCTGCACAGGAACTTTCTGTGCAACTTCGAGCTGTGGCTGCTGCCAGTTATGACCATTATCAGACCTGGTTACGAACTGGCTTAGCCAACGGCCCCAGTGTATCGAGGTATGGACTGGATCCGTTTTCATTGTTGTAGAGGGAAAAGTTCACGCTGCGATCCCGGAAGCTTTTCAGCGGCTGGCCGAGGCCGTGCAGGCCGCGCTCGCGCTCGCGACGAACACGACTGAAATCCACCTCCACCGGCACAATCTCTTCGCCGACACCGCACTGGTGAATTACATCGCCCGAGGGGCCCACCACGATCGAACGGCCGTTACCCATGGCGCCGGTGCCATTAAAGTCAAAGAAATAACATTGGTTGATGGCTGCGTTAGTGCGCGCAATCGACAGTTCGATATCGCGATCGACGGTATCGGTCATGGTGGGGTGCAGGATCACTTCAGCACCCATGGCTGCAAGCGTTCTGGTTGTCTCGGGGAACCACATGTCGTAGCAGATCGAGACTCCAAACCGACCAACTCCCGGTACGTCAAACGCTCCAAACTCGCTGCCGCCAGCAACGCCCTGTTCATAGGGCCTGAACGGAAACATCTTGCGATAGCGACACACCACCTCACCCTGAGGATTTATAACCGAAAGCGTATTGTAGACTTGGTCGCCATCACGCTCGAACATGGATCCAGGAATCAGCCAGATTCGGTGCAACAATGCCAGCTCGCAAAACATGCTTTCCATCGGGCTGGGGAACGGTTGGGCGTATTCGATGGAGGCACCGTTGGCCACCAACTCACTGAACATCACCATCTGAACCTGAGGAAAACGCGTCATCAGAATATTGATGCGCTGGCGCATGGCTTCAGTATTGTCGCCATGATGCAGGGCGTGCATCTGCACCCCCGCTATCGTGAAATAAGACATCGCATTCCTCTACTTGGTGATCCCACGAACCCAAGCTTCGGGCTTGGAGCCTCGTGCGGTTGAATTAATTCAATGGTCTGGATGAATATCTCGTAACGGTTTAGTTATCAAATCTGTGACTATTGCAAGCTTATGTCAAATCCACGAGCCTGTCGAAAGGCAATTTGGACCATTGCAACAACACGTTTGCCAAGAATACTCCGTCAGGTTGATGCGGAGCCACAACTGATCGCTGTCTGATAATAAATTGAGGTTGCCATGAAACCCAGATTCAGTCTGGTAGGCCGTTACACTTTTCTCTCCCTGACACTGATGATTGGTTCGGTTGCAGTGCTCAGCGCGCTTTACGCCGCAGTCTCGGACTTGCTGACTGAACGTCTTGCCGGAGAGCGCCTTGAGGCCCAGGTCGCCGGCAACGTCAATCGTCTGACCAATTTTATCGAGAATCGGATCTACCAGCTTGAAACCTTGTCCACACACCCCTCTACTCCCCTGTACCTTTCCTACAACGATGCGGTGCCCGAGGGTGTCAAAGAGCTGGTAAGGGTGGAGGCGGATTCACCGGATCTCTACGGCGTTCTGTTTTTCGACGGCAATGAGGAGCTGGCCGATGTCATTCCGGGCCAAGCCGCTTCCGGCAGCCCCTACTGGAGCCGTGAGAGCTGGTCACTGAAGGGCCTGCCCACCGTCACTTTTGGCAGCAGTAAGATCATCGGCCCCCACCTGCCCGACGGTGATGGCCCCGCTTGGCTGTTAATCCGTCAACCGTTGCGAAACAGTGCAGATCTTGCCATTGAGGGCTCCATTGGCCTGCATGTGCGGTTAGCATCTCTCACCGAACTGATACGCACAGAAAACCCGGCCGGTGTTCTGAAATCCTTTTTGCGCACCCCCGCAGGCGACCTGCTCGATGCCACGGGCAACTTACAAACACCCGCACCGGAGGCCCTGCGTACCGGGCCGGAAGTGATGCCCGGCTGGCGTATTGATTACGTGGTGTCCACGAGTGACATCTTGAGTCCGTTGCGAGATGCCCAGCTCGGACTCTATGCTTTAGCCAGCGTAATGGTCCTCGGCACGGTCGCCTTGTTCTGGGCACTGGCGAGGAGTCTGCGTCGGCGGGTTGCCCGGCTGACCCAAGGCGCAGAGGCCTTTGCCTCCGGTGATCTGAAATTTCGTCTGCAGGCACCCAAGAATGACAAGGATGAGATCGATGTGCTGGCGCACGCCTTCAACGCTATGGCAGACCGCCTGCAAGAGATGATTCAGCGTACGGTTCAGGCGGAAAAACTGGCAGTACTGGGGGAGTTTGCCACAGGGGTCGCCCATGAAGTGCGCAACCCGCTGGCCACCATCAAGCTGACGGTTCAGGCACTGGAGAAAGGCGAAGCCGATGACCAGCGGCGGAATCTGCTGATCTCCATGGAGGATGAAATCGATCGGCTCAATCGCGTAGTCGGTAACTTGCTCGATTATGCCCGCCCTGTCGCCGGTGCACCTCAGCAAGTCGATATTAGACGAATATTTCGCCATGCATCTATACTCACCTCCGCGCTGGCAGACACCCAAAAGGTGACAGTAAGCACCAGCGGCGATCCACGACAGTCCGTTTATGCCAGCCCCGACCAGGTCATTCAATGCCTGGTAAATCTGGTAGCCAATGCTATTCAGGCATGCAAACCTGGGGGAGTCGTTCAACTAAGGGCATTCCGCAACGGGGATCGGATCACCGTAGATATCACTGACAATGGTTGCGGCATGCACGCAAGTGTCCTGCAACGGGTCACAGAACCCTTCTTCACCACCCGCCAGGAAGGCACCGGCCTCGGGCTGAGCATCACGCACCAGTTGATCAAACTAAATGAGGGTCACATGCTCATCCAGAGCACCGAGGGAGTGGGTACCACGGTTTCCGTCACCCTGCCCGCTGCAAATAGTGATAACCTTTAAATCCAGAAGAAAACACAAAAACAACGACCTACTGATAACCAACATGTGCTCACAGATCCTGATCGTTGATGACGAAAAAAGCTTTGTTCGCTCACTCACCTTCGCCCTGAACCAGGCCGGGTTTCACAGCCAGTGCGCCTATACGGGTGAAGCGGGTTTGGCAGCTTTGGAAAACAATCTGCCGGACTTGATGCTGCTTGATTTGCGGCTGCCCAAAATGAGTGGCATGGATGTGCTGTTTGAAGCAGCCCGACGGTATCCCGAACTGCCGATAGTCATGATATCCGCCCACGGCGACACCCGGGCGGCAGTACAGGCGGTAAAGGCTGGCGCGACCGACTATCTCACCAAACCCTTTGCCCTTGATGAACTGCTGCACCTGATTCACAACATCACCGAGCGCAACAGCATGCAGGAAGAGCTCACCTATCAGAGCTCTCGGGGAGCCACCTCGTCCGGCCTGGTAGGCTCCAGTGAGACCATGGCGCACCTTTGGCAGACCGTCCAGCGCGTCGCCGGCAGCAGTGCAGGCAGAATTCTTTTGCTGGGCGAGTCGGGCACCGGCAAGGCCGTCGTGGCCCGAGCCATTCATGAGCAAAGCGCGCGATCCTCTGAGGCTTTTGTCGAGATCAACTGCGCCGCCTTGCCGGAGCAACTCATCGAAGTGGAACTGTTTGGCGCCGAAAAAGGGGCCTACACCGGCGCTCACCAAAAACGCTCTGGTCTGGTGGCTATGGCCCACCGCGGCACCCTGTTTCTGGACGAAATCGGCGAACTGCCCCTCGCCCTACAGGCCAAGTTTCTGCATTTTCTGGAAAACGGTGACTACCGGCCAGTTGGCGGCAGCAGCAACCATACGGCAGATGTGCGGGTAATTGGAGCCACTAATCGCTCCCTGGAAGAGGAAGTTCGCCTGGGCCATTTCCGGGAGGATCTCTATTTCCGGCTCAATGTCATTGAAATGACGATTCCGCCCCTGCGCGAGCGAGGCGATGATCTTCGCGAGCTTTTGGGGGCATTTATTGATTCACAGGCCCGGGAAGAAAGTTGCCGTCCCATCACCATCCCACGGGAAACCCTGGAGTTACTGCTGGCCTACAGCTGGCCTGGCAATGTTCGAGAGTTACGCAACCTGATCGAACGCCTAACCATTCTTTATCCCGGCCAGTTGATCAGAAAGCAGCACCTACCCGCCGAATTCCACACCAACAGCATGCCTCAGGAGGATAGTGACCAGCCGACGGCATCCTCCCTTGACCAGCACCTACCCGCCGAATTCCACACCAACGGCATGCCTCAGGGGGATAATGACCAGCCGATGGTATCCTCCCTTGACCAGCACCTGCAGCGGGCTGAGCGTCAACTGGTGCTGGAAACACTGGAAAAAACCGGCGGCCGCAAGGGTAGAGCCGCCGAACAGCTAGGGCTTTCCCGGCACGCTTTCAAACGCCGCCGGCAACGTTTGGGTATCACCTGAGAAATTGAGCGCTATGCGCTCATCAATCACGCGCTGTGAGCGATATACGATCATCAACCGCGCTCCGTGAGCGCTGTGCGCTCACAATGCCGTCTGATGTAGAAACAGAAAAGCGCCACTTGACTTGCGTCCCGCCTAAAAGCGCCCTTCACGTACATTGGCACCGGTTTTGCCTTATGTTCTGCCAGTTGGTTCACAATAAAAATACATAACCACACGCCGGATACACCCGGCCGGGGAGGCTGCCGTGTCGGAACTGCTGGCCCGCATGCGCCAAGTGCTGATCATCCTTTGCACAATCACCTGCCTGGGCGGCCTACCGATGTATACCCGTGTCGCTACGGTTATGCTGCTCGGCATGAGTTCGAGTCACGCCAAGGTCCCAGTACAGGCCATACCACTGGTGGGACGGGTCGAACTCGGCGCGCCTGAAGAGACCGCCGACGCTACTGTTGCCTGCATGTACCCGATGACCGGTCGCTCCGCCAGTTATGGCCGGGACAGCATCGTCGGCATCAAACTCGCCCTTGACGAACTCGCCGCTGATGCTGCCTCGCCCAAATTACGGGTGATCGTAGACGACTCCCGATCCAAGTCCTCCTTTGCTGTTCGCATGGCGGAAGACTTTATCCGCCAGGATCACGCCAACATCCTTTGCGGCATGGTCAGCTCTGGCGTGGGTATGGCAGTCAGCCGTCTGGCAAAAGAGCGCAAAATCATTCTGATCGGCACCGATCACGCGTCCTCAAGGGCCACCCTTGAGGAGGGCCATAAATACTACTTCAGGGTCTCCAGCGATACCTGGTACTCCCATGCCGCTGGCGCCCGCTACCTGAGAGAACTGCAACAAAAAAACAACTGGAACAAGCTGGCCTTCCTCGGACCCGACTATGAGTATGGCCGGGTCGCCTGGCGCGACCTACAGCAAGCACTGGGGCTGCTCGAGGTGGACTATAAGGTGACGGGCACATACTGGCCCAAGCTCTACGAACCGGACTACTCACTTTACATCCAGGCGTTGCTTGAGTCGCCACCAGACGTACTGGTGGTGTCTCTGTGGGGCGGTGACTTTACGGCCTTCATCGATCAGGCCCGCACCACCCGGTTATTCCAGCAGATGCGCGTGGCTAACCTGGATGCCGGCGGTGACTACGAAACCCTGGTCAGTCTGGGTCCGAAGCCCCCGGAAGGACTTATTCTGTCCGCCCGACACCATGTGAACTGGCCCGACACCAAACTCAACCGGCATTTCGTCAACCGATTTCACGCCCTGTCAGGACGCTACCCCAGCTACTCCGCGCAAGGCGCCTACGCAGGCATGTTGACCATAGCTCTTGCGATTCGCCAGGCCGGCAAGGTCACCGACACTGAGTCCATGATTTCGGCACTTGAAGGGCTGCGCGTCCGCCTGCCTAAGGATCCCGAGGGTTATGTTTCTTATATTGACCCTGACACTCATCAGATCGTTCAGGCGCAGGCCGTCGGCACGCCGGTACCCAACACACTCTATCCGCCAGCTCAGGTCATGCTTGGTAACTGGCACGTTTACGATGCTGAATCCCTGAAACCGTCCCCCGCTCTCGTCAAGAAGCGACGCGGTGAATCCGGCAACTGACCTCTCGTCAGCTGTTTTTTAAAACAACAATGAAGGAGAAGACAATGGGACACTCCCTGCAACCCAAATCCTGGCAGCGGACGCTACTAGGCACCGCCACCTCTCTGGCCATAGCCTCCACTGGCATCGTTGGCTTCGCGGGCTCTGCCAGCGCCCAGGAAGCCACGTTCAAGGTCGGACTGGTGACCTTCCTGTCCGGCGGTGCATCCGGACCGTTCGGGGTTCCGGCGGCGCAGGCCGCCGAGACCGTGATCAAAGCCATCAACGAGGGCACCCTGCCGGCGCCATACAACACCAAGGGTGTTAATGGCTTGCAACTGGAGTCGGTAGTCATCGACGAAGCCGGTGGCCCCACCAAACAGGTGGAGGAATACCGTAACCTGGTCCAGCGTCAGAACGTCGATGCGGTGATCGGTTATATCTCAAGCGGTGATTGCCTGGCGGTCAGCCCCGTCGCCGAAGAGTTGAAGACATTCACCATCGCCTTCGACTGCGGTACGCCGCGCCTTTTCCCGGAACTGGAAAGCCCGAAGTACTTTTTCCGGACTGGCCTCGATGCCACAGCTGATAACGTTGGCGCCGCCCACTATTTGAAAGAAACCCACCCGGACATCACACGGGTGGCCGGTATTCAGCAAAACTATGCCTGGGGTCAGGATTCCTGGAACGACTTCCGGCTCTCCATGAAGCAATTGATGCCAGACGCCGAGTTCGTGGACAACCAGACGCCGCAGATTTTCCAGGGCAGTTACGGCACCGAGATTTCGGCACTACAGACCAGCCGTCCCCAAATCGTCCATTCCAGTATGTGGGGTGGTGACATGGAGGCGTTCGTGGCTCAGGCCAATGTTCGCGGACTTCTCGATCAGGCAACCGCAGTGCTGACCACCGGTGAATCCGGTTTTGCTCGGTTTAAAGACCAGGCCCCTGACGGCACCATTATCGGTGGTCGCGGGCCCTTCGGTGCTTTCATGCCGGATAACGACCTGAGCGAATGGTTCTCGAAAGCCTATGAAGCGCAGCATGGCGTACCGCCCAGCTACCCCTCATCGAAGATGGCCCAGGCTCTGCTGGCACTGAAGTATGCGGCTGACAACTCCGGAGCCAAGGGTAAGCCGTCGAATGAGCAGTTGGCGTCTACGCTTAAAAGTGCAACGTTCGAATCCGTGAGTGGCACCGTTCGTATGGCCCTGGCCGGTGGTCATCAGGCTCTGCAACCGATGTTCTACGGCGAGTACCACTATTCACCGGAAACCGGCCCGGAGCTGCGCAACATTCGCTCCTACGCCGGTGCCTGCGTGTCTCCACCCGATGGTTATGATGCCCAGGAGTGGATCAAGAATGGCTTCCCGGAAGCCGATTGCAACTGATCCATCACCCTGGTTCCGGTGTTCCTGAGAGGAGCACCGGAACTCTTCCCAACAGGAGTAGACACAGATGTTAACCATCTGGGCAATTCTTATAGACGGTCTTATCTACGCGTCCTGGCTGTTTCTTGTCGCAGCAGGGCTGACCGTCATTTATGGTGTTATGCGAATCCTCAACATGGCTCACGGCAGCCTTTACGCTCTCGGCGCTTACGCCTCAGCCTCCTCCATCGGCTGGTATTACGCCAGTGGCGGGGACCAACTGTGGATTGCCTTCGCCCTGCTTGCCGGCTGCGCCATCGTTATCGGAGCCATTGCCGGCTTCATCATGGAGCGGGGAATCTTACGCCTGATGTATGGGCGCGACGAAGTACTGATGCTGATTGTCACTTTTGCCCTGCTGTTAATCCTCGAAGACCTTATGAAACTCGTCTGGGGAACCACCCCTTATTTTGCCTATCAGCCCTACGCCGCCCTGGGCCGCTTCAATTTCGGCGTGCTGAGTGTATCCGGCTATCAGATCATGGTGGTCGGTGTATCCGTGGTGGTGGGTGCCATCCTGTGGTTCTGGCTGGAGCGGACCCGCACCGGGAAGATACTGCGCTCCATTATTCACGACCGCGAAGTGTCCGAAGCCATGGGGGTGAATGTACGCCGCATGTTTACCATGACCTTCGTAATCGGAGCGGGTCTCGGCGCGATTGCCGGTGGCTTTACCGCACCCATTATTTCTGTCGTTCCCGGAATCGGAGTTGAGGTTATTGTGGTCGCCTTCGCGGTCGTCGTGACCGGTGGGCTGGGCAGCATTACCGGTGCCGCCATCGGCGCACTGATCGTCGGCCTTGCGCGAGCGGCCTCGATCCACACCATGCCGCAACTGGAGCTGTTCATCATTTATGCCGTGATGGCCGCGGTCCTGATTTTCCGCCCCAACGGACTATTCGGTCAGGCCACTGCGAGGAAAATATGATGCGTCTGCAAAAAACAGAAATGTTGCTGGTTGTGGCAGCCCTGGCGCTCGGGTTGTCATCGCTCATCAGTCCAGACTGGCTGGTCTTTACGTCAACACTGGCCATTGCTGCCGCCCTCGTCGTCATGGGTGTGGTCATGTTGATGCGCGCCGGCCTGGTTTCCTTCGGTCAGGGGCTGTTCTACTGTATCGGCGGGTATGCGGTCGGTCTCGGCGGACGCTTCCTTGGTGTCACCGATGCACTGGCCCTCGTTGGCATGGGTATCGTAGCAACCGTTGCACTGGCCATGGTGCTTGGGCTTTTGTTGACGCGCTACCGGGAAATCTTTTTCGCGATGCTCACGCTGGCCTTTTCCATGATCCTCTACGGGGTCCTGGTGAAAAGTCATGGGCTGGGCAGTACTGATGGATTTGGCGTGGTGAACTGGTCGATCCTGGGGTATCAGCCAGACCCGGGCCACGAGAGCGCCACCGGCCTCTGGTTGGCCATTGTTCTGGCCCTGGCCGCGGCACTGTTCCTGAACCGCTACTTCCAGTCCAGTATCGGGCTAGCTTGCGAAGCGATCCGCGAGAACGAGGTTCGCGTCGAATATATGGGTATCTCGCGGCGCCAGGTTCTATACATCAATTACGTCATTGCTGCCGCCCTGGGCTCCATTGGCGGGTCACTGACCGCCCTGACCGCCGGACATGTCGATCCCACCATGGCTTACTGGACGATTTCAGGTGAGTTTGTGTTCATTGCACTGCTTGGCGGGACGGGCCACGTTGCGGCACCGTTTATTGCGGCGTTCATCTTTATCCTGGTAAGAACCTATGCGGTTGAGCTCTTCCCCAATTCTTGGCAGCTCATTCTGGGCGTTGTTCTGCTGCTGATCATCCTGTTCTTGCCCAAGGGTATCTGGAGCCTGTTTACCCAGAAGCGGAGGGCTGAAGCATGACCAACATACTGAAAACGGAAGGACTGTCTCGCTATTTTGGTGCTGTGGTTGCCGCAGAGGACATCAACGTCACCATCACAGACGGGGAAATCGTCGGGGTCATCGGCTCGAATGGCGCGGGCAAGACCACCTTTATCAACATGGTCACGGGTTACCTGCCCCCCTCCTCGGGTGTCATCAACTTCGATGGCCAGCCCATCGGAAGTCTCGGCCCCCGCAAACTCATGCGCCGCGGCCTGGCTCGCTCATTCCAGATTCCACAGTTGTTTCTAGAATTGTCCGTGCTGGACAATCTCGCGATTGCTCTGTCCGCCGCTGAGGGCAGACAGCTCAACATGATCCGCCCAGTGCGGACGCCGGAACGTATTTCGGCGGCGGACGAAATTCTCGAGCAGATGAACATCACCCAATACCGGGATGAAATGGTCACCGCCATGCCCCAGGGCGCCCGCAAACTGCTGGATATCGCTATTGCGATGCTGGGTGAACCGAAAATGTTGTTGCTGGATGAGCCCACCAGCGGAGTCAGCACGGACGAGAAGTACAACTTGATGGATACCGTGATGGAAATGGTTCGTCGCCGGGGCCTGACCGTGCTTTTCGTTGAGCACGACATGGAGATCGTCCGGCGCTATGTCACCCGGGTTTTGGCCTTCGCCAGCGGCGTTGTCATCAAGGATGGCGCTGTCGACGAGGTTCTGGCGGATGATCAGGTCCAGGAATTGGTAACCGGTAAACGTCACCAGCCACAAACCGAGCAGGGAGACGCCTGATATGAGCCTTAACATCACCAACCTTGACGTCTCGATCGAAAAAATCGGTATTCTGCGGGACATAAACCTGACCATTCCCGACGGGGAGATGGCCGGTCTGATCGGCCATAACGGGGCCGGCAAGACGACGCTGATCAAGGCCATCATGGGCCTGCTACCGGCGGTCGCTGGCAAAATCGAGTTCAAGGGAAAAGACCTCACCCGCTATGCGTCTTATAACCGCGCCAGCATGGGGATCAGCTATATGCCGGAGGACCGCCGTCTGATCCCGGAACTGACCGTCACGGAAAACATACTGATGCCGGCCTGGGCGAATAAAATCAAGGACGGTGAAGAGCGACTGAAGTGGGTCTATTCACTGATGCCGGAGATCGCCGATTTCGGAGAGCGCAAAGCCCTGCAACTTTCCGGCGGTCAGCAAAAACTGGTCGCCCTGGGCCGCGCCCTGATACCGGGCCGGGAGCTGATCCTGCTGGACGAGCCGTTCGAAGGGGTCGCGCCGGTACTGGCCAAGCGGCTGTCTTCCGTCATTTCAGACCTGCGCGGGGAAGGCCTGACAGTATTGATCGCAGAGTCAGACGACATTCACTCTGCAGATCTGGTAGACACCACTTGGCGAATCGAACGCGGTTCCGTTTCGGTGGGTCGTGAACATACACCGGTGTCGGTGGACTAATAGCCAAGCAACGATTGATCGAGGAGAAATTCAATGAAAATTCGTGCAGCCGTTCTGCAAGCCATTGGCGCCGAACGCCCTTATCAGGACACCAAACCGCTCATCATTGAAGAACTGGAGCTGGACCCGCCCGGTGACAATGAAGTGTTGGTTCAGATCAAGGCCGCCGGCCTGTGCCACTCTGACCTGTCGGTGATCGACGGTAACCGTCCGCGGCCGGTGCCCATGGCCCTGGGCCACGAAGCGGCCGGGATCGTGAAATCGGTCGGCAACGGGGTCCGCGATCTGAAAGAAGGTGATCATGTGGTCGCCGTATTCGTACCCAGCTGTGGCCACTGCGCCCCCTGCGCGGAAGGCCGACCGGCCCTGTGCGAGCCGGCAGCGAAAACCAATAACGCCGGCACCCTGGTCAGCGGCGAACACCGCCTGCACCGGGCGGATGGCACCGCCATCAATCATCATCTGGGAGTTTCCGCCTTTGCCGATCATGCGGTAGTGTCGCGGAACTCCCTCGTCAAGATCGATCCGGCACTGCCCCTGCATCACGCAGCCCTGTTCGGTTGTGCGGTACTGACCGGCGTCGGTGCTGCCATCAATTCCGCCAACATCAAAGCTGGTCAGACCGTGGCCGTCATCGGCCTTGGGGGTGTAGGCCTGAACAGCGTACTGGGTGCCCTGGTGGCCGGAGCTGGGGAGGTGATTGCGATCGACCTGGACGACAGCAAGCTCGCGCTGGCGAAGGAGCTGGGAGCCACCCACACTTTCAACTCCGGCGAAGAAGGGTGCATGGACAAGATCAAAACCCTGACCAGTGGCGGCGTGGACTGCGCCATCGAAATGGCCGGCTCAGAAAAGGCCCTGGAGTTCGCATACCAAATCACCCGCCGTGGTGGCACCACTGTCACCGGCGGCCTGGCCCATCCGGAAAAGAAAGTTGCCATCCAGCAAGTCAGCCTGGTTGCCGAGGAACGGACCCTGAAAGGCAGCTATGTCGGCAGTTGTGTGCCCGTACGCGATGTCGCCCGCTATGTCACCCTGTTCCGTCAGGGTAAACTGCCAGTGGACAAACTGCTTAGTGGTACGCTGACGCTGGATCAGATTAACGAAGGATTTGAAAAGCTGGCCTCGGGCAAGGCCGTCCGCCAGGTTGTTCTGTTTGATTAAACGAAGGGGCCCGACATTGAAACGAGAAGACTTTACCGTTTTTTATCCCGTCACCACGCGATGGATGGACAACGATGTGTATGGCCACATCAATAATGTCACCTACTATTCCTACTTCGACACCGCCATAAACCAGTATCTGATCGATGAGGGAGGCCTGGATATCCATAACGCCCCCGTCGTCGGATATGTCGTCAGCTCAAACTGTCAGTTTCGAAAACCGGTAGCCTATCCTGAGGCTATCGAGTCGGGGCTCCGTGTGGTGAAAATCGGGGGAAGTTCGGTGACTTACGAGATTGGCATTTTCAGAGAAGGCGATCCCGAAGCGGCGGCATTCGGGCAGGTTGTGCACGTATTTGTGGACCGCAAGAAGAATGCATCGACCCCCATACCTGGCGAAATCCGTGCGGCACTTGAGCGGATACTGGTGAACTGAATATCACGCTAAACATAAAAAAGGCAGACCAGTAAGTTACTGATCTGCCTTTCTTTTATATGGTAGCGGGGGCAGGATTCGAACCTACGACCTTCGGGTTATGAGCCCGACGAGCTACCAGACTGCTCCACCCCGCATCAAACTGGTTGGTAACCTCTCGATCACCGAGGTGCGCATACTACGGTGCCCAACCCCGTCTGTCAAAGACTATTCCGACTTTCCAGTAACTTATCGCTCCAGAATTGCCGTTACACCCTGGCCACCGGCTGCGCAGATGGAAATCAGGCCTCGCCCGCTGCCCTTCTCTTCCAGCAGCTTGGCAAGCGTGGCCACAATACGCCCGCCGGTCGCAGCGAACGGGTGGCCGGTGGCAAGGCTGCTGCCCTTCACGTTCAGTTTGGCGCGATCAATGCTACCCAGCGGCTTGTCCAAGCCCAACTCGTCTTTACAGAAAGCAGGATCTTCCCAGGCTTTGAGCGTTGAAAGAACCTGCGATGCAAACGCTTCGTGGATTTCATAAAAATCAAAATCCTGCAGCGTAAGACCGGCTTTCTCCAGGAGGCGCGGTACCGCATAAGCCGGAGCCATCAACAGCCCTTCTTTTTTATCTACAAAATCAACTGCGGCTACCTCCGAGAAAGTCAGCCAGGCTTTTACCTCCAAGTTATTGGCCTTGGCCCATTCTTCACTGGCCAGAAGCACGCACGCGGCGCCATCGGTCAATGCGGTGCTATTGGCAGCCGTCATGGTGCCATTCTCGCGATCGAAAACCGGCTTCAGCGTTGCCAGCTTTTCGAGCGTAGTGTCCGGGCGCAGTATGTTGTCTTTTTCAAGGCCGGCAAGCGGCGTCATCAAATCGTTAAAAAAACCTTCTTCGTAGGCTTTCATCAACTTCTGGTGGCTCTCCCACGCCAGCAAATCCTGCTCGTCGCGGGGTATTGCCCACTCCTTGGCGGTTACCTGGGCGTGCTCACCCATGGACATGCCTGTGCGGGGCTCGCCATTCTGTGGCACTTCGGGCTTCAAGTGGCCAGGACGAAAACGGCTGAGAATTTTAAGCCTGTCACCCGTGGTCTTGGCCCGGTTCAGATCCAGCAGAATCTCCCGCAGGCCTTCACCTACGCCAATGGGCGCGTCCGACGTTGTGTCCGTACCACCTGCAATACCGCACTCAATCTGGCCCAGAGCGATTTTGTTGGCCACCAGAATCGCCGCCTCCAAACCCGTGCCGCAGGCTTGCTGTATATCGTAAGCCGGGGTCTCTGGTGCAAGCCCACAGCTAAGAGCGGCTTCCCGGGTCAGGTTAAAGTCACGGGAGTGCTTTATCACAGCCCCGGCGACAACTTCACCAAGGCGCTTACCCTGAAGATCAAAGCGATCTACCAGCCCACGCAAGGTCGATGTCAGTAGCTCCTGGTTATTAATCTTGCTGTAGGCCGTATTGGAGCGTGCAAAGGGAATACGGTTGCCACCGAGAATGGCTACGCGGCGAACGCCACTGGCGCCCTTTTCCGCAGCTTTCGGGGTTGCGGGTTTGTTCTGGTTGGACTTCTGAGCCTGTGCCATGATGATATCCTTTCTTTGAAAGTTCTCCGGGAATGGGGGCAGTCTAGCGCCAACCGCGGTTGTCTCATTGGCATGCCTGACAAAGCCTTACAGGCATTGAGTCAATCACATAGCTGGCGGATTCTTTACTCTGTGTAACCAATATGTTCCACACATCTTAGCAACACAAGGACGAAGCCATGTCTGACATCTATCTCAAACTTGTAAATACACCTATGGGTAAAACCGCTGCTCAATCCCTTGGGTTACCCTCACCTGTGCCTCTTAAACGCCTCAAGCGTGCGGATCAGCCGTTTATTGAAGGTGATGTGCTGGTCGGCGCGGGCAACGGCGGCAAGGCCATCTCGACCATTGGCCGCGTTCTCGGTGCCAGTGCAGCCACACTGCACCATGCCAGTGGTAAAACCACACTGGAAGACTCATCAAAAGCCGGTAACAAAGCGCAGGCACTGGATGTAGCTTCAGGCACAGAAACAAAGTTTTCAGCTTTGGTATTCGACGCCACCGGCCTGAAAGGCCCTGAAGATCTTCGCGCCCTTTACGATTTCTTCCACCCTACCATCAAAAAACTCGGCGCGAACGCCCGCGTTGTGATAGTGGGCCAGGATCCGGCAACTTGCCGCAAAGCTCCCCAGGCTGCAGCACAACAAGCCCTGGAAGGCTTCACCCGCAGCGTAGGCAAAGAAGTAGGCAAAAAAGGCGCAACAGCCAACCTGCTTTGGATGGCCCCCAACGCCGAAACACAGCTGGAATCCAGCCTTCGCTTCTTCCTTTCTGCCCGGTCCGCCTATGTTTCAGGCCAGGTTGTTCGGATTGGCAAAGCCACCAGTGCGCCGACCACCAATCCGGTTGCACCTCTTACCGGAAAGGTTGCGCTGGTAACAGGAGCCTCACGCGGCATTGGCGCGTCCATTGCGCAAACCCTTTCCAGAGATGGCGCCACCGTTATCGGGCTGGACATTGAACCTGCCATGGAAGAACTCGAAAAAGTCACCAGCGCCATCAAAGGCAAAGCCCTGTCCTGTGACATTACGGCGGCAGACGCCCCCAAAAAGATTGCAGACTTTGCTGAAAAGCACTTTGGTGGGCTGGATATTGTTATTCACAACGCAGGCATCACCCGCGACAAAACACTAGGCAATATGCCCGAGCATTTCTGGGATATGACCATCGCCGTTAATCTGACTGCTGAAGAGCACATTAACGACGAACTCATGAGCCGGGGCCTGCTTAAAGAAAACGGCCGCATTGTTTGTATCTCGTCCATCAGCGGCATTGCTGGCAACTTTGGGCAAACCAACTACTCTGCAGCAAAATCTGGTGTGATTGGCTATGTGGAAGCCATGGCTAAACAGGTTAAAAGCGGCGTTACCGTTAACGCCGTAGCGCCAGGCTTTATTGAAACCCAGATGACAGCCGCCATGCCCATAACCTTGCGCGAAGCTGGTCGGCGCATGAACAGCTTGTCCCAGGGCGGCCAACCGGTAGACGTGGCAGAAACCATAGCTTGGTATTGCAGCCCGGCATCCGGTGGCGTCAACGGAAACGTTGTACGAGTGTGTGGGCAATCACTGATCGGGAAGTAAAAAAAAGGGCAAGTCCAATGGACTTGCCCTTTTTAAAATCTGGTGGGTGGTACTGGGATCGAACCAGTGACCCTCGCCTTGTAAGGGCGATGCTCTCCCAGCTGAGCTAACCACCCAGAAAGAGTGGCGGAGCGGACGGGACTCGAACCCGCGACCCCCGGCGTGACAGGCCGGTATTCTAACCAACTGAACTACCGCTCCGCATCGATTCGGCATTAAGCCTGAACCGTGCACCAAACTCAAGAGCTCGATGCGTACCTTGAAAGAAAGTGGTGGGTGGTACTGGGATCGAACCAGTGACCCTCGCCTTGTAAGGGCGATGCTCTCCCAGCTGAGCTAACCACCCACACTGGTACCTTTCAAAGGCACTCACTTGAAAACGCTGATGTTGCCTGTAAACAGACTTCATTGCTCAACCAAGTGAGAGGCGCATTTTAAGCATTTGTCCGGCGGTGTCAAATCTTTTTCCGGAAACCCTAAAAAAACCACCAACCATCGGATTCTGCCGCCTCACGGCGCTCACGATCAGCTTCTTCATTGGCCTCCACAATAGACACCGCGGCGTGGTTCGGTGCCAGCAAATCGCTATTCAGGAAACGGGTTGAGACAATCTCCTGTCTCTGCATGGCGTACTCGCGCGTAACTAACTGCAAATCCCCCTGGGCAAGGGGGTGTTCAGGACCTAGCTCAGGGTGGGCCTGGGTTGGTTCAGACAACTCGTTGTACCGAAGATAATAAATCCCGCCCGGCTCAACATTGAGGGCGGCATCTGCAATCAGGCTTAAACTGAACGAATTCATGCCCTCAAGACCAAGCAACGGCCTACGCATGGCGATATGGCGCTCTCCGGGCTTTACAACAAGCCACGTGAAGCTGTCATTGCGGATATTGAAATAGTGGGAATCATCAACATAAACGCTGGGCGCTTCGATTTCGTCGCCAGCCCATTCAGAGTCAGTTCGATAGAAATACAGAACCGCATACTTGCGATCCCAGCTATCGTTATCAATGTGTACAAAGTCATGGCCCGAAACCGGGTGCAGGAATGACCCGGTGCTTTTGCCAATAGACTGATAAATCGTGCACCCGGATGCGGACACCAGAGACACGACGATCAAAACACGAAAACAAAGCGAGCGCAGTTTGGAGGGCTCAAAAAAAGACACTGGGGTTTTCATTTTTGTTAGCTCTTCATCCTTTGGTGAGTTGCTTGATCATAGCAACTGCCAAACCGTATAAATGAGAGCTACCGCAAGGGATGAGTAACAAACCGTTACAAAACCCGGCGCCCGCTTTCGTGCGACAACGCCGGTGAAAATTTACGATCGGCTACTAACGAGATACCTGGCCACGAAGCTGGTTAACCTCCTCCGACAAACGCACAAGGCGCGACGTAAGCTGAGCGCGCGACGAATCGATGGCCTGAACATTTCGCTTCAAAGCCGACAACTCATTTTCGAGGTCTTTATCACCACCACTGCCAGATACCTTCTTCTCCAAAGCAGACAAGCGCCCCTCTATCCCACTGATTCCCAGCTTTTGCTCTTGCTCAAAGCGGCGTACACGCCGCTCAACCAGCTGGTCGACATCCGAAAATTGCTTACTCAAAGCAGTTAGCTTCTCAGTCGCCTGCCGGTTTGCATCTTCCAGGGCCGAAACCGAGGTTTCCGTCTGCTTTGTTAATGCGGCTACATCCGCACTCAAGGAAGTCCGAACCTTCTCAACCGTGGAGCCCACATCCGCCAATGCTTTCTTACCTTCCGCAAGGCCCGCCTCCGCGGCGGCAATCCGCTCTTGGTGATCATTCAGCCGCTTCTTATTGCGCTCGTTTGCGATTACCCAGAGCTTACGAATCTCGCTACCCGCTTCATCCAGCAGCTTCTTCTGGGATTCCATCTGCTCCGCCAGCGACGCACCACGCTCCTGTAAGCTCTCCCCCGTTTCCGAAAGATCCCCCTCAAACCTTGCCAGCGCCAGCTTACTCTGCCGGGCGCCGTAATCTGCCTCTTCCAACTGCGCTTCAAGTAACTGAATCCGCTGATTCTGTGAGTACCATCCCGCCACCGAAGCTACCGCCACAGCAACAACCAGCAACCACAAAACAGCCAAACTCGAACGGCCACTGCCGTCATTATTACCTCCCTTGGCCGATTTCGGCGGCTTGGGCTTGCCACCGGCAGCTTCGCCTGACGACTTCGACTTCTTCTGGGTCGGCGCTTTATGTTCCTGCGCACCAACAGGCCGTTCGGCTCTGAGTTCATCGTCATCTGGACGGATGGGTTCCATTACAGCTCCTGAATATGGACGGTTTAGTTAACTGGCACTGATAATACATGCAGTTGTTGATAGGTTGAAATGACGAAGCATACAGACACCTTCCTTGCATGGTAGATAGCCAAAACATACAATGGCCGGCTTTCCAATTATCACAGGACTGTTGCGTATGCAGCCGCTTGTAGGACTTATCATGGGCTCCAAATCCGACTGGCCCACCATGGAACACGCCGCCAACATGCTCGAAAAGCTCGGCGTCGCCTATGAAACCAAAGTCGTCTCAGCCCACCGCACACCGGATCTGCTTTTCGATTACGCAAAAAGCGCCTCCGACCGCGGCCTGAAAGTCATTATCGCAGGCGCCGGCGGCGCAGCCCACCTACCTGGCATGGTGGCATCACAGACATCTCTGCCGGTACTGGGCGTGCCCGTGCAATCCAAAGCACTCAGCGGTCTTGATTCGTTACTCTCCATCGTACAAATGCCCGGCGGCATTGCCGTAGGCACCCTGGCGATTGGCAACGCCGGGGCAACCAACGCCGGCTTGCTGGCCGCGCAGATTATTGGCACCTTTGATGAAGGTGTACGAAAAGCGGTAGATGAATTCCGAGCCACACAGACTCAAACAATTCTCGACAACCCCGACCCAACCGTGGCTGGAGAACACAAATGAGAATTGGTGTATTAGGCGCCGGCCAACTGGGGAGAATGCTCGCCCTTGCTGGGTACCCGCTGGCCAAAACCTTTGTCTTCTACGACATGTCAGGTAGCCCCAGTGCCGGGCTGGGTGAAGTGATCATTGATCGCGAAGGCCAATACCTGGATGATTTTCTGTCCCGGGTAGATCGCGTTACCTACGAATTTGAACACCTCCCGGTAGAGGTGGCCGAAAAACTGGCGAAACAAAAACCCGTTCACCCCTCCCCCCGCGCACTGAAGATTTGCCAAAACCGCGAAGCTGAGAAAACACTGTTTGGCGAACTTGGCATCCCCACACCCCAGTGGAAAATTGCAGACAGCGCTGAATCACTTAAAGCGGCAGCCGAAAGCCTGGGCTGCCCGGTGGTGGCGAAATCCAATACTGAAGGCTACGACGGAAAAGGCCAAGCGGTACTGAAAAGCCCGGAAGATGCAGAAGAAGCCTGGGAATCTATCGGGCACCCACGGCTAATGGTCGAAAAGTTTGTGGAATTCAGCCGTGAAGTTTCCATCATTGCCGTACGTGCTGAGGATGGCCAACTGGCCTTTTACCCCATATCAGAAAACACCCACCACGAAGGCATTTTGCGCTATTCAATTGCCCCGGCGCCGAAGTTGGAAAAGCATGTTCAGGAAGATGCAGAGCACTACATCAAAGCTCTGCTTAACGAACTGGAGTACGTAGGTGTACTTACTCTGGAGCTATTTGAAACAGCCAATGGCCTGGTGGCAAATGAGATGGCACCGCGGGTTCACAACTCAGGGCACTGGACCATCGAAGGCGCGATGACCAGCCAGTTTGAGAACCATATCCGGGCTGTGAGCGGGCACCCTCTGGGCAGCGTTGAACCGCGCGGTCTGAGCTGTATGATTAACATCATCGCGGAACACGGGGATATTGAACGTCTGCTGGAACTCCCTTACGCTCATGTGCACCTTTACAATAAAGGTGAACGGCCTGGCCGCAAGCTTGGCCATGTAAACGTTCTGGCGGACAGCTACGCCGAACTGATGTGGCGGGTAAGGAACTGCGTGCAGTTTTTACCTGGCAGCCCCGAGTTCAGCAGCTCGCTAAACACAAGCAACGAAGGCTGAATCGCCTTACGGGGTTGATATTGCTCAAATCGACCTTATATTAGAGTAACGACATTCAAATATAACTGAGAGAAACAGGGAGACGACCTCATGGCTTTTGAACTTCCAGCACTACCTTACGAAAAGAATGCCCTGGAACCGCACATTTCAGCTGAAACCCTCGAGTACCATTACGGTAAGCACCACAACACTTACGTGACCAAGCTGAATGGCCTGGTTGAAGGTACCGAAAACGCCAGCAAGTCGCTCGAAGACATCATCAAAAGCGCCAGCGGCCCGTTGTTCAACAACGCAGCCCAAGTATGGAACCATACCTTTTACTGGCACTGCCTGAGCCCGAACGGCGGCGGCGAGCCTACCGGCGCAGCCAAAGAAGCTATCGAAAAAGCCTTTGGTTCGTTCGATGAATTCAAGAAAGAATTCAACGACAAGGCTGCCAACAACTTCGGTTCTGGCTGGACTTGGCTGGTCAAGAAAGCAGACGGCAGTGTTGCTATTGCCAACACCAGCAATGCAGAAACACCGTTGACCGGTACTGACAAGCCAGTGCTAACCGTTGATGTGTGGGAGCACGCGTACTACATTGATTATCGCAACTCCCGCCCGAACTACCTGGAAGCGTTCTGGAACCTGGTTAACTGGGATTTTGTGAACGAAAACCTGGCCTAATTAGGCAAACAGGCTTTCCAGATACAGCCTGCAAACGGCTGAATACAAAACGCCCGCTTACCCGCGGGCGTTTTTGTGTGATTTTTTATTAAACTTACAAATAATAACGTTAGCGCCCTGAAGTAATCGGGAAAATCGCCGATACTCTAGGCAGCAAAGTCTACGCCTGAACCATGGCTCGCGTTGTCTGTCATGTGTTTTACGAGTATATGAACGCCTGATAAACAGGCTAAAGACAGGTCTGAATGCAGAATTTTTTTGAGGTTGAAAACCGCCTTGACTACCGCATCCTTAGATGGATACTCGCGGTTGCGCTGATCAGTGGCGTGATCGTTAGCGCCATTCAGGTGGTAATCGATGCACGACGCGTTTCGACTGATCTGGACAACCAGGCCAGCCAGACCATCGCCATGGTTAAAGATGCGACGACCCAAGCTGTGTTCAGCATAGACGCCGACCTGGCGAACCAAGTAGTCGACGGCCTGTTTGCCCGGGAAGCAGTACACCTGGCCCAGATCCTTCACGCCAACGGCGACCCCCTAAGTACCCGCGAGCGCCCCTTAACAGACAGCGCATTCAGGCCGCTGATTAATTGGATTTTTGGTGCCGAGCGGCAGTTCCGCACAACACTTAAACGTAACGGCGATTTAGATACCGTATACGGCTACTTTATAGTTCACTACGATACCGCGCCGACTGGCCATATGTGGCTGGGCCGCGCTATGATTACCCTCACCTCCGTCGTCGCTACCGCCGTAATTTTGGGCATGGTGCTGTACTTCGTTTTTTACATGCTGCTTACCCGTCCACTGCTGCGAATTGTGCACTCGGTAAAACAGGTGGATCCGGAAAATCCGGACGACCGCCTGATTGCGACTCCAGCAGGCCATGAGAAAGACGAACTTGGACACTGGGTGAATACCACTAACACGCTGCTTATAGCCATTGGCAAAAGCCAGAAACGCCATCGCGAAGCTGAAGACAGGGTGAGCAGGCTTGCCCGCTATGACCAGCTTACCGGGCTGCTTAGCCGGGACAGTTTTATGGAGCTGTTGCAGGCCGACATAGAAGAATCCAAACGCAACCACACCCTGTTGTCTGTGATCGTCTGTGGCATTGATGACTTTAAATCCATCAATGATCAATGCGGCTTCCGAACCGGGGATTTCACTTTGCAAGCCGTGGCGGATCGACTCCTTGAATGCTTGAGCGGCTCACGCTTTATCGTTGCTCGCCTTGGCGGCGATCAGTTTGTAGTTGTCGAAAAGGGGCTAAAAGACGGTTTTCAGGCAGCCGATACCGCAGAAGCCATTCTGGCCGGCATCAGTGAAACCATAGGGGTGGAAGGCCAGAACATCTCGATGACAGCAACCCTGGGCATTGCGCTATACCCCTCCGACGCCATCCAGCCAGACCGACTTCTACAAAGCGCCGAACAGACCATGATGCTGGCCAAGCAAAAAGGCCAGGATCACTTCCAGTTTTACGTGGCAAGCATTGACCAGGAAATCCGCGATCGCAAACAACTCGAGAAGGATCTTTCCGAGGCCCTGTCGCTAAATCAGCTGCATCTGGTTTACCAGCCCCAGGTAGATCTCCAGACCAAAAGGATCATTGGCGCAGAAGCCCTGCTGCGCTGGGAGCACCCTGTGCGCGGGCTGGTACCACCGGATTATTTTATCCCCTTTGCCGAGAACAATGGCTCCATTGTTGAGATTGGCCAGTGGGTTCTGGAACAGGCCTGCCTGCAAGCCAGGTTGTGGGCCGAAAAAGGACTTCCTCTGCGCATTGCCGTCAACCTGTCTGCAGTACAGCTACGCCAGGACCGCATTGTGGATGACATCCTGGATACGCTGAAGCGTCACAACATCCCCGCCGGCCGCTTGGAACTGGAAGTAACAGAAACAAGCTTTATGACCAACCTCTCAGATGCCGTGGCCAAACTGCATGCCCTGAATCGCGCGGGCATCAGCATAGCGGTAGACGACTTCGGTACCGGCTATTCATCCCTGACTTACCTCAAGAAAATGCCGGTAAAACACCTGAAGATCGACAAACAGTTCATTCGAGACTTGTTGGTTAACGAGGAAGACACCCGCATCGCGAACACCATCATCGATCTAGGCAAAAGCCTTAACCTGACGGTCGTTGCAGAAGGTGTAGAAACCGCAGAACAGGAATATTACCTTAGCCAGCGGGGTTGTAAACTGGCACAGGGGTACTTCTTTAGCAAACCCCTGCGCCCCGTCGATTTTGAGAAATTCGTTCAAGGATTTCACCAGAAACTTGTAGAAAATAACGCCTGATTCATTACCTGTGAGGAGTTGCCATGGGCACTACCATTATTGGCCTGATCGTTATCGTTGTTGCTGTAACCTATCTGGTATTTATCTACAACCGTTTGGTTTCCCTGCGCAACCAGTTCAAAAATGGCTTTGCCCAGATTGATGTCCAGCTCCAGCGCAGGCACGATCTTATTCCCAATCTGGTCGAAGCCGCCAAGGCCTATCTTGTGCACGAGAAATCAACGCTGACCCAGGTTATGGAAGCCCGAAACAGTGCCGTAAGCGCCCAGAAAGATGCTGCCAAAGATCCTGGAGACGGCACCAAAATTCAACGCCTGGGTGGCGCCGAGAACCTACTCACCAAAGCCCTCGCCAACTTCTATGCAGTAGCCGAAAACTACCCGGACCTGAAAGCCAACGAAACCATCCAGCAACTGATGGAAGAGCTTTCAAGCACAGAGAACCGGGTCTCCTTTGCTCGCCAAGCCTACAACGATGGCGTAATGAGCTATAACATCTTCCGCGAGCAGTTCCCCAACAACCTGATCGCCGGCATGTTTGCATTCAAGGAAACCTCCCAACTGGAACTTGAATCTCCCGAGGCCCGCCAGGCGCCCAAAGTGGCCTTCTGAGGCCCTGATCCATGGCTCATCCCGGTTTTTTTCAGCGTCAGGCCAGTGCCCGACGCAATACCAGCTTTCTCGTATGTCTGTTCCTCAGCGCCGTGGTGCTTATCACCCTGGCCGTAAGCCTTGTGGGTTACTTGGTAACCCGAAACGAAACCTCCGGCTTACCCTTCCACTACTGGCTACTCACCAGCCACGGGCTGATTACCGCCTCGGCTGTAGTGCTACTCATATGCATGGGCTCACTCATACGCTGGGTAGATTTGGCCGGTGGAGGCAGCCGCGTTGCGAAAATGGTGGGAGCACGGCCCATTGATCCGGATACCCGTGATGGCGATGAGCGCATACTGCGCAATATTGTAGAGGAAATGGCCATTGCCAGCGGCGTGGCCGTGCCGGAACTCTACATCATGGACAACGAAACCGGGATCAACGCCTTCGTAGCCGGGTATACGCCCGGCTCCGCCGTTATGGTGGTCACCCATGGTTCCATCACGCAGCTAACCCGGGATGAACTACAGGGCGTTGTGGGTCACGAGTTCAGCCACATATTCAACGGTGACATGCGCCTTAACGTGCGCCTCATCGCCCTGCTTTCGGGCATATTAATGATCGGCCAGATAGGCGGCTTTCTGCTTCGTGCGTCGTTCTACAGCGGCGGGCGATCATCGGCACGCAATCGTGATGGTCGCGCCCAGGCAGCCATGGGAATTCTTGGCGTGGCTCTGTTTGCTATCGGTTACGTGGGTGTGTTTTTCGGACGCTTGATTCAGGCGGCTGTATCGCGCCAGAGAGAAACGCTGGCCGATGCCTCGTCGGTTCAATTTACCCGAAACCCCGATGGTATTGGCGGTGCCCTTTTCAAAATCGGGCTTCGAGGCAGCTATCTGGATACCACCGGCCACGCCAGTGACATGAACCACATGTGCTTCGGCGAAAGCGCCCGCATGAAGTTCTCGTCGTTGCTTGCCTCCCATCCCCCCATTGAACAACGTATCAACGCGATCCAACCCGGGCTTATGGCGCGCCTGAAAAGCCGCCTTCGGGATACAGAGCCTGGCGACGATCTGCGCGCGGCAACCTCCGGGCAAGGCCCGGCAGAGGCTTCCGGCTTCGCAGGGGCCGCCACAAACAGGTTCGGTTCCGTCTCCGGCCGACGCACATCACATTCGGGCTCGGCCATCGCCACATCTGTGGCAGCCCCGGAGATTGCACAAAGGCTTTCAGAAAGAGTCGGTACGATCAGCCCGGAAGGCGAAGATTTTGCCGTTCATCTGCTGCAACGCCTGCCATCAACGTTTCGCGGTTTGCTGTATACCCGGGCCGGGGCCATTCAGCTCTGTTACGCCATGCTCATCAGCGATCTGAGCGAGCAACAAATGGCCGAGCGCCTCAAACTGCTTCCCGGCCATTCGTTGCTTGGAGCACAATCAGACCTGCTGGCAAAACTGATCCCGGCTCTTCAGAGCCTTGGCGAGGCTGTGCGTTTCCCGGCTTTGGAGCTCGCCATGCCCGCCCTGCGCAAGCTAGACCCGGATGAGCGCGCCGAACTGATTCGAAATGTAAGAAAGCTGGTGAATGCAGATAATCGGGTTACGTTGTTTGAGCTGGCACTTACCAGCTTTCTCTCACGCCACTTAGGCGCAGATTCAGAAAGAGCAATACCTGTGCGTCACCGTAGCTACAAAACGGTGATGCCGGCACTACAGAGGCTGCTGAGCCTGCTGGCACGAGCCGGCTCCAGTGAAGGGAGTGAGGCGGAGGGTCTCTACCTTGAAGCCATCGCAGGCTTTGCCAGCAACGGGCAGGCCAATCACTCAATGCTGACAAAGGTTACGATGCGGCAGCTACAAGAAGCTCTGAAGGCACTAAACGGGCTATCACCACTGCTCAAACCCGCCGTCATCGACGCCTGTGGGCACTGCATCACTTATGATGGCGTGATTGAGCCGCGCGAATATGAACTCATGAGACTAGTGGCGGATCAGATGGACTGCCCAATGCCGCCTATGGTGGTATAAGAAGGAAGCTGGCCTGGCTTACCGGGCCAGATCCCCCTCCCCCGGACTGAACAGAATATCCACGTTCGGATTGGTTCGCATTTCTGGAAGACCAAGCTTGTCGCGGATATCCAGGTTAACCTTCCAGAGCTTATTGAACTTCTCTGATGTAACAGCAACCGCCTCACCCTTACCCAGCATGATCTTCGGACGCAGAAACACCAGCAGATTGCGCTTTACCCGGCGCTCAGTCTCAGATGAAAACAAGCGGCCCAGATAGGGAATATCGCCCAGTAGCGGAACCTTGCTCTTACTGACCATGTAATCATCACGGGTAAGACCACCCAGCACGATGGTTTCGCCATCATCCGCCAGCACGGTTGTCTTGATTTCACGTTTATTAGTCACGATATCCGATGCATTATCAATGCTGTCGGCTACGCTCTCCGTGGTCTGTTCCACCACCAGCCTGACCAGGCCATCGGCGCTGATGGTAGGGGTCACCTTGAGGGTAAGGCCAATATCGCGGCGCTCGATGGTAGTGAAGGGGTTGGTAGTGCCATCGCCAGCTACGGTAGATTGGCCCGTACGGAACGGAACGTTCTGGCCCACAATAATTTCCGACTCCTGGTTATCCAGGGTGATGATACTCGGCGTGGACAACAGGTTAGCGGCCGCAGAAGTGGAAAGTGCCTGCAGAAGAATGCCCCAGCTTATGCCATTTTCGTTTCTCTGGCCGGCTCCTACCGTGATGCCACCAACCGCTGGTGCTATGGCAGATTCCGTCAGTATGGCGCTAAGCACATCACCCAAGCTCCTACCTACATTGCCAAAGTTGGTTCCCATCACAGGCGTAGATGAGCCAGATTCATCGCCAACCGCCACTTGAACGCCAAGGTCCTGGCCCAACTCATCGCTGATTTCCACAATAGCGGCTTCAATCAATACCTGAGCACGGCGCACATCCAACGCGGCGACAATTTCTTCGGCTTCCTGCATCAGTGACGGCTCGCCGCGAACCACTAGCGCGTTAAGCCCCTCATCTGCAAACACCGCAAAATTACCCTGGGGTTTCGTGCTGGCGCCGCCACCGGCTGCTCCGCTAGCCTCCTCCCGAGTCCTCTCACCCATAATACCTTTCAGGAGTTCAGTGAGGCCCTTCGCATCAGCATGCTTAAGACGAATAACCTTGGTTGCTCCGCCGCTGGCAGAGGGCTGGTCCAACTGCACGATCAGGCCACGCATTTTGCTGCGGAAGGTTTCATCGCCCCGGAGGATAAGGCGATTGCTTCGCTCATCCGCAGTGACACTGTATTTTCTGGCAGAATTATCGTTACCCCCACGGCCTAACTCATCCGGAGCAAGCTCTTGCAACAAGGTGACCATATCGCCCACCCAAGCCTCCTTAAGCTTGATCACTTCAACTTCATACTTGGAGGGACTGTCCAGCTCCCGAACAATCTGCTCCATGCGCTTTATGTTGGAAGCGTGGTCACTAATAATCAGGGCATTGGCTGCAGCTACGCCCGCAAGGTGGCCGTACTTTGCCACCAAAGGCCGAAGAATAGGCACCAACTCCAGCGCATTGGCGTTATTAACCTGGATCACCCGGGTTATAAGCTGCTCGGAAGGAATGGTAGGGAAACGGCCTAAGACCTCGGCGGACTGCTTCGCATCCACCTGCTGCACCACCTTAATGACTTCTTCGCCGGGAATGGCAGTAAAACCATGCACGTTGAGCACCGCAAGGAACAAATCGTAAATCTCGTACTTGTTCATCGGGGCACTGGAAAGCACCGTAACCTTCCCTTTTACCCGAGGGTCCACCACAAAACTGTAACCGGTAATGTCCGCCACCTGAGTAACGAAGGCGCGTATGTCTGCGTCTTTAAGGTTCAATCGCCAGGTTTCATCCTGTCCATGGGCTACAGACATCAAGGGAAGAAGAATAAGCAGAGCGAGGGCCCGCAGAAAATTTGTTTTATGGTTATACATCTGGCGATATCGTCCTGTATCTATGAACCCTGTCAGCGCCACTGCTCAGGTATGGCATAACTTATTGTGAGGAAAGACCCATCACGCTCGATTTCTATATCCAGACTGGCCTGGCCGCGCCAACTTTCCAGCAGCGACCTGTCCTGCTGCACGTCACCCAGGCGCTGCCCGTTGATGGCGGTTATGACGTCTCCGGCTTTGAGATTCACAGCGTTCAGCATGGCATTAGAGCCGTTGTACACATAACCCGAACCACCGCTGTCATCCACGGGGCTGAGGCCATACGGCGTTAGAGCGGCGGCGCCTGCGCTATCCAGTTGCTGCCGGGCATTATCAAGAAACGCTTCCGGTGACGATTCTGCCGGCTCCTGGGTCACTTCTGCAACCATTGTGGAAACGTTACTCTCTTCAAACGTCAAGGATTCATAACGACCACCACGGCGAATCAGTATGCGCCCGGGCTCTACCTCTGCCAACTCGGCATTGCCTGGCAGCAAATCACCCACACGATACCACTCGGTTTCACCGTTGCTGCCGGCCACTATAGCACCTGAGCCTTCCGGGCGCTGTGCCACCAAAACGCCTTCAAGCCTGAGCCTTAAACCGGTTTCAGGAGCAGAGCGCTTAACAGCTGCGGCCACCTCACCCAAGGCTTCCGCCCGGCCAAAAAACTCATAGTTAGCCATGGGATAACGGCCGGAGTTTTCCAACGCTCGAGCTCCGACTGAGCCAACGGCAGGCGCAACCGCAACCGGCTTGTCCTGCCAGGCGAAAAGCCAAGTGATGTTCGCAAGGGCCACGCTTAAATAAAGCACCAACCACACAAGCAGTACATTGGCGATCGCTTTCGCAATTCGGTGCTGGGTTTCTGGTGCTGGCATAGAAACCATCAACGCGCCCCCGGCAACAACGGCTGCCTTACACGGAACACAACATCATCAGGGCTTGCGGAATCTGGCCAGGGCTGGCCGGCAAGATCGATCATGCGCTTATAAACCCGCAACTCCATCATGCCGTTCCAAAGGATATTGGCATCTGCAGCAGGGCCATTACCCGCCTGCTCGGCAACCACCAGCACCACGCCACCGTCTGTGGTATCCAGGTTAGCCTGCATGGGCGGGAACTCTGCCTGCCCAGTCTGGTTACCCATGGGCCAGCTCACCTTGCCACCAGCCCACCGGCCAAGGCCGTCCGCGCGCACGACACGGTCGTCTGCCCACTCCAGTTCCAGGCGGTCTATGCTCACGTCGCCTTCAATCATGGCCCCACCACTACGGCGGATTATCTCTTCGAACTCTGCAACGGCAACGTGGCCGCGAGCATTCACACGCGCGTTCGCAGGCCAACCAAAAGCTAAATCACCCGAAACTGACGACTGCAGGGATTCCACAGAAACTCGCACAGGCTGCTCCAGTGCTGTAACAGATGGCCAACCTAGCTGCCACTCAACCCGCACTGGAAAGCCCGAAATAACCACACCTGCCGCACCGTTCCAAACCCTGCCAGCCACCTGCTGCACCTGTACTTGAGGCGGCAAGGCAACATAGGGAGAGGCCTGGTGCCACACCCAGCCAGCAGGAACAAAAACAATGAGTGCACCCAGATAAACAAACAGCCCGAGCAACACAAGCAAAAACAACTTGCCGGGGCGAAGAAAAGGTTTTGATTCAGTGTCACTCATTCGGTTGCACACAGACAGTTGACCGGTTGCCGAGTCTAGCAAACGCTCCGGCCAAGTTCATGACAAAAAAACAAAAAACCCCGCGCCAGTGTGAACCAGCGCGGGGTTTTTAAAAGCAGATCAGGCCACGCCCGGTATTTTGAGACGTGGTCGGGATCAGCAAGCTATGGCCAGCATTACATCATGCCGCCCATGCCTCCCATTCCACCCATTCCGCCCATATCTGGCATGCCGCCACCAGATGCGCCATCGTCTGGCTCATCCGCAATCATCGCCTCAGTGGTGATGATCAAAGAAGCTACAGAAGCAGCAGCCTGCAGCGCAGAGCGAGTTACCTTGGCCGGATCCAGGATGCCCATCTCCAGCATATCGCCGTACTCTTCGGTAGCAGCGTTATAACCGAAGGAGCCTTTGCCTTCGCGAACCTTGGCAACAACCACAGACGACTCACCACCTGCGTTGGCAACGATCTGGCGCAGAGGCGCTTCCATGGCACGACGCAAGATGTTCACGCCGGCTTTTTGCTCTTCGTTGATGGCATCAACCAGGTCCAGCGCTGCAATAGCGCGGATCAGGGTTACACCGCCGCCAGGTACAATGCCTTCTTCAACGGCTGCACGGGTAGAGTGAAGGGCGTCTTCAACGCGTGCCTTCTTCTCTTTCATTTCAACTTCAGAACCAGCGCCTACTTTGATAACGGCTACGCCGCCAGCCAGTTTGGCTACACGCTCTTGAAGCTTCTCTTTGTCGTAATCTGAAGAGCTGTCTTCAATCTGCTTACGAACCTGCTCAACACGGGCTTCGATGTCGGCCTGTGCGCCGGCGCCATCAATGATGGTGGTGTTTTCCTTGGTCAGGTTCACACGCTTGGCCGTACCCAGGTCGTCCAGAGTGGTGTTCTCAAGGCTCAGACCCACTTCTTCAGAAATCACAGTACCGCCAGTCAAAATGGCGATATCCTGCAGCATTTCCTTGCGGCGATCACCAAAGCCAGGCGCCTTAACGGCGGCAGCTTTCACAATGCCACGCATGTTGTTCACAACCAGAGTCGCCAGAGCTTCGCCTTCGATATCTTCGGCGATGATCATCAGCGGCTTGCCAGCTTTGGCAACAGCTTCCAGCACAGGAAGCAGTTCACGGATGTTGGAAATTTTCTTGTCAACCAGCAGTATGTACGGGTCATCAAGTTCAACAGACATGTTGTCCTGGTTGTTGATGAAGTACGGGGACAGGAAGCCGCGATCAAACTGCATGCCTTCAACCACGTCCAACTCGTCTTCCAGGCCACGGCCTTCTTCAACCGTGATCACGCCTTCTTTACCAACCTTTTCCATCGCATCAGCAATCAGCTTGCCGATGGTCTCATCGCCGTTGGCGGAGATGGTGCCAACCTGAGCGATGTTGCGGTTATCGTCGCAAGGCTTGGCCATTTCGCGAATGGCTTTTACGGCTTCTGCAGTGGCCTTGTCGATGCCACGCTTCAGATCCATCGGGTTCATGCCGGCAGTTACCGCCTTCACACCCTCGTTAACGATGGACTGAGCAAGAACGGTCGCAGTTGTTGTGCCGTCACCCGCTGTATCGTTGGCTTGGGAAGCAACTTCCTTCACCATCTGGGCGCCCATATTCTCGAACTTGTCTTTCAGTTCGATTTCTTTGGCAACCGACACACCGTCTTTAGTGATCGATGGAGAGCCGAAAGACTTCTCCAAAACCACGTTACGACCCTTGGGGCCAAGCGTTACTCTAACTGCGTCTGCTAGAATGTTGACGCCTGCAACCATGCGCTTACGTGCGCTATCACCGAATTTGACTTCTTTTGCTGACATGTCTTCTATTCCTGTTCGTTAAAACCGAATTCGTTGAATCAATCGAGTTAATGACTGTTCGTGCGAATTGCTTCAGCGATCACTCAAGCACGCCGTAAATATCGCTTTCGCTCATGATAAGCAGCTCTTCACCGTCAACCTTTACGGTGTTGCCGGCATACTGGCCAAATACCACGGTATCACCCGCTTTAACTGCCAACGCACGAGTTTCGCCATTATCCAGAACGCGACCGTTACCAACGGCAACAACCTCACCCTGAGACGGCTTCTCCTTAGCGTTGCCCGGCAGCACGATGCCACCCGCAGTTTTCTCTTCTTCTTCCTTACGGCGTACTACAACACGATCGTGTAACGGACGAATCTTCATTGCTCGGTGTCTCCAGTAGTCAGATAAATGTGGCAATGACATTTGCTGTTGATGGCCAGATTGTTGTTTCAATCTGACAAAATTGCCCGGCTTCTAACCTACTGTTTTCCAGTAGATATCAGCCCGCAGCGAACTTGTGAATCCTATGTGGGGCTGGTGCAGGGGTTTTCAACACCCGCCCCGATAAATTTTTCACTTTTTATCAAGACGTTCGTGGTCGGTTTTTGTTTCATCCCGATACTCCCCTTCGATAATATCGCCGTTGCCATCCCGGTCGAACGGGCGCTGTTGGCCAAAGGGATTATTTCGATCACCAAAAGGATCTCGCCCAAACGGGCTTTGGCCGCTACCGGCCCGAAAATAAAAGCCACCATTCTTGCTGGACGCCACCATCCGCTTCAGCGCCCATGCCGACAGCCAATACCGAGTAAAAGGAATGAGGCAAAGAAATCCGATAGTGTCGGTAATAAACCCTGGAGTAATCAAGAGCACACCGCCAACCGCCAGAATCAGCCCCTCCGCAACCTCTTTTGCAGGCAGCTCACCGCTATTCAATCGCTGATTGGCCTTAAGTAAGGTTGCCATACCTTGCTGGCGCAGCAGCCAGGCGCCAAGCACCGCCGTTAGCAGAACAAAACCAATGGTGTTAAACACACCAATCATGCCGCCAACCTGAATGAGCACCGCCATTTCAGCGATCGGCATGATAATGAAAACAAACAATAATATGGACATCAGGCTCTCGCATTTGGAGTTTGGGCATTTCAAGGTCTGATATACTCGCGGCCTTTCAGATAACACCTTCTAACTAACTTAGGGCAAAACATGAAACTTCAAGATTCCGTAATTGCAATTACCGGCGGCGGCCAAGGTCTGGGCCGAGCTATGGCCGAGTATCTGGCTTCCAAAGGCGCCCGACTGGCCCTGATCGACCTAATGCCAGAGAAACTTGAAGAAGCAGCCCAAGCCTGCATAGCGGTGGGCAGCGAAGCGAAAACTTACGTATGTAATGTCGCCAAAGAAGACGATGTAGAGAAAACCTTTGCGGCCATTATGAAGGACTTCGGCCAACTGAACGGCCTGGTGAACAATGCCGGAATATTGCGCGACGGTCTCATGGTAAAAGTGAAAGAAGGCCAGGTGGAAAAACGCATGGAGCTGTCCCAGTGGCAGGCCGTTATCGACGTTAACCTGACGGGCGTATTCCTGTGTGGCCGCGAAGCCGCCACCCAGATGATCAAACATGAAAATAAAGGCGTCATCATCAACGTCGCCTCTATTTCCCGAGCCGGCAACATGGGCCAAAGCAACTACTCCGCCGCTAAAGCCGGAGTATCCGCCCTGGTGCCTGTATGGGCAAAAGAGCTCGCCCGTTATGGCATTCGCTGCATGGGCATAGCACCCGGATTTATAGAAACCGAAATGACCGCCTCCATGAAGCCAGAGGCTTTGGAGAAAATGGCCGCAGGCATTCCCCTCAAACGCATGGGCAAACCAGAAGAAATCGCCTCAACCGCCGCTTTCATCTTTGAAAACGACTACTTATCCGGCCGGATGATTGAGGTAGATGGGGCTTTGCGTCTGTAGTTGACCAAAATACTTTACAAAACTAAAAATAAAACTAATATGTAAAGTAAATTAGCCAAGTCGTTTGTAATATGGACTACCAAGCCCTAGGGCAATCAATATCAACCTTGCGCCAGCAACACGGGGTGTCTCAGCAAAGAATGGCTGAACACCTCGGCATATCCCGCGCGACCATCAATGCGCTTGAAAATGGCCGCTCGGGTGACATTGGCATTAAGAAAGTCATGAAAGTACTGGACTACCTGGGCAAGGAATTAGCCATTCGGGACAAATCACCTTTCCCGACCCTTGAGGAGCTTAGGGATGAGCGATGAATTAGGCGTACACGTCGACACGCGTAATGCAGGTAAGGTATTTCAGGAAACCAAAGAATTCGTATTCCGTTATTACGAGACAGCCCACCCCGATCAGTTTGTTTCGCTGACCATGCCTGTTCGCAGGAAGGATTATAGCCATCCTCGCCTGCACCCCATATTCGAGATGCATCTGCCCGAAGGCTACCTGCTTTCGATCATAAAGAAGCAGTTTACGAAAATTACTGACACCGACGACTTTGGGCTTTTGAAATTGCTTGCCCCCAATATTCGTGGGCGCGTTGAATATGCCCGTGATAAACAGCTCGATAAGTCACCACTGCACTTGGACACACTTCTGCACTCCGATAACCCGAGCCTGTTCGAAGAATTGGTTTCACGGTTTGCGCTGCGCTCGGCATTGAGTGGCGTGCAGCCTAAGGTACTGGCACAGCTTGAGAACAAAGTGACTCTGCAGCTGGATGACTTCATTGTTAAAGCTTGGGGCCCAGACTACCCAGCCCTTGCACTTAATGAATACTGCTGCATGTTAGCCAGTAAGTATGCGGGGATTCCGGTACCAGAATTCTATCTTTCGGACGACGAATCGTTGTTTATTATGAAAAGGTTCGATCTAAAGGAGGATGGTAGCGCGCTCGGTTTTGAAGATATGTGCGTGCTTCAGGCGAAACAACGAGAAGACAAATACTCGGGAAGCTATGAACGGATCGCAAAAACCATAAAGACCTTTGTAAGCCCTGAAAACAAAAAATCTTCTTTGGAACAGTTCTTCAAAATACTCGTAATTAGCAACGCGCTACAAAATGGCGATGCGCACCTAAAAAACTTTGGCCTAATCTACGAGAGCACTGCGTCCATTTGGCTTGCACCAGCTTATGACATTGTCTGCACCACAGCATACATTCATCAGGACATACCGGCGCTAACACTTGCGGGCAGCAAGAGGTGGATCTCTCGCAATCAGCTTGAGCGCTTCGGCATGCAAGCCTGCGAGCTGACAGCATCCAGAGCCGGCGAACTGTACGACGAGTGCCGACAAGCCATGGAAAAGTTATCGTCTTACATCGCAACACGACTTGCTCAGAGCCCAGGCAGCGATCAGTTGATGGTACTTGAACACCTACAAACGCTTATTGCCAACGAAACCGCCCCATAGCCACTCGGCCATTAACCACTTCCACACCTTCGGCTTCCAGCAGGCCAACCTGCTTTCGATAAATCTCGGAGCCTTCCGGAAAGGCGATTTGGCCATTGCTGCGAATAACCCGGTACCAGGGCACAGAGTGGCCCTTCGGAAGCTTGCCCAGGGCGCGGCCTATGTAGCGGGCCTGTCGACCGAGACCCGCCATCTCGGCCACTTGGCCGTAGCTTGCAACCTTCCCGGGTGGGATAGCGATGACCACCTGCCAGATTTTCTGGTCTTTACTCGGTTCCGTTGGCTGCTCCATAACCCCTACCCGCTTGATGATTGAGCCATATCTGGCCCGCTCTTCCCCGAGTGATCAGGTGCCAGCGCATCCAAGCGCTCACCTTGGCGAATCAGGAACCAGGCCAGAAGAATGGCGGGGATTCCCATCAGGCCGGCCACAAGGAAGAACTCCGCATAACCAAAGCCTGCGACAACTATGCCCGAGAACCCACCCAGGAACTTTCCGGGCAACGTCATCAAGGAGCTGAACAGTGCATATTGGGTGGCCGTGAAAGAGGCGCTGGTCATGCTGGAAAGCCACGCAATCAAGGCCACGTTGGCAATACCGCCACTTAGGTTATCGGCGCTCACCACCAGTGCCAGAGTTGCAAGGTTCGGTGGATACTGGGCCAGAAACACAAACAAAAGGTTGGTCGCCGCCGTCATAATGGCACCCGCCAGCAGGATCTTTCTCGTGCCATAGCGCACAACCAGAACACCTCCTGCAAGAGAACCCGCAATGGTCATGAAAAATCCGAAAATCTTGGTGACATCCGCAACCTGGGTTTTACTGAACCCCATAAAATCCAGATAGAACGGATTGGCCATCACACCCATGGCGATGTCTGAAATACGATACACCGCCACCATCACCAGAATAACAAACGCCAGCTCTTTATAGCGCCGAAAAAAGTCCAGAAATGGCCCAGCTATAGCGGCATAAAACCAGCCGGCAAAGCGAGCTACCCGAGGGCCGAGATGAGTACGCTTCGCAGCTTCCTGCTCAATTTTATGTGCGATATCCTGAGCGGCAGAAAAATGGTTCACCGCAGGCTCTTTCACAACTAACACGGTTAACGCACCCACACCCACCAGAGCCGCCATCACTTCGTAGGACACCTGCCAGGACCAAAACTCTGCCAGGTACAAAGCGCCCGCGCCCGCTACCAGCAACGCCAACCGATAGCCAAAAATATAGGTTGCGGCCAGTGCAGCCTGCAGCCGCTCTTCCGCAATCTCGATACGGTATGCATCAATGGCCACATCCTGAGTGGCAGAAGAAAACGCCACCAATAGCCCGCACAGCGCCATGGTTTCGGGTACGGCGATGGCGTCCACATGGGCCATCAGGTACAAACCGGTGGCAATACCCACCTGCGCGAGCAGTATCCAGCTCCGGCGCTTACCCAGCAGCCTGTCCAGCACTGGCAACTTCAGGCGATCCACCACCGGGGCCCAGAACACCTTGATGGAATAGGTTATTCCTAGCCAACTGAAAAACCCGATGGTGGCCGTTTCCACACCCACATCCGCCAAGCGGGCGTTCAGCGTGGAAAAGACCAACAGAAACGGCAACCCGGCGGAAAAACCGAGAAACAGCAAAGCAACCACCTGCCAACGAGTGTAGGTGTAGAGCGTATCCCGAATCAGGTCCAGGCGGGTGCCGGTTGAAATGGTGGAGCCTCCGGTTCAGTCGCGGAAATTATTAAACTGCAGAGGTATTTCCAGCTCGGTCTCACGTAACAAAGCCATCGCGGTCTGCAGATCGTCCCGCTTCTTACCGGTTACCCTAACCTTGTCGCCCTGAATGCTGGCCTGTACCTTCAGCTTGGCATCCTTGATCAGCTTCACAACCTTTTTGGCCATGTCGGTTTCAATGCCCTGCCTCAGTTTCAAATGCTGCTTTACCAGCTTGCCGGCTTTGCTGTCGCCATCCTCTTCCAGGGCACGGCTATCGATGTTGCGCTTGGCGAAGGTCATCCGCAGCATATCCATAAGCTGCTCAAGCTGGAATTCCTGAGGGGCACTGATCGTAATGCCCTTTTCATCCAGTTCAACATCCGCATCCACGTTTTTAAAATCCCAACGGTTGCCAAGATCCCGCTTGGTTTGATCCACCGCGTTGGTCACTTCGTGCATATCAATTTCAGAAACTATGTCAAAAGACGGCATGGTCGTTATTCTCCAGGAGCTGTAGCGAGTATACTCTGTGGTTCAAAATAAGGGCCAAGCATACCAAGCCCAGGAACTCCCCGCATCTGACAATGGACTGGTACAAGCAGGTAACAATGCCAAACCTAGATCTCCCTATCCTTGTAGTAGACGACGCGAAATTCAGCAGTATGGTGGTTGGCCGGACCCTGCGAAATGCCGGGTATCGCGACGTACGTATCGCCAACGACGCGCCGGCGGCGCTCAAACTGATCGAGCAACGCCCGGTGAGTGTGCTGATAGCAGACTGGCTTATGCCTGAAATGGACGGGCTGCAGCTAACAGACCAGGTACGCCAACAGGATGAGCATCTCAACCACTACACCTACGTGATCCTCCTAACTGCCCGGGAAAGCGTAGAAGCCTTGGCAGAAGCGTTCGACCGGGGTGTAGACGACTTTATCTACAAATCCGACATGACCAAGCAGCTAATCCCCAGGATTTTTGCTGCGGACCGCATGGCGGATCGCCAGAACACCCTGCTGCGCGCCAATGCTCTGCTCATTGAAAACAACCGGGAGCTGGAATCCAGCAACATCATCGACCTGGAAACCGGGCTTTGCAACAGCCGCTATGGCCGCGACCGCCTTACTAAAATGCTGAGGCACGCAGAATCCCGGGGTGGCTCATCTGCGTATGTGCTGTGCGGTATTCGCAACTGGCAAGACCTGAAGCGCAAACACCCGCCCTCTGTCATGACCGAGCTGGCGGTGGGCATTGCGCGCAGGCTAAGCGCTCTGATTCGCCCCATTGATGTTCTATGCCGTGTGGGCGACAACCAGTTCGCACTCATTGCCTATTTCCCGAACAGCGATCACTGCACAACAACGGCCTTTCGTAGGGTTTTCGATGGCATTAACCACAAGGCCCTGAAAACCACAGCCGGATATATTTCGGTAGAAGCCGGCATGGCGCTTTGCAAAGCCGACGCCCAACACGGCACGCCGTCCATACAAGACATAGAGCGGGCCTCTGTTCACGGCCTGGTAGATGCCTACGAAACACGGCGGTTTACCGAAACCACACCAACCATGGGTGCAAGCGCCTGAACACGGCAAACAATTCGTAACACTGAGACACACATCACGCACAGACATTGCAAGGCGAAATGCCTATTCTGAGATTGTGGATTTAAGCAGTATCCCCCATGGCGGAGGAGCCGAGTTGTACCTCCGCCGTCAAATGGGAAATCCATCGAATTAACGAATTTTTCAGGCACTTTCGTTTGTTCTCTTTTTAGGCCAGCATATTTGCTGGCCTTTTTGTTTTTTGCGCCCAAGCAAAGCCTTCGTTTAAAGTCGTTAAGCACAACTTTCGTTATACTCTGGCCACAATATCTAACAACTGTGCTGCCATCATGAAAAATCTTGGAACTGCCTCCATCGCCGCGCTTCGCCAATACGTTCGCGCCGCCGAGTCCGCAGGTGCCGATACCTCATCTCTTTTTGCACAAGCCGGCCTTAACCCAGCCATTCTGGATTCCGACGACGGCCGAATTAACGGTGAGCAGTTTCAGCATTTCATTCTTTTGCTGTGCAAACTCACCAACAACCCGATACTCGGGCTGGAAACCGGCGATTTTGTGCAGCCCGGCTCGTACAGCGTACTGGGTTACATCACCATGAGCTGCGCTACCCTGGGGGAAGCCGTCGCCCGCATTGCGCCATTTGAAAAACTGGTGGGTGACATGGGCACAACTGGCCTCACCATGGCGCAAGGCTCTATCAAGTTGACCTGGCACTGCAACTACAACGACCCCTTGGTAAGGCCACAGGTAGTCGATAACGTATTCGCCTCCTGGGTAACCTATGCCCGATGGCTGGCAGACGATACAGCCGCCTCACCCACCAGCGTAAACCTGAAACGAGAATCACCCGGCGCCGAACTGGAGCAGGCCTACCGCCAGCGCTGGAACTGCCCCGTACAGTTTGGTGCAGATGAAAACTCGATCACCTTGCAACAGGCGCTGCTGAACACCCGCTTACGCCAACCAGACCCCATGCTGCGCAAGACCCTGGAAGCACACGCCCTCACCCAACTGGCGTCACTGGACACAGATACCGACCTTACATCACAGGTAAAAAACAGCATTCAGAAACAACTGATGCACGGCATAACCCGGCAAGACATGGTGGCGGAAGATTTGGGTGTAACCAGCCGAACCCTGCAGCGAAAGCTGAGCCTGGAAGGGGTTTCGTATCAAAAGCTACTGGATGAGGTTCGCCAGAAAATGGCAGAGGAATACTTACTGAACAGCCGTCTGGGAATTCCGGATATAGCGCTAAGGCTGGGGTACAGTGAGACTACGTCGTTTCATCGGAAATTTAAAGCGATTGCAGGGATGACGCCTGGGGAGCTTAGACAGTCCAAGACACCAGAGTAAACGCGAGCCGGCGCCTCACTCTTCTTATCTATTTCAAGTAAGATCCAGCACATTTTGAAGCAATTCTTTAAGCCTCAATTTATCGCTGGCACCGAGAGAGCCCATTTTTTTGAGAACAATCTCTTGATCCACTGTCGCTATCAGGGGCTTGAACACCGACGGTTTAATTAAACCCGCCTGCTCCCAATCAGCAATCAACGCTTCGCCATAAGTCAGAGGGTCTCTGATCTGGCTGGTTATCGCCAGCATCACAACATCAGGACGATAAGCCTGATAAGACGCCGAACTTAGAATCACTGCCGGGCGCTTTTTTGTCGTTTTAAGATTGGTAAAGGGAAAACCAACAAGAACGACGTCTCCAAATTTATAGCTTGTCGTAGGCTGAATCATCTTCGTTATCCCATACCTTTTGGAAAGAAGCCTCCGCCCCTTGCGAGAAGTCCTTTCGCATAGAATGTTCACGATCTTTCTGCCTCAGGAAATCAATAAAGTCTTCTACCTCCGACAACCGATCTGACGGAAGATGCTCAAGCTTTTTAATCACCTGCTGAACCCGGTTTTCCATCATGTCTCCTACCGAAGCATCCGTACTAAATCAGTATCGCATAATGAGAAGCCAAACTCCCAGGGAGTTCCAGAGAATTCAAGCAAACCATCAAACCAGAACGACCAAGGCCGATACAGGCCTTGGTCAGGCACAAGTCTAGACCTTAAAGCTTACGACCCTTGCCAGCAGCAATACGCAAACGAAGAGCGTTCAGCTTGATAAAGCCTTCCGCGTCTTTCTGATCATACGCGCCGTGATCTTCCTCAAACGTCGCGATGGTCTCATCGAACAGTGAGTCGTCAGACTTACGACCAACCACATCCACATTGCCCTTATACAGCTTCAAGCGAACCGTACCATTCACATACGCCTGGGTCTGATCGATCAACGCCTGCAGAGCCTCGCGCTCCGGCGACCACCAGTAGCCGTTATAAATAACCTCGGCATAGCGCGGCATCAGGCTGTCTTTCAGGTGCGCAACTTCGCGATCCAGTGTAATGGACTCGATAGCACGGTGCCCACGCAGCATGATAGTGCCACCAGGGGTTTCGTAACAGCCACGGGACTTCATGCCCACGTAACGGTTCTCAACAATATCCAAACGGCCAATACCGTTGTCGCCGCCAACCTTGTTCAGGTGCTCCAGCACTTCGTGTGCCTTCATCTCCTGGCCATCAATGGCAACAATGTCGCCCTTGCTGTAGGTAAGCTCAATGTACGTCGGTTTGTCTGGCGCAGCTTCCGGAGAGACACTCCAGCGCCACATATCTTCCTCGGCTTCCGCCCAGGGATCTTCCAGATTCATGCCTTCGTAGGAAATATGCAGCAAGTTGGCATCCATGGAGTAAGGCGACTTGCCCTTCTTCATCTCAACCGGAATATCGCGCTCGGCGCAGTACTGCAGCAGTTTCTCACGGGAGTTCAGATCCCACTCACGCCAAGGCGCAATCACCTTAACACCCGGCTTAAGTGCATAAGCACCCAGCTCGAAACGCACCTGATCGTTACCCTTACCAGTCGCGCCATGGGAAATCGCATCCGCACCGGTTTGGTTTGCAATATCAATCAAACGCTTGGCAATCAGCGGCCGGGCAATAGAGGTGCCCAGCAGGTATTCACCTTCGTAAACGGTGTTGGCCCGGAACATCGGGAATACGTAATCGCGCACAAACTCCTCGCGCAAGTCCTCGATGTAAATTTCCTTAACGCCCAACGCCTCGGCCTTCGCCCGTGCCGGCTCAACTTCCTCGCCTTGGCCTATGTCGGCGGTAAAGGTTACCACCTCACAGTTATAGGTATCCTGCAACCACCGAACAATAACGGAAGTATCCAGGCCACCAGAATAGGCCAGAACCACCTTTTTAATATCAGACATGCCTGTGCTCCAGACTGAACAGAATGGATGTATTGAAAAGAAGGGGCGTATTGTACGGGATGGTGGGGGAGTTGGCTATTGGGAGGGGGAGGGATGGTCCCCTCTCCCCCAGCCCCTCTCCCGCAAGGGGCGAGGGGAGCAAACACCCAAAGCCTATGAGCAGTGCAGTTAAAGCCCCTCACCCCTTGCGGGAGAGGGGTTGGGGAGAGGGGGAGAATCAACCAACCTGAGCCGACTGCGCCACCGCCTCTTCCCTAATCCCATCCCAGCCGCCTTTGATAGAGCGCAGCAGATCCGCTACCTCATCCAGTTTGGCCACATCATTCTTTGCACTGGCCTCTAGCAGCGTACGCTCCATATAGTCGTACAACCCCTCAAGGCGCGCTGCCAGCTCACCGCCTTTCTCAAAATCCAGAAAGCTTCTCAGGCCGCCAATAATTTCGATCGCCTTACCCAGCAGCTTGCCTTTACCCGCATAATCCTTGGCCTGCATGCGAGCTTTGGCCATGTTGATCCGCTCCAAAGCGCCGTTATACAGCAGCTGAATCAACTTGTGAGGGTCGGCATCGGTAATGCTGGTCTGGGTATTTACTTGTTGGTACGCCTTTAAACCTTTCATCGTAAACCTCGTTTCTCACCGGCCACGCCGGATTATCAAAGCGTTAGCCGGAATTACTTCTTGTTGAAGTTCTGTGGTGCCAGTGCGTCAAGCTGCTGGGTCACATAATCCCGGGTGTTATTGAGCCGAGAAATCAGCGAATCAGCGGAGCTAAACTGCTTAACCAAGCGTTCACGATAAGACTCAATGCGTATATCCAGCTTAACCTGGCTTTCCTGAATCTTTTCCAGTTCGCGGTTAAGGCTACTGGTGCGGGATTCAAGCTTGCCTTCAGCACCCACAAAGCTGTTGACTAAGTCAACGGTGCTTTTGCCAATACCCTGCACAAAATTGAGGGAGCCACGGGCACCTATCTGGTCGCCCAAAACACGCACCTGCAAACCAGAAGCCGGGCCTTTATCGCTACCCAGATACAACACCTGGCCATCGCCCTTGGCTACTTGGCCTCCAATGGTGCCAGCAATATCCTGCCCATCGGTACCACTCGCTACAGAAAGACCAAGTGCAGTACCATTCTCCACAGATGTGACGCTAACGCTGGACTCGGCACCGTATTTACCAGAGGTAAACGTCAGCTTGTTACCGCTATCCAAACCCACCCGCACCGCTTCACCAGAATCACTTAGGCCTGCGTTAATGCCGCTATCCAGTTGCGCCTGAATATCAGCCACCAGCGCCTCGCGAGAAACGCTCGCCCCCTGGGCAAGCTTCAGGTTCACCGAAATGTCGCGATTAATCTCCAGTGTGAATTCGTCATTACTGCTATCTATCGTGACCGTTCCCGCTACTGGCGAATTGCCAACCAACTTACCCTGTGTGGCCGCTTGAGTAACGTTGATATCGTATTTACCCGCCTGAGTGTTCGTGCCGCTGCGTACAAACTCCACCTGGGCATCAGTCGCCCTTCCCTGCTCAGCAAACAGTGCCGTAACATCATCTGGGTTGTTCTTTAACTGAGTTTCAAATTCTTCGCGGTCGAATTCCAAGGCACCCGTGTTGGGATCGGTGGAAATGCCCACATCGGCCAGGCTGCGTACGTTGGCATTCTCCAAGCCTGGCACTACACCAGTAAGCACTTGGCGCAGCTGACCTTGAAGTGCGCGCACAGTGCTATCGCCCGTAAGCAAGCTGCCCACACCGGCTTCGGTGTTGAACCCAGCCAAGCTATCAATAGTAGATTGCAGCGCGTTGAACTTATCAACAAAACCCTGAACCCGATCCGTTACCGCACCCACGTCTTGGCTGACTTTTACTGTAGAAGTTCCTATGTCCTTGATGCTGAACGAAAGGCCGTCAATTACATTTTCAAAACTGTTGGAAGAGCGAGTAACTTCAATGCCGTTGATTTTCATCACTGCATCGGTAGCAGCAATGGTCTCACTGAACCCTGCGCCTATCTCCATATCGGCGTTAAACGCAAAGCGAGACAGGCCAACGCCATCAAGGTTGTTGCCGTCACTATCGTTCGCCGTGATGCTCACCGTATTGGCGGTGCCAGTTTCATCAGCAGAAAGAACCAACTGAAACCCACTACCCGTATCTATGACCCCCGCAGACACACCTACGCCGGCATCGTTAATAGCGTTAGCCAAGCCCTGCAGTGAATTATTACTGCTATCGATGGTGATTTCTTTGGTTCTATCCCCCACCGACAGCGTGAGCGTACCCTCACCAACCGTAGCTGTATCGCGATCGGCAAACACATCCTTCGACGCCAGCGCCTGGGCCGTGGCCAAACTGGTTACCTCTAGGCTGTAGCTGCCGCGATTGGCTTTTGTACTATCTACGGAAACACCGATATCTTCATTAGATGAAGTGGCCGAGAACGCCTTCAAGTTGTCGGCAGAACTCAACTGGCGCATGGGCAGCCGCAGCTCAGTAATGGCACTGCGCAGCTTGCCATAGGCAGACAACATAGCCTCTGACTGCTGGGTTTTCTGAGTCAGCCGGTTTTCAGTCGGTGCGCGCTCTGCCGCAACCAACTGATCCACCAGATCAGACGTCAACACGCCAGACCCAATCCCCAGTGATGAAATAGCTGCCATACCTATGCCTCCTTGAAGGGGCTAACCACTTTATAGTCTGTTTAACTTATAACCCGTTTAACGGCCGCAAGCGGCAAACCTTTGCCTCATTCTACCGCTGATTTGTAACGCCACGTAACAAAGCAACTCAACTCCCAAAACCGAAAACACCGCCAACTCCCTCACGGGAACAGCGGTGCTGAACAACCATTGCCAACATCAAATCAAAAGCGGCAATTATTTACACTTTCTAAACCTTGATGTTAAACAACGTCAGCGGTTCATCCTGCTGCAATTTCTCTGCCAACCTTAACGCTACTTCATCAGGCATCTGCCGGACAACCTCTTGGGTTTGCTGATCAACCACCCTCACGATGGTTTGCCCCGAATCGTTATCCACTTCAAATTGCAGATCCCTCTGGACATTCTGAACATAGTCGTTCAGTTGTGATACCGCATCATCCAATTCCTCTCGCTGCGCCTCATTTCGCTTCTGAAGTTGTTCAGCTTTTGAAACGTTCTGAGTTTGAGTGGTCGATTGATTCAGTAAAACACGCCCAGTTGGTGAAGCCGCAAGCTCGGAAGCATTTCTGCCTTCGGCCTGAGATGACGACATTGCCTTGGCCGGAGCCTGAGGAGCGCCAGAGCGCACAAGCTTTAATTCCGGGTTATTCAGGTTAACGTCATTCATAGCTTTACCTCGCTATACTCAAACGGCGTAAAGCCGGAACCCGAAGGTTCCGGCTGTTACCGCTAGACCCTTACTGCAGGAGGGACAGAACCTGCTGCGGACGGGCGTTAGCCTGTGCCAGTACGGAGATACCTGCCTGCTGCAGTACCTGGGACTTGGCCAGGTTGGCAGTTTCTGCCGCGAAGTCAGCGTCCAGGATACGGCTGTTGGAAGCGCTGAGGTTCTCTACAGAAGTGCTCAGGTTGGCTATGGTGGACTCGAAGCGGTTTTGGATTGCACCAAGCGTGCCTCGAGTACTATTTACCGAGTTGATTGCTGAATCAATTCTAAGTATTGCGTCATTTGCGCCATCTACCGTGGAAATATCTACCGAGTCGAGATTTCCAGTGGCGGTAGCAGTCAGGGCGGTGAATTCATCAGTAACGGTTTGGGCGTCACCGTCTCCTGCAATGGTAATGTTCTCAGCGGAGCTTATGGACAGCCCATTAGTCGTATCGAATTTTGCAAAAGCGCCAGCAACTTGGGAGTTAATTGCATCAACAAGGTCTTGCTCAGTGTCAAAAGTCCCTTCAATCCCCACAGCTTTGTCGTCGCCAATCTGGATGGTGAAGTCACCATCACCGAAGGTTACCGGTGTAGCCGCCGGCGTACCTGGAGCTGAGCTCACGGTGGCTGCAGCAGCAAGCTCGGTAAACGCAGAGTCTGAAGAGGCTGTACCGTTTGTAGCTGCGTCCGCTATTGTAAAGGCAGTACCATCTGCCCGACTAAAACTTAATGACCCGGAGGTGATGGCTGTTGTGATGTCGGCTGCACCATAAGTGATAGTATAGCCTTCAGCATTAGTTGATCCATCTCCACCAGTGAAGCTGGTTTCAATTGCAGCACCCAATTCTGCCGCTGTGAGCGTGTCGCCGCTTGCAGCTATCGTTGCGGCAATGCTGGTATTGTTGCCCGCCCCATCCGAAAGGGTCAACGCGTATTCTGTATCAACGGAGGCATCTGAGTTGGTAATCACCTGGAAACTCAACGAATTCGGTGCAACTTCAGACGGTACACCGGAGAACTGGTCACTGATAGTTGCTGCCGTGACAGTTGCCTTGCCTCCAATTTGAGAACTTCTTGCACCGTCGCTCAGATTTAGGGATATGGTTTCACCTGCGTTAGCGCCAACTTGAAACGCAGAGTCACCAAATGAGCCATCAAGAACTTTCAAACCATTAAAGGAAGTTTGAGAAGCGATTCGGTCAATTTCTTCAATACGCTGCTGCACTTCGTCATTCAAAGCCTGACGATCAGATGTGCTATTTGTTGAGTTCGCAGACTGAACCGACAACTCCCGGATGCGCTGCAAGTTGTTGGTGATCTCATCCAATGCCCCTTCAGCCGTCTGGGCCAGGGAAATGCCATCGTTGGCATTACGTGTTGCGACGTTCAAACCAGAAATCTGAGAACTGAAACGGGAGGATATAGCGAGGCCAGCGGCATCATCTTTAGCCGAATTGATGCGTAGGCCAGAAGACAAGCGCTGAAGCGCCTGATCATTCAAGCTCTGAGATTTGCCAAGCTGGTTCTGGGCGTTCAATGAAGCGACGTTAGTGTTAATTCCGAGAGCCATATTACTTCCCCTTCGACAGAAGTCGTTTTTTCATGGATAAGGTCTGGCGTTCTCTTTTTGGTTTGGAGCGCCGCCCTGTTGATTTACTTAACGGCGCTCGCTGTTCTTCCTTTAGAAAAAACTGATGGGATTTTGTAAAGGAATGTAAAATCTCGAACAAAAAAATCTAGTGTGTTGTTTTAAATGTGTTTTCTTATTTTAAGCCTTTCAGAGAATTCGTACTTTTAGTCCGCTACGTGCCTGGAAAAAGCGGCAACTTGCTTCCTGCCCACTTCGCCGGAAATATGGCAGCGCCCGCTAAAACCCATCAATTAACATCAGACAACGCCATAGTTATTAAATAGTTAAGTCTCACCTAAGAAAACTGGCACACACTTCGCTTAGTCTTCCAGCAAACGGTCATCAAACGATTTTTTGCCGGTATGCCGCTTTGAACATTATGAGCAGCGTGACCCGGCACCTCTTAGTAGGGAGATTAGATATGCCACAGGTCATTAATACCAACATTGCATCGCTGAACGCACAGCGTAACTTGAACGCTTCACAAACTCAGGCCAACACGGCCCTGGAGCGCTTGTCTTCCGGCTTGCGCATAAACTCAGCCAAAGACGATGCCGCTGGCCTCGCGATTTCTGAGCGTTTCCAATCCCAGATTTCCGGCCTGAATCAGGCGCAACGAAATGCCAACGATGGCATCTCCTTAGCGCAAACGGCTGAAGGCGCCATGGATGAGATCACTAACAACTTGCAGCGCATTCGGGAATTGGCAGTACAGTCTGCCAACGCGACTAACAGCATTTCTGATCGGCAAGCGCTGAACCAGGAAGTACAACAGCGCATTGAGGAGATCAATCGGATTTCCAGCCAAACCTCGTTTAACGGGTTGAAGGTATTGGATGGCACGTTTGCAACTCAAACCTTTCAGGTTGGAGCAAACACCGGAGAGACCATCGCTCTAAGTGGCCTCGACTCTCGTGGAAGCCAGATTGGGTCTGTACTGAAAGAAACCACCGGCCTTGGTGGTTTTATAGTTGGCCCTGGCGAGGCATCCTCAACACGGTTTGATGTGTCCAACTTTGCCTTCGATAGCGCTGAAAATATTACCGGTTCAATCGACCTGAATGGAGTCAATCTGAATATTACCGCCACTGCCCCGGGAGGCGCTCAGACGCTGGGTGAGGTTATCCAAACTGCAATTGATGATGCTATCACGGCGGACACTGGCGGCACCGGAGCGGCAGTATCTTTAGCCGGGATTAAGGTCACTGGCGACAATGCTACCGGGGAGTTGACGTTCAGTAATGCTAATAACCAAACGATCGATGCGGATTTTAATTTGCTCGCGGATGGTATTACTCAACCAACGATTGCAGATGTGACTGCATTTAATAGCGCAGCTACAGACGCTTACACCACAGGGAATGCAACTGCTATTGCGGGTGCTGAGGGCGGGGGAACTCTCACGTTTACAGTCGGAGGAACTCTTGCAGATAACACTGTTGTAGATCAAGTGGTCACGGTGGACATCGCAGAGGGCGCCAACGCTGCCGATCAGTTCGCGGCTATTAACGACGCTCTCTCTGGGGCTGGCAACAATCCTGGCGGACTTACGTTTAGTGAAAGTGGTGGTGCTGTGCAGGTCGCAGCGTCCGCCGGCGATGCGATCACATTGAGCGATATTCAATTTGTTGGAAATGAGGATCTAGGAAAGCTCGTCTCAGGCAATACCCCGGATACCCTAGCCGCCGCACCCGATATAACACTGGCCGATCAATTCGCTGACGGCACAGCTTACGACGTTAACGTCGATATCAACGGAGAGGTCTATTCCTTTAAAGGAATGACATCCCTTAACGACATCGTTAGCCAGATTAATGCCAAATCAAACGAAACAGGCATTAATGCGAATCTCAACGCTAACAACGATGAAATTGTATTTTCAACGCAATTTGGCGAACCGTTTACCGTCAATATTCAAACGGACTTTGATGGAAATGGTACGTTTGACCCTGCAACAGAGACCGTTCAGTCTATGGTTGCAACGGTCGAAGATGACACGAAATCGATGAACGATATCGACATTTCAACTTCGAAGGGCGCCGATATTGCGATGATCGCAGTTGATCTCGCCATCGACACTATCAACGGCTTTCGCGCCGAACTCGGTGCAGTTCAAAACCGCTTCGAGTCCACCATCGCAAATCTAGCCACAACCGCAGAAAACTTATCAGCCGCCAACAGCCGCATTCGCGATGCAGACTTTGCTGCAGAGTCTGCCGAACTGGCCCGTACTCAAGTACTCCAGCAGGCCGGCCTTTCTGTACTCGCCCAGGCCAATGCGAGGCCACAGCAGGTGTTGCAGTTACTGCAGGGTTAAAAAAAGCACAGAACCACAAACAACCGGGCCAAGCGCCCGGTTGTTTTTTTAGCCACACCAAACTCACAAAGCCCCTCAAAAAAACATCACACCCGAACAAACATCCCCTCAAACAACGCCGTCCGCCGCATCATCTGTTTATCTTCCTGGCGAAACCGGGTCTGTTCCGGGTTCAACTCTATAAGCCCAAATATCCGGTAAAGGATCAGCATTCTGGAACTCAGCACCCACCTCACTTGGTCTTCCTCGCTCGCATAAGGCACGGGATAAGCAGCAAAAGGTAATCGTGGAAAGGCTTTAAGCATGTCCGTAAGGTATTCCTGTACCGGCTGCCACTGGCCACCCTTTTCAGAAAGCAGCCAGAAACAGAACGGGCCAATGTATTGCACATCGTCCAGGCCCTCGCTGAAATCCATCCAGGCCCAGTTAAACTGAGACAGTGCTGTAGAAAACATGTCTCGATAAAAAGTCAGCCAGCCTTTTTTTGCCAGGCGGGTTGCGGCGGTCTTTTTCAGTAGCAGGTAGCCTTTCTGCTTTTTGGTAAACCCAGCAACTTCCAGCAGCACACGGGAAAGGTGGACGGCCAGAACGTTTTCCTCTGAACGCGCTTTGCCAAATCTGGCCATGGGAAAAACTATCTCTTCCCCGCCCGCCTGAATCATGGCTTGAACCTGCCGCAAAGGTAAATTGCCCTTGCTGGTCAGGCGAATGCCTTTGTCGCCCATGGCGTCGATCAACACCTTGGCCATGCGAATAACCGGCGCGGTATCAAGTGCCTGGCTCACGGCTTCTGCATTGAAAAGAGGTTTGAATACAGAAGGGCAATTCAGAGGGTTCTGCAATAATTCGTGCACCTGGTTCGGGCTCAGGCCACAGAGGTCGCTGGCTGGTAGCGGCGCATCGAAAGCGCTTTCAGCAAACAGGGCATGGCGCTCGAGAAGGTCTTCATTAATCTCGCCAAGATCCACAAACTCCGGATCAAACCACTCACCGCCCAGCCACTCCCGTACCGCAATATGGTCTGGGTGCGCCATATCCTCCATAATTTCTAAAAAGTTATAGAACCCCGGCAAACCCCCGATATCCTCCGGCGGGCACTGCCGCACGGCCTTTATGCACTGGGGCACGGGTTCGGAGGAATTAGCCGGCAGTATTTTCTCAAGCGTGATCTCATGCTCCCAGGAATCGCCGAAATCGTATTCATACTTCAGCGCTTGCCCTTCCCAGGCCAGCAAACTGGAAACCGGCACTGTGGATTCATCCACAAAATTCATCATGCCGTCAAAATCTTCGGCCAGGTCGCCTACCAATCTGCCATCCTCAGCCTGGAACAAATGCAGATGCGAAGCCTGCCAACTCATCGCCACCTGAATAATCCGGTGAAGATCCTGAAAGGTTGTGCCTGGCTCAATCAATAAGCGCCGCCAGATGGGTGGCTGCGCGCCGGTGAGTGATACTTTGATTTGGTATAGGTTGTTACTGCTTTTTGTCATGAAGCCTTCTGTAGTGGTCAAATAAATCAGGCTGCCAAATGCGTGCTTCAAAAACGTCACGCTGCATGTCCAGATTAGACATGTCGTTCTCGCACTGTGTGCCATGATGATCCTGAGCCTAACTCAAGCCATTGGCAATGGAAATTAGGGCACCCAGAACTCGGCCTTCTGAAAAAAATCATCATCTAGCTCGGCAATATCGCTTGTATCAATCGCCTCATCGTCCATTTCAGCCAACCGCTTCCAGTCTGTTTTAGATGTTTTTCTCATATAACCTCACCTCTCGCCGGGCCTCTCTCCTGAGGCATCTCTCTCAAAATACATCACACATCCTTATATTTAACATGTATATAAAAACGACATTTGTGTTGACCTTTGGCTTTCCTAGCCATGTGAAACTTGGCAAGCCCCCCAGGGAATGGCAGTATATGCCAATCACTAAATCGGAAGCTTCAACATGGCAACTAGAAATATAGTTTTAACGGATCATCAGGAACACTTAGTAGGCACTCTTGTTAAAGTCGGCCGCTATCAGAATGCCAGTGAGGTTCTTCGGGAAGGACTTCGCTTGGTTGAAGAAAAGGAGCTCCAGCACCAGCAAAAGCTCATGGCTTTACGAGAAGCAGTGGCAGAGGGCCTACAGGATGCCGAGGAAGGCCGCACGATCAGCCTAGGCGTTGGTGAGGAGATCACCAACTACCTCTCCAGCAGGGCCTCTGAACTCACCCGCAAGGACTAGACTTTTATGCTCCCACTATGGACGGTGGAATTCTCTCAACAAGCAGCCAATGATTTCGACGATATCATTCGACATACCTTTAAAAACTTCGGGCAGCGCCAGGCCAAAGGCTACAGTCAGCTAATCGGCCATAGTATTCAGGAACTGTCTGAATCGGGCCCGAGCCATCCTCTAGCGCAGGATCGCTCGGAATTGATCGCTGGTACTCAAAGCATGCACATCCAAAGACAGGGACATAGGGCAAAGCACATCCTTTTCTTTAAAACAGTTACCGAAAATCAGACAAGAAAAATCGTAATCCTGCGCCTACTGCACAAATCCATGGATTTTGGCGAACACCTCTAATCTGGCACACCTTTCGCAACACCTTATTCAAAGCACAGCAAACCACCAAAAAACTGCAGGCCTTTGCCGCAACTTTTTAGCGCAGCGGCAGGTAAATGAGGTATCCCATGCAAGCCAAACATCATACTCAGGAATCACATACCCAACAGGCACAGGCGGCTCGCCTGCTTCTGCAAGCCAACCTTGCGTACAGCGAATCCAACAGCGGTGCGCTTAGCCATGTTCAGCGCTTGCAGGCACGGCAGGAATGCCGTGGGCATCTGGAAGAGGTGATTGCGCTTGAGCCACACAGCGCCTCTGCCCTGGGATTGTTGGGGCGCGTGGAGATGGACGACGGGCAGCTTGAAAAAGCCCACATCCTGTTCAGCGCAAGCCTGGACATGCAGCCTGGCCAAACACAGCAATACGCCAACCTGGGATACTGGGCCCTGAAAACCGAACGCCCCGCATTGGCGGAGCAGCACTTCCTGCAGGCGCTGGACTGCGACCGGCAATCCGCCGCCGCTTTTTGCGGTGTGGCCCACGCCAAGCGGTTGCAAGGGCAGTTTGATGTAGCCTACCTGCACTACCGTAAGCTGCTCGAAGCCGGCGCGGAATGGGATTCGGTATACAGCGGCATGCTCACCTGCGCCCAACATCTCGCCGTGCACAAAGCAGATAGTAACCTGGCTCTCGATGCTATTGCCCTGCTAAAACACGAAGGCTTGCCCCACCAGGAAATCGGGCGGTTTGTGGCGGCCATCATCCGTCAGCAATACGATTTGGATAACCCACAGGCCGAGATTTTTCTCGATGCCGCCAGCGAAGATGAGCTGCTGATCCTGGCGTTGAAAAAAACCCTGATGCCAGACCCAGCCGTGGAAGAACTTGTAGCCATGCTGCGCCGAGCCATTCTGGCAGAAGTGGCCAAAACGGTAGAGCTGCGCGATGAACTTCAGCAACTCACACTCGCCATTGCAGAATACGCAGACCGCACGGGTTATGCATTAACCGCAGAGGATGACGAAGAGCGCCTAGTAGCAGCCGTTAACGACAGCCTGAAAGCACAACTGGTAATGGGTGAACCCCAAGACACCTTAACCGGCTCACTGATGATCAGCGCCATGTACGGCGCCCTATTTCATCAGGATTTTGCCGTACAGCTAGGGCAGTGGAACCTGGTGGACTGGCCGCTGGCGCTTCAGCCGGTACTTGCCGCCAGCTATTATCACCGTGCAGAAGAAGAAGGCATCAAACAGTGCTTTGATGAAAAAGCAGAAGAACTGTGCCTGGACAAAACAGACGTGCCGCAAGCCTGGCCAGCTTGGTCGAAACTGGCCTATCGCACCGAAAGCAGCCTGAAAACCCTGATGGCGACAGAGCTTGGATTGGCCACAGACCAACTACCAGACACCTTACGCGTTATCGTATGTGGCGCCCAATCCGGCCAGCGAGCCATGGAACTCGCCCGCTACCTGGCAGATGTGGAAGTCATCGCCGTGGATGAATCCCTGGCCAACATCGCCAAAGCCACACGCATGGCCGCGGAATCTGAGATCAACAACATTGTATTCTGGCCCTGGTCTATCGCCCAACAGTTTGTGGCAGATGGCCACCAAGTAAACTGGGTAGAAGTCGGCCGCCTCCCCTCGCCAGCCATGACCGAACTTTCTTTAGCTGCCCTGGTGAACAGCGCAGCCGGTTCTGGCGCCATTGTGCATCTGCATACAGCCATAGCTGAACAAACAACAGGCGACCACCAGATGCGGAAGCTGATTGCAGAACACGGCCTACAGCCAACCCGCCCTACCTTGCGCCAACTTCGTAAAATGGTGCTAACCAACCGGCAAGATGCCACCTGGCAAGAACTCGCCCATGAGGATGATTTCTATAGCCTGGGCGGCTGCCGTGATCGCTGGTTTCGGCCACAGGATAAGGCCCAACTTAAAGACCTGATGGCGATGGTGAGTAATGAGGTGGAGTGGAAGCTAATTAAAGCCCGTGATGAGGATGGTCATAGCTTGGCAACCAAGCCCGTGCAAACGCAGATTCAGGCGGAAGTTCTGGGGAGTGAAGTGCAGAGCTTGATGGGGCAGAATTTGAGTGTTTACTTTCAACGGCGGCGGTGAGAGGCGCCGGCGCCTCTCCCGCAAGGGGTGAGGGGAGCTACACATCCGAGGCCTGAGGATGTGCAGCTAATCTCCCAACATGAGGCCAGTGCAGTAAAAGCCCCTCGCCCCCAGCGGGAGAGGGGTTGGGGAGAGGGGGCGCAGTTCAACCCCCACAACCCTACCCCCGGCTTTCCAGCACGTCATAAATAACCGAAAGCACCACATCAACTTGCTTCAAAATATCGTGATTCCAAAACCTCAGCACCTCAAACCCCTGGGAGCGCAACCAGGCGTCTCTTTCCTTGTCACTCGCGGAATCATTATGCTGCCCGCCATCGGCTTCGACGATCACTCTTGAGCCAAAATGCACGAAATCGACGATGTAAGGCCCCAGTGGTTGCTGGCGCCGGAAGCGCTTGCCGTTCAGGCGATAGGCACGCAGGTGGAACCAAAGCCGTTGTTCGGCATCGGTCATGTTTTGGCGAAGGTGTTTTGCGAATTGAGCTTGGTTCATTTTGCCATCCTTGGCTTGGTTGATGAGTTCTCTCCGCCCCCTCTCCCCAACCCCTCTCCCGCCGGGGGCGAGGGGCTAACTGCACTGGCCTCGGGCTGGGGGGAGGTGTGGTTAGCTGCACACCCTCAGGCACTAGGTGTGTAGCTCCCCTCACCCCTTGCGGGAGAGGGGCCGGGGGAGAGGGGGCAAAAAACGGCGGCCTGCAACGGCCAACACCCTTTTTAAATATAAGGAATCAAAGACTCCCCATACAAATGCAAATCCTCCAAAACCTGCTGCTTCTGCGGCGTCAGTTCAGGGTCGCTGGCGAGCCGTTGTAGTTCCAGGCCAAACGCTTCAAGCGACAACCAGCCTTTCTTTGGAGCCATCAAACGCTGAGAGCGAAACGCTTCCCAACGCTCTGCTTCCTCACTGGTTAGCGAGTCCGGGTAATTCCGCGCGCGGTAGCGAAAGAGCAGTTCCTGCAAGCGCTCATCTTTAAAATTGAATGTTTCTTCCACCAGCGATTCTGGCGGTGTTTGCAGCACGCGGTTCAGTTCACTGCGATCAGCTGGGGAGATAAAGCCGCCTGCATAAAGTTGCTCGTCGGGGTCTGTTAAGTCGCCTTCGTGTGGCTGCCCGAACGCTTCGGCAACTCTTTCCGCCAATCCAGGGGCTTTTCTTAGCAGTGCGAGGTTGGCGCGAAGGATGGCGCCATCCAGTTCCAGCTCTTTCAGGCGTTCAGCGGAAAGCGTGGAGAGCATGTTTGCCGGCGCCAGCACCGGGCATTTGTTTAATTGCACGCCCTTCAGCGGGAACCGGGTTTTCTCACCTAGCTGCGCCTGGGAGGTAAATACCCGTTCGCGAATCTGCTCGGGCGTGGCGTTAATCAGTTCACTTGGGTCTTCTCGCAAATCGTAAACAATCACCAGGTTTTTGTTGCTGGGGTGGTCTGCAACCGGCGCAACCATAGCGCAGCACCCGAGGGTGGCGGGGTATTTTGCGGAGATGTGGAATACCGGCTTCATAGCCCCTGTATCCAGCATGGCGCGGGCGGAATGCTTGTCCTTATTGTTCAGAACAAAATCAAACAGCTTCGGCTGCTTTTCCCGGATCAGTTTGGCAACGGCTAGGGTGGCCTCAACATCCGACATGGCATCGTGGGCGGCTTCGTGGGCAATGCCGTTGGCGGTGGTGAGCGCTTCCAGCTTAAAGCTGGGGCTGCCGTCTTCCTTGCGCGGCCAGTTGATGCCTTCTGGCCGAAGTGCGTAGGTCAGCCGCACCATATCGATAATGTCCCAGCGGGAATTACCGTTCTGCCACTCCCGGGCGTAAGGGTCTTGCAGGTTGCGATAGAGGGTATGGCGGGTTACTTCATCGTCAAAGCGCAGGCTGTTATACCCTACCACGCAGGTACCCGGCTGGCTGAAGGCCTCGTTAATCTGGGCAATAAACTCCGTTTCCCGGTAGCCTTCTTCCATGGCTTTTTGAGGTGTAATGCCGGTAATCAGGCAGGCCTGCGGTGATGGCAGGTAATCGTCGGTGGGTTTGCAGAAAATAACCAACGGATCTTCAATAATATTAAGATCCGCATCGGTTCGAACACCGGCAAACTGAGAGGGCCGGTCGTGAACCGGATCAACACCAAATGTTTCGTAGTCATGCCAGTAAAAAGAGCGGATCAAAAGAAGACTCCTACAGTTCCAGTCAAATAGGGAGCCCAGAGTTTAGCAAATTCAAGCAGCACTTTGCCGAGCATCGCTCCTCAGCATGGCTTCAATGCTGAGGTGATAATCTAAAAAATCCCACTCGATACCAGTGCCGTCACAAATGAAGCGATACTGCCGGATTTCAGAGATTGAGGCTTTCTCAAGCTCTGCATACCAATGAATAGGCGTGGAGATCACCCTCCCATCTTGCAGCTCTACATGCAGGTGACGGTCATCAACATGAACGGACTTACCTTTGAAACCAGGCATTCCACCTCTCCAAAAATTCGGACTGATTGCTTTTAATGATCCCAAGACACTGTCTCAATTCCTGATTTTTGAAAGTGCTATAGTTCACTGAAAGCGTTACTAGCTCAATTTTAGCCCATCGCTCACCTTTAAGTACATGCACATGGGCCGGTTGGTGATCATTCGCATAAAAGAAGAATTTGAATCCATTCAAATACAGAAGCGTTGGCACGCACTACTCCTTGTGCTTTGCGCCGGAAAGGTGAAATTTCGGAAGGCATCACCGAAAAATCAAAAGAGATTGGTACCCATATCCACCTGATGAGTGCGTAACCGATCCACGCCGCCACTTACAAAGTTTTCAAGGTCAACGGTCATATTGGTAGGCAGGTTAATGAATACGCCTTTACCAACGCTAATTGCGCTGGTGCCGTCCAGACTTTGCCAATCCATACCCTCTCGCTGGAAGCCAATGAAAAAACCATCGGTGAATCCGTTATTCTCACCACCAACGTTAATAGAACGCAGGTCCGTTAACGGCGCGCAGTTGGTCCCCTGAACACAACTACCAGGCGATATGCCAATGTGCGAGGCTCGTTTGTTGGTTTCCGCACCACTGCTATCCATTAGCACAGCGTCATACTGTGCTCCGGTATTGTCCTCAAATTTAAGGCCAATATCGCCACTAAAACTCGTGGTATGAGATGAAACCGACCCACGGGCCTGCTCAAAGCCCATGCGAAAGCCAGCCAGCCCGGCGCCATCTTCAGCCAATTCTATATATGGTTTCCGCGCCTCGAAGGGAATAACCTCACCCTCGTTATAGGTAACGCCGTTAAACTGCTCGCCATCAGCGCGGGCAATGTGGCCCAAGGCTACATGCTGGGCAGAAAAGTCCGTACCACCATCAATCTGACCAACCTGCACATCATCAATATTTACCCGCGTTTCCACATCCATGCCCAGTGTCATGCGGGTATATTCGTAAGTTAAATTTGCGCCGGTAATGCTCTCAACCTGCATAAACGCCTGCCCTGTCACATCTCCCATAACCGATTCAGAAATGGGTTCCAATTCAGCTTGGGCAACAGGCACCATACCCAGGCAGAACGTAATGAGCGTGGCGTATCCATACGCGTGATGTCTCATAACAAAGTCTCACTTAATTTTATGTTCGATGACCCCACTATAGTGGAGGCAGCCTAGGTTATAGAGTGAGCTTAGTCACAAACGCGAATAACAAACTGTTACAATCAGTTCGTTTTTAAGCCATTCCATCAGGTGTCGTTTTAGTGTACATATATTGGCGTACTGCTATAATTGATAGAACTTTTGCCACCCCCCTCCGGCCGCAATCATGATCACCCGCATACTCATTTGCGACGATTCCGCTCTTGCCAGAAAACAGATGGCCCGTGCCCTACCCACCGGGCTGGCCGATACCATTCTGTTTGCCAACAACGGTGTGGAAGCACTGGAGAAGCTGCGCGCAGGCGAAGCCGACCTGATGTTTTTGGATCTCAACATGCCAGAGATGGACGGCTACGAGGTTCTGGAACACGTACGCGCAGAAGACCTTTCCATCATGACCATTGTGGTTTCCGGCGACATACAGCCAGAAGCCCGGGAACGGGTTCGCAAACTTGGCGCAATCGACTTCATAAAAAAGCCCACAGACATGGGCGTCGTCCTCAGCTTACTTGCCGATTACGGTTTTTATCGCCCAGGCGAACTGGAAAACGCAGCTCTGAACGATGGCGCCCTCAACCCTGGCGACGAATCCCAAGCGCTGGAAATCTCTGTTTCACTGAACGACTACCTCCAGGAAATCTCCAACGTTGCAATGGGGCGTTCCTCAGATCTGCTTGCACGGCTGTTACGGGTATTTGTTAAGCAGCCCATCCCGAAAGTCGCCTTTATTGCCAATTCCGAACTTCACATGGCCATTTCCGCCGTCCACGACAGTGATACCTACTCCGCCGTGTGCCAAGGCTTCACCGGCGCGGGCATTGCCGGCGAGGCATTACTGCTGTTTGCGGACGCCAGCTTCCGTGAAATGGCCGAATTGCTCCACTACGAAACCCTCGAGGGCGAATCCGTAAGCGTGGAGGTGCTGATGGACATGTCCAGCATTCTGTTTGGGGCTTTCCTCAAGGGCATTGGTGATCAGCTGGATCTCAAACTCGGCCTTGGTCACCCAACCGTACTGGGCCAGCATCGGCAGATCACGGATTTACTAGAGCACCAGAACTCCCGAAAAGAGCAACTCTTGTGTATCGAAATCAGTTACACCCTGGAGGACCGGAATATACAGTGCGACATGCTGGTGCTGCTCACGGAAGATTCCGTGCCTTTCCTTGAACAACGTCTTCAATACCTGGCGGAATAAACCATGGCCATAAACGAATTTGAAGCCCAGTCCTTCCACTGGCTGGCGGATATGCTTGAATCCGTCGAGGCGGGCCTGGTGGTGCTGGATCTGGACTTTCGGGTGCAGGCCTGGAATGGCTTTATGGAAAACCACAGCGGCATTACGGCCAGCAAAATCCGCAACCGGGTAATTTTTGAGCTATTCCCCGACATCCCAGAAGCCTGGCTAACCCGCAAGGTAGATGCCGTGGCACTGCTGAACACCCGGGCCTTCACCTCTTGGGAGCAACGGCCCTACCTGTTCCGGTTCCGTAATACGCGCCCCATTACCGGCACAGAGGATTACATGTACCAAAACCTCACCATAAGCCCGCTTTCCGGTAGCACCGGGCAGGTGGAGAAAGTGTGCCTTATGGTGTACGACGTAACCGATATCGCCACCGGCAAACGGGCCCTGGAGCGGGCGAACGAACAGCTCGCCAAACTCAGCATGACAGACCGGCTAACCGGCCTTCTGAATCGCGGCACATGGGAAAACCTGGTGGATGCAGAGTTTGAACGCTTCCGCCGTTATGGTCAGGCAACCAGCCTAGCGATGTTTGATATCGATTTCTTTAAAAAGGTAAACGATAACTACGGCCATTTGGCGGGCGACGAAGTCATTAAACACACCGCAGCAACGGCCAAAAGCAATTTGCGACAATCCGACAGCATTGGCCGCTATGGTGGTGAAGAATTCGGAATTATATTACCGGAGACCGATGCCGAAGGCGCCCGCATCATATGTGAGCGTATACGGGAGAGCATCGAACAAAGCATAGTTCAGACCAGCGTGGCGCCTATTCAATACACGGTAAGCGTGGGAATCTCACAATTAACTGGGAGTCCGGAAAACCATATGACATGGATGCAACGGGCAGATGAAGCCCTATATGCAGCAAAAAAAGGTGGAAGAAACCGCGTTGTTGTTTTTGAGTAACCTTTGACCTGCCCAGTATTCAAAATACGGTATCAACAGAAAACAGCATTAACAAAGAATAGCGCTCACAAAAAAGGGCCGGATGATTATGTCACCCGGCCCTTTTGTTATTCCTTAACTGATCAGTCTTGCTGCCAGCTCTGCACCGCTTCTTTGCCGTGCTTTTGACGCCACTCGTTCAGAGTCTTGTGGTTGCCACCGCGAGTTTGAACTTCTTCACCGGTGTGCGGATTCTTATAAGTTTTCATGGGGCGCTTGGCACGAGTGCCTGTGCTGCCTTCCGCCTTGGCTCCGGCGATAGAAGGATCAATCGCGCCCAGAATCTGAAGCACGTGCTTGGGCGTCTTATCGTACTCTGCCATCAACTCACGAATGCTGTTTTCAAACGCCAGTTCACTCTTCAGAGCCTGATCCTGCTCCAATTGGTTAATCTCGGCTGCAAGCTTTTCCATAAGCTGCTTCTTCTGGTAATAATCATTAATCTTTGCCATGGAATTAAAACCTTAAATTTTATGTGGGTTCTAAAACTCAAACTGCGCTAATGTACGCATCAGTTCAAGAGCTCGCCAAAATCCACCGAGATAATAATTGATAATATTACATATGGCAAAGATTATTCGTTTAACACTCTTTAATCGATCTAAATAACCGCTTATACATCTTATTCGTCGGGTATCAACACACGCGGATAATTCAGTTCAACAAGGCACTGTTTAAACGCCTGCTTTGCCGCCTCATCTCCATGCACAATACGAATCTCAGCAGGCTTCTTTGGAATACCTTCAATAAAGCGAATTAAATCCGATTGCCCGGCGTGGGCAGAATAACCACCCACCTGATGCACCCTGGCCCGTATATCAAAACGCTCATCATCCAGTGTTACCCAACCGCCCCGGGCACCATAAGTAAGAATATCCCGCCCAGGTGTACCGGCCGCCTGGTAGCCTACAAACAACACATCGTTTCTGGCTTCACCAAGCATCGCCTTAAGATAATTAACCACCCTACCCCCGGCACACATCCCCGAACCGGCCAGCACCACACAGGGGCGATGGGAGCGCGCAAGATACTCAACAGCGTTCAAATGATCCGCGTGGGAATCAATGACCGTTAACTGCTCAAACGAAAGCGGATGCCTGCCTTGGCGAACCAGATCCGCCGCCTCCCCATTCCAGAACGGCTTCAGCTTGCGATAGATGCTGGTGAACTTTGCTGCGAGAGGCGAATCCACCACAATCTCCAAATCGCCCCAAGCCACGCCATCCGTTACAGAGTCGTTTTTAAATTCGTGTATCAGGCCTTCAATCTCGTACAACAGCTCCTGAGTGCGGCCAATGCTGAACGCGGGAACCAACACCGTGCCGCCATCTTCCAGTGCCCGCTCCAGAATGGCTTTCAAACGGTAGCGCCGCGTTTCCCGGCTCTCGTGATCCTTGTCGCCATAGGTGCTTTCAATTACCAGGCGATCGGCCCGCTCCGGCGAGGTAGGTTCCTGCAGCAAAGGCGCATGGGGCGCACCTAAATCGCCACTGAATACCACACGCTCGCGCGCATCTCCCGAAACCGCATCACACTCAACGTATGCCGAGCCCAGAATGTGCCCTGCACGCTGCAAACGCACCGAGAGCGAACAGCCGGGCTCCGCAAACACCTCATGCCACTGCCCATAAGGCACAGGCACAAGCCGGGAACGGATCAGCCCGAGCACTCGCTCAATCAGCCGCTTGTCTCGAGTAAAACCGATCTTCAGGGCATCTTCAAGAATCTCCGGCAACATAATGGCGGAGGGTTCCGAACAGATAATCGGCCCCTCAAACCCCGCTGCCAATAAATAGGGAATACGACCTACATGATCGATGTGCACGTGAGTGACAACCAGCGCACGAATATGGGAAATGGGGAAATCAACGGAGAGATCAGACGCACTGGCGCCGTCGCCTTTTTCCTGCCCCTGGAACAGGCCGCAGTCAATAAGGATGCCGGCTGAAGAAGATTCGGAGGTGAGAGCCGACTCAAAATCAAGAGTCAGCTCGTGGCAGGAGCCAGTGACGCCGGAGGTGGCGCCATGGTGGGTTATGTTCATCATATTCAACAATCCTTGTTGTAGATTTTAATAAGCCCCCTCTCCCCTTGCGGGAGAGGGGTTGGGGAGAGGGGGCAAGACATTTTCAAACTCTCATCAAACCGGAAGTCGGTGTATTTTCCCCTTGCCCTCATTCGCAACTGTCAGATCATGGCCCCCATTACACCACACAAGATCGGCCACACTCCCATTCGGCGTAAAGCCTGTAGGCGCGCTTTTCAGGGTGTCAACAATCAGGCCACAGTCGAATTCCTGGCTAGCCCGAGAAAGCTTGTTTAGAACAACTTCCAGCTCCTCCCAGTGCATAGAGACTTCTCGCGCCATCATAATACGAGGATGGGAGGTGCCCTGAGGGTCATCGCCAATCAGCAACTCCTCAAACAACTTTTCACCAGGCCGCAGCCCCGTGAACACCACCTCAATGTCACCTTCTGGCTGCTCCGGCGTTTTTTCCACCAACCCCATCAGGTGAATCATCTTGCGAGCCAAATCCGCAATCTTCACCGGCTCGCCCATATCCAGCACAAACACCTCGCCACCACGGCCCATACTGCCAGCCTGCAGCACCAGCTGGCTGGCTTCCGGAATGGTCATGAAATAACGAATGATGTCCTGATGAGTCACCGTAACCGGCCCACCATCGCGAATCTGATCACGGAACAGAGGCACCACCGAGCCGGAGGAACCCAGCACATTGCCAAAGCGAACCATAGAGAAAATCGTTTTGCTTTGCCGCTGTGCCAGGCCCTGCAACACCAACTCCGCCATACGTTTACTGGCACCCATCACATTGGTGGGGCGAACGGCTTTATCGGTAGAGATCAAAACAAACCGCTCCACACCCGCCGTAATAGCCGCCTCTGCGGCGCGCAGCGTACCAAAGGTATTATTCTGAACACCTTCAATAACATTGTGCTCAACAAGGGGCACGTGTTTATAGGCGGCTGCGTGATAAACCGTTTGAATACCAAAACTGCGCATCACCGTTTCACACCGGCGACGATGAACCACGCTGCCCAGAAGGGGGTGAATCTCGACGTTAAGCCCATCAACCCGGTTAATCGCCTGCAATTCGCGCTCAATGGCGTACAGGGAGTACTCAGACTGCTCAAACAAAACCAACATTTTGGGCCGGTGATGAATGATCTGCCGGCAAAGCTCGGAACCAATGGAGCCACCCGCACCCGTAACCATCACTACCTTGTTATAAAGACTGGCAGCAACCTGGGCGTTATCCGGGCGCACTGGATCGCGGCCCAGCAGGTCTTCGATTTCCAAATCACGAATATCGTTAATCCGCGCTTGCCCGGCGACCAACTCACTCATGGAGGGGACTGTTTGAACCGGCAGTTTCAAAGACTCCAGCCGGTTCAGTAGTTGGCGGCGATCAACCTGCTTATCGGCATCCAGTGCCAACAACAAACGCTTTACACCATGAACACGCACAGCTTCCTCAAGATGGTCCAAGGCAAGTACTGGCACCCCCGCAATAAGGGCTTTGTGGTTGGCCGGCAGCAAACCGATGAGCACCACGGGATGGTACTCTGTACCCTCTTGCAACGCCTTAACAAGCTGGGCGCCTGTTTCACCCGCGCCAACAATGGCCACCCACTCCTTGCCCCGGTTAGAGGTGTGATGCACCAGCATCCGCACACTCATTCGGCTACCGCCGACGAAGATAAATGCCAAGGCGGCATAAATGATCGGAACCGAGCGTGGAACCAGAACCTGGAGGCTGTAGCCGAGAATGATCAGTAACAGAGCTGAAGCCGCAACACCTACAATTATAGTAAGGAAGGCCCGGTCGCTCATGTAACGGATAACTGCGCGGTACAGGCCGAGGCGAACGAACAGGCCGAGGGTGAAAATGACCGTAAGCACGGAAACCAGCAACTGCCCTTGGTTAGGTAGCCAGAGACTTTGCTCCAAGCGCAGAGCAAAGGACGCCCAAAGCGCAAAAGAAAGGGCTACCGCATCTACCGATACAGAAACGAGACGCTTTTGCAGGCGAGGCAGCCCCAGAAAGCTCTTAAACATATTTACAATCCCTAATATCAGTAAGCCCCTCTCCCCCTGCGGGAGAGGGGTTGGGGAGAGGGGGAACGGGGAAAACTCAATCCTTGCCAGGTACTCTATCCCCTGAACCCTTACCGGACACTGTCATGAAGATGTACTTAAAGTAAGCCGAGACGTTCAAACTCGCCAGCATCTTTGCGTCCGTTTCAGCCAGCAACTTAGGCGTAGACATATCGATATCGTTTACCTGCGCCAAACCGGTAATACCTGGCCGGGCTTTTAGCACGCTGCGCAGTTCACGCTCCGCAATCAGCTCTTCCTGATTGAACAGGCAAGGCCTTGGGCCAACCAGGCTCATTTCACCTTTCAGAACATTCCAAAGCTGTGGCAGCTCGTCCAACTTGGTACGGCGCAAAAAAGAACCAAATTTGGTAATGGATGCATTACTTGCCAAGTGGCTGGCAACGGACGCGGTATCGACCGACATGGTACGAAACTTCACCAGCGTGAACGGGGCTTTAAGCCGCCCGACTCGTTGCTGCTTGAAAACTGGAGAACCGGTATCAAACAGCCCGATAACATAGAGAACAAGCAACACCGGGAAGCCGAACACCAACCCGAACAACGAGAATAGAAAATCCAATGTGCGAATCACAAATTCAATCCTGATGATTTGGGAAGCAACGCTGAAGGCCCTGCTTCACCGTTAAGGGTGGAGTCCAGTTTAAACACTTACGGGTGTGGCTGATATCAACCTGAAGAGATCCTAATAAACGCTGAGCCATAGCTTTTTTGCCAAGGAGCGTCGCGCCAAATTGCAACAAGCTTGCGGGAACAGGTATAAGTCGCGATGGCTTACCCATGGCTTCGGCAACGCCTTGCAATAGTTGCGTTGTTGAAAGGTCCTCCCCATCACTCACAAGAAACGTCTGATTTGCAGCGCCGGGATGATCTATGCAGGTAGTGATCAAATCAACGAGATTGTCCAAGGCAACTAGTGAGCGCTTATTGTGGACTGCGCCCAATGGCAACGGCAAACCACTATCAACCAACTTTATCATGCTGGCAAAGTTGCCCTTCACATCCGGGCCATAAACAAGGGGAGGCCGAATAATAACAACGTCCATACCTGTTTCCTGGGAGATCTTCTGCAGGCCCTCCTCCGCTTCCCATTTTGAGATACCGTAAGAGTCTTCCGGGGCAGGGAGATCGTTCGCCGTGAAACATGTGCCCAATGGAGTCTGCTCGCCATTCACTTTGATTGAACTGATAAAAACAAAACGCCCAACACCCGCCGCTGCAGCCTGACGTGCAAGGTTGAGTGTGCCAGCCACATTCACGCTTCGAAACTCAGTAAGCGGATCAGCGGCCGCGTCATTCATAATATGCGCCCGGGCGGCTGTGTGAACGATAACGTGCTGACCCTGCAATGCCGTAGACCAATCCGTATCGCCACTGATCTCGCCCACAGCGATAAGCCCAGAATGATTATCCACCGGCTTTGACCGCACGGCGCCCAACACAGCCACTGACGGCTGATCGGCAAATCGCATTACCAGTTGGCCACCGACAAAACCGGACGCGCCTGTGACCAAAATCCGCTCAGGCATTCCCCAGTAACTCCTTATAAATCGCCAAGTGCTGTTCAACAATACGATCTATGGAAAAGGCTCGCTCCGCCAGTTCGCGACCTGCCTTGCCCATACGCATCCGCCGTTCGGGCTCTTCAATCAGAGCCTGCAGGGCATCAGCCAGTGAGAGAGCGCTTTTCACCGGCACCAGAAGGCCAGTCACATCCAGCTCTATAGCATCCCGGCAGCCGGGCACATCCGTCGTCACCACAGCTCGACCGCACGCTGCCGCCTCCACCAGGCCTTTCGGCAACCCCTCCCGATAGGAAGGTAAACACACAATATTGGCGGCTGCATACTGCCTCGCTATATCAGAGCGGTAGCCGGCCAACTCGACAACACCCTCGACTGCCCAGCCATCAAGCTCTGCTTGCGCGATACTGGTCGGGTTACCCGTGTCTGGCGCACCAATGAGGCGCATCAGCACCTCAACACCACGGGACTTTAACAGCCGGGCCGCTTCAACAAACTCGTAGACGCCCTTATCCCGCAATAACCGGGCGGCCATTACAACAACCGGCGTGCCTTCCGGTTCTGGCACAAATGAATAATTGGCGAGGTTCACGCCAGAACCACGAATCATTCGTACCTGTTCTTTTTTGAGTGCACCAATCGCCAACAACCCATCGCGATCATCCGGGTTCTGAAAAATAACCGCAAGACGCCGTTGGCTGAACGCCACCCGGTATAACCACGAGACCAAAGCCCGGCGAGCACGGGCAACCCCTGACAGCGCAACAAAAACGGTTCCCAAACCGGAAACGGCGGCGACCACGGCAGAAAAGCCCGCGAGCCGCGCAGCTATGCCACCATACAGGACCGGTTTTATGGTAATCAGATGCACAACATCCGGCCTTAATTCCCGAAATAACCGATACAAACCGATAATAGAACCTAATTCTGCAAGTGGGTTTTGGCCACTTCTCGCAATTGCAACGGCGTGGTGCTCCAGACCCAGGCGCCGAATTTCCCGAACTGCGTCTCCGGTCGCCGTTGCAACATGCACCTCATATCCTTCCTCGCGTGCCGCGAGAGCGATTGGCAACCGATGCGACACAAAGAATTCTGGAGTATTGACAACAAAGAGAATTTTTTTGGCTGTCAATTTACTAACACCCACGCCTGATACATCACCAAACTCCAAAGATAATACTGCCGGTTATGCTTGCCGCTCAGATGCTCAACCCACCGCCAAAACGACTGGCCCCAGACATTAAAGATTCTCATCGCACGCAGCATGAAACCAGCATGTCTCATACGCTTCAACCATAGCCTCAATTGAAAACTTCTCCTCAATTCGCTGGCTACTCGCAGCTTTGCGAGCCTGCCAGGTTGAGGGGTATTGTTGCCACTCTTGAGCCGACTTGATGATCACGTCAGCCAATGCTTGTGGGTCACGCGCCGGGCAGCAGGCTTCTTTATCACCCACGATATCCAAGGCGTCACCCACATCAGTTGAAACACAAGGAGTACCGCAGGCCATAGCCTCGGCAATGACATTCGGAAACCCTTCCGACAAGCTAGAAAGTACATGCAGATCCAGCGCATTCATAACAGACGGAATGTCGGACCGCTGCCCAACCAACAACACACTATCTTGCAGGCCAAGCGCGACAATTTGCTTTACCAAATCAGTGTTATCAGGAGACACGCCTTTGCCGATCAAAAGGCTGCGAAAGTGAATCTTGCATTCCGCTACCCGAGCCAAAGCTTGCAACAGGTTAGAGTGATCTTTCAAAGGATCAAAGCGCCCGACGTTGCCAATGACGAAATCGTTTGGGCTCAGGCCCAGCTCTGCACGCACCTTGGCACCTGCGACAGCGTCTGACCTGAAGCGCGCAAGATCGTAACCGTTTGATATTACGCGCAGCTTTCGCTTTGAGTAGCCAATATCAGCATGAACATCCTGTGCTTTGTTGGCACAGCAAATGATCTTATCCGGTACCCAGCTCGATAAAAGCGCGCACAGACGGGCAATCATAATCGTTGATCGTTTCGACTTACCCTTTTCCAGTACTGAGTGACGAATACCCCAAAACACACGGCGCACCCCAGCCAGTCTTGCCGCAATGCCGCCCAGTAAATCTGCGTGGTACATCCAGGTCTGTACAACATCTGGCTGCTCCGCACGAATCAGCCGAACCAACCGGAAAAGCCGGACAATACTGGGTTTTCCGGGATTCATTCCCAGACAGTGAACTGTCACACCAGACCGAGCCAACAAAGGTCCATACTTGCCCTCATCCATCAGCGAAATGACCACATGTTGAACTTGTTCGCTATGCAGGCAAAGTCGAGTCAGCACACCTTCCGCACCACCATCGTTCAGGCCGGTGATGATATGTACAACTTTCCTAGTCATGCTGATGTTCCAGCCATGCCTGAAACATCAAAACACTCCAAAGTCTTAATGCATTATCGCGTCTGCCGTTCTGATGCTCGCTCCATAGCTTGCGGATGGGGCCAGCGTGGAAATAGCCCTCTCTTCTTAATCGAGCTTCTTCTAATAATGCCTCAGCCCAATCACGCAGAGGGCCGCGCAACAACTGCGCTAATGGGATGGAAAAGCCCTTTTTCGGACGCTCAATCATCTCGCGCGGCACGTGGCGGTAAAGCACCTCCCGCAATGCCCACTTACCAACGCCGTTACGGATTTTCATGTGCAATGGCAATTGCCAAGCCAGCTCCACCACCCGGTGATCAAGCAGCGGCACGCGGGTCTCCAAACTATTGGCCATAGCAGCGCGGTCAACTTTTACCAAAATGTCATCGGCCATATACTGCTGGGCATCCACGGCCATCATCCAATGCTCAAATGAATCAACCTGCGGCCAGCGGGCTGGCGAATCAAAAACAGTGGGCGCGGCGTTTGCACCTATTACCACCTGTTCCGGTTGTTGCCAGTGGCTCATTAACACTTTGTAAAAAACTTCACGGTCGCTGGCTGGCAACACCATGAGTAACTTATGCAATTTGTCTGGCAGCGGCATCCCCACAAGTACATTGGCCGCCAGTTGGCGCAGGGCAAATGGTAATTTGCTAATCGCTTGCCAAACTTTCGGGGCAAATTGATAAGGGTTATAACCGCCAAACAACTCATCACCCCCATCACCACTCAGCGACACGGTAACTTGCTGCTTTGCCATCTGGCTGACCAGAAAGGTCGGTATCTGCGAACTGTCGGCAAAGGGTTCGCAGTATATGTAGGGCAGCTTGGGAATCACTGCCAGCGCCTCTTTTGTTCCCACATACAGCTCGGTGTGGTCGGTGCCCAGATGCGCAGCCACCTCTTTGGCGTATTGGGCTTCATTATAGCCCGGCTCGTTAAAGCCAATGGCAAAGGTTTTCACCGGGCGGGCGCTTTGCTGCTGCATCAGCGCCACAATGGTGCTGCTATCAACCCCACCACTTAAAAACGCACCCAAGGGAACATCGGCCAGCATTTGCAAGCCGATACTGTCGCTTAATTGCTGCTCTAGCCGATCAACCGCTTGCTCATCACTGCCGCTAAAAGGATTGGCCAAGCCTGCGTCTACCACGGTTTTCAGCGACCAATAGGGCACAGGCAAACTACTCTCACAGGCCTGCCCTTGTTTAATCTGAACAAAATGGCCTGCCCGCAACTTTTCGATGCCCTGATAGATGCAATACGGGGCAGGAATGTAGTTATAGCCCAGCAACAACGACAAGGCATTGCGATCTATATCAGCCTTAAACGCCGGATGCGCCTTTAACGCTTTTAACTCCGAACCAAACAGCAGCGCATCACCACACCAACCCCAATAAAGTGGCTTCTCGCCCATGCGGTCGCGAGCCAGGGTCAAAACCTGCTCTTGTTTGTCCCACAGGGCAATAGCAAACATACCCACCGTGGCTTGCAGGGTTTGCTCTATGCCCCAGGCCACAAAACAGGCCAGCAGGGTTTCGGTATCTGAATGCCCCCGCCATGCAGGCGCTTTGTCTTCAGCCTGCAACTGATCGCGTAATTTCAAGTGATTGTATATTTCGCCATTAAAGGCCATCACATAGCAATCACACGCCGACTGCATCGGCTGATGACCAGCGGGCGACAGATCAACGATGGACAAACGCGTATGGGCAAGGCCGACACCCGTTTGGGTATCATGCCAGGTGCCAGAATCGTCAGGGCCACGGTGAGTGATGGCCGCGGCCATAGACCGTAGCGTTTGAGTTGCGCTATCGGTGAGCGCCCCAGATGAGATAAAACCGGATACGCCGCACATTAACCAGACACCTTATTCGCTGATGACATTGGAGACCGCTTACTATTAAATTTCGATTTACAGATAACAATCAGTGATAATGCATAAAAAAACAATATTAAAATAAGCCACCATCCACCCATGAAAAGGTAGGTGATTGAGAAACATGCCACCAACATAAGCAATGCATTGCCCGCACACCTACCAATAAAATAAAATGGAACCGCCACAATTAAAAAAATATAAAATAATAAATACAAACCTTTCTCTCAATATAAATAACCAAGCAGAAATTCCGGCATTAGTGTTCCACACAGGGTCAGTTATACAAAAAAATACTTAACCATATAAGAATATGTATTTTCCTGCCTGCCCCGGAGCGCAATAACAAACATGCCAACAACCATTGTTAAAGTCTGATCGATGCCCCCAAATTCAATGCAAGCTAACAGAGTTTCGGTATCGAAATGACCTTGCCAATTGATCCTATAGGACTTATTGACCAGTTGCTCTTGAAGATAGCCATGATTATAAATTTATCCATTCAACACAATCACATATCTGGCATCGTTCGAGAACATTGGCGACTGTCCAGAATCCGATTTATCAAGTATCGATAGCCGTCTATGCCCGAGAAATAGTTTAGCGTTATGATCAACCCATTCACCTTCAGAACCCGGACCTTTATGATGTAAAGTAGAAAGAGCTGAGTTGGAACCAGCCATGAAGTTATTGAAATTATGAGTTAAAAACCAGCCAACAAACCCGCTCGTTAATAATTACGCACCCATACAGCCGATGAACGTTTTTTGTCTAACCATAACAAATAAATATATACAGGAAAGACAATCGCGAAAAAGGATACCTTAGAAGCTAACAAGATCAAAATACCAAATAAGGAATATTTGTCAATTTTACCAGATAAAAATGAATAAAGAACCGCTAACATTAAAACCAATAAAGAGAGGCCGCCAAAATTATACAAAATATAAAAAATTAGACCAGAGTCATTGTCGGCACCATGATTTGAGAAATTAAATGACTGCACGGAAAACGCTCCATTTCCGAAAAAAAACCCTTTAACATCAGTGAAGTTTTCTAATGCGGCGGATATATACTCAAATCTAAAGCCGAGACCTGAATTTATGCCCTCATCTGGCCTAACAAAAAACCTCCAGTAAAAATAAGGCATCGCGAATACCAACGAAACCGACATATATATAAGCGAGTAAGAAATGGAGCCTAATAAAAAAATTGAAATAATAAGAAAAAAAACCAAGCCAAATGTACTGAGAGATAAGGCAAGGCTTATCAAACACGCATAAAACAAAATTTTCGACTTCGCATCAAATCTATATCTCGCATAAAGCGCAATTATAGGCGCGAGAAAACATGAATACGTACCTGGCTCAGAAAAAAGTCCAGAGGCTCTCATTAGCTCTGCGCCCCAAAGGAATGAAAACGTACCCCCAAAGTTTCTTGACTCAAGACCAAACAACCCAAGATAATCTACATAAAAACCTAGCGCGTAGTAAGAGAAGAACTGAATATAAAAAAAGACCGCATGAATGGACAAAACAAGAAATAGAATTTTGGATAAGGGAAAAAATTTACGATCATCAATCCCAAAGATTAGGAAAAAAATAATGAAGGACAAAAAGACACAAAAACGCGTAAAATCTAAATCATTACCAAATAAAACACCTACCACAGACACCACAAATAGGAAGTAAAATACTAAAAAAGGGGCATTGATTTTAAATTTACTACTGTCAATGGTCGCAAGTTTGGCAAATATAATTAGCAAAAAACCAAAAACGGTAAGGAATGAGGCTCCATAAAAATAGAAACTATATAATGATGACAAAAAAACGCCGACAGCTAAAAAATATGCAGAACCAAGTGAGAACCTCATCATCACCTTAAATACACCCCCTCGACCTAAGAAAAGCTAAGGGCAAAGAAAAAGGTAATGAGTAGTAATAGAACAATGGCATACCGCTAACTATAACCGGCTTATTTGCAGCAATAGCGTGAGCAACTGAACTTGCGCAAAGTCTCAAGCTATAGCTTGGATTGAAGATTAAAAATTCACCATAAGATTTTATAGTTCCTCTAGTAGCAATGACTTTATTATCTGGAAACCGAATACTTTTCTTATACAAACTAGAATAGGAATTAGCCACCGATGTATCATAGACTCTGAAAATTTCGTTAGTATAAACGTAAGCAAAGTTTTCAGATATTTTTGCCCAACAAAACCCGTTGGTATAGCCCGGCTTCATTTTAGAAAAATATTTATTCAAAATCTCAACTTTCGTAAATTGAAAGAGCTCAGACGTTATCCTACGCTTAAACCTGACTTCGCCTTCTGTTGCCACAAAGGTATTGTCTGCAAAGCGAGGACCAATCAGATCATGATTTTCATCTATACACCGCCCGCACACACCAGCTATCGTTGAGTTACTTGTTACATCGTATGCATTGAGCAACTCTGAAACTAACTGCAAAGAATCTTTGGTCAACTCATCATCGTGGTCGAGAATGCAAGCATACTCTCCTCTTGCTAATTTAGTCGCTTCGAAAACGCTTTTAGAACAAAAATGATTGTGTTCTAAAAACACAAATTGAACAGGAAAAGGAGCGTTTTTCGATATCCAAAAAATCAAATCACGAGTTTTTCCTTCGTCGGAGGATGCGTCATCAATTAAAATCCATTCAAAATCTTCATAATCAACGGAAAGCAGACTATTGTACGCCCTCATCAATGTTTCAGAGCTATTGTAGCAAGGTGTAATTATAGTAAACATCATACTAAAAATGCCCTTTTAGACCCTTTATAAACCCACGTCCAAGAAACAAAAAACAAAAAACCAAAGAGAAACCATAAATTGCAAAAAGATCAAACAACAAACTAAATCTACTATCTGTTGCTCCACTGACGTAAAATAGTTTCACGGAAGACAAGATCAAAAAAAATGGTGTTACAGGAAAAACAAAACCATATACCAACCACCTCAGCGCATTGCCGGGAATAATTTTAGTATGCGAATATGAGACCCAAGCAAGAAGGTAAATTAAGTTCAGAAAGAACCAGACATACGAGGCACCTAATGCGCCATAATAAATAGCGGCAAAAATCGAAGAAGGAACCAAAAAGAGCAAAATCAGAAGATTCCCAATTAGGTGATATCTCAAATTGCCTGTAGCGTTTTGTAGATAGCTAGGAAATGCAGCTAAAGCCAAAAAACCGCTGCCTAATACGTAAAACCTTAAGATCTCCTTTGTACTGACGGCAATCTCTTCATTACCGGTCCAAACATAAAGAACCTCATACGGAAAGAAAGAAATAGTAATCGCAACAGAGAAAGAAACAACTGTCGTTAATCTGGCACTTTCGCAATAAAGGTCAACCAGATTATCCATTTTTCCTTCTGCAAAAAGCTTAGTTAGTCTGGGCTGCACAGCACTCGACAGGGGTTTTGAGATAACCATAATGCCGCTTGCGATCAAAACAGCCAGAGTAAAATAGCCATATTCCTTCAAAGGCAAAATGCCCGATAGAATGAGTTTGTCGGATTGTGTGACCATTACCCAGATGGAAGAAGTAAAAGCAATGGTTAAGGCAAACTTAAGCACTGAACTAACCGGACGGAAAGACCAACCAATGGCCCCTTTCAACAAACCAAATGAAGGCAGCAGCCTCCTACCCATTAACAATAGACCAATAAGTTCCAATAAAGCCACAGCTAGTTGGTGAATAAAAAATACCAAAGGGGTAAAGCCATAAATCCACATGCTGGCGAATACAACAATAAACCTCAGGGTAGCTATCATGGAATTAAAGCCACTCAGCCAAACCAAACGTTCTGAGCCCGCAATCACCCCTCGATATAGCCCACCCATCCAGCGCAAAGCAACGCTGACAGCCATAACCTGAACAGCAAACACTACTTCATCCGTGCTCAACTCCTCAATATTAAGCCATTGCCCCGCCACTTCATCCGCGAGCAGCCACAACCCCCCCCCGCCGATTACAGCGATTCCTGCGAAAATAAGGCTTAATGAACGGAATAGCTGACGGTACGCCATTGCTGTCACGGAGCCACCGTGATAGCGCGCGGTTTCACGACCAATAGTCGGAGTTAGGCCCATGTCTAACACCCCAAAACAAGCTTGTAGCATCGTAAAAAAGCCAACTAGCCCATATGCTTCTGCCCCCATATACTGGATATATAGAGGCATTATCAAGATGCCTACTCCTGTAACATAAAGTTGGCTGACGTAATTAGCAATGATATTTTTCTTGAGGGACAACTGTATTCGCTTCCTAATGGGCCTTGAAATTAGACGAGCTCAATATTTAAACAGGATTTTTAATACGCCTCGAATACTTTTAGTCCTTTAACTTTTCCTCAAGCTTGAGAACATTCTTATCTCTTTCTTTAATTCTCTTAGCGGGAACCCCTGTATAGACGCCGAAATCTCTACAGCTTTTCGAAACCAAACTTAATGCACCTATTGCAACCCCTTCATGCAGTGTTACACCTGGCAGTATAATGCTCCCAGCTCCTACAATTACATGACGACCAACCCTCACATCGGCTTGGATAACATTGGTTAACTCAGATGGAACCATGGGGTTTGTCATCCATGCGCCACTGTAGTCGTCGTTGCTGCTATAGATTGCAACTTTGGAAGATATATTTGAATAATCTTCGATCACAATCTTGCCTGCGCCTATAAGTGAACTATAGACAGCAACGTGAATATAGTTACCAAGTTCTATGCCACCATCACCTGCCGAAAGAACGCAAAAATCATCAATTCGTACGTTGCTTCCTATTGATATATTTTTGCAATTATAAAATGATGCCTTTTCTGAAATGAAAACGTTCTCACCGCAGCTTTTAAAGCCTAAATCAGCGATGCTTTCTTTGCTTAAAAAGGCCATATTAGAGTCTAATTATTTCACAGATTGATTTAACTTCAGAAATTGTCAAACCTGGATAGATTGGCAGACATAACACCTGACTAGCCACTGTAGTTGCTACAGGCAGGTTTTCTGCTTGGGCCGATACCAGACCTGCGTACATGGGGAAATCTGTGATCAGTGGATAAAAATAGCGCCGTGTGAAAATGTTCTGCTCTTTCAGTTTTTCATATAGCGCGTCTCGGCAAAGTGGATAGTCCGGCTCAATCAATATCGGAAAATAGGAGTAGTTGCTGCGGGTTTGATCTGTTGGTTCGACCACCCTGATGCCCTTTATATTTTCCAGTTCTTGCCGATACAAATAGTCGATCTCACCGCGCTGTTTCAGTATTTTTGGCAAGTGCTTCAACTGAAGCAGGCCAAAGGCCGCGTTCACTTCACTCATTTTTCCGTTAATACCAGCTTCGGTTACGCAAACCTCATCAACAATTCCAAAGTTTTTAAGACGGTTGATACGTTGTTTGGTGGCTTTGTCCTTGCAGATAATAGCTCCACCCTCGAAGGTGTTGAAGACCTTGGTCGCATGAAAACTAAGCACGCTTAAGTCACCATACCGCAGGATGCTGCCTCCGGCATCCTCTACGGCAAACGCATGGGCGGCATCATAAATCACCTTTAGGCCATGTTTATCTGCAATCGCCTGAATGGTAGGTGTACTGCACCGATTGCCGTAGCAGTGGACGGGCATGATTGCGCAGGTGTTCGTTGTAATTGCGGCTTCAATCCTGCTTGGGTCCATATTAAGCGTCTGAGGGTCTATATCTACAAACACCGGAACTAAGCCATTCCACAAAATCGAGTGAGACGTGGCCACGAAGGAATAAGGCGTGGTGATAATTTCACCTTTAAGATCGAGGACCTGTAAAGCGGTAAGTAGCGCATTAGTACCGTTGTTGAACAGTGCGACTTCAGGTACGCAAAGGTAGTCAGCCAACTCTTCTTCCAGCTGTTGGTGCATTGGCCCACCGTTTGTTAGCTGCCCGCTCTCCCAAATCCTTTCCAGATAGGGGATGAATTCCTCCAACTCTGGCAAATAGGGCTGAGTAACAAATATAGAGTTGCGGCTCATCACAATTCCTCCACTAAGGATAGTAGGTATTGACCATAGCCGTTTTTACACAATTCTTCGCCTTGGGCTTTGACTTGCTGCTTACTGAGCCACCCATTGTTAAAGGCGATTTCTTCCAGGCAGGCTATTTTGTATCCTTGACGCTTCTCAATGGTTTCCACAAACTGGGCAGCTTCCAATAGGCTTTCGTGCGTGCCGGTGTCCAGCCACGCGAAACCACGGCCTAGCAACTCTACGTTCAGTTCGCCCGCTTCCAGATAGGCTCTGTTCACGTCGGTGATTTCCAATTCGCCCCGGTGAGAAGGGGTTACGGCCTTCGCAATGTCGATCACGCTGTTATCGTAAAAATAAAGGCCTGTCACGGCAAAATGGGATTGAGGTTTGTTGGGTTTCTCTTCAATGGAGGTAGCTTTGTGGTTCTCATCAAACGCCACTACGCCAAAGCGCTCTGGGTCTTTCACCTGATAACCAAATACAGTGGCACCCTGCCCTTCCTCTGTACGCTTTACGGCATCGCGCAGTTTAGGAGTAAAGCCCTGCCCGTAAAAGATGTTGTCACCCAGTACCAGGCACACGCTGCTGTCGCCAATGAAGTCTTCACCGATGATAAACGCCTGCGCCAGGCCATCGGGGCTGGGTTGCTGTGCGTAGCTGAGTTTGATGCCAAACTGCTCGCCGCTGCCCAGGCTGCGTTTAAAACTCGCCTCGTCTTCCGGGGTGGTAATGATCAGGATGTCCCTAATGCCGGCCAGCATAAGCACAGAAAGCGGGTAGTAGATCATCGGTTTGTCGTACACCGGCAAAAGCTGTTTGGACGTGCCGAGCGTGATGGGGTAAAGCCGGGTACCCGATCCGCCCGCGAGGATAATGCCTTTCATGCGCATACTCCAATGCGGTCTCGTTGATAGCTGCCGTCTTGTACGCGGTGACACCATTCCAGGTTGTTCAGGAACCACTGAACCGTTTTGCTTAGGCCGGTTTCAAAGGTTTCTTGCGGTACCCAGCCAAGCTCTTTCTGGATCTTGCTGGCATCTATAGCGTAGCGAAGGTCATGGCCGGGGCGATCAGTTACGAAGGTGATTAGATCACGGTAGCATGCCAAGCCGGGAGGTTTTTCATGGGCCAGCTCTTCCAGTAGGTCGCAGATGGCGTGAACCACTCCTATGTTCTGTTTTTCGTTATGGCCACCAATGTTGTAGGTTTCGCCGATTTTGCCTTCAGTTACCACTTTGTAGAGTGCACGGGCATGGTCTTCCACATACAGCCAGTCGCGAATTTGCTCACCTTTGCCGTAGACAGGCAGGGGCTTGCCCTCCAGAGCGTTGAGGATGACCAGCGGTATGAGTTTCTCCGGAAAGTGGTAGGGGCCGTAGTTGTTAGAGCAGTTGGTGACAAGTACCGGCAACCCATACGTTCGGTGCCAGGCGCGAACGAGATGGTCTGAGCTGGCTTTGCTGGCGCTGTAGGGGCTGCTTGGGGCGTAGGGGGTTTGTTCGGTGAAGAGCGGTAAAGATTGCCCCCTCTCCCCTGGCCCCTCTCCCGCGGGGGGAGAGGGGAAGTTTCTCTCACCCTCGGAATAGTCGTTGGGGTGCGGGAGGTCGCCGTAAACTTCGTCGGTGCTTATGTGGTGGAAGCGGAAGTTGGCTTTTCGTTCGGTTTCCAGAGTTTGCCAATATTGGCGGGTGGCTTCCAGCAGGGTGTAGGTGCCTACTATGTTGGTTTCAATGAACTCTGCGGGGCCGTCTATGGAGCGGTCTACGTGGCTTTCGGCTGCCAGGTGCATGATGGCGTCTGGCTGATGTTGTTTCAGCACCCTGTCTACTTCTGCTCGATTGCAGATATCGACCTGTTCGAAGGTGTAGCGGCCATTATCATTCACCTCGGCCAGGCTTTCCAGGTTACCGGCATAGGTGAGCTTATCGAGATTGACAACCTCATCCTCTGTATTCCGAATCACATGCCGGATGACAGCGGAACCAATAAAACCGGCGCCCCCGGTAATTAGCAGCTTCATACTTTTCCTACGTTCTCAATGTACCAAGGCATCGCTTTGGCGATCCCTTCGTTGATTCGATATTCCGGCGCATAACCGAGCTTACTGGCTGCTTTGCCGATGTCGGCCTGGGAATGGCGAACATCCCCACCCCGGAAGTCCCGATATATGGGCTCTTTCGAGTATGGTGCATTGTTGTTTGCCAAGGCGCTCTTCAGAGCATCGAACAAATCGTTCAAGGTCGTTCTATCACCGACAGCAACGTTATAGACTTCGTTTTTCGCGCAGTCGTCAGCGGTGGCGGCAAGCAAATTGGCTTGTACAGCATTCTCTATAAAGCAGAAATCACGGCTGGTTTCGCCGTCACCATTAATGAACACGTCGTCGCCCTGGATCATCCCCGCTGCCCACTTGGGGACGACCGCTGCATAGGCGCCATTCGGGTCCTGGCGCTTGCCGAACACGTTAAAGTAGCGCAGGCCAATGGTATTGAACCCGTAGGTTTTAGCGAAGACGTCGGCATACAGCTCATTGACGTATTTGGTAACGGCGTAGGGCGATAGTGGCTTACCGATATTCTCTTCCACTTTTGGCAGCGCCGGGTGGTCGCCATAGGTGGAACTGCTGGCCGCATAAGTGAAGCTCTCAACATTGGCATCCCTGGCTGCCACCAGCATGTTCAGGAAGCCTCCAATGTTGGTGCCATCTGTTGTCACTGGATCGTTAATGCTGCGTGGTACAGAGCCGAGCGCCGCCTGATGCAAAACGTAGTTCACATCCTGGCAGGCCTTTTGGCAGTCTTTCGGGTTGCGAATATCACCTTCGATGAAAGAGAAATTTTGCCATTGTTCCGGAGAGACCTGAGCCTTCACTTCATCCAGATTGTGCTGGTGGCCAGTGGCGAAGTTGTCGAGACCAACCACTCTTTGGTCCAGCTTGAGCAAATGCTCCAATAAATTCGAACCGATAAAGCCTGCCACGCCAGTGACCAGCCAGGTTTTTGGAGCCTTAGGCAGTTGATTCAGTATGGTTTCGTATTTGGTCATAGTCATCAGAGGCGCAGGTCAACCTGTTCGGATGGAAGAATGTATTTAAGGTCGTAAAGTACGTGCTTTGATTTTCCCAGCTCGCGAATGGCTTCAACGCCCATGTTTCTGAACTGTTGATGGCCTACGGCCAAGATAACCGCATCATAGCTGCTCTTTTCCGGAGCGCTAATTGGAGTGATATCGTATTCGTGCTCAGCTTCCGACACAGATACCCAAGGGTCATAGACATCCACTTGAGTGTTGAACTCCCGCAATTCGCGAACAATATCGATAACGCGGGTATTGCGTAGATCAGGACAATTCTCTTTGAAGGCCAACCCCATCACCAGAATCTTGGCACCTTCAATGTGAATTCGTTTTTTAAGCATACTTTTAACAAGTTGGGAGACCACATAGGCGCCCATACTGTCGTTCAAGCGGCGCCCGGCAAGAATGATTTCCGGGTGGTAACCTATAGCCTGAGCCTTATGAGTCAGATAGTAGGGGTCAACGCCAATGCAATGCCCTCCCACAAGGCCCGGCCGGAACGGCAGAAAGTTCCATTTTGTGCCGGCAGCTTCAAGAACGGCTTCGGTATCAATACCCATTCGGTTGAAAATTATTGCCAGTTCGTTAATCAAGGCAATATTCAAGTCTCGCTGGGTGTTTTCAATCACCTTCGCTGCCTCTGCCACTCTTATAGACGGTGCCTTGTGCGTCCCAGCAGTAATAATTTCACCGTAAAGAGAGTCCACAATATCGGCAATTTCAGGCGTTGAGCCTGCGGTCACCTTTTTGATGGTGGTGACACGATGCTCTTTATCGCCAGGGTTAATTCGTTCCGGGCTGTAACCCGCAAAAAAGTCTTTGTTGAAGATCAAGCCAGAGGCCTTTTCAAGCACTGGTACGCAATCTTCTTCGGTGGCGCCGGGGTAAACAGTGGATTCGTATACAACGATGTCGCCTTTTTTTAGCGTCATCGCTATGGTTTCGCTGGCCTTAATGAGCGGAGTCAAATCCGGCCGCTTATACTCATCGATTGGCGTGGGCACCGTCACAATATAGACGTTAGCCGTTGCAAGATCCTCAGGATTGGCGGTAAAACTTAACCCCGAGGCCTCAGCAAGTAATTCGTCTTCTACTTCAAGGGTTCTATCGTGACCGCGCTGGAGCTCGTCAATTCGAGACCGGTTAATATCGAAGCCGACAACAGAGCGTTTTTTCCCGAATTCGACTGCCAGGGGCAAACCTACGTAGCCAAGCCCAATAATTGCAATGTTTAGGTCATCTTTTTTCATAGTGGACGATTGAATCCCTTTATTTAATTCATATTCGCATTGTCAGCTTTATCGTTTCTTATAAAAGCTCGAACAAACACACAAAATACACCCAGCATGCCCCCTAGCATTACCGCTAACACGACGATCAAAGCGCGCTTGGGCTCACTTTTCTCTTGCGGTGCTACGGCGGGATCTACAGTTTTAAACACGTACTCAGGCTGTGCGTTGGCGAGCATAACAGTGCGGGTTTCGGTTTCAATGAGCTGATAGAACACTTGCTGCATTCCGGCAATACTGGTTTCTCCCAGTTTGCCTTCAAGATAGGCGATGCGAGCTTCAGACGTGCCGACATCTTCTTTGCGCATATGCTCGTTTATATCTGCAACTAATAAGTTTGCCCACTCCTTCGCCGCGGTGGGTGACAGACTTTTGATACTGATGTTGAGCATACCGGTGTCTTTGTTCTCACTCACACTTAGATGAACCCGTTTAAAAGCTTCAACAAGATCCCAGTCAGTAGGCGCAAAGCTTTCGCCTTTATCGTCCTTCAACCATTCTTCCGTCTCAGGATTGTAGACTTCGCGATTGTACTGCCACTGCTGCTTTTCTTTGTTCCAGCCATCAACTGCCTTCAACGGAATAGCCAGTTGGTGACGGCGGATGAAATCTGTCAGAAATGCACGAGACTGCAGCACTTCTTTAGCAATAACTGTTTGATTAGAGCCGCCGCCTCCCAGGTTGATACCGGCCAAGCTGGCCAAGCCTCCTAACTGGCCAGACAAGCCCTTGACACCGCCTTCCTCATTAGCTGGAGCTACCAATACGCTGGCTTGGTAGATATCTGGCTTGATAAGAGCAAACGCCACGCCACCTGCAGCGAATAGTATTGTAAACGCTATAACGAGCCACTTTCCGGCCCACAAAGTAGCAAAGAGCTGGCGAAGATCTATTTCATCGTCTGCGTACTGGCTTTGCTGCTCAAGCTCCACTCGCTGGTTCATTACAGGTTACCCACTGCCGCTGCACCGAGGGCCATCTGATAAACGATCTGGCTTACGTTGGTCCAGAGCTCCAACTGGTTTAAGCGATCTACATCAATAGGCATAATGACTGTGTCACCGGGCTGCAACTGCTGGCTTCGACCGCCAAACCATGCACTTTTCTCAGGCAACAACACCGAGCCGTCGGCTTTCACCACATACACACGGTTTTCGTCTGCCTGGCGTGTGGGGCCGCCAGAGCGCTCCAGGTAATCGTCTACGGTTAAACCTGCCGAGTGTAGATGGCTCGTGGGGAATTGCACTTCGCCGAACACGCTCACGGCCTGGGGAATAATGGGAACGTTCAACGTGTCGCCGCCCTGGAGGCGAATCGACTGGTAACTGCTATCTTCCAGCACGGAGGCAAGGTCAATCACCATGCGCCCTACTGGTCGGCTAGTTTGTACATCGTCTAGCAAGCTCTGAACCTGTTCTACGCGCTGTGCAGTCTGGCCACCAAAATTATTGCCTTCCAACTGAACACCTAAAAGGTCACCCTGCAGGCGCTTTTCAGCTTCCAGCAGGCGCTGAGCTTCCAGTTCGCGCAGTTTTTTGCGGGTAAATACGGCACCACGAGGGAATGCATTGCTGGTAAGCCCTCCAGCACGCTTGAGAACATCCACCAGGGTCTCGCCGTCGCTGAACGTGTACTCGCCTGGATAAACTACTTCACCTGCCAGTTTGATGGTACGTGTGGCACCGAACAGCGGGATGGATCTGACCATCAACCGATCGCGGCTTTGCAGCTTTATATCAGTTTGGTCGTTCATTGCATCGGCCAGGCTGACAGTGCGCAGCTGAGTTTGTTCTACTCCATCACCACTTAGGTTCCGACGAGCCAACTCTGCATCCAACATCAGGGCAGAATCTTTCAACCCACCGGCCATAACAATGGCATCTTTCACTTTACCAGTTGCTGGCAGGGGGTACTCACCGGGGTAACGAACCGGTCCACTGATGGTCATAGTCTGCTGAGGCGCCAGAGGCGTTGCCTGGGCTTTCAGGCGCTTCACCACGGGTCTGAACAAGGTTTCGCGGCTGTAGCGCTGAAAAGCGTCGTTCGTTTTTTTATCCGCCCCTTGCGTGAGTTCACTCCTTCCTTCATCAGCGAACAATAGCAACTGATCTTTTTCCTGCAGCACCAGGTCTTCAGCACCGCCAGGGTTCGCTAAAGCGGCTTTTAGCTCAAGACTCCTTACGGAAATTTTGTGGGACTCGGAGTCTGTTCTGACCAGTGCCGAAAAATTGGTGTCTGCAATTGGCAGTAAATCGGCATCAAGGTTGCGGATTATGGAACTCACTCGCATGCCGGGCACCCAAGCAAACTTGCCTTCACGAGTCGCAGCACCGGTTATTTCAACGTACTGGCCAGTCACATCGGTGATAGACGCCACAGAGATTCGGTCGCCGGCTTTTATCCTCGCACGCTTGCCTTCTGTGCTGCTGAGATCGGCTTCAGCAATTATGCGCAGGAACTCCTTGTTTGTACGCTCGATGCGGGTAATTTGCGGATAGGCTTGCGACGTGAGGCCTCCAGCCAAATTCACCAGTTCTTCCAGAGTTGTAGCGCTTGCGATTTCATACAGCGCCGGGCGATAGACTTCTCCATCTATCCCTACTCGCGGCCCTACTGCCGGAATAAATACGGCGTCTCCGGGTTGGAGGCGTACGTCACCACTGGTGTCACCTTTAAGTAGCAAATCGTATAGGTCGAGCGTGCTTACAACCTTGCCGTTTCGCTTCACTTGTACGTTGCGCAAAGAACCTGTGTGGCGAATGCCGCCAGATACATACAGTGCGTTGGTTACGGTAGAAAGGGAGCTGACGCTGAATGAGCCAGGCGTACGAGCCTCACCCAAAACGAATATTCGCATGCTGCGCAACTCGCCCAGTGATACGGCCGCTTTCACCCCAATGTACTGCTCTGAAACCAGCCGGCTGATTTCTTCTCTGGTTTGCTGAAAGCTCATACCTGCTACATTAACCGGGCCTCTTTGGGGCATTTCTATGGTGCCATCCCGGGACACGGTCAATGACAGCTGGCGATTTTCGTTACCCCAGAGTTGAACCTTCAGCTCATCACCAGGGCCCATCGTATAGTTGGCAGGCACCGGAATTTCAGTCACCGGAGCAAAGGTGCTGGGCTTGCCTTCAAACAATTCGTAACCAAACGGCTTCAAGCCATTGTTCTTCGCGCTGAACGCTTGCTCTTCTTTAGACGATTTACTGTTCTTCTGGTTCCCACTCTCGCCTTGCTCCGAGTCACTTTCAAGCGGTTCAACAACAGAGATGTTTTGGTTTATGTTTGGTTGAGATTGGGACGCTCCGCCTTGAATCTGATCAAGATCCACCCCGTATTGCCGTGCCAATGCTTCCTGTTGGGCTTTGGGCAGGGATTTAAACTGCTGGATCTGGGCGGGTGTTATCGATTGCGCCTGAGCTGCTATGGGGAGCAGGAGAGTTAAAGAGAGCAGGAGGTTCTTTAGATTCACGGTTTAAGGGTCCGGTTTATTGCTTAAATTGGTTGATTCTGGGAGTAGCTTTGGGAAGGCTTTAGCCTTTTTACCCCTCTCCCCAACCCCTCTCCCGCAAGGGGAGAGGGGCTAGCTATTGGCAAATGCTGGGCGGGGCACGTTAATCAGAAACGGTATCGCCAACTGGCACCAACAGACCACTGGCCTGCTTCATTGTCTGCTGGGTTAACCAACTCAAGCTTTTTATCCGCAAACTGCGCGCTCAGGTCCAACCAGCCGTTGAGCAATTCCGTGCCATAGCCGACTTTTGCGATCACTTGTTTGGCGTTTTCAGCCGGGACCATCAGTTTGATATCCCTATCAATCACCGGTGTCCGGCTTATCCCATCTTTATTGAATTCAACAAAGCTGAGGCTGGTCGACAGGTTGCGTCCGTCATCAAAGAAGTGAAAGCCGCCTAATGTTATCGCTTCGGCATCGCCACTGAAGCTGGCACCCATGGTGCGACCGTAATAGCGGTACCCACTGTTATAGCGGGAATGATCGTAGGTGATGTTCGGGCGTGCATTTCCCAGAAAATCGTCAGCCAAGGTGTTGGCGTATTCAATAAACCATTGCTGGTCGCCGCTAAACAACTGGCTTGTCCAATCTGTACCCAGAAGCCAGGATTTGCGTGCGGGAAATGCGCCGGCTTCGTCCTCACCCATCATTTGGCCATACACACCCATAGACTGCTGGCCTATGGCGAAGCCATAACGGGCATCTATGCTGGCAAGCTGGTTGCCCGGGTCGTTTTCTTCCAGCTGGCCGTTATCCTTACCGATCAACGCATTCCAGATGGTAGAGGCCCCCTCTGGTCGGCCTTCACCGCCAAGCATAATCGCCCGGGAAAAACCCAACTCCAGACCATCCAGCGGGCGAAGGTTCAGGCGCATACCAATCAGCTTGGCTTCTGGCACCTTGCGTTCTTTTTCATACTGCCCGGCAAATACTGTGAATTGCCAAGGGCCAATCCAGTTCAGCCAGCGGGTTTCTGGCGCAGAGGCATCTTTGCGATTCAGCCATACAGAGGGCAGCGGCCGGGCGTTGTTGGATAAGATAAGGCTGGATTGCCAGCCAGGCCCCCACCAGCGATCAATAGCGCCAGCACCAAACACCCAGTTACCTGCGGTGGCTGCAAGATAAGAGCCATCGAATCGGACGCTTTCGTCGTCGTCAGGGTTGTGGGCATAAGCCGGGCTAATTCCGAAGGCCCAGTTCTGCCCCTGCCATTGCACGTCAAGTTTTGCTGTCGCTTCAGCCATTGGCCCGCGATCAAAGCCCTGAACCATAGCTACTTCATTCGTACCCGCGATTTCAAATTCTGCACGAAAACCAGGAGGTGCCTGCTGGGTACGTTCGAACTCGAGGTAGTTACGTGCCAAACCCGTGACGGCATCAGGGCTACCTTCTGCCTCATTCAGGCCATTGGTTATGGAACCCCACATTATTGGCCAGCTGGTGACAGGGCGCTGAAGGTAGCCGCGATCGGCGAGCTTCTGAACCGCAAAACGAGCCCGGGCGTCACCCGGCTCAAGCCAGGGTGCCGCTGCAGTTAAAGTGCTGGCCAGGCACGCTACCGCCCCACCGACCAGCGCACAGTGTTTTAAGGTCATAGAAATAAATTGCCAGCAATAACAGGAAAAAATCTACGGCGGGGAAATCATATTCCCAACTGCATCCCTGTCGGTGTGTGAATGTTCCATGTCTAAGGCGTGGCGATTTTACGGCATCATATGAGACAAGCAAGTGACAAAATGTGTCACACACCCACCAGCTCATCACAGAGAAAGGCTATCAAAGGGTCGACTTTGGATTTAAACCAACACTACTCCGGGTTTACATCTGCCAAATGATTTTTTACCGATACACAAAACTCACTCATAAATGCTACAAAAACACCCAGCATTCCCCCCAGCAATATGGCGAGCACAACAATCAGGCTTCGCTTTGGCGCGATTTTTTCAGCACTTTGGCGGCTGGTAACAAGCACTTCAACGCCCTGCAGGTTTTTGATCTTGCCCTCAAGGGTTGAGCGCTTTTCTATCGCGCCGGCAATGGCCTCGCCAGTGTCCGCTTGCCCTTTTAATGCGTCAATGGCGCTTTCCAAAGACTCTACCTGGCGCTCAAGGCTCTGCTGCTCTCTCTTGATCAGCGCCTCCTGATACTCTTTTACACCGGTGATCAGTGCACTGTGCGCAGCACCAACAGCCTCACTTTGCTGCTCTGGCGCGCTAGTGGTTAACCGGATAAGCCCGGTGCTTTCGGGATTGCTGAAGGAAACTTGAAAAGGCTGCTTTTCATTGTGATTTTCGCGGTAAACGGTTTGCACTTCTGGCAACCAACGACTCTCCAAGGTTGCAATGGTCGTTTCTGGCGACTGAAAAAAAGTGTCACTGTCTTTTTGGGCGATCTGAATAAGGCTGACGTACTCGTACTCATCTTCTAACAGTAACGCATATGCCAAGCCAACAAGCGTGACAGCGATAAACACCACGTAAAACACTCGGCGCCTGCGAATGAAGGTTGCAACAAGGTCGACCAGGCTGATTTCGTCGGAGTAATCTGGCTGTTGACCGCTAAGGGCCTGGCCTTGCGTGTTATTCATTCAGTTTGGCTCGCAGCTGAAGCTTGGATTCGGAACCGGACATTTCGCATATTCCGATTGGCATAATTTAAGATCGGTAGTCTACAGGGTCTGCTTGAAATTTTCCGTTACCGGCTGTTAAAAGCGCCTCATTGCAGAAACGGGCACCTTCACCGACTGCTGCTTTTGCATAAAGTTAATCAGCACAATTGCCCGCTCTTCGCCGTCGTACGCCTGAAAAACGGCGTTAATCCCTTCAAACGGACCATCACCAAGCTGAACCGCCTCTCCAGACTTAAGCCCGCCCTGCTGGGTAACGGAATCGAGGCTATCTTTGATGTGCTGAATAACCTCACCTGAAATGCCGGCGGGCTTATTGGCAAAACTAACAACACGAAGCACGCCGCGAGTCGAGCGCAGCTTTGCCCAGCTGGGGTCTGTCTGCTCAAGCTTTACGAACAGATAACCAGGAAAAAGCGGCTCAAGTTTGTGGGTACGCTTTCCGGCTCTGATTTTTTCTACCTGGATTTTCGGGTAGAAACAGGTGATGTTCTGATTCTGCAGATGCGCCAATGCGCGGTCGCCTTGGGCAGGCTTATGTTGAAGTGCGTACCAATTCATGGGCGGCGAATATACCAGTTACCCGCAGCAACAAAATACGGGTTTAGCACATTTTCTTTGCCATACCGCAAAGGCTGACCATCCACCGTGTTCACATTCCCGCCTGCTGCAAGCAGCACGGCATGCGCTGCACCAGTGTCCCACTCGCTGGTGGGGCCCATGCGTGGATAAATATCTGCATGGCCCTCGGCTATTCGGCAGAACTTAAGGGAACTGCCCGCCTGAATGGTTTTGTGCGGCCCCAGGGCTTCGATAAAGGCGCGGGTTTCGTCGTTCAGATGATTTTTACTGGCAACCACCCGCTTGCTGGCCTGGGGTTCCGCAACATGAATGCGGTGAATGCGCCCGGCCCGATCACGTTTGCTGGCACCCTCACCTTTAATGCCCCAAAAGGCTTCTTTTAAGGCAGGCGCAGTTACAACACCCATTACCGGCTCACCCTCTTCAATCAACGCAATATTCACCGTAAACTCCCCGGTGCGCTGGGTAAACTCTTTGGTGCCATCTATAGGATCAACCAGCCAGAATCGTCGCCAGTGCCTTCGTTCCTCCCAGGGGGCTTGGGAACCCTCCTCGGAGAGAATTGGAATATCCCGGGCGATATTGCGCAGGCCTTTTACAATAATCTCGTGGCTGGCAACATCCGCAGCGGTGATGGGCGATTCATCTTCCTTGTAGCTCACTTTGAAATCAGATTGGTAGATATGGAGCACTTTGGTGCTGGCTTCATCGGCCACTTTGATCACTTCTGTGAGCATTGAGCTGTAGTGCATAGCGTGCATCCTGCTTCTCGGGTATTGCGGCATGGTATCAAATATTGGTGGCCGGCCAGAGAAAGTGTATGTTACCCACGGTGAGACGCCGAGATACCAAACTTATTTAAAGAGGTAGAGATTTGAGGTTAACCCCACTTTTTTTCGGCTTTATCTTGCTGTTTTCTACAGTGGGCGCGGCCCAGGCACAACCCTTCTCGCTCCCCGGCATACCCGGGTTTTCAGGGCAGGCAGAAAAAGAAGAAGCGTCGCCCGAAGAACTTGACGCGTCTTTGGAGGTAACCATTCAGGCCCTGCAAGACGATGAGAGCCGAGAAGCCTTGGTGCAACAACTCAAATCCATACAGCAGGGGCTAAAGGCAGAATCATCACAAGCTGCCCAAAAGGCCTCCGGTGGAGAGGGCTTGTTGGGCGCTCTTGCCGTTTTCTTTGATGAAGCCGCCAACTCAGACAGTTCCTCCAAAACCCCCCTTGGCAAATGGAAAGCAAACTTTCGCAACGCCTACAGCGCAGCTGAAAAGCTTATGGAGAGTGCGTCGTTTCGGGTGATCGCGGAAACCACCGCTGGGCTTGTTCTATGGATTGGCGCGCTATGGGGGCTCACCCACCTGGCCACAATGTTTTTCTTATGGCGGGGCTGGCCGCTGCAAATGCCAAGGCAGGCCAGGCCGTGGATGCTAATCGCCCATTTTGTTCGGCGGATTTCGCCCTGGCTACTCACCTTTACTGCGTTGCTGGCGGGGCTGCCCACCTTCGGCATGTCTGAAGGGGCTCAAACCACCATTTTGATTCTGTCTTACGCGGCCCTGAGCGCCCGCGGGCTTACCTCGCTTTTTGATGTACTGATTTCCATTTTTTCAAGCGGCCACCGGCTGGCGGCCGTTCTGATTCTGCGCCGCAGAATGTTGAGGCCTCTGTTCGTAATTGGCGTGCTGTTCGCCCTTGAAGACGCACTGGGCACCACCGAGCTGACTGAGCAAATAGGCCCCGAGCTGGCCAGCGCTCTTGCTCTGGTTTTCAGCGTTATTGCTGCTCTTCTGAGCTTTTACCTTATTGTTCGAAACCGGCGCCCTGTTACTCACCTGATTCGCAACCGCCCCTACAATCAGCGCAAGAACCAGGGCGTATGGCGGGAAGTAACTGCATTGCTTGCGCGGCTTTGGCACATTCCCATGCTGTTGGCTATCAGTGCCTCTGTCGTCGCCGTTTTTGTGAATGGTGGGGAGGCGGATGCAGCCTTGGGTAAGGCCATGGTTTGCGCGTTACTGCTGGCCCTGACTCTCGCCCTTCAAGGATTGATTGGCATACAGGAAAGCCGACCCAAGCATCACGCTCTCAGCACGTTCAGCCGCCGGCTGGTGCGATTCGGCTACCGTTTGATCCAAACCGCCGCCTGGCTGTTGTTTTTCGAGCTGATCTTGCAGATATGGGGCTTGTCTTTATTCGGCCTGCGCGAAAAGCCACCGGTGAGTGCCGGCCTGGCCGGCAGCCTAATAGGCATAGCTCTAACTGGGTTCATTGCCAACCTGACCTGGATTTTTATAGACGAGCTCCTGGAAAGAGCCATGCGCGGCGGGGATCGCAAAAAAAGGATCAACCCGGCAAGAGCCCAGACGATTCTGCCCATTGCACGGAACACCCTGCTGATCACCATTCTGATCATTGCCACACTGGTGGGATTATCCACCCTGGGTGTTGATGTAACGCCTCTGCTGGCAGGTGCCGGTATTATCGGCCTGGCGGTTGGTTTTGGTGCTCAAACGCTGGTTCAGGATTTAATCACCGGCCTGTTCATTGTGGTTGAGGACTCTATGTCGGTTGGGGATTTTGTGGAGATCAATGGCTTTATGGGCACGGTTGAAGGCTTCAACTTACGCACCGTGCGCCTGCGGGATCTTGAAGGGGTTGTTCACCACATTACCTTCAGCAAAATCAGCTCCATTCACAACATGTCGCGCCAGTTTGGTATTGCACTGCTCAAGATCCGAATTCCCCGGGAGCTGCCCATTGATGACGCTATTCTCCTGATGACAGAAACCGCCGAGGAACTGCGTACACTGCCAGATATGCGGTGGCTGATCTGGTCGCCCCTTGAAATGCAGGGAATTCATTCGTTTGAGGAAGGCTGCCCGGTTTTGCGGATGCGGATGCGCACCAAGCCGGAGTTTCAGTGGGATGTTTCCAGAGCATTTAATCTGCTGCTTAAGCGACGGATGGAGGAGCGGTATATTGATGTTGCCGCGCCCAGGATTAGTGTGCAGATGGAGGGGGAAGGTGGTGCCAGGTCGCCTTATGTGGAGGGGCGGGCGACGGATGGGGTGTGATTTAAGCTGTGCCTGTAAGCTGTGCCTGTCCATGACGATCATGTGCAATCAGCTCTCTTTCATAATCCGTACGGCTCTTTCATCCATGCAACTTCGCACAAATCTGTTCATCTTTTCTTGGTCACTCGAACCATAAAATTCCAACATCAGTTCATTGAACTCCAGTTCGCGAGACGCTGGAATATTGATGGCCGGGTACCCATGGTTCAGAAGATGGCCGTTCATCATAAAGCGGCCCATGCGCTTGTTGACGTCGTAAAAAAACTGACAGCGAGCCATGGTAAGGAATAGATGAACGGCCTGATCGTACACGTCATCAAAGCGCGCAAGCCTGTCGATCATTTGAGTAAAAAGACCAGAGAGATCACCGGCAGCAGGAGGTTCATAATCCGTTCCTGCAATGAGTACGCCTCCAGACCGAAACTGCCCCCATTCCAACGCCTCCTCCTTTCCGGCGATATGGTGCAAGTTGCAAGCACAGCGTGGCGTTAACTCAAACTGCTTATCTCGAACTAACCGAAACAGCTCCTTCCATGCATCCGCCTGATTAACCGCTATTTGTTGGTCACTGAACCGGTGCCCACCAACAGTTACTCCTTGCATCAACGTTTGTACTTCAGGCAGCGTGAAGTTAAGCCCCTCCAATTGAACAGCGTCGTATACAAAAACTGACACCTCTCGCTGCGCAAGCATCAGGGCCTTTTTGTGGTTTGGAGATATTGACCAATGCCGGTCTGTAGCTGAGCACATAATAAAAGCGCCGAATCAGTGAAGTGCTTGATTGGGCATGTCCGAAGTGTTTCCCATTCATACCCGCATAGATAACTTGGCGATCACTCTACCAATAGATCTCCTATATCCACGCGCAGAACTTCCGCCAATGCTTTCAGCACCTTGGCTGAACCGGTCTTACTACCCGCCTCAATCTGGCTGACATAAGACTTGCCGACACCGGCAACATTACCTAGTGCTTCTTGGGTAAGCTCACGATACTCCCGCCAGACTTTCAGTGGGTGCTCGTCTCCGGCAATTAAACGATCAGCAATCTCAGCGGGTATCGCTTCGTCCTCACCGCTGACGAGCTCACGTATCGCTTCTCTGGCATCTTCTGCATCCCGCACATCTTCCGCCAACTCTAACAGTGCTAAGTATTCATCGTAGGGCAGCACGGCATACTCCGGCTTTCCTCCGCGCTCAATAATTTGTGCACTCATTTGTATACATCTCCTCTTGAACCAACCTTCAGCACCAAAACCAACAGCTCACCGTGATCGATACTACATATTGCCCGAGAGAGTGTCTGCCTATAAATGCTCCAAGCACTGGCAAGCACCACAGGGTTTGCTAGGCTACATCAACTTGCCTGAAGGGGCACCGGTAAACCCGGATAACCACATTTTCATTGGAGGACGTTATGGCCTACCGTTTTGATGATCTCAAGACCGCTTGCCAGAAGGATTGGCAGGATTATACCCAACACGAATTCGTGAGCCAGCTCGGCGCAGGCACCCTGCCACAACCTGTCTTTCGCCACTACCTGCAGCAGGATTATCTGTTTCTGATCCACTTTGCCCGCGCCTATGCCCTGGCAGTGTACAAGAGCCGCAACATGGCAGAGCTGCGTCATAGCTTTGACGGCTTGAAGATGATTGTCGACGTGGAGCTGGGCCTGCATGTGGACTATTGCAGGCAATGGGGTATTTCCGAAGAAGAATTAACGCGCCTGCCGGAAGCCAAGGCGACCCTGGCCTATACACGCTACGTGCTGGATACCGGCAGCCGGGGCGACCTGCTCGATATGCACGTGGCTCTGGCCCCTTGTTTGGTGGGCTACGGCGAAATCGTCAACTGGCTAAACGATCAAAGCGACACCCGGCGCGGCGAAGAAAACCCCTTCGATGCCTGGATTGCCATGTACGAAAGCGACGATTTTCAGGCCGCCATGCACGATGAAGTTAATTGGCTGGATGCACGGCTATCCACGGTAACCGACGAGCGCTTCGATGAGCTGGTCACCATATTTAGCAATGCCACTCGGCTTGAAATTGACTTCTGGCAGATGGGTCTTGATCAATCCTTTTAGTAAAGCGAGGCCAAACTGTGCCTGTCCACGGATAAACAATGGATAATATAGCAACATATCCGTTGCTACGGCATTGAAAAGCATTTAACCTGTTGCTTATTATCTAAAAAGCAACCTATGCGTTTACAAAAATGAACCCACTGCTGCAACAACTCAAAAAGCGACGACTGGCGCTCGGCCTTAACCAAAGCGATATGCTGCTACGCATTGGGGTCTCGCGCCAGCAATACCAACGCCTGGAATCCAAGGGAAATCCCAGACTGGATACCCTGGAACTGATAGCAAAAGGCCTTAACAGCAAACTCATGCTTATCCCCGAAGATAAGCTCAGCGCAGTTCGCGCAGTGCTGGAGCAAGAAGGTGAATATTCTGATAAAGAGTCGCCTGTGCTGGGCAAATCGCTAGAGCCTACCAAAGATAATACGAAACAAAGCCTGATTGATAACCCATGGCAAGGCTTGCTGGGGGAAGAAGGCTAAGCTGTGCCTGTCCATGATCAACAATCGTTCAAACCGGTCGAACCATCACCCAGCTAGGTGTTGCCAGAATAGACGGCGTGGCCAGAACAGAAAATCCGAATCCTTCATAAAACCCAACATTGGCTAGCTTGTCGGTCTCCAGATAGAGGCTGTCGCCAGAAGCTTTATGGGAAGCGTACTCCATCAGCTGGGTGCCGATGCCTCGATGTTGCCACGCGGGCACTATCGCGAGCGGCCCCAAGTGCCAATGGGGCGTGGATGGGTCTATCCTTGCCCAGGTGCTAAGCCATATAGCCAAGCGTAATGTGCCCACAGGGCTGCTCGATGTCAGCAGTGTTGGCGCCAGTCGCAAAAGGTCGCGAGGGGACGGTTTACAGGTTTTTGGTGGCAGCATGCCCAATACGCCGACCAAGGTTCCCTTGGCGAATGCACCGTATAGACTGCCTTTGCGATGAACGTACGCGAGAAGTCCCGGGAAAAAACGCCGGAGCCTTCGCTCTCGTAACTCGTGCGGCGCTCCGAACACCTGAATGTGAATCGGGTTATCACGCATTGCCCGGGCGCAAATTTCTGCAGCAGCTAGCAGGTCACATTGGCCCAGAGGGTGAATGGTATAATTCTTCATTTTCAAGCTAAGCTGTGCCTGTCCATGCTTGTTTTGATTGATTTTTGTGACTACCCACCAAAAAACATAGCTGGCCTTAAATTAAACCGCTCAGACAAACTCTCAATTGCGTTGCGACTCAGGGTTCTCTTCCCACTAAGAACCTTTGACACCATGGTTTTGTCGCCAACTTCCGGCAAATCACTACCAGTCAGATGGTGCTGCTTCATCAAAGTACGAAGCAGTGCAATATCGACGGGTATTGATTCTGCTTCATCGGCGAATGCCATCAGCGGTTCACTCCGCGATTCATAGCGCTCAATGGCCTGACTGAGCATATCTATGAGTGGGTTCAGCGGATCGTCGAGGGTATCGCTGGCAGACTCCAATACACACTCAAGTGTTTCCAGAGCTGCATTATATTGCTCTTCCGTATCAATGTTCATTAAAGGCTGTGCAGCCGCCATAAATGTCTGATACGCATCGAATATCGCTAACTGTGCCATAGACCCACCTTCAATCCTGTGCTCTCGCGTACTTTTTTGTCAGCTTGTCATAATCCGCGTGGTTCACGATGGAGGCTAAGCTGTGCCTGTCCATGATCATTCTCCATGATTTGACTTTCCTATGCTTCAGGCCGCAACAAGTCTCTTCACGTTGAGCTCTTTACGATGTTGTTCAGCATGCCAAAGTTCATATTGGGACTGCTGATTTAGCCAACTCTCTGCCGAAGTGTCGAAAGCAATAGAAAGCCGAATAGCCATTTCGGGGCTAATACCGGCCTTGCCGTTCAATACAGCGCTCAGCGTTTTTCGGCTAACACCCAATGCCTCTGCAGCCGCCGTGACAGAGAGGCCAAGAGGCTCCAGACAAAGCTCTCGTAACACTTCGCCAGGGTGGGGAGGATTATGCATCATCATTGCTGTACCTCAGTGGTAATCTTCATAATTAACTACCTCAGCATCACCTTCTTCAAACCGAAAAGTTACTCGCCAGTTACCACTAACTGTCACCGACCAGACCCCGGTGCGGTTGCCGGACAATTCGTGCAACCGAAGGCCTGGTAAGTCCATATCTTTGGCGTCCGACGCTACATTTAATCTACCGAGAATAAGCCGAAGCCTCTTCGCGTGAACAGCCTGAATCCCTACGGTGCTGCCGGACTTGAAGAACTTGGCCAAGCCCTTGTGTTTGAAGCTTCGAATGGCTAAGCCGTGCCTGTCCGTGATCGTTTCGTTTGGTTATTTCTTGGCTAAGTTGTGCCTGTCCATGATAATTCTAACGACGACGAACTCAGCTCCTAGTCAAACAAAGCAAGGCCCGGCGTTATGCTAGGGCTTTGTCGCGCGATTTCCGCATTCTTTCCAAAGCGGCTTCAGATAGAAACGCCGAGCGCGACCGAGCCTCGTTCGGATGCTCCTTCAAAAACCTATCAATCTGAATCAAAACCAAACGGGGCACAGTGATATTAATTTTCTCTGCCTTGCCCAAAAAGGGGGTTACATCGATCTCAACAAAGCCCCACACCGCGCCCTCAAAGTCTGGGTTTGCACGATGTTCAGCAATAGGATTTGCACCGGGGATCTCCTCCCCGAATTCTGCCAACAGCTCAAGATGCCCAAGAATCGCCTCTCGCGCATTATCCAGCGCCTCGTCTTCACTGGCACCCGCAGAGAAGCAGCCAGCAATATCAGGCACGGTAACCCCGTAGTTCTTTCCATCATCTGTATGAAGTGCTACTGGGAAACGCATAACAATTACCTCAAGTTTGATCCTCTGCCCTTTCGGGCCGTTATTTCCAGCCGGCCTGCTTCCAGATATTGTTCAACGTACCCTTTGCCAGTTCCGACTTGGGGTGTGGCAACGTAACCAACCCCGGTTTTGTTGGGTGCTTAAAGTGATGATGGCTCCCATTCACACGCACGAGCTCCCAGCCATCTTTTTCCAGTTTCTTTCTGACCTCAGCGCTTTTCACGTAAGCTCCCTTTAACTTATAGTGGTTATTATACCCACCTATTAAACTTAAGCAACACTGTACCTACCATAGTCAGACACTGCCTCGCCCGTTTTTTACTATTCTTTCGGTTGAAACAAACAGGAGCGTCCAATGGATATGGAAAACAGACTTAAAGTAGCAATCGAGAACGGTTAGATTTTGCGTGTGACTTGTGCTGGAAGGGCATCTATAGCTTCATCAGGCTGTGCCTGTCCATGATCATCAGCTTTGATCAATCTCAGTCTCTTAAAGAAACAAAATCTCAATGCCCTTGCGTTTCACAAGGTTCAAAAGCTTTAGTGATGCCCCGGCTGGCTTCTTCTCACCAGCTTCCCATTTTTGAACTGTTGAAACACTCACATTCAGAATTGCGGCAAATACCGCTTGGCTCATGCAGGTTTGCAGACGAATCAGGCGGATATCGTCTGGCGGAAGCTGCGTTTTGTCCACCTGGCAGAGAGCCTCGTACTCCTTAAGCCGGCGCTTACTAATTAGCCCCGTCATGCGTAGATCAGAGGCAGTCTCCTGAATCTCATTCAACAAACGATTGTCACGCTCAGTGGTTACCATATGCAATTTCCCTTAAGACATCGCTTTGCAGTGCCTGTTGCAGATCCTTTTGATCAAACGCCAGAAAATCCGACGCCAACTCCTGAAGCGCCCTCAATTCAACTTTTGATATATTTGCCCTTTCATTCTTCGCAAAAGCAAACATAAAGAACCAGCGGCCCCCCAAATTAGTGGCAACCAGCGTTCTCACCCCTCCACGCTTGCCCTGCCCCTGAGTCGCTAGCCGCTTCTTGAAAACTCCACCGCCAAGATCAGCATCAATGAGCCCAGCTATCATTTCGGTTACAGCCTGGCGCAGTTCATCATCTG